>Ga0207978_100002_pt1 | contig 584306 bp, 517 predicted proteins | sample LakWasM100_LOW12_2_FD_183920 | JGI IMG/M metagenome (GOLD analysis project Ga0207978, IMG submission 183920) | Freshwater sediment methanotrophic microbial communities from Lake Washington under simulated oxygen tension - Sediment Metagenome... | ecosystem: Environmental > Aquatic > Freshwater... | reverse complement strand
GCATTGAGCAAGTGAATGAAGCCATTATGAAGATGGACGATGTCACCCAACAAAATACCGCCTTGGTAGAAGAAGCCGCGGCCGCCGCTGAATCGATGATGGAGCAAGCCGATGAATTGATGAACGCTATTAGCGTGTTTCAGCTAGGCGGCAATCATGAAAGCCGGGTGGCGACACGTCCTGTGTCTAGAGTTGCTGTGAGTAAAGTTGCGCATGTGGCCAGACCTGCGCCAGCCAAACTGAGCGTTAAAACGAACAGTGATGATGGCGATTGGGAAGAGTTTTAGTAAGTTGATTTTATCTCCGGGTGCCTAATGGTTTACAATAGAGGGTAATCGTTAGTGAGTGACTCAACTAAGGTTGTAATAAAGCATAAAGTAAGGTGGTGAGTGTAACGTTATCCACCATATGTAAGTAAAAATTGGCAGAAACGCTACACTCGACTGCCAAGTGTAACAATGTTGTTAATTTTGAAATTTATTAAGAAGTTCTAGGAGACTGAAATGGCTGTTATTGATCGTGTATTAATTGGTGAAGCATTGGTGATTGAAGATCGCCCAGATGGTAGTGGTTTAGATCTGAAAAATGTAGCTCACATTGACCTTGTAATGGGCCCACGTGGTAGTGCTGCAGAAGATGCATTTTGCCGTACACTAACTGATCAAAAAGAAGGTGTGAATGGCTTGTTAGCTATTGTTGCACCTAACCTGATGGTAAAACCAAACACAGTGATGTTTAATAAAGTGACTTTGAAAAACACTAGACAATCTGTGCAAATGTTTGGCCCAGCACAACGCGGTGTTGCGATGGCTGTGATGGAGTGTGTTGAAGATGGCACAATCCCAGTTGAAGAAGCTGATGATGTGTTTATTTCTGTTGGTGTATTTATTGACCAATCTGCGGATATGGACGACCGCATTCAAGATTGGAACTACCGTGCTACTAAACAAGCGATTAAGAGCGCAGTTGCACGTGAGCCAAAAGCGGCTGATTTGTTGAAAGTTTACAAAGATTCAGCACACCCTTTTGCTGCACCAGACAAAAACAGAAGAGCAACAGACAAGTAATACAGTAATACGCAGTAATAAGTAATAAAAAGTAGTAATTATGTAAGAAGTGATGTGGAGCAATGTTTTAAGATGAAAATGTCAAAAAGCCAATTTTAATTAAGCGGTTTTGTCGATATTTACATCTTGCATTGCTGCATAGTCATTACATTAATATTGTCGATTAATAATTAAAATTTTAATTAAGCGATTAGCAGCAACATATTAATAAATAAAAAATTAAAAGTGCCAAAAGCATATTGCTAAAGTGCTTTGTACCAAACTGGTGCAGCTAGTGATTTACAATAATTACGTGGTGAATATTTAATGTTGAAAAAAGAGCAGCACGATGAAGGGCGAGAGTTTAACTTTACTGCTCAAGACTTTGCCAGAGTACGCCACTTAATTTATCGCCATGCTGGTATTTCTTTATCTGAAGCTAAGTCTGATATGGTTTATAGCCGTATTGGCAGAAGATTACGTGTTTTAGGCGCAACATCCTTCAAGCAGTACCTTGATGACCTTGAAAGCCAAGGCGACGCTACCGAGTGGGAGGCTTTTACTAATGCCCTTACTACAAATCTAACTTCATTTTTTCGTGAAGAGCATCATTTTCCTATCCTTGCGGATCATCTGTTATCACTTAAAAAACCTATTCGTATCTGGTGTTCTGCTGCATCTACCGGTGAAGAGCCTTATACCATTGCCATGACCGCTTGTGAGGCGTTCGGCAGCTTGAATCCCCCCGTTGAAATTATTGCCACTGATATAGACACTAATGTGTTGTCTACTGCGTCACGTGGAATTTATCCTTATGAACGAGTGAGTAAACTCTCTGATGAGAGGCGTAAGCGTTTCTTTCTTAAAGGTTCAGGCCCTAATGAAGGATCGGTTGCAGTGAAAAAAGAGCTGAAGGCGATGATTAATTTTAGCCAGCTTAATTTACTTGATGAGAGTTGGGCATTGCACGAGCCTTTTGATGCAATTTTCTGTAGAAATGTAATGATATATTTTGACAAACCTACACAATCTAAGATTTTGAGCCGATTTGTACCATTGATGAAATCTCATGCACTATTATTTGCAGGCCATTCAGAGAATTTTCTGTATGTGTCAGATGCTTTTCATTTAAAAGGTAAAACTGTGTACACGCTAAGTGACGGCAGCCAACAGAAGCGCTCTAGCTATCAAGCAAAAGAGAAAACGTCATGAGTATGCTAGAAGAAGAGATTTCTACTACGCTGTATTTTGACCGCACTTTTGATTGTAATGCAGCCAAAATAGCGCCTGGTGAGTACTACTTTACCGATAAAGATATGTTAATCGTGACCGTGTTAGGTTCATGTGTGTCTGCCTGTATACGTGATAGCAAAACAGGCATAGGTGGTATGAATCACTTTATGTTGCCGGATAGTGCAGCAGCAGATAGGGATAGCCCAGTTTCTGAATCTATGCGTTATGGCACTTACGCCATGGAAGTTTTGATTAATCAATTACTACGTAATGGTGCACGCCGTGAGAATTTGGAAGCTAAAATATTTGGCGGTGGTAATGTATTGAAGAGTTTTACTACGACCAATGTGGGCGATCGTAACGCCATTTTTGTCAGGAAGTACCTGAATGCTGAAGGGATACGCATTACAGGTGAAGATTTATTAGATATTTATCCTAGAAAAGTTTATTTCTTTCCTAAAACCGGCCGGGTTTTAGTGAAGAAACTGAAACAAATGCACAATGACACCTTGTTTAAACGTGAAGAGGTTTACGCAAGCAAGCTTAAGACTACTGATGTCGGTGGTGCAATTGATTTGTTTTAATTGAATGAGCAACAAGACACGAGAATAAGCAAATGAAAATAAAAGTACTTGTTATTGATGATTCAGCACTAATCCGCAGCTTGCTCACAGAAATAATTAATGACCAGAAAGATATGATGGTCGTAGGGGCTGCACCAGATCCATTGATTGCACGTGAGATGATCAAGCAATTAAATCCTGATGTATTAACGCTTGATGTGGAAATGCCAAAAATGGACGGTTTGGATTTCTTAGAGAAGTTGATGCGATTACGTCCTATGCCTGTTGTGATGGTGTCCACACTGACTGAAAAAGGTTCAGAAATCACTATGCGTGCATTGGAGTTAGGCGCAACAGATTTCGTGACCAAACCTAAAATGTCCATCACGGAGGGAATGCGTGAGTATACGCATGAAATCACGGATAAAATCCGAGCAGCTTCTCAAGCAAAAGTTTCGTCGCCTAGCCGTCATCCTGTAGCCGCAAACGCTGAGGCGCGCCCAGCTCAGTTGCGTAATCCACTGATTAGTAGTGAAAAGTTGTTAATTGTCGGCGCCTCTACAGGCGGAACCGAGGCAATTAAATCGTTTCTGCTGCAGATGCCGTCAGATTGTCCTGGCATATTAATTACACAGCACATGCCTGCAGGCTTTACTAAATCTTTTGCAAATAGACTAAATTCTTTATGCCAAATATCCGTTAAAGAAGCAGAGGGTGGAGAGCGTATTTTACCTGGGCATGCCTATATTGCTCCAGGGGATAAGCATTTGTTGCTGGCTAGAAGTGGTGCCAATTATGTAACGGAACTAAGTGATGCTCCACCAGTAAATCGTCACAAGCCCTCAGTCGATGTGTTGTTTGATTCAGCAGCATTACATGCGGGTAAGAATGCGATTGGCGTCATCTTGACCGGCATGGGCAAAGACGGTGCAGCGGGTATGGCGCAAATGAAAAACGCAGGCTCCTATAATTTTGCCCAAAATGAAGAGAGTTGTGTGGTTTACGGCATGCCAAAAGAAGCTGTAGCACACGGTGGTGTGGATGAGATTGCGCATTTAAATGATTTGCCAAAGCTGGTGCTTAATCATTTGATGTTGAATAGCGCCCGTGCATTAAGGGTGTAAGCATCTGTTATCCCTATAGTGCTAGATGGTGAGTACTAATTTGGTTTTTATGACAGCATGGTCCCTGTATTAATCTAGTATCTTGAGTTAATAAAGCAGGCTTTGTCATAAGTCAGTACAATATATAAAAATTATAGAATTTATTCATGGTGTTGAAGCGTAATGTAAAGTTAGCAGCATCAGGAATAGTTAATACTAATGGAGTGGAGCATGGCAAATACAAATACTAAGTTTCTGGTTGTGGATGATTTTTCTACGATGCGTAGAATCGTTCGCAACTTGCTTAAAGAGTTGGGCTATACCAATGTGGATGAGGCAGAAGATGGTGTGGCAGCGCTAAGCAAGCTGAAAGGCGGTGGGTTTGAGTTTGTGGTATCCGATTGGAATATGCCCAATATGGATGGCTTGACATTACTGCAGAACATTCGTGCCGATGCTGAGCTTTCTAAGCTTCCTGTTTTAATGGTGACGGCTGAAGCTAAAAAAGAAAATATTATCGCTGCAGCACAGGCTGGTGCTAATGGTTACGTGGTAAAGCCTTTTACGGCTGCAACACTTGATGAAAAATTATCAAAAATATTCGAAAAGCTTGAGAAAGCAGGGGCTTAACCATGACTAGCGAAGCCACACCACAACAAGCTTCAAATGCAGAGTCACCATTGGGGTTGTCATCGAGTGATGAGATTCTTAATCGTGTCGGTCATGTCACAAGAACCTTGCATGATAGTTTAAGTGGTTTAGGTTTAGATAAGATTTTAGAGCAGGTTGCGCAGGATATCCCAGATGCACGTGATCGCTTGGCTTATGTAGCCAGAATGACAGAGCAGGCAGCTGAGCGTGTTTTAAATGCAACTGACGTGGCGATTCCGTTACAGGAAGAACTAGCCGCTGGGGCCACGGCATTGCAGCAGCGCTGGCAAGATGTAATGCGTGAGCCTTCGTTAAAGAGTGAATATAATTTGGCTGCCAATGACACGCTTGCGTATTTAACAATGGCAGGTAAAAACACTGCAGAAACCAAAGCCTTATTGATGGATATCATGATGGCGCAGGATTTTCAGGATTTGACTGGTCAGGTAATTAAAAAAATTACTGGGTTGGCACAAGAGTTAGAGCAACAGCTGGTACAGTTGTTGATTGACTTCTCACCGGCAATTCCTAAAAAAGATGCGGAAGCAGCTAAAGCTGACGCTGGCGATAATGCATCACTAATGAATGGGCCGCAAATTGACCCAGGTGCAGTGGATGTTGTGGCTAGCCAAGAGCAGGTGGATGACTTGCTTGATAGTTTAGGCTTCTAGGAAATTACCCTTTATTACGCCACTGTAAGGCTCACAAAATGACAGTGTAATCATTTTGTGAGCCCTTTCTAATATATGCGTTCATGCATATCTCATTGGTAAATCAAAAAGTTTAACAGCTGAAATTTCTTCAGTAGTAATCCATCGGCGACTGGCTACTTTTCTGTTGCATCTTTATGTAATGGCTCTAGATATTAAGGGCTCTAGATGTTAAGTGCTCTGTCCATTTACACAATTGCTCAGACTAAGTCTTTGTAGCGCTCTGCATGTTAGTTAGGTCGTCAATAATTTGCTGAGAATGATTAGAAACATCCACATTGTTATAAATTTTAACCAGCTTTGAATCTGGGTCGATTAAAAACGTATAGCGTTTGGCAATTTTAATAAAGATCAGATTGGTGAGTGCATAGTATGCATTTGCGACATGTCCATCGACATCGGCCAGTAATGTGAAGGGAAGGTGGTATTTCTCTGCAAACTTCTGATGTGATGCCTCTGAGTCCACACTAATGCCGATTACTTTGGCATTCAATTGTTCTAATTTAGATAAATCATCCCTAAAACTGCAAGCTTCTTTGGTACAGCCTGGTGTGTCATTTTTAGGGTAAAAATAAAGCACAACATACTTTCCCTTGTAATCGGACAGTGAGTGTCGAATGCCATTTTTATCTGGTAAAGTAAATTCCGGTGCATTCTCACCAATAATTAAACTTGGTTGCTTGAGTGCATAATGTCGATAACCAATGAGCGCAACTAATATGACTGCTACGTAGAATAGAATCTTAATAAACATGTAATAACCTCGATTAGTTTTTTGTAATGAGCATATGCATTCTGCTGGATGTTAGCATCGTTTTTAACTATTTCCCACGCGGTTTATTTATTTAACAGGGATTTTATACTCAAAAAGATTGGGTGATATTGATGGCAATAACATGATTCATTCTATCTGGCGAACTCATGGCTACATACTGGTTTAGATATCCAACTTCTAAATTAGTTGTTGTAAGGATTTTTCTTCCCACGCCTAGGAATAATCTATTTTGATCAAAGCCGGATTTGACCTGTGTAGTTTTATTAAGATTGAAATATGCTTCATCAGCGATAATAGCCACGTAGTCAGGAGACAGTTGGATGCTCAATTTAACTAGCTGTCTCAAGCCGGTCGACATTTCTCCTTGATGTTCAAATTGACGATGCTCAAAACGCGTTCGTTCCTGAATTTTATATGAACTGCCTTCAAGTAAGGTAGCGCCTATGTCCTCCCATAGGCGCTGTTCATGTGTGTGTTGATTGCGGTTACTATAGCCAAGATTATAAGCATAGCCGCCACCAATAAAGACAGTATTTGATATTTGGTAGTAAAGACCTGGCCTGATTGTAATTTGGTCTCTATGAACACCTTCGTCCCGCCAATAGGGCTGAATTTGAATCATGGCTTTTAAGTTTTGGGTTATCCGATGATCTGCTTGGTAAGTGAGCCATATACGGTCATCTCTTTCAACTTCTGCGTACGCACTGTTTGTTATAGCCAATAATAAAATATAAATAATAAACTTCATATTGCTGCGTAAATGATAATCATTATTAATTATATCAAAAGAAGCATCAGCGATGGCAATCTGGTCTTTAAATTATTAGTGGTTTCAAAATCTAAAAAACAGGTGCTGATTATGCATACAATGTATTTATGACAGAAGGCAATAATTAGACGCGGTGCGATACATTTTTTTATAAAGTTGAATCGCTTGATGATAAAATGTGCGGCCTGTTGCGGTTAAAGTTTTTCATATTTTGTAGGCTGAAGTTGAATCGCTCTGAATCCAGCATTAAATAAGGTTAGCAAAGCATTTGCCCCCGTAGCTCAGTGGATAGAGCATCCCCCTCCTAAGGGGAGGGTCACACGTTCGATTCGTGTCGGGGGCACCACATTCAATATTGTTTGCAGTTGTTTAAGTACAGTTAAAACATGTTAACTAGCAGTGTTTGATTATTTGTGTTTAGAAATTGGCGTATTTGGAAATTAAGTAGAGTTGGAAGTTAAGTATGCTTATGAATAAGCATACTTGGGAATAACTGCATAACCTTAGCGAGTGACCACTAGAAAACCTATAAAAATGACATCAACAGTATTTCAAAGATTATCTCTAGCACTATTTTCATTACTAGCTGTTTTTATTGTGGTGACTTTTAAGCAATACGGTATTAGTAATGATGAGCAGGTACAGCACGTTTATGGGCAGTTGCTACTTAATTTTTACAGTAGCGGGTTTGTGGATCATGCAGCGTTTACATACAAAAACCTCTATTTGTATGGTGGTTTATTTGACCTAATTGCCGCGATATTAGAGAAACTTTTACCGCTTTGGGTGTGGGATATACGTCATTTACTTTCAGCATTGTTTGGTTTAGCAGGCATTGTGGCAGTGCATAAAATTACCAACGAGCTAGCAGGTGCAAGGGCAGCTTTTATTGCAGCGTTTTTACTTACTATTACTGGTGCATGGACCGGTGCAATGTTTACGCACACTAAAGACGTGTCTTTTGCTGCTTGTATGGTTTGGGCTTTATATTACACATTACTCATTGCTAAACACTTACCTCGCATCCCATTGGCCTTGAGTTTAAAGCTTGGCGTGGCAGTTGGCCTAGCGTTAGGTTTGAGAATTGGCGGTGCCTTTGCCGTTATTTATTTGCTATTAATGGTACTGGTCGCCGGGTGCTTAACTGCCGAAGGTGGCAAATTGAAGTTAACGTTTTATTGGCAAAGTTTTATTGGTCTATTGCCGGCAGGTGCCATGGCTTTAGGTTTAATGGCTATTTTCTGGCCGTGGTCGGTGATGGGCTCTGATCATATTCTAATTGCTGTTAAGTCTTTTTCACACTTTGCTTTCGATATGAATACTATTGTGAATGGTCAGTTTGTTAGCATCGGTGAGGTGCCACGTACTTACTTATTTCAGTATTTGGGTATCCGCTTGCCTGAGATTTTTCTGCTTGGCTTAATAAGCTTAGTTATCCTGCTGGGGCTGAGATTAAAGCAAGCATCGATTTTGAAGCTAAATTTGTTGCCAGAGATTACGCTGAGTATCGCTTTACTTACTCCTTTAGTCTTTGTGCTGTTGGATCGTCCTGCACTTTATAATGGTGTGCGGCATTTTACTTTTGTGATTCCTACATTAGCGATTGTTGCCGGGGTTGGTTTATCCAAAATGTTTGATGTTTTGGCAGGCTATAAAAAATGGCGCTTAGGCTTTGTTGCTGTATGTACGCTACTGAGTGTGAACACGATATGTACGCTTTACGCGCTGCATCCATATCAATATCTTTATTACAACCATTTTGCAGGCGCTGATTTTAAACATGCCCAACATAATTGGGAGGGTGATTATTGGTCTAGCAGTTTGATTGACGCGACTAAAATGTTAGAACAGTATGTCGATGCAGAGGCTGTAAGTTTGCCAAAGAAAAGTGACGCTGTATATTCAGTCGCGGTTTGCGCAGAGGCTTTTCAAGGGCAGGCGTATTTAGACAAGCGGTTTAGTATTACTGAAAATTGGGTGACTGCTGATTTCTTTATTTCTAGTACTAATATGAATTGCGATAAAGTGTTGCAAGGTGAGGTCATTGGTGTGGTAGAACGTTTAGGCGCACCACTTGCTGTCGTGAAAGATCGTAGAAGATTAATAGGCGATGCACGGATACCACGTGCCGCACCACGGGATTAGGGTCATGAATAAAAACATTTTTCCACGAGTAGGCACTGAAGCGCATATTAGCGTGATTGTTCCGGCCTTTAATGAAGAGGCCGCAATTGTTAGCACTATCCATACCATTGTGGATCGTCTAAAGCAGCTCAGTGAAAACTGGGAAATCATTGTGATTGATGATGGAAGCCGTGACCAAACAGCTAATATAGTACGTAATTTACCTGAAAGTTTACGAACAACCCTAGTACGTTTTTCGCGTAATTTTGGTAAAGAGTATGCCATCACAGCCGGTTTGGAATATGCGACGGGCAATGTGGTGATATGCATGGATGCCGATGGACAGCACTCATCTGAGTTGTTAGCGCAAATGTTAGAAAAATGGCGTGAAGGATATGACATGGTCTATGCATACAGGCAAGACCGTGATGTAGAGTCGCGATTTAAGCGTTGGGGCTCACGTATTTTTTACCGAGCAATTAGTCTAGGTGGTCAGATTCATATTCCACGCGATGCTGGTGATTTCCGCTTAATGGATAGGCAAGTGGTCAATGCTCTGCTTTCTTTGCCTGAGCGTAATCGCTTTATGAAGGGTATTTATGCATGGGTTGGCTACCATTCTATTGGTATTCCATTTATACCATTGCCTCGCTCACATGGTGAAAGTGCATTCTCGAAGTTAAAACTGATTCAGCTGGCTTGGACTGGGGTCACCAGTTTCTCTGTGATGCCATTGCGCTTGGCAAGTGCAGTAGGGGCTTTACTTGCTTTGCTGTCTTTCACCTATGGGATGTACGTAGTGGTTGATCATATGTTTTTTGATGAATCAGTGCCAGGTTGGCCCACTATTATTGCCAGCATGATGTTTTTTGCCGGAGTGCAATTGTTGTTTATTGGTATATTAGGCGAGTACCTATCACGTATTTATGACGAGGTTAAAGGGCGGCCACCTTATATTGTGGCAGAAGTGCTTAAGCCTAAAGTGATCACGCAGCACCAATGACACAAACCCATCGACATTCCATTTCCTGGTTTGCAGTAATTGGTGCACTGGCTGCTGGTGTGCATTATGTTGTTGCCGTCGGCTTAGAGCTTAGCCACTTACTTACAGCTATTCATGCAAACACGATAGGTTTTTTGTTTGCATTCCCTGTGAGCTATTTTGGGCATCGTAAATTAAGTTTTTCTGGGCAGACATCTACGCACTTGCATGCATTTCCGCGTTTTTTTGCCGTTGCAGTATCCGGTTTCTTAGCGAATCAATTTTTAGTGATTAATGCCATTTACTTTACGAACATTCCATTTTGGTTGGTGCTGGGTGTGGTGATGGTGATTGTTGCTGTTTCAACTTATTTTTTGAGCCGTTACTGGGCATTTAAAGGCAAATAGTCATGAAGCTTATTATCTGTGCTGACGATTTTGCACAAAGCCCAAGCATTGACGCTGCTATTGTGCGCCTTATCGAAAATAACAGACTGACCGCAGCGTCCTGTATGGTCAATAGCCCACACTGGGCATCATCTGCCAAATTGCTCACTTCAGACATTAGAGACAAAGCGCATATTGGCTTGCATCTTGATTTTACGTTATTTGGATATCGCTACCCACACGGTATATTGACCTTGCTGAGCCTGTTACGCTGCCTGCCAAAAGCTTCAATTAAAAAGAGTATTGAACATCAGTTGAATCAGTTTGAAGTGGCGTTAGGCACGCAGCCTGATTATGTTGATGGGCATCAGCATGTGCATCAGCTTCCACAAATTCGTCAGGTTTTGTTGGCGGTGTTAAAACAGCGTTATCACCATCAATTACCTTGGATAAGAATTGCGAAGCCCAATGATGAAAGCGGCATTAAAGGCCGCATCATTAAAATGCTTGGTGCCAGTGCGCTGGAGCGGGAAGCTAAACAGCTGGGGTTTAAGTGCAGTAATGTGCTATTAGGCGTTTATAATTTTAGCGGAGATGTGCAAGATTATAAAAAGCGCTTAATTGATTGGGCAACACAAGCTAAGCATAGTGTTGGTACATCGGTGTTGATGTGTCATCCAGCCGTGGCGGCAGCAGAAGGGTACATCAATGATCCTATTTACCCTGCCAGAGTGAATGAGTTTAGCGTACTGAACAGTGATGCTTTCGCCACAATATTTAATGACGTTAAGATTGTGCGAGAGCCATAGTTTGTACGAGTGCTGCTATTGCCTAGTAACTACTCTTAGTAGCTACTGATTGGTGCAGCACTCACATTAACTAGTGGTTTATGGTTTGTTGGTATTGAATGCTATAGATTTAAGCTGGTTTGGGTAATTTTTTGTTTGATTGTGCGCTTTTTTGCATGACGCAGGTTTCCTTGCCATAAGTGCCAACATTAGAATCTACTTCATAGTAATGATTGGTGTAAGCATACTTACCAGCCGGGTTTTTGCTGATATTCGCAATGCCGGTACTGAATTCTGCAGAGCTGACCTCAGACATACTTAAATTAAAGGCAATCTTGTTTGCGTTAGCGACTGCTTTGCCTTTGTAGGTGAAAGAGTTTTCTGTTTCGAGTGCAAAATCATAAATGCCGATGCTGCCTCTGCTCGCTGCGCGATTTAATGTGAGTTTTGCTAGCACTTGATAGTCACCAACTTTACTGTTGTTGCCTTTGCATGAATAAGTGCCACTGTAGTTTACGCCAACAAAATTAGGTTTTGCTTCCGCTATCTGAATGGTGCTGATGGTGATTAATAAAGAGGTAAGAATCGCACGTTTCATGATGGATATTTTAGGATATTTTAAAAGCGTCTATTGTAGCGTGAGGCTGGTATGTGATGAAACTTACTTTTTATATTTTTTATGCCTTAATGTTTTGTTTTGTTTATGTGCTTGCATTATGATGGGCGCCTAAATCAATTTTTAATCGATTATTTGACTTAATATATCAAAATTTATGCAAATTTCCCCAGTTAAGGCATTATCGACCGAGTTACTTTGGCGTTTCTGTATCTTCAATATTGCTTTGCTATTAGGGTTGATATTCTGGCTTTGGCAAGCAAGTCAACCCGTTAACGTAATACAGCCTCAATTGCCGAACGATGGCAAGTTGCAGTGCGTTTCTTACTCCCCTTATTACCACCCAGGACAAACACCACTTAACCCTAATAGTTTTATCCAGCCAGCACAGATTGATCATGACCTTGCTGCACTTTCCAAACAGTTTAATTGCGTACGAATTTATTCGGTCTCTCAAGGCCTTAGTTATGTGCCGGAAGCAGCCTCTAAATTAGGGATTCAGGTATATCTGGGGGCTTGGATAGGCTGGGTAGCTGCGAACAACGATAAAGAGTTGGATTTGGCCATAAGTGTTGCAAATAAATATCCGAAGACTGTGAAGGCACTGATTGTCGGTAATGAGGTTTTATTACGTGGTGAGCAATCTGAGGCCGCGATGCAGGCGTATTTGGAAAAAGCACAACGCTCAACCTTGGTACCAGTGACTTATGCTGATGTTTGGGAGTTCTGGCGCAAGCATCCAAAACTAGAGGCTAATGTGGATTTTGTGACGGTGCATATACTTCCGTATTGGGAAGATGATCCGCAGGCAATCACTGAAGCAACCCAGCATGTAGTGAATGTGATGAGTTTACTTGCAGAGACCTTCAAAAAGCCTATTTTAATTGGTGAAACTGGCTGGCCATCCGTAGGTAGGCAGCGTCAGGCTTCTGAGCCCAGCTTAATTAATCAAGCGAGTTATTTACGTGAATTTTTACAACTCGCACATGATCATGCTTGGCAATACAACTTGATTGAAGCAATTGATCAGCCATGGAAGCGAGATCTTGAAGGTACCGTTGGTGGTTATTGGGGTATTTTCGATACGGAGCTAACGCCTAAGTTTGCCTTTACTGGTGATATACAGCCACGTCATGATATAAAGGCTATCGGGCTGTCTGGCGCATTGGGCTTTGCCTTATTTCTAGGCTTGGCGTTTTTATTTAAAGCGCGTCAAGTTTATATGAAGTTAGGTTTATGTGCGGCCGGCATCGTGTTTGGCATCTCAGTCTGGCTACAGACTCAATATTTGGTCAGTGCTTGTCGAAACATCACTGAATGGCTAACTTTGGGCGGCTTAGCTTTTGTTGGCTGGCTACTGGTGATTGGTTTGATATGGCGCATATGCCAACCCAGTAAGCATCATGCGCTAGTTTTAAAAACAGGCGTATTTATACTTTCAGTTACGGCAATCAGCGCCACAGTTTTATTGATTGTCGATGGAAGGTACCGTGATTTCCCCATCAGCTTATATGCCTTGCCGATTTTACTGTTATCATTTTCTTCTGTATTTTTAGAGGTAGATGTGAAACCAAAGCGTTGGCTGGGCTATGTGCTTAGCTCAGTTCTAATGGCAGCGGCACTGTATTGCGTTTATTTAGAAATTGAAAATATATCTGCTTATTATTGGCTTGGTCTGTGTAGCTTACTTATAACTGCATTATGGCCAAAATCTCAAGCTTCAACTCGTTCATCACTTTGATAGAAATTCTCAGCGTAACCTTATGATTAACAAAACTAAACGCTATTTAATTCCACTTTTGTTTGCAGTGCTAGTGGCTGCGATCCACTTTAGTCTTTGGTATATTTCCAATCGCGCGCTACCTTTAATTAATGCGCCAGAAATTGTAAATGGCTTTGCCTTTAGTGGATTTCAAGAAAATCAGAGCCCACTGCGGAAAGAGTATCCGAGTACGGCTGAGTTGGAAAAAGATTTACGCTTACTTAAGCCTTTGACTCATCGTGTTCGTATTTATGGTGCGCTGGAGAATAGTGAAGTTACTGCGCTTGCTTCTAGTTTAGGTTTCCATGTAACAGCTGGTGCTTGGTTGGGTAGTGATGCCGCTGCAAACTATCGTGAAATTGAGGCGCTGAAGGCCAAGATTAAAATCTATCCAAAAATTGAGCGTGCCATTGTGGGTAATGAGGTTTTACTTCGTAACGACCTAACGCCTGAGCAATTGATTGGTTATATAGAAGACGTTCGTAAAACCACGAAACTGCCAATTTCTACCGCAGAGCCTTGGCATGTTTGGCTGAAAAATCCAGAACTGGTCAAGCACGTAGATTTTATTGCGGTGCACTTGTTGCCTTACCATGAAGGCGTACCGGTAAAGGATGCCGTAGATTACTCACTGAAGCGTTATCAAGAGTTAATGGATGTGTATCCAAGAAAAAAAATCGTGATTACAGAGATTGGTTGGCCTAGTAATGGGCCAACATTAGGTGCAGCAGTAGCCTCTAAAGTAAACCAAGCGCTCTTTGTTCGGGAATTTTTGGCTAAAACAGCACATAAAAATTACGATTATTACTTAATGGAAGCATTTGACCAGCCTTGGAAAAAAGAGCTGGAAGGTTGGGCTGGCGCCTATTGGGGTATGTTTGATGCTGAGCGCCATGAGAAATACTCATTGCATGGCGCTGTCCCTAAAGATGATCGCTGGAAAGCAAAAGCCTTATGGGCCACTTTATTAGGTTTGTTGCCAATATTCTTTATTGCTTATCGCTTCAGGCATTGGGGTTTACGCGCCCGTAGTTCGATGGCGGTGTTACTGCAAGCTTGTATTACCACTTTAGTGGTTGCATGGAATTTACCTGGAGATTACTACTATACGATGAAGGATTTTGTCGTATTGATTGCATTACTGATTGGCATGGGGTTAACGTCTGCAGTATTGATGATTTATGCGGTTGAGTTTAGTGAAGTGATGTTCAAGAAGGGCTGGAATCGTGCATTTAAGCGTGCAAAGCCACTGCCTGCGGATGAAGAGCTGTTTGTTTCTGTACATTTGGCATGCTACAACGAGCCACCAGAAATGGTGATCACCACCATTGAAAGCTTGGCTAAGCTTAACTACACCAACTTTGAAGTGATTGTGGTTGATAACAACACTAAAGATGAAGCGAAATGGAAGCCGCTTGAAGCCTATATGGCAAAAATGCCGGAGAATTTTAAATTCTTCCATCTGCCGCAGTGGCCTGGCTTTAAGGCAGGCGCTTTAAACTTTGCACTAGAGCAAACAAACCCTAATGCACAGGTAGTGGGGGTAGTGGATGCCGATTATGAAGTAACCCCTGATTGGCTGTCTGATTTAGTGCCACATTTCCTTGAACAAAAAGTGGCTGTGGTGCAAGCGCCTCAGGCCCATAGAGACTGGGAGCATAGTTTCTTCCGCAGTATGGGTAACTGGGAGTTTGAGGGTTTCTTCCGCATTGGTATGCACCACAGGCACGAACGTAATGCCTTGATTCAGCATGGTACGATGACCTTAGTGAGATACCAAGCGTTAATGACTAGTGGGAAATGGTCTGAATGGTGCATCTGCGAAGATACCGAGTTAGGCTTGCGTTTACTGGAGGACGGCTATGAACTGCGTTACATTGATGATACGTTTGGCCGTGGCTTAACACCTGCAGACTTTAAAGCACTCAAGTCACAACGCTTCCGTTGGGCATTTGGTGCGATGCAAATTTTGAAACATCACATACCTAAGTTGTTAGGGGATTCAACCTTGACCTTTGGGCAGCGTTATCACTTTTTAACGGGTTGGTTCGGCTGGTTAGGTGAGGCTTTGCAGCTAGGCTTTACTATAGGCTCTATCGCATGGTCTGTGGCTATGCTGTTATTCCCAGAAGAGGCGAGTTTGCCGGTTTCTCTGATGATCACCACCATTATTTGCTTCTTGGTGATTAAAGCGATTATGGGCCCGATGTTGTATCTAAAAACCATGACGTGTCGCTGGATTGATATCTTTGGAGCATCTGTCGCCAGTCTTGGGCTATCACATGCTATTGCCAGAGGCATTATCAGCGGCATCATTAAAAAAGATGGCGTGTTTAAAGTGACTGCAAAAGGCAAGGGGCTCAAAAAATCCAACTGGTATGATTGGATTGCACCAATTCAAGAAGAGTTATTTTTACTGAGTGCGTTAACGCTGAGCAGTATCGCGATGCTAGCTACCCGCGGAGTTGGTAATAGCGATGCTCAAATCTGGGTGGCTATGTTGAGCTTGCAATCATTACCTTACATAAGTGCGGTTGCCTGCCAAATTATTAGTAAAAGAGAAAACGGTTAATATCATTTGATGAACACGAATACACCAGAGTCGCATAAAATGAATACGCATCATCGTGGCCGCCATGTTTTACGCGGTGCCATTAGGTTTGCAACCTATTTATGCGCATTCTTTTTAGTGGCCGTAGCTTATTGGGTGGCTGATAACTTTGGCGAGCCTTCACTAGAGCAACTGTTCTATCATGCGCAGTTTGGTATGGGCGGTTTGATTGATACCGATGCCGCAATTATTAAGAGTTTCGTCATTTGGTGTATTGCGCTACCTATATTTATCGCATTGTTATTGGTGTTGATTGAGTATTCAATTGCGCTATTTCTCACGCATGGATCTTCACACTGGTTAACCAAGCCTGCTAGGCTTGCCAATATTCATTTCATCAAAGTGTTTTATTGGTTTATTGGACACAGAGCCCCTTTATACGCATTAACCGTAGCAACAGTGTATTTTGGAGTGCAGTTCTCCGTTACTGTTTTTCTACATAATCTATTTGGTAAAGATTACTTTTCGGCACACTACCTAAACCCGGCGGAGGTGAAAGTAGAAACCACAAGACCTAAGAACTTAGTGTTGATTTATGTAGAGAGTTTAGAAAATAGTTATCAACAACCTGAACTGTTTGGTAAAAACTTGCTTAGTAGCCTAGACCGTTTAAAAGGCTTAAGTTTTACTGACTATAGAAAAGCGCCAGGTACATGGTGGACGATTGCCGGTATTACCGCAACGCAATGTGCTGTGCCGCTGAAAAGTGTTAGCTTATATGACGGTAATGATCAAGGTGAGAAAATTAAAAGCTTCTTGCCGAATGCGGTTTGCTTAGGCGATATTTTGCATGATGCCGGTTATCACAATGTTTATATGGGCGGTGATGCACTTGGCTTTGCTGGTAAGGGCATGTTTTTTCAAGATCATCACTATGATGAGGTGTATGGTCGTGATGAGCTAAAAGGCAAGCTCACCGATGCACAATTGAATTTCTGGGGTTTGTATGATGATGATCTATTTGCATCAGCCAAGACTAAGTTGATTGCGCTACATAAAAGTAAGCAGCCTTTTAATCTAACCGTGACCACTATTGACACGCATGGCCCAGACGGACATTTTTCTAAATACTGTAAGTCTGTAGGGACTAAAACGTTTGAAGGTATTGTAGAGTGCACCTCAAATCAGGTAGTTAGTTTTGTTAAATTCATTCAGAAAAGTGGCTACTTAAAAGATACTAATGTTGTCATTCTTGGTGACCATTTGGCGATGGAAAATCCAGTGAGTGAGAAGTTGGATTTGATTAAAGAGCGCCATATTTATAATCAGTTTATTTCAAATGATCACTTTGAAAAGAACCGTAATCAGATATTGCCATTTGACATGTTTCCGACTATTTTAAACTTTATTGGTTTTAGCGTGCCAGGAGGGAAGTTAGGCTTAGGTTATAGCGCTTTGTCTAAAGAGGCTGATTTGTCGTTGCTGCTTAACTATGAGGAAATGAATGAAGACCTGCTTAATCAATCGGATATGTATCTAGACCTTTGGAGGGATGAAGCTAAGCTGTAGTTTTTAGTGATTAGCGCCGTTTGTATCGTTATGTTTACCACTGGTACCGTACTTTATGATCAAAATGATATGCGTACAGTGAACCAGATATAACTGAAATACATATCAATTAACGTAAAAAAACCAGCTGAATCTTAGCTGGTTTTTTAGTTTGAGGCTTTGTAATTATGCGTTACGTTTATCTAGCGCTTCCCAACGCGTCATCTTGGCTTCAACCTCGGTATCAATTGCAGTTAACCGAGCTTGCAGTACTTTCACCTTGTCAGGGTCTTGCACATAGATATTAGGGTCAGCCAGCGTTGCATTAATACTGCTTTGCTCAACTTCCAACTCTTCAATCAACGCCGGTATTTCATCTAGCTCTTTTTGTTCTTTAAAGCTAAGTTTGTTGGCCGGAGTTTTAGGGGAAGCCTCTTTCGTGACAGGCTTGCTTGTTTGGGCTTTCGCTAGAGCGGCCTTATCTGCTTCACGTTTAGTGCTAAAGCGCTGCCAGTCATCATAACCACCGCCAAACTCGGTCAACACACCGTTACCTTCAAACGCAATCACTTGTGTTACTGTATTTTCCAGGAACGCACGGTCATGGCTCACTAGGAACAATGTGCCGTGAAAGTCTTGTAATAGATTTTCCAATAATTCTAGGGTGTCGATATCCAGATCATTGGTCGGCTCGTCTAGTACTAAAATATTAGCAGGACGTGCAAACAGGCGTGCTAATAGTAGCCGGTTGCGTTCGCCACCGGAGAGTGATTTAACTGGTGAGCGTGAGCGTTGTGGTGGGAATAAGAAGTCTTCCAGATAGCTAATCACATGTTTACGCTCCTCACCAATTTGCACAAAGTCAGAGCCTGGGCTAATGGTGTCTGCCAATGTGGCTTCCTCATTGAGCTGTTCACGCATTTGGTCAAAATAGGCGACGCTTTGTTTGCTACCGCGCTCAATCGAGCCGCTATCTGGCTCAATATCACCGAGGATTAGTTTAAGCAGGGTAGTTTTGCCTACGCCATTAGGGCCTAGTAAGCCAATTTTATCCCCACGTAAAATACGTGTGCTGAAGTCTTTAATCAGCACTTTATTACCATAGGCCTTGCTGACGTTTTCCAGCTCAGCAATCAGTTTGCCACTACGTTCGCCTACATCTACATTTAGTTTCACGTTGCCTTGGCGTTCGCGACGTGCGGCGCGCTCTAGTCTCAGCGCTTCCAGCCTGCGTACGCGGCCCTCATTACGTGTGCGGCGTGCTTTAATGCCTTGGCGTATCCAAACTTCTTCCTGTGCGAGTATTTTGTCAAATTTGGCTGCATGGGTTTCTTCAACGGCAAGCAGTTCTTCTTTTTTAACTTGGTAGGCGGTGAAATTGCCGACAAAATCTGTGAGTTTGCCACGGTCTAGCTCGGTAATGCGTGTCGCAAGCTTGTCCAGAAAGCGTCTGTCATGGGTAATAAACAGTACGCTGCCATTAAAGCCCAGTAATAAATCCTCTAGCCATTCAATAGCACTTAAATCCAAATGGTTGGTTGGCTCGTCTAGTAACAGTACTTCAGGTTCTGCTACTAAAGCACGACCCAAAGCCACACGCTTACGCCAGCCACCTGACAGCGTGCTGATAAGCGCATCTGCATCTAAGTTTAAGCGGCTAAGCACGGCCTCTACACGGGATTGTGCTGCCCAGCCATTTTGCGCATCTAAATCATGCTGTAGCGCCTGCATTTTTGTCATTAGGGCTTCAATATCGGCATCTGGCATCCCCATGTCATGGGTAACTTGATGGTAATCAACGAGAATCTGTTGCAGATTGCCCAGGCCTTCTGCCACTGCTTCAAACACTGTGTGCGTTGCTACCAGTTCAGGTTCTTGTGGTACATAAACCACCCGTGCATTAGGTGCGCGCCAAACCGTACCATCATCTAGTTTAATGGTGCCTGCGATGGCTTTTAATAAGCTGGATTTCCCTGCGCCGTTGCGGCCAATTAAACCAACGCGTTCACCTGCATCTAGCTGAAATGCAGCATGGTCGAGCAGGGCATGGTGACCAAAAGCGAGGCAGGCGTTATCGAGGGTAATGTATGGCATGAGTGACTTTCAAATTTTTACTTAAGTATATTAAATGCTGGTAGAAGAGATGCAAAGTTTATTGTTTATTCAGCATGGCTCTGATGTTTGCCATTTTTGATTTACCAAAATCTTTACTCGCTTCTGGGTCTTTATTAAATGGGTTACCAAAGTGGCGCAGATCATCTTTAGGAATTTCCGCAATAAAACGGCTGGGCTCACACATTTCCATTTCACCCGCACGTTTGCGTTTTTTACACCATGATATGTTGAGTGATTTTTGTGCACGGGTTATGCCTACATACATTAGGCGGCGCTCTTCTTCGATCTTGTCATTATCAATTGATTCGCGGTGTGGCAGTATGCCTTCCTCGGCACCAATCAAAAACACATGACCAAACTCCAAGCCTTTAGAAGCATGTAGCGTTGATAGTTTGACCGCATCTGGCTCGCCGTTTTCACGGCCCTCCAGCATGCTCATGAGAGATACCATCTGCGTGAGTTCTAGCAGATTTTTGCCTTCTTTTTCATTGCCGTACTCAGTGCTAGGCTCACCTTTTTTAGACAGCCAGCCGGTGAAGTCCAGTACGTTTGCCCATTTCACTTCTGCCGCACGCGGTTCTTCAGAGTCGTATAAAAACGCCTCGTAATGTATGGATGATAACAAGTCATTCAGCACTTCATTGGCAGGGTCTCTTACCGCACGTGTTTGCAGTTTATTGATGTATTGGCAAAAGTTAAGCAGGTCTTCTAATTGCTTATTGCCAATTTCGCTTTGAAAACCGCCTTCGAACGCTGCCGCGAATAATGAAATTTTATGTGCGCTGGCGTATTCACCTAGTCGTTCTAGCGTGGTATTGCCGATCCCTTTTTTAGGGGTAGTTGCGGCACGAATAAATGCTGGGTCGTCATCTTCATTGGCAATTAATCTTAAATAACTGATGAGGTCTTTAATTTCAGCTTTATCAAAGAAAGACTGCCCGCCTGATACGGTGTAGGGGATTTTATGGTTACGTAGATGTTGCTCTAGTATGCGGGCTTGATGGTTCCCACGATAAAGAATGGCGTAATCTTTGTAGAAAGTACGATGCTCAAATTTATGTGCTTGTAGCTTCATGACCACGCTTTCAGCCTCATGCTCTTCACTCATGGCTGCCGTCACTTGAATTAAATCACCCGTGCCTAGCTCGCTCCAAAGCTTCTTCTCAAATAACTTAGGGTTATTTGAAATGACTTGGTTTGCCGCACGTAAAATGCGTACGGTAGAGCGGTAATTTTGTTCAAGCTTAATGACTTTAAGTTTGCTGAAGTCCGTGGTCAGTTGGCGCAGATTTTCAACATCTGCACCGCGCCAGCCGTAAATAGCCTGGTCATCATCACCTACTGCGGTAAATTGGCCGCGTAAGCCCGTTAGCATTTTTACCAGTTTATACTGGCAGGCATTGGTATCTTGGTATTCGTCAATTAATAGATACTGCAACTTACGTTGCCATTTGTTGAGTGCTTCTTCGTGCTGCTCAAATAGCTCAACAGGAAGTTTGATTAAGTCATCAAAATCCACCGCCTGATACGCTTTTAGGGTTTGCTGGTAAATCTGGTACACCCTGGCAGCGGCATGGGTGAGCTCTTCGTCCGCCTGTGCTTTGGCTTGGTCCGGATTAATAAACGCGTTTTTCCAGCTGGAAATCTGCCATTGTGTTTTACGCAGCAACTGTTTATCTGTGGTGGCCAGCACATCTGCCAAGATTTTAAAACTATCGGACGAGTCTAGAATCGAGAACTGTGGTTTATAGCCCAGCAAAGATGCCTCAGCCCGTAGCATTTGTAAGCCCAGAGAGTGGAAGGTGGCAATGGTTAAACCTTTGATGTTAGTGCCTTGCATCAGCTTACCAACACGCTCTTGCATCTCTAACGCAGCTTTGTTGGTGAAAGTAATCGCTGCTATTTCTTTTGGCGCGTAACCAGCCTCATTAATCAGGTAGCTGATTTTTTGCGTAATCACGCGTGTTTTGCCACTACCGGCACCGGCAAGTACCAGAAGAGGGCCGTCTAAATACTTTACTGCCTCACGCTGGGGCGCATTCATTGAATTTAACATTGCAGATTACTATTGTGCGGAGTTGGTTGAATCGTCTGTTTCGGCGGCTTGCTCTGAGTTATTGGCTGGGCTAATTTGTGAAATGGCCATCATTTCTGCCCTAGATGTGGGCGTTTCTAAGCTGACACGGCCAATCGCACCGCTGCGGTAATCAGTTAAAAATGCAACTGCAGTTTTTTCCATATCCCATAAACCATCATGCCGTTTGTAAGATCTGCGCTTTGCAATTGCCTCAAGTAGATCAACACCATCCATTTGTGTGACATCAAGCTTCATTGCGTCTAGTTTATAACGCGCATTCACCAGAGCAGGGTAGCTCTTTAATAGGTTGTTGGCTAAAAATGTAGCGACATCTTCATCAATCACCGCATTTCTACCAATGGCATGACTGGCAGCCAGCATGTAGCCATCTGACTCGTAAGCGATTCTAGGCCACATCATGCCTGGTGTATCGGTGATGCTCATGGTGTCGTCTAAGTCAAAACGTTGCTGGTTTTTAGTCACCGCTGGTTCATCACCCACTTTTGCCACGCGGCGATTGAGTAGGGCGTTCATGAGGGTAGATTTCCCCACGTTAGGGATGCCCATTATCAACATGCGTAATGGTTTTAAATGCGTGCCACGGTGTGGTGTGATTTTTTTACAGATGGCAGGTATTTTTTTAGCATCACCCGCTTTTTTACAGGAAAGCGCCACAGCTTTAGTATTAGGCTGCGCGTTAAAGTAGTTTAGCCAAGCTTGGGTAGCGGCTGGGTCTGCTAAGTCTGCCTTATTTAAAATTTTAAGCTGAGGGCGTTGGCGGAACAGCCGCATTTCATCAATCATTGGGTTATGGCTGGCTGCTGGTACACGCGCATCTAATACCTCAATCACCATGTCGGTAAACTCCATGGTCTCTTCAGCTTTTTTACGCGCTTGGGTCATGTGACCCGGGTACCATTGAATTGCCATATATTTTTTCCCTCAATAATTCTGACTATGTTGCCTACTGCTTGGCTGACATAAAAGTGTAGTGTCTAAAGTATGGTTTCTTTGGCTTTATGCCTTGTTATCTTGCGATGTTGAAACGAAAATTGCTTTAAACTAATTTCGCTATTTTAGCATCGACGGCTTCAATTCAAGTTTTTATCTGTGATTCTCCATGGAATATTTATGTAATCATCTGGTTATTGTGCTTGTTCCATTTTTCTTTCTTTAATTTGTTCACGCAATTCACGACGCTGCTCTGGACTCATATTCCTGATGCGGTTTTTAAACGCCTCTTTTTGCTCAGGCGACATATTTTTCCAGCGCTCACGCAGCGCGCTGCGTTGCTCAGGGGGTAATTGCCTAAATTTTTGTATGTGCTCTTTCACCCGCGCCTTGTCCTCTGGCGATAAATTCTTAAAGCGTGCAATATTTTCTTGAGCGCGCGCTCTTTGTTCAGGTGGCATGTTTGCCCATTTCTCTGCACCTTTGCTCAGTCTTTCCTGACGGTGCGGCGGCAATTCATCCCAGTGATCTTTCACAGCACTTAGGGTCTGCTGTTGCTGCGGATTGAGTGATTCCCAGGCAACGCCTTCTGCCATGGCTGAGTTTACAAACAAACTGATCCCAAGCAAGAAGGTGTATGCCATTACACGTTGCTGAAAATATAAAGTGGTATTCATTTTTTGTTGCCTCCTGCAGGTGTTGCTGTGTCAGTGTTTTGTTTGCTGCTGTTTTGGCTGTTGATTATTTTCAGGTTTTTACTCGGCTTGTTTTCCAGCTCACTTAATGCTGCGGCCAGCATGCTGTCATCCTCTATTTCTCCCAGCAGTTCAATGACATCTAATGGTGGGTTGGAGGCTGTAGTGGCTGCAAATGAGTAGTTAAAATTGATGAGTATTAGTAAGGCGATAGCTGGTAATTTAAACTGCATTTTTCATACCTTCAGTTGCTAGCACTTCATCTATCCAAACATAAAAGTCTGGGTCAGTCGCGGTCTCCAAGTCTTCTGTATTCGTTATTAGTTCTAGCATAGTGAGATGCTCAGGCTGTTCGTGACTAATATTTTGTTGGCTTGCTACGCGCTGTAATGCATCATCCAAACTATTTGGTTGATAGACAAACAATATCGCTAGTAAAGCACTGAGTGCAAAAGCGCTTGCAGGTCTCCATGCATTGAAGTTGAACCAAGTGCGATGTTGTTGTTTTTTGAGCGATATTTCGCGTATAGCTGCTAATGCCTGCTGGGTATCTTGATCTAAGGAGATGACGCTAGCATCCAGGCTGGATTTTATTTTGGATTCTAACTGTGTCGGCTCTATTGTCGGTTTGGTGGTCATTGGTGATCCCCTAGCTTTTCACGTAACTTTTCTAACGCACGTGCATAGTGCGTTTTTACACTGCTTGCCGAGCATTGCATGATGGAAGCGGCTTCATTGATATCCATTCCTTCCCATACGCGCAGTAAAAATACTTGTTGCTGGCGTAGCGGGAGTGCGCTCAGTGCAACATTTAAACTTGCCATGAACTGATTATCCTGTAGCTTGGCATCTGGCGTTTGGCTTGTATCATCCGGATGCTGAGCTAATGCGTCTTCAATACTCTCATCATCGTCATCATGCCAGTTCAGCCAACTTCTAAAACGGTTGCGTACCGATTGCCTGCGGTGCCAATCTAAAATGCGTGTATTCAGTATGCTGTAAAATAATGCTTTCCATTCGGTGGTAGGGTGATGGCTGTATTTTTGCACCAGCTTCATCATCGTGTCCTGAACTATTTCCAGTGCATCGTCACGATTGCCTGTGGCAATTTGTGCCATACGAAAAGCGCGACCTTCAATATCTGCAAGAAAATGATTCATACTCAGGTATTGTTTATCGAAATCGCGCTCCATAGGCATAGATATTCGCTGCGTTTATTTACGTTTAGCGCGTCTGTCCAAGCGGTTATTGATACGCTCGCCCTGTCTATCCATATGATTATTAACGCGCTCGCCACGGTTATCTAAGTGCTGGTTAATTTGATCACCTTTGTTTTCTAAATGGTTAGCACGTTTCATGTTGCCATTTTCACGCGCTCTATCAGCTTTGGTATCTAAGTGGTTTTCAATTGCGTCACCACGATTGTCAAGACGTTGTTCAACGCGATCACCTTTGTTATCTAAACGTTGCTCTATACGATCACCACGCTCATCTAAGCCAACTTTTCCATGTGTGGCCTCATCAGCTGTTGCAGATGCTGAAGCAAGTATTGTGAGTAAAATGGTTGTGATTGAGAGTATGTTTTTCATCATGATGTCCTTATCTTATCTAATTGGTTTTTGCTATCGGAACACCAATGCATAAGTGCCCTTGCTATATAAAACGCAGTAATGATTTGTTTGACGACAAGTCGGATAAAAATATTATTTTCCATTAAAATAGCGAGATGCAAAATATTCCAGAAATAAAGCCTAATCAATCCATTGAGTTACTTAAAGCGTTACATATACTCACGCGTGATGGCAAGCTTAACCAAGATAGCCGCCGTAAACTTAAGCAAGTGTATCACTTGGTCAATTTTATCGAGCCATTATTCAATGATGTGTTAGCGCATAATGCAACCCCGATTTTGGTGGATCATGGTGCGGGTAAGTCATATCTTGGGTTTATCCTTTATGATTTGTTGCTGAAGCAGTTAGCAGCAGGAGAGGTGGTTGGCATTGAGACGCGGGCGGAATTAGTTGAAAAATCAAAAGATTTAGCACAGCAGCTTAACTTTGCACGTATGCGCTTTGAGCACTTAACGGTAGAAGAGTCGACCACGTCCCATGTTATCCCTAATAAAGTCGATATTGTGACCGCTTTGCATGCATGCAACACCGCAACCGATGATGCGATTCAATTTGCATTGAAAAAACATGCTAAATATATGGTGTTAGTGCCATGCTGTCAGGCTGAGGTGGCGGAAGCATTAAGGCAGCATAAAAATGAAAGCTTCGGTAAAACCCCATTGAGTGAGATTTGGCGTCATCCTATTCATACCCGTGAGTTTGGCAGCCAAATCACCAATGTGTTACGTTGCTTGCAATTAGAGGCTGCTGGTTACAGTGTGACAGTAACTGAACTTGTGGGGTGGGAGCACTCCATGAAAAACGAGTTAATCATTGCAAAATATACGGGCCAGCCGCGTAAAAATGCAAAAGAGCGTATTGCCAATATTTTGAGCGAGCTGAATCTGGAAAGCATGAAGCCTAGATTTTTAGCGCAGTAATGAGGATTTAATAATGAAATATTTTATTTATAGTCTATTCTTGTTAATGAGCTTTAACAGTGATGCGGAGCAAGCTGTTGCGCCAGACTTTAGCGGTGTCTACAACTGTGTGGGGGATGATACACACGAAGGAAAGTATACTGGCGTTGTTACCATGGCATTAAAGCCATCACACAGTAAAGGTAATTACGCGAGCTATGACTTCAAGCTGGAGGTGCCGGGTTATGGCACCTATTTAGGTCACGCTGCGGCAAATGGCTACCATGTTGCCATGCACTTTGCGCTGCAGGATCAAAGCACTAAAGACTACGGCACAGGGATTGCCGAAATGAAAAAGAATACCAGTGGGCAGTGGGGCTTTCATAAGTTTTACTTTGAACCAGAATTTAAAGGTGGCAATACTGGGGTTGAAGACTGCATTATTCAATAAGCTTATAGGCATAAGGTATCAGGCGATAACGTCTTAGCTCGAGCTTGATGGTTTCAAGTGATGTGTCTGAGCTAAACTTAATTTTTAGCGTCTAACTCTACATGCGTTTATAATAGAGCTGTATTTGGGAGATTAGCTCAGCTGGTAGAGCAGCGGACTCTTAATCCGTTTGTCGCGAGTTCGAGCCTCGCATCTCCTACCAATTAAATCAAAGGCTTATGCTTAAGCGCAGACCTTTTGATTCTCTTGACGTGACATAAACGTGACCAAATTCACCACGTTAGCCACACGCCCAGATTCAATCCTAGACGCAGCGACGGTTAATTGCTCCGTTGCAAACTTAGCATAACGATCTACCATCGAGCGTGACTTCCATCCGCCTAAGTCTTTCAACTCATCGCATGAAGTGCCAGCCTGACGATGCCATGATGCCCATGTATGTCTGAGATCGTGAAACCTTAAATCAGACAATCCTGCTTTCTCGATTGCAGCATACCAAGCATGATTCGTTATTGCCGTTTTAATCGGTTGTTTTTGATAGGTGAAGCAGTATTGGGGATGGTTTCCCTGTACTGACAACAATACTTCAATCGCATCCGAATTTAGCGGTACACCTCGCGGTGTTCCATTTTTAGTCTTGTCCAGCCAAGCCGTTTTACGTTCTAAATCGACTCGATGCCATTCAAGACTGGTAATCTCCCTAGCACGGCAGCCAGTCGCTAAAGCAAAGCGAATTAAAGCAGTTAAGTGAGGAGGGGAGACCGAAATCAATCGATCAGCTTCCTCACGCGTCAACCATCGATCGCGCTCCACCTCACCCGATAACAAACGGATTTTTGGCATTGAGTCGATCCATTGCCACTCATCCCTTGCCATCCGTAATATTGCACGTGTGACGGCTAAATGGCGGTTGATGGTTGCAACTGCATTTCCGCGCTTCATTTCACCTTGTATGATGTGCCAGATCACGTCACCGTTAATCTGATTTAAAGATAAGTCGCCTAAATACTCATGTAACCGACGACAGATCCCCTGATAACCCTTTACATCACGCAAAGTTGCTTTAACTGCTAAAAACCTGACAACAGCTTCTTGCCATGAACGCTGGGGCTTAATGCCAAAGTGAAGTTCCCGATAACTATCTAGCTTTAATTTAGCTAAAAATGCTTCGGCTTCACTTCTTTCTTCAGTCCCAGTGCTTTGGCGTAATCTCTTGCCGTTAGGGAGCGTTGTACTAATCCACCAGTAGCGTGAGTCTTGCCGCCGATAGATTCCTTCTTGGGGTTGGTGCATATTAAATCCTTTCCAACCCGCCATCGCTCGCTGCGCTTATATTCCTCCAACCAAAGATCCAAGTCAACTTTGTCATATACCAGACGGCGACCAAACTTCACCGCTGGAATATCCAGTTCACTCAGAAGCGTGACACCTATTCCTAGGTAACACGCGGCTTCTTCTTTAGAAAGACAACGTACAGCAGGCAAGGGCAGATCGTTATCTTTCATTCTTATTCACCGTTAGAGGCTTTGTTATAAGCGTCACGCATAGCGCGCACTTCTTCATCGATATAGGCTTCGTTTATCTCAGCATTGATATCAATCGTATTAAACGCTTTGGCCTTTAAGCCTACCTTTTCTTTGATGAGTGCTTCAAAGGTTGTGCCTTTATTCATCGATTGGTTATTGATGTGATGCCCCAAGTCTTCAAAGAAGGGGTGAATCGCTAACTCATAATCGGTGTAACCTTCAGCAGCCATCCATGTGGTTAATGCGCTAAAAGCACGATCTAAGGCAGCTTCTTTATTGGGTGCGCGTGTGGTGTTAAAACGGGGTTGTAATGCACCTCCGTTGGTTTCCCAATCTAGCGAGGAGATGGCAGCCCATAACGGATGGATAGGCCAGCGTGTGCGTGTTTGATCAATATGATTAGGAATAGACAGTTTTAACCATTCGGTTGTGGCGTATGACCATAAGCCATTAAGATTGGCTAATACCTCAGTGAGTTTAGCTAGGTTCTTTTGTACTAAAAATTGACGCTTAAATTCAAACTCTAATCGCCAGATCGGTTCGCCTTGTTGCCAATTGGATTGTTCCCATAATGGGATTAAGTAATATTTTTTACTTTTATCAATCTCGAATAACTTGTCATAAAGACGACCAGCAATGACACCACCTAAACCAATCGCCCAGCCAGTGAAGTGACCATCGATAGAATAAGCATTGATAGACTCTGCATGCGTGACCCACGCTTCACGATGCCATGACTCCATATCTTGATATGAAACAAAGTCGACAAACATATCCACACGACTCACGTTTGCGGTTGATTCTAATGCACCTAGTTGTGACAAGATCGTGGCTAGACGGTGTTCTGCATCTTTAGGGGATAGGTGAGTGAGATATTCACTAGAAAGCTTCACATAAGCCATTGGCACAGTTTTATTCGGGCGTGATAACTGAATACGAAAGGCGTTATCTTCCAATACATAACTAAACATGGAAGTGCCTTTGTCTTTGACCTCAAATAGATGATCACCTAGCTTGAGTTGTGCTTTGGCTTGCTCTTGAGGGTTATCTGATTGTGCTTGTTTCTTTAACTGAATCAGTTGCTCATGAACTTCTGGGTATAAGTTACCTTGATAAGACAGATATAAACTATCAATTCCCCATCTTAAAAACTTAACTTCTCCATGAATGCTGTTATTAGTAGCTGTGTTACTAGGCACCGCTACTGCATCACGGTCTCCGTCCTCCACGCTGACGCGTGTGTGGGCGGCATCCCGTGATGCAGTTTGGTTTTGTTGTGTATCTGGCTTTGTCATATCCATTCCTAAGGAATTTACCAGCAGGCCGATTTGGCGATCTGGAATGGATAAGGATTTTCTACATCAATTGAACGTGGGGCGATGCACTGAAATAATCATTTGAGTGCGTTGACTATATGAAAAATTTGTGGCCTATGAAGGCTGACCGCCGTTTAGCTAGGTAGCCAGCATCCTCAATACGGTTCTCCCATCGATCTAGCTTTGCGTGATCACAAAGGTCTAGTATCTGGGGGTTAGTTAATTGACCAAGAATCCCAAAACCATCCAAAAGGGAAAATAAGAAATAAAGACCAGGAAATCGAATTTTATTGCTTAGCGGTGAAGATGTAATGTTGTAGCGATTTAAAAAGCTAGATTCGCTTCTATTGGTAGCGAGAAGATAACGCTCCATGAATTTAGGGTGCTGTCGCAAAGTGTTGTCTACTCGAACGGCTTTACACATGGCAATATCCGCTTCAGGATCATTCGATAGTGCTCGTTGCACTAATGATGAAAGAGCCTCGCCGTAGGCCATGATAGATATTGCATTATGGAAAGCAAACAAAAATACACACGTGAAAATTTGTGTATCAGCCTCTACTTTCCTCTGCTCATCTATAGATAGCGTTGGATGAGTGCTTTTCCAGTAATCCTCGGCGGAAGCTGTGTCGTTATCATCAATGGATTGATCAACCTCAACAATCCAAGCCATTACAGCTTCAATCACAATCTGAATTAATGCTTTAATCCTTTCCGGATCAGCACTATCAATTGATTGAGATAATAAGTCTTCATATCCATGTTCGATTGCCGCTGTGGAAATAACCTCCTTGAGACCCTCTAAAGAGGAGACTTTCAAAACAAAAGGAATTACTTTCTCAGGATACTCATACAAAGTGATGTAGTCGCTAATTTTTAATGCTTGGCAACGTTCTGCAAATCGTGCTTTCATTGGAGCCCAAAGTTTTGGGTTATCTAGCTCAGGAATGAGCGCGCGATATTCTGCCGTCATGTTTACAATAAATTGCAAAAGCAGGTGATTGGGAGGTAATACCCTCAAATCATTTGGAATTGGTAGTTCGGCGATTATGGCTTGTAATGGCGGGGGTAGGACTATCATAGCTTTCGTAATCACTAGTAATGAAAAGCGGTGCATGGCTGCAAACATTTAAAAAAACTACTATCACAAAAGACCGCTTAGTTCTTAAATTTTACAAATAGCTCAAATTATTCAGGTACCATATATCAGAGGTTATTTGTATAAATAATCTTTTTTGTAGCAGTTATATAAAATAATTAATAAGAAACTATAGAAAAAGGTAATTTATGGCAGTATTTCGTCAGTACAACATCCAACTTCTACCGCTAGATACAAAAAGTACTAAAGAGGTTGGCGTAGAAGGATATAAAAAATTATTTGAGCTTTTTAAAGCTGACACTACAATTGCTTATCAAAATAAATTAATGGCAGATAAAGCCCACTCATTAGTAAATGATACATTCATCTGCCCTTTCGTAATACACATTGAAGAAAAGTTTACTTATGGTAGTTTCTTAAAATTCCATAAAGCAGAAACCGTAACTGAGTTTTATAGTCAAGAGCGATTGTTTGAAGCACAAGTTGGTACTACAGCAGTTTCAAATTGTTACTATTTTCGTTTTGTGTTTGATTATGAATATCATAGATTTGGTATTGAAGAAAATGGAGGAAAGCTTCCAAGTCCAGATGTAATGCAAAAAACACTGTTTCACTTTTTAGAAAAGATTGCTATTACTAACTTCCCAAATCATGTCTTAACTATTAATCTCGTTGCTGATACAGAAAGCCTAGATAATGTCTTTACTGAAGGTAACGAGTATGGAAGTATTGATGTAAAAATAGCATTTCCAAACAGCCATCGGTTAAATGCAACTTTAAGAGAGCTGAAGGATTGTAGTGCTCATAGTATCTCGGCACACGTAGCTCCTGCACGCGGATCGCGTATGTCAGGTATGCCTTCATATGTACGTGATTTAGTTCACAATGCCCCAGAGCTTGGAGAGGCAAAAATTACATTCTTTAAAAGAGTTAGTGTTGGTGTAGGTAATTTTAAGAAGTTCTTTTACTCAACATCAAACCATCCTAAATACTTAAATCTTAGGCAAAAGAAAAATGAAGATGACGCAGGATTTATCAAAAGAGTATGGATGAATCTTAAAGCAAAAGTTGAAATTGATCAGTCTTAAAGTAATGTGAAAAAAATTATGAGCGATCCAATAAATAACAGATGCAACAAAATCTACAGGCAGCTACTAAAAGTGCCTGTATTTGGAGAGGTTTTATTAATTACGAATACCTATACTTTTGATGGAGACCTTACCTCTAACTATATGGTCGCCCCAGTAGGGATGTGGTTTAAAAAACATTTCAGTAGTTTGTTAATTGCTATCTTGCTCGCAATACTGTCAACCCCCGATAGATGGTTTAGTGAAGAAATACTTCAGTATTGGCCAGCAATAGTTACGGGTGAACATAAACTAACTCCTGGTAGCCTGATTATAAGTATATTTCCTAATATGCTTGGATTTGGTATTGGTGTTTACGCCTTAATTTTTGGCTTATCTTCAATACTAATAAAAAAAATTCATCAGAACCTCATTGAAAGTAAGAGTGGGCAAAATAGTCCAGGTTCAGTTCTTCTTTTGAATGCAGATATGGCTTATCCTTTAATGATAATGACTAGCTCATTAGCGATTGGGATTTTTCAACAAATATATATAAAATCAGAAGCGTTTGAAGCTGTAACATGGGTAGCGCTTTGGTATTCGCTACTAATGGTATTTGAAATTCTTACAGCTTTATTTGCACTTGGTGAGAGTGAGCTAATAAGTAAAGTTGCTGATAAATGAGTCAGAATTCTAAAAAATGGCTGATTAGCCTGTGCAAAAACTAATGGTGACTCAATGTTTTTAATTTTATTAACCAATTGGCAAAAAAATTTAAAAAAATAACTTAAGAAAAAGGTATAAAAAATGGCCACCCCAAAGAAAGTTATAGATAGAGTCACAACCCAGTTAAAAAAATATCAGACAATACTTGTGGAGGCAAAAAGTCGGGATATTAATGAGTCTGACACTGTAGCAATTGTTAATGATATGTTGGCAGATGTTCTAGGTTACAAAAAGTATATTGAGATTACAAGTGAACAAGCGATAAGAGGAACTTATGTAGACTTGTCTGTGCGTATCGGTGAGGAGGATCGATTCTTAATAGAAGTAAAAGCAATAGGAATAGGTTTAAAGGATCAGCATGTAAAGCAGGCGATGGAGTATGGTGCTCACAAAGGCATTGAGTGGGTAATTTTAACAAGTGGCGCAGTTTGGCGAGTTTATAAAATTCACTTCACACAACCTATAGATCAAACGTTGGTATTTGAGATCGATCTAACTCAGCCAACATTCAAGCTAGCGCAGTTAGTTGAATGTTTCAGTATTCTGAGTCGAGAAGTGTTCTCGCAGCTGTCAATGACTATGTTTTATCAACAAAAGCAAATTACAGGTAAATATACCATTGCAGCATTATTACAGTCGCAGTCAATGGTTGGTGCTATTCGGAAAGAGTTAAAGAAAATCGATTCGAAAGTGAAAATTGAGGATGAAGATATAAAGTCATTATTAATAAATGATATTCTAAAAAGAGAGTTAATTGATAGTGATGAGGGAAAGCAAGCCACAGAGTTTTTAAAAAAACTTGAGAAAGCCGCTGCTAGAGCTAAGGCAAAGAAAGTGGCATCGTAGTTGGATAAGTATTTGTTTATCTTTTCATGTGTGACAGTCTCTTCTGGTAATGCCAGAATAAGCCGCGATGTTTAAAAAAATCGTGAACGTGTATTTTTTGACGACTGTTAGCGATGTTTGGCGAGCTCTGGCGGGAAAATGTCATTAAAATTCAATTGATTACAAAATCTCTTAATCCGTTTGTCGCGAGTTCGAGCCTCGCATCTCCTACCAAAATATATAAAGCTTCTAACGAGTTTTTTTACATTGTACTTATGTCGCAATACTGGGCTTAACGCGCCAAAATAAACACTTTTAAACTAAGCACAAACAGCACGCACTTGTGTGATGTCTGTATTGCCATTTAAGATTTTGATAATTCCATCTTGTTTAAGCGTGTTCATGCCGCTTGCTAAGGCTTCATGTGTAATCTCACTAACAAGTGCGCGTTTTTGAATCATCCGTTTTATTGCGGGCGTTACAGTCATTAACTCATACAGGCCGATGCGGCCACGATAGCCAGTCTGGTTGCAAGATTTGCAGCCCTTAGCTTTATACAAGGTCAGTTTATGATCTTTTGTGTACTCTTGTTTCCACTGTTGTAGTGTGACGTTTGCATCACCATCTGTGTTATCAACAAACTCTGCCGCGAGCGATTCCAACTCACTCTCGGCAGGTTCGTAAGCTTCCTTGCATTTTGGGCAGAGTGATTTTGCAAGACGTTGAGCCAATATTGCAAGCAAGGCATCAGCAAAGTTAAACGGATCCATTCCCATATCTAACATACGTACTATACTTTCAGGGGCACTGTTTGTATGTAATGTTGATAGTACTAGGTGGCCTGTTAGCGATGCTTCAATTCCTATTCTTGTTGTTTCTTCATCTCGCATCTCTCCAACCATAATGACATCTGGGTCAGCACGAAGAAAGCTTCTCATTGCCGCTGCAAAAGTAAGTCCTATTTTTGGATTCACCTGAACTTGCCTTAAGCCAGTTTGTGAAATTTCGATAGGGTCTTCTGCCGTCCATATTTTACGCTCGGGCGTGTTGATATGTCCTAGAAGCGAATGCAGTGTGGTAGTTTTACCTGAGCCTGTGGGGCCACATACTAGAATTAAGCCATACGGGCGTTCGGATAGATTCTTAATGGTGTTATACGCGTTTGGATTTAACCCCAGCTTTTCCATTGGTAATGGTTTCGACGCGGCAAGTAAACGCATCACGATATCTTCAAGGTTATTAGAGGTAGGGATTGTCGCAACCCTCAACTCAATTTTTGCTGGACCAAATTGCTGAAAATCTAATTTACCATCTTGCGGCTTACGGCGTTCAGAAATATCTAGTTGCGACATAATCTTTATACGCGATATCAAAGCATTGCGGAAATTGGCTGGGATCTCAAGATAGGGGGTAAGTGATCCATCTTTACGGAAGCGTACTTGTGTATTTTTCTTACCAGGATAAGTTTCAATATGAATGTCAGACACACCGTCTTTATACGCGTCTAGAATCATTTTGTTTACAAGCTGTACTAACGTATTGTCAGACTCCTCGATTGGTTCTGAGGCAATTTCTACGTTATGCGATTGTTCTTCACTGAATAATTTGCTTGCAAGTGCATTAATGCCAGATTCGGATGAAATACTATCATTTAAATCGAATTCAATTGAACCATCGAAGTTAGCGTGGTGGTTGCTTAAATCATCTGTGCCGTAATTGTTTTCTATAGCGGATAAAATATCTGAACGTGATGCCATGACTGACAGCACTTTCATCTGCGTTACAAAACGTAGCTCATCAATTGCTTTTGAATCCATCGGATCCTCAATGGCAGCGACCAGCATGCCATCATGGATGCACAATGGCATTAGCATTAACTTTCTTGCGAGTTGCTTATTGACCAATTTGATCGCATTCAGGTCAAAATTGAATTTGCTTAAATTGACAAATGGAATCCCTAATTTTTTTGAGAGCGTGCTTTTTAGTGTATTGTCATCAACAATTCCCATGTCGATGATGATCTCACCAAGTTTTAATGAACGATTGAGCTTTTGTTTAGCTAGTGCCTCTGCTAGCTGCTCTTCGGTGAGAAGATTAAGCTGTATGAGTGCTTCCCCCAGTCTAAGTACTGGTCGCTGTTCTTGGTGGACAATTGCCTGCCTGAGTTGCTCGGCCGTCAGGATCTGATTTTCATTTAAATAGTCACCAATTCGTTTGGTGCGCAATTCTTGTTGGTATTGCAAAGCACTTTCAACTTCAGTTGCTGTTGCAAGATTCTCATAAATTAATATTTCACCAATGTGCATGCCTGTATTGAAGCTTTTAATTGCATGGTGTGGGATAAAATGCCGCTCTACTTTTTCATTGCCAGTAAGTGGGTAAATGTATAAACCAGCATCTGTGTTGACAGAACCAAAAGTTTCACCGGTCTTTGTTATGTCATTTGTAAATACGAGTTTATACGGTTGTTTATCCGACAATTCAAATACATCTTGAGCACGAGCCTCAAGAAAGCTCTGCTCTCGCACAAAACTAATCGGCTTTAGTAATTGCAGTTCTCTAAATTGGTTAAAGCTTATAATTTCGCTACTATTACCCGTCACTGGCTGAAATAAAATGCGTGACTCTGTCGGTGAGAATCTAATGAGGTAGCCAGCTAACTCTTGCCCATCGTTCAAATGCACAAAGCATGTTTCTTTTTGTGACTTTCCAGTACTTTGTGTAAATTTAAAGTAAGGCGGCTCCGGCCATTCAAGGCTGTTGCCGTTATATGCTGTGTTTAAATTTACATTTTCCATTTATGGTTCTTAATTGTTCGTTATTTGTGATTCAATCGATAAACTATATTATGAAATGTGAGTAAAGTCCAAATGCAATATTTTACGTCACTGTTAAATAACAGTAGTTTTGATGTGCGGATAGAAAAATTAATGGCGACTCAACTCAAGGATTTATTCTCGGCCTATCAATGTACTAAGCTGATAAGTGTGCATTTGCCTTAATTTGTTTTCAAATGCGTCCACAGGCAAAGGCTGGCTAAACAAGTAGCCTTGGCACAGATTGCATTTGTTTTGCTCCAGAAACTCACGCTGAGTCTCTGATTCTACCCCTTCTGCAATCACTTCAATGCCTAGATTGTTAGCCATGCCAATAATGGTTTGCACGACTACAGCATCTCTATTATTCATACACATATTCCGTATAAAGGACTGGTCGATTTTTAGCTGATCCAACGGCAGTTTGGTTAAATAAGAGAGTGATGAAAACCCAGTGCCAAAGTCATCCATAGAGAAGAGTACGCCATAAGATTTAAGTGCCTGCATTTTCATAATGGCTTCTTCTACATTATCTAACACTAGACTTTCTGTGAGTTCCAGCTTGAGGTTGCCAGGCTTGATTTTGTGGCGGCTCAGCATTTCAATTACTCGCTCGACAAAGCTCGAGTCATGAAATTGGCATGCACTCACATTAACCGCAACTTGCAAATCACGGGTTGCTGGGTCACTTTCCCAACGTTTAATTTGCGCACATGCCGTTTCCATTACCCAGTGTCCAATTGGAATAATCAGTCCAGTTTCTTCGGTAAGTGGGATAAATTGTAACGGGGGGACTAGCCCTTTTTGAGGGTGCTGCCAACGAATGAGTGCCTCCGCACCATGCACATTACCTGAGTGGTCAACTTGCATCTGATAGTACAGTCTGAACTGATTCTTTTTGATAGCCAATCGCAAGTCAGTTTCTAATGCGGCGCGAGCCTCTAGTGCTGCTTGCATGGTGGGGTCATAAAAGCGTTGTGTGTTGCGCCCCGCATTTTTTGCCTGATACATGGCTATATCAGCTCTTTTCAGTAACTCATCTACCGTGAATTCTTGGTTTCGAAATAGGCATACACCAACACTAGTAGAGCTGTGATATAAATAACTGTCTAAGTAGTAGGGTAAATTGATCGCAGAAATGATCTTAGCGCAAACTGTTTCTGCTTGAACCGCTGCTTGGGATGAATCCTCACTTAGGTCTTGCAGTATCACTACAAACTCATCACCACCTAATCTTGCTAAGGTGTCTCCTTCCCGCATGCAGGTTTGTAATCGCTTAGCAACCTCCACTAGCAATAAATCTCCAACGCTATGGCCTTTGGTGTCGTTTAGTGTTTTAAAATGGTCTAAGTCGATAAAGAGCAGGGCACCATGGTTGTGATGTCTGGCACTCATTGCTAAAGTGTGTTGCAGGCGATCAATCAGGAGTAGTCTGTTAGGCAGGTTCGTTAGTAAATCATAGTAGGCCAAATGTTGAATTTTATCTTCGGCTTCCTTCCTTCTGGCAATGTCTTGCTGTAGAAATTGGTTGGCTTCTTCTAACTGCAGCGTTTTCTCTTCTAGTTTGCGGATAAGTATCACGCTGTAGTCTTTGAGCGTGTCACTATGATCGTTATTCGTCTCGCTGGTGCTGTCTGGCGTGGCTACTACACCTTTAGCCAGAACTTCAACAAATCGGGCAATAAAATCTTCGGGCTCGCATGGTTTAAGAATAAATGCATCAGCGCCAAGACTAAGCGCCAGTTTTTCATCTTCAGGCTCTGTATAAGTGGCGGTGTAAACGATAAACGGAATTTTTTTTAGCTTAGCATCACTCTTCCAGTGACGTAGCAAGGTGTAGCCATCCATGACCGGCATAAGTAGATCAGAGACAATCAGTTGAGGTGGATTCTGGCGCGCTTTGACTAGTGCCTCAGCACCATGGCGAGCGAGCTCAACAATATACCCATTACCAGTGAGCAGGGCTTGTAGGTAATAAAGGTTCTCCTCTTTGTCGTCAACAATCAAAATATGCTTCATAAACTTCCTTGTACAGCTAATCAAGCGGTTAGATAAAGGGAAATCTCAGCTACAAAAGTTTCAGGATTGATTGGTTTTTCAATATACCCATTACAACCGGCGGCTAGGCATTTTTCACGGTCGCCAACCATGGCGTATGATGTGACAGCAATAATGGGAACTTGTTTTAATGATTCTATTTTTCTTAAGGCCGTAGCAACAGCGTAACCATCCATCATGGGAAGTTGTATATCCAGCAGTATCAGGTCAGGTAATATTTTTTTTGTTAAATCAATACCAGTCGGGCCATCTGCCGCGGTAACCACATTCATGCCATTCGTTTCTAAAAGAAAAGTGGTCAGATAACTATTCTGTTCATTATCTTCAATCAGTAGTATGTTTTTTTTCATGATTTGACCGCACCCTCCATCGGCAGTAGAACCGTAAACTTGCTACCTGCTGACCATTCACTCTCAGCTGAAATTTGCCCACCCATGAGCTCCAGTAGACGCCGACAGATGGCAAGCCCTAGCCCTGTGCCTTCGTGCAGGCGTGAAAGCCCACTATCAATTTGATGAAACGGTTGGAATAGCAAGTCCAGATCGTCAGGCTTAATACCTATGCCTGTATCGATGACGCTTAGTTTTAAGAATGGGGCAGGGGTGGTGTCTAATGATGCTTTGAAGTCACTGACTAACTCTGCGGTAATGGTGATACTGCCTTTTTCTGTGAATTTGGCTGCGTTGTTGACTAAATTAATGAGTATCTGTTCAAGTCGCCTGCGATCACTCACAATTAAACCTAACTCTTTGCTAATTGAGGTGCGAAGCAGTAAGCCTTTTTTTTCTATTATTGGCGTTAATGAATTCACCACTCGTTCAATGAGTGCTACCAGATCAAAGGCTTCGGTACTCACCTCTAATTGGCCTGCTTCAATTTTAGAAATATCGAGTACATCATTAATTAACTCCAGTAGATGCCTGGCGCTGCCTCTAACCATTCCAAGCTGTTTGGTTTGTTCGGTATTCAATGGGCCAGCCATGCCTTGTAAAATAATGCCAGTAAACCCGATAATTGAGTTTAATGGTGTTCTTAACTCATGCGACATCGTAGCTAAAAAGGCTGATTTAATTTTATCTGCTGCTTCTGCTCTAACCAGCGCCGTTTGTAGTTCTTCTGTACGTTCTGTAACACGTTTTTCTAGGCTTGCATTCAGCTCTCGAATCTCTTGTTCGGCGAGTAATCTTTCCGTGATGTCATTACCAATGCTAAGTATTTCTACCACTTTGCCTTGTGCATCCAGCACTACCTTGTTTGTCCAAGAGATCCATACGCTTTCACCATTGCTACGTATATTCTCGTTGATGTTTTGTTCAAACACTTTCGTATCCAGACAGATCTGTTGCATCAGCACTTGCAGATCGCGTCCGGCGCTATCTGTATTAGGCACTATCGTGCCGATTACATGCTTGCCGACGATTTCATCAAATGCATACCCAAAGAAATGCAGCCCGAATGAATTAAGAAAAGTGATGTAACCTTGAGCGTTCCAGCGCAAGATGATGCTATTAGCCGACTCTACTAGTTCACCATACTTTTGCTCACTTTCATTGAGTCTAAGCTCTGCATTCTTTCGTTCGCTAATATCTATGCCCATGCCAACTAAGCAGTCGGTGCCCTTGAAAGTAACATTTCTACCTGTAAATAAATAAGGTGTTTTTTTACCGTCTTTGGATAACAGCGACGCCTCTACAAATGCTTGTCCTTTGGTAAACACCTCTGATATTTTATTTGCAATAGCCGTTTTTTCTTCAGGTGCAAAAAAATCTAACGGATGCATCTTGGTGATTTCTCTGCTGGAGTAGCCAGAAACAGTTTGAAAATTATGATTCCAACGTAAGAACCTGCCTTCGTGGTTATAGAAGTAGAGAATTCCTGGCATGCTCTCAATCATCATGTCTGAAAATAATGATTCATTTTTAGCATTAAGCTCTGCTTCTTTACGCTTTTCTTCACGCTCTAAGTTTTCTAAGGAAAAAGAAATATTGCCGGCTGCTTCTGCCAACAATGCAATTTCTTTATCATGGAAAAATAAAGCTTGGTTGGTGTAAACGCTTAGAATGCCACTTACTTTATCTTTTGCTTGAATCGGAAAAGCGGCAGAAGCGCGAAAGCCTAAGCGCACTAAATCATCACACCAAATCTGTGTTGCTGGGTCTGCCAGCATATCGTTGCAAATGTAGGGTTCCCCGGTGCTAAAAGCTAGGGTAATTGGTCTTTTGACTGCACGTTTATCGTCTGCATAAATTTTGATGTTGTTAAAGTAATCGTAATGTTCACCCCAAGATGCAACTGGCGCTATTTGCTGAGTCTTGCTGTTATGCCAGCCAATCCAAGCCATGTGAAAGCCGCCTTCATCCACCAGAATCTGGCATACTCGCTTAAAGAGCTCTTCTCTGGTAGGTAGCCAAATAATGGCCTGATTGATTTTAGTGAGTGCAGCGTAAAGCCGAGATAGTTGTGAGATTTCACGTTGCTGCTCTTTCAGCACAGTAATGTCTCGTATCAAGCCTAGCAGATTGCCATCAGGCATAGTGGTTGCCATGATTTCAGCACTAAAAACGGAGCCGTCTTTGCGCCTTAGCAACCATTCCCGCATGTAGTCAGATTGTGTTTTGATGGTATCCAGCGCGGATTGGATATGGGGGACTTCAGTTTGAATAACGATATCAGTGGCGTGCATGCCGATCAGTTCATCTCGGGTGTAGCCTAACATGTTGCAGATGCTTGGGTTAGCATCCAGATAGTAGCTTTGAGCGTCAGCAATAAGAATGCCGTCTGGCGCATATTCAAAGAGTGCCCGATAGCTCGCCTCACCAATCTGATGCACTGATTGGCTACGTAGCTCTTCGGTTGATTGATTCTTAACACTATGTTTTGTCAAGATATTTCACTCTTTAGAGTTTTTTGTTTTTCAATTTTATAATCATTAAGAAAATAAAATTGCGTATTGTTAATAATCTACACGTAATTTTATTTAAGCGAAATAAGAAAACAGCATATATGCTTAATTATTATTAAGTTTTTCCGGCAAGGAATGAAGTTAAGTGCGTTTATCTGCATTAAACGGGCAGTGAACCATCAGAAATAGCGACACTCGAATAGTTAAATACAAACAACTTAAATATAAACGACAAAACGCACTGTCAGATTCAAATAAGCTTATCCATTGAGTTATGGTGGTGCGTATGAATAATTAAGCGTAGCCTGCATATACTTTTGCACATATTTGGTGCGTTATGTATACTGTAATAGGTTGAATATTTTGATATTCCGCACCTTTTAATGTAATTCAGGCTGTTGTAGCTATAGGTTTTGGTGTTTTCAGAGAGGGAGTCTCTATTCTAAATTACCGAAAACAGATTCTACTGCCACCGATTGTTGCATCAATCATACTGTTGATTGCAATGTCATGGGTCTTTTTTAGCGCGCAGAGTTTGTTGGTGCTGAGTGACCGCAAGGTTAAAATTGCAGACACGCGTTACGAAGTGGTCAAACTCATGAACACGGTTGTGAATGCAGAAACCGGGCTAAGGGGCTATCTCCTCACCGGCAGTGTGCAATTTCTTGAGCCATATAATCGTTCATCTAAAGATACGGCTTTACTTTTCTCTCAAATCAAAAGTCGTGAAAAAGACTTTGCCGAGTTTACCCCCATTCTGATTACGCTTGATCAACTGATTAAGGAAAAATTCAGTGCTATCGAGTCAACGCTTCAGGTTCAACTTACAGCAGGGTCATACTCACCTCATTTAAAATTTACGACGGGCGCTAGTAAGTTGCTGACGGATGAAATTTCTAATGAGGTGAATAAGCTCGATAAGATTTTACGAGATGAGAATGATCGCATTGAGGTAACGCTGTCTTTAACCATTAATCGCTTGAAATTAGCCTCGCTAGTGGTTGTATTCTTAATCATCAGTATATTGCTTGTTAATTATAAAAGAACCATTTCGCTGTTTGAGCATGCATCTTCTAGCCAAGAGCTTGCTGAGGAGTTTGGTTACCTTGCCATGCATGATGCGTTGACGCATTTGCCAAACAGAAGAAATTTTGAGCAATACCTCAAAAAATCGATTTCACAGGCAGGGCGCAGTAAACAAAAAGTTGGTTTGTTATATATGGATCTTGATGGGTTTAAATTAATCAATGACCAGTTTGGACATGATGCAGGTGATGATGCACTGATTGGTGCTGTGACTAAAATTAATCATGTATTGCGTGATTCTGATTTTATTGCACGGGTGGGTGGAGATGAGTTTGCGCTAGTGGCACACAACTTTAATGATTCTAGTGAGTTGTTAATTTTGGCTAATCGTATTATTCAAGCGCTCAAAGAGCCGGTTATTGCAATAGCTGGCAGGGATGTTTTTATGGGGATCAGCATAGGCATTGCGATCTACCCTGATCAAGTGAAAAGCATTAAATCTTTAATTTCTGCCGCAGATGAGGCAATGTATAAAGCAAAATCAACAGGCAAAAACCAGGCAGTTCTCCATTAGTCACTGGCTGTTGTGAAACGCGATGGTTGTTTTTCTATTTGCTAATCTAAAGTCGCTTTTAGCTTTATACACACCATGTGCGCATGGTGCCTTGCAAGCCTTAATCATGCTTTTCTCCACCCCATGGTTTAGTTTTTATGGATATCTCGGCTATATATACAGTGTTTGTAAATTTTTAATTATTATTAATATTCATTATATTAATAACTTTTATTAAAGCTTAAGTTTAACTATTTCGCACAGTTTTTTATTGCTGTATTTAAGTGGCTTTGATGCGTATTTCTTAGGATTCATGTAACCTTGTGAAGCAATAGTTTATTTAACAATTACAATGCAGCTTATGTTTAACGGCATGACAAACAGCTCCACATTAATTATAAAAACAATTACTTCCTATGGGCACTTCTAATTTTCTGATTCAAACGATGATTTATCTATCATCAGCCATACTGCTCGTGCCAATTTTTAAAAGATTAGGCTTGGGCTCGGTGCTGGGTTATTTAATCGCAGGGATATTGATAGGTCCTTACGCGTTGAAGCTTATTCCTGATCCTGAGCATGTGCTGCATTTTGCTGAGTTTGGTGTTGTGCTTATGCTGTTTTTGATTGGGCTAGAGCTTGAGTCCCAAAAGGTTTGGGAGCTACGAAAGATCTTATTCGGGTTAGGTGGGCTACAAGTACTTGGTACATTAGGTCTGGTAGCAGTCGTTGCGCACATGATGCATTTTTCATGGCCAGTGGCTATTGTGATTGGCATGGGTGTTGCGATGTCATCTACGGCAATTGGGCTTACTGCACTTGCAGAGAAAAAACAGTTAAGTACACCTGGCGGGCAGGCATCATTTGCCACATTGCTGTTTCAGGATTTGTCAGTCATTCCGTTGTTTATGGTGCTAGCGTTTATTGCGCCTGATAGTGGCCAATCCAGCTTTGATGTCTGGGCCGTGGCCAAGGCGTTGGCTGTGATAGCTGCCATTATTGTTGCTAGCAGAACTTTGCTGCGACCGATTATGCGCATTGTTGCGCAGACGGAAATCCGCGAGATTTTCGTGGCATTCTCATTACTTCTGGTGATTGGTGTATCACTAGCTATGCAGTCTGTAGGCTTATCGATGGCGCTAGGGACCTTTTTGGCCGGTGTACTGTTAGCAGACTCAGAGTATCGCTATGAACTTAGGCTGGATATCGAGCCGGTAAAAGGTTTGCTGCTAGGCTTGTTTTTTATTGCGGTTGGGATGTCTGTGGATTTGTCGTTATTGGCGAATTCACCAGTGATGATTTTTGGATTAGCTTTACTGGTCGTGATGGTCAAGATAGCCATATTGTTAGGCCTAGCATATTTATTTAAATACTCGTTGAGAGATGGTTTGTTATATGGTGCCGCGCTCTCGCAAATTGGTGAATTTGCGTTTGTGATATTTGGTATCGCTTTCACACAAAACACCATTCCGCGTGAGACTTACAATGTGCTCAATGCAATTGTGGCAGTATCTATGCTCATCACTCCGATATTATTATTGCTTTATGATCGGTTTTTAACGCTGCAATGTGGCGAGCGCCCTAAAGATAGCATTGACGAAAATAATTCAGTAATCATTGCCGGATTTGGTCGTTTTGGGCAAATCGTTGGTAGGGTGTTGCTGGCTAAGGGGATTGCGGCAACCTTAATTGATAATGACCCAAATCAGGTTGATTTGATGCGCAAGTTTAAGTGGCGTTGTTATTATGGCGATGCATCTAGGCTAGATCTGCTAGAGGAGGCTGGGATAGCCACTGCTAAGTTATTGGTGATTTCGGTGAACGACCCTGTGGCTGCACTCCATATCGGTAAACTGGTAAAAGAGCGATGGCCTCAGCTTGCTGTTGTGACTAGGGCGCGCAGCAGAACCGATGCTTTTGATTTGCTAGATGTGGGCTTAGACCCTATTCGCGAGACTTTTTATTCTTCATTAGTTGCTGCTAAGCAAGCTTTGTTGGCGCTTGGTGAAACACCAACCTCTGCTGCAAAAATCATTAAACACTTTGAGCGCCATGATATAGAGCAGCTAGAGGCTGCTCGCAACGTCAAGCACGATATGAATGCACTGCTGAGCATGTCAGAAAAGGGGCGCCAAGATCTTAAAGATTTACTCGCGCTTGAGTTGGATGAGGCAGGGAAGCCTAGTGGTAGCTAATTTACGTTAAATCACATCCCAACTGGCAGGAAGGGCGGAAGTTAAATGATTGATGAAGGTTTTAACTTTTAATGTCATAGCGTGATGGTCACGAAAGCACGCATAAAACTCCAGTGGCTCATTATCCGCATGCACGATTGAAGGGTTACTTATATCTTGCTGGAACAACGAGATTAATTGCCCACTCTTGATTAGGGGATTGGCAATAAATGCAGCAAGCCTTGCGATGCCTGCGCCGGCAATGGCTAACTCGGCCAATGCGTTGATATCATTGCTGATAATAGACGGTTTAAGTTCAGGCTCAAAACGTAGTTCGTCGCGCAGAAATCCCCAGTTTAATAACAGCCCGCTGGTGGGCATGCGAAACATCAGACAATCGTGTCGTTGTAATTCCTCAGGTGTGCGTGGCTCTCCCTTACGAGCAATATAAGCTGGGGATGCACAAAATAATACTGGAATGACAGCAATCCTTTTTGCAACCAAGCCAAGCTCTAATTGTTGCTTGAATCGGATGCTGATATCAATATCCTGTTTGACGTGATCAATGTTCTGATCGGTAAGAATCAATTCAATTGATAGTTTTGGATACATGGCAGTGAATGACGGGATAATGCCGGAGAGTACATGCCGACCAAATGCCGCGGATGTTGCTATTCTCAGCCGTCCTTGAGGTTCACCTTGGAACTCTGTCACTAATGACTGTGCGTTTTCAATATCATTGATGACATGACGCACTTTTTCATAATAGATTTCACCAGCCTCCGTTAAGGCTAGGCTACGCGTTGTCCTAGTCAGCAAACGCGCGTTCAGTGACGCCTCAAGCCTGATAATGTTTTGGCTGGCCGCCGCCGGGGTAATGCCTTGCAGACGCGCGGCAGCTGCAATACTTCCGCCTTCAATTGCTTTTACAAAGCTTTCAATGCTTCTTAATGTGTCCATCTGGCTATCGATTTTGTGTGGTGATTCGATAGTTTATATTTAAACTGAGCATAGTGTTAGTGCTCTATGCATGGATTTAGTTAGGCGTTACAGTGGCACCCTAATCTTTACCTTCAAGGACTATGATGAAAATTCCTCACCGATATACTGGTTATGTGTTCGCATTTTTTATGGCTATGATTATGGCACTATTGATGTGTACCATTATTGTGGCGGCCAATAGCGGTATTGGCGCTGGTTACTTGCAGCGCGTCATTCATGCCTACACATTGGCTATGCCATCGGCCTTTGTATGCATATTGTTTGTAAGGCCTATTGTCGTTAAATTGATGTCATGGGTTGTTGAGGCACAATAACCATTAGTTTTTTATTGATGGCTTCTGCCACTAGCTCATCTTTCGATTTAAAGCGAGCATAGAATCCACTTAATAATCTTTGACGAGTAAGCTGCCTGTGTTCATTTCTTAACTTTACGGTAAATGTTCACTTTGGAGTGAATATCACTGGGCATATTTGATTGCTTTAAGAGTTACCTATTATTTTTAGATAAAACTGGAAATAAGTAAGAATCTAGATTTTTCTGATATCATTAATCAAATGTAATTATTTGTAACAAATTGTTCGGTGCGCATATCCAAAGGCGGAATGTTGTACTAAAGCAAGTTACGCAAGTTATTAGGGCCAACGTAGGCTCATATTTGATAAGTAGTTCAAGACAAAGGCGTCTTGATAATTGACTAAACTTTTTAAAGAGTTAGTCGGTTGTCATGCGCCTTTTTTTTCGTCTAAATTTTGTGTCATTAATGATTCAGTTGCAGTGGTGTTGATTCGATATAAAGGTAACAAAGATGAGCTATTACAAAGGTTTTGAGGTGGATGATCGTTTGTATGGAGTGATTCGACATATGAACGGTGTTGAAAAATATCGAGATGATTTACATAAACAGCAGGTGGCATGGGATTACTTATCGGTATTAGGGCAACTGGCTAAGTTGGACACTGAGCTATCTCAAACACGTAAAGAGTTTACTCAGTTGACGGGGACATTGCTGAATCAATTGGGGTTGGAGTTGTTAAATAAGTCGGTACGTCAGTACGCGTTTAAGGCGCAGGTCGCGATTAATATTATGATTCGCAATCTGTTTGAGCGTACTGCCGATATTGGTTTTATAGCAACGGACGATGACGTTTGTGCTTACTTGAAACAACTGGAGTTTGACCCTGACTCTGAAATTTTAAATGAGAAACGCCAGTACTTACTGGACAGATTTGAACAGTATGTTGCTAAATATTCTGTGTATCACAATATCATTCTGCTAGATACGCAAGGTAATGTGGTGCTGCAGTTAGACCAGCACAATCCAGTGACGCAATCTAAAGACCCTTTGATCATGGAGTCTTTGCATACGGAAAACGCTTATGTAGAAAATTTCAGGTATAGCGATTTATTACCGAATGAACAAAATAGTTTGATTTACTCATATCGTGTTGTATCGCCAGAGGATGGTCATGCTCTAGGGGTGATATGCCTGTGCTTTAAATTTAAAAATGAGTGTGATGGCATTTTTGCTGGTTTACTTAGTGATGATCAATTAGCAATTGTTACCTTACTCAATAAAGAGGGTAAGGTCATTGCGAGCAGTTCTGATAAGGTGGCCTTAAACGCAAGGTTTAAACCAGAGCTTAGCCAGGATTACAGCGTGGTGAATTATGAAGGCGTTGAATACTTTTGCTGCACACGCCAGACCGATGGTTTCCAAGGCTATCATGGCTCAGGCTGGCTTGGCTTTGTGATGGTGCCTCTTAGAAAAATATTTAGCCAGCAGTCTAATGTGGCAATAGATTTACCAGCCGCATTGCTTGATTCTGTAATGCAGGGTGCGTTATTTAATGCGGAGATTAAAAATATCCCTGTTAGTGCAAGTCAAATTCAGCGTGAGTTGAATAGGTTGGTTTGGAATGGAAACGTACAGCAAGCAACTGATAAAAGCAGCAGTGATGCGGTTGTGTCTAAAGTACTACTGAGCGAGATTAAACACACCGGCGTATTGACCAAACACATATTCGAGAACTCAATTGCGGATATTCAAAAAACCGTGATTGCATCTGTATTACAAGACAGCATGAATATGGCTGCGCTTGCCATTGATATTATGGATCGTAATTTATACGAACGAGCTAATGACTGCCGCTGGTGGGCTCTCACCACAACCTTCAGAAGCTTGATGAGTAAACAAGCCTTACAAACGCAAGATGTGGGCGAGATACAGTCTGTACTGCATTACATTAATAGCTTATACACTGTCTATGGCAATATTATTGTGTTTGATACCCAGGGTAGGGTGATTGCTGTATCTAACCCGCAAGAGCAGAGCTTGCAGGGGCAGGTACTGACAGAGCCTTGGGTGAGAAAAGCACTGGCCTTAAGGTCTGCGCAGGATTACGTAGTCTCTGACTTTGTTGCAACCCCTTTGTATAACGCCTTACCCAGCTACATCTATGCGGCGGCTATCCATGCAATCGAGGATGAGCAAGTGTTAGGTGGAATCGGTATTGTATTTGACGCTGCACCGCAATTTTTGGCAATGTTGCAGGATGTACTGCCACAGGGCAAATTGGATGGCGAGCAGGAAGGGCAGCTTGATTACAGCTTTGCGGTTTACACTGATGCAGATAAATCGGTGATTGCCTCTACGCACAAGCGCTTTTCAGTGGGCGATTTATTTGATATCAGCGATGACTTTTTTGCGCTGACGCATGGGCAGTCTATGTGTAAAGTAGTCACATTCCACCATAAGAACTATGCAGTGGGGTGCAGTAAATCCGCTGGGTATCGTGAGTACAAAGGCACTGCCGATCATTACCAGCAAGAGGTGTTTGCGTTTGTGTTGATTTATCTGGGTGAGGAGACGCAGGCTGTGCAGCAGCCGGCATCGCTCAAGCCAGTGTATGTGCAGCATAGTATGCATAACAGTATTTACAACCTGCAGCTCGCTACATTTTATGTTGGCAATAACTGGTTAGCACTGAGTGCAAATCAGGTTGCAAGTGCGATTCAAGTAGATACGCACCTGCCAATTTCAGGTGGCGAGCAAGATATAGTAGCGGGCTATTTGATGTACAGAGGTAACTCATTGGCGCTCGTGCATACCTCTATGTTGCTGGGTGGTGCAAAGCCTATGAATCAAAAGATTACGGAAGTCGTCGTTGTTAAAATAGACAGTGAATATATTGGGCTGGTTGTAGATGCACTGGGTGAAATGATGGATGTTGCGATGGAGCAGATTCGACCAGTAGGTGCTGAAATTTCAGCTTACAACCAGATAGTGAAATCGTTGGTGCTATCCAGCTCTCAAAACCCGCAAGAGCCTATGCTACAAATTATTGATGTTGAGCAGTTGAGTTATTGCTTGCAAGAGACTGCCGAAGCTTAAATTCGCCATATTTACTGCGTTGGCCTTGTTAGCTAACGCATTTTTTATGATTTAAGTGCTGACTCAAACTCATGTATAGGTAATGGTTTGCCAAGCAGATAGCCTTGGAAGTGTGTGCAGCCATTGTTGAGTAAATACGCACGTTGGGCTTCGGTTTCTACGCCTTCAGCAATCGTTTCTAAACCAAGGCTTTGTGCCATGGCAATAATGGTACGAATAATCACTCGATTACTTTCATCCACCGTAATGTCGCGCACAAATGACTGATCTATTTTTAATTGGTTAAGCGGCAATCGCTTGAGATACTGGAGTGATGAGTAGCCAGTACCAAAGTCATCGAGTGAGAACCGAACGCCAATGTTTTGTAATCTAGTCATGATGCTAATCGTGTCTTCAATCGAGTTGAGCAGCATACTTTCAGTAATCTCAAGTTTAAGTAAATTAGGGTTTATTGCATACTTGTCAATGGTGTTTTGTACAGTAGAGGTGAAATCTACTTGATGCAGCTGCTTTGCGCTGACATTCACAGACAACACTAAATTCTGAGTGCGCGCGTTTTGCTGCCATTGTTTAAGTTGTGCACAGGCTGTATCCAGTACCCATGAGCCGATAGGGATGATTAAATCAGTTTCCTCTGCCAGCGGGATAAATTTGGCTGGCGAAATTAAGCCCATTTCAGGGTGTGGCCAGCGGATAAGTGCTTCAGCGCCTATGGCTTGCCCGTGGCTGTCTAGCTGTATTTGGTAGTAAAGCTGAAACTGCTGCTCATTGATAGCAATGTTTAAATCGCGCTCAAGTTCAACACGAGCATTAATGCTGGTTTGCATTTCCGGGTCAAAGAAGCATATTGCATTACGTCCAAGTTTTTTAGCTTGGTACATGGCAATATCAGCTTGTTTGAGTAGTTCGTCTTGCGATTGTTCGTGATGGTGAAATAGCGCTGCGCCAATACTGCAAGTGATTTGGTACTCATACTCGCCCAGATTGTAAGGCTGACTTAATCGTTGCAAAATCTTTTCACCGATTAATTTGGTTTTAGACGCGGCCTCATCTAGCTGTAGGCTTAAATCTTCTAAGGTAATCACAAACTCGTCGCCACCCAGTCTGGCTACGGTGTCACCTTCGCGTACACAGCTATTTAACCTCTCCGCTACATGAAGCAACAGCATGTCACCTACTGCATGCCCTAGTGAGTCGTTAAGGTTTTTAAAATTATCTAAATCAATAAATAATAAAGCCCCTTTACTTTGACTGCGCGCGCTTGAGGCGAGGGCATGGCTTAAGCGGTCTATGAATAAGCGTCTATTTGGAAGGTGTGTAAGTGGGTCGTAAAAAGCTAATACTTCTATTTCTTTTGCAGCCGCCTTGTTCGAGGTAATGTCTGCCATGGTCGCTACATAATTAGTCACGGTGCCATGCTGGTCTTTTACTGCGGTAATTGTCAGGTATTCCGGGTAAATTTCACCATTTTTACGCCGATTCCATATTTCTCCGCTCCATGCGCCTTTATTGGTAATGCTTTCCCACATGCCGCGATAAAAGTCAGCATTATTCTTACTGGAGCTAAGTATTCTTGGGTTTTTACCAATGACCTCTGTAGCCGAGTAGCCGGTAATGGCAGTAAATGCATGATTAACCCGCAGAATGATATTGTTTGCGTCCGTGACAATCATTCCTTCTTGCGCCTCAAATACATAAGAGGAAATTTTTAGTTCATTTTCTATACTTTTTCGTTCGGTGATATTGTGACTAATGCCAAGCACGCCGGTAACGTTGCCTTGCTCATCATAGATTGCAGTCTTAGTGGTTTCCAATAGTTCAGAATGGCCATCATCGGCGAAAGTAATCCATTCTTCATTGATGCACGGTATGCTGCTTGCCATTGCTTTTCTATCATTTTCTCTGAAAGAATCAGCAAGCGTGATATCAACAAAGTCGTAATCCGTTTTTCCAACAATCTCAGATTCTTTTTTACCAAAGAACCTCTCAAAACGTGAGTTACAAGTGAGATATATACCATCAGGGCTTTTTAGCCAGACCAAATCTGGAATCGCGGTCAGCAACCCTCTGAGGCGTGATTCGCTATCCTGAAGTGCGTGTCTGGAGAGTTGGTGTTCAGTTGTGTCTCTAAGTACGCCAATAATACGTGTAGGCTCTCCAGCCGAGTTGCGGGCGACTGCTACCCCTTGTTCCAGTATCCATTTGGTATTTCCATTGTGATCAATAATGCGATGCTCACTGATGTAGGTTTTTGTTTTATTGTTTAAATAGTCGTGTACGCTAGAAAATACACACGGCTTATCCTCAGGGTGAATGTTGCTCTCCCAAGTTTCCATGTCATTGTTGATGATGTCATTACTTAAGCCATGAATCTCTGCCCATTTGCTTGAGTAGTACGTTTTATTGGTTTCCAAGTTCCAATCCCAAACGCCGTCACTTGTTCCTTCAATTGCAAATCTCCATCTATTTTCTGTTTCAATGCGTTTGGTTATTTCATCACGCAATGTTTTTAGTGTGTAAAACAAAATACCAATACCAATCAGCAAGCTGATTAGCATAACTACTTGCGCGATGCCTACTTTCAGCGATGCTAGCTTCTGACGCTCATTTGATCTGTTTTGCGCGGCAATATCAAACGCATGCAGCTTTGAAGTCAGCAAGTTAGTAAGGTGATTGATGTTGCCTTCAGTAATGATAGAAATACTCGGGCCAACAATGACTAAGCCGCCTTTAGTCGGCAAGATAGACTCAGACTCATTAATGGACTCTCTAAAAATCTCTTCAACGCTCTTAATCTGGCGATGCATTTCAAGGTTTTGCTTCGTCATTTTTTTTATAATGGACAATGACTGGAATACATTGGAACGTATGGACTGCAGGTTTTCTAACAGGCTAGGGCTTGGGTTGTGTAGATACTGAGTAATCAGGGATTTATGGTCGTAAAATCCGCTCTGTAGATTTTTAGATAGATTGAGTAATTGGTAGGTTTGTTCTAACGTATATGCGGAGATTTTGCTTTGCTCTGTACTGGTGAGCATAGCCACAGACGAGATGATTAACATGCCCAGCGACAGCATGATATTAAAAACAATAAATCTGGGGTGCTTGAATGAAAGTTTTAAAGACAGACTTTCATTCATCATATTGCCTGTGTTGGACAAATACAATATGGCTGACGTTGCTAGTTTCATTACGGGCATTGGTTACAGCGCCTAGGATTCAAATATACTCATGGAGTGTGGCTCAGAGTATTTTGTTTTGCCGAAGTCTGGTTTGATGTAAATCAAATCGTGAGTGTTTTGCTTTTAATTAAGCAAGTCGCTGCTTATTTCTAGCATTTGCCGCAGATTTACTACAGACTCTTTGTACTCATCGTATGCAAAAGTGGCATATTAAGCGCTATTTGCAAATGCTTTTGTATGATTATTAAAGTAGAACAGCACGGCATGATAAAATTTGCGCCTATGAATGTGAGTAAACCTGATAATTTAATCCCTGCTAATTTTGAACACGCGTTACAAAGCTGCATGTTGGCCGATCGCTATACATTGCGCCGTAAAATGCAGGAAATCAAATCGCTACAAAAACTTGGGGATGAAAAGTCGCTAGCCAAGGCTCAGCGCATGGTCAATGAAGTCGTGCAAAAGATGCACGCTTCACAGCAGAAGTATCAATTACGTTTAGCGCAATTGCCTAAGCCTGAGTATCCGCTAGAGCTGCCAGTAAGCGGCAAGCGTGATGAAATTGCGACCGCAATCAGTAAACACCAAGTGGTGATTGTGTGCGGTGAAACCGGCTCAGGTAAAACCACGCAATTACCTAAAATCTGCTTAGAGCTCGGGCGCGGGGTTTCCGGATTTATTGGCCATACCCAGCCGCGGCGCATTGCCGCAAGATCAGTCGCCAGCCGTATTGCACAAGAGCTAAAAACGCCGCTGGGTGAGGCAGTGGGCTACAAAGTACGATTTAACGATAAGCTATCCGAGTCCAGCTATGTGAAGCTGATGACAGATGGTATTTTGCTTGCAGAAACACAGGGTGATAAGTTTTTAAACGCTTACGACACCATTATCATCGATGAGGCACACGAGCGTAGCCTCAACATCGACTTCTTACTCGGCTACCTTAAGCAGCTGTTACCCAAACGCCCTGATTTAAAAGTGATTGTTACGTCAGCAACGATTGATGCTGATCGCTTTTCGCAGCACTTTAATGGCGCCCCTGTGATTGAAGTGTCCGGCCGCACTTTTCCCGTAGAAATTCGTTACCGACCATTAGGCGCAGCCGGATTCCGTGCACGTGAGGTGGCTGAGGCTGAGAATGCACAGTTTGACCTAGAAGATGACACTATTTTTGGTATTGCACGTAAAGCCAAAACAGAGGCGCGCTGGCTAGAAGAGGATGATGAAGAAGAAGCGATTGAAGAGGCTATTTTAGATGCGGCCGATGATTTATTACGTCAGGGTGATGGTGATATTCTGGTGTTTTTACCAGGTGAGCGCGAGATTCGTGATGTGGCAGAGCATTTGCGCAAGTATCAAGGACGCTCAGCTAAGCTGAAGCACATAGAAGTGCTACCTTTGTTTGCCCGGTTAAGTATTGAAGACCAGCAGAAAATATTTAGAAGCCATAGTAGCAGGCGCATTGTGTTGGCAACCAACGTGGCCGAAACCTCGCTGACCGTCCCCGGCATCAAATACGTGATTGATGCTGGACTGGCGCGGGTGAATCGCTACAGTACGCGAGCAAAAGTTGAACAGCTGCAGATTGAGAAAATTAGCCAAGCTGCTGCTAAGCAGCGCGCAGGGCGCTGTGGCCGTGTTTCAAACGGTATTTGTGTGCGGCTCTATTCTGAGCAGGACTTTAACGGCCGCCCAGAGTTTACTGAGCCGGAAATCTTGCGCAGTTCGCTGGCTGCAGTGATTTTACGCATGGCAGCCCTGCGTTTAGGCGATGTAACCGAGTTCCCGTTTATCGAGGCCCCTTCATCGCGCCTGATTGCAGATGGCTATTTGCTATTGCAGGAGCTTGGCGCAGTAGATGCACGCCGCCAAATTACAGATACCGGCTTGCAATTGGCGAAGCTGCCGCTGGACCCGCGTGTAGGTCGTATGATTCTGGCGGCCAAACGCGAGCATTGCTTAAAAGAAATCTTGATTATTGCAAGTGTGCTGAGCATACAAGACCCACGTGAGCGCCCAATGGATAAGCGCGAAGCGGCGGATAATGCACATGCCAAATTTGCGGGTGAGGGCTCAGATTTTATGAGCTATCTCAAGCTGTGGGACTTCTTCGATAACGCACTCAAAACTAAAAAATCTAATAAAGACTTGCTCAATCAATGCCATAGCAATTTTTTATCATTTTTACGCTTAAAAGAGTGGCGTGAGTTACACGGGCAGTTGCTAGAGATTGTTTCCGAGATGGAGTTTAAGCTGAATGAGCAAGAGGCTAATTTTGAGCAGATTCACAAAGCGCTGCTCGCCGGCCTGCTAGGTAATATTGGATTTAAAGATGGCGACAGTGACTCCTACGCCGGTGCACGTGGTATTCGTTTCCATGTTGCACCAGGCTCTACACTCAAGAAAACGCGTCCAAAATGGGTAATGGCTGCCGAGTTGGTAGATACCACCAAGCTATATGCGCGATGTGTCGCTAAAATTGAGCCTGACTGGATCGAGCCGCTAGCCAGAGGCCTTACCGATAGCCATTATTCAGACCCGCGCTGGGATAGAAAAATGGGCATGGTTAACGCTTGGGAGCGCGTCAGCTTGTATGGTCTGACAATTATTCCAAAACGTCGTGTGCATTATGGCCCGATTAACGCTGCAGAATCGCGTGAAATATTTATACGTGAAGCGCTTGCGAACGGAGAGTTTGACACCAAAGCAGCATTTTTTACTGCTAACGAGCGCTTGATTGCAGAGGTTGAAGAGCTAGAGCATAAGGCTCGCCGGCAAGACGTATTGGTGGATGAGCATAAACTTTTTGCTTTTTACGATGCCAAAATACCAGTGGATATTTTTAATGCCGCCAGTTTTGAAAAGTGGCGAGCAGATGCTGAGAAAATATCACCGAGGCTGCTGTACTTAACGCGTGATGACTTAATGCGTCATGGTGCAGATGCCATCACTGCAGTACAGTTTCCTGAGAAAGTCATGTTAGATGGTGTTGAAACTAATTTGAAGTATCGTTTTGAGCCGGGCCACGTGCTGGATGGTGTAACTGCGACGGTGCCGCTTGCCTTATTGAATCAGCTAAACCCGGTACAAACCGAGTGGCTAGTCCCAGGCATGTTGCGTGAGAAGATCACATATTTGATTAAAGCGCTGCCTAAAACATTTAGGCGTGTATGTGTGCCTGTGCCCGAGTTCGTCACCGGTTTTTTGGACGAAGTGAACGAGCAGTTCTCACAGCCTGTACTTGAGGCCTTGGCCTCTTATATACAGCGTAAAACCACGCTCAAAATTAGCAAAGAGGATTGGAATCTAAGTGATATTCCGTCACATCATTTAATGAATTTTAGTGTGCTGGATGATGGTGGCAGGGAGTTGGCCATGGGGCGTGACTGGAACACCCTGAAAAAGCAGTTGGGGTCAGCCGCGCAGCTTACGTTTAGAAATACCTCGCCAGACATTGAAAAAACGGGTTTAAAACAATGGGATTTTGGTGATTTGCCACAGACCCTTAGTTTTGAACGTGATGGACTAAAAGTGACAGGCTACCCTGCGCTTGAAGATGCGCATGACAGTATTGCCGTTAAGCTGTTTGACACAGAGCGTGAGGCTGCGCTTAGTCATCGCAAGGGCGTGTGCCGCCTGATGCGATTTGAACTAAAAGAGCAGATGAAACAGCTGGAAAAAAGCCTGCCAAACTTTAATCAGTATGCGATGGTCTTGCGTAATGTGATGTCGGCAGATGATTTGCGTGAGGACATGATTCTAGCGATTGCAGACCGTGCGTTTATCGGCGAAGATGATTTGCCGCGCACTAATGCTGAGTTTATGGTACTGAAGCAACGTGCTAGAACACGCTTGCCAGCGGTGACACAAGCGGTAGCAAGGCAAGCACAGGCAATTGCTACCGAATACCAGTTGCTAGTGCAGAAGCAAGGGCAAATGGCCTCCACCGCCAACCGGCTAAAACGTGATTTAGAGCAGCAAATTGGTTTGTTAGTATACAAAGGAAGCTTTCACCAAACACCTTGGGAGCAATTGCAACATATTCCGCGTTATTTAAAAGCACTGCGACTACGTATCGAGAAGCATCCGGCTAACCCGGATCGCGATGGTAAAAATGCGGCAAGCGTTGGCTTGGTTTGGCAAAAATGGCAAGATAAAGTCAATGCTTTAAATACTGCGCATTTGGATATTCCACAGCATTTGCAGGATTTTAGATGGTTAATTGAAGAGTTGCGTGTGTCTTTATTTGCACAAGAGCTTAAAACACCGTTTCCTGTGTCGCTCAAACGGCTTGAAAAAACTTGGGCAGACATGCGCTTTTAATCTCCATGTATTCAGATCAAATTAATCACAACCAAGTCGAAGAAAACTTTGATGAATTTTTAGCGCGGGCGCTCAAATTCAAGCCTGTCAACGAGCAGCTGATTCGCGTGAATATCAGCCGTAATACTTTATTCGCGATTGTTATTTCTATCCTAGTTCATTTGGCCATCTTCTTTCTAGCACCCAAAGTTCAGTTTGATCAGCCGCCGGCTAGCACATCCAGCCCGATTGAAGTAAGCCTAGCGCCGCCCAAGCGTGCACCAGTCGCTGCGGCAGCATCCCAGCCTAAAACAGAACCTCCGGCTAAAGTTGAGCCCAAGGTAGAGCCTGTAAAAAGAAAACCGGTAGTAAAACCAAAGCAAAAAGTGATTGCAAATATACCCACCACGACGGCTGACTCAAGCTTAAAGGTACCAGATACGCCTAAGCCCCCACCACCCGTACAGGAAAATAAGCTGGATCCCACTAAGTTCCCGGATATGGCCTCTTACATGAAAGCAGTACAAGCCAGCAGACAGGGCACTGAGTACGATGCCGCTCGGCAAAATGCGGAGGCAATTGCCAAGGAGCGTGGGCCGAGTGCAGAGCAAATGCGGGATGAACGCATTAAAAACAACTTTAAAAGCGGTACTAACGGTATTTTTGAGATTACCAGCAGAAGCTCACGTCACGCGACTTTTGCCTTTAAGGGTTGGACTAATGACTATAGCAACGCCAAGCTGCAATACTTTGAAGTAGAAGCCGGCAGCGGCCAAGATATTCGTTTGATGATAGTGAAACGTATGATTGCGTTGATCCGTGAACATTATCAGGGTGATTTCACTTGGGAGTCTCATCGACTTGCGCGTTCGGTCACGCAGTCTGCACGCTTGGAAGACAATGCCGGTTTAGAAGACTTCTTAATGATGGAGTTTTTTGGCAGTAACTACCGTAATAACTAAGCGGATTAAATATGGTGTTTAATCCGCTTAGATTTGCTACGTTTTTGAGTTGGATTTGCTTTTACTTTGCTATTGATTACTTTTCTTTATTCAGCGCGCGTCTGTATTCTTCAAGTCTTTCCTGATAATTTTCTGCATCCCCGTAATCAATAAAGCGCGAATAGCGTGAGTGTGTGCCTAATATCTTTCTGGCATGTTTAATCGGGCAAAAGTATTGTTCCGTGCGTGCCACAATTTCACTAATGTAGGCAATCATGCCGCTACCATAGGCGCAGTATGTGCAATGAAATCTTTCTATAAAATTCAGGTACTGTAACTGCTGCCGATCGTAAATAATGTAATCAGCCCGGCGTACTTTTTTAATGCCGTAAATCGGGAAGCAAGTTAACTGGTAAAACGTGATGAAAATATCGGTAATAACCAACGGAATAATCATGGCATAGATGATGGGCCCCGTAATCAAGTTTTGTGGGCGGTTAGTAATAAGCCACGTAAAAAAATTTCTTTTAAGGCGCTTGTGGGTATCTTTGATTGACTTTTCAAACTCAACACGCTTTCCTTTGATTTGAAAAAATATGGTGGATTGTTGTTCATTTAGTGCGCTGCGTAAATCATCTTCAAGTTCGGTAATTTGATTTAGTAATTGTTGAATCCGTTCGTTCATGCAAACCCCTTGCGCAGTTAAATAACTTATATAAATTACAGCACAGTATGTGATACTCCCTGTTGACGAGTATAGCGCTATATCAGTTAATTAGCTGATATATAGTAATTTGCCATAGGTTACGTTGGCAAAAACTATACACATCTGTATACTTTAAGTTGAATCTTGCCTATTTAAGCTAAATTAAGGATGCTTTTTATGTATCAGCAATTGAGTGTCAAGCAGTTAAAGCCTGTCGTTAATGTGTTGTTAATGGCAACTACTGTTTTAGTGACCGCATGTTCCGGCTTGGAAAACCAGCACTCATCATCCACACAAAAAGATTGGCCTATCCATGGTGGCGATTACACCAACCAGCGTTTATCACCTCTGACGCAAATTAATACGCAAACGGTTAGCAGGCTATCATTAGCCTGGTCTTTTAAAACCGGCGTATCCGCTAGCTTTCAAGCTACGCCAATCGTGCAGGGTGGCATCATGTATGTCGCTTTACCTTTTAATCATGTAGCCGCGCTTGATGCTAAGACCGGTAAGCAGATTTGGCGTTACGAGCATACCCGCAAAGCAGATTGGAAAATGTGTTGTGGGCCAGCTAATCGTGGCGTGGCGGTGAGCGATGGCAAAGTATTTATTGGTACTGTGGATGCTAGGCTCATTGCTTTGGATGCAAAATCGGGGCGTAAACTGTGGGACATTGATGTCGCTGAAGATACCGCGTTAACTGAAAATACAGGATTACTCAGCAAAGCAGACGCTAAAAGTAAAAAGGAAATGTATGGCGGTACCGGAATTGGCATTGCAATGGCACCGGTGGTGTATCACGGCAAGGTCATTGTAGGTGTTACTGGCGTTGGCTATGGGCTGCACATTGACCAACCAAGATTAGATGCACCACTCGGTGCTGTTGTCGGGGTGAGTGGTCAATATGGGCGCCCTGGTTTCTTGGCCGCCTATGATGTACATAATGGCGAAAAAGTATGGCAGTTTGACACGATTCCATCCCAAGGCTGGGAAGGAAAGTTCGCTGAAACCACCTCTGATGGTGTATCACTTAATCGTAATATTGCTGCTGAAAAAGAAAATCTGAAAACACATCAAGATGCCTGGAAGTTTGGCGGCGGTTCTGCGTGGACTACCCCAGCGATTGATACAAAAACCAATACGCTATTTTTTGGCACAGGTAATCCTTCACCACAGATGAATGATGTATCTCGTCCGGGTGATAATTTATATACCGTATCTCTGGTTGCCTTAAATACCGAAACAGGAAAGATTAAATGGCATTATCAGCAAGTGCCCCATGATATTTGGGGCTACGATGTAGCGAGCCCGCCAGTGCTGTTTGATTATGTGAAAAATGGTAAAAAAATTGCTGCGGTTGGACAGGCTGGTAAAACCGGCTGGTACTACGTGAATGACCGAGCAACTGGCGCTTTGTTAAACAAGTCCGATGCTTTTGTACCGCAGCATAATATGTTTGCCAAAGCAACGAAAGAAGGCACCGTATTGTATCCGGGCATACTAGGCGGCTCAAACTGGAGCCCCAGTGCATTGGATGAAAGTAGCCAAACCAGCTATGTGGCTGGCATACATGCGCCGATTAAATATACTTTGGTGGAAGAACCAGCCAAGGGCGATTTACCTGCCATACAGTATGTTTCGTCTGAGCCAACCAATGATGCGCGCTGGGGTGTGTTGTCTGCAATTAATTTAAGCACAGGCAAAATGCGCTGGCAGGTGAAAACGGAGCAGCCGTTAATGGGTGGTCTGCTGGTCACACGCGGCGGCCTAGTGTTTATGGGGGAAGGCAATGGCTACTTTAAAGCTTATAACAGTCTTACCGGCCAACAAGTTTGGCAGTCAAAAGCCACTGCAGGAGTTAATGCACCGCCCATTAGTTATGAGGTTGATGGTGTGCAATATGTTGCCGTAGTCGCTGGTGGCAATGCTATTTTTGGTTTTCCTGCTGGGGATGAAGTTCTGGTTTACGCACTCCATTAGTGCACTGGATGTTAAATGATTAAACGCTTATTAGTTGCTGCAACTTTGCTCTTGTTGGCAGCTTGCGGCTCAGGCCAGCAGTTTACTGCACTCTCAGCCAATGCCAATGTTGTCGTTCTAGGAGATAGCCTAACTTATGGTACGGGTGCCACAAGTGGTGAAGATTACGTGAGCTTATTGAGCAACAGTACTGGTTGGAATATCATGAATGCAGGTATTCCAGGCAATACCTCTGCAGATGGTTTGGATAGGCTTGACGCACTATTAGCACCACATGATGATGGCTCACAGAAAATCGATTTGCTCATTGTCGAGCTTGGCGGTAATGACTTTTTACGGCACATTCCTGAAGCAGAAACTGTGCATAACTTAAGTGCAATACTGGCAAAAAGCAAAGCGCGCAGCATTAACACAGTGTTAATTGCGATCCCAAAGTTTAGTCCGATAGGAGCAGCGTTGGGTAGTCTTGAAGATCATCCTTTGTATGAAAAGCTCGCGGAGCAGACTAATACGCCGCTGGTAGAAGATGTGTTTTCTGATGTGCTGGCAAAAAATAGCCTGAAAGCAGACCCCGTGCATCCTAATGCAGATGGTTATCGCATCGTAGCAAGTGGCTTAAAAAGTGCTTTATCGGACTTGGGATTGTTAAAGCACTAAAATCTGCTTAATTCGAATGCGTGATTTTCAGATATAGCACTACACACGCCAGTATGAAGGTGATACTGTTGGCAATAATAATTGGCCAACATGTCATCAGGACGCCATACACCAGCCAGCCAAACACGCCTAAGCTAAATATGCTGTACATAGGTAGAGATACGCCAGATAAATCCCTAGTTTTCCAAGAGTGTAGTGCTTGCGGCACAAAGGCAAATGTCGTTAAAAATGCTGATAAATAACCTATAAAATCTGTCATGTTCAGCATTAGCTCGCCTTAGTTACTGGTAATAGTTTTTTAACGGCCAGCATTGCTACCAAGGCCGCAATTCCTGCAACTACACCAAATAATCCATTTAATAAGGTTGGGGTAATGCTTTGCAGAAAACCACTACTTATGCCATTACCGATATGCTCAATGGCGTGATGTACCGCTGGTATGCCGTGAACCAAAATCGCACCACCTACTAAGAACATGGCCGCAGTGCCAACCACTGATAACGTTTTCATCATGTGCGGTGCAAACCATAAAATGCCGAAGCCAAGTTTACGTTTTAAGCTGGCGAGTATGGTGTGGCCTTTGCAGCTAGCTAGATATAAGCCACCATCATCCAATTTTACAATCCCAGCGACTAAGCCATAAACACCAACGGTCATTACGGCGGCAATCCCTGTCAGCACTAATATTTGCTGCGTAAAGGCTGCGGTTGCCACCGTGCCTAAAGTAATGACAATGATTTCAGCTGAGAGCACAAAGTCTGTGCGAATGGCACCTTTGATTTTTTCTGTCTCGAGTACTTCTAAGGTTTTACTCTCGTCCATACCAATCATTTTTTTAGGATCATGATGTACGGTTTCTTCAGCATGAAAATACTTATGAAACAGCTTTTCAACACCTTCAAAGCACAAAAATAAACCACCTAGCATCAGTAGCGGTGTAACTAGCCAATTGGCTAAAGCGCTGATCACCAGTGCCAAAGGTACTAAAATGACCTTGTTCACAGCAGAGCCTTTGGCTACAGCCCAAACCACGGGCAATTCTCTATCGGCATTCACGCCAGCAACTTGCTGAGCATTCAGCGCCAAGTCATCTCCCAATACCCCCGCGGTTTTTTTTGCCGCGACTTTAGTCATGACAGATACATCATCTAAGATGGTTGCGATATCATCAATCAGCGTTAAAAGACTTGCCCCGGCCATGATTGCTCGTTTCTACACAAAAGTTAAAGGTTAATTAGGTTGACGAGGATTATAATGGATTACCAACATAATCATCTTTACTGATACTAAAAATCATGGCTAATCAAGCAAATAGTGAACGGACATTAGCGATTAAAGGCATGACTTGTGCATCTTGCGCGAACCGAGTCGAAAAGGCACTACTTAAAGTGTCAGGGGTGCTCAGTGCGGAGGTTAACCTCGCTTTAGAAACTGCGCAGGTTGCTGCTGTAGACAACGTCACAATAAAGCAGTTAATCGATGCCGTGGTCGCTGCAGGCTACCAAGCGCAGTCATTAAACGCAGAGCAGGACAGAGTTGAACATCTGGCAAGTGCGGACCAACAGCATCAGTGGTGGCCGAGTGCGCTTGCAGCCATGTTCTCGCTACCGCTAGTGATTGCAATGATCACTCAATGGCTAGGCTGGCAGGGGCAGATTCCTGGTTGGGTGCAATGGCTGTTAGCCACACCGGTACAGTTTTGGTTAGGTTGGCGTTTTTATCAAGCAGGCTGGCATGCGCTTAAGGCCAGAGCCGGCAATATGGATCTACTGGTTGCAATCGGCACTTCCGCTGCCTATGGCTTAAGCGTTTATCTATTATTTGTCCCGTCTCACAGTGGTGCTGTGCACCACTTGTATTTTGAGTCCTCTACTATTGTTATTACCTTGGTGTTGTTTGGTAAGTGGCTGGAAAGCCGCGCAAAATCGCAAACTACGCAGGCAATTCGCGCCCTTAATACCTTAAGGCCGGAGTTTGCTACGGTGGTAGTTGACGGACAAGCGCAGCAAGTCTCAATTACAATGGTGAAAGTAGGGGACATAGTCTTGGTGCGGCCGGGTGAGCGAATTGCGGTGGACGGCAATGTACAGCAAGGTGATAGTCAGGTGGATGAGTCTTTAATTACGGGTGAGAGCTTGCCTGTGGCTAAAAAAATTGGCGATAAAGTCACTGGCGGCGCCATGAACGGAGAAGGTGCGCTATACGTTGAAACTACTGCTGTCGGCGCTGAAACGGTACTGGCGCGTATCGTAAGACTAGTTGAATCTGCACAAGCAAAAAAAGCACCAATTCAGCGTTTGGTGGATAAAGTGAGTGCAGTCTTTGTGCCAATTGTCATGGTGATCGCGCTACTGACTCTGCTGGTGTGGGGCCTTTATAATGGTAACTGGGAGGCTGCCATAATTAACGCGGTAACTGTGCTCGTTATTGCCTGCCCATGCGCACTGGGTTTGGCAACACCAACGGCTATTATGGTGGGTACTGGTGTTGCCGCGCAGCATGGTATTTTAATTAAAGATGCTGAGGCGCTTGAACTTGCCCATGCGATTAAAACAGTGGCGTTTGATAAAACAGGTACGCTAACAGAAGGGCACCCTAAGCTGCTTGCCATGCACTCCACTGCTAAAGGGGAGGATGCTCAAGGTAACGACCAATTGCTGATGTTGGCTGCAAGCTTGCAAGCTGGTAGCGAGCATCCGTTGGCAAAGGCTGTGACAAATGCCGCCAATGCCAGAGGTTTGTCGCTGCAGTTGGCGCATGGATTACAGGCATTGGCAGGTAAAGGTCTGGTGGGTGAGGTTAATGGGCAGAAACTGTATATTGGGAGCTCGCGCCTGATGAATGACTTAAAGGTCAATCTTTCTAAATTTAAAGAGGATGCACTGTTGCTGGAGCAAGCCGGGCATAGCGTTTCTTGGATAGCGCAGGCGAGAACGCTCGACAACTTTGCACCCAAGCTGTTGGGATTTTTCGCCTTTGGCGACACGATAAAACCAACGGCGCAGAAAGCAATTGCGGATTTATCACGGGCTGATATAAATACAGTGCTGATATCGGGTGATAACCAAGGTAGTGCTGCTAACGTGGCTAGTCAATTAGGTATTTCACAATATTATGCGCAAGTGTTACCGGATGAAAAAGCCGATATTGTGGTAAAGCTGAAACAAAATGGGCTGGTTGCCATGGTGGGTGACGGTTTAAACGATGCACCAGCGCTAGCTGCGGCAGATGTTGGTGTTGCAATGTCTAGCGGTACAGACGTGGCAATGCATACCTCTGGAATTACCCTAATGCGCGGCGATCCTGCCTTAATTGCACAGGCGATTGATATTTCTAAGCGCACCTATCAAAAAATCAGACAGAATCTATTTTGGGCATTTATCTATAACGTAGTCGGTATTCCGCTGGCAGCCATGGGCATATTAAGCCCGGTACTGGCTGGTGCGGCGATGGCGTTAAGCAGTGTGAGTGTCATTTCTAATGCGTTATTGCTTAAGTTCTGGCGGCCTTCATAACGCGCTATTTATTTGATTGCTAGGACTTTAACGCTGACTGGCATTTTTACTTACTTAGGGTTTGATGAATTTTCTTGAGTTGCTGATCAACAAAGCTGGCAAGCGCGGGGCTGAGTGAGCCTATTTGTTGCGCTCTAACAAATGCTTGTTGTGCATTTTCAAGCTTACCTACGGCTTGTAAAGAAATACCTAAACCCACCAATGTGTTGGTTTTTACACTGCCGGTGTTGTTTTCAATTGCAATGGCTTTGGTGTAGTGGGTAATCGCCGCATCATGTTGGCCGCTACGCTGTAACAATGTAGCGAGAAAAGCATAATAGTCTGCACGATTACCTGCATAAGGCAAACCTTGCTCTAAAGTGCTGAAGGCTGCGGCTTGGTCGCCAGCGTTTACTTGCAAACGCGCTAAGGCGATACGAAACTCATTTTGCTCAGGGTCAATTTGCAACCCTGTATTGAGCACGTCTTTTGCGTCATTTAGCCTTTTGTTATCAAGCAACAAGCTTGCAAGTGTTAGTCTAGCCTCATGATGTGCAGGGTTAAACTCAAGCACTTTTTCTAAGTAAGTCTCTGACTCAGACACTCTGCCTTGCTGTAAATAAATCAGTGCTTGCTGGTAGTTGCTATTAGCCGTTTGTTCGGGGCTCATTTTTTTATGGATATTGGGCTGCTTATTGGCAAGCGCCAGTGCGTTTGTACTTTTACTGGTAACAGTCTTTTCGCTGTCATTTTTTATACTATCTTTTTTTTCAGGCTCTTTAACATCAGTTTCTTTTATTGGACCTTCTTTTGTTTGCGGTGTTGCTGTACTGTTTTTTTCAGCGACCAATGATAGGGGGCTTTTTTTTTGCAGACTGAAGTCTGCGTTTTTAGCTGGTTGCTCTTTAATCGTTTGTGGGGTGAATTTAAGCGATCTTTCAAATAAATGAGCTGGCTCATTAGGTTTGGTTAATGCGCTAGCGGCAGGTTTATTCATAACGGGAGGGTTGACGTCAGATTCATTGCTGATGTCAATACCGGCTGCTTCTTGTGACTGATTGGGCGCTACGGTTGCTGCTTCTGGTAACGTAGCTGTAGCTGCTGCTTTGTCTTCTATGGGATGCCCAAATTTTGAGGTCTCGATTTTCGCGGCAGGGTTGCTGTTGTTATCGTTGGCGGGTTGATTAAAGCCTAGTATTTCTTTGAGACGAGCCAACTGTGCAGGGGATGAAAGTGCAGCGTAGCCAATTACGATAATAAGCAAGCTAACACCAATCATATAAATGGATTTGCTACCGCTTTTTTTGGTGTATGCGCCAAATTGTGGTGTGATTGAAGGTTGTTGAACATCTGTGGATGTTGCACCACGTTGTTCAAGGTCTTTCAACATTTGATTGATTAAACTCATCGATTGTCTTTTTTATTGAGATTTAATATGGCTTTAGATTGTTAATGAAAATAAACACGATTAAGCCGATCGCGCCAAGCAGCATGGTTAAAGGTAAACTTTTTAACCCAAAGTTTCGCCATGTTGCGTCGACAGACTCTGTGTCCGACGCAGCAGCCAGTACTTCGCGCATACCTACTTGGTGCTTACCTTTACCGTAAGTGGCTAGTAAGGCTTTATGTGCCAATATGTTAATCAGCCTAGGTACGCCTTTTGAGTAATAATACATTAAATATAAAGCGGTACGGCTAAACATACGGCTACCTTTGTAACCGGCAATGGTTAGGCGGTGATTAAGGTAGTATGCCATTTCGTCGCGGCTTAGTAGATCAAGCTGGTACGCAAAAGTAATCCTTTGCTTGAGTTGCCGGATGGAAGCATGGTTGAGTTTATCTTCAAGCTCTGGCTGCCCAAAAATGACCACTTGCAGTAATTTTCTTTTTTCAGTCTCAAGGTTGCTAAGTAAACGTAGCGCTTCTAACGTTTCTATTGGCATAGCCTGAACTTCATCAAGGCAGACCACTACTTTAATGTTCTCTCGCGCAAAGTTTAACAGTGCATGGGTCAGCGCATTGAGTATCACATGTTGCGTTATCTGTGTATCAGTGGGCAAGCGTATGTTTAGCTCTTCAGCCAGTACCATTAAAAGAGATTGGGGCTCTAGGTAGGGGTTTGGTACGTATGCAATTTTATAGCTTTGATCCAGGCTGGACATGAGCTTACGGCATAGCAGGGTTTTGCCTGTGCCGACTTCACCAGTGATTTTAATAAATCCCTCACCGGTGGTCACTGCGAATATGACAGTATTTAGTGCATCTTGATAACTTGCGGATGCAAAGAAATAACTCGTATCTGGTGTAATACTAAAAGGAAACTCATTAAGCCCGAAGTGTTGCAGGTACATGGGTTATTGAGCCTCGGCGCCTGCGTCTTGCCTACGCATGTCTTCGATACGCTGTTTGCTTGATAACATGTCGTTTGACCAACTATCTTGCCCTTGAACAACGGATGCTTTTAGCAAAATGACCAGTTCAGTTTTTGTTTTAGCAGTGCTTTGTTGACGGAAAGCCGCGCCTACGCCTTTGACATCGCCCAGACCAGGTACTTTAGATTTTGTGCTAGATGCGCTCTCTGTCATTAAACCGCCAATCACTATTACGCGCCCGTCACGGGTGCGAACAATGCTGTCGGTCTCACTGATATTGCTAGATGCTAATGGTAGGTTAATTTGACCAGCAGTCCCACCTAATGTTACTTGCTTATTGACGGTAGAAACCTGGCTGATAGAAGGATGCATGTGCAGAATGATGTTGTCATCCTTATCAATCTGCGGTGTTACATCCAAGGTAATCCCTGAGAAAAATGGTTGTAATATTACTTCTGGCACAGTGGTAGTTGCACCTACAGATGCAGTGGTGTTAGAGGAAATCCCTGTTACAAAAAACTCATCGGTACCAACTTTGAGCACTGCTTTTTGATTGTTAATCGAAGAAATACGTGGGCTGGATAGTACTTGTACGTCGCCTTGTGTCTCTAAGAACGACAGCAGTGTGGAGAAATTAGCGCCTTGAAGTGCAATAGCAAATAGTGGGCCACCTAACGCGGTTGTTGCAGCATTAGTCAGTGCTGTGCCGCTAGAAGCCGTTAAGTCGCCGCTTACAAGGTTGCCATTGCCACTGCTTGAAAGACGTGTGTTTGCATTAATATTTCCTACAATACCAGTATTAGAACCGCTACGACCGAATACTGACCAGTTCACACCGCTTTGGGATTGATCATTCAGTTGCACGTTGAGTATTTTGGCTTCAAGTATTACTTGGCGCTCAATTGAGACCTGCATTAAGTTTAAAAAGGACTCAACGTTACGAATCTCATTCGGCATTGCGCGCACGACAATGACACCTGACTGCAAGTTAACAATAATACGACGACCATTCTCGTTACCCACAATACCATTTAATGATTCTGTTAAATCACGCCAAAAATCGTTATTGGAGGTAGTGTTGATACTTGAGCTAGTAAATGTGCGGTTGTTGTTGGCGCCACCACTGATGTTGTTTGATACTTGTGAAGTCGCGCCGGTGTTATTAGTGCCTTGCTGGTTGTTTTGACTGCCGCCGCTAATCGAACCTGATGTCACGCGGATATCAGATGCACCCTTACGTTGCCCGACAATGTAGTTAACTTGGAATACACGGGTTTGCATTGACTGTTGTTCAATAAAGATGCGTGAGCCATCTACTTTATATTCGTAACCATAGAGCTCTCTTAAAGCGTCTAGAGCCTCAAATACAGTGACATCTTTTAAATTAACCGAGATATCTCCTTTAATGTCTGGATGCACCAGCATACTGTACCGTGTGCCGCCTACAATCCCCATCAAAACCTGATTTGCCGGTGCATTGTTAATGACTAAATCAAAACGTTGTTCCAGTTTTTTTGCAGTAGCTTTTGGGATTTCAATTTTTAATGGTGGTAGTAGTGCGTCATTAATTTCTACTGGCGTAACAGTTTTAGCAGGCTTTGTTTCAGCCCCAACAGTTAACTCATTTTTGATTGTGTTTAGCGTGGTTTGATCATGTGGCTGCAAAAAACCAGCGCAGCTAGTGAGTAGTATTACAATCAGTAGTGGAGATAGTCGGATTGCAGTTGTCGGCATGTTGTTCTCGTTTGGTACATTTTTTCTATATTGAGCAATCATTATTACTTAATTTGACCGCTTTTTTTAGCAAAGCTAGCCTGACCATTAGTGGAAAGAATTTTCTTTTGCATAGCATAATCCATCGTTAATATTTTCAAAGTATTGTCTGGGTTACGCAGAATGGCCTCTCGCTCATTAAGTCTGATTAATGTTGCACCGTCATATTTCATTCCGAGCATAACTTTTTGACCATTAATAATCGCTGCATGGTGATTAGCACCGAGAATGATTGATTGTAGCACGGGGCCATCAAGCAAACCGCTACCATCAGTGCTGTGTGCTTGATTATAAAAGGCTGGAGGCGGTTGAGTTGGATCTCTTAGTGCTTCGGCGTAGACAGTATTCAGTGTAAGCAAGCACGTTGCCCCGATCTGCCATAGTTGGTTAAAAGTCATCTTCATGCTTATATGCTCAACCATGTTTTATCAGAGCTCAAAGTATATACTGTTAGCTTAAGCTGGTTATTCGGAAATGATTTTACGGTTAGTTCGCCTCGGTTCCACAGCACATGCCAATGCATACTTTCGATAGTACTAACATATTCCAGTAAATCTAAATAACGACCCTCTACAGTAATTTCCACTCCATGCTTAAACAAAGCACCCTCTTGAATAGGCGCTGGATTTTGCTCGGCTGAGTTAGCTACCGATGCTGTTACACCGCTATCAGTAGGTTTTAATGGCATCTCTACGAGATTTTTGGGTGGTAGCGTATTTAATGCGATTAATTTTAATTTGCCGTTTTTGGATAACAAATCCTTTAATAACTCAGGCATTTTTTCTGGGCTAATCAAGCTAGCATTAAGTTGACTTTGTTTAGATTTAAGCGCTTGCAGCTGGGTATGTAACTCTGCAATCCGCTGTTTGTTTTGTGCATCTGGGTCAACTGGAGGTTTGCTTTTGTACAAAGATGTCTGTTGCTGTAACTCTTGCGCTAGCGCTTGATCTGTCAAAATTTCAGTTAGTAATCTTTTTTTGCTTGCCTCAAATGAGTCGATCAGCAACATATGCATTATGGTATACGTCAACAATGCAGCTGCGCCAAGCACCATCAAACGTTCACGCTGATTGAGTGCCTCAACTTTACCGGAAAGCAATAACCATTTTTCCATGAAAGTAGTTTTCAAGGTTTTCCTCCAGTCATGGGGCTTGGGTTTGTGCTTTGAAGTGGGGCACTGGTTGTTAATGCCGATGTGTTATCAAGTCTGGACTCTAATGAGAACTCGATGTAATTAGGTTGATTTGTAATAGTTAATGTGTTTTTGGTATTGTTTTTTTCCGCTTCTGCTTCGGGCTTGCTTTGTGTTGTTGGCACCGGTATGTTAGCTAATTTCGGCGTGCTAATATTTAAACTAGAAAATAATTTACCTTTTAGTGCAGGTTCGTTGCTTAAGCCATTAATATACTGCGGCACCAAATCGCCACGTAGTGCACGACCCTGAATATTAAGCGTATCCGTTTGGCTATCAACACTAAAGCCCGTTAACCAAAGGCCATCAATGTTCTGTTTGGCAAATGCACGCATTAATGCTGCGTAGCTGTTAGTCGGTATTTTGCTTGATTGGTTAAGTGTGTTGAGTATCTGCTGCTGCACCTTTTCGCTTTCTTCTAGCGTTTCAATTTGCTTTTCCAGTGCGCTGTCTTTATCACGCGGCATGTGCAATGCAGTGATTGCTTTGAGTTCGGTTTGTGTTTTGATGAGCTCATTAGCCACTTGCTGGCGCTGCATGCTAAGAGAGCTAACTTCGCTTTTAATATAGGCGTAATAAGCTAGCATTGCAATTGTGATTACCCCTAGTATTACAGCGATGCTATTCAGGGTTAAGAATTGTTTTTGTTTGATTAATGCAAGGTTTACGAGGTTAATCTGTTGGTTCACAGTTCGCCCCCGTCACGCAGAGCGGCACCCAACACAGGGAAGAACAAGGCTTGAGACTCTAAAGTATTGAGTTTAGCATTACTTTCAAAGTCAAATATGTCTGATAAATCCAAACGTTCAACTTTAATATATAAATAAGAGCTTAGATAATCGTAAAAGTCTTCACGACCAACAAAAGGTGAGAGCACTAGGCGGTTAATTGTGAGTTGTGGGAACTGACGCTCAAAATTATCTAGAGAACGTTGAATTTCCAACCCAAATCGTTCGAAAATATTAGATTTTTGTTCGCTATTGTCGCTGGAAAACGCTTCTGTGTTTAATTCAATCTGCCTCGCGTGGTATAGCGCCTTATTAGCTGTGAAGGTAAGTAAGCCGCCATTGCTGTCGATAGATAATAACGCTAGCCCACGGTTTTCTTCTTCAATGTATGATGCAATATTCCTTTGCGCCATCTCTTGAATATCAATCACCTCTAATCCGGATTTGCTAATATCCGCAAATTGCTGCATATAGTTGCCGATCACGGTGTTCTTGGCTGACACCGCATACACATAAGACTGCCTATTTGATTTGGTGTCATCAACTGGAATATGGATCACGTCTACCGTTGCTTGCTCAACGGCATAATCAATCATATCTTTAAGCTTCCAGCCAATGGCTTGCTTTAATTCATTATCAGACACATTTGGTTTTTCAATCTGAAATATCTGGTATTCACCTTGCTTCATCAGCAAAGCGCAATGAAAACTATTGAAATCTAAGTCAGTATCCGCAGTGATTGACTTAATGTCAAAAGCATCTTTGGTGTTGTTTGCCTGAGAAATCGTCATTTTTACCAAGGGCTTACGGTCGCGGATTTTTATCACATGGGCAAGTTGCGTGCTATGTCCTGATGGCTCGATACACAACCATCCTTGCGATTTTTTCTTGGTAAAAAATTTGATCATGAGCGTTTCATCGAAGCCAAAATTTATTCTTGCTTTTAAATAGTATATACTACATTAAGTTGTACGTCGTAACTTATTGTAATATATCATTAATCGACTCAACTTTCTCTTTTATAACCATTTGTTTGGCACAAACGTACAGTCAATTAACTGGAGAGAAAACTTCTCGCAAGTAAATAATAGGTGCTCTATAAGTGCCAAATGTGGCGCGTGCGCTTGGGTTAGTGCTTCCTGCGCCCGTCCAGTTATATTTAAGCCAAGCAGGCACGCTTGCAGTCACATCTATTGAGCCGGTGTTGTCTGCACCGGGAGCCCTGAGTGTTAGGTTGAAGTTACCATTACTTGGCGGTACTTTAAAGCGTTTGGATGCAATTCCTGACGATACGCAACCTAAACCGCTACTGCCTGGTTTGCCTGTATCCAGTACACACAACTCACTGGGTACTAGGCCATCTGCGAGATTGGGATCTGTAAAGGCTAAGCTAACACCTGTCGTACAAATGTCGTTGCTATTGAGTGCCCATGAACCATTATTCCAGTACTGTGCCACCATTGGCATTGGTAAGTCTAGCAACTCAGATCCGTAGGCATTTTGTATGCGTATGCGGCCACTGCGTATCAAGGTACTGCCTTCTATGATTCCAGATGCAGAGCTTACCGCATCTGTATCGGCAGCTCTTAATTTAATAGCTGCTGGTGAGGTAAGCGCACTGGTGAATGTGTAATTTGGTGTGGCATTGGCAATGCCTTGTGTGAATGATGCCAAAGGCACGCTTGCGTTTAAAAGTGAGCCGGTTGCAATTGCATTAGCATCGCTCAATGTTGTGGTCTTGGAGAAGTTAGGGCTGGTATTTGCTGTGCCATCATAGTTTATTGTGATGTTGCCAAGCGCATTCATTGCTTTAACTTGTACATTGAATGGTTGAGCAGAGTAGCTAAAGTTTCCTGCATTACATCCTTGTGTAACGATGGTATCAAAATGATCTGGGATAAAACGGCCAACGTTACCTGCGCCATTGCACACGGTGCCACTATTGCCAGTATTATTACTAGCCGTTATCCCTGATCCTAAATAGCTACCACTGGTTAAAGTTGCCGTGATATCTCCATTTCCAACTTCAGTCCATTTTAGCGTACTGGCTGTTGCTACGCCGTTTGTAAATGATCCTAATGAACCTGTAAAGCTACCATTGACTGAATTGCTACCGGATGGTTGGCATTTATTAAAACTCAGTGAAGCGCCTTCTGCCATAGTTTCTTTGCCAAAGTTTGGGGTAGTTGTATTTGCTGAGTTTTGTGCAGTGACGGTAATGCCAAAGTTGCTACCAGCTTTAATAGGGGCTGTACTAATTCCTGAAAATGCAAAAGTAGCTGGGGCAGTAATGAAATTATCAGAGCCTGTCATATTTAGACCACCTGTGGTGATTTTAGCGGTGAGAGTCATATTGCCCACATCTGCATATTGCACCGTAGTAGTGGCAACGCCGCTGGCATTAAAGCTTAAGTTGACGTTTTGGCCGCTGCTATCGCAGGCGGCAGTTGTGCTATTGCCGGAGTTTAATGCTTTATTGCCTACTCTTACTGGCATAGAGCCTGTGGCAGGGTTGTTGTAGTTACAAGTGAAATTGATATTTCTGTTAACGCTAGCGAATGCAGGCGTACAGGTTAGGCTGTCATTAGACTTTCTAACTGCACTGACGGTGACTGTTTGACTGACTTCTGAAATATGGTTTAAAACATCAAATAAAAAACCAGCTTCTAAAAAAGTAAGATCGCTGTCACAGGTGGATCCAAAGGTGTAGTCTGAAGGGACGCAAATGACACCTGCGCCGCTTGCCTCTGTGATTTGACCGGGCCCCGATTGACCAGAGGCTAGATTGATATTCAGTGTTTCAATAAACCCATTAGTTAACCCTAGCGTAATGCGAGATTCATTACTGAAGGTGTAATTGGCGGTACCGTTGCCGGTATCATTAACAGGGTTAATGGTGGAAATGCCAGACCAAGTACCATGGCTTTTGCTGGTAGCAATTTGCATGGTCGTGCCAGCTAAATTAAATAACGCATGGGCTGCATCATGGGCTTCTACTACGACATTTGCCGGGTTGCAGCCAACCACTTGCCCGCTATGCACAATGTGGAAATGATCTAATGAAGTACAGGTAGTACGTACGATATTCATATCAGCCTCAGCTTGTGTTGCACTAATATCTCTGGCGTATATATATATCTCATCAATGGTGCCGTTGGCACCATTAGGTGTGCCGGTATTGGGTGTAATGCCAGAGGTGCGGTTGTCACCAATATAAATGGAACTTAAGTTTGTAATATTGCCACTTGAAGTGCTGCGGTACGGTGTAGTAGTGTTGGTTGTTTCTAAGTCGCCATCCAGAAATATTTGCAAAACAGTTTGGTTGCTACCGGGCTTGATGTTCCAGCTCACGCCCACATGATGCCAGGTGTTTGCGGCAAAACTACGGCTCGTTGAGGTTTCCGCAGTGAGCACGGTGCCTGCGCTGTCTGTAATCGCAAACCTTAGCCTACCGTTGGCTAGCTTCATAAAGAAAAATGGCTGCGTGGCAATTTTAGTTGCATCAAAGAATGTTGCATTGGAAGACCCAGCATTCCACGCAACATTTGATTTGTACCACATATCTACCGAGCCTGTGTTACCCGGTACTATTGGCGTAGCAATTGCATCTATTGTTGTATTGGAGGTGTTGTTGGTAAAGCTGCCGCCACGACAAAGTTTACCAGTGGCTGTATTAGTTACCAACCCAATCACGGATGCATTTTGGCTATTGCCAGAGGTATCTTTAACTTCATTAGGGGTGTTAGCCCAAATGCTTTCATCGAACCGATACTCAGCAGTTTTTGGGTCTAATTGATTGGCTGGATACCATAAAATAGAAGTGCCGTTAGTAGTGTCGATAAACGCTTGATTGTACGAGTATTGTGTGGAGTCAGTAGTGCTTAACTGCACACCTACGGTAGCCGCAGAGCCTGTGCTGCTACCTGTTGTGTAGTTGTACTTAAAATTGCCGTTAACACCAGTATTGCTTTCGTAAAGTACGACTTGAAAGTTGTAGCGTGTCGTGGTGTTGTATAACTTCACGTTCACCCACGAAATCACAAAGCGATCTTGATTCGTTACCGGATCGGTAATGAGCTCATATTTCACAGAGGCGCCAGTTGTATTGTTACCTGTACCGGCAACAATATCGGTCCAGTAAGGCAGCATAATATTAGTTGGTATGCCTTGCGAGCAACCTGTAAAGGCTAACGCATTTGATGTGATTGGGAGCGCTAAGTTTGAATAATTACGATGGTAGCCAGACGCGTCACTACCAAATTTTAGGATGCCGTTAGAGTAAATTCTAACATTAGTGTAATCAACACCGCCAAACGTGAACTTAAACCCGGATGGAAAGCTAATGTCAGCCCAGTCATCATCGCCTAGAGGGTAAGTTGTACATGCCGGTGACGCACCGGTGGCGTGCCAAGTAACCGTACTGGCTGAAACTGAAGGTGTATCGTAACTAAAGCTGTCATTCCTATATGCATAGGTTGCAGCATTTGCAAGGCTACTTATTAATGATAGCGCTGAGCTTAATATTAAAATAAGAAACCGTAAGTTCATTATTATTTAATCCAAATTACCATCAATTTTATTTTGGCCTAGTTGCACTGGCTGGCTGGTGTGGTGTCTGTTGCACGGCATTTGCTTACGGTTGCATCTAAACGGCGCTCACTGTATTCAATTGTACCAGCAACGCCAGAGCTTGCCGTGGATGTAATTTCAAAGATGCGAATAGTATGATCGGTGCCTTGCTCAAAGTAATCGATCGATTGAGCACAAGTAACTGCTACCACGTAGGATCCAATATTAATATTGGCTGGAGCAGGGCAGTTCACCAAGTTTGCAGTGCCTGGGGCCAGTACTTGAAATATTACCGACTCCAGCCCCGCACGTGCAGCCTGATAGGCTTGCGCACCTTGTATATCTTGCCTGGATGTTGCCTGTTGTATGCTGCTTATATTTAAAGCATAAGCGCCTAGTGCAGCTAAAATGACGAGCAAGAAGATTGCAGCTGGCAGTAAAAATCCACGTGTGTATTGTTTATTCATGGTGAATTAGCCACATTGATTTGATGCATCAGCGTTACTCTGGCTGTGTCCTCTGTGAGGCTGATATTGACAGAAACTATACCTGATCTTTGCAACACGCCAGACGTGTAAGTGATTTGGCAGTTGGCTAAATTATTGGCAAGTTGACTGCGCTGAACCCCTGCTAAGCCATCAAGCGCGGCAATGCTGGCAGGTTGAGCAGCCTGAAACGCATAGCCCTGATATCGCCACAATATGCGATTAGTCATATCGCATGCATAAGTGACTGGTGTAGCGACCACTTGAAAACGGTTAGAGGGGGAGGCGAGCGGAAAGCTACTGCCAGTAAAGCTCAAGGTATTGCTATTGTTTGCAGCGTTCAGTGTACGCCTGCTAGTGCCTTGGTAAACATCGGCCCCAGGAATGCCTAAGTTGTAGATAACTAATGACTGATTATTTGTGACGGTCATTGCCGTGCCTAATACATCAAAGTTGGTATCAGTAGGGTTAGAAAAATCTAAAGGATTATCCGTAGCAGGTGAAGTACCTACTGCCGCTCGATAACGTCCTGCTTTGAGTACAGGGGTAAACTCTAACATGCTATCAGCACCGTTGACCGTAGTTCTTACACTATTAGGTAGAGCGTTTCTGATGTCTCTAGACATGCGGCGTAAAGCGATGTCAGCACGGTCTGATAAGCTTGCCCGCCGCTCACTATCAAAAAAAGACTGCGTAGGGTTGCCAATAAATAATGCCACACCACCTGCAAGTATGCCGACGATTGTGATGACTACAACCAATTCAACCAATGTAAACCCTTGTGTGAAGGCGGGCTCTAAGCGCCTGCGGGCAAGGGAGGGTATCTGTAAGTAACGTACAGATAAGTGGCTGGCTTTTAGTGGATGCCTATATATTGGGAGCATAACGAACACGGTAACCTGATAAGGTGACATCTGTATTGGCTGGCCCCGTCACACGTACACTAATTCTAAGTGCGGCATCATTACTCAAACCGAAAACACCGCCAGCACGACTAATGGTGACTGCGGCGGTGTACGCTCCCAAACCTGCCAGTGGTGTAGTGTCGTTAGGGTTGCAAATACCAGCGCATGCAGCATTAGGCATTGAGAATCCGCCGTAATCTGCAACATTATCAAAAGGGTTGGTATTGCTGTAGCGGCTCTCTGAGCTGGGAAATGGCCCAGCAATCGCTCCAGCACCTGCTGGATCTGTATCTTGTGTTTGAGTGGTGCAGTCAGTGGAGCTAGTTGCTATTGATATGTTGGCATCATCTGGGTCACAAAAGGTAAATGGCTGCTGCTGGATTTCTAGCAATAGTGATTCAGCAATGGATAAGGCTTGTTTCCTCACTAACGGATCAGCACTATTGCGTCCGGTGATTTCCAACACTTTTAATACACCTGCTAAAGCAACGCCCATAATCACAATAAACACAACCAACTCTACTAAAGTAACACCCCGTTGGGTAATACCCACTCGCGAAAACGCAGATGGCATTGAGCGTTTTAATAAGTCAGCTGGGCGAGTATGTGGTGGTAGGTGGTTAGGTTTATCGGACATAACCGGTTTCTGCTTCTACTGTAATAGTGCGCGCAGGTTCTAATGTGACTGTATTTTGGATTTGAAAGGTTGCGGTAGCATTGGGTAGAGGGCTACCTAAACCATCAAAACCAATCACTGCGGTGCTTGCGGCCACTGTGACGTTGTTAGGTAATACTTTAACGTATGCTGCGCGCGTGGCAGGGTCAAGTACGGGGGTGCTGCAGTTATTCGTGTACCCTAGGCAAATAGTTCTGGTTACAATATTAACGTTAGTAAAAACGGTAGTGCGCTGTGCGATAGCTGTTTTTTGTGCGTAGCGTAAAGCTGACATCAGGGTGCCATAAGCACCCCTTGCATCAAAAGCATCTCTGCCAATAAAACGAGGTGCAGCAATCGCGGAAATTAAGCCTGTAATTACAATTACTGCTACCAGTTCTACAACAGTAAAGCCATCATTTCGATACATTCTTTATTTCTTGAAGTAAACGTAACAAGACTCTAATGTTTTATTGTTTAGTCTTCTATTAGCAAACTAAAGGAGTTGGTAGTGTTACAACACCATTCGTATCATTGTAACTTGCTTGGCAGGTGGCACTACCACCATTTGTTGGCCTGAAAGTAACTGCAGCTGGATTTGTATAATCTACATTAAAACCCTCTGTTGATGAAATTGCTCGACCAATTCCTGTAGCAGTACCTGAAGGAATACCTGTGCCAGCTGTAACTGCAACCGCACCAGCAGCAACTGTAGCACCAGTAGCTCCTATCATATCTACCTTCACAGCAGTATTGTCGCCTGTGGCAAAGTATCGTGCCTGTGCAACACCAACTGCAGAGCGCAATCCCCCTGCCATGCCATTTACTGCTGAGACTCTAGCATCACCAGTTAAGTTAATAAATCTAGGCAAAGCAGTCGCCGCCAAAATACCTAAAATCACAATCACCACTACTAATTCAACTAAGGTAAAACCAGATTGTTGTTGCTTCATTGTTAAAACTCCTTGATACGTTATTCGGTATTAAATAGATTTTTTATAAATTTAAAGTATCTATGTTTATTAGAATTAAATAAAAGCCGTGTTAAGTTTTTAACGGGCAGATATCCAATTAATGAAGAGCCATACTTTAAATTTAGATTTTTTTAAAAGTTAGCAACCAGTTGGGTCAATCGGCGTGATCACCGGCGCACCGTTCGCAGCTGCCTCAGTGTAAGTAAACTGGCATTGTGCAGGCGTAGGTGCACCTTGAATTTGAAACGTTGCAACCGTGCCTGTTTCTGTGTAGTTATAGCCATCTGCCTGCAACTGTGCCAGTGTAGGATTAAATGTTGTGGTTAAGCCAGCAGCCGAAAGTACGCCAGCCGTACCTATTGCAGTAACATCAGGGTATGCGTTTACTAGGTTAATAATGCCATTTTCCGTACACACTGTACCGGTTGCTCCGTTGCTGTTGTCTGCAGTGCCGCCGCCTGGGCAGGCTGTTGTGTCAGCGATATTGTTTCTGGCCAATACTGTTGCATGGGCTAATGCTGCCGCTGCGGCAACGCTACCTCTAGCCGCATTCAGTTTTGCAATGCGCGCATCACGTTGTAGATTGGTGAATCTAGGTAGGGCAACTGCTGCCAAAATACCCAGAATAATAATCACCACAATTAACTCAATGAGGGTAAAGCCTTTAATTTTGCTAGGCATTTTTTTCCTTTTTTTAAACAAAAATGATTAATTTGTTACCAACGCTAAATCTAAACCACCGGCACTCAGTTTTGATGAACTTTGACTGGTGGAGGTGTTAATGAGCTCATACCGCGCTTCAGTATCATCACTATGTACATATACTAACTGTTTTCTGTTGATATCGAAATACCAAACAGTATGTAATCCGGCTGGTTTGGCTGACATTTCTCCAATATAGTTGATTGGTATTTCATTAATGAAGCGCATTGGATTAGTTTTGACCAATGTTTTTACATCAACCGATTCATGTCTTGCTTGTTTGTGTACCCAGCTCTCGGCAATTGCTAAACGTATATTGTTAAGCTCTGCATCACGCGTGACTTTTCCTATACTCACTTGTGCCCGGTTCAGGCTATAAAGCAGCAAGGTTGTTAATACACTAATAATGACCAACGTGACCACAAAGTCAAATCGGTGTGCACCAGCACTGTGCTTTTTTAACAAAGCGGGCACGGAGTATTAGCCTTTGTGCAATGCAATGTTGCCAAGATCCCATATTGGTAAGAAAATGCCCAGTGCCAGAATCAACACCATCACTCCTAAAAATACGATTAAGATAGGCTCAATCTGCGCACCTAGGGTTTTAATTTCATATTCAACATCACGCTGATACATGTCGGCAATTTCTTCCATGAGATCATCTAGAGAGCCTGACTCTTCACCTACGGCAATCATCTGCAGAACAATGGGATTAAATACACCACTATTGGTTGCAGTGCGTAGAATGCTTTCACCACGTTCCACACCTTCGCGCATTTGGTCGATACGGCTACCCACATAATCATTATCGGCAGTTTGTGCGACGAGCTTTAGCCCATTGGTAATCGGTACACCACTTTTACTTGAGAGTGCAAAACTTCTGGCAAAGCGTGCCATGGTCGCTTTATGGACAATTTTACCGGCGATAGGTATTTTTAATTTAATGCTATCCCAGTTATACCTGCCGATACTGGTTGCAGTATATGAGCGAAACAAAAACACAGCACCAACTATTAGGGCCAATAAGTAGGGCCAAAATGCCTGCATAAAAGCTGAGAACGCCAACAAGCCTCGTGTCATTAATGGGAGCTCAACACCAAAGCTTTGAAATACTTTTGCAAACGCCGGAATGACAAATAAGTTAACCACAACAATAGCGACAGCCATCGCAATCACCACAAAAGTAGGGTAGCGCAATGCAGCTTTAATTTGATCGCGCATAAATCGTTCAAACTCTATATGTTCGAATAACCTAAAAAATACGCTATCCAATAAACCGGTACTTTCGCCTACACGTACCATGCTGACATAAAAGCTTGAAAAAACGCTAGGGTGCTGTGCTAGCGCTACTGAGAGTTCACGGCCACCAGCCAAACTCTCCCGTACGTTACCAATAACTGAAGAAAAAGCTTTGTTTTGTGTGGATGCCTGTAAGCCGTTGAGTGCGTTCATAATCGGAATGCCAGCTTTTAATAAGGTGTACATTTGTCTGCTAAAAAGCATGACATCTAGCGTACTAATCTTTTCTTTAAATAAATTAAAGTTGACTTCTTTAGTTGCCACTTTTGCTGATTGAGCTTTAATTTCTATCGGCGTGATATTGATGCTCAATAGCTGCGAGGCAACATTGCTGCTGTCTATACTTTCCATGGTGCCCTGTACCAATACCCCTTGGCTGTCTCTACCTTTGTAAGCAAACGATGGCATGCTGCTTTACTCTTCGAACTGATTGTTGATGCGCATAGCCTCAGCAATCGTCGTGCGTCTGGCCAACACTAGGTCAATCGCACTTTTGCGTAAGGTTTTACCAGCCATGTTTTGGCGACCTAACTTAATGAATTGATTCGGGTCGCTGTGGCTAGCAGCGTCCACCAAGTCGTTATTCATCTCCAGAAGCTCATACACGCCAAGCCGTCCCTGATAGCCAGTTCCATTGCAAAGGCTGCAACCTTTGCCATGCGCATATTGGTGTTTTTCAGTTTCATGGCCGATTTCATATCGCAACCATGCATGCTCAAACGGTAAAGGTTCATAGGGTTCAGTGCATCCCTCACACAGAAGACGCACTAATCGCTGGGCAACAACACCGACGATTGAAGTTGCTACCATGTAGCGGGGCACGCCCATATCCATCATCCTAATCAGTGTGCTGGTGGCATCATTCGTATGTAGTGTGGATAGCACCAAATGGCCGGTCATCGCCGCCCTTAGGCCAATTTGCGCTGTTTCTTGGTCTCGCATCTCACCAACTAGAATAATGTCAGGGTCTTGCCGCAATGCTGATCTAAGTACGCGTGAGAAGTCTAAATCAATTTTTTCATTAACTTGCACCTGATTGATTCCGGGTAGGCGATATTCGACAGGATCCTCAACAGTAATGATTTTATTGGCAGAGGAATTTCTCTCGTTTAGTGCGGCGTAAAGTGTTGTGGTTTTACCACTGCCAGTTGGTCCCGTTACTAGCACCATGCCGCTGGGGCGGTGAATTAGTTTACGAAACCGTTCCAGCATATCGGGAGGCATCCCTAGCTTATCCAATGCAAAGTTGCTGCTATTTTGGATCAACAGACGCATGACCACAGACTCGCCGTACTGCGTTGGCATCGTAGAAATACGGATATCAACGGGCTGCTGTTTAATTTTTAATGCAAAGCGGCCATCTTGGGGTAAGCGCTTTTCAGAAATATCCAAACTAGACATTAGTTTAAGACGTAGCACTAATGCTGAAGTAATTTTTAATTCTGCTTCGGTTTGTAGGTGCATTACACCATCTATCCTAAATCGAATATATAGCTTGTTTTCCTGTGGTTCAATATGAATATCTGATGCGCGCACCTGTGCTGCATCTTCAAAAATTGTTTGTAGTAGCTTAACAACAGGTGCCTCTTCGCTATTTCCCGTAATTCCTAGTGCAGCAAAGTCGATTGCGGTGTCACCAAGGTCTTGCCCAAGCTCCATAGCAAGGTTTGAAATTTCGTCGGTACGGCGATAACTGCGGTCAATCAATTGTAGTAGTGCATTTTCTTGCACAACCGCTAGCTCTATATCTTTGTGCAGGATACGAACGATTTCATCGTAAGCAAATAGGTCAGTCGGATCAACCATGCCGACTAGATAGGTGGCGCCTCTGTCTTCCAAAACCGCGCTACGGAAGCGCCTAGCTTGCGCTTCTGGCAATTTGTTAATTACTTCGGTTTTGGTGCTGAATTGCTGGATATTGATGTAGGGGATTTTTAACTGGTGTGCAAGCGCCTCAGAAATTTGTGTTTCTGTCACATATCCACTGTCTACAAAAATACGGCCGAGCTTGCGGCCGGTGCGTTTTTGCTCTTCTAGTGATCTATTTAAATCGTCAGCAGAAATCAGGTTTTGCTGAACTAATACTTCACCAAGGCGAATCTTTTCAGGACGTGCCATTTAAACCTCAAGTTTATTCATTTTATTAGTATTTTATTTTTGTAATAGTTGATATTACACTTGGCAAGTAATTGAGTTTATCCTGAGCATGCTTAAATTTACTCTTTAAATTAATTATATACGCTGTATATTGCACTGAACGTATTGAATGTGCAACCAACTCATTGGCATTTATCATGATCGCATTGGATATAGGTCTCAGTGGTGCAGTGCATTTTTACCCAAGCTATATTTTGGCTCCTGTTAGGTTGAGTGAAAAACTATGATAAAGCCTTTGAATTTTATGATTATCCTAAGTAAGCTTAATGCTAAATTTTAGGACTTACTGCAATTTTAAACACGGCTTTGTGAATATTGCCTGTGCCAACTAATGCGGTATGTGCATCTTCAGGAAAGAAAATACAAAAAGAGTTTGCCGGAGTGGCGACCCATGCGGTTGGCATAGCATTAAATAGCTGTACATCGTAAGTCGCGTTGTAGTCACTCTCAGGATTTTCACAGTCGGCAAGCGATTTCCAGCCAATCTCATCCACCCCATCTAGCACTAGTTGAATATCAATATATTTGCGATGGCATTCTAATTGTGTTGAGTCTCTACTTCTACCTTGTACCCGCTCAATAATGACAAATAAATCATCGCCTGCGATAGAGTGTTTGCCGGGCGCTAATGCATGTAGGTTTGTGCTTTGTATATAGTCGAATACCTTTGTAAACAAAGGATGCAACATGGCGTAGCGATGTGCATTGTTTATCGTATCTAAAATCATAAGAATTAACCTTTAGCCATTAATCGCTGTTGAGTTGTCTATACGTTGGCTAGTACTGTCAAACTTTGTGTTATCTCGCTGAATACAGGGCGCAAACTTACATCTCGCTGTGCACAATGTTGTTGGAGTATACCTAAAGCATCTACAATGTGCTTATTTTCAGGCTGAGGGTGGCATCGCTCAAGCAACTCTTCAAGCAAGCAGGCAAAAGCGCGGACCTCTACGCGCTCCAAGCCAGATGTCAGCTGCTTATCATGTTGAGGAATAAACGAGGCGGCGCCAAAATCTCCAAGTAAACAACTCCCTTGCTCGTCCCATAGAATATTATGCGCGTATAAATCGCCATGGATGATGCCTTGCGTATGCAGATGTTGCGCTGCACTGGCAATACTCAAAGCAATGCTGAGCACAGAGGCTAAACTAAAACGGGTTTGTTCTGCGTAACAATCACGGCTGCAAGATTCCAGGCTAGGTGGCCCGGCAAGATTAATGAAACTAGGTGGGATTAAAGACATCAGTAACCCAGATCTGCCTGCTGTGTGTCTGACCACGTTACCTACGACTGGAATCAGCGCAGCATGAGCACCGGCTGCAATGCTTGCACATTGCTCACTGCTTGGTAAGCCATCACTGGTAACAGCTCCTTTAAATATCTTTACAGCAACAGGTGACGCTATGCCTTGTATCTGATGGGTGGCATGGTAGATAGTGCCAGAGGCGCCTTCGCCTAGTTGCTGCTGAATATTAAGGTTGTGCCAATCAATCTGTGGGATCTTTTGATTGGTTATTGCGGCAGATTCATAGGCTTTGCTAAATGGATTGCCTGCGTAAGCTAACCAAGCAAGGCGTGGTAGCGACAATAGCCAGCAAGGTAATGATGTAAATTGATTGGCAGAAATGCGGAGTAGCTCTAAACGGGAGCAGTTCGCCATGGATGCCGGCAAATCTCGCAACTCATTTCCTGCGAGCATCAGCTTTTGCAGCATTTTGCAATTGCCTAGTTCTTGAGGTAACTCAGTAACTTTATTGTCAGTTAAAATCAGCCAACGTAATTTTGCTGGTAAAGCAGATGCGGAAACCTTGTTAATCTGATTGGATTTAAAGCCTATCATTTCAAGATTAGGGCAAAGTCCCAACACCTCAGGTAGCTCAGTAAAATTGTTTTCTGAACAAAAGATAATCCGCAACTTGCTTAACCTAGGCAGATCATCGGGTAGGGTATTTAGGGCATTGTTCGATAAATTAAGAATCTCTAAAGACTCGCTCAGCTCAAAGATTTCTCGAGGGAACTCAGTTAACTGGCAAGCAAGATCCAAGCGTTTAATGCCAGTGAGTTTACCTGCGCGTAATAAAGAGAGGGTGTGCATACTTAATTCATTTATCCCGATTAATTTACATTGGCGTAGTGAACATGATATGGACTTGCAGAGGTTAACGTAAGCGCCATAAAATAAAAAAGCCCTGCATTTCTGCAAGGCTTTGTATTTGGCTCCTCAACCTGGGCTCGAACCAGGGACCTACGGATTAACAGTCCGGCGCTCTACCGACTGAGCTATTGAGGAATCGGTGTTATCACTCGAAATCAAACTTTGCATCAATGCAAAGCATGAAAATTTGGCTCCTCAACCTGGGCTCGAACCAGGGACCTACGGATTAACAGTCCGGCGCTCTACCGACTGAGCTATTGAGGAATCGGTGAAGGCGCTATAATACTTACCGAGCGGCCTTTGGTCAATCGCTACTAGCTAATTTTTAGGTTATTTTCATGAAAAAAAATAAAAAAATATTAATTGGAATTTTTATCTTAATTAGCGTGTTGATTATTCTACCTTTTTTCATTCCCATCAAAACTTACCTAAATGAAGCAGAAAAGCTCGCTAGTGCCGAATTGGGCGTGCCAGTCACTATTTCATCAGGTCGATTGCTCTTGCTACCTAGCCCACGGGTTGTAATCAGCGGGGTTAACGTAGGCGAGGGGGATGTGTTAGCGCTTGAGCAGCTTGCTGTTATCCCATCATTAACTACAATTTTTTCTGCAACCAGAGTAGTTGATATACATATTACTAAGCCCACCGTTAAAAAAGAAGCGCTAGATATTATGTTGGCATTGGCTGGTAAGAAGACTGACGCAAATAATGAGCCTAAGATGGTTAATGTCAGGCGCGTTAATGTAAATGCATTGCAGTTGGATTGGCCAAACCTGAAGTTGCCGGCGCTGAATGCTGAAATCAGCTTCTTGCAAGATCAACAACTAAGTGCCGCAATGCTTGAGTCTGTGGATGGTGCTTTAAGCGCTAAGGTGACGCCTGAGCAAGGCGAGTATTTGATCTCTATTGATGCTGAAAAGTGGACATTGCCAGTAGGTTTGCCGTTGTTGATTGATAATGCTACCTTAGAGGCGCGCTTAAAAGCGGATCGGTTAGATGTGTCGCGTATCGAGATGGAACTATATGGTGGCAAGGTCAATGCTAATCTCAATGTGTTGTGGCATAAAGGTTGGCGTAGTAACGGTAAAGTGAAAGTGGAGGGGCTTGCCGTTAAAGAACCGAGTAGGTTAATCAGTAAGGCTGTTTACTTGAGTGGTCAGTTGTCGGGTAACGGCTTTTTTTCAAGCGCAGCAAAAAATGCCGATAGGTTGATGGATAACATCAATGCAGAATTTACATTTAAAGTGCATGACGGTGTATTGCATGGTCTGGATTTAATTAAGGTAGCGAGCCTATTAACCAAGCAGACGGCTGGTGGTGAAACATCTTTTGATGATTTCTCAGGCGTGGCTAATGTCAAAGGTCACCAATATCATTTAAATAACCTTAAACTCAGCTCAGGCTTGCTCTCAGGTAGCGGGCAGGTTGTGATTGCGGAAAATAAAACGCTGGATGGCACAGTTGAGGTGGAGATTAAGCGCAGCGTGAGCTTGGTTGCGGTGCCGCTGGATATATCCGGCACGGTAGATAACCCCGTGGTTTTGCCTTCTAAGGCAGCGCTTGCTGGCGCTGTTGCCGGCACAGCAATTCTAGGGCCGGGCCTTGGAACCAGTGTAGGCATTAAAGCTGCTGGTGCTATAGATAAACTTAAAGGCTTATTTAAGAACGATTAACCGTTTTAAATAAGCCTTTATTTGTATTGGGCAACATGGTGTAAGCCATGTTGCTAATCAATTGCTACCTTATTGCAGCGCCTTTTCAATGCGATCCAATGCATTGCGCAGATTATCCATTGACGTTGCAAATGAAATTCTGAAATAGCCCTCTGCGCCAAATGCGGAGCCTGGCACAACGGCAACATCAAACTCTTCAAGCAGATATTCAGCTAGCGCCATATCAGTAGCAGTTTTGATTTTTCCAGCCTTAAATAAGGTATCAATTGCGCCGCGAGCGTCAGGGAACGCATAGAATGCGCCACCAGCCATCAGGCAGCTTAATCCCGGCATGCTATTAAAGCGATTAACTACATAGGTATGGCGCTCTTTAAATGCTGTCACCATAGGCACGATACATTCTTGAGAGCCCTCAAGTGCAGCTTGCGCCGCTACTTGCGAGATTGAGGCAGGGTTGCTGGTGGATTGTGACTGCAAAATTTCCATCGCTTTAATGATGTAAGCAGGGCCTGCTGCATAACCAATACGCCAGCCGGTCATTGAATAAGCTTTTGAAACACCATTAAGCACAATGCAGCGGTCTTTTAACGCTGGTGTAGCGTTTAAAATGTTGTAGAACTTGTTGCCGGTCAGGTTTACGTGCTCATACATATCATCTGTTGCTACTAAAACATGTGGGTGTTTAAGTAAAACTTCACCTAATGCTTGTAGTTCAGTCAATGTATACACTGCGCCCGTAGGATTTGACGGTGAGTTAATCATAAACAGTTTGGTTTTAGGAGTGATGGCAGCTTCTAGTTGTGCTGCTGTCAGTTTGAACCCTTGCTCAATACCGCATTCGATAATCACTGGTGTGGCTTCTGCTACCAATGCGATATCTGCATACGATACCCAGTATGGTGCAGGAACAATCACTTCGTCGCCTTTGTTCAGTACGGCCAAGCACAGATTGAAAATAGTTTGTTTACCACCTACGCCTACAATCACTTCATTCAGTGCGTAGTCAAAACCATTTTCGTTTTTAAATTTTGCAACAATTGCTTTTTTCAATCCAGGAATACCAGCAACTGGGGTGTATTTTGTAAAGCCGGCGTCAATCGCAGCTTTGGCTGCATCTTTAATATGTTGAGGCGTATCAAAGTCTGGCTCGCCAGCCGCTAAGCCGATAATGTCTCGACCCTCAGCTTTGTATTTACCTGCCTTAGCTGTAATGGCTAAAGTTGGCGACTCTTTGATTGATAAAACGCGTTGGGATAATACGGAGTGTGACAAGGTCTGTTCCTTAAGACAAATTTGTATGTAACCGGTTGAATTGCCGCCATTTTACGCACAAATATGTGGATTAGGAATAGCACAGAGTCTAAAAAGTGCAAGAAGACGGCATGCAAATGTATGCCGTCTTGAATTGATTGGCTAGCGTTTGAGTTCTACTAGGTTAGCAGTGGATGTTGCAACCTAGCATTTCACTAAATTCTTTGGCTAGATTTTCATCAATTTTGGCAATCGTGGAGTTGATGGACGCCATGCTACTTTTATCACCTTGAGATTGTGCAATCACCCCCAGCCTGAAAAGTGCATTAGTGTTATTGGCATCAATCGCTACAGACTTTAAATATGATTGTTTTGCATCATCCAGTTTATTAAGTTTCTCTTGCGCTACACCCAGTTCAAACCAAGCCTCGGTATCTTTAGGGTAAGTTTCCGTCCATTTGCCAGCTATTTGCTCTAACTTAGGCCAGTCTTGGTTGATTTCTGGAATGGCCATTTGCATGAAGAATGGCTTTTTATCGTCATCGTCCTCCCAAAAAGCTTTGCCCGTAATTGGGAATTTAGTTTCCGAAGGCAATTTCTTTAAATCTGCCAGCCACTCAATCGGAAGCGAGTAAAAGTAAGCAGGGCGCCCGGGTGTTTTAAATGTATTGATGCCAAGTAAATTTCCATCCGTATCAAATATGCCACTGCCGCTTGCGCCCATTAAAAACTTTGCGCTACTGCGGATTACTTTACCACCATCAAAGTTGTAGGTTGTTTTAATCACGCCTGAAGATGTGATTGGGACAAGTACGCCGTTGGAGTGTCCGATTGATAATATTTCCTGCTCTCTTTTGATATTGTCACTGCTGCCAATAGGCGCTGGTGTAAAAGGCATTCTTGCTGTGACTAGACATAGATCATGCCAGCGGTCTGCCTGTACAGATTCGATTTCATAAGTGTCTTCGCCACGCGTTACCCATGGTGCGCTGGTGCTGCGAAAAATGTGGCAGTTGGTAATTGCTTTGTTTTCTTCCACAACAACACCGGAACCGTATGCTAAACCTCCGCTGCTGTTATAACCCCGTATCATGACTACTGATTGTAAGGATTTAAGTACTTTCACCTGATCTAAAGCTAAAGACGTTTGTGTAAAACTCATTAATGCGGCAAGCAGGATAAATCCACGCATAAACTACTCCAAAAGTTAATTGCTGCATATTTTTAGATAAACCCAGAGGAGCGGGTAATCAATAGCAGCTTGATGATTGATGGTTGTTGTGAATTTTTACACTTATTATTTTGTTAAATGACCGCCTATTTTTGGCAAAGTTCGCATTAATCCCCCCTGAGGATGTTGGTGGATGAGATTGTTGAGGGGTGTTGTTTAAATTTCTGTTAAAATTTAAGTGTTTATATCCATATAAAGCATAACGTGTTCGTTACATTTCCTAATAGTAAATATCAACTGCATCAGCCTTTTCCTCCTGCTGGTGATCAGCCTCAGGCTATCGATAAGCTAACGCAAGGTGTGAATGATGGACTGAAATTCCAAACCTTGCTTGGGGTGACTGGTTCAGGCAAAACTTACACCATGGCGAACGTTATTGCTCGTACTGGCAGGCCTGCCATTGTGATGGCACCTAATAAAACACTAGCCGCGCAGTTATATAGTGAGTTTCGAGAGTTTTTCCCGAATAATTCCGTTGAGTACTTCGTAAGCTATTACGATTACTACCAGCCAGAAGCGTATGTGCCATCGCGTGATTTGTTTATTGAAAAAGACTCCAGCATTAATGAGCATATTGAGCAGATGCGACTTTCTGCAACCAAAGCCTTACTGGAGCGTGAAGACAGTATTATCGTTGCAACTGTGTCTGCCATTTACGGTATTGGCGACCCGACTGATTATCACGGTATGGTGCTGCATGTGCAAGTGGGCGAAAAAATAGCGCAGCGCGATATGATTCAGCGCTTGGTAGGCATGCAGTATGACCGTAATGAGTTTGATTTTGCACGTGGTACTTTTCGTGTACGCGGTGATGTGATCGATGTTTTCCCGGCTGAAAATAATGAAACGGCAGTGCGTATTTCAATGTTTGATGATGAAATTGAATCCATCACCTTATTTGACCCGCTGACCGGACAAGTCTTTAATAAGATTCCGCGCTATACGGTTTATCCGTCTAGCCACTACGTCACGCCGCGCGAGACGACAATTCGTGCGATGGAAAAAATTAAACATGAACTTAAAGATCGTGTAAGTATTTATCTTAAAGATAATAAACTGGTGGAGGCAGCCAGAATTGAGCAGCGCACACGTTTTGATCTTGAAATGCTCAATGAAATTGGTTTTTGTAAAGGCATTGAAAACTACTCACGCCATTTGTCCGGGCGCAATCCGGGCGACCCACCACCAACTCTGATTGATTACTTACCCGATAACGCTTTGATGATTATCGATGAGAGTCACGTGACAGTGCCACAAATCGGCGCCATGTATAAAGGCGACCGTTCGCGTAAAGAAAACTTGGTGGATTACGGCTGGCGCTTGCCATCTGCCTTGGATAATCGGCCGTTAAAGTTTGAAGAGTTTGAGCGCATCATGCGCCAGAGTGTATTCGTTTCTGCAACACCAGCAGAGTATGAAAAAACACATCAGCAGCAAGTGGTAGAGATGATTGCGCGCCCAACCGGTTTGATTGACCCTGAAATTATCGTGAAGCCAGCAGATACGCAAGTGGATGACCTGCTCGGTGAAATTAAAAAACGTGTGGATGTAGGTGAGCGCGTGTTGGCGACCACGCTAACCAAGCGTATGTCTGAAGACTTAACAGACTATTTAAGTGAGCATGGCGTTAAAACACGTTATTTACACAGTGATATTGATACCGTAGAGCGTGTGGAAATTATCAGAGACTTGCGCTTAGGTGAGTTTGATGTGTTGGTTGGCATTAATCTGCTACGTGAAGGTTTGGACATTCCTGAGGTGTCTTTAGTCGCAGTGCTAGACGCTGATAAAGAAGGTTTCTTACGCTCTGAGCGTAGCTTGATACAAACGGCGGGGCGTGCTGCGCGTAATTTAAATGGCCAAGTTATTTTTTATGCTAATAAAATTACCCGTAGCATGAAATTGGCTATGGATGAAACCGAGCGCAGGCGTGGCGTGCAAATGGCGTTCAATGCAGCACATGGCATTACACCTAAGGGCGTAAGTAAGCGCATCAAAGATATTATTGATGGTGTTTATGATAAAGACGAAGCCTTGCGTGAGCGTAAGGCGCTGCAAGATCAGGCGAATTACGAATCGTTAAGTGAAAAACAAATCACTAAGGAAATGAAACGCCTGGAAAAAGCCATGCACGATGCCGCTAAAAATCTGGAGTTTGAAAAGGCCGCGGACTTTAGGGACCAGCTTAAAAAGCTTAGAATTAAATTTTATGGTGCAAAAATGCCGGACCTTGTTTAGTGCGCTTGTAAGCGCCATGTGCTTCAAAATTACATCATATTTAAGTGTTGGCGTGCAAAACGATTGATTTTATTAAATATAATTTGATTAGTCCTGTGCTTTTGTCTATAATCCTGCGCTTGCTCGGTAGTGATATCGAGTAGTTTTTTGTTTTTTTACCTTGTCACACTGCATAAAGTAGGTGGCTTTTATCCAAAAGGAGTGTCTATGAGACATTATGAAGTAGTATTTATCGTCCATCCGGACCAAAGCGAGCAAGTGCCAGCGATGATTGAGCGTTACCGCGCACTTATCACTACTAACGGTGGTGCAATTCACCGTTTAGAAGACTGGGGCCGTCGTCAATTGGCTTATCCAATCCAAAAAATTCACAAAGCACACTACGTGTTAATGAACATTGAATGTAACCAAACAGTGTTAGAAGAATTAGAGCATGGCTTTAAATTCAACGATGCAGTATTGCGTCACCTAACAATGGCTACAAAAACTGCTGTTACTGCACCATCACCAATGATGAAAGAAGAAAAATCTAAATCAGTGTTGAGTAAAGATGCAGCACCGGCTGCGCCAACTGAGGCAGCTGCTGCTTAATTGAATAAATTGGTGATACAAGCTGAAGTGGTGAAAATTGAACCGCTTCGCTACACACCAGCAGGCATACCGTTGTTAAGTGTTGTATTGCGACATGTTTCAGAACAAATCGAAGCTGGCATGAAGCGTAAAGTAGAGTGTGAAATTAATGCAGTGGTCTTAGGTGACTTAGCATTAAAAGGCTTAAAGCAAGGCGTCCAAATAATAGCGCAAGGTTTTCTAGCTAAACGCAGTCTTAAAAGCACACAATTGGTTATGCATATTAATGACATGAAGACTATGTAAGCAGTGCTTACATAAATTAAAGAATTTAGGAGTTTAAGATGGCAAGAGATATGTACAAACGCCGCCGTTACTGCCGTTTTTCAGCAGAAGGCATCAAAGAAGTAGATTACAAAGATGTTGATCTTTTAAAAGACTTCATCTCTGAAAATGCAAAAATCATCCCAGCACGTATGACGGGTACTAAAGCTCGTTATCAACGTCAATTAACATCAGCGGTTAAACGCGCTCGTTTCTTGGCATTGTTACCATACACTGACAAACACCCAGGCTAAGGAGATATAAGCATGCAAGTAATTTTATTAGAAAAAGTAGCTAACCTTGGTGTGTTAGGTGATGTTGTTAAAGTTAAAGACGGTTTCGGTCGTAACTTTTTGATCCCACAAGGTAAAGCAAAACGTGCAACTGAAGCTAACAAAGCTGAATTTGCGGCACGCCGTGCTGAATTAGAAAAACAACAAGCTGCAATTTTAGCTGGTGCACAAGCACGTGGCGAAAAATTAGCTGGTTTTGTTGTATCAGTGACTCAAAAAGCTGGTGTTGATGGTCGTTTGTTTGGTTCTGTCACTAACGGTGACATCGCTGAAGCTTTAGTTGCTCAAGGTCACGACGTTGTTAAATCATTGGTTCGTTTACCAAACGGCCCATTGAAAACAATCGGTGATCACGCAGTTTCTGTAGCATTGCATCATGATGTTGTTGTTGACATCACTGTAACAGTGGTTGCTGAAGCATAAGCTTTTACAGCTTTAAAAAAAGCCGACCAGATGGTCGGCTTTTTTGTTTTCTAGGCATCGAATCATGCCGACCTCACTCTCGCTCTATATCTTTCTATGTCGCCGCACTATTATATATAGGGTCTAGCGCTACAGTCCTGAATAATTAATTTAGATGGTATAAATTCTTAGCGAGTTAATCGTGCACTGATATAATCACGGCTATGGCTGACGAACAATTAGATACATTTAAAGTACCCCCACATTCTGTAGAAGCAGAGCAATCCGTTATTGGCGGGCTGCTGCTTGAAAATGAAGCGCTAGATAAGGTTGCGGATATTCTCCGTGCTAAAGACTTTTACCGCTATGACCACAAGCTTATTTTTGAGCATATTTCCAGACTGATTGAACACAATAAACCGGCTGATATCGTGACGGTGGCTGAGTCGCTGGAAAATGCGGCTGAGCTTTCTGGCGTAGGCGGTATTGCCTACCTGGGTTTATTGGCGCAAAACACGCCGACTGCGGCTAATATCCGCCGCTATGCAGAAATCGTGCATGAGCGTGCCGTAATGCGTCAGTTGGTTGTGGTAGGTTCTGGTATTGCTGAAAGCGCTTATTTACCAAACGGTCGAGATGCGCAGCAATTATTAGATGAAGCTGAAGCCAAAATCTTTCAAATTGCTGAGGGTGGCAAGCGCAGCAGCGAAGGTTTTATTGATATTAAAGTGTTATTGCCACAGGTGGCTGATCGTATTGATCAACTCTTTTCACGTGATAATCAATCCGATGTTACCGGTATCCCAACTGGTTTTGCTGACTTGGACTCGATGACTTCTGGTCTGCAGGGGGGCGACTTGATTATTGTGGCTGGGCGTCCTTCAATGGGTAAAACCGCTTTCTCACTGAATATTGCGGAGAATGTAGCATTGGATACTGGGTTGCCAGTCGCTGTATTCTCAATGGAGATGGGCGGCGCACAGCTAGCAATGCGTATGATCGGCTCAGTAGGGCGTTTGGATCAACACCGCATGCGTACCGGTAAATTAGAAGATGAAGACTGGGAAAAGCTCACTACGGCACTGGGCAAACTAAACGAAGCGCCTATCTTTATTGATGAGGGTGCAGGTTTAAGCAGCTTTGACGTGCGTGCAAGGGCGCGTAGATTACACCGTCAAACCGGTAAGCTGGGCTTAATTGTCATCGACTACTTGCAGTTGATGGCGGCACCCGCTGGCAAGCAAGGTGAGAACCGTGCTACCGAGATTTCTGAAATTTCACGGTCTTTAAAAGCCTTGGCTAAAGAGCTTGATGTACCTGTCATTGCATTGTCTCAGCTTAATCGTGGTTTGGAGCAGCGCCCAGACAAGCGTCCAGTGATGAGCGATTTGCGTGAGTCTGGCGCGATTGAGCAGGATGCGGACGTAATCTTGTTTATTTACCGTGATGAGGTTTACAACCCAGACTCGGCAGATAAAGGCACGGCTGAGATTATTATCGGTAAACAACGGAACGGCCCAATTGGCCGAGTTCGCCTGACATTCCTTGGTCAGCACACGCGCTTTGAAAACTTTGCAGGCAGTGCACATATGTCAGACGAGTACTAGAGCTGAAACATGCGGCCTATTCTTGCTACGGTTTCTCTTAATGCGTTACGGCACAACTTAGCTGCTGTACGCAAATTCGCACCACATTCAAAAACCATGGCAGTGGTGAAAGCTAATGGATATGGCCATGGTTTAATCAATGTCGCGCATGGACTGAGTGCTGCAGATGGTTTTGCAGTGCTTGGTATCAATGAAGCCATCGATTTGCGCGATGCGGGCTTCCAGCAAACTATTTTGTTGTTAGAAGGGGTGTTTTGCGCCCAGGAGCTTAATCTCGCCTCTAATCTTGGCCTGAATATTGTGATTCACTCACAGCAGCAATTAGAAATGCTGGAGTCAGCGATTCTCGTTAAACCTATGCATGTGCATCTTAAAATGAACAGCGGCATGAATCGTTTAGGTTTTCAGCCGGAGGCGTTTATTCATGCGCAGGAACGCCTGAGAGCTTGCAAAAATGTTGCAGATATTACGCTGATGACACATTTTGCAACCGCAGATGATGAAGCCGGTATTGATAAACCATTAAAGCTATTTAGAACTATCACCCAAGGGCTAAACTTGCCCGTGTCTTTAGCCAACTCTGCTACGATTTTGCGCCACCCAGATGCACATGCCGATTGGGTGCGCCCTGGCATTATGCTGTATGGTGCCAGTCCAGTGGGTGATGCGGCTGCTACCGCCTATGGGTTAACGCCGGTGATGCAGTTCACCTCTGAAATTATTGGGGTACAGGAAGTTAAAGTTGGTGAAACTGTAGGTTATGGTAATCGCTTCACAGCAACGCAGCCCACTCGTGTAGGCATTGTGGCTTGCGGTTATGCGGATGGTTACCCAAGACACGCCGGTTTGGTGAGTAGTTATCAGGGCGGTGCGCCAATTGCAGTCGCTGGTAAGTTAACCAACACATTAGGGCGTGTTTCTATGGATATGTTGTTTTGTGATTTAACCAATATCCCAGAGGCTGGAATAGGTTCGTCCGTTGAGCTTTGGGGTAATCAAGTACCTGTAGATGCCGTAGCTGCAGCTTCTGATACTGTAGGCTATGAATTGCTTTGTGCCGTTGCGCCACGTGTGCCGATGAAAGTGATTGACTGATGGCTAAAGCCAAAACCATTTACACCTGCACTGAATGCGGCGCAAGCGAGCCCAAGTGGCAAGGGCAGTGTCCGAGCTGTCATGCATGGAATACACTGGTTGAAACCATCGCAGAAACCGCTAGTGCCAGCCGTTTTGCACCGTTAGCCGAAACCGCAGGTTTGCAAAAGCTCGCAGAGGTAGAGGCAGCAGAAGTGCCGCGTCAACCTACAGGCGTGAGTGAGTTTGACCGTGTGCTTGGTGGTGGATTGGTGCCTGGTGGCGTAGTGCTAATCGGTGGTGACCCAGGTATCGGAAAATCTACACTATTGTTACAAACCCTGTGTCATATCGGCAGCGCACGTAAAGCAATTTATGTCAGCGGTGAAGAGTCTCCACAGCAAATAGCCATGCGAGCTAAGCGACTAGGTTTGGATGCTAGCCCGATATCATTACTTGCAGAAATTAATCTGGAAAAAATCATTGGCATGCTGCAAAAGCATAAGCCTGATATTGCGGTGATTGACTCCATTCAAACCGTTTATTCCGAGGCTTTGCAATCAGCACCAGGTTCTGTAGCGCAAGTGCGTGAATGCTCTGCACAATTAACACGGTTAGCAAAGCAAGCTGGCATTACTGTCATACTGGTCGGTCATGTAACTAAAGAGGGCGCTTTAGCTGGTCCACGCGTGCTAGAGCATATTGTAGATACCGTACTGTATTTCGAAGGCGATCAGAGCTCTAGTTTCCGCTTGATTCGCGCATTTAAAAATCGGTTTGGCGCAGTGAATGAGCTTGGTGTTTTTGCGATGACTGAAAAAGGATTACGCGAAGTTACCAATCCCTCTGCATTATTTTTATCGCATCACAGTGAACAGGTGGCAGGTTCCTGCATTACCGTGACAATGGAAGGCACGCGTCCACTGTTAATTGAAATACAAGCGCTGGTGGATGAAGCTCATGCACCTAATCCCAAACGACTGTGCGTAGGTTTAGAGCAGAACCGCCTGGCAATGTTATTAGCGGTATTGCACCGTCATGCAGGCGTGGCTTGTTTTGATCAAGACGTGTTTATCAATGCAGTGGGTGGTGTTAAAATTTCAGAGCCAGCGGTGGATTTGGCCGTGCTACTATCAATTACTTCTTCATTAAAAAACAAACCATTAGACAATAAACTTATCGTGTTTGGTGAAGTTGGTTTGGCGGGGGAGGTGAGGCCTGTACAGCGTGGACAAGAGCGTCTGAAAGAGGCAGCCAAACTTGGCTTTACAAAAGCAATCGTACCTAAAGCCAATGCGCCTAAGCAACGTATAGACGGTATCGAGGTGGTAGCAGTGGAGCGTTTGGAGCAAGCACTTAACTACGTGAAGAACTATTAAGCTAACTAAGCATGCTTAGCTTTACGATGCATTCGCAATCAGGTTTGCACAATAAACACCACTTCTGACTGCACCTTCAATCGTGGCTGGGTAACTAGCATAGGTGTAATCACCAGCCAGATAAAGATTGTTCTGTGCCGTTCTATTGGTGGGGCGCGTTAAGTCCGGTACGCATGAAAATGTAGCGCGTTTCTCTGCAATCACTTTATGCCATAACGGTTTAGGTAGATGCGGGAACGCCTGTTGTAACTCTTTTGCAACTTGTAACGCCAGCGCATCTTGTGTCATTTTTTGGTGAGGGCCCTCAGCGCTCACAATAACCGCCAGCAATCCTTTTTCTCCGCATAATTCACCTCTATCAAACACCCATTGACTGATGGCGTTAGCCAACCCGGTCATTACTTGTGGCAGCTTAATCTCAGTTGGGTATTGTAAGTAGATAGTGTAAATGGGCTGGTATTGATAATGCTGTGTTTTATCTTGGCTAGCTTTAAGTCTGGGGAGCTCTGCTAACAGCTTATCTGTTCTTGCTGGTGAGGTAGCAACAATCACATGACTAAAGTGGAGCATGCCTTGTTTTGTTTCCAAATGAAAGCCGTCATCCGCCTCTACCAGTGAGCGTATTCGATGGTTTAATTTGATAGTGCCACCTTTGGCTTGTATGTAGTGTGCTACAGGCTGGGAGATGATTTTTGATAACTCCAGTTTAGGGATTAGAAAATCGCTATTCTTTTTGTCTCCACTAAATGTATCTCGCAATACGTTTAAAAATATGCGGCTGCTTGCTTTTTTAAGTGGTGTGTTTAATGCAGCCAGGCACAAAGGCTCCCATATCATTTGGATTAACGTTTTGGTCTGCTTATGCTGCTTTAACCATTTAGCTAACGGCAGGTCCATACTCAGTTCATAGTTAGACGCTTGCAGATGCCGCATGAACTTGAGCGCTGCGACCCGTTCACTTAAGGTAAGGCCTTTGCAAAACAAGAAGCCAACCAACATGTTGAGCGGGGCGGGCAAGTAATGTGCTGACTTTAGTGAAAATGCCGATTTAGCCGCACCAGACTGCATATTCAGTTGTAACGGTAGTCGCAAAAAGGCTTCATCTTCTTTTACGCCGGCTTTTTCCAGCAGAGATAGTGTGGCACTGTAAGCACCTAATAGAATATGCTGGCCGTTATCAAGCAATTGCAATAAATCTTTGTTCTCTACCACCACGCTGCGTGCGCGCCCGCCAAGTTGCGAGCTAGCTTCAAATAGGGTGACGCTATAGCCACGCTCAGTTAAGCTTGCGGCCGCACTTAATCCAGCACAGCCCCCGCCTATGATTGCAATATGCTGATTTGTGTTCACACGTAGTCTCTGTAATTATTATTAAGTGTTTAAACCAAATGCTTAGCCCAGGTACTGAAAGCAATCCATAACTTGCGTAATGTGCCCAGTGATATACGCGCATTCAGTACTTTCTCAGCGCCATCTACTTTTATTTCGCGGAGCAATGTGCGGTAAATCGCGGTCATGATTAAGCCTACGCGCTGATTCTTTTTATCTTCTGCAGGTAGTTCGTTGAGTGCTTTGTCATAATAAGTTTCAGCACGCTCAATTTGGCTCTCTAGCAGTTTTTTTACAGCATCAGATTCACGGCTTTTTAAAATATCTTCTTCTGTGACATTGAACTTTGCCAGCTCGTCTAACGGCAGGTAAATGCGGTTGCGACGTGCATCTTCACCTACATCTCTGATGATGTTAGTGAGCTGGAATGCCATGCCGAGATCATGGGCAAATTTAAGCGTTTTTCTATTTTTAAAGCCAAAAATTTGGGCTGAGAGTATGCCAACAACGCTGGCAACCCGATAACAATAGAGCTGCAGCTGCTTGAAATCCTCATAGCGATTGAAATTTAAATCCATCTCCATGCCATCAATAATTTCATGAAAGTGCTCTTCATCTAATTGAAACTGTTTGATGACGGGCTCAAGTGCTTTAGTTACTGGATGTATGGGTTTATTTAGATATAAATTGCGAACTTCATCTTTCCACCAGGCAAGCTTTACTTGAGCCACTTTTAACTCAGTGCACTCATCGACAATATCATCCACTTCACGACAAAAGGCATATAGCGCGGTAATTGCTTCACGCTTCTGCTTTGGTAAAAACATAAAGCTATAGTAAAAACTGGAGCCGCTCTTTGCTGCTTTTTCTTGGCAATATTGCTTTGGGGTCATATTAGGATTGTTGAAACTAAGTGATTAATGTTTATAGCTTAAATAGGGCTTTAGAAAAAATGATAGCCCAGTCCCAGAAGTTGAGTTTGGGTCTGTGGTTAAATACATCGCCATTGACTGCGCTGATTTTATAGATAATACGCTCACCACCGGCAATGATCATGCGCATTTCAAAACCAATGCGCCCCTTTAATATGCTGCCTAAAGGCTTACCTGCGTTGAGCAGGGCTTGGGTGCGACGCAAATTAAAATGCATAAACTGCTGCCAATAATCATCAATCGGCTGCGTGGCATTTACATACGCTCTAATGGTTTGCTCGCTGATGCCAAAAGCCACTAGCTCATCCTGGCATAGGTAAATACGTTGTTTACCTTCATTTTTCTTAAAATCAATGGCAATGTCTTGTAAAAAATTGATCAGTTGTAATGCAGAGCAAATGTGATTGGAGTATGTAATGTTTTGAGGGGTTGCTTGCTGATATAAATGCAGTAAAAGGCTACCGATAGGATTTGCAGAGCGTTCGCAGTAATCGAGCACGTCTTCATAATCTGCGTAGCGAGTTTTAGTCACATCTTGGCTAAAGGCATCTAACAAGTCGTAAAATGGGGCAAAGGGTAACTTTCTCTCGCGAATCATTTGACCTAATGTCATAAAAAAAGCGGACTTTGGCTTGATATAGGCTTGTAGCAAGTCAAGCTCATCACGAAAGCCATTAAGCAAGTTCAGTCGCTGCTCAATAGTCATGTCACCTTCATCAGCAAAATCATCCGCCTGCCGTGCAAAGCTATAAATTAAAGCAATAGGCCCCCTTAAGTACTCCGGCAAAAAGCATGAAGCAACAGGGAAGTTTTCATAATGGCGGCTGGCTAAGTCGAGGCTTTGTTGAGCCACTGTTGCTGACGAATCGCTAGACGTTGAGCAAATATTTACCATGGCGTGAGTATGCCACAAAATTAAATCATTTTTGGTTACAAAGCCTGCTATTTATGATGAACATTTGTTTTTCTAAGGTGGTAAATATTTTAAGAAAACAATTAAAGCTTTGTTAAAATAAAAACGTACTCATATAGAAAGCGATTATGTTAGCAATTATTGGTGGCACAGGTCTGACGCAACTAGACAACTTAAATATTACTAGACGTTTAATTGTACGAACGCCTTACGGTGAGCCATCGCAACCACTTATTTTTGGCGAGATTTCTGGGCGAGAAGTCATTTTTTTGGCACGTCATGGCAACGGACATACGATTCCACCACATGAGGTGAATTATCGTGCCAATATTGCCGCCCTGCATTTACAAGGCGTGACGGAAATAGCTGCGATTGCAACGGTAGGTGGCATTCACCCAGATTTGTCAGCCGGCAAAATTGTAATCCCGCATCAAATCATTGATTACACCTACGGTAGAAAAACAACCTTTCATGATGGAATTAGCAATCCAGTAAAACATATCGACTTTACTGAACCATACTGCCAAACCTTACGTGAAAAGTGGAAAAGAGCTGCTATTGCCGTTGGTGAAGAAGTGGTTGATCATGGGGTGTATGCTGCTACGCAAGGCCCTAGATTAGAGACTGCTGCTGAAATTAACCGTTTAGAGCGAGATGGAGCAACCGTGGTAGGAATGACCGGTATGCCAGAAGCGGCACTTGCGCGTGAACTTGGCATTAGCTATGCGACAATTTGTCCTGTAGCGAATTATGCGGCTGGTCGAGGTGACAATTTGCATGAAATTAAATATGAGGAAGTCATCTCTAATTTAAACCTCACCATGGTGCGCGTGCGCAATATTATCGCTCAACTGGTCAAACAAAACGGACATCACTAGAAATGTCAGCCACTTTGATTTGGGTGATGCTGAAACTGACTAATGCTTAAGGTAAAAAATGGCAATTAAAACTGTATTAAGAATGGGCGAGCCATGCTTGCTGGCAAAAGCTGAACCTGTAACGCATTTTGATACAGCAGAATTGCATGAATTAATCCAAGATTTAGAAGATACCATGAAGCATATGAATGGTGCCGGCATCGCTGCTCCGCAAATTGGCGTTAGCTTGAGAGTTGTTATTTTTGGTCAAAAGGAATCTACTGCTACTAATCCTCGGTATCCAGATGCAGATGCGGTACCTTACACTGTACTTATTAACCCTGAATTAACATTAATTGGCGATAAAATTGAAAATGATTGGGAAGGGTGCTTGTCAGTTCCTGGAATGCGAGGTATAGTGCCGCGTCATCTGAAATTGCATTACACGGGGTTTGATCAGTACGGCAATAAAGTTGATAGATTGGTCAGCGGCTTTCATGCGCGAGTAGTTCAGCATGAATGTGATCACTTGGATGGTGTTTTATATCCAATGCGGATAATAAATTTAAAAGATTTTGGATATTCTGATGTTTTTTTTCCAAATCAGGATTTTCAAGATGATTAATTTGTTGTTATAATGCTGACCTCGTAACGCAAGTAACGATTTAGATGGAAGAGTGGCAGAGCGGTTTAATGCTACAGTCTTGAAAACTGTCGTGGGTTCACGCCCACCGTGAGTTCGAATCTCACCTCTTCCGCCAGTTACCCCTTAATTGGGGTTTTTTTTCGTCCATAATTGTTCATTATTGTTTTTATAGTTGTTTAAAAACAGTCAGTTATAAAAATTTAAGTCCATTGTTGTTTTTTATTGTTCATTATCATTCCGTCATAATCCGTAACAAAAGACGTGATAAAAGTTATGTTATGATTTCTTTGTCACGTATTAGTGATAATTAGGAATGTAAAAATGTTACTTAATGACATTAAAATCAAATCAATCAAGCCCGCAGAGAAGACTAAGACGTACCCTGATGGGCAGGGACTTCGATTGCTGGTGCACGTGAATGGCTCAAAATATTGGCAATTTCGATATACATTTGAGTCAAAAGAAAAAATTATGGCATTGGGTATATACCCAGAAGTAAGCCTATTAGAGGCTCGTAAGCGCTCATTTAATGCAAGAGAGTTATTACAATGCCAACCACCTGTAGATCCACAAGAAAAAAAAGCACAAGAAAAAGACCTTAAGCTTGATATTAAGGCAAATACTTTTAAAGTATGGTCAGGTAAGTGGTTCGATCACTGGAAACATAGTGTAAGTGAGCCACATTCAGAATACACAAAGCGCAGGCTAGACATTGATATCAATCCATTTATTGGTGATAAAGCAATTGCACGACTCGAAATTGATGATATCAAGGACACCTTTAACAAGTGTGTAGAACGCGGGGCGCTAGACATGGCAGCGCGTGTTTATCAAATCATTAAAGCAATCCTACAATTTGCGGTAGAACATAAAAAACAATCTCATTGTTCGCATAACGTTGCTTTAGATATAAAGCTTAGTTCAAATATCCCGCATCGAGAGAGAAAAAACTATGCCAGGCTACCCAGTTCTGAATTTCCATCATTGCTACGTCAAATTGAGGCTTATCAAGGTGACAGCAAGACCCGCCTAGCTCTCAAACTAATGCCGTTAGTGTTTGTACGCACCAGCGAGTTAATTGAAGCCAAATGGGCTGAAATTGAGTGGGATAATAAATTATGGCGAATTCCAAAGGAGAGGATGAAGTCAGGCTCAGAGCATTTAGTGCCTCTTTCAGAACAAAGCGTTGAATTACTCAAAACTTTGAAAATTGTTAGTGGCCATTGCGAGTTTCTATTCCCAAGTCGTTTTGGAACACACAAGTGCATGAGCAACAACACCTTGCTTAAAGCTTTGGCCACAATGGGCTACAAGGGTGAGATGACAGGGCATGGCTTCAGAGGCATGGCGCGAACTGAATTAGGTGAGCTGGGTTATCCTAGAGAGTGGCTAGAAATTCAATTAGCTCATCTGGTCGGAGATGAAACCGAACGGGCATACAATAAAGCCCAATTTCTACCGCAGAGAACTCAGATGATGCAGGACTGGGCTAATCATTTAGAGCAAATGAGAAAAGGTGCAAAAATTCATTCTATTAAGGGCAACGCTGCATAGCTTTAAAACAAACTAGACTTTTGGAGTAGATCTGGATGGTTTGAATTGATTTCTCTCATTTTTCTTTTATGTTTTTGTAATTCTGCTTGACGCCTCAACTCATAAGCGGCATTGAGGTCTTCAATATTTGTTTTCTTTAGCATTATCACGAGATACTCCAAACCTTCAATTACGAAAGTATTTGGTGATTTGTATTTATCTGAAGCTCTAAACTTTCCGCACTTACCGTCATCGTCCACGCTAATATTCTTCATGGCTCTTTTTATTTTTTCTAAGAGCTTTCTGTTTGATTCTAAGTCCGGCCTATCGTAGTTTTTAATTAATTCATCTATACGATTTTTTTCGTCTGCTTGCTTTTTCCTGAATCTAGCTTGGTAATCCTTATTCGTATTTTTCATAATTTATAGTTAAGTAATCTTACGTAAGAATATAATAATAATCTTACGTAAGATTATTGTATGTAAATAATCATGTCAAGTGTACTTATCGCGTTATTACTATTAATAACAAATTCACAACTGTATAGAAGCAAAACTCCCTAACAAGAATCATGAGTGTAAATTGATTTTAATAAACTATTTATTAAAACTAATTATTTCAATGACTTGCATGTGAATATTAATCCAATTAAATTGATTGAGAGGCAATTAAACAACAGTAAACAACAACGGAGTACATGATGAATAAAAAATATGTAGACATGAAAGGTTTGTGCGAACACACAACACTTTCCCGAGGCACTATTTACAATTTATTGAAAAATGAAGAGGCAAATTTCCCACGTTCATATTCTTTCAAACATATTAAAAAAAGAGTCTTTTGGTTGGTGGAGGAGGTTGATACCTGGGTTGAAAATAATGTAATTAAACAAGAGTCCGCTTAGACTTTAATTTTATAAATCATGTTAAAAAAAATAAAAGATATAAGCGTTTCGTTTGAGGATGGCGCAGAAAATTTTGTTAAGAATGGTTTAGCGGCAACACTCGCAACTATTGCTGGTGCAAAAGAAAAGCAGCGTATTCAGAGAAAAAATGATACAAACGCTGCAGCGAGTAAGGAGGAAACAAATAGAAATTTAGAAGTTACAAACGTAACCGAAATTAAGTTTAGTGGTTCAAAATTTAAGTCTGATGTAATGTCTATGTGGGCGCCAGTGTTTTCGATTAGGAAAAAAGACATGGATGTTCGTTCTTGGAGTTCGGCCAACGGGTTACATAAATTAACTGTCACTCCAAGTCACATTGGGTCTGCTACGATTTTCGATAAGGATCTTTTAATCTACATTTTTACTTGTCTTGCTAATATGATTAATAATCGTCTGCCTGTAACAAAAAAAGTTAGATTTCACCCAAGGAATTATTTTGAGGCAACATCAAAAAGCGTGGGCGGTAATCAGTACGTAGATTTCGAACATTCATTGGATCGTCTGGCGGGTACAATTTTAAAAACAAATATCAAATCAAACGATATCGAGGTCACAAGCTCTTTTCATTTGATTGAAGGTTTCACAATCATAAAAGAAAAATCACGGACAAAGTGGGTAGAAGTTACGCTTTCAACTTGGCTGTACAACGCAGTTCTTGGCTTAGAGTTTTTAACCATCAACAATGATTACTTTAAAATTACAGGTGCAATTAACAGGAGGGTTTACGAAATATCGAGGAAGCAGGTGGGCGATAAGGCAGGCTGGAAAGTAGGATTAGGGTTGATTTTGGGTTCAATCGCTTCAAATGGCTCAGTAAATGGTTTGAAGAGAGTCCTTCATGAATCAATAAAGACAGATGCAATTCCTGAGTACACAATTAAAATTGAAGGTGAGTCACTTCTTTTTCAACAAAAAAAGAAAAAAGTTAAAAAAGATGAAACCGTATCGTGATATTGGTAACTTTAAAACACGTGGTATCGCACACAAAAACACGTGGTATCACCTACAAAAAACACGTGGTATCGCACATTATGTACGTGGTATCGCACACCTAATTACGTGGTATCGCACACTAAAACACGTGGTATGGCACACATTTTATTACGTGGTATCGCACATAAGAACTACTCGAAAACCCAATACAGTGCTTAGTCTGCAGATTCGTAACCCGCGCGCGCGGATTAACGTATTATCTTTATTAACTTAAAACAATGAATTCGCTACGCTCATTTTTTTAAGCCCTCAGGCACAACGAGCTAAAGCTCGTGTGTCGGCAACAGTCGCTAATGCTCCTGGCCGATCGTCCCCAGCGACCTGTCTCCAGCAAAGCTGGAGATCGGGTAATTCAAAAACGGCCAGCATAAAAAAACAAAAAGGCGAAGCAAGCAAGGAAGTAGGTAGCTTGGAACTAATGCAAAAGCAGTCAATTTGCTGACCGGAGGCCGCAGCTAAGGGAGCGTAGCGAGTCTGAACGGGTGAGGATTAGGCGCAGCGAACTGATTGACGGCTTTGAAGTTAAGTAAGCTTTAGCAAAAGGTTGGTGGTTGGTTTTAAAACCGCCAACCGTTGCCTAGCGGCGAGCGATGCTTTTGGCTTATGCTTTTTGATTAGCGAAGAAAATTAACAATATTATTTCTAAAGTTTAAATAATTACATTTATAAAACCGTGTAGACGCTATATACATTAGACCGCTAATTTCTAGCACTCCTATTTTTAACCAGTTTACTGATTCGCTTGCATGCGTGTGAATTAGATTCGGTTATAAAAGGTTAGAGCACGCAAAATTTCTTTAACACTACCATTGAAATTCCTGACTTTCGTTGTCTATTTAGAACAACAACAAAAACCACACTCTAATCGGTGTGGTTTTTTTATTTGAATTCTGAAGGGGTTTAAACATTGAAAAGAAAAAACCACCACCCAGTTACGGGTGGTGGGGTATCGCAGGATAATTAGTCCAACTTGCCAGCATATGGCCATTTTGCCGATTTTCACGGCGCAGGATGTGATCTGCAGCGTTGCGGTTTAACGATTACCGCATTTCGTTTTAAGACACGTACCGGTAATTAAATAAACATCGGATCACAAGCCCGTATCCCTATTTAATCCCTTTATCGCTCTCGTCGTTTGATTAAAACAACGCCAGCGCTTGGAATAAATGCAAAGGGAGCCACCCCCTGCAATGATACGACGGCCAAGCCGCATCACATTTTAATCAAGCTTCCTGCTTGATTAGCCACTTTTTACAACTAAACAACAACACGAGGTGTCACCCCCGTGCGCATCGTACGCTTCTTGCTTTCCTACCCAGCTCGTCGCTGGTTGATGTCATGACCGTTTTAGTCAGCCACTTCATCACTCGTACTTGCAAAATCTCCCACACTTCCAGTACTACTGAGCCGCCAAGCTCTCTGGTTCAGTGCTTCCCACTTTAGTTGAATGCCCACCTCAAAAGAGGTTAGGGCGCTTCCGCTACTACGCAAACTTAGCAGTCACCTCATTTCATTTTCCTAGGTCTAAGACCCTGCCCCTACTATCACGGGTTTCCACGGCAAAAGATTCCAAAAACACTCGTGTACTAAAAATAAAACATCAACGGTTACTAAAATACCACTGCATCATTTACTCCAGAACGCTCCCTCAAGGGGTTACGCTTACATGTTTAAGCTATCCATAGACCCATCGCTTCCGATGGTGCCAGTCAGTCCAGGTTTCCCCTCGTGACCCTGTTACATTTCTGCAACCTCATAAGCCCACACGTCTGGCCAAGTCATGCGCTTTTCAGCACATCCCTTGGGTTAATACAAATGTCTGTATTAACTTTCACGGTCAACAGGTACAAATCCCATTACTGGGTTGCCCGTTTCAGTGTCGCCCAATGTTTAAATCATTTTTTGATTGAGTCGAAGGGAATATTGCAATTCCCAGCGCTCGTCGTAGCGTGGCGAGCTCTATTAGAAGCACCACGCTTCAGCGTACTAATTCAACATTTGGCGATGTTGAATTTGGATCATCCGATCCCTGCGCGTTGTTTTTTAAGGGTGGCTAACCCCCGATATTTTGAAGGTTTGGCTTACCCAAAAAGTGACATATACAGTGTGATTAATTTTATGTAATATGTCAATTAAGTTATTTGTAAACAATAACTTATCAACACTTTGTCAACACTCTTTTGTATTGATTTTTTTTGTATTAGTTTAATTTATGCGGAATCTTAATATGTTAACTATCAACTTATGGAAAATCTCTTTTATGTTTGGTATCAATAAATATGAATAATAAAAATCATGCATTGTTTATTTTTGATAAAAAAACCCCTTGGATGCAGCGAATTTCAGATTACGTTAGGCTGGGTCATGTCTACTTTATTTGTGGTCAGATCGAACTTTCAAAAGTGAAATTTTTATCTGAAAAATTTTCTAAAAATTACGAGACTGGACTGTCCAAATTGGAGCAATCAAGAAAGCGTAAAAATGGTTTTGCATCCTTTAAATTTTTAGCGTGGAATGAGGAAAATGCAAATATCGTCCATTGGATTTTATGCAGAACTGAAGGTACGCTTCCTGATATTGGTACACGAGAAAAGTGGCAAGATGCAACTAGCAAAACAAGATTGCACATTACAGGAGGGTATGAGTTAGTCAGACTAACCAAACCGGAAGAACCAAAGCCAACGTGGACTTGGCGATACTCCAAAACTCACTATGAAGACTTGCGTGAGAGTGTGTTGCGGGCGCTTAGGAACAAGCGTGATGATATGTTAAACCAATTAATTCATGAGATTTGGCGAACCCCTGGGTTTGCTGGCGCACGTACGCAAGTGAAGGCAATCGGTAAATTAATTAAACAGGAGTGGAAGCGTGTCCGCAGTGCTGATAAGTTTCCAGAAATACCTACTCGGATTGGGTATGTACGTCGAATTAAGGATGTAGGACATGTCCTTAAATAACTTGCCCAAAGAGGTTTCATATAGTCATCTACTATTATTTTCGTAATTAGCTTGTTTATCGTATATAAATAGTCTTGACTGACAATGAGCAATTTATAGCTGATGCCTATTAAGCACTAACGTTGAAGCTGAGCCGGAAAACCAGGCTTGCTAAGGGATTTTTGCTAGCTAGCACCCTCGGCGCTCCCATTTATCTTTTGCCTTAGCATCTGCTTTGGTTTGCCACTGCATATTGCTAGGGTGATCTGCTCCGCCACAGGCTAAAGGCCTAATGTGATCTATGATGTAGTTAGGGCACGAGCCTTTGCTGCGACCGGTAGATGGGCATGGGTGAAGTTGTTTGAATTGGTTTTTAGCTTTATAGCTACGCCTGTATTCTGCCTGGGCTGAGTATGAGGTTAAAGTTAGTAGTAATATCAAAAAATACTTCATAGACTTCCCATAGTTTTATGAGCGTATAGTAGTCTAGGATTGTAACTTTTCAAACATTTACTTCAATCGTCGACTAAAGGGCGAATATTGAATCTTTAAAGTAAACGACAACTTAGCACCGGATAGCATCCAGTTGATTTTCGCCTGTAAACGACTACTATCGGCCCAAAGCGGCCAGTCACTCAGTTGTAATTTCCAATATCAAATAACTTAGATTACAATCAATTCGATTTTTATATTTTAATATAGATACGCAGCGATAATAAAACCAAGAAAAGACAAGGGGTTCCAGCCATGCGTCACGATAATTCATTTATTAATATACGGACCCATGGGTCTCTGATATTAACTGTTGGGCATAGAGAAAATGGATAAGCAAGCACTCCAAATCCTTTTTAATACCTATTGGTCTTCCTCCGGTTGGAAGCCAGAGAAAGACCGGCACAATTTATCTCCAGAAGATTTTGCATTCGCAAAGTCTAAGGAACTCATGTTCGATCCTGTAAAGTTGGATCACGCTGAAACATTGAATAAATTATCAACATCTATCAGGAGTCTTAACAAACGAATTGTCGCAGATGGATTTCTTTCAAGCCTTTCTACGCGAAGACTTGATTGGCGCTCAGCATTAGGAAGCTATGCGGTTTTTCAAAACCTTCCTGCTCACATTCCTACCAAAGATGGACGACGTTGTAATATCTGTGGATTCTACTTAAATGATTCTGAACATGATCTCAATGTACTTAATTTCGAGCGGTTTAAGTGGGGCGGTGTGCGACATGACGATTTAGTCTATGCAGCAATGGATCTAGATTTGTTCCTAAAAAACACACCACCACCTCCAACCGTTGAAGACATTCAAATATTTCGTAACATAGTCTCTGAAATTGCCAATTCACCCAAAGTTAGTAGTGCAGCATTGCATACAAGTTTCTCTAAAACTTTAAAATCGAATAAGTCAGAACGTGATTTTCTAATAGCCATATTTGGTTTTTGCGGGATTCTCGGAACACCTGAGCATCCTGGATTTACCGATAGTTTTGTTCCTTTTAATCGGCGCGAGCTTCCAGACCGTCACTTCGTAGATATGCCATACCCTGCATGTTGGTGGCGAAGTGATATTGGCATCAACCAATCGCGGCTTAAAGAGTATTTTGGTCATGTGCTATAAAAAATTGCCCAACCCATCATTCAAGCGGGACTGGCTAAAGCCAGCCCCTTAATTCAAACGTTGAATGTCCGTTATGGGCCGATCAAACTCATATTGAATATCGCTATCCAGAATTAACATTTTAAACATATAACAATTGCACTTTAAGAGATAAATATGGCTACCAATAATCGCTGTGGATGGGCAAATAATAGTGAGCTCATGCAGAAATATCACGATGAAGAATGGGGACGCCCTCAACACGACTCACGTATGCTTTGGGAAATGCTTATGCTTGAAGGATTTCAAGCCGGATTATCTTGGATTACAGTGCTCCGTAAGCGAGAGGCACTCCGTAAAGCTTTTGCTAATTTTGATCCAGCGTTAGTTGCCAAATTCAATGAAGATGATATCAAACGCCTAATGAATAATGAGGGCATTATACGAGCACGAGCCAAAATTGAAGCCACGATTACTGGAGCAAAGATTTATTGTGAAATGACTAAAAACGGAGAGAGCTTTAATGATTACTGCTGGTCTTTCACAGATGGGAAAGTTCTAGAAGGTAACGGCTCAACCATACCTGTAATGACGCCTCTTTCTGAAAAAATATCAAAAGACTTGAAGCGTAGAGGATTTAAATTCGTTGGGCCAACTATTACCTATGCTTGGATGCAGGCAGTAGGAATTGTGAATGATCATTCCTCAGATTGCTTTTGTCGTTAGGCGCTACTCGCCTCGCATAAGGGTTCGGTTCACATTTCAATTTTTTGGCCTAACTAAGGAAAGTAAAAATGCTTGATCATATATTTTTAACAGTAAGCGACATTGATCAATCAATCGCATTTTATGAAAAGTTATTGCCAACATTAGATATCGTACTTCGCCATGATTATGATGGAAAGGATGGCCCTCCAGGACATCCTGACCTCAAAGGGTTTGGTGCAAAAGGTCGTATGTTCTTCTGGTTGAAAGTGGGTAAAGCGGCTCCATCAGCCGTGCACATTGGTTTTTCCGCAAACTCTCAAGAAATGGTAATTAATGCCTATGACGCAGCTTTAGCTGCTGGTGGAGCAATTATCCATGCACCTGGACCTCAGCTACATTACGATCCACGTTATTATGCTGCTCAAGTCAAAGATCTGGATGGATATAGTCTGGAGTTTGTTTATAAAAGTTGGCAGCATGGACAGTAGGTGTTCATTAACTTAAAAGTGAGTGTCAGCTTTGGGCCGATAGCAGACATCTGTTGTTAATTACCTATGAATATCACTATTCAATTACAATTAAATTAATCCACGCTTGGTCTCTATAATTACTGTTAGGCCGCCCCTTGTTTTGCAGATCTAAAACAACAATTACTAAACTTAAAAACAATATGCAAAAAAATCTGCCACTAATTTCCGCAATAATCTTTCTTGCCTTAAAGCCGCTATACGTCTTTGCTGACCCTAAACAGGACTGTATTGCTGGAGGCAAAGTTTTTCAGGATGCTATGCAGTCGGAAGTGCTGTTCATCGCAAACGGTGAGCGAACAGATTGGCGCCGAATTGATTACTATAGTCTTCCAAAGAAAATGCAAGCCCGCATCGAAACTGACGTTTCGAAAATGCTTCCTGTGGCTGAATCAATTGTCTCCAACGTACAAAAGGATGTGCCAGAATGGAAGAGACAAGGCATGGATGGTGATCACATGGCCAATGAGATTCTTATGCGGGGAATGAAAGATTTGGGTGAAAACTACGCAATTAGATGCCTAAAAGAACATCAAGTGGAGGAAGATGTACCTGATGAAAAAGCAGAAATCAAAAAGAGAAAGAGTGTGAAGTAAATACGTTGGCAAGCGTTAGACTTGGCTTCAAAACCACTCCGCGCTTCACATTGTGCCGTTTTATTTACAGCCCAACTCGTCATTCAAGCGGGACGCGCTAAAGCGGGTCTTGGGCAAGAAAATTAATATCGAGCTCGTGCCAGCTTAAAATCTTGACATCATCTTCTCTCGATAGGGCGGGGAATATGTTAGTGGAGGTATGCAATGACTGCACAGAAAAAATTTAAAAATGATGCCTTTGAAGCTATTCATCAAGCTGCATCTGGTATGCAAAAGGCAAATGCCATTACCAAAAGAACTATGCGCGAATATGACGCATTATGCATAGCTAAAGCGCCGATCTACAACCCGGCTGCTATTGTAAAAATTCGCAAAAATAAGGTTAATTACTGACTGGTAATTCCTTAATAACCCTTGTACTCGGCCGCTAAAGCGGCACGAGCGCGATAAATCACTCCGCCAAGCAAACCCCGCTTGGCGCAGCTCAACGCGTGCCTGTGGGCATACATCCCTGCGGGAACGGGTAAACCCAGCCAGCAGAGGGAAGAACAGGTAAATTTATTATAAGGTACTACAAGAGTAGCGGCTCATTTGACTATAATGAAATCAAGATTTATTATCAATCAATAGAAGGAGAGCATAATGTACGCAATGGCTATGATTATCTTATTTATCGGCGTGATCTTCATTATCGTGGCGGGAATTAGTGCGAGCATTTTGCACAAGAAAAACAAACACTCTCAAGTGTAAGATTCACTAATAAACAATAAGGACAGATTAACCACTGTTTTTTTTACGTCTAAACTAACCCTAACTAGCTCCTTCCGAGCCCCTTGGTTAACCGTTAAATAACAGTTTTCCAACCCCTTCAATACCCTTATCAAACTGTTTCGTAACCCTTAACTGGACTTTTGTTTCTTCAAATTTTTTCATAATTTTTTTTTAAAAATTCGTCGTCATTTAGGTGGTAAGAATTCCGAACTAATGTGTTTCGTCGTCATTTAGGTGGTATTTATTAAAACAGTTAGCATTTTTTTAGTGGGAAATTAGTTTTCCCCATAATCAAAGGGTCTTATTCCCATTATTTACCACCTAAATGACGACGAAAAAATTAAAATTTGATATTCAACATAGCTGATGTAGTGGTTCTTTTTTAGAAAGAAAACCTACTACTCACTCAACTTTACGTGTTTTATATACTCTTTGACGCGGTTTATTTAATTTTTGATCACGTAACACCTGCATAGGACTTATTGTTGTCAGCGGATATAAGCTCTCTAGCCACTTTTCTTGATTAAACACCCTCGCTACGCGTACTAATGTTTTAAGTGAGGAGCCATTTCCTCTCTCAAGATTCTTAATGGCACCCAAACTGACATTTGCAGCTCCGGCTAATTGAATTTGATCCAATTCCGCAGCCATGCGAAGGAGTCTAAATTGTTCGCCAATTAATTTTTCATAATCAGCAGTTGATTTAACTGGTATATCCATAATTATGATTAATGTATGTGTTATTGGTCTTAATGGTTAATAATGTATCTATTGCGCGCAGACATATTTGACTCAAACTTTACAAGGCATGTTAAATAATAGACTTAAATATCGAATAATTTAACTTTTATAGGCTTACATCAAATCAAATGGATATTTTAGACTGGAAAGAAAGACCATTCGTTACATTGGAACAGATGGCGGATTACTCAGCATTGGATAACGACACGGCAAGGAAATATGGCCGCGTAGTGAAGGCCGCTGAAATTTCTAATCGTGACTATGGTTATCGTTATGAAAAACTCAGTTCAAGCCAATCTATGCAGCCGCCGCCAAGTAGCCACATGCATATTTTTCTCGGTTATCTAGTCGTGCGTAATTTTGGCACACCAAAACAATACGAGACTTGGATGCCTGATCATGTATTTGATGAACTATATGAAGTTATAGATAAGTCTTAACACTCTACAAAAATATTTAATCTCCAATTACAGGCAAGTCTTCCCATTTGGTAGTCCAGCAAGGACTCATATTAGCTTGCCTCATAGACCAAGGTTTCGCAAAGCCTTCACTGGCCACCTTGATTGCAGATCTTCCCCATTTTTTATTGATCGCGTCCATCGTAGCCATCAATTTGTCTGATTTTGGATTTGTCTGCACTTGGCTGAATAGGTCGGTTTGCACGCCTTCTAGCGGTACAATCTCACCTAACATAACTCCAGCTTTGGAATAGTTAAAGCCAGCTCGATAAATCTTCTTTAATGCCCATAACGCCACATTCACCAGGCGCCTCGAGTCATCCGTAGCAGTTGGCAGTGGTATGGTAACGGCATTAGAGTAATATGGCTGGTCTGGCTTAAATTCACTAGTTCGCAAGAACACATGCACGCTACCAGCAGCGGATTTTTGTCCACGCAGTTTTTCAGCTGCACGGCACATATAAGCCGTAACTGCCTCTGAGATTTCTGCCAATTCAGTAATAGGCCGCCCAAAGCTTTTGGAGCTCATGATCTGCTGCTTGGGTGGTGGAATCTCTTCCATCTCTATGCACATCACGCCATTTAGTTCTCGTATGGCTTTTTCCATGACAACACTAAACTGTTCTCTCAGCCGATTGGGATCAGCATTTTTCAAATCCAACACGTTACAAATGCCTAATTCAATTAATTGAGGTGCTAGACGGCGACCAACGCCCCATAAATCGCCAATTTCCGTTTCAGACATAACTCGATTAACTTCTTCAGGAGACATAGCGTTGAAATTACAAACACCATTAAACTCAGGACGTTTCTTAGCGCAATGATTGGCAAGCTTTGCAAGTGTCTTTGTAGAGCCTATTCCAACGCGTACAGGAAGCCCTAGTCCTTTTAAAACTGTTCTGCATATGTCGTGGCCATAGTCAGTTAAGTTGATGCGTTTAAACGCTGTTAGATCCAAAAAACATTCATCAATAGAGTAGATTTCCTGATCAGGACTAAATCTGCGTAATACGGCCATGAGCCGATTACTCATGTCAGCGTACAGGGGATAATTTGATGACAAGGCAATAATGCCATGCTTCTTGGCAAGGTCTTTGTACTGAAACCAAGCGCCGGCCATGGCCACGCCTAATGCTTTTGCTTCATCGCTACGTGAGACTGGGCAGCCATCGTTATTACTAAGGACTACAAGCGGCTTTCCCCTTAAGGAAATGTTATGTACACGCTCGGATTCACAGTAAAAGTTTTTGGCATCGACTAACGCAATTTGGCGAACGGGTTGTTCTTTTTGTTGCGTCGATTGAACCATGTGTTTATTACCCCCACAACTCGGAAGTCATCAAATTCAGTAATGGTGACTGTGGGGAAGTCCTCTGTTGAATGTGGGATTAATTGGTAGTGACCATCTTTTGTTTTACCCAGATACTTAACAGTTTCTTTGCCGTTTAATTCTGCCATCACAATATCGCCAGGCTGAGCCTCTTTAGATCGATCAACTACGGCGACAGTGCCGGGTGCTAACCCAGCAAGTATCATAGATAAACCACCGATGATTTTAAAGAATGACATTTCTTTGTCATCCATTAAGTAATCCTTAATCTCTAGCTCGCCTTCCATCCAGTCTTCAATCATATTGCCGAAGCCTGCATCCAGCTTGGCACCTCCTATGGGCAGCGTAAGTGGCTCATCATTAAAAACAATATGGAAATCTTCTAGCTTGGTGTAAAAGCTTTCGTCCAAATCAGTATTGGATTTGAGCTTCTTTTCATAAGCATCTAAGAAGCTGAGAATGATGGGCTTTTGGCTATCTGGCACACGAAGAACTGAGGTAGATTCTTTGAATTTACCTGTACCGATTCGGCGACCTAATACCTTTTTGATATTACGTTTAGGCTTGGGAAATAATTTGGTGACTTCATCCATGCATTTATTGTAACAATAATTGTATGGATAGATAAAGAATATTTAAATAATAGATTTATTTAATACTTTAGGAGCAGGTTCACTAGTCAAATAACCATCTGGTGCAAGGTTTAGGTAAGATGGCGCCTCTGAGCTTTTGGCTTCCAACCAAGGTAAATACTGATGTTCTGTGAGAACAACAACAGAACGCTTTTCATCAGCAGGCTTATGGAAATGATTCATGATGGGATCCACGTCAGCGTTCACCGTTAGCATGGAAAATGAAAAGATAATTTCACCGGTATCGTAATCAATAAAACGTTCCCAGATGGATGCTATGGCCAAAGGCTGATCATCAACTCTTTTGATGCGCCAGCGCACAGCCTTGCCGGTCTCCCAATTAGGCTCATAAAAACCTTCTACAATCACTAGACCGAAACGGCTTTCCTTCCATGCTTTGCGATAGCTGGGTTTTTCATGAACAGTTTCGCTGCGAGCATTGTAGGTTTTTAATCCAAACTTCCGCTTATCTGCAGCCCAGCTTGGAACGAGTCCGAATTGTGCCAATTCACATTTTGGTTTGCCGTCATTCAGATAAATAAAAGGGGCGGGGTAGGTCGGGTAGGCTTCATCGCGCCAAGGGGAATCAGGTAAATCGCAATCAAAATGCGTCTTGAGCCATTGCTGGTGATGTTTTTTAATTGGCTCGAAATTGCTACACATTAGAATGATTCACCTTATACAGTCACAACTGATTAATGTATTGTATACGTCACCATATAATTACAGTGGCTTTGATATTTCATTTGTGCAAACATAGTGCAGATAATATTGAAATATTTTGTAAGTAGCGAATCGACTATTGGCTTGTTATTTATATTGAACAATTTTTACAAGAGGTAAATTCATTATGGCAGAGTATGAAAGCGAATCAATATCGCCCACTGTGAAAAAGGTATTAGATGAATTTATTAATGTTCTGCGCACGAATGGTGAGGTAGATATCCAATCCGTCAATAATCTCGATAAACTTTTGCAAATTGGCAAGATCCCAAAATTTGAAGAAATTGACGATGCACTTTCCCCACCAACTAATGGGGACAAGTCGTGATTCGTATCAATACTATCCATATCGAAGAGTTTCGTGGCATCCGTGACCTAACTCTTGACTTTGCTGGCAATAATTTCGGGATTTGCGGCTCAAACGGCACAGGTAAAAGTGGTGTTGTTGATGCTATTGAATTTTGCCTTACGGGCAACATTACTAGACTGTCGGGACAAGGCCAAGGCGAACTGAGCGTTAAAGTCCACGGACCACATATAGATCAATGCGCAAATCCAGACAAGGCCAAGGTTACGATAATTGCGACAGTGCCTTCACTCGGTAAAGAAGTCACGATTACTCGCTCGGTAAAGAACTCTCGCGCCGTAACTATCGAACCCACCAATCCAAAAATACAATCAATCATCGAGGAACTACAATCACATCCTGAGTTTGCGTTGTCGCGTAGAGAGATTGCGAAATACATCGTAACACCGCCGTCGCAACGGTCTACAGATGTTCAAACTCTTCTGCGCCTTGATCACATAGATGACTTACGCAAGGCACTATTGAGTTATTCAAATAAATGCAAACGCGAAGCAGACGAGGCCGAACGAGCAAGAGATCGTGCCGAAACTGAACTCAAGATCGCTCTTAATATATCTACTCTTGACCGCATTCAGGTGCTGGAAAAGGCTAATGAGCAGCGTAACGCTCTCGGTTTACCAGCACTAACAGAACTAACTCCTCAAACATCCTTTAAGGAGGGTACTCCAGAAGACAGTAAAGAGGTTAATAAACCCAGCATATCAAAGGCCGTGGCTCTTAGCGACCTCACAGCACTTTCCACAGCCATTAATTTAGGCCAATCAGATGCGATCAAAGAACACAGAGAAAGTGCTATCGCTTCTTTAAACCAGCTGAAGGAAGATGAAAAGGCATTATCCCTAGCAAGGGCGCATGGCCTCATTACGACGGGTCTTGACCTAATCACTGGAGATAACTGTCCGCTGTGCGATCTGCAATGGGACGCAGAAAAGCTCCGCGCCCATCTCAAAGCAAAGCTCTTAAGCTCCAAAGAGATTGGGACGTTGCTCAATAACCTAGGCAACTCAATTAACGTAATTATTGCCGGTATCGAAAGCCGGGCAGCGGGGGTTCGTAAAGCGGCCATTTATGCAGCTGCACTTGAACCTGTTTTATCGCACGCGAAATTAGATGCCTACGTTAAAAGTCTTGACGAGTCGGTTTCTGCACTTAAGGCATTTGAGGATGACCATGCACAGATTGATGGAGCATTTACCGTGCTGGAAGCCAAATGGTGGGATGTTCCAGAAGACACGCAGACGCAGCTCGACGACTTGGTAACAGGTATTAAGGCTCTACCCGAAAGTTTAGCTAAGGATAAAGCTGTTGAATTTTTGGCCGTCCTTCAAGATCGCTATGAGCGGCTGCTTATAGCAGCAAAGAATGCCAAGACCTTGGTCGCAAGGAATGCCGTGGCGCAAAATGTGTATGAAAACTACAACACAGTATCCAACACCGTCCTAGAAGGGATTTATGATGCGGTGGCCAAAGAGTTTACAGATTTTTATAAGGCAATTAATGATGATGAAGGCATGTTCATCGGCCAGTTGAAGGCGGAGTCAGCCAAACTCAGTTTTAATGTCGACTTCTATGGCCGAGGGGTCTTCCCTCCTGGTGCCTATCATAGCGAAGGGCATCAAGACGGCATGGGTTTGTGCCTTTATTTGGCTTTGATGAAGCACACTCTGGGCGACAAGTTTACTTTTGCAGTGCTTGATGATGTGCTGATGTCAGTCGATACAGGGCATCGGCGCGAAGTGTGTCGTTTGCTTAAAACAAAATTCCCAAACACTCAGTTTATTGTGACAACACATGATCGAATTTGGCTGCAATACATGAAGACTGAAGGCTTAATTCAAAAGGGTCAGTTATTCGGAGGCTGGAATATCGATACAGGACCTCGCATCTGGGATGACACAGACATCTGGACTGAAATCCAACAAGCTCTAGATAAGAGTGATGTGCCACTTGCTGCGGTGTTATTACGGCGTTATCTCGAGTATATCTCTGCTGTGCTTGCCGATAATTTGAGGGCGAAAGTTGAGTATCGGGGTGATGCCAGTTATGACCTTGGTGACTTGTTACAGCCAACACTTAACAGGTGGAAGGAATTGCTGAAAAAAGGCATTAAATCAGCAGAACATTGGGGCCATAATGAAGCCAAAGCTGCATTGGAGGTGAAATTCTCTGAGGCAGGAATACTTATTCAAAAGAGCAGTGTCGAGCAGTGGGCTATTAACAAATCGGTGCATTTCAATGAGTGGGAAAATTTCACAGTAGCTGAATTTAAAGAAGTATCAGATGCGTTCATGTTATTGCTGGATCATATTTGCTGTCAAAATGAAAAGTGTGTCAGCTATCCCTATGTAACGCCTAGTAAAGGCTCGTCTGAGCAACTGCGATGCAACTGTGGAACCATTAATGTAAACCTAATAGCAAAATAAGAGCACATTAGATACGTTGCCAAATGGCTGATTTTTTTCTGGGCATCAATACCAGCAAGCCTAATTTTGTATTGTGTATTGGTATTATCCAGAATGGTAATTATGTCGCCATCTGCAACACTTACTACTCGACCTGTCAAAGTTTCTGCTTGTGCTGTTGTGACGAGGAAGGGTAATGCTAGAAACCAAACTTTCATTTTAAAAAGCCTAACTCATAAACTTGTGGACGTAATTTATCACTTAAAGTTTTATATGCACTCTCAAATGCGGTGAAATCAACAGGTGTAAAATCACCGCTGGCATTACGAGCCTTTAAGGCATTACGAATTTGATACCAACCTACATCTGGTCGATTAAGCTTAAATTCATCACGCACATTACGCACATCTGTATGTGCGAAATATTCTTGCCAAAGCTTCTTCCCTGAGACCATCACTGCTGTTGCTTCTTTAGATAAAGCTTTACCGTCTAAATATTGAACCATGAAGTCAGATTCAAACCGCCCAGGTGCATTAACTTCAGCTTCGGTAAATGGAATAAAGTGATTCACAATTGACCATGTTTGATTATTCCACTCGAGGTCATTAGCGCTTGCTGCTCTATTTTGACGATTGAATAACATCCATATTAAACAATCATTTTTGAATTCCTCAGTTATTTCCCCCGTCGGCTTTAGGAATTGATCACGGTCATTAAGCCATGTTGGTTTTATGAGTCTCCTTACAGAAAAAACAATTGCAGACTTCCACAAATTATCTGGATTTATATAAAAAGCTCCAGCACTACTAAACCCAGATGAGTAAACAGCTGTTCTCTGTTCTGTATGTTGTGGGTCATTACCAGCAGAATCCAAACAACCAATTGCCCCATCAGACCATTTTGTACCCCTTACATCACCTGTCCGTGTAGTAGGAGATATAGCATTTTTAAGTGGTAATGACTTTTTACCATTAGGTTTTGGTCTTACAATCCACTCACTAAGAAACAAAGAGGATGGAAGACTATAAAATTCTTTTGTACCTATTGGGTTAGCTGATTTGTCCATAACTTCAGTCATGACAGTATCAATAATGAATTTTTTGCTTCGCGTATGATCTGTTTTCCAAATTAAAAACCCAATTGGGAAGCTACCACCTAACCCTTCAAATGCTTTATTGTGTACAACAAAACCACCTAAATATTTTGCACTCCAATATTCTCTAAACTTTTCAAAATTTGGTGCATTCACATATTTTAATGTACTAAAAATAGCAATTTCGGCTGTTGGTATTTCTTTTGAGATGCGAATTAAAAACTGTGTAAACAATTCTCTTGCAGCAAATCCATAATCAAAATCTGTAGTTAACTTAACAATTTTTGTAGATGCAACATCAGTTTTTGTTTTTGTATCATTACCTAAAGCTGTATTCTCTCTATTCATTGCTTCCGCATAAGGCGGATTGATTAATACTAAAATTTTCTTACCATCTGCAATGGCTTGCCGTAATCCGATGGGTACTTTATTTGTTATGCTGTAGTCGATTTTGCCATCATCGGTAATATCATCATTTAAATAGTCATATTGGAACCGCTGAGCAGCTACACAGGTTTTAGTCGCTATCATCACATCAACATCAGCTTGGTCGAGAGTGCTCATATATATATTGCGAGGGTTACTGTGTTTAACTTCTAAGTTACCTACGCCACAGCACATATCCCAGACAACATAATTTTTTTGCCAGTTCTCGCCTAAGGTTTCAGCAAGTTTGTCATAGGCTTTATCTACTACGGCAAGTGGCGTGTAATAAGCGCCTTTAAAGCTGCGCTCATCTAGTGGAATTAAGCTATCGCGGCGTTCTAATAAATAGTTACGGTATTCCGCTTTTGGTGGTTTATGGTAAATCGCCCAAAATTGGCGATAGCCTTCTTTACTGCCAAGTTCGTACATTTTTCCTGCTAGAGCAAACACGGGCTTTCCGTTTTTGTGTAGTAGAGCGGCGGGTAAGTTTTCGTGTGTAGAGGCAGTGCCGTCGTGCATGATGTCTGCAAAAAAGAGTAGAGCGTAATCTTCCTCATCCACGCCATCAATTTCTCGCCCAACCATAACCACCCATTTGTCAAAGACTTGTTTAAGGTTGGCTGGTGTGATTTGTGTGCGGATAATATCGCCAGATTTAATAGCAGCTTTTACCGTGCTTATAAATTCATCTTCGTGTGTGGAGATTTTGAACGAAACAAAATGAGTGCCAATGTGTGCGGATATTTCGTCTAATGCTTCTTGCGTATACTGACTGGCAGATTTACCCCATTTCACTGTTTTTTTAGCTAAGAAAGGGATAACGTCAGCACTCTTCATGATTGCAGCTTTTTCAGTATCAATTACAGCTAAGAAAGGAGGTATATCATCTCCCTTGTTAAGCGCTACTTGTACGTAATGTAAAAGTTGCGTAAACATTGCATAGCTTGAGTGTTTACTTGTATCTTTTGCTTCAAACCAAAGCTCTTTGGTTTGAATGTCAATCAGACCTTTTGTGTAAGCTTTTAATCCTAACGCCTTGATATAGGCATCCTTAACATCTTCTTCACTTTTGGTTTTTTGTAACTCTGCGTATAAGCCCATTTTTTATGCTTTTGGTCTGTTCGTATAATTTTCAATTGTATTGCAAAAAATTACAGATTATTAAAAATCATAATTAATTATAAAAATTGATAAAACCTTTAATATTCACCATTTTGCAAATATCTTAATATTGGAGCTTTTATAGACTATTTACTTTGACCGTAATGCTTACGATTGCTATAATAGAATCCTTACGGCGTAACAAAATCCGTGATAAAGCGCTTTTTGTTACAACTATATCGGCGTTAAATAAGGCTGTCAGACGATATTATGAATGACACCTCTCCGCCAAGAATTTTAAGCCGCTTAACTTTACAATTAAGCGGCTTTGTTTTTTAACGTTAGTATCATCAAACATTACCCTAGGAATTAACATGACTCAAATCATCGTAGATCACAACCCATCAGAAGAGAAATTGAAACAATTAGGCGTATCAAGCTGGTCTATCTGGGATTGCGCACCTTCTAAATTCCCACTTAACTTTGATTCAGCAACTGAAAGTGCATACGTACTTGAAGGTGAAATCCATGTAACTCCACAAGGTGGCGAAACTGTTGTGATTAAAGCAGGTGATTTCGTTGTGTTCCCTAAAGGTTTGAAATCTAACTGGGAAGTAACTAAGCAATTGAAAAAACACTACAAGCATTCATAATTGCAATTTAGTGAATAAAGCTTAAAATAAAGCCTCGATTCGTCGGGGCTTTTTTTATTGCTAAGGAGTTTGGAATGAGTAAGATCATCGTAGAAAAACCTAGTGCAGAGCAACTGGCTTCCTTAGGTGTAAAAGGCTGGCCGACTTGGTCTAAAGAAGTGTCACAATTCCCTTGGCGTTTTAGCACGCAGGAAATCGCTTACATTCTGGAGGGGGAGGTGACAGTGCAACCATCTGAAGGCGAGCCAGTGAGCTTCACCGTAGGTGACTTAGTGACATTCCCCGCTGGATTATCTTGTGTTTGGCACGTCAAGAAACCACTCAAAAAGCATTATCAGCTTGGCTAGATGGTCTAGCTGCATCTTTCCTTAAATTTCATCAAGCAAAGCCATTTGCAGTGCATGCACACGGTTAAAATCAAGGCACTCTCCGTTTTGACCTGAGATTAAGAACGTGTCCTCTGCGCGATTACCTAGGGTGTTGATTTTTGCATTATGTAGTTTGATGCCGTATTTTAAAAATTGTTGTGCTAGCGTGGCGAGTAGGCCGGGTCTGTCATTGGCAATAATCTCCAGCCGGTGATTGTTATTCTCGGCCTCTTTGGTAATGGTGATCTGTGCTTGAATCGGCATATGCTTCACTTGACGACTTACTCTACCTTTAAGTGGGGATTCTAGCTGATATAGGTCATCGAGTTGGTTGGCTAGCTCTAGTTCAATAAACTTCAGTAAGCCGCTGTAGCTTACAGACTTGCCAGACTGGTCCAGAATAATAAAACTATTTAAGGCGTAATCATGTTGAGTAGTAAAGATTTTTGCTTCGACGATGCCATAACCCATACGGTCAAAGAAGTTACAGATTCTCGCAAATAAGTCGCTCTTGTCTTTAATGTAAATCATCACCTGAATTCCATCACCATGCGGGCTAAGCCTTGCGCGGACGATAGGTATTTCGCTATAAAGGTGTGGTGTTAGCAAGCGGCTATGCCAGGCAATTTCGTCGCTCTCATGGCGGACAAAATAGTGCTCCCCAAACTGTACCCAGAGCGGCTCGTAGGCGTGGTTGCTTAAGCCAAACCTGCTGAGTTTATCTGATGCTTCTTTAATGCGTCGCTGTATGGTTTGTTTTGCGTGGAAACCCGGGTCTGACAGAGCGTGATTGGTGGCAGAGTATAGGCTCTCTAGCAATCTAGCTTTCCAGGCGTTCCATACCACAGGGCTGGTACCGCGAATGTCAGCCACAGTAAGTAAGTATAATGCGTTTAATCTACGTTTATTTTCAACAAAACCCGCGAATGACTCAATCACACTAGGGTCAGATAAGTCGGTTTTTTGTGCGACGGATGACATTTTTAAGTGCGCTTCTACTAGCCATGACACTAGCGCACAGTCAGCTTTAGGTAAGTGATGTAACTTGCAAAATTTAAATGCATCTACCGTGCCCAAGGTGGAGTGATCACCACCGCGGCCTTTGGCAATATCGTGAAATAGTGCGGCCAGATACAATAAATGCGGTGCATCAAATGCTGCAAAAATCTGGCTACACAATGGAAACTCATGTTTGAGCTCAGGCTTAGCGAAGCGTCGTAAATTCGCTAACACATTCAAAATATGTTCATCAACCGTATATACGTGAAATAAATCATGCTGCATTTGACCAACAATTTTGCCAAAAGCTGGAATATAGCTACCAAGTATCCCGTATCGATTCATTGCACGTAGCGCGCGATTAACGCCGCTAGGTTGCGACAGAATATCTATAAAAGTTTTTTTATTGCTAGCATTGTGCCTAAAGTCTTTATTGACTAATGGCTTTACGCGCTGCAACGTGCGCAGTAGCGTGGCGCCCATACCTGATAACTCAGGATGCTGCTGTAACAGCAAAAATGCTTCAAAAATTGCAGATGGATTTTGCTGTAGCAGGTTTGCAGTTCTGGCTTCCAGCAAATCATTGCGTGCTTCAAATTTATCGTTGATGACACGAATTGCTGGCGGTGTCGCTACAATAGTCTCTTCTAGCAGCTTAAGCACAATTTCGTTCATAAGCTCAATAAATTTAACGCTACGGTAGTAGCTTTGCATAAGCTGCTCACTCGCGCGTCTGCGTGGGGTGTTGCTGTAACCTAATGTCGCTGCGAGATCGTTCTGAAAGTCAAATAACAATCGGTCTTCGCGCCGCCCGCTTAAAAAATGCAAGTGCGTGCGAAGTAACTGTAGTTTTTTTTCGTGGTGACGAATGCGGCGTGATTCCGTCACGGAGATAATTTGATCTTTTGCCAATGCAGCCCAAGGATTGCCGGCTGAGTATTGCTTGTTTTTAACCTGCAAGCTACGCGCTATCCAAATAATCATATGCAAATCACGCAGCCCGCCTGGGCTTTCTTTGAGATTTGGTTCTAGGTTGTAAGCGGTGTCGTTAAATTTTGAGTGGCGCAGGTCCTGCTCTGTTAATTTGGCTTTTAAAAAATCAATTGGGCTTAGATTCTTGGAAATGTTTGCCAGGAAGTCTTGATATATAGTGGCATTGCCAGATAGCAGGCGTGACTCTAGTACATTAGTTTGCACGGTGATATCTTTTTGCGCCTCACTGATGCATTCATCCAAGTTGCGTACGCTGTGACCGATATTCAGCCCCAAATCCCACATCAATCCGATTAGGTTTTCAATGCTTTGATTTAGCGCGCTATTTTCTTGAGGTTTGTTTGGTATTAAAACCAGCAGGTCAATGTCAGAGTAGGGGAATAACTCACCGCGACCATAACCGCCAACAGCAATCAGGCAGCAAGCTGGATCAATTTGTAAATCTGACCATAACTCCACGAGGAGATGGTCAATAAACTTACAATGCTGTTTAAACAGACGGGTGGTGTTAGGTTGGCGGTTAAAGTCTTCTTTTAATGCTAAGAATTGCTTTTTTAAGGAGGTACGTAAAAAAGCAATTCTTTCTTTTGAAATTTCGATGGATTCTATATTGTTATCTAATTGCATGCTGCACCATCGTTCATTTATTAATCTGGCATTAAGTGCTTGATGGGTTGGTAATGAAAGCTGGAGGAGGAGGTGAGCCTGCGGACAGCGTCATGACTTCATAGCCTGTATCTGTCACTAAAATGGTATGTTCCCACTGAGCAGATAAACTGCGGTCTTTAGTCACGATAGTCCAGCCGTCAGGCATTTGCTTAATATCACGCTTCCCTGCATTAATCATTGGTTCAATCGTAAACATCATGCCTGCCTGAAGCTTAAGCCCGGCACCGGGTCGACCGTAATGCAGCACTTGAGGCTCCTCATGAAACACGGTCCCTATGCCGTGTCCGCAAAACTCACGTACAACACTGTAACCACTCTTTTCGGCAAACGTTTGTATGGCATACCCGATATCGCCTAATGTCGCACCAGGCTTCACTTTATTAATGCCTAACCACATTGCCTGATAAGTGATCTCACACAAACGCTTTGCTTGTATTGAGGCTTCACCTACATAAAACATGCGGCTAGTATCGCCGTGGTAGCCATCTTTGATCACGGTAATATCAATATTGACGATATCGCCATTTTTTAGGACTTTATCACTAGGAACACCATGGCAAATCTGCTGGTTAATAGACGTGCAAATTGATTTTGGGTACGGCTTGTGCCCATCCGGTGCGTAATTTAAAGGTGCGGGAATTGCTTTCTGCACATCAACGATGTAGTCATGACAGAGTTTATCCAGTGCTTCTGTTGTTACACCATGTACTACATGGGGTGTAATGAAATCCAGCACTTCAGAGGCTAGCCTGCCTGCGATACGCATTTTTTCGATATCGTGTTGATTTTTAATTGAGATTGCCATGTGTTTTATTGAAGATTGCTAATATGTCATTTTATCATAGCATATCCATCTGTTTTTGAGGCTCTGCCTACAATTTTGCTGGTACGCCGTTCGATGACGCGCTCGTTGAGCTGATGGATTAATCATAATGCTCTTTATTTTTTTATAGATTTTGTTTCAGATTAAAAATGTAAGATGTAATATAGCCAAGAAAAAAAGGAGATTGGTACATGGCAGCGATACCCGTAGACTTGGCAGCAAGGGATTTAAATGCATGGGTAACCTTTTTGAGAACTGCAGAAATCCCTGTACTTAAGCAAACGGCGCGTGAGATTGGGCGCCTGCAGGAAGATGAAGACAATCTAAGTGCCCGTGCAATCACAAATGTAGTACTTAATGACCCGATGATGGTTTTTAAGGTGCTTAGCTATGCTCAAAAGCATAAATCCCGCAGTCAGCTACAAGACCTTGCTCAAGTAGAGCAAGCGATTATGATGATGGGTACCGGTACTTTTTTTAGAAACATCCCTCCGGTGCCGTTGGTGGAAGATGCGTTAAAAACTAACTTAACTGCATTAATGCAGTTGCTTAAGCTGATTAAGCGTGCACACAGGGCCGCCAACTTTGCGGTCGAGTGGGCGGCGCATTTGAATGATTTACATGCGGAAGAAGTGCTTATCGCTGCCCTGTTACATGATTTATCAGAGATGTTGATGTGGTGTTATGCCCCGGAAAAAATGAATCTTATTCATGGTATGCAAACTGCTGATAAGGCCTTGCGCAGCAAGGTGGTGCAACAGGAAGTATTGGGTTTTGTGTTGCATGATTTACAGGTCCAGTTAGTCGATGTTTTTCAGCTACCGCCATTACTTGGCAAGCTGATGCAGGATGGTGCATCAGGCGAGCAGCGTGTCAGGAATGTTGCGCTAGCAGTCAACTTGGCAAGGCATTCGGCGAATGGCTGGGATGATGCAGCGCTGCCGGATGATTACCGCGATATATCCGAACTACTGCGCCTGGATGTGGATAGGGTGATGCGTGTAGTGGGTGTGCCTGATGTGCAATAATCTTAAAATAATGTCTAGCAAAGCCTAGCAAACTCGATCACTTGGTGTTATTATTCCGCCTTTGCATTTCCTTGCAAAACCTTCGCCATTAATTTGGTGATGGCTAATTTACATACAACCCATTCTAGGGTGCTTGGATTTATGTCTGGGTGTTTCTGGTGTTGTGTGAATTGATAACCCTTTAGAAGAGAGATTTAACATGTCTGTAACCATGCGTCAAATGCTGGAAGCTGGAGTTCACTTCGGCCATCAAACTCGTTACTGGAACCCAAAAATGGCGCCGTTCATTTTCGGTGACCGCAACAAAATTCATATCGTAAACCTTGAAAAAACATTGCCAATGTTTGAAGATGCACTTAAACATGTGCGCACATTGGCTGCAAACAAGGGTCGTATTTTATTCGTAGGTACTAAACGCCAAGCTCGTGACATCGTTAAAGAAGAAGCGACACGTGCAGGTTGTGCTTATGTAAATCACCGTTGGTTGGGCGGTATGCTAACTAACTTTAAAACTGTTAAACAATCTATCAAGCGCTTGCAAGACTTTGAAGTAATGTTGCAAGACGGTAGCTTGGAAAAGTTCGGCAAAAAAGAAGCGCTAGGTTATAAACGTGAAGTTGAAAAGCTAGAGCGTTCTATCGGCGGCATTAAAGAGATGGGCGGTTTACCTGACGCTATTTTCATTATTGACGTTGGTCATGAAAGCGGTGCAATCACTGAAGCTGCTAAATTAGGCATTCCAGTGATTGGCGTGGTTGATACAAACAACTCACCAGACGGTGTTGCTTATGTAATTCCTGGTAACGATGACTCTAGCCGTGCAATTCGTTTGTACGCTCGTGGTATCGCTGATGCGGTATTGGAAGGTCGTAGCTCAGTGATTACTGAAATTGTTAAATCAGCTAGCGAAGAAGTAGCTGAGTCAGCTGCAGAATAATTTACTCTGCTTAAAAAAGGGGCTTAAGGCCCCTTTTTAATTTTGACAATTTAGATATAAAAATATAATTAAATCAAACTGTTAATTTGCATTTTTAATGTAATACATGAATATTAAGGAGCTTAAAATGGCTGAAATTACCGCAGGTATGGTAAAGGAATTACGTGAGCGCACCGATGCGCCAATGATGGACTGTAAAAAAGCATTAACTGAAGCTGAAGGCGATATGACGCGCGCTGAAGAAATCTTGCGTGTACGTTTTGGTAACAAAGCAAGCAAAGCTGCTGGCCGTGTTGCTGCTGAAGGTACTGTTGGTATTAGTATCAGTGCTGATGGTAAATCTGGCGCGATGGTTGAAGTTAACTCTGAAACAGACTTCTGTGCTAAAAACGAAGACTTCTTAAAATACGTAAATGAGTTAGCTGGTGTTATTGCTGCTAGCTCAGCAAGTGACATCGCTGAAGTTGGTGCACTTGCTATGCGTGGTTCAACTGCGGAAGAAACTCGCGCACAACTAGTAGGTAAAATTGGTGAGAACATTACACCACGTCGTTTCGTGCGCCCAGCAGTTCAAGGTAAGCTTACAAGCTACGTACATGGTAGCCGTATCGGTGTGTTAGTGGACATCGTTGGTGGTGATGATGCTTTAGCTAAAGATATTGCGATGCACATTGCTGCTGCAAAACCAAAATCATTAGATGCTTCTGGTATTGATGCAAGCTTGATCGAAGCTGAGCGCCGTGTTGCTATCGAAAAAGCTAAAGAAGCTGGCAAACCTGAAGCAATGTTGGAAAAAATTGCAGATGGCACAGTGCAAAAATTCTTAAAAGAAGTAACACTGTTGAGCCAAGTTTTTGTTAAAGATGACAAATTCACAATCGAGCAATTGCTTAAATCAAAAGGCGCAACTATCGCTTCATTCACAATGTACACAGTTGGTGAAGGCATTGAGAAGGTTGTTGTTGATTATGCCGCAGAGGTTGCAGCAGCAGCTAAAGTGTAATTTACGATAAAGGTTAATAGCCTTTGAAAATTAAAATGGATTAAGCAGCTTGCTTAGTCCATTTTTTTTAATGAAAATAAGCATTCAATTTGCGTTTCTACGGCTTATTTTTGTGCCTAAGACCGTTATTTTATGCTTAAATAAGCAAACTTAAAATTTGAGGAGTCCTCGTGTCTGCACCAGCATATAAGCGCATTTTACTTAAACTTTCTGGCGAGGCCTTGATGGGCGATGATGCTTATGGCATTAACCGCGCGACCATCACCAGAATTGTGAGTGAAGTCAAAGAAGTAGTTGATTTAGGCGTGCAAGTTGCAGTCGTCATCGGAGGTGGTAATATCTTTCGCGGCGTAGCGCCAGCTGCAGAAGGCATGGATAGGGCAACCGCTGACTACATGGGTATGTTAGCAACCGTGATGAACGCGATGGCATTACAAGATGCAATGAAAAACATTGGCCTCAATGCACGTGTGCAATCCGCATTGAGCATTGAGCAAGTGGCTGAACCGTATATTCGTGGTAAAGCTATTCGTTACCTAGAAGAGGGTCGTGTCGTAATTTTTGGCGCAGGCACCGGTAACCCATTCTTCACTACAGATACTGCAGCTGCGCTACGTGGTATGGAGATTAACGCTGAAATCGTGATTAAGGCTACAAAAGTTGACGGTGTTTACACCGATGACCCAAAAACTAATCCAGAAGCAATGCGTTACAAAACTATTAGCTTCGATGAGGCAATATCCAAAAATCTTAAAGTGATGGATGCAACCGCACTGACCTTATGTCGTGATCAGAAGTTACCTATCTCTGTGTTCAGCATCTTTAAGCAGGGCGCCCTGAAAAAAGTAGTGATGGGTGAAGACGAAGGTACAATGGTATTACCATAGGCAACTGTAATAAGGCTTTGTAAGTGTAGGTTGTACATTTTATAGCCAGAGTAAAGTTAACAAATAAATCAGTTTGTAGCGTTAAAGCTGAGTTGGAGAAATAAATGTTAGAAGATGTGAAAAAAAATGCCGAATTAAGAATGCAAAAGTCATTAGAGGCATTAAAGAATGATTTGGCCAAAGTACGTACCGGACGTGCGCATGTGGGTTTATTGGATCACGTGATGGTTGAGTATTACGGTTCAATGGTTGCAGTTAACCAAGTTGCCAATGTCAATTTAGGTGATGCGCGTACCATCAATGTACAACCATATGAAAAAAACATGATCGCTAAAGTAGAAAAAGCGATTCGTGACAGTGATTTAGGTTTAAATCCGGCAACCAATGGTGATTTGATTCGTGTGCCAATGCCAATGCTCACTGAAGAGCGTCGTCGTGATTTAACAAAGATCGTACGTACCGAAGGCGAGGGTGCTAAAGTGGCTATTCGTAACGTACGCCGTGATGCAAATGATGCACTTAAAAAACTGGTAAAAGATAAAGCAATTTCTGAAGATGATGAGCGCCGTGCTCAAGATGAGGTTCAGAAAGCTACAGACAAAGCGGTTGCCGAAGTTGATAAGATGTTGCAGGTAAAAGAAACAGATTTGATGGCTGTTTAATCATAAGAATGGTGAATGCGGTGACACATTTTAATTGCAACTTTTTATGCATTTAGTCTTGGGGTATTAATTGGCTTTATTCTCAAGTGCTACGCAGAGAGTACCTCCGGTTGCAGAGGTACCTAAGCATGTTGCAGTCATCATGGATGGCAACGGACGTTGGGCTCGGAAGCGCTTTTTACCCCGTATCGCTGGACATAAGCGCGGTGTGGAAACCGTGCGTGATATAGTGAAGCAATGTATAGAACTTAAAGTGGGATACCTCACTTTATTTGCGTTTAGTAGTGAGAACTGGCGTCGCCCACCAGAAGAAGTTTCTTTCCTGATGTCCTTGTTTATGGAGGCGCTTAAACGTGAGGTGAGTAAGCTACACCAAAACAATATTAAGCTCATCATGATCGGGGACCGCAGTCGTTTCGATGCTAGCTTGATTGAGAAAATCGAAGCGTCTGAGCAATTAACTGCAAACAACACCGGTCTGGTATTAACCATTGCAGCCAATTATGGTGGCCGCTGGGATGTATTGCAGGCAGTCAATAAAATGCAAAAAGCAGAGCCTCAGCTAGCTGGTGTTTACGACGAAACACACCTAACGCCTTATTTGTCAATGAGTTACGCACCTGAGCCGGACTTATTCATCCGCACTGGTGGTGAAAAACGCATTAGCAACTTTCTTTTGTGGCAATTGGCTTATACCGAACTCTACTTTACAGACACATTGTGGCCAGACTTTAATGAAGCTGCGTTTAATGCGGCAATTCAATCCTATCAGCAACGTGAGCGTCGCTTTGGTCGTACCAGTGAGCAACTTTCAGAGTCACCACGTTAAAGCTCGTTCAAATTCTAATTAATATAATGATATAAAAATGCTAAGAACCCGAGTGATTACCGCAATATTGTTGGTTACAGGTCTGTTATTGACTGTATTTTTAGCATCGAAACAGGTATGGGCAATCGTAACGCTTGGTATCTCGTTATTAGCGGTCATGGAGTGGGCGCATCTAATCAAGCTTAATCGTACGCAGTCTTTCACCGTTGTTGTCATGACAGCATTGATTGGTGTTTGTGTGTTGTCATTACAATATACTGTATTAGCACCATATCAGACCTACACTGAGCTGGCTTTACTAAGCATTTCCACATTGTTTTGGCTTGTGATAGCGCCTGTATGGCTTGGTCAGCGTAAAGCTTGCCAACACCGCTTCATGATGGCTATTTTGGGAATATTACTGATTAGTGCCACATGGATTGCGCTGGTAGGGCTACATGAAATTAACCCATGGCTGCTAATTGGTGTAATTGCTACGGTAAGCTTGGCAGATAGTGCAGCATATTTTGCTGGAAAACGATTTGGCCGTCACAAATTAGCACCTACCATTAGCCCAGGAAAAACATGGGAAGGTGTATTAGGGGCGCTGGCTGCCGTCAGTATTTACGGTGGCTTATTGTGCTATTGCCAGCAATTTAGCCTTTGGCTGGTGCCGGCCTTGTGGCTAGTGGTCGTTTTTAGCATTATGGGTGACTTGGTTGAGTCATTGATGAAGCGTCAAGCTGGATTGAAAGATAGTGGTCAGCTATTACCAGGGCATGGCGGTATTTTAGACAGGATTGATGGTTTTATTCCAACCTTGCCAATGATCTTGCTTTCTATTTCTCTTTTACATTTCTCAGGATTTAATGTGCATGGCTAGTGTGTCGTCAGTTGATAATGTGGATTTAAACTCACAAGGTAAGATGCAGCAGGTAACGATACTCGGCGCAACTGGCACAATCGGAACACAAACTTTAGATGTAATTAGTCAGCATCCAGAGCGTTTTGGGGTGTTTGCGTTAACAGCCAGTACTAACGTGCAAGGCTTGTTTGATTTATGCGTCAAATATAAACCTCGCTATGCTGTCTTGTTATCTCCAAGTGCAGCATTAGTCTTAGAAACTCAACTGAAGAATGCGGGAGTAGCGACCACAGTACTACAGGGTGAAGAGGCGCTCAGTGAGGTGGCATCGCATCAGGACGTTGATGTAGTGATGGCGGCGATTGTGGGGGCTGCTGGCCTTCACCCTGCGATGGCGGCAGCAAGAACCGGTAAGCGTATTCTATTAGCCAACAAAGAAACCTTGGTGATGGCGGGCAATTTGTTTATGCAAGCAGTCATTGATGGTGGCGCAACACTGTTGCCGATTGATAGCGAGCATAATGCGATTTTTCAAGTCATGCCATATCAGCGTACTCCATATCAGCAAACCAGAGTATTAGCCGACATGGGAGTGAAGCGCATTCTACTCACAGCATCAGGTGGTCCATTTCGTAATGCCAGCCTAGACCAGCTGCGTAATGTAACGCGTGCGCAAGCTTTAAACCATCCCAATTGGGTGATGGGGCCTAAAATCACCATTGACTCTGCCACTATGATGAATAAAGGGCTGGAGGTGATTGAAGCGCATTGGCTGTTCAATGCAACCTCAGCGCAGATAGAGGTGGTTGTGCATCCACAAAGCGTTATACACTCCATGGTTGAATATAATGACGGTAGCGTACTGGCTCAGTTAGGCAATCCAGATATGCGTACGCCAATTGCTTATGGTTTGGGCTATCCTGACCGCTTAGTCAGTGGTGTAAGTAGTTTGGATTTGTTGAAAATTGGACGGCTAGATTTTTGTGCGCCAGACCAGACTATGTTTCCCTGTTTGCGCTTGGCTTATGAAGCCTTGGATGCAGGCGGTACCGCACCGGCCATTCTCAATGCCGCTAATGAAGTTGCAGTTGAGGCCTTTCTTGCTGACCAAATTGGTTTTATGGAGATTCCAGCACTCATTGAGTCCGTACTGAGTACATCTAATATCGAAGCAGTAACATCAATACCGCAGTTGGTTGATGTAGATACCGTGGCTAGACGCGCTGCAAGAAGCTGGCTAACTACCTCGACAGGTACCCATTAAGCACATGTTGCATCTTAAACTACATAAATAATCCTATGCTAACGACACTTGCTTTTATACTGACTATTGGCATTGTGGTTACCGTGCACGAGTACGGCCACTTTCAAGTTGCCAGGTGGTGTGGTGTTAAGGTACTTAAATTTTCTATCGGTTTCGGTCATCCGCTATGGAGTAGAAAATTTGGTAAAGATCAAACCGAGTATGTGATTGCAGCGATTCCACTGGGCGGTTATGTGAAAATGCTTGGGGAAGAGCCGCTATCTGATGCAACACAGGCTGCGGATGAAGACATGTCTCGTGCACTCAATAGGCAAAGCCTAAGTAAGCGCATGGCTATTGTATTGGCTGGGCCATTTGCTAACTTGTTGCTTGCAGTTTTTCTGTACTGGCTTTTATTCATGGCTGGTGTTGTTGGTATCAAACCTATCATTGGTAAGTTAGTGGAAAACAGCCCCGCAGCTATGCAAAATATACAAGCTGGTGAAGTTATTCAGAATATCAATCATCAAAGTGTAGCTAGCTGGCAAGATGCGCGCTGGCTATTGCTAAAAGAGTCACTCGAAAAAAATACGATTGAAGTACAAACTATTACCCCACAAAAAGAAATTAAGTCTTACGATCTCGATGTATCAGGTATTAACCTAGAAGATGAGAAGCAAGACGTATTGGAGAAAATTGGGTTTTTAGTAGAAATGCCTGCTGTCCCAGCCGAGATTGGGGAAGTGATAAAAGATAGTCCTGCTGAGCGAGCTGGATTAAAAACCAAGGATTTAGTGCTAGAGCTCAACCAAGTAAAGGTGAGCGACTGGGATATGTTCGTGAAAGAAATTAGATCCCACCCTGAAGTGCCAATGATATTGCTGGCGCAGCGTAACGGTGAGACGATTAAACTTAGTGTTACGCCAGAAGCCGTGATGGAAAAAGGCGAAAAAATAGGCCGTATCGGTGCCGGCTTTAATATGCCTCAAAGTGAGTTGGACAAACTATTCATTACAACGCATTATTCAGGTGCTGTTGCCTTATTAAAAGCTGTAGAGAAAACATGGGACACCGCTACATTTAGCTTGAAAATGCTAGGTAACATGGTCTTGGGTAATGTGTCCTGGAAGGGCATGAGTGGTCCTGTTACTATTGCCAGTTATGCTGGACAGAGTGCAAATATGGGGTTAAAAGCCTTTATCGGCTTCCTTGCACTGATCAGTATTAGTATTGGCGTGCTCAATCTATTACCGATTCCCATATTAGATGGTGGGCATTTCATGTATTATATGGTTGAATTTTTTACAGGACGTCCTGTATCTGAATCCGTCATGAATATAGGGCAAAGAATAGGCGTGCTGATTCTCGCATTTATGATGGTTTTGGCGTTTTATAACGATATAAATAGATTGATAACAGGCTGATTGAATGGCAATTCAAAATTTGAAACACCCTAAATTAAAACTAAAATCTATGTTATTGCTTGTCTCTAGCTTGTATGCTGGTTCAGTGATGGCACTTGAACCATTTCAAGTTAAAGATATTCGGGTAGAAGGTATTCAGAGGACAGAAGCAGGCACTGTGTTTAGCCACCTGCCTGTTAAAGTCGGTGAGATTATGGACGATGATCTTGCATCGCAAGCCATTAAGTCACTATATAGCACCGGTTTTTTCAAAGATGTACGCATCGAAGCCGAAAATGATGTGCTAATTGTAACCGTGCAGGAACGCGCAGCCATTGCGCAAATTGAATTCAGCGGTAACAAGTCATTCCCAACAGATAAAATGAAAGAGGGCTTAAAGCAAGTTGGTATTGCAGAGAGTCAAATTTTTGACAAGTCACAGTTAGACCGTGCAGAGCAGGAAATTAAGCGCCAATACTTATCACAAGGTAAATACGGCGCTACAGTAAAAACTGTGGTGACGCCTCTGGAGCGTAATCGCGTTGCTGTGCGCTTTGATATTGAAGAGGGTGCCGTTTCTAAGATTCGCGATATTAATATCGTTGGTAACAAGGCCTATACCATTGAAGATCTTCGAGCACAATTTTTGCTGACAACGCCTAACTGGATGAGTTGGTGGAATAAAGACGACCAATATTCCAAGCAAAAATTAAATGCTGACTTAGAAACCTTACGCTCGTTTTACATGAATCAGGGCTATCTTGAGTTTAATATTGACTCCACACAGGTTTCAATTACCCCTGACAAAAAAGACATCTACATCACTATTAATATTACTGAAGGCGAAAAGTATACGATTTCAGAGGTGAAGTTAGCCGGCGAAACCTTGGTGCCTGAAGATGAGTTGCGACAACTGATTCAAGTGCAGGCTGGTGATACCTTTAGCCGTGAGAAAGTCACGCAAACGAGCAAGGCGATTAGCGATCGACTAAGTAACGATGGGTATGCATTCTCAAATGTGAACCCAGTGCCGGATATCAACAAAGAAAAGCATACCGCTGCGTTTACCTTTTTTGTTGACCCTGGTAAGCGTGTATATGTTAGACGCATCAATGTGGTAGGCAACACGCGTACGCGCGATGAGGTCATTCGCCGTGAAGTGCGTCAACTAGAATCTGCCTGGTATGCATCTAATAAAATTAATCGTTCAAAAGAGCGTATTACGCGTACCGACTTTTTCTCTGACGTCAATGTGGAAACACCTGCAGTAGCTGGTACTGCCGATCAAGTTGATTTGAATATTAGTGTGACAGAGAAATCTACGGGTAGCGTACAGTTTGGTGCGGGTTTATCTAGTAACGAAGGTGTGGTGTTCGGTATTACTGTCAACCAAAACAACTTCCTAGGTACGGGTAACCGTGTCAGCGCGCAAGTGAATACAGGTAAGGTTAATACGACTTACTCACTATCCTACACCGATCCTTATTTCACCCCTGACGGTGTAAGTCGCGGTATCGACCTATATCGTCGCGATGTTAATACCAGTTCACTGAATATTGGTACCTACAACACCTCATCATATGGTGGTGGCGTTAGATTCGGTATTCCATTAAATGAGCGTGATGGCGTTAACTTTGGCCTTGCGGCCGACTTCACGTCGGTAGATTTGACTTCTCAAAGCCCGCAACAATATAAAGACTTTTGCGAAAAGGCTAGTGGTTGTACCAGTAACTCTATAGTCGCGAGTGCCGGGTGGACACATGACTCGAGAGATAGCATCATGTTTACCACTAAAGGCGTATTACAAAGATTATCTGGAGAAGTTTCTATCCCAGTACTCGATTTAGAGTACTACAAAATAGACTATAAACATGCGTGGTTTAAAGAGTTATTTACTGGCTATACCTTGATGTTAAACGGGGAAATTGGATATGCTGACTCTTATGGCAATAAAAACTATCCATTCTTTAAAAACTTTTATATGGGTGGCGTAAACTCTGTCAGAGGTTATACCAATGGTTCATTGGGACCGCGTGGTATCGACTCTACAACCGGTAACGACTTCGCTTTAGGTGGCACGAAACGTATGTTGGGTAATGCTGAATTGTATATTCCAATCCCAGGTTTAAAAGACTCTAAACAATTCAGAATGAGTGCATTTGCGGATGCTGGTAATGTCTTTGGCGTGAATGATTCTTATGATTTTGGTGAGTTGCGTTATTCAACTGGTTTAGGTTTAAGCTGGATATCGCCGTTTGGTCCTTTAAAATTAGTATTTGCTAAGCCATTAAATAGTAAATCTGGTGATAATACGCAGACCATTCAGTTCCAGCTAGGTCAGCAGTTCTAGATAGATTTATACATAATTGTATCGAATAAGGGCACTAGCCGCTTATTCGATTAGATGTCTTATGGCATAATGATGCACACATTTGCAGTAAAGCGTTAGGAGAATTTAATTGAGTCAGTTTTTAAAAAGTTTATTAGTTGCAAGTTTAATCACATTCGCAGCAAGTGCTCAATCAGCAGAGTTGAAAGTTGGTTATGTACAAGTAGATAAAATCTTGCAAGATGCACCTCAAACAGCTGAGAGTGGTAAAAAATTAGAAAAAGAATTTAGTCCGCGCTCACAAGAGTTGGAGCGTATGGCCAAGCAGATTAAAGATATTGAAACAGTATTAGATAAAGAAGGATTAACGCTTTCTGAATCTGAACGCCGCACTAAAGAGCGCGATGCACAAAATATTAAAATTGAATTCCAACGTAAACAACGTGAGTTACGTGAAGATATCAATTTACGTAAAAATGAAGAGCTAGGATCTTTACAAGACCGCATTAATAAAGCTGTTCAATCAGTATCTGAAGCTGAAGGTTATGATTTAGTGGTGTACAGCGGTGTTGCTTATGCGAGTAAAAAAATTGACATTACAGACAAAGTATTAAAAATGCTTGGTAAGAAATAAGCAGTTTGTTTGATAACGTTATATTTTCGAGCTAAGTATGGATCAGCAATACTCACTTAACGATATTGTTAGTGCGCTAGGTGGTCATGTTGTAGGTGATGGCAGTGTTTTAATTAGTAGAGTATCTTCTATTGCTAATGCACAGACCGGCTCCATTAGCTTCTTTAATGATAGTAAGTATCAAAAAGCACTAGCTGCAAGTAATGCTAGTGCTTTTATCATGAAAGAAGCACATGCAAGCCTCACAACACAACCCAAAATTATCGTTGATAATCCTTACGCGTACTTTGCAAAACTATCCGCATTTCTAAACCCTTTAGCCGTCGTGCCAACGGGTGTGCATAAAACTGCAGTGATTCATACTTCGGCACATATTCCGGCCTCTTGCAGCATTGGCCCGCTAGTCGTTATTGGAGAAAATGTAACACTGGGTGAACATGTGGTCATCACTAGTGGTTGCGTGATTGAAAATGATGTAAAAATTGCAGCAAGAACGCGTTTGGAACCAAATGTAGTCATCAAACACCATTGTGAGATTGGTGAAAATTGCCATATATTTTCAGGGGTAATTATTGGTTCAGATGGTTTTGGCTATGCTGAAGAGTCAGGTAAATGGCTTAAAATACCCCAAGTCGGGCGTGTAGTTATTCATGCTAATGTAGATATCGGCGCCAATACTACAGTTGACCGCGGTGCGATTGATGACACAATTATTGAGGAAGGTGTCAAACTCGATAATTTAATTCAGATAGGTCACAACTGTGTGATTGGTGCACATACCGTGATAGCTGGTTGTGTTGGTGTGGCGGGAAGCGCACGCATTGGCAAACACTGTAAAATAGGCGGTGCCGCGATGATATTGGGGCATTTGGAGATTGCTGATCACGTCACGGTTTCACCTGGCAGTATGATTACGCGCTCATTGCTGGCGGCGGATACTTATACCGCGCTTATGCCTTTCCAAACACACAAGGCATGGCTAAACACAGCGGCAAAGATTCGTCACTTAGATGACTTTGCGGCAAAAATTAAACAGCTTGAAAATGAAATTACTTTGTTAAAAGCAAAGTAATTGGCACATTCACAGCTTAACGATAAAACTCTTTATAAGAAGTAAACCGAGATTAATATGACTAATAATGCAATCGCTACTACTAGTATGGATATTCATGAAATTTTAGAGCATTTGCCGCATCGTTATCCATTTGTATTGGTTGATCGCGTGCTGTCTTTGGAGTTGGGTAAAGAAATCACCGCGATTAAAAACGTGAGCGTGAATGAGCCTTACTTTCCTGGACACTTTCCATATCACCCAGTAATGCCTGGTGTTTTGATTGTGGAAGCCATGGCACAAGCCGCTGCTATATTGTCTTTTAAGACAATGGACACCAAACCTACGGATGATTCTGTGTATTACTTTGCAGGCATTGATAGCGCCCGCTTTAAAAAGCCAGTTTCTCCTGGTGATCAAATTGTATTAAATGTAAAAATTGACCGTATTCTAAAAGGTATTTGGAAATACTCTGGTGTCGCTACTGTGGATGGTACCGTTGTGGCCGAAGCACAAATGATGTGTATATTAAAAGCCATTGAAAAATAAGATATTAATTAGCACCAAATCGCATACAAAGAATAAGTGAAGTCAAAATGCATACTGCAAAAATTCATCCAACCGCCATCATAGATGCTTCCGCAGCGCTGGATTCCAGCGTTGAGGTCGGCGCATACTCTGTGATTGGGCCGCACGTCAAGATTGATGCAGGGACACGCATTGCAAGTCATGTTGCGATTAATGGTCCAACTACTATTGGGAAAAATAACCAGATTTTTCAGTATTCGTCACTAGGTGAAGCGCCGCAAGATAAGAAATACAAAGGCGAGCCAACTTTGCTTGAGATTGGCGATAACAATACTATTCGCGAGTTCTGTACTTTTAATCGTGGCACGGTGCAAGATAAAGGCACAACTAAAATCGGTAACGATAACTGGATTATGGCATACGTGCATATTGCGCATGACTGCCAAGTTGGTAACCATACCATTTTAGCGAACAACTCATCACTTGCTGGTCACGTCGATATGGATGACTACGCTATTTTAGGCGGTTTTACCCTAGTGCATCAGTTCTGTAAAATTGGCTCTCATGTCATTACAGCAGTGGGTTCTGTGGTGTTTAAAGACATTCCACCTTATGTGACGGCAGCTGGCTATGATGCTAAACCACATGGCATTAACTCCGAAGGCCTTAAGCGTCGGGGGTTTTCACCGGAAAGTATTTTACAGATCAAACGCGCTTATAAAACGCTTTATCGTAAAGGCTTAACTTTAGAAGAATCTAAAGTGGAGCTAGAAGCAATGGTATCAAAAACACCAGAAATCGGGCTTTTAACTGATTTTCTGAATGTATCTACTCGCGGCATTGTCCGTTAATCTCGCATCATGGTTAGAATTGGCATCGTGGCTGGAGAAGCCTCAGGTGATTTACTTGGTAGTCACCTGATACAAGCACTTAAACAAAAACGTTCAGATATTGAGTTTGTCGGTATCGCTGGGCCTAAAATGATCAGTGAAGGTGCTAAATCACTTTACCCGATTGAACGACTTTCGGTACGTGGCTATCTCGAGGTGATTAAGCATTTGTGGGGCTTGCTCAAGCTGCGTCGTGAGTTGCTGAATCATTTTTTAAGTAATCCCCCCGATTTATTTATTGGCATCGATGCGCCGGACTTTAATTTCTGGCTAGAGCGAAAGCTTAAAAACAAAGGGGTTAAAACGATTCATTATGTAAGCCCATCTATTTGGGCGTGGCGCAAGAATCGTATCAACAAGATTAAAAAAGCGGTTAACCAAGTGTTGGCACTGTTTCCTTTTGAACCTGCTTTATATAAAGAGAAGGGTGTGCCTGTCGCCTATGTCGGCCATCCTTTAGCTGATATGTTGCCGATAGAGCCTGACGTTGCTGGCGCTCGCGAAATTCTAAAACTAGATGCCAGTGCGTTAATTGTAGCGATGCTTCCGGGTAGTCGCCAAAGTGAAGTTCAGCAACATGCGGACTTGTTTGTACAAACGGCTAAGCAAATTTACGCGCAGCAACCAAATGCCATATTTTTGGTGCCATTGATTACACGTGAAACACGTCGTATTTTTGAATTGGCTATTTTTAACGAGCCTGAAGCGCTTCCTATTCAGCTGCTGTTTGGACATGCGCATGATGCAATGGAAGCATCCAATGTGGTCATTGTTGCATCTGGTACTGCAACACTTGAGGCCGCATTACTTAAAAAACCGATGGTGATAACCTATCGCATGTCTAACCTGAGCTGGCAGCTGCTCAAACGTATGCGATTACAACCATATGTGGGTTTGCCCAATATCTTGGCTGAGAAATTTGTCGTGCCGGAGTTGTTACAGGATGATGCAACCGCTGAAAAAATTGCTCAAGCTGCGCTGGAACTCGTGAATGATAAAGAAAAGCTCGCCACAATTAAAAGTGAGTTTACCGACATTCATTATCAATTAAAGCAAAACACAGCTGAAAAAGCAGCAATTGCCGTACTCTCACATTTGAAATGAATCAAAGTCAGTTAATTTGCGGCGTTGACGAAGCTGGGCGTGGCCCACTAGCCGGCGATGTTTATGCCGCTGCCGTGATACTTGATCCAGAAAAACCGATTCAAGGGTTGGCTGACTCAAAAAAACTAAGTGAAAAAAAGCGTGATGCGTTGGCACTTGAGATTAAATCGCATGCTTTAGCTTGGAGCATTGCACACAGTACGGTAGAGGAAATTGACGAAATCAATATCTTGCAGGCTAGTTTGCTGGCAATGAAGCGTGCGATTGAATCAATACAAGCCAGTGAACCTGTGCAAGCTAGTCTAGCTGGCATGCTACCGATGCAATTGCTAGTGCAGGTAGATGGCAATCAATGCCCTAAAATCAGTTTACCGTGCGAGGCTATCGTTAAAGGTGATAGCAAAGTACAGGCAATTTCTGCAGCATCCATTTTAGCTAAAACCGCACGTGACGCTGCACTGTATGAGTTAGACCAGCAATATCCTATGTATGGATTTGCACAGCATAAGGGTTATCCAACAGCAGCTCATATGGCACTGTTGCGCCAACACGGCATTTCGCCTGTACACCGGCGCAGCTATGCACCAGTGCGAGCATTGATCCAGAATAATTAAGCTAACAGCAAGAACACCGTTGGTTTTTTATGTAAGTCTGGCAGCACCGACGTTTTCCATTCTTTCACACGTTTTGTGATAATTAACTCATCACTACAGCTAATATTGCAGGCGATACATAATCTAGTTTCACCATTGCATGTGTTGAGTATATCTTCAAGCATATGCTGATTACGGTAAGGTGTTTCGATAAATATCTGTGTTTCCTGCTGTTTTGAGCGCTTTTCAATTTCTTTAAGTTGAATAACGCGCGCGGCTTTATCACTCGGTAAGTAACCTAAAAAGGTAAAGCGCTGCCCATTCAGGCCACTTGCCATTAAGCTGAGTAAAATAGAGGAGGGGCCGACAAGCGGAGTTACTCGAATTCCCTTTTGGTGTGCAAGTGCGGCAAGCTTGGCACCGGGATCGGCGATGCCCGGACACCCAGCCTCGCTCATCAAGCCAACGTCTTTACCTGCCATCAGTGAGTTTAGTAAAGCGGGTAGCTCTTTATCACTCGTATGCTCATTTAATGGTTTAAGCAAAAGGTCGCGTATGGGCTTGCTGTGTTTAATCGCGCTTAAGAAATGACGCGCAGTTTTCTCATTCTCAACAATAAATTCATCTAACTGCTGTGCGATAGCCACTACCTCTGCAGGCAATACCTTGGTGATATTATCTTCGCCAAGAGTAACCGGAATAAAGTAGAGTGTTCCTGTTTTTTGATTAATCATTAATATTTCACTTGTACTCGATAACTTAATGTAGCCTTACCTTCTGCAGGTACGTCAATTTTCCATACAGCTGTATTACTAGTGGCTTTTTGGCTAGGATGAGTTTCTTTTGTTATTTTCCAATCGGCCGGAATCGGCTCTTGCACGGTAACAGTAACACGCTCTTTTTTAGCGTTTTTGATCACAATCTCATACGCGCTTTCGAACATACTATTACCTTTGGCCGGGCGTGGTAAGGTTTTGAAGTCAGATTGCTTTTTATCTGCGGTTACATCAAATGCGTCACCTAACTTAAGTCGTACTGTTTCGTTTTTAGGGGTATGGTCAATACGGTCTTCCCCTACAAATTGCGCATTTCCTGAGCTATCTTTTTTATAGACCCGCATAATGCCTTTAGGTAAGGGGATGCCTAATTTTGCAGCTTCTTTGTTATCAAAATCTACAAATACGCCAACCTTTAACTTCTGACCTAAATCACCATAGCTGGCGTTGTAATAGTAGTCAGCACCACGTAACACTAACTCTTTGTGTGCTGGCACCTGTGATGCAGAAAGCAGGGCTACTTGCTTGGTTTGATTCTCTGCAATAGTGGTTGGGCGATCCATACTGTATAAATGGTACTCAAGCAGTGACTCTTCAGCCATATGCGCAGCGGCGTCAGCTGTCATTTCTAAGCCTTTTCTCATACTCATCGCACGTGGGTAATTATCTTGTACACGATTAACATCTCCTGCTACTAGCTGCAATTTCGCATTTTGGTAACTGGTGCCACTAGTGTTGGTCAGCGTAACCCAGCCAGACAAATCTAGGCTGTCCTCTTTCGCATTTAGTTCTGCTACGTAATCAGCTTTCCAGTCCAAGCCGCCAGTCAAATAGCTCAACTCAACAGATTGCTCGCCTGCTGTTTTATTATTAAGCTTAGTAATCAGGGTAGGGCGGTCACGTAAATTGATCGGCACATTATCATACACAATACGACCAGGCATGCCAGTTTCAATACGGTTGCCGATTTTCATCACGACGCCGTTGTTAGCAGATAATACAGAAGCTTGTTCGCTGGTTTCTATGCCTGTAGCCGGGTTCGTGCTAATGACTCGCACCATTTTCCCTACATATTTTTCTAGTAGTTTTTGTGGTGTAAGTAAGTCAAAATCAAAATTTTGTTCTAAAGTATCAAAGCTTCCCTTATGGCTAAGGCTACGCAATAAGGCTGTTTCTGGCCGGATTTGCGCACTTACGTCGCGTAATGCCAAGTTGTTTAAACCACTATTTAGTTTAACTTTACGCTGATCTTTAACTAAGGCTAAATTGCCATTGTAGATAGTCACGGCAACAGACTGCTGATCGCTTAAACTGCTGATGGCTTCATCTGCCTCTGTCGCCATGACATTGCTTGATAAAACGGACAGCACGCAAAGTACGATCAATTTATATTGATTAGGCATTACAAACTCCTTCTTGGTGAGAGTGGGTAGATGTGGCAACAATAAATAGTATTTAGTTCATTTATATCACGGACACTTGCTCATGATTCAGCATGTTAATTAAAGCAATCAGCGGTAAGCCAATCAGCGCATTAGGGTCTTCACCAGTCATTCTTTCGATAATAGCAATGCCCAATCCTTCTGATTTGGCGCTACCGGCACAATGATAAGGCTGTTCTTTTAACAGATAATTTTCAATTTGCGCATCCGTTAAATTTCTAAACTGCACAACATAAGGCACAACTGCCGCTTGCATATGCTGCGTTTTTGCATTGTATAAACATAACGCGCTATGGAAAATCACTTCCCTGCCACGCATCATACGCAGTTGTTTAGTTGCATTGTCGTGATTTAATGGTTTGCCTAGTTGAATATTATCTAGTGTGGCTACCTGATCGCATCCAATCACCAGCGCATCTGTATGCGTTGCACCGATTTTGATGGCTTTATCTTGAGCTAATCTTAAAGCTGTTTCTTGAGGTAATTCATTTTCTAGTGGTGTTTCATCTACATCTGGAGAGATGCAGCTAAAAGGAATCTGCAAGCGAGTTAATAGCTCACGTCTGTAAATTGAAGAGGAAGCAAGGATTAAATTATTGTGCATGATTATTATGGTAATAAAAAAGCCGACAGTACTTATCCGTCGGCTTAGTTTGTTAATTAAAGCATCGATTATTCAGGTTGAATTTCAAGTAGAGATTCGTCTGGAGTAACAGTATCGCCTTTAGCTGCGTGGATAGCAACGACAATACCTGTGGTTGAAGCTTGGATTTCATTTTCCATTTTCATGGCTTCAATCACCAATACGCCATCACCAGCTTTTACTTTATCGCCAACGTTTACCTTAATCGCAACGATAGTGCCTGGCATAGAGGTGGTTACATGGCCTGGGTGAGAAGGGCGAGGACGGCCGCTACTTGTGTTGCTAGCTACTTTTCTTTTGCCGCCGCTACTTGTGCTGCCACCATTAGAAATCTCGATTTCACTCAAGGTTTCAACGATGACCTCTTCAGCAATACCGTCAATAGACACGAAATAAGGACGTTGCTCTTCACCAGCGTGGCCACTGCCTGTCACATTGATATGGAATGTTTCGCCATGCAATGTCACTTTAAATTCATTTGGTGCAAATCTTGGGCCGCTAGATTTAATTGAGTTTTTATCTAGCAATACTTCAGGCACTAATGAACCAGCATTACGCTCTTGTAAATAAGTTTGGCCAATATCCGGGAACATTGCATAAGTCAGCACATCTTCTTCTGACTTAGCAAACCTCTCAGCTTCACTGCTTAATCTTGCCATTTCTGGCTTCAGTAAATCTGCTGGTCTGCAGCTAACCACTTCAGCATCGCCAACAGCTTGTTGTTTGATGGCATCGTTAACCGCAGCAGGTGCTTTCCCGTATTGACCTAAGAAGTAGTTTTTAACTTCGTTGGTAATTGATTTGTAACGAGCACCAGTCATTACGTTAAGTACCGCTTGTGTACCTACGATTTGCGATGTTGGTGTCACCAAAGGAGGGTAGCCAAGGTCTTCACGTACTCTAGGAATTTCTTGCAGCACTTCATCCATGCGGTTAAGTGCGCCTTGCTCTTTTAGCTGGTTAGACAGGTTTGAAATCATACCGCCAGGGATCTGGTTCACCAGAACTCTGGTATCAACGCCGGTAAACTCACTCTCAAACTGCCAGTATTTCTTACGAACATCTCTGAAATAAGCAGTAATTTCCTGTAAAGCGGCTAAGTCTAAACCTGTGTCGTACTCAGTACCTTGTAACGCAGCCACTAGACTTTCTGTAGATGAATGGCTCGCACCTTCACCAAAAGATGAGTTACAGGTATCAATAATGCTCGCACCGGCCTCAATACCTTTAAGCAAGCTCATTGCAGATAAACCTGAGGTAGCATGGCTATGCAATTGAATTGGTAGGTTCACTGCACTACGCAATGCCTTAACCAACTCACCGGTACTTTGGGGCGTGAGTAAACCTGCCATATCTTTAATTGCGATCGTGTCGCAACCCATGGCTTCTAATTCTTTTGCTAACTGAACAAAATAGTTAACATCATGTACCGGGCTTGTTGTGTAAGCAATGGCACCTTCAGCATGTTTGCCTAGCTTTTTAACAGCTTCAACCGAAGTTTGAATGTTACGCAAGTCATTCATGGCGTCAAAAATACGGAAAACATCAACGCCGTTATCTGCTGATTTCTGTACAAAAGCACGCACCACATCATCAGAATAATGACGATAACCTAACAGGTTTTGGCCACGTAACAGCATTTTGATGCGACTGTTAGGTAAAGCTTTACGTAATTTAGCAAGACGCTCCCAAGGGTCTTCTTTTAGAAAACGTACGCATGCATCGAATGTTGCACCGCCCCAAGCTTCAAGCGACCAAAAGCCGATAGCATCAAGCTTTGCACAAATTGGTAGCATGTCATCAGTGCGCATGCGAGTTGCAATAAGCGACTGGTGACCATCGCGTAAAACTAGTTCAGTAACAGATACTTTTGCCATATTTTTTAATCTATCAATCTAAGGTTAAAGTTAATTTTAATGCTTGAAAATCTTGTTAAATACCTTCGTGTGCCGCAATCACCGCTGAAATCGCGGCTGCAATCAACTCTGGCGGAATCTCATTGGCGTAGTTTGCCAGCTCAGGATGGGCCTCTACAAAGCTGGTATTAAATTCAGCAGCTCTAAAGTCTGGGTGCTTAAGAATTTCTTGATAATAAGGGATGGTTGTTTTCACACCGTAAATGATCATGTCATCCAATGCACGGCGACCACGCTCAATCACACCTTCCCATGTTAGCGCCCATACCGTCAATTTTGCACACATTGAGTCATAGTATGGCGGTATTTCATAGCCACTAAATATGGCAGCATCCATACGCACACCAGGACCACCAGGCGCATAGTAACGTGTGATTTTACCAAAACTTGGCAAGAATCCGTTTTTAGGATCTTCCGCATTAATACGGAACTCCATCGCGTAACCTCTAAAGGACACGTCTTTTTGTTTGTACTGTAAAGGCAAGCCATAAGCCACGCGGATTTGTTCCTGCACAATATCAATACCTGTGATTGTTTCCGTCACAGTATGTTCCACTTGCAAGCGTGTGTTCATTTCCATGAAGTAGAACGTATTGTCAGAATCCAGCAAGAACTCTACAGTGCCTGCATTTTCATATCCTACCGCTTTGGCGGCTTTTACGGCCAACCCACCAATGTACTCACGCTGCGCTTGTGAAAGCTGAGGTGATGGTGCAATTTCAATTAACTTTTGGTTGCGGCGCTGTATTGAACAGTCGCGCTCAAACAAGTGAATAGCATTGCCCTGAGCGTCAGCCAATACTTGCACTTCAATATGGCGTGGTGACACTACACATTTTTCAATAAACACTTCAGGTTTACCGAAAGCCTTGCTTGCCTCACTAATCACGCGATCATAGTTGCCTAACAACTCTTTTTCGCTGTCACAACGGCGAATACCGCGACCGCCACCGCCATTCGTTGCTTTAAGCATGACAGGGTAGCCAATCTTGCTAGCAAGCGCTACGGCTTCTTCTAAGTTCTTTAAGTTGCCATTGCTTCCTGGCGTACACGGAATGCCTGCTTTAGTCATTGCATTACGTGCTTGAATCTTGTCGCCCATTTGGCGAATGACATCAGCCTTAGGGCCGATAAATTTAACACCGCGACGCTCACAAATCTCCGCTAGCTCTGGATTTTCAGACAAAAAGCCATAGCCAGGGTGCAGTGCGTCACAACCAGCAGCCACGGCCAAATTAACAATGTTATGTGCATTTAAATAGCCGGCAACAGGGTCTGCACCGATATGATAAGCTTCATCTGCTTTTTTAACATGCAAAGCCTGGCGGTCTGCATCTGTATAAATCGCAACAGATTTGATGCCCATCTCAGAGCATGCGCGCACAATACGTACTGCAATTTCACCGCGGTTAGCAACTAGAATTTTTTTGAACACGTAGGTAAGCCTTAATTTTATTAAATATCGTCACAAAAACAGTGCAATTGTAACATGGGAGCCTTAATTGCTAAATCCCTAGCGCAAATTTAGGCGCTAAATTCGACATGAAGAGTCATTTTAACTGCCCAAATTAATTGTCAAATAACCAAGTCAGCGCCCTTGCGTCTGATGAACCCATCAAACACTTTGTCTTTAATCTTGGTTTTTTAACCTGTACCGCCCATTATCTAGGATAATTTCACCAAATTTAATTCAACTTAATTAAAAGCATAATCATGACCAATCAAAACTTATTAATTGACAACCTAGCCTTTGCAGCCCGTGGCGAGCGCTTGCAAGCAAAGCTTCCACTTTCTGATTTCCCCAGGTTGAGTGAGCTCATTTCATCGCAGCAAACAAAAGGCGCCACACAAACTGGTGAGGTTGAGTTTAGGCTAGAAGGTGAGAAGAATGTGCTTGGGCAGTGCTTTCTACATTTGACGTTAAATGTTAACTTGTTAACGTCTTGTCAGCGCTGCCTAACCGACATGCCTTTAACTTTGGCGTTGAATTTTCACTACCTAATCAGCAATGTGGATGCAGGCACTTTGGATGATGTTGAGGCGGAGGCTGGTGATGATTTTGACGTTCAGGAGGTGAGTCAGTCAATGGATGTTAAGTTACTTGTTGAGGATGAGGTTATAATTGCGCTGCCAATCGCTCCTGTGCATGAGGATGATTGCGCGCCGGCCACAATGCAAAGTGGTGAGAAGCCTAACCCGTTTGCGGCGCTAAAAGGATTAATTAAATCTTAAAATATATAGTATTGGCTGACAAAACTAATGTTTTGTATTATTATTACGGGTTAGTTATTTAGTGTAATCTTAAATTAGTGATGCGTTATTCATTTATACGCATCGATTTACAAGTAATTGAGATGATGTTTTAATCATTTTATTGGAGTTTATTATGGCAGTTCAGCAAAACAAAAAGACACCTTCAAAGCGCGGTATGCACCGTTCGCACGACTTTTTGACAAATCCACCATTAGCAGTTGAGCCAACTACTGGCGAAACGCACTTGCGTCACCATATTAGTCCTAATGGCTACTACCGTGGCCGTAAAGTATTGCCATCAAAAGGCGAGTAAATATACTCGGCGAACAATCTCAATAACAACTTTAGTTTAAATTGAATTGTTTGGCAGTACAGGAAACATAACGCCGCTCCATTAGCTTGGAGCGGCGTTATGTTTTAATGGTGTACCTATTAATCATGTTGCTAGCTGATGGCAACGATGTTCCGATTAAATTACTATTCAGATTGAGTATAAAGTAATGGATATTACAATTGCAATCGACGCAATGGGTGGCGATCACGGCCCCCACGTAACAGTGCCGGCGGCATTAAAAGCATTAAATTCAGATTCTGAGTTGAATATTGTTTTAGTGGGCTTGAGCGATGTCATTGAAGCTGAACTCAAAGCACACAAAGCAACTGTTAGTCCGCGCCTGCGCATTCACCATGCAACTGAAGTTGTTACCATGGACGAGTCACCGCAAAGTGCCCTAAAGAATAAAAAAGATTCCTCCATGCGTGTTGCCATTAATTTGGTTAAAAGCGGTGAAGCCAACGCCTGTGTCAGCGCGGGCAATACCGGCGCACTCATGGCAACAGCACGTTTCGTGTTAAAAACATTGCCTGGCATTGATCGTCCGGCAATCGCCTCAGCTTTACCTAGTGAAAAAGGTAATACCTACATGCTAGATTTAGGGGCAAACGCCGACTGTACGCCTGAACATCTATATCAATTTGCCATCATGGGTGCCATGTTGGTGAGTTGTGTCGAGCATAAAGAGCGCCCAACCGTAGGCTTGCTAAATATAGGCTCGGAAGATATTAAAGGCAATGAAGTGGTCAAACAGGCTGGTGAGTTGCTCAAAGCCAGTCATTTGAACTTTTATGGTAATGTTGAAGGTGATGACATTTTTAAAGGAACGACCGATTTGGTTGTTTGTGATGGCTTTGTGGGCAACGTCTCACTGAAAACCACAGAGGGCCTTGCTCATATGATGGGTAAGTTTTTAACCCAAGAATTCAAAAAGAGCTGGTTAACCAAGCTAATGGCACTTTGTGCGATGCCAGTACTCAAAGCCTTTAAAAACCGCTTAGACCCACGTCGTTACAATGGGGCAAGCTTTTTGGGCTTGCGTGGTATTGTGGTTAAAAGTCACGGTGGTGCAGATCGCGTAGCTTTTTTCTCTGCAATCCATGTGGCGATAGAAGAAGCCCGTAGCGGAGTGCTACGTCGCATTACGGAGCAGCTGGAAATTGAACATTTACAACCGAGTACGGCTGTAAAAAACTCTCAGGATATGCAATGATATTTTCTCGTATAGCAGGTACCGGTAGCTATTTACCAAGCAAAATACTTACCAATGCTGATTTGGAACGCATGGTAGATACTACCGACGAATGGATTTTTACACGCACCGGCATACGTGAGCGCCATATAGCAGGCGAAGGCGAGTTTACAAGTGACCTAGCCTTTCAAGCTGCTAAAAATGCAATTGCCAGTGCAGGCTTGACTCCAAATGATATTGATTTGATTATTGTTGCGACTACTACGCCAGATAAAGTGTTTCCTAGCGTCGCGACAATGGTACAAAAGAAACTGGAGATATCAGGTTGCCCAGCATTTGACATACAAGCAGTTTGCAGTGGTTTTGTGTATGCGTTGACTACGGCAGATAACTTTATTAAATCTGGCAGCGCTAAATGTGCATTAGTCATCGGCGCCGAGACATTCTCACGCATCACTGATTACACCGACCGCGGCAATTGTATTCTTTGGGGTGATGGTGCTGGTGCAGTTGTGCTGCAGGCATCAAGTGAGCAGGGTGTTATTTCTACACACCTGCATGCTGATGGCCGTTATGAAAACATGCTGCATGTGCCGCGCAATGCTGACAAGCCTGATACCGTTGTGATGGAAGGTAACGCTGTATTTAAAATGGCGGTCAACACCTTGGATCAAATTGTTGATGAAACGCTTGCTGCTAATAATATGCAGAAATCAGACATTGACTGGCTGGTACCGCATCAAGCGAATATCCGCATACTGCAGGCTACTGCTAAAAAGTTAGAGATGAGCATGGATAAAGTGGTGGTCACTGTAGATAGGCACGGCAACACTTCTGCAGCATCTATTCCTTTAGCATTAGATACAGCAGTAAAAGACGGTCGCATCAAACGCGGTGACGTGATATTAATGGAGGCTTTTGGTGGCGGATTCACTTGGGGTTCTGCATTAATTAAGTATTAATATTCAATAAACTATATAGATAATATAAAGTAATTTATGAAAAAAATAGCATTCTTTTTTCCAGGCCAAGGCTCACAGTCAGTGGGCATGATGAGTGGCTTTGGTGACAATAAAATCATCCGTGATACATTCCAAGAAGCATCCGATGTTTTAGGTGTAGATTTTTGGGCAATGGCAACTGAAGCCAATGAACTGATTAACGAAACTACCAACACTCAACCTATTATGCTAACAGCAGGTATAGCTACTTGGCGTGCATGGCAGGCTGTATCAGACCAAATGCCAGCAGTAGTAGCGGGGCATAGCTTGGGTGAGTACACGGCATTGGTAGCGGCTGGCGCGCTATCATTTAAAGATGCGTTGCCGCTAGTAAGATATCGCGCGGAAGTGATGCAAAGTGCCGTGCCTGCGGGCGTGGGTGCGATGGCTGCAATTTTAGGGTTGGATGATGATGCAGTGCGCGCTGTCTGTACTGAAGCTGCGCAAGGTGAGGTGCTGGAGGCGGTTAATTTAAACTCACCAGGACAAGTGGTCATTGCCGGTAACAAAGCTGCTGTAGAGCGCGGCATGGAAGCTGCGAAAGCTAAAGGTGCCAAACGTGCGCTGGCTTTGCCTGTAAGCGTACCATCTCACTGTGCACTAATGCGTCCAGCTGCGCTTAAGTTGGCAGACTATTTAGCCAGTGTAACGATTAATGCACCGCTAATTCCAGTAGTACATAATGCTGATGTCGCGGCTTACAGTGACAGTGATAAAATAAAAGATGCACTAATACGCCAGTTATATAGCCCAGTACGCTGGGTTGAAACCGTGCAGCATATCGCCACACAAGGCATTGTGCAGTCTGCGGAGTGTGGTCCTGGTAAAGTATTAGCAGGATTGACTAAACGCATAGTTGCGGAACTGCCATGCATTGCATTAACAAGTAATGACGCATTACTTGAGCTCAAAAATACACTTTAGAAAATATACTTTAAAAATTATAAGAGGTTGCTTATGTTAGCTGGTCAAATTGCATTAATTACAGGCGCAAGCCGCGGCATTGGTGCTGCTATTGCTTTAGAGTTAGGTAAGCAAGGGGCGATTGTCATCGGTACTGCAACTTCTGACAAAGGAGCATCAGCCATCAGTGAGACACTGGCTGCTGCTGGCATTCAAGGTGAAGGTATGTCCTTAGATGTGAATGATGCAGCTCAAGTGGAAACTACGCTAAAAGCTATTGGTGAAAAGTACGGTGACGTGAGTGTTCTTGTTAACAATGCAGGCATCACGCGTGACACTTTACTCATGCGTATGAAAGATGATGATTGGGACGCGGTTATCAGCACTAATTTAACTTCAGTGTTTCGTATGAGCCAAGCAGTGTTGCGCCCGATGATGAAGGCGCGTGCAGGGCGCATTATTAGCATTTCATCTGTAGTGGGTCACATGGGTAATGCAGGTCAAACTAACTATGCCGCTGCCAAAGCTGGCATGACTGGTTTCACAAAATCATTGGCTGCCGAAGTTGGAAGCCGCGGAATTACTGTAAACTGTGTGGCTCCAGGTTTCATTGAAACTGATATGACAGCAGAGCTGTCTGAAGACATCACCAATAAAATGCTTGCTCGCATTCCAGTAGGGCGCTTAGGGTCAGTCAAAGAAATTGCAGCTACTGTTGCATTCTTAGCCTCACCTAATGCGGCTTATATCACTGGTGAAACTATCCACGTAAACGGCGGAATGTTGATGGTTTAATGGTGTTTTTATATAAAGACACCATTAGATTTGCTATCAATTGATTAAGTTTTTTGTATTATTGTTGAGTTTTGGTAGAATGTTGCCTTAGCTGAACTATTTTTTATATTTAAGCTATTTTTTATATTAAGGGGTATTTAGATGTCTGACATCGAACAACGTGTTAAAAAAATTGTTGCTGAACAACTAGGTGCAAATGAAGCTGATGTTAAAAATGCATCATCATTTGTAGATGATTTAGGTGCTGATTCACTAGATACAGTGGAGTTGGTAATGGCGCTAGAAGAAGAATTTGACTGCGAAATCCCTGATGAAGAAGCAGAAAAAATCACTACGGTTCAATTAGCGATTGATTACATCAATACTAACCTCAAATAAATTCACAATTAGGCAGTTTGCTCGTTCAGGGCTTGCTGCCTTTTGCCTTTTTGTTTCCTAATCCCAGTCTGCCAGTGTTTTTAGAGGAGACTCTAGATTCCACTGGATAAGTTTTACCTTAAGACCTAGGGAAGTCAGAAACCGAGATAGTCCTGTTGTACAGTGCTAGTTGCACAGTTTAAGTTGCGAGCAATTTGTAGCAATTTAATGCACATAGTAAAGAATTCTTAGAGGTATCCTGTATGTCTAAACGTAGAGTGGTTGTTACTGGTCTTGGCGTTGTATCACCGGTAGGTATTGGTGTTAAAACTGCTTGGGATAATCTTGTTGCTGGCAAGTCCGGCATTACACAAATTACTAAATTTGACACGAGCGCATTTGCATCGACAATTGCTGGTGAGGTCAAAGATTTTAATCCTGAAGATTTCATCACTGCCAAAGATGCTAGACGTATGGATACGTTTATTCAATACGGTTTAGCTGCCGCGATTGAAGCAGTGAAAGATTCAGGTATTGTTGCCACCGAAGAAAATGCCGAACGTATCGGCGTTTCGATTGGTTCAGGTATCGGCGGCATGCAACTGATTGAGGACACAGACATTCTGTACAAAGAGTCTGGTCCACGCAAAATATCGCCATTTTTTATCCCTGGCACGATCATCAACATGATTTCAGGTAACTTAAGCATTATGTTTGGCTTTAAAGGCCCTAATGTTTCGATTGTTACTGCCTGTACAACTGGCACGCACTCTATTGGTGATGCTTCACGCATGATTGAATATGGCGATGCAGATGTGATGATTGCTGGTGGCGCAGAAGCTGCTATTACCCGTTTAAGCGTTGGTGGCTTTGCTGCGGCGCGAGCACTTTCAACACGCAATGATGACCCAGCAACCGCTAGCCGCCCATGGGATAAAGACCGTGATGGCTTCGTGATTGGTGAGGGCGCTGGTGTGATGGTGCTGGAAGAGTACGAGCATGCCAAAAAACGTGGTGCAAAGATTTATGCGGAATTAAGTGGTTACGGCATGAGTGCTGACGCTTACCATATGACTGCGCCAAATATGGACGGCCCACGCCGCTCTATGCGTAATGCAATGCAGAATGCTGGCATTAATCCAGATGCAGTGCAATACGTCAACGCACACGGCACATCAACACCACTTGGCGATACCAATGAAACCAATGCAATTAAAGCTGCATTTGGTGAGCATGCTTACAAATTAGTGGTTAACTCAACTAAATCAATGACAGGCCATTTACTTGGCGGTGCCGGCGGTTTGGAATCAGTGTTTACTGTATTGGCAATTCACAATCAATTGTCACCACCTACCATCAATATCTTTAACCAAGATCCTGACTGTGATTTGGATTACTGTGCGAATACTGCACGTGATATGAAAATTGAGTATGCGCTGAAAAACAACTTTGGTTTTGGTGGTACGAACGGCAGTTTGGTGTTTAAAAAAATCTAACTAGCCATTTAGTTGCTGTAATCTAAGCCCGCATTGGTCGTCAATCGCGGGCTTTTTATTCACCGTTACATGGTGTATTAGGTAGTGTATTTGTGATGTGTATGGTTTAATTACGCCTTATGGCTTCTCATCATACATCTTTAATTAACGGCAGTTTTGATCAAACCATTTCCGCCACAGACCGTGGTTTTACCTACGGAGATGGTGTGTTCCGCACCATGAAAATTAAAGATGGGCAGCCAGTCAGTTGGCCTTTTCATTATCAGAAGTTAGTTGCAGATTGTGCAGTGATCGGTATTGTCTGCCCGAGTGCAGAACTGTTAATGTGTGACATTCAACTGTTGTTTCCAATTGACGAATTTGACAATGGACAAGTACAAGTTGTAAAAATCATCATTACCAGAGGCGAGGGCGAGCGCGGTTATGCACCACCTGCTGTGACGATTCCCACACGTGTATTAATTAAATCAACCATGCCCACGTATGCTGACGCCCATTACACTCAAGGTGTGCGGTTGCATCTGTGTGACACGCGCTTGGCACTGCAGCCCAAGCTAGCAGGCATTAAACACTTAAATCGCCTTGAAAACATTCTGGCGCGTATGGAGTGGCGTGATGAATCAATATTTGATGGACTGATGCTGGATCAGGACGATAGCGTCATTGAGTGCACTATGAGTAATATTTTTGCGCGCGTGGGTAAACAGTTATACACCCCAGATTTAAATACGTGCGGCGTGGCTGGCATCACCAGGCAGCGCATCCTTGGTTTAGAGGCGTTACTTGGTTTAACCATTCACATTACAACGCTATCATTGCCAGAGCTATTCAATGCAGATGAAGTAATTATTTGTAATAGTTTATATGGCGCATTTCAGGTAACCGCCATAGGCAATCAAACATGGGAGCAACAGACGTTGGCTTCTACAATTAGAAATATACTGACTCATGGTTAAACGTATTAAAAGATGGTTGATTATCTGCCTAGTTTCAATAGTATTGATAACAGCTTGGCTGGCGTATTACGCTATTTCTCCGCTCAGATTACAACCTAGCAGCCAGGAGGTGGTGATTGCCCCCAATAGCGGGCTACGCAGCATTGCCAATCAATTAGTTGCTCAAGGTGTGTTACGTGAGCCATGGCGCTTTATTTTGCTCGCCAAGCTTTTAAATAAAGAGCAGTATTTACAGGCCGGTAGCTACACTTTAAACAAAAATGTTTCCCCTTATCAGCTATTGCTGTCGCTCAATTATGGTAAAGCAACGCAAGGCAGTGTCACCTTTATTGAGGGACGCACCTTTGCACAAATGCGTGAGAAACTCGCTAAGAATGATGCGGTGAAGCAAACTACAACGACGTTGTCAGACCGTGAGATTATGCAGTTATTGGGTTCTAAATACACAACACCTGAAGGTTTGTTTTTCCCTGACACGTTTTACTTTAATCGTCACACGCCAGACATTGCGTTGTTAAAAATCAGCTACGATGCGATGCAGGCTAAGCTGAATAAAGCATGGCAAACTCGAGACCCAAACTTACCTTACAAAGATAGCTATGAAGCGCTAATTATGGCTTCAATTATCGAAAAAGAAACGGGAAAGCCTAGCGAACGCCCAATGATCGCAGGTGTTTTTGTCAACAGAATGCGGTTTGGTATGCGTTTGCAAACCGACCCTACCGTCATTTATGGCATGGGCTTGCAGTATGACGGTAATATCCGCAAAAAAGACTTGCTAACAGATACCCCTTATAACACCTATACCAGAAGCGGTTTGCCACCAACGCCAATTGCGATGCCAGGCATGGCTTCTATCGAGGCTGCATTACACCCGGCTGACACTAAAGCGCTGTATTTTGTAGGCAAGGGTGATGGTAGCCACGCTTTTTCTAATAATTTAAATGAGCATAACCGTGCGGTAGTGCTTTATCAGTTGAAGAAATAAAATATGACAGCAAAGTTTATTACTTTAGAGGGCATGGATGGCGCGGGTAAAAGCACCCATATCGCTGATATCATTAAGGCAATTAGCGCACGTGGTGTAGAGGTGGTCTCCACACGTGAGCCGGGTGGTACCGAGCTAGGTGAGCGCCTACGCGAGTTGCTACTGCATGAAGCAATGCACCCTGAAACCGAAACCCTGCTGATGTTCGCAGCTAGGCGCGAACATATTGCCAATGTGATTGCACCTGCATTAGCACGCGGCGCCTACGTACTGTCTGATCGATTTACAGACGCAACTTATGCTTACCAATGCGGCGCTAAGGGCGTATTAGCCTCAAAAATAGAGCAGCTGGAGTTATGGGTGCAAGAAAGCCTGCAGCCAGACTTAACCTTGCTTTTTGATGTGCCGGTTGAGGTCAGCATGCAGCGTTTATCAGCCGCACGCACCCCAGATAAGTTTGAAAGAGAATCTGCTGATTTCTTTACGCGCATTCGTCATGCTTATCTACAACGTGCGCAACAAAACCCAGCAAGATTCAAAGTGATTGATAGTAACCGTCCTTTAGATGAGGTTGCCAGATCTGTAATGCAGGCAATAGCATCGCTGTGACTAATATGAGCAATGTTGCTGACATTTACCCATGGCAAACCCAAATTTGGGAGCGTTTAGTGCAAGGTGGCCAACGCTTGCCGCATGCAATTTTACTGCATGGCAGGGCGGGTATTGGTAAGTACGACTTTGCGCGCAGCTTTAGCCAAGCACTTTTATGTTTGAATAGGGCGTCCAACGGAGCCGCATGCAAAACGTGCCCAAGCTGCAACTGGTTTAACGATGAGAGTCACCCAGACTTCCGCCTGTTAAGCCCTGAGCAAGAAACAGAAGCTGAAGATGCTGCGCCGAGCAAAAAAACCAAGAAAAAAACACAGATATCTGTTGCACAGATTCGCGATCTAAGTGATTTTTTAAGTTTATCCAGCCATCAAAGTAGTGGTGTGCGCATCGTGTTACTGCATCCGGCTGAAACCTTAAATATTGCTTCTGCAAACGCACTGCTCAAAATGCTGGAAGAGCCAGCACCAGGCGTGATTTTCATTTTGGTTGCCCATCAGCTGCAGCGTTTACTGCCAACCATCATTAGCCGCTGCCAAAAAATCAACATGCCAGTACCTAGCGAACTGCAAGCGCTTTCGTGGCTTGAACAGCAGGGCGTTAAAAATGCAAAGCAACAATTAGCCTATTTAGAAGGTTCGCCAATTAAGGTGTTTGCTGAGCAAATGCAATTTGACCAACTCTCTGAGATATGGCGCCATTTAGCGCTGGGCGCAAAGTTAGAGCCTTATGTACTTGCTCCTATGTTAATTGCTAACTCAGCCGAAGCTGGCGTGATTACCATCCAAAAGTGGCTATATGATATGGTCGCCGTTAAGTTAGGTCAGCAGGCACGCTATCATTTGCAGCACATCGGTGCTTTGCAAGCGCTGGCGGACAGAGTAAACTTAAGTCGGTTGTTCGATATGCATAAAAAACTGAACGAGTTAAGAAAATTGGCTTCGCATCCGCTGAACCATGATCTGCAGATGGAGGGCTTATTGCTTGATTACACTAAGCTTTTTACTACAGCGTAATTTTTAGAATTTTATAAAACACAGTAATTTTAAATATTTTTAATTTCGATATTCTTTGTTAACTTAACAGAATCAACACATTAAGTAGAACCCCAATAGAGTTTAATTATGGCTGAAGATACACAAGACGAAATTAAAACCCCCAACACCATTACACCCAAGCCTGGCGTACTATCACTGGCAATCAAGGAAAAAGCAGCGCTCTATGCGGCATATATGCCGTTTTTAGTGGGGGGAGGCTTGTTCATCCCAACAACGAAATCATTTCAGATAGGGGAAGAAGTATTCATGCTGCTGAGCCTGATTGATGATCCGGTTAAGTTAAAAGTGGTAGGTAATGTCGTTTGGGTTACGCCAAATACGCAAGGTAATAAACCGCAGGGTATTGGTGTTCAATTTAACGAAAAAAGCGGTGGCTTAGAAGCGCGCACTAAGATTGAAGGATTGCTCGGTAACGCTTTAAAATCATTACGTGCCACCCATACCATTTAGTCGAAAACCATTTAATTAAACACCATGCTTGTTGATTCTCATTGCCATCTTAATTTCCCAGAGCTATTAGCCAACCTACCTGCGATTAAACAATCTATGCAGGATAATCAGGTTAGCCATGCACTATGCATATCTGTCACCTTGCCGGACTTTCCTCAAGTATTGGCACTTGCTGAGGAAAATGAAAATTTTTATGCCTCTGTTGGCGTGCATCCCGATTATGAGGATATTCAGGAGCCAACCGTAGAGGAACTGATTAAACTGGCCAATCACCCCAAAGTAATTGCGATTGGGGAAACCGGGTTGGATTACTTTAGACTTACCGGTGATTTAGAATGGCAGCGCACCCGTTTTCGCACCCATATTCGTGCCGCGATTGCCACAGGCAAACCGCTGGTGATCCATACACGCAACTCACCTGAAGATACATTGCGCATTATGCGCGAAGAGAATGCACAGCAAGTTGGTGGAGTAATGCATTGTTTTACCGAAAGTTTAGATGTTGCACTGGAAGCGATTGCACTAGGTTTTTATATTTCGTTCTCTGGGATTATTACCTTTAAGAATGCGCATAGCATTAAAGAGGTTGCCAAGCACGTTCCGCTGGATAGAATTTTAGTGGAAACGGACTCTCCTTATTTAGCGCCTACACCTTATCGTGGCAAAACAAACCAGCCTAGTTATGTGAAACACGTAGCGGAGGAGGTGGCTAATTTACGCGGTATCTCTTTTGACACACTTTCCACAGCAACTACTGAAAACTTCTTCAGATTATTTAAACACGCTAAGCGCTAATATCAGGTGAGCAGTAAGCGTTATAAATCAAGTAACATCAGATAAAGGCAGTCAATGCAATTAACCATGTTAGGCGTAGGTTCCAGTGCCGGCACACCGATGATAGGTTGCCAATGCAGCACATGTGTATCTACCGATAAGCGCAATCATAGAACGCGTTGTTCAAGTGCAATTACTCTGGATAATGGCAAGGTTATTCTGATTGATACTGGCCCAGATCTGCGCCAGCAGGCCTTAAGAGAAGGGCTAATGAACGTAGATGCAGTGCTTTATACGCATACCCACGCAGACCACTTGCATGGGATTGATGATTTACGTGCCTACTGCCAGAGGCAGCGTTGCCAGATTCCGTTATACGGTAGCCCGGAAGCAATGCGGCATATTGCCGATAAGTTTGGTTACACGCTGCGTGAAGCTGGCGACTTTTGGGACTTACCCATTTTAAAAGTAAACCCGGTTACTTCATCGTTTACGTTATTTGAGCAAACTATCACCCCCATTCCTATTAAGCACGGGCATAGTGATATATACGGCTACCGTATTGGGAACTTGGTTTACTTAACTGATGTATCAGCAATACCCGCTAGCTCGATGGAGTTTTTAAATGATGTCGATGTACTGCTATTAGATTGTTTACGCATCACGCCGCATTATACGCACGTTAACTTGGAACAAAGCCTTGCATTGGCTAGTCAGATAGGGGCCAAAGCTACTTATTTAATCCATATGACGCATGATTTGGAGTATGCCGCACTTAGTGCGCAACTGCCAGCCAATGTGTTTGTCGGCTACGACGGATTAAAAATTAAAATTTAGCAGTAAACCGATTGCTCAGTTTATCGTTTGTTAATGCACGGTTCAATGAGATAATTCAGTGAGATAATAAAGCGTTAATTTTGGAGATAGATATGCAATTTAGTTTTAAGAAAGCCTTAACAACCGTAGCAATGGCCTCATTCTTAGTGGCTTCCATTTCAGTGACGCATGCTGCTCCCAAAACTTATACTGAAAATGAGTTTTTGAGTACATTTAGTGGAAAGAATAAAAAAGTAATTACTGATAAGCTAGGTGCGCCTTTCAAAAAAGAAATGTCTGTTAAACCATCGGGTGCCAATACAGTCATGCTTAAAGCTGGTGCAGATGAAAGCAAATCTAAACCAGTTAAAGTTGAAATGTGGTACTACAAGAATATCGTGAAATACGACCCAAAACGTACTTATAAAGAAACTGAAATTACGTTTGTTAATGATAAAGCAATGAACATTGCATTCTTTAACAACCGTTAATCCATAAAATCACACCTAATCGCTTAAAACGCTACTTGTAAGCTCAGTCCGCTCGCGTCCAAAAGTTGCGTTTTAAGTTTCAGTAGATTCAGCATCACCCATAGGCACAGCACAATACTAGGCAAGTTAAAGTCCAGCAATCCTGTATTGCAAGTGGTGCTCATTGTTAAACTATCACTGTAAAGCAGTTTGCCATAGCACTGAAATGTGGTTTAAACTAGTTCATATCTAAGCGTTATTATGCTGCATATATCACTAGCGATATCATTTGCTCACCCAGTTTGGAGGTGATGAACAATATGAACAAGCAACCGACTGTTAAAGGCATACTCTTTGATTTAGATGGCGTGCTTTATACTGGCTCCAGCCCTATATCTGGAGCAATAGATGCGGTGCGTACCATTAGAGCCAGTGGTCTACTATGCCGGTTTGTGACCAATACCAGCACATTGTCGCTGGTTTCATTACACAACAAGCTCAATGCCTTAGGCTTCTCCATCCCTATTCGTGAAATCATCAGTGCGCCTCAAGCCACATTGCTTTACTTAAAACAACAAACGCATGCCACTTGCCGCTTATTGCTGGCTGATGATGTTAAAAAAGATTTTAATGTACTGCCTCAATCATCGACTGATCCAGACTACATTGTGATTGGTGATATCGGCAATGCTTGGACTTACGCATTACTCAATGATGTCTTTAACGCATTGATGAAGGGCGCAAAGCTGATCACTATTCACAAAAACAAGTTTTGGCAAACCGAGCAAGGACTGCAAATGGATATAGGCGGTTTTGTAGAGGCTTTGGAATATGCCAGTGGTGTTAAAGCAATGGTCATCGGCAAACCGGCTCCTGAGTTTTTTAAAATCGCACTTGATGATTTAGGGCTCACGCCAGCAGAGGCAATGATGGTGGGCGATGATATTGATGTGGACGTGGGAGGCGGCCAGCAAGTAGGGCTGACTGGGGTGTTGGTTAAAACCGGGAAGTATCGCCAGCACTATGCAGAAGCATCGGCAATTAGGCCTGATATCCTAATTGATTCAGTGGCAGATTTACCGAAAGCACTAGGGCTGTGAACTAAGTAATACCACATAGCCATGATTGTCGTTAAACGGTGAAGAATGGAGTCTGATATGAATAACGAAACTTTCAATATGAGCATTCGTCAGTTCTTAAAAATGGCCGGCATTAGCTCCCAGCGGGAAATTGAACAAGCTGTAGCGCGAGCCAGCGCAAATAACACACTCAAAGGAAATGAGCATTTACCCGTTAAAATGACGCTCACAATAAGCGCATTGAACCTGAATGTCAGCTTTGATGGGACTATTGATCTTGGTTAATACAATCAATAAGTTGTAGTTTATAGTTACCTAAAAATATTAACATTTTTGCGCTAAGTTTTTCCTCGTTGCTAGGCGCCGTTGCCTGCCAACATATTGACTTTAGTTGCCATGATGAAGTCATTCTCATGCAAGCCGTTGATTTTGTGTGTCTGAAAAACAACGCTACAGTAACCCCAGCCTATCGTGATATCCGGGTGGTGTCCTTCCTGTTCGCATAAGTGCCCAACACGCTGCGCCAGCGCCAATGCATCCATAAAGTTCTTAAGCTTAAATGTGCGTTTAATTTTGGTGGCATCATCGCGTAGCTCCCAGCCGGGCGCTAACGCTAGGTACTGATTAGCCACTTCACTGGTCATAGGTGGGATCCCGCCCTGGCAAGGCGTACACTGTTTGGTAGTCAGGTCTATGCTGTTCATGGAAGCTCTCCTTAATTATTGATAGAAGCACTTGAGTTATGACAAACTTTAAATATATTAGTTGTTTATTCAGCACTTTTTAGTAGGCAGGCGTATCATGGAACTTATAAACAGGCCATAAGTCCCATTTATGTCACTGGCTTTAGAGTGACGCAGGGCGTTTGGTGGTGGCGCTATCATTGGTGAAGCCAATGCCATGGAAGGTGCCGAATATGTTGCGCTAGAAGTGAATAGCGCTTGTGGTGGGCTTGATGACTACTACGAAACAATTAGATGAGTTAATTAACCGTGAGTATCAGCATGGTTTCTACACGCAGCTAGAAGCTGACACCATCCCGCTTGGCCTAAACGAGAGCACTGTCAGGCTTATTTCCGCAAAAAAAAATGAACCGGCCTTCATGCTTGAGTGGCGCTTAAAGGCTTACCAGCACTGGTTAACGCTTTCAGAGCCCACATGGCCGAACCTGCATTACCCACCCATTGACTATCAGCACGCTTATTATTACTCTGCACCCAAATCAGAAAAAACTGGTCCGCGCGATTTATCAGAAATCGACCCAGAGTTACTGCGTACCTACGAGAAACTAGGCATTCCGCTAAGAGAGCAGCAGGTGTTGGCTGGCGTAGCGGTAGATGCGGTATTTGACAGCGTATCGGTAGCCACTACCTTTAAGCAAAAGTTATCTACGCTCGGGATTATTTTCTGCCCATTTTCAGAAGCTGTGCAGAAGCATCCGGAATTAGTGCAGCAATACCTAGGCTCAGTCGTGCCTTACACCGATAATTTTTTCGCAAGCTTGAATGCAGCAGTGTTTAGCGATGGCTCTTTCTGCTACATCCCCCCCGGGGTTAGATGCCCGATGGAGCTTTCAACTTACTTCCGCATTAACGCAAAGAATACGGGGCAGTTTGAGCGTACGCTTATTATTGCTGACAAAGACTCCTATGTAAGCTATCTGGAAGGCTGCACCGCCCCGATGCGAGATGAAAACCAGCTCCACGCTGCCGTTGTAGAGCTTATTGCACTGGAAGGCGCTCGAATCAAGTACGCTACGGTACAGAACTGGTACCCTGGAGATAAAGACGGTAAAGGTGGCATTTATAATTTTGTTACCAAACGCGGAGATTGCCGTGGTGATCGATCACATATTTCATGGACTCAGGTAGAAACTGGCTCAGCCATTACCTGGAAGTACCCCAGCGTTATCTTGCGTGGCAATGGCTCTGTGGGTGAGTTTTACTCAGTCGCACTCACCAACCACCACCAGCAAGCAGATACGGGGACTAAAATGATTCATATCGGCCAAGATACTAAGAGTACGGTGCTTTCTAAAGGAATTAGCGCAGGTTATGGCCAGAACACTTATAGAGGGTTGATTAAGGTGTTGTCTGGTGCAGAAAATGCGCGCAACTATACCCAGTGCGATTCATTGCTATTGGGCTCAAAATGTGGCGCACATACGTTTCCGTACATTGAAGTCAAAAACCCCAGTGCAAAGGTAGAACACGAAGCCTCTACCTCTCGTATCGGTGAAGACCAGTTGTTTTACTGCACTCAACGCGGCATCCCACCTGAGGACGCAGTATCAATGATCGTTAGTGGTTTTTGCAAAGCAGTGTTTCAGGAACTGCCCATGGAATTTGCGGTTGAGGCACAGAAATTATTAGGAGTCAGCTTAGAAGGTGGTACAGGCTAGGAGAGTTCACATGTTATCTATTAAAAACCTGCACGCATCAATTGACGGTAAAGAAATATTGCGTGGCATTGACCTTGAAGTGAAGGCGGGAGAAGTGCATGCCATTATGGGGCCTAATGCTTCTGGCAAAACCACGCTGGCTCAGTTACTGGCTGGTAGAGCGCTTTATGCTGTTACCGCAGGGAGTGTTCAGTATCTTGGCCGAGATTTACTCAGCATGACACCAGAGCAGCGTGCTTGTGAAGGCGTGTTTCTGGCTTTTCAATACCCAGTTGAAATTCCAGGGATTAGTAATGCGCTATTTCTTAAAACAGCACTTAACGCCATCCGTAAATATCACCTGTTGCCAGAGTTGGATGCGATGGATTTTCTGAGCCTAGTGCGCGAACGGATGAAACGAGTCGGCATGGATGACGCTATGCTGTTACGTGCAGTGAATGAGGGGTTTTCTGGAGGCGAGAAAAAACGTAATGAAATATTGCAGCTAAGTGTGCTGCAACCAAAATTAGCTATTCTTGATGAAACGGATTCTGGCCTTGATATAGATGCACTCAAATTGATTGCTGATGGCATCAACGATATGCGTGATCCTGAACGTGCAATCATTCTGGTGACTCACTACCAACGGCTTTTGGACTACGTTGTACCAGATATGGTGCATGTGCTGTCACAAGGACGCATTGTTAAATCAGGCGGGGCAGATTTGGCTAATAATCTTGAACAGCACGGTTACAGCTGGGTTAATACTGATGCCATTGCTAATCAAGCCATTCAGAATAGCCAGATAACCCAAGCCAACCAAGCCCCTTAGGAGCTAAGCCATGCATGCGCAACCACAATCTTGGCAAAATATAGCGTTATCGCTAGTGCCATATGAACTGGCTGGTAACGGCACGCCTTGGGTGTTGGCAACAAGGAAAGCCGCGTTTAAGCGTTTTGAATCTCATGGATTTCCGACCAAGCGCGAAGAGGAGTGGAAATACACCGATGTGTCATTGATTAGTAAGCGCGGAACGCTAGCGCCTGACAACATCCCACCTGAAGCATCATCTGAAGCAAAGTTACTTGCTTGGACCTTGCCTAGTGAAGGCATGCATCTGATGGTGTTTGTGAATGGGCACTTTGATTCTGGCTTATCTAACATTGACGATTTGCCTGCAGGTGTGCAGATAAGCAGTCTTGCAGATATGCTGGATGAAGGCGCAGAGCTACCAAAAGACTTGTTTAAGCAACAGCATGAACACACTGTATTTTCTGCGCTAAACAATGCATTTGTGACTGATGGTGCAGTATTGAACATTGCACCAAATACAGTGGTGAATAAACCGATTTATATTTTGCTTATCGCCAGCGGGCATGGCACGGCAATTTATCCGCGCATGATTATCATGGCTGGTGCTGGTGCATGCGCCACCATCATTGAACACTATATGGGCACTTTAGATGCACATAATTTCACCAATGCTACGACGCAGATTAACCTAGGTGATGGTGCAACGATTGAGCATTGCAAGCTTACACAGGAAGGTCCAGCAGCCGCACATATTGCAGGTATCCATGTACAACAATCCGAGGGCAGCCACTTTACTTCTAAATCATTTGTATTTGGCGGGCGATTAGTCCGAAACGATATTACTGTTAGCCTAAATGAGCCTAATTGCACATGCATCTTAGATGGTTTATATCTGTTAAATGATAAGCAGCATGTTGACCACCATACACGTATTGACCACATAGCAGCCTCATGTACTAGCCGCGAATACTACCGAGGCGTGCTAGATGGGGAGTCGCGCGGCGTATTTAACGGAAAAGTCATTGTGCACCATGGGGCTAATAACACTGATGCAAATCAGACCAACCATAACTTGCTGCTATCACGGCAAGCTGAAATTGATACTAAACCGCAGCTGGAAATTTTTGCGGATGATGTTAAATGCACACATGGGGCAACCGTGGGGCAATTGAGTGATGAAAGCTTGTTTTACTTACGCTCACGTGGCTTAGATGAAGTAGTGGCGCGCTCAATGCTGATTTATGGGTTTGCTAATGACATCATTCGTGGCGTGAATGTGCCTTATTTACGTACACGCCTAGAGCATCTTTTATTAGATCGTTTGCCACAGGGGGAGATGGTCAAGGAGCTGCTATGAAAATGGGTGAGTTCCATATGAACAAGCATGGTGGTACAAGTGATACAAGCACTGTTGAGTCCGAGATTACCAATCACCTGCTGGTACAGCATTGGCGAAAAGACTTCCCAATACTGCACACCAGCTTGTATGGTAAACCGCTAGTTTATTTTGACAATGCCGCCACCACACAAAAACCATCGATAGTCATCGAGGCGGAGAATCACTATTATCGTCACACCAACGCTAATGTACATCGCGGTATTCACACCCTAAGCCAGCAAGCTACAGAAGTATTTGAGTCTGCCAGAGGCAAGTTGCGGCAACTCATTAACGCACGTCACGACCATGAAATAATATTTGTACGCGGCACCACAGAAGCCATTAATTTAGTCGCACAGAGCTATGGGCGCAGCAGGTTTAAGGCTGGTGATGAAATTATTATCAGTGCCATGGAGCACCATTCCAACATCGTTCCCTGGCAAATGCTGTGTCAGCAAACCGGTGCCATCTTGCGCGTAGTGCCGGTGAGCGATGCTGGCGAGCTGGATATCAATGTCTATCAATCTTTACTCAATAAAAAAACCAAACTGGTTTCCATTTCACACGTATCCAACACTTTGGGTAGCATTAACCCTGTTAAAACCATCATCAACTATGCACATGCGAAACATGTGCCAGTGTTGCTGGATGGCGCACAGGCGATTGCTCATATTCCTGTCGATGTTCAAGATTTAGATTGTGACTTTTATGCTTTTTCTGGCCATAAACTATATGGACCAACAGGAATTGGCGTGCTTTATGGTAAAGCTGACCTGTTAGACGAAATGCCCCCATACCAAGGGGGAGGGGACATGATTAGCTCAGTAAGTTTTGAGGCCACGACTTACAACAAGCTACCGTATAAGTTTGAAGCAGGTACTCCCAATATTGCCGGTGCAGTTGGCATTGGTACCGCGGTGGACTACTTAAGCGCCATAGGGCTTGATGCTATTGTCAAGCACGAAGACTCTCTCTTAAATTACGCCACTGAGCTGATGACCAACATACCAGAGCTACGCATCATCGGCAACGCCAGACATAAAACCGGCATCATTTCATACGTAATGGCTGGTGTGCATCCGCATGACATCGGTACCTTTTTAGATAGGCAAGCCATTGCCGTCCGGACTGGTCATCATTGCACCATGCCGCTAATGGAGCGTTTTGGCGTTCCGGCGACGGTGCGTATCTCATTTGCGCTATACAACACAAAAAATGAGATAGATAAGCTAGTGAGTGCAATTTATCAAGCAAGGGAGTTATTTAAGTGAACGACTTGCGCGATCTCTATCAAGACATGATTTTTGACCATTACCGTCAGCCTAGAAACTATGGTCAACTGGAGAATGCTAACCATAAAGCAGAAGGCTACAATCCATTATGCGGAGATAAAGTAAGCTTAACGCTCACACTCAAAGATGGCGTTATTCACGACCTAAAGTTTGAAGGTAGCGGCTGCGCAATTTCAACTGCTTCAGCCTCACTGATGACAGAGGCATTAAAAGGAAAAACTGCAGAAGAAGCACTTAGTATGCTCGAGGATTTTAAAGCATTAGTGACTGGTGCCAGTGTAGCTAAAGATATGGGAAAGCTCACTGTACTCGCTGGCGTGCAAGCGTTTCCGCAACGGGTTAAATGCGCCACACTGGCATGGCACACATTGCAAGCGGCGTTAAAAAGCAGCACTGAGCCTGTGACCACGGAGTAAGTAATCTATGATGTTTGATTGGAAAAAGTTCGCAGATGAGCAGCAATCCCCGGCACCAAGCAAAGAGGCGCTTTTGGTGCGGGTAAGAGAGATGTTGCAGTCAATATATGACCCAGAACTTCCAGTGAACATATACGACCTAGGCTTGGTTTATCAATTAGAGGCCACGGAATCTGGGCATATCAATATCACCATGACACTCACCACGCCCAATTGCCCAGTAGCACAAACCTTTCCTGATACCGTGCGGGAAAAATTGCTTTGTGTGCCAGGTGTTAACGGCATAGATGTGACGTTGGTATGGGATCCACCGTGGGGCCGTGACAGTATGAGTGAAGCGGCTAAATTACAACTTGGCATGCTATAAGGAGCACCAATATGAGTAACTGGATAGATGTGGCGGCAATAGACGATTTTAAATCTGGCACTTGCCGCGTAGTAAAGACTGACGAAGCATCGGTTGCCGTATTCAACATTGATGGGCGTTACTATGCGATTGATAACCTGTGTAGCCACGAGGAGGCTGAATTATCAACCGGAAAACTTGAGCGTGATGAAGTCATCTGCCCGCTACATGGGGCGCACTTTTCTTTGGTTACTGGAGAGGCGCTCACTGCGCCTGCATATGAAAATTTACGAACCTACCCAGTCAGAATTAATAATGGATGGCTAGAAGTGGACACCGAACTTCAGTGGGATATTGCCTAGATACAAGTATATATCAATGATTTAATAGCTTATTTCAGGCAATTGTAATTAAATGTCATGTATAAATGCATAAATAGTTCTACAATGAGTACCATAGCTAAGTAAAAACAAAGCTTAAGTAAAAACAAAGTCAAATAAATATAAGGTTAAGTAAACACAAGATTTAGATATAACGATACATAAGCTAATGACCAATTTTTTGGGAGGGTAGTTTCATGAGTCTTTTAAATTTATTCTGGTTGTTTTTTGTACCAACAAAAGGATGGCGGCATCTCGTACAGCGCAAGCTATCTATGCACAGGCTTTATTTGCTGCATGTAGTTCCAATGTCATTGATACCCCCGTTGTTCATCTACTGTGCAGCGGGGAAATACGCGGGAGACTTACTTCCGGTTTTATCTAATCAGAAATTATTATTAGTCGCAGCAATTCTTTTCGTTGTTGAGTTGGCTTCGGTTCCGGTGATGGGTCTCATTATTCGCCAATTAGGGGAGGTTGCAGAAATTCACCCCACTTATCATCAAGCCTTCACGCTTGCAGCTGTAGCACCCACTCCTTTATGGCTAGCGCCAATTGTGCTTTTGGTCCCTGACATGACGTTTAACCTAGTAGTGCTCACCATGGCATTAATGGCCACAGTAGGATTTATCTATTATGGGGTTCCTGCGGTGTTTCATATAAAAGAGCGCGGTCATGCGATTTTGATGTTTGGCGCTGTATTAACTGCAGGTGTTATTGGCTGGGCGCTGCTAATGATTGTTACCTTAGTGGTATTAGGTAGCGTGCAGAACTTATAATTGCGGTAGTATCGTTCGCACCATCAAGAGGCTCTAAATGAGCCTCTTGATGCATTTATGTTTGCTGAAAATGAGTTAAAAGGGTAATGAGTAGATGTTTTGGCGTAATAATAAAAACCTAAATCTTTATAAAATCTTACATCATGCCACAGACTGCACCAACAGCCGAGATGGTGCAAAAATGGTGGTGTATTGTCCGATTGAGCGACCAGAGCAAGTGTTTGTTAGAGATGAAGCTGAGTTCATGGTGAAATTTACACAAGTCGACTAGTATTTTGGATATTGACCAGCATTGCAACCGGTACCCAACCCATTCAGGTTGAGTACCGTGCGTAACACAATCTAGTTGTGCGGAATTTCCCCACCCAATGCATTGGTTAAGTCAGCCAGCATCCTAGCCAGCTCACCTGTCATCAGGGTGAAGTCTAGCGCAAATATTTCATCAGCATCCTCTGCTAAGGTTGTTGAATCCTCTTTAATAATATCTAGAAATTCGAGCCGTTTAATTTGCATTTGCTCGGTGAGTACAAAAGATATTCTGTCATTCCAAGTCATGCCTAAACGCGTCACTCGCTTGCCTGCGGCTATGTGCTTCATGATTTCATCGCCTTCTAGCGCATGGTTCGCATAACGAATCGTGGCTTTGCTTTCACCGGCGGCGCGCAGTTCTAACTCACGGTCTATCGTGAAACCTGATGGTGCATTACCGCTTGCCAGCCAATCAGTCATGGCGCTCACTGCAGATACATTGGTATGCAACTGTTTAAACGGCACACCTTCAATCGACTTATTAAAAAACTCTAATAACTCTTCCGCCTTAGACGATGAAGCTGCATCAATCACCAAATAGCCGTTTACAGGGTCCAGCCATGCGTAAGTCGTACGTTGCAGTGCAAAAGCCCTAGGCAGCAGTTCTTCGGTAACAGCTTCTTTGAGTTCTTTTTTCTCTTTACGGCCAACTTTATAGCCTTGCTGCGCTTCAATCTCAATGACGCGCTCTTTTAAAAATCGATTAATGATGGTAGCTGGCAATAATTTTTGCTCTACGCCTAACGCGAAAAGCAGTTGGTTGTTTGCATGGTGCACAAGCTTGTCTCCGTGGCATGCAACCCAGCCACGGCTCAGCTTATCTAGTCCACTACACGGCAACAGTGGCTTTAGTGATAGCTTTTCAACTAACTGATCGTGAGTAATAGTGCTGTCTGCTACGAGACGATAGATAAAGGTATTTTTAAACCACATGAAAAGAGCGCTCAGAAAAAAAGCGCCGATTATACTGAACTTGGGCTGTTATAGATGCCATCTTTATTTAAATAAAGATGGCATCTCCCCGGATATCAATTGATTTTCAATCTAGTCAAACTCTCTTACCTCAAATGCCTCTCTTAATCTTGCATTGATGGCATCAATATCATCATCCTGTAATTGACTAGGCGCAGTTGCTTGTTTACTAGCTGGAGCAGAGGTATTTGCTGGCGTTGATGCTGCGCCTGTTGTAAACCATTTTGCAAATGGTTCTGCATTCACACCTTGTGGTACGTACCAGTGTTTTGATTCCGCATTCCACTTGGCGCCAAGTGCTTTTGCTTGGTCTTTTTCATTAAACGGTACTTTAAGTGCTATGTTTGTTGCTGTCATGCTTATCCTGTTTCTATTGCCAATTGATTTGATTTGCCTATTAGACATAAGCTGGTTGATTAAAAAACGTCCCCTTAGGAGGGAGATGCTCTATTCACTGAACTACGGAGCAACTGTTCTGGAGGCCCAATTTTTAGATATGGCTTTGATGATGGCTGTTTATTCATTCTCTAATCTAGTCGAGATAATACCAATATCCAATTAGTTTATATAGGATAAAAATACATGCAGAGCATCTTCCTTCGGCAGGATTAAGAATTTGACACTAAGCCATATCACTATTTTCTTGCATCAGACTTTCTCTTGCTTTTCCAGCCTGCATTAATATTTCTGCCAGCCGCCTAACGCCTGGCCCTGCAAAATCTGGCCTCGCATATATTAAATAAAGTGGCAATGTACGCACACCGCCTTCGCGCAGCGGCAGTGCTTTTAACTGCCCAGATTCTAATTGCTCTTTGATATGTGCAGCCGGTAGCCAGGCAAACCCAAACCCCATGGTTAAAGCTTCAATGGAGGTTGCAATATTACTTACCGTCCAGCGTTGGTTAACTTCTATGGTGGCCGTGTTCTTATCGCGCTTGGCGCCTGAATCCCGCACCACAATATGGCGGTGTGATTGCAGGTCTCTGTAAGTTAACACACGATTTAGCTGATGCAGAGGATGTTCGCTCTGTGCAACCGCTATCAGCTGTATCGTCATGATTTGGTCACCTAAAAACCCCGATGGTATATTAGGAGAGATTGCCAAATCCGCTTCACCTTTATATAGCGCATCTGAAGTGCCACCTAATACCGACTCAATCAACTCCACTCTCGTGTGCGGGCTTTCCAGACCAAATTGATTAAGGCAATCCAGTAGTAGTCGGGTAGGGAATAGAATTTCGGCCGCGATGTGAATAACCGCCTCCCAACCAGCTGATAGCCTATTAGCTGCGGCCTCCAAGTCGTTTGCTTCATTCACTAACGCAAGTGCACGCCGATACAACATTTGCCCGGTTGGCGTTAGCACCGCCTTACGTCCTTGAATCTCAAATGCTTTTAATGCCAGCAAGGATTCAATTTTTTGCACAGCGTAAGTAACTGCAGATTGGCTTTTGTAAAGTTTCTCCGCGGCTTGCGCATACCCGCCAGTTTCCACTACGGTAATTAAGGAACGCCACTGCTCAAGAGAGATGTTAGGCATGCTATCAATCTAATTTTTAGATAATTAATAGCGAAATATTATACTTTTTTATCTGATAAATAAAATGTTTAATAGCGACATACCAATTTAACTACAAATCATTGCTATGCAAAAAGCTCGCTACACATTAACTGCCATCGCTATCCATTGGGGGATGGCAATACTATTAATCGCGCTATTTGTCGTTGGTTTGTATATGCATGAACTTAAGTTTTCTCCATTAAAGCTACAAATTTACGCATGGCATAAATGGGCTGGCGTAACAGCCTTCATATTAGTGATGTTGCGCCTCGCATGGCGGCTCAAGCATCGTCCGCCAGCTTTGCCGTGGACGATGTCTAAAATGACCAAACTTGGCGCGAATATTGGGCATGGCATGCTGTATCTCTTAATGATTGCCATTCCATTATCCGGCTGGTTAATGAGCTCAGCCAAAGGTTTTCAAACTGTTTATTTTGGCGTGCTACCAATTCCGGATCTGTTATCTAAAGACAAAGCGATAGGTGATGCATTAGGAGCTGTGCACATGATTTTAAATTACAGCATGGCAGCTATATTAGTTGGGCATATAGGTGCAGCCATCAAACACCATGTAGTGGATAAAGATGATGTGTTGCGTCGCATGTTGCCATGGCGTACTCGTTAAGATAAATGAAAGGTCTGCAAAATGAATATTAAAGTATGGGCAAGTGTAATCGGTGGTTTGATGCTAGCTTCTGGAGCACAAGCGACAGAGTTCACCAGCATTCAAAATGACAAAAGCTCACTGCATTTTGTGTATAAACAAATGGGCGTGCCTGTAGATGGCAGTTTTAATAAATTCAATGCACAGTTGGCATTTGACCCTAGCAAGCCGGCTAATGCAAAAGTTGATTTTGAACTTAATTTGGCAAGTATTGATGCGGGCTCAGATGAAGCCAATGATGAGGTCTCCGGCAAAAGTTGGTTCAACACCAAGGTATACCCAAAGGCAACGTTTGCATCTACCGCAGTTAAACAACTGGCAGCAAACCGATATGAAGTCAGCGGCAAGATGACGATTAAGGGGCGCACACAAATGATTACGGCACCATTCACATTTACCCCGCAAGGCAATACAGCCAAGGTTGATGGCAGTTTTGTACTCAAACGATCTGAATTTGCAATCGGCGAGGGTATGTGGGCAGACTTCGGCACCGTTGCTAACGAAATACAAATTAACTTCCACTTTCTGGCCAATGCCAGCAAATAACTTTTTTAAATCACTATCATCAGGAGTAACACTATGAAACGTATCGCACTTTTAGCTATTGTAGCTAGCCTTTCAACGACAGCACTGGCAGCACCAGAAACTTATGTGATTGATAACACACATACATTTCCACGCTTTTCTTACAGCCATTTTGGATACTCAACACAATTGAGTCACTTTGACAAAACAACAGGAAAAATCACGATAGACCGCGAAGCAAAAACAGGCTCTATGGATATCGCTATTGATACAACCTCAGTAAGTACTGGCTATCCGCTATTTAATGAGCATATTCAAGGTGAAGATTTCTTAAGTACTGAGAAGTTTCCTGTTGCTAACTTCACTTCAAAAAAATTAAACTTCAATGGTGATAAGTTAGCATCTGTAGATGGCACACTCACGCTCAAAGGCGTAAGCAAACCAGTAACACTTACAGTCACATCATTTATGTGCATGCCACACCCAATGTTGAAAAAAGATGCTTGCGGCGCAAACGCAACTGCAACAGTAAAACGCTCTGATTTCAACATGAGCAAATATGTGCCTTACGTTGGTGACGAAGTCACTATCACCTTACCAGTTGAAGCCGTTAAACAATAAGTAGCTTTGACGCCACGGCATATAGATGCTTGCCGTGGCACTGCTTATTGGCAGTACAGTTTGCACAGGTGCAATAATGCCTAAAAGGATGTTTTGATGAAAACACGCTCATTGCAGCAATTGATTACGTCTATCCCCACTACAGATGGGGCAGGGGTGAGGTTGAGCCGCAGTATTGGCAAGACAGCATCCTTTCGCCTTGACCCATTCCTGATGTTGGATGAGTTCTCATCAAGCAACCCCGATGACTATATTGCCGGCTTTCCTGATCATCCACACCGCGGCTTTGAAACTGTCACCTACATGCTAGATGGCAGCATGCTCCATCGCGATCACCTTGGCAACCAAGGCCAGTTAAAGGGCGGCGGTGCACAATGGATGACGGCAGGGCGTGGCATCATTCACTCGGAAATTCCGCAACAAGAAAGTGGCCGTATGCGTGGATTTCAGTTATGGCTAAACCTGCCAGCTAAAGAAAAAATGAAAGCCGCGGCATACAGGGATATTCATCCCGAAGAAATTCCTGAAATGGATTTACCAAACGGCGGGAAAATAAGAGTGATTGCCGGTAATGCCCAAATAGAAGGCCAACCATTAGCTGGCCCAATTCAAGGTGGCACAACCGAGCCACTGTTTTGGGATATTCACTTACCTGCCATGGCGTCATTTGCACATGCAGTGCCATTAGGGCATACCGCATTTATCTACGCATACGAGGGCAGGGTAAACATAGAGCAAGGCACATCCCAAGTTACGCTGATGCCACAAGTGGCAGGCGAACTCTCTGATGGGGACTACTTAGCAATTAGCACGCTTGATCAACCTGCGGCCTTTTTACTAGTTGCAGCAAAACCACTGTATGAGCCAGTTGCGCAGTACGGCCCATTTGTGATGAACACGCAAGATGAAATTGCCCAAGCCATTATCGATTACCAAACAGGTCAGCTCACAAGCCCTGCACCACGACCATGATTAACTTATGCCATCAGTAACATCCGTCAACAACGAGCGCAGCGTATTGCTAACGCTTGCGGGTATTCAATTTAGCCATATTCTTGACTTCATGATCATGATGCCGCTAGGTCCCATGTTGATGAAGGAATTTAGCATCAATACGCACGAGTTTGGCTTGTTAGTTGCCGCTTATAGCTTTAGTTCGGCATTTTCAGGGCTATTGGGCGCAGCGTTTATTGATCGCTTTGAGCGTAAGCAACTGCTAATTATGATGTCAGTTTGCTTTGCCATCACCACAATGGCCTGCGGGATGGCAACGAGCTATGCGGCCTTGCTTTTGTTTAGAGGGCTGTCCGGAGTGTTTGGAGGCATTATGGGAGCCATGGTACAAACCATGGTGGCCGATCTCATTCCGTTTAAACGCCGCGGCAAAGCGAATGGTATTATTTCAACCGCATTCTCCATCTCTACAGTAGCTGGTGTTCCAGTTTCGCTCTGGATCGCGACCCATTACCTATGGCGTGCACCATTTTTCTTGATAGCGGTCGTGACAGCACTGTTTATATTCACAGCTAATCGACTACTACCAACCATAGATCAACATTTAAGCATCAAACGCAGTCATCCATTTGCGCCTATGTTTGCCGTGTTACGTGATAAAAATCATATCAAGGCGCTCATCTTTTCTGCACTGATTATTTTCTCCAGCTTTACTGTGATTCCCTATTTAACAGTTTACGCAGTCAACAACGTAAATATCTCGCAGCATGATATCCCGTTGGTCTATCTAGCGGGCGGAGCCGCCACCCTGATTACAGCGCGCCTGATTGGGCGATGGGCAGACCATGCGGGGAAAGTTCTGGTGTATAGGCTGGTCGGGTTAGCTGCAACTTTGCCCATCCTATTAATTACCCAATCAGGGCCGGTGCCTTTGTGGGCTTGGTTGCTTTATACCACGGCTTTTTTCGTTTTAGTCTCTGGCCGTATGATTCCTGCGATGACGGTAGTTATTTCTGCTGCTCAGCCAAAACTGCGTGGTACCTTTATGTCACTGAACTCGACGGTACAATCGTTAGCGATGGGCTTATCTACTACTTTGGGCGGGTTTATTGTTACGCAGGACACAACTAGCGGTGCGTTTATAGGATACGAGCATGCAGGCTATATTGCGGTTTTATTGAACGTATTGGCGATTATATTCGTATCAAAAATTGTCATGCATGACCGCGCAGTGGCGGCACAAAACACATTCAGCGAATCTTAATCAGGATTACATTGCAATAGGACGTTACGGCAAGCTTACTAGTTTTGCTCACCATCTACAGGTTTATGAACAGCAAACCCTGATTCAATCCATGCATCAATGCCTCCGGCAAGCGGTCTCACATTGAAGTATCCATGATTCATAAAGGCTTTAGCCACTTTGGCTGCGGTAACTTCGTTAGGGCATGAGCAATACAATACGATATCTTCGCTGATATCTATTTCAGGCAGAATGGCCTCAATTTGCTCGGTAGAGACAAATCTTGCGCTAGGTATCCATCCGTCTTCGATTAATTTTGGTGGTCTGGTATCAATAATAACCGGCTGTTTGCCGCTTTCTAGCATCTCATTCAATGCTGCTACGCTAATACGTGCCATCCTTAACGCTTTAAGAAAACGATAGCGCTCCCACCATTTGTTGGCTATAAATAGAACAAACGCGAACGCAATTATTAAAGCACCCCATTTGCCCATCTCAACCAACGTTAACAGCAGCTGATCAATAGAAGCGCTGAACATTGAGCCTAGTAAGATAGCTGAGCCTACCCAGACGGCTGCGCCAATAGTATCAAACACAATAAAAGTAAACGTTTTAGTACCTAGCGCACCAGCAAGCGCACTGGAAATAGAAGCAAAACCAGGGACGAACTTACAAAACAGTAGGGCAGAGGGGCCAATTTTAAGGTACATAGATTCAGTTTGCTTCACACATGAGTCTGGCGAAAGCGAGATTCGACAAAGCTTGCCCATCACTTTCTTCCCATAACGACGGCCCGCAAGATACCAGAACATATCGGCCAGTAGTGCACCAATAACGGCAACCAGCATTAGGTTCGCCAGTGAGGCTTCATGATTAACACTGATAGCACTTGCGATCAGTATCGTAGGGTATGCGGGTAACGGCAAACCAATCTGCTCTAAAAAAACATTAAAGAACACAATCAGTAAACCATACTGATGCAATAAATTAAGCAGTAAATCCATGTGTTTGGTGTCTTATTAGAAGCTAAAATCGGGAGGATGGCCAAGTGCCATCAATTATTGCATCACTTACTAGTGCTGGCAAAAGTAAATTGAATGTTTATTGCGATTAGGAGGTGCCTACTTAAGCTAACGTTGCCTGCTGTAGGTTAAGACATAAGCAACTTAAGAAAGGTGCAGCATTATTAATTTTAAGATACTCCCACAGCATTGAAGACCTTATGCTGTGGGGTTTTAAGCATGGGCTTAACTAATACAACCTACTTTTTGTAGTTAGGTTAATTAGTTAACTTTATCTTTAAGTGTTTTACCAGCTTTAAATACAGGCGCATTGCGTGCAGCAATTTGGATGGTTGCGCCAGTAGAAGGGTTACGGCCAGAACGAGCCGCTTTTTTTGTTACTTGGAATGTACCGAAGCCAACAAGAGCTACGTTGTCCCCAGCTTTTAATGCTTCACCAACCGTATTGATGATGGCATCTAATACGCGATTTGTGTCAGCTTGCGTTACGCCAGCTTCAGCCGCTACTTTTGCGACCAATTCAGATTTGTTCATATAAATTCCTATAATATGGTTAATAGCACTCTAAAGCCAGATTACATAAGGCTTGCAGAGAATTTACATCCTAGCACACATTCATAATCCATCAATCATAGTTATCAGCATAAATGCACAATTCTAGCCATCTTGGCGCAAAAAACCTGCTCACAAGCCCAGTTGACGCGCTGAAAACACTGTCAGCTAGGCTGCAGTGTCGTTAATTTAGGCGGCGTGGGGCAGTTACACCGAGCTTTTAATCAGTGCAATTGCGGCGCTTTTGGCTCTGCTAGCAGCACCTGAGCCCGGGTTTAACCTTTCAACCAGCGCAGCACCTTCAAAGATAATGGTTAATTGTTGGCCAAGTGCAACGGCATCATGTGCACCAGCTGTTTGTGCGATTTTAGCTAGGTAGTCTTGTAGCTCTGCGGCCAGTACAGCCGAATATTGGTTGATTGGGTGCTCAGGGCTAGGAAACTCTACAGAGGCAATATGGAAAGGTAGGCCATGAAACTCAGGTGTAGTAATCCAGGTTTCAACCAGTTCGCACAGCGACACTAGAATATCAATTGAGTTAGCCTTTTTAGAAACAAGGCGTGTGTTTAACCACTCATAAAACTTATCTGATTTACTTCTGAGATAAGCCATCACCAAGTGATTTTTGCTTGGAAAATGCTTATATAACGTAGCCTTTGCTACGCCAGATTCGGCAATGATAGTATCAACACCTGAAGCCTGTATGCCTCTACTATCAAATAGCATAGTGGCTACGGTTAATATTTTTTCATTGGTTTTCATATCGTTCCTTTATCAAAACTCATTAAAAGTTTTGTTATTACAATTCATTTAGTTACAACACTGTTGTAAGTGGGCGCATTAACTCTTGCGGATATAAACAGCTGACATAGCCAAATGCCTGCCTTAGATTTTCCACATTATTCACATCAATTGTTCCTTGGTTAACAAAGGCCAAAAACGCTTGTCTCTGACGTTCTGGCAACATAGCGGCCTGTGGCAGCTGGCAAGTACCGCTTTTCATTTTGTCGTACGCCAGTTGGAGCATACTAATTGTCACTGGGTCTGCCGTACTGGCCGATACCTCAACAAATACACCTTGTGATTGCACAGGATTAACCTTGCCTTTTTTACTGGTCATTTGCATGGCACTCATGCCAACAAGCAAAACCGTTACCATCATGCCAACAAGTAGCAATGGACGCTCATTTTTTGGTTTTAAATGCGTTTCAATGGTTTTGTTGAGCAGTTTCCAGGCGTCACTGGAATGTGTCTGGGATTCAATTTGTATGGCACCAATCGTCAAAAAGAACAGCTGATCGGTAAATACAGCATGATTTTTAATGCTTGATCGACGAATCGCATCTTCAATTAATGCTCTAACAGCATTGATTTCATCTAAAGATAAGTTCGCATTCCCTGTATTAGTCGCGCATTTGGAAATACGCTCATAGTTCCACGTGCTTAATGTTTTAGGCAACCTAACAATTGCTGCATTCGCACCGCGCATATTCTGAACTCGGTTTTTAATTGCCGAGTAGGAGAGTAGCCCACGGAAACGCCAACCATTCATGTTCCCCGCATAGAAATTACGCAACTGGCTCAAAATTAAAGTACCTCAAAAAATGTCTTGCGTTTTTTAGAAAGCTTAAAGTAGACTATAAAAAAGTGAACAGACCTGTCTTTATATTAACTCAGCGTATTACAAAATGCAACACCGGGCTCCACCTAAAACATTATTTTACATAGGATTATTATGCAGATTACAAATTTTGACACAAATTTAGCAGATTGGCGCGCTCATGCATTAAAACTCGAGAGTGAGGTAAAAAAGGTCATTGTTGGGCAAGATAAAGCCATTCACTTGATGAATATCGCCATATTTGCACGTGGCCACGTTTTGCTAGAAGGCGGTGTAGGCGTCGGAAAAACCACGCTATTGCAATCTATCGCCAGATGCATAGGGGGTGATTATGAGCGCATAGAGGGCACGGTAGATTTAATGCCTAACGATCTGATTTACCACACTTACCTAGGCGAAGACGGCAAACCGAAAATTGATGAAGGCCCGCTGTTAAAGGCCGGTGAAAACCTATCAGTTTTCTTCTTTAACGAAATCAATAGAGCAAGACCACAGGTGCACGCTTTGATGCTACGCGTGATGGCAGAGCGACATATCACTGCATTTAAACAGGAGTATCGCTTACCACATATGGTGGTATTTGCAGACAGAAACCAAGTTGAGAAAAACGAAACGTTTGAAATTCCATCTGCAGCCAGAGATCGTTTTATGATGGAAATACCCATCAACATTCCAGATGATAGGGAGTTACGTAAAGCATTAATGTTTGATGTGAAGTTCCAGCATGCTGAGAGCTTAACCAAACAAGTTGAACCGAATGTACTTAAGTTTGATCAGCTCAATGCTTTTTCTGATGTACTGCAAAGCCATATTAAGTCCAGTAATGTACTAGAAGAGTACGCGCTGGATTTATGGGAATCCACACAGAGCCCAGAAAAATTTGGTATCAAACTTGATAGTGTGGATGTGAATAGATTAATCCATACTGGTGCAAGCCCACGCGGCATGGGGATGTTGCTGAAGGCTGCCCGTGTCAATGCTTGGTTAATGAATAGGGACAGCCTGTATCCTGAAGATATCCATGCAGTTTTTCACGAACTGATTGCTCATCGACTGGTGTTCAATACCATGTATGAAAACCGCAGAACGGCGCTTGCGCGTGAGTTAACCTCGCAAATATTGGCAACGGTTGCCGTACCATCTCAGGCAAAAGCTGCATGATTCCCGCATACGCAAAACCATTCCATTACCAGATTCCTTGGAAGTCTAGCAGCATTCATTACGGCGGACATAGGGGGACGCAGCGCGGCTTAGGGTTTGAGTTCAAGGGTAACGTTCCCCTCATTGATTACCCTGATCCTAGGCGGATGGACATGCGCCAAACCCTGAGAGACCCTTACGAACAAGTGCAGGTAAGGGTGTTCAATCAGGATAACACTACCCCCATATTTGCCATCTGTGACGTTTCAAGCTCTATGCAATTTAAAGGCGCAGTAAGAAAGCTGGACCTGACTAAGGAGATTGCAGCTTCAATTGCTTACTCAGCACATGAAGCAGGGGATTTGTTTAGCTTGATTTGCTACAACCAAATGGTGATAGAGGATATTTCGCACAACCTCAACCATAACGTGCAGCAATCGTTTGAAGCCATAGAGCAACTATCAAATATCAGCACCATGCGGGTCGGATGCGAAGGTGTTTTAGAAGTACCGCAATACTTAAGCCAGCACAAAGGCTTGGTATTCTGGATTTCTGATTTTCATATGCCATTAGAAATGTTGGAACAGACGCTTAGCGCCATGTCCATACATCATATTGTGCCGATTGTGCTGTGGGACGCACGTGAATACCAAAAGCTACCTAAATTTGGTTTTGGCAACATGATAGACCCGGAAACCGGTTTGCAAAAAACCATATTCTTCCGCGAGTCGATTAGAAATCAATTTATCGCAGCATTCGAAATGCGTAAACAAGCGCTTGAGACCTTATTTTCCAGGTTTGACTATCAGGCGATTTATTTAAGTGACAAGTTTGAACCGGATTTATTGTCACGATATTTTGAACAACTATCGAGTTAGAAAATTAAGTCATTATGAAAACATTCATTATTAAATTCCTATTGTTACTCGGTGTCGCATCCTATGCATCTATCGCATTCGCCCAGAGCCCCAATATAAAGTTTATTAAAGTACAGAATCCACGATTCAACAGTGGGGTGCAGATTGGCGATTTGTTACAACGCAGTGTAGCGCTAGAAGTCAATCAAGCCTACACGCTATCTAAAACTGACCTGCCGGCAAAAGGTAGAAGTACAGATGGTATTGAGTTAAAAGACATCACGTTGGCAGCCATTAAAACTGGTGATAAAAACAGGTACACCATTAACTTTTATTATCAAGTTTTCGCTGTAGCAAGTAAACCAGTACGCATGCAATTGCCAAAAGAGATTTTGAAATTTAACGCAAACGCCAATCCTTTGGCGGCAGAAATTCCTGCTTGGACGTTTTGGTATGCTGCTCTAGTGCCAGAAAATATAGAAAATGCCAAAAAACTGATGTATCCACAACATCAGCCTGAAATTGTAAACATCACCTCACACCAAACCAAGCTCGGTGCGTTTTTAGCCTTACTTACATTCGGTCTATTAGGTCTTTTCTATATCAATGCAGATGGTCACTGGCTACCTTTGATGAATGGTGCGTTTGCCCAGGCCTACCGCCGTATCAGAAAAACGCCTAAATCATTAGAAGGGTTAAAAGAGGCTTCTATTTACATTCACCAAGCATTAAATAAGACGCACGGTACCAATCTTTTTACTGATGACATCGAGCCATTCATCAACAAAAACCCAAAATTTTCCAAATTAAAAGATGAGATTTACGCATTTTTTGAGCAATCAAACGCACTGTTATTTGCAAGCAGTGCCATGTATTCAGAACAGCACTTTGGTCATTTACTTAAATTAAGTAAGCGCTTAAGAGATTGTGAGAGAGGCGCATAAATGACTTTACTGCAACCATGGGCATTGCTGTTATTACCGTTGGCAGCGATTCCCTTTATTTTAAAAAGTCACCAAGGCCAACTTTACTCATGGATTGAGATTGTACCGACAGACAAATACTCGGAAATTGCGAACCTTATTCTTAAAGGAATGATTTCACTGCTGGTAGTTTGCATCGTGTTGGCATTATCGTCGCCACAGGGAGAGAGTAAGCATGAGCAAAAAATAGGCAAGGGTGCGCAAACTGTGTTGGTGATTGATAGAAGCGTAAGCATGGATCACCCCTTTGCTGGCCAAGCATCTGGTGGCAGAGCAGCCGAAATCAAGTCCATGGCGGCGAGGCGTTTAATTACCGAGTTTATTGATTCACGCCCAGACGACATGATGGGTGTTGTTGGCTTCACAAACTCCGCGTTATACGGTATGAAAATCACTGCCAATCGTGATGCGATACATGGGGCAATTAAAGCAGCTACAGGGCCTGCCTTGAACCAAACCAATATTGGTGCAGGTATTACACAAGGGGTAACTCTGTTTGACAACATTCAAAGCTCAGGTTCGCGCGCGGTTATTTTGCTATCCGACGGTGCGGGAAAATTAAGTCCAAGGGTGAAATATAAAGTATCGCAGCAACTGATAGGCAAGAAAATAAATCTTTATTGGATTGTATTGCGTGAGCCTGATGACATCAGCATTTTCAATGATGCAAACTACAGCGACGATCAGGCACCAGATGCCATCAACCTAGATCGTTTTTTCAAGTCTCTAAAAATTAAATATAAAGCGTTTGAGGCAGACAATCCAACAACCCTGGAGTCTGCACTGCGTGAAATCAATGCTAAAGAAAAAAACATCATCCAGTACAGCGTTATTATTCCAGGCCATGATTATGCTAACAACCTGATTGTAATAGCCATGGTACTGAGCCTTTTAATTTTATTGATTAAGAACCTTAGGATACATTAATGGAAAAAAACATTAAAAATCGCAACGTAGTACTCACGATGTTAGTGGTGATAGGTCTAGTGGGGGCAATTTATGAGGCATATCAGTGCCATACTATCTCTGCCTTAAATAAGAAAATTACTGCGGGAAAGATTATTACTGATGACAGTTATCCTTACTTGCAAAAATATACCGCAGCTTATGATCAAGGCAATAAATCTGATTACAAACATGCGATACAGACTTACAGCCAATTATTAGATCAATCACCATCATTAGCCAATCAGGCCAAGATCCATTTCAACATTGGTAACAACCTGTTCACTTTTGGATTAATCCGTCGTGTGAACGAAGACGGCACTTACCAAGACGAGGCTAGGCACGCTTACACACAAGCCAAGATAGCCTATGAGCAATCACTACGTATTGAACCAACGGATATCTCATCTAAGTTTAATTTAAGCCTGCTCAATTCAATCATGGCAAAAAACATGAATGCAGCGCCTAAGGAACAATCAACAATGGAATTGAGTAACTTACCGATAGGTCTGCCATGAATACATCAATTTTAAACAAATCAATTTTATTGATTAAAAGTCACTACGAAACATTGCTATACCTGTTAGCTATCATGTTTATGGCGTTGGCACTCTTTATGCCAACCATACAATTAAAGCAGCAGGTACATAACTACCTATTGGTGGCAGATGTGTCTCAAAGCATGAATGCTGAAGATGAAAAAATCAACAATCAACCAGTCAGCCGGCTGGCGTATACGCGGTATTTGATGAAAAATATCGTTAAAACATCGCCATGCGGCACGTATTTTAGTATTGGTATCTTTGCTTCTGACAATGTTGCATTATTACTTAACCCATTGGAGGTGTGCCAAAACCTGGACGCCATTACCGATTCAATTGATCATCTTGAATGGCGAATGGCTTGGAAAGGCAACAGTCGCCTAAGCTTTGGTGTGCGCGCTGCCGCTAATGTATTTGATTCGCTCAATGTCCCCGCTCAAATGTTATTTTTTACAGATGGTGACGAAGCACCTAGAGTCAATGTAACAATTCAACAAGACTTAAGTGGAATACAAATGGGTAAAAATCTAGCGTTTATTGGCGTTGGAGCAACCTCCAAAATAGGTGTGCCAAGATTCAACTCAAACAATAAAAGAGTAGGGTATTGGCCGATTAGTGAAAATAACAACTCTGGTGCCGTAAGTGTCACTTATTCTGACCCTAGCCAAGATGAGCCAGACCCACCAGTTGCATATGCAGAATATGATAGATTTTTATCTCAATTAGAAGATGAATATCTAAAGAAACTATCTGGTGATATCAATGCTAGCTATATAAAAGGGACAGATACCCCAGCATTTTATGAGTATGTTCAGGGGCAAAAACCCGCGGCTAGTTTTATTAGTGATTACAAAATACGGTGGCTTTATCTAAGCCTAGGCTTACTCATGCTACTTGCCACTTACATCCCCAATCTAATATCACTCAACTTGATTTCATTTAGATTCAAACGCGATTGATATAAAAAGGATTAGAAGCCAATTGTAACTGGTTGGTTAGTAAATAATTTTTAGATGCATATTATCTATCATGTGACTTCATCTGGCACTTGGAGTCACCAATTTTAATGTTAAACATTCCTCATACTTTAACTATTTTAAACTGTAAATTTTAGTTGCAAACATACAGACCTGTCTGTATTATTTATGTGCAGTTTAATATTAATTTAGGAGAATAAAATGGAAGTATTACTAATAGGAGCCGTAGCTTGTATCACTGCACTGATCACATCTGCATGGTTGATGACATTTGCTAAATGGTTTCCGATTAAAAGCGTTGATGCCTTTGTGGTGGACTACAAAACACTTATAAGAGCACACGTTGATTATGCATTGATGGCGTTATTTGGATTAGGCTTTTATGGTGCCGGTATTGAACTTCCTGTAGTCGCTTGCTGGTGTATCGCAATTGGTGGCTTTACCAACCCTACAATTTTTACAATTGCTGCATTCGATACTAACTTTTGGGATAAAACCAAGTGGAAAATTTTCAGCGCACTTAGCTTTTTAATTACTTCTGTTGGTTTTATGTGGATTGCGTATACACTACTTAAATATGCAATAGACAAACGCTAATAGATATCACACTAAGTACATTTAAAAAGATAAATTTAATATCAGTTTAATCACAAAGCCTTAGGAGAATCTCATATGTCAGAAAATTACTTTTTGTGCAGAAATAGTACCCTAGGGCTTTATAAAAAAATCACGCCGATAGTCTCCCAAAAGATTTCCTGGCTTTTAGACACATATATTTCAATATACGAATATTAATAGTCTTGATGATGGGCGGCATTAACTCGCTAATGCTGTCCATTATTTATTAAGTCAACGCTGTCCGAGTTTATATTAGAAGGTATATTTACCCAGTTTTTATCACATTTCAGTCAGCCGCCAAGGCGTATTCAATCGAGATCAAAGCTAGGCATATTAATCAAATCAGCTAACTGAAATCCTCACCAGCAGCTACATCAGCTCAAGATACAAGTAAAAAGCGCTTTCCAAAGAGCAATGTTAGCCTTAATACAAAGTAGGGTAGAGCCCCTAAGCCAAAATTATCAGCTTACTATGCAATACAACACTTCTTACATCTGCTATTTTCAATCCAAGCAAACCTTATTTTAAAACTGCCCTCTATTACGCTCCCAATTTGTGATTTACGCATTTAAAACATCCATAACATGATGCTGTAGTTGCCAAATCCAATAATGTAATATACATTACATTATTGGTATATTTATATAACCCAAGTTACATTATTTGCAACTAAATGTTTTAAAAGGAATTTCTATGTTATCCGCAGGTCGCCCAAGAACTTTTGATAGAGATGTTGCGCTCAACAAAGCGATGTTGATCTTTTGGGAAAAAGGCTACGAAGGCACAACAATGACGGACATAATTAGCGCCATTGGCACTAAAGCGCCTAGCGTATATGCCGCCTTCGGTAATAAGGACAAGCTATTTAATGAGGTGGTAAATCTTTATGCTGAAACCTTAAAAGATGGGCCTCTAAAAGCTTTAAACGACCATCCATCCATTTACGATGCGATCAAAAACTCGCTTTACAGCAATGTCGAGATATTCACGAGCCAGAGCAACCCGTGCAGCTGCCTCATTATGACTGCAGCCATCAATTGCTCTCCGGAGCATATTGAACACATGAATAGACTTAAAAATCTAAGAACCGGCTACAAGCGCGTATTAGAAACAAGATTCAAACAAGCAGTGACAGACGGCCAATTAATCAGCTCAGCCAACCCACAAACATTAGCTGAGTTCTACATGACTTTTGTGCATGGGTTAGCATTGCGTGCAAAAGATGGGGTTAGCAAATCGGAATTACAAACGTCTACCGACTATGCATTAGTCACGGTTAAATTGATGCTGAAATAATCGTGGATAGGCTAGGCTACAACACATACATTGAGTTTTATGACCTAAACCAATAACAGCACAAACGAAAACACATCAACCAACCCAAAAATATGGCTGATAATTTGCTTCGTATTTTTGGCAGTCTCGGAATATGTTGTACCTCTAAACGAACCACAAGCACCATATTTAACTTTATTCGTTGGAAATCAATTTTAAGCTGATTTATTACATTGAATAGCGTTAAAAACGCAACACTTTGAATAAGTAATTTCCTTTCAAATTACCACCCCCATCTACTAAATAAAAATTTTATTTGCATTTTATGATGGTTATCATATATTATGATCGTCATGAAGAAAGATACAAATAAACCAAATGCTTCCAGCCGTAAGGAAATCACGCATACGCGCATTGTAGAAACCGCAGCCAGGGCAATTCGCAGGAGCGGTTATGATGGAACTGGCGTAGCCGATATCATGAAAGAAGCTGGCCTCACACATGGGGGTTTTTACGCACATTTTGCATCCCGTGATGCAATGCTCGCAGAAGCTGCAGATCATGCAGGGGAAGAAACAATTGCTATTGCAAAAAGAATATTTGCTGAAGTCCCTGGTGATCAGGGATTACAAGCCCTGATGCAGGTTTATTTATCCAATGAGCATATGGCTAACATTGAAACAGGATGCTCTTTTGCAGCCTTAGGTTCGGAAATGCCACGCCAGGCTCCTGAGGTAAGAAAAGCCTCAACTTGCCGTATCAAGGAAATGATAGCGCTTATTAAAAGTCGCCTATCAGGCCAACAAGCTGATAAGGATGAAAAGGCGCTTGTTATGTTATCCACTATGGTTGGAACATTATTATTAGCCCGTGCGGTAAAAGACCCAGAACTTAGTGAAGCTTTTCGCCAAGCAGCTTTAAAGCACTATGATGCCAAAGAATAATTAATTTCCTATTAAGTACTTTGGCTTTTTTTTGACCACTAATATGATGATTATCATATTTTTTAGCATGTTTTTATAACTGAATTTAAAGGAGAGAAATATGAAAAGCAAGATCGCAATTGTGACAGGGGCATCATCAGGAATCGGTGCTGCCACGGCAGAGTTATTAGCAAACTCTGGTTATAAGGTTTACGGAACGAGTCGTAAGGGAGCGCAATCCTCCCAGCGCTCATACAAGATGATTGCGCTAGATGTAAATAGCGAAGAATCTATAGAAGCTGCCTTAAATGAAGTAGTGCAAATTGAGGGGCGGATTGATCTAGTGGTTAATAACGCAGGCTTCGGTGTAGCGCCAGCTGGGGCCGAAGAAAGCTCAATTGATCAGACCAAAATGATTTTTGATACCAATTTTTTTGGCATCGTCCGCATGACGCGTGCTGTTGTGCCTTATATGAGAAAACAAGGTGAAGGCCGAATCATTAATATCGGCTCTATTCTTGGGCTAATACCTGCGCCATACATGGCAACCTATGCCGCTACTAAGCATGCTGTCGAGGGGTTTTCTGAATCACTAGACCATGAATTAAGAACAAGGGGCATCCGTGTTTCAGTAGTTGAGCCTGGGTATACCAATACGCATTTTGAAGCAAACACGCAAGAAGTTGACGCCAAATTAGACGAATATACAACTGCGCGAAAAGCTCTTGCAAAATTAATGAAAATCGCAGTGGCAGGCGGTGATGATCCCAAAGTCGTCGCCAATGTTGTTTTGAAAGCGGCCAATGCCAAACATCCTAAGCTACGTTATGCTGCCGGAAAATTAGCGTGTCGCCTCAGTTTCCTTAGAAGATTTGCCCCTGCTGCATTAGTTGATATCGGCATTCGTAAAGAGTTGAAACTGGACTCTCTCGACATAATCGCTAGGCAACCATAAGAAGTCATCATGAAATTTTTATCATTTCATCGACTTTCAGTTTTTAGCTCAATCTTATTTGTAGTATTGGCTATCAATTTGATGTTTGCACCAGCTCAAATGTTAACAAGCTGGGGAATTGAACTAACCACCTCGGTAGTGTTGGTTGCAAGACGTATAGCAGCGCTGTATACCGGTCTGGCTGTGATGTTTTTCATGGTTAGACATGCAGAACATTCAACAACCCGTACAGCGCTCATCTCTGGAACCATCACAGCATGCTCGATATTAGCACTGCTCGGCGTGTATGAGTTTGCTACGGGACATGCCACTAGCGGTATTCTGACTGCTGTCTTAGTAGAAGTAGCTCTTGTGCTGGCGTTTCTTTATGTCGGCCTACGCGGAAAATAAACACCATATGAATGGGAATGAAAATATGAAAGCATTGGTCTTGAAACGTTATGGTAAGCCCGCACAAATCGAGTTTGCAAACATTCCAAAGCCTGTAATCAAGGCCAACGAAATACTTGTTCAGGTCTATGCCGTCGGTCTTAATCCCATCGACTACATGATTGCGAAAGGTGCATTCAAGCCTATTATCAAGTTACAACTACCAGTCACAATGGGCAGCGACTTGTCGGGTATCGTGGTGGGAGTGGGGGATAGTGTGACGCGCTTCAAGCTTGGCGATGCTATTTTTGCAAGCATATTTGACCTTGGCACCGGAGCACTCGCTGAGTTTGCTGTTGTGCCCGAGAGCGCTGCTGCAATCAAACCGAAAAACCTAGACTTCGTGCAAGCCGCTTCGATACCGATGGTTGCACTAACGTCGTGGCAAGCGCTCAAAGAGCGAGCACATCTACAGCCAGGGCAAAAGGTATTTATCCCTGCCGGGTCTGGCGGTATTGGTACGTTCGCGATTCAGCTAGCAAAATACCTAGGAGCAAAAGTAGGCACCACAACCAGTACAGCTAATGTGGGACTCGTCCAGCGCCTCGGTGCAGATGAGGTGGTTGATTATAAACAGCAAGAGTTTGAAGATGTGCTACAAGGTTATGATTTGGTGCTAGGAACCATTAGGGGCGACGGAATCGAGAAGTCACTACGAATTTTGAAACCCAAGAGCAAAATAGTATCACTCATCGGCCCGCCAGATGTTGCGTTCGCACGTTCAAGAGGCATGAACGCTTTGATGAGGCTCGTGTTCTGGTTGATTAGTAGCAAGATAATTCGCCACGCCAAAAATCGTGATATCGAGTATTCATTCATGTTCGTGCACCCTGACGGTCATCAACTCACAGAGATCGGCAAACTACTTGATTCAGGACATATCCATCCAGTAATAGATAAGGTATTTCCTTTCAATCAAACAAAAGAAGCACTTGCGTATCTCGAAGAAGGCCGAGCCAAAGGTAAGGTGGTTGTAAAAATTAACGATAGCGATGCCTTATAAATTGATGCTTACATATTTTGCGCAGCAAACGCGCGTTACGCCTGCTTTAAGCGCTAGTTTATAATTTCGTATAATGTATATTATGTTAAAAAAGCTGCACTAGCATATAACTTCTTGAAACACAGGAAAACTGTAATTTAGGTCATTTAGCAACTGGCCAATTGAGTTGCAGTTCTGATACTCTGATAAGTTCGTGAGTCTATTTGGAGATTTCATGACTTATACAAATAATCACATACGTGCCAACAAGCAGCACGCTTACATGTTGATTGATAATACAACAACACTTCCAGCACTTTTTCCGGCCTTATATCAAGTCGATGTTCTCGCTCATAAAAAATTAGCTACTCAAAAACATGAGCTTGCATCTTTGCGATTTTTTTATGACTTTTGGTTTCAAAAGTACGGTGTAACTTTTGATTACTACTTATATCAGTCCGAATACAACATCGCAGAATGTGTTGGGCAGCTCAATGGCTTTTATGAATATTTGAAAAGCAATGGTGAATCAGCCAATGTTATAAGCCTAGAACATTTGAGTTCAAATGCATTAGCAAAGCCAACACTAGCGGCACATATATTTGCGGTGAGTAGATTCTTAAGATTTCTCAACACGCGTTACATGAATCAAATCTACCAATCTGGCTCTGGCAAGGAGGTAGAGATGATGTATTCAAACAATCTCAAGCGTCTGCATGAGACTACTAAAAGCTACAATCGCCTCCAGAAAAGCCATAGAGAGCCAACATCACGTTACAAAAGCATTACAAAAGAACAACACGCGTTACTCGATGAGATGCTTATTCCGAGTTTGGAAGAGTTTTCTGATCTGACTACTGGCCAAATATATAGCGCAAAAACAAACTTCAATAACCCCTTCCAAACACTCTTCCAACAGTTCAGGAATTATCTGATTCACAGGCTAATGTACAACTATGGATTGAGAGTTGGTGAGCTATTGTTATTAACTGTCGATTCTTTGGGTGAATCACAACAAAACAGCCAGGGCGACGTGAACTATTTACTCATGGTACAGAATTTACCAGATGAAATGCATGACCCAAGAAACTTGCCGACGACACTAAAAAATGACCATTCAACACGAATAATTGATCTTCACATTGATGATTACAACTACTTTGTTATTTTCTTGAAGCAGTATCGCTCCCCTCTTTTCGAAAATGGAAACGCGGCAAGTGACCACAGGTTATTGTTTACTACAGATCGTGGAAATTATGCACCACTAACCTATTCCGCAATCCGTAAAATTTACAGGAAAATTGACAGCCATTTCGCTTATTTACATCCGAATTTCCGTTCAGGGAGTACCTACAACAACATGATTCAACTGACACCGCATGTTGGAAGGCATAGCTGGGCATATATTACATTGGAATATATTTACGAGCAGTTATTACATGATGAAATTCGCCTAGATAAAAATTACGGGATTTCGAGCCGGTTAGCTGGTTTGCTTGATGCAGCGGCTGATAAGTTAAGAGCGTTAGGAGGTTGGTCTGTAACAAGCTCAATGCCATATAAATATGCACGTAGATACGTGGAACAGCTTGCAAACCAGGCCAATATCAATCGGATCAATAACGCAAAGTTGCCATCACCGTTAAAACCTTTACAAACTAAAGACCGAGAAGGAGATTTTGATGCGTTCATTTGATAGAAATATCAACTATGCCCACGGATTTACTCCTGAACAAGTCTCCTGGTTGGATAGACATGACGTACCAACTCGAATTTATATTAAAACCGCAGCAGAATTTGATGACCGATATGTAGAAACTAGCCGAGAACGCTGGGTTTATAGGTTTTCCGGAAGAAATCATGCGATTGATTTTTCGAAACCAATTTACTTTAGGAGACAGTCAGATTACGTAGTTAAGTTAATCAAGCTAATAACTAAAAGCTATCTGTCCGAATATGGAGGAAATTTTGCGCCCAGTGTAGCTAGAAGGTTAGGAATGACTTTCAAGCACTTGTTTTTTTATTCACACTCCTCCTTGATTTCAGTTTTAGAGTCAGCACAACAGCCTAAAGATCAGAGTACATTTTACGTAGTCCTATATGCCTTAAGAAAATTGGAAGCAGATGGTTTTTTTAGCTCCACGGACAACGGGGATGATTTGGAGGACAAGTTATTGTTTGTACCAAGGCCGCCCACTTCAAACTGGGGAATTTATAGTGAAATCGACAACATTTTGCCACAGTCTGTCGCTGATATGATTCAGAACGGTTTACATGAGTGGGCTGCAAAGTTTGCTCCGAAGTTAGAGTCGGATCAGCAAAAACAATCACAGCTAGAATATGTTCGGGCTAACGTAAGTAGCAGCTCGCTGCTAGATTGCATAATTTTAGGTTTGGTATATTCGACAGGTATGCGACCTGCCCAACTTTCGAAGCTTGCAGTTGGTGATATTTTCATAGATACGAAATCCAACCAGTTAACACGTTTTGCTATAGCTGTCCCATATGCAAAAAAAACTCAAGTACACATCGACCGAGTTTTCGTGGCGATTCCAGAGGAGTTAGGGAAGCTCACTTTTCTGTATCAAGCTTTAAATAAGCTAGAGAAGGGCACTCCCCTACTTCCACAAAACACTAATGCCGATACGGTAGTAAATACTGCAATAGCGCGACAACTGTTACGATTTTCCCCATTAGAAACTCAAACATTAATAGTTGCGGGAGAAATTGAAGCACCTAGTTATAACGCGAGCATATTTCGACATCATGTTGGGCATACATTGGCGATGTCCGGAGCCAGTGCAGAAGAAATCTCATACATATTCGGGCACTCTAATACTGTGGTCGCCAATCGCTATATTTCAGCAACCCCCAACTTAGCTGACATTAGAGAAAAAGCGCTCGGATCTAACCCTGTATTCCAGAACATGATTGCTTTGATGCTTACTGGAAACCTTATTAAAAGTAAGGAGTGGACAGGACGCAAAGTTGCAGGACATGTTGGATATAGACTTCACTTTCATATAGGTGGATGCGGCTATGATGAGCCAATTTGCCCTTTTTCGGAGGTAAGGGCGTGTTACGGATGCCTGTATTTTAGGCCCTTTATAGACGGCGAGCACCATCAGGTTTTTGATGACTTTAATAATGAAATTATAGATCTAATAAAAATCAGTGACGAGGTAGGCCAACCTCATCATCCATTGATTCCAGAACTCACCAGACGTAAGAGTCATGTAAATACAATCATGCTGCGTATAAAAATGCTCAATTCATCTAAGGAGCAAGAGAATGCGTGAACAAATCAATAATTTGGAAGGTTTTATTTCTAAGAATAAAGAAGAGTTTTTACGTCGTCTTGAAGGGTTTGGCGCAGCAGGTTTGATTTCCTGGAGCGATGCGGTTTGGAATTGCGGTCCACAGGGAGTTGCATGGTTTAGGGATTCGAAAAGACAAGCCCTAGTTTTTAGTGAAATAGAGGGGGTTTCCGGGATAGAGCATACGCCAATTGACGCCACCTACTCTGAGTTTATGAAGGCAGTTCTAATCACTGAAATTTTTTGTATTAATAAGATTCCATCCAATGCAGCCATTTATAAACGATTAAATATTTTGCGAAGATGGTACTTTGAAATGGTTAATTTGACTGGGCAGGTACATCCTATGTATCTAAATGCTGAAATCATTCATGCAGCCATGAAACGCCACTATGAACACTCAAAAAGTCCATCTAACGTAAGTGATTATTGTGATATGGCAGTTGGCCTCACAAAGATATTGAGACCTCTAAACCTGACAATCCTCCCTCTCAATTGCGAGAATAAATATCCAAAAAGAAACGTAGTGCGGAATACTAAGGCTAGAAAAGCAGCAGATACGAATCCTGACAGTACAGACGATAGCAAATTGATTTCAATACGGGCATTTATGTCAATTATTGAGATGACTTACCTTGCAAAAACCGACTCTGAAAAGATTTTTTTGAACTTCATCCTTCTTTTAGTTGTGACGGGCTTTAGATTCCAGGAGGCTCAGTCTCTCAAACTTTGCGCACTCGTTAAGCGAGAAATGAATGATAAAGATAAGTTGGAGCATGCCAGGCAACATGGCTTACCAGAATATTACCTTGGCATAAAGTATTTAGGCGCCAAGAAAGCTGGATGGAGAACACACTGGTTGGCACCTAGCACGAATGCTTTAGTTGAGTCGATATTTGATGTAGTCAAAATGTTAACTCAAAACAGTAGGCGACGTTTAAAGCAATATAGGGATTCAAATTTCACAGATTTGCTACCCTTACAAATTAAATCTGAGTTTGTCGATGATTTGATTGAACTATCCTGTTTAGAGGGGAATATTTTCTTAGGGTCAGGTGGAACCCGGAAGCACGCTGGACTAAGGCGCAGCATGATGGATGCTTTAGCAGGGAAAAAGATAAATATTCATCCAGTATCTATTGATGAGAGCAATCCAACTAGAAAGAAATTTTACTTTACTAGGGGTCAACTAAACCGATTTGTTAGTTTACGTTATTCCAAAAATCATGCCTTTATTAAAGGAATGGAATGTAAATTAGTTATCACTAACGAAGGTATTCAGAATGCAATAAATTATGAGGATCTGCTTTTCATTGCACCTGATGGGGCTTTTGGGTTTTCTAATGATTTGATTGTACTTACTAATCCAGAGCCATTCGATCATGCAATCATTCATGCATGGCTTGGCGGTAATGACAAACGTCAATCTTTTTTTGAGAAATTAGGGCTTGTTGAAGATGATGGTGGCCGCATAAGTATGGGAACACACTTCCCTCGGCACAATATCAATACTTTTTTTGCGATTGCCGGCGTTACAGACCATTTGCAAGCAATGCTAATGGGGCGAATGGATATAACCCAAAATGCTTATTATCAACACCAAGCGGACTCATTTAGTTACCAAGCAGCATCCATGGCTGTTATGGCTTTAGAAAAAAAATCTAATGAAGATAAAGAATCTCCAATAGCTTCATTGAAAAAGCGCTCACTTCTGCCGACTGTAAGCTTCAGGAGTCATGTGGATGCAGTGGCGAAACATTTAGTTAAAACGTCTGCACTGGAAACAATCAAAAGGTCGAACAGTTTACTCGTTGATAAACACCTGAGTAGTGAGAGTAATCTCAAGCAAAATTTACATAGTATTGGGGAGTCTCGGTCTGAAGTTGCTCGATACATTCAAGATACCATGTCAGATTCCTTCATGTCTGAACTAAAAGAGGCCCATACTGCCCTCCTTTCTTTATCAAAAGAACAGCTTGCAGCAGATTTGATTGAGCGACATGCAAAATTGCATGCCATGCCAATGGGGTCATGTACTCGGGATGTTGTAATTTTTGGGTGTCCTTTTGCCATGAAATGTCAGTCGGGCGAGCCTTGTGGTTATTTCACTTTAACTGGACGAATTGATGAGCTTGCTGTTGTGAGAAGCAAGCTCGCAGCTAAAAAAGAGGAAGTTAAGAAATTAGCAGCTCTATGTGAAATGGATTCATCTTTTGAAGTCTCATTGCACGCGCAAGAAGAAGCATTATTAATACTTGAGAGCCTTCACAATAAGGTAGTTACTTCATTGTCAGATCGGAAAATTGTGTCGATTTTATCTCAGGATGAATCTAACCCGCTTTCTGCAATTGTTAAGCGCATTTATGCTCAAAAAGTAATTGGCAAAACACCAAGAACACTGGCCGATATGTTTTTCATTGAGCAAAAAAGAATAGAGCGATCCAATTCCCAACTCGGAGTAAATTATGACTAAAAAGAATCGCCTGTCAGGCCAAGAGCTGGACAAATACATTGAATCTGAGTTACTCGCAATGGAGCGCGAAGGATTGGAGAGGTCTCCAATCAAAGCATCTACCCTACTTATTCGCCTTAAAGCAAAAGGCTATATCAACGGTGGATTGAGTATCCTTTCGACCGAGCCCCGAAAAGCTTTGATCTCAAAATATAAGAAACGGCAACACAATCTAAGTGAGTTGAAAGAGGATGAAATTCAGCTGCTTGAAGGACGGCGCACAAATTCAGCTTATATAAAAAAAGCAAAAAGAATGGAGTCCGAGAGGAATGAGTACCGAGACAAATATCATCAAAATTTATTCGCCATCATGGATATTATTAAGAGTGTTCAAGTCATGACGCCCATTAAAATTGAGGATATCTTGAGTACTCACTTAATAAGAGAATTAAGGGAAAATAAAGCCTAGATATTGCTCCTACTGGCACGCCCTCTCCTTACAGTTGAATTCAGCATAAGGTAAGCTGCCTTTTACATTAGTTCGTTGGCTTCTGCCCTAACAGTTTCAATAATATTTTCTATGTTTTCCGTATTTTCGGTAATCGCGTACGCAAGCAACAATATTGTTAGCGGATGAGTATTCAAGGTCTTGGCCAAGTCATGCACTTTTTCGATGGTTGGTGACTTGAGTTCCCTTTCAAGCGTACTTAAATAAGTTCGGCTTGAGGTGTCGGAAAAGTCTGTAATCCCCTTATCTTCCTTATTGTTTGCAACGCCTTACCGAATACCCTATTAATTTCCATATGACTTTCTCTATAAAGAAGTCACATATAGCCAAAACGAACACTATAGGACTATAACCTATAGTGTTCATTTATTATTGTGTGGTGATTTCTGGAAATGCTTGAGACTATTAATACCAGTGAAATTATGCACATTCAATTGTCAGTGGAAGCATAACTTTACCCAAAAAAGATTTATGCCTCCAAATCGAAAAGCCAGTTATATGCGTCCTTAACAATAGCTATTTTGGCAAATCCCGCGTAATGCGGGATTTTTTTATGCATTTCTGTTAGCACTACATTCAAATGTAGCGTATTCATGACAGACTCTCCTGTTCAACAGTATATTTAGCTCCTGCAACCGCATCAGCAATGGAATACCATCCAGCTGCTTGTGCAAAGTAAACCATTTTTTGAATGGTGTTGGCGCTTGCTGGTTTTCTATGCTCGATTGGAACGTCTTCAGGGTGCATTTTCCACGCTAGTAAAGTATGGCCAGATTCTTTTGCAACAGAAGCCAACACAGAGGCGATCCTAAAGCCACCCTCATCCAAATCACCCCAATGATATACAGGAATGTCACTAGGCAATGACTTTAATATCCTTGCATACATATCTCTCCAAGGCGGGTTCGGCATACCGGCAGTGTATATAAGCAGCACATCTTCATCGTACTTACGTCTAGCCTCAGAATGAAATGTAGTTTGGTTTTCTATGGTTAACACCATGCTAGGTTTACTGGCCAAGCCCTTGATCGTTGCTGCAGGAAGACCGATGTAAGGGGTATCGATGTAATCAGTAACCCTATCCCTGGATATGGAAACTTTGCCAGCAAGTCTGACAGGGTGCTCTTCCCTGAATAAGCCAATCTCCTCCCATACTTCAATGGGATGCCTATGGTCTGCATTGATGTCTCCAGATAGCAAAACATCAATGAGAGCAGCCAGCTTCTTAATACGTTTAGTATCCTTGAATAGCTTGCCGCTTACCTCGTTAATAGGTGTCAGAACCACCTTGTTCACCATATTGCTACGGGCATAATCAATTACCGTAATAGCATCCACCCAATCCTGAGCATCCTGCGCAGTGAAAGTCCTGACAGCCTTTAACTGTGACCATTGATTTAATACATCACGGATTACCGGATATCGGTTTGCAAAAGGACTCAGAAGGTTTCTTGCATGTCTTATCGTGTCTTCAACTGGAACTCTGTTCAGTAATTTCGCCAATATCTTGCAATCTACAAGTTCTATCCTCTCGATGAAATTCTCCGTAGTACCTTTTGCTCCCATGAAAAACTGAATTGCCCCCTCAGCCCTCGCTGCATTAATTACCGCTTCAAATTCATCTTTTTCCTGTAATGTCTTACATGAGTGGTACTTGGATAGATTGGACTTAGTAAGCACCGCTGGTTTGCTTCGTCTGCCAACCGATGCCTTTTCTGAATCTGCTAAAAGCTTTTCAAGCAATGTTTTAGCAAACGTTTTCATTAGGCAGTAGCCTCAGCCGGAGTCGTCACTTGTGTTATTTGTGCTTTTCTTATGTTTATTATTTCCTGCTCGATAAGTTCTGGGTTAAATTCAGCCAAGTCGCTCCGGAATATCTCGCGCGTGGCAGCTGAAACATCATGGCCCTCCAGCATCATTGAGCTGTTTTCTGCATCTCGTAGAATATCGTAGTAACGATGTAAAAAGGCTGTCAGCGTTCCCAAGTTGTCACCGGGGCTTACCATCAGGATTTGCAGGCCCAGTTCTTCCAAATAGCGCATGGTCGCAATAATGTTACTTACGTCCATTTTATTAAAGGCTTCATCCAGCAGAATCAATCTCATCCCGTCAGTTTTGCCATTCTCCAATCTGTAGGCAGATGCCAATGCCGCACCAGCGATCACATACAATGGCGCGCGGTGCTCACCCCCAGAACCTGTACCAAGCCGTTTACTTAAGCTACCGACATGGCTTAATTCTTTACTAAATGAGTCTTCACGTAATATCTCAATATCGAATTCAAAAAACTCACGGTAATCATCTAATGGGTTTGCTAGTCCAGCAGCGCCAGGGGCAACCTTGTCATCAAGCAACTGGCGGAAATCTTCGGGGATCTCGCCGGCGCTACCGAATAGACTGTCATTTGGACCGTATGAGGCAATATCCTTGACGTATTTAAGTAGGGTCCTTAATTGCGGTCTGACTGTACGGGTGAACTGGTAACGTTCACCGTTGGAGAATACCGGACAAGTGCTTAATACCTTGTTCAAGCGCTCCATCGAACGATTCAAGTGATCGATGTTATTGTTGAGAGCGATTGCAACGTCAGTCCTGAAGGTTTCTTGGGAGGTATTGTAAGCCTCGTTCATTTGCCCCTCATAATCAACCAATTCAGTAGCCTTGAGGCGATTAAGCAAGCTGGTCATCCATGCACTTTCACTTCGCCAGTCATCTTGAGCAACAACACCTTGCTCCCGATAAGTTACCCTGAATTCACCAATTTCCCTGGCGGCTTTATTAATCGCAATTTCTTTTTGTCTGCCAGCTTCGGCAGCTTGGTTTATACAATAGCCCTTCATCTCAAGGAACTGTTCATCGAACTTCTCTAACAGGAAATCCAATTGCTTTGAGGCAAGCTCACGGTCATATCCTTCCAATCCTTCCGCATCTTTAAACGCCTTTTGAGATGATTCAGATTTAGATATTGCGTCTTTTTCTTTATTTTCCGATTGCGTAAACTCTCCTTCTGCTCGGCCAATTTCCGTGCGAAGTTTATTGACATCAGGTTCTATTAGCTCGATTTTATCTTTCAGATTCCCTGCTGTAAGGCCCAGGTTAGCGTATTCAGCATCAACAGAGTCATCTAACCGTGAGAGCAAGCTTTGCGCTTTATTTCTCCATCTATGCATCTCATCGCATGCTTCCGTCATATAGCTGATAACGGTTTCCTGATTGGAAATGGTGTTGAGACCTGCAATAAAACCATTGATAGTATTCAATTTTGCTTGTTGCTTCGTAACCTGAGTCTGGAGTTGTCCAATTTCTTCTTGTATAGATTCTTTCTGTTCAATGCCGCCCCCGCCGATCTTTAATTGACTTTGGGCCATTGGTTTTATGCGGTTGTATTCGCCCGAATAGGTTAACATACCATCCTGCGTCAAAGCGCTTTTTGCATTAACCGCCTCAAAATCGGTAACGGCTCTGATTGTTCCTCCAAACTGTCTTCGTAAATAAGCAACCGCAGCCGAGTCATCACCTTCAATTAACTCAGCCACTGAACCAGTTAAACAATCTGCCGCATGCTGTTTGCTGGCAGCCACTACCTTTGCCCCGTAGATTGCGCGCGGTCCTGTTAATCCTCGGTAAATACTGAAGGCAGACGATTCCTTTTCCTTGTTTACCAACAGGGCTTCAACATTTCGACCCAGATAACCTTCAATGACTGGTTGCCATGCCTGATCTGTGATGCGTACCAGGTCACAAACTGGAGTGGCGTCGATGCCATTATCGCGTAATTCCTTTAACAAGCTTTCTGTTTCAAAAGACAATCTCGAACGACCATCTTTTACTCGCTTAAAAGCTTCATGACTAAGTTCAAGCTCTTTTTTTGTCAGGTTTAAGCTTACGCCAATAGATCGCCCGACTTCGAATAACTCATCTTTAGCTAAAGATGCCACTTTAGCTAAAGGCACAATTAGGGAGGCCATTTGTTCCCTTGTTAAACTCTTATACTCCGGCAATGTTGCTTCAATATTTTTTGCTATTATTTCCAACTGAGATGCAGTATCTTTTAAATACCCTGACGCAATGGTTTCCCTAAGTATTTTGCGAAACAAGGTTAAACCATTCTGGATTTCTTTGGCTTTTTTGCCCTCTTCTATTCGAGATTCATTAATTTCAGCATTAATCGCACCATCTTCCTTATGCGCAGAATGACTCATAATGAGGCTATTAGTATCCTCTAACTGTTTTTTTGCAACATCTAATTCTTTGTCTTTCAGGTCAAATTCACCACGTAACAACTGAAGTTTTTCATCTGCTAACTGCTTTTCTTCAATAGCTTTTTCAAGCTGATGGCTAGCCTCATCTCTTTCCGCCCTGCAAGCTAAAGCCTGCCAGGTTACCGCTTTCACTTCGGCTGCTTCGGCTTTGGCGTATTCTGCGGCTACTTTCTCACCATCAATAATCTTGGTCTTAACATGATTTACCATTTCACGTAAACGCCGGAATGTATCATTGACCTCTTTAAACTTCTGAATATTAGTCGGACGCGACTCTAGAACATCATAGCGAACGATATGGTCAACTGTCTTATCAAAACGCATCCTCAATGCGAACTTAAACGCGCTCTTAAAAGCCTCGAAGGAAGGCACCCCGCCAGAACCGCGTAATAAATGCAAAGCAGATTTGATATATCTCTCTGAATCAGGATGGAGCGGATCTATGCCGGTCATTTTTGAGCGTTCAACTAATTGATGGCGGAATATCTCCCATGTACGCGGTTGAGGCTCGTTATTAACAATATCCAGATGGTCTTGCATAGACAGTTCAACACCAGGAACAATGTAGCGACCTCGCACCTCATGTTTATCAGTATCTACTGATGCATAAAGGCAAACCCCCATAGAGGTAGCTTCCTTGGTTACAGAGTCGCGCCAAATCAAAGTAATGTAGGTTGTTGCATTGTCACGCACATATCTGGACTCATCTTGCATACCAAGACAATATGAACGAATAGTTCTGGTCGTTGCACGTTCATCTGCCTGTGCATTAAGATTTACCAGATTACCGTTAGCTCCGAACATCGCAATCTGAACAGCATCCACCAGAGAGCTCTTGCCGCTGGCATTGGGGCCGAATATGCCGGTAATTTCTTTGATCTTAATGTCAATATTTTCAAATAGAAAAAACTGGACTAGTTTAACGCTCTCAAGGTATTTCATTCTGGAACCTCATTGGATTCTTGTTCTATATTGACGATATCTTGCGCCGTTTTACTCTGTGACCAATTTCCAAGTCTCTGGAGCGCCGTGTCTCCGAGAATTTCAAAAATGGCGGGGCGAATCATGAGGTACAAATTTAGGTCTGCATCACTGTCCAGTTCCTCTGCGCTTTGCTCATCTGCGATTTTTACTATACCCCAACGCCTGAATTGCTTAATGATGGAGTCAAATTCAGTTTTTAATGGCAATTCCCTGCCCGTAGCCAAGCGGAACTTCTCATCCAGCTCAATGAGATCGCATAAAGCTTCGCCGTTATCATTGACCTGCCCAGACCTAATGGCTTCGTCATACAAGCTGCGCAGCACTAATGCTAGTAACGTTTGATTCACAGATGCAGAGCCAGCTTTACCGTGTCTAGGTTTAGCATATACATATCGGAGCAATGAATTTACTTGGACATCAATACCAAGAGGTTCCAGGGCGGTCTCGAAGTTTCTTAAAAACCTTTCTATCAACCCATAGGTAACACGGCTGTGCTTATCTGAATGATAAATCACTTGTTCCGTTACCAGCCGATAAGCTGCAGACTCAAAATCTCCTGCTGTGTACAAGCCGTCAGTCCTGGATGCTATTAATTCCCAATAACTCATTTATGACTCCTTACTCGCTGCAGACTTATGTTTCTTCACGGTAAATGGAATTGACGATATATGTTCATGCGGCATCTCTGGTTCATTGCCGACTTCAACACGGAAGCCTTTTGACATTGCTAGTCCATCCATGCGTAACTTCCTGCTTTTTACATTGGCTTGTAACGCCAATCTTGCCAATGTTTGATACATACAGATGCTTGCTACACTGTCAGTTTTTATATCCTGATTAGTAACTACATCCTTGATGCCTAACTGGTCACTTACATAGAGTGAAAGATTGATGGGTGATACCATGCGGTTAGTCCTTGCAAGACGGCTGATATTAGCTTTTGCTAATTGCTCGTCAGATACAACGACTTTTCTTAGTTTTGATGGCGCCGCCCTTTCCACGGGCTTTCTCGGTTCAGCTAAACTTGCCTCACTCAACATGGCGCCAGATGTAAAAGGATCTCCAATTATTGGTAAGCCTTCTTTGTTAATAGATTCGATTGCCTGATTCACCATGACATCTACTGAACCTAATGACCTGATTCTGTAATCCAAGAAAGCTAATGCACGTTTATTTGCTCTACGAATCTCATCATCTAAACGATCAAGATACTCATCTATTCTTTGGAGTTCTGATAAACGATAAATGTCACGCTCAAACAGGCGCTCTGCCTTTTTACGGTCGCCTTTACAGAGGTTGTTTTCATACCATTCGATCAATTTAGTTTTGTGGGATTCTGATTCAGTGATATTTTCTATGTTGCCAATAATTTTGGCGCGTTTAGATAATGGGTGCTCACTAGTATGCAATTCCCGATAGTCACCAATAAATACACGTTCAATGTAATCATTAAAGAAACGATGAACATACTGTGCGGTGGTGGAGTCCTTGTGTAAGGTTTCCATTAACTCTCTAATATTCGTCCCTGTATTACGCACATGCTCAAGAAGATTTCTAGCTTGCTCAGCCGCTTCGCTGAGAGAGTCACCTGAAGCTTTTCCATCTAACACCAGCTGCACATTGGCATCTATGGAACGTATTTTCCCCGACACAAACACAGGCCCGGTTTCTGCAAAATTAATCAGCATCGTCAAGAACTGACTTACCGCCGGCTGCATCGTCACTTTCTTATCAAATCTTGGTTGATCAATTCTTAGCCATCCACATTCTTGAAAGCGATTAAATATCGCAATTGCACGTAGCTCGGAAGATGATGCGTCAGCCTCGCTTGATTCTTCATCGTCCCAAACGTCCTGTAAATCAAGCGCATCAACGATGTCCTGAATAATCGTTTTGGATGGATACCCTTTGCTCGGGGGCAATGGTGCATCCGGGCCAAATCTACGCTCATGTAGGTGGCATAATAAAGACCAATATCTGTGTCGGTTGGTAGATGCCAATGGCGAGAAAATACGGTCTGGAAGCCTTGTAAATAATAAGCCACCCTCAAAAGAAGGTAAGCCCGGCTCTAAAATAGCCATTTTTTGATATCCTTAATATTTCCAATCGCTAATTGATATTCAGGCGGTTTCTGTTTGTCTACATCCACTGCAGCCCTAACATCTTGGATAAAATAACTGACAAGCGCACCGCGGCAGGTAGTCACTCTCGCGGATGTGTTTCCAAATAACTCATAGCGGATCACGGTTTCTTGTTCATAGCTCAACTCAGGATGCGCTATCAATCTGACTGGCACCTCAGTCATCCAGGCTATGTCATCCGGCATTAATTTCTCAGATGGTTCATCCAATAGCTTTACACTTGAAATGCGACCTAACGTGTAATCCCTGAATTGCTGATTAAAATTGCTATAAGCGCGAACATGCCACCGCCGTCCTGCACGGACGATGCTGTGTGGAGAAAGAATGCGTGAGTGAGGCTCCGGCTCTTTCATAGAGCGGTATTCAATTTCCACTTGGCGATGTAATTTTGCCGCATGGGAAAGCATTGAGAATATCTTCGGATCAGGCGTGGTTATCTCAGGAAATGCTGCCACGATAACCGAAGGGTTTTCATGATCTATAGAGGAATTCAAGCCTATAATTGATGAATACTGGATTAAAGAACTTGAATTGTTTTGGCTATTGATTTTGTTCTGATAAAACCTCGACGTAGCATCAAATGTTCTAGATATACTATTCCATTGAGTCCAATCAGAATATTCATCACGGAACTCCTTAATCCATTGACTAGCGCGAATTTGGCTGAGTCCAAAGATCTCTCTCAGGCGTGCATTACCAAGGCGCCCCTCCCATCTGAGAATGAGTTCCATCTGTAGCAGTCGAATTTGATCTGGTTTATTAGTCATAGCTTATGAATAATTATATCTTATGTTTTATTATACGGTATATTTATTCACAATATTGATGCAACATAAAATTTATTAATGCCATATACGAGTGTCAGAGGAAGCATATCCTTACCCTTCAGACAGCTTTATGCTTCCAAATCGAAAAGCCAGTTATATGCTTCCTGTTTCTGAATAAGGTCAGATTTGTTGTTCAGACTTCATCTTGACGAAATTGGTTACTCCACTGATACAAGGCTGCTTGTACAAGATTATGGTAGTTTTTTAGTTAAACTTATTGTTTCTCTGACATCAATGTACATTTTAAGCTCTATATTTCAACTTGAAAGCTTGGCTAGTAAGCCGTCACTAAAACTTACGGCTTTGCATAATTTCAGCTCCAAAGCATCTTATCGGAAATGATTGTGGAGGATGTACCGTTTGAAAAGAATCTTGAAAGGGCTGAAAAAACCGTAATAATGAGTCGTGGACTACAGTTTTCGAAATCTATGATGAAGAGAAAATGATTTACGCCCCTCCCTTAGCAATAACGGATAAGTTAAAGAATATCGAAGCTGTCTTGGAGTTCTAAGTGATTTAATGCCTACACCCCATAAAATCGAGTGTTACATCCCTAATTGAAATTGCTTTATATTTTAATGCAGAGGAGCTGTAAATAGCATTTAGTTCGAATTGGGTAATATCACCTGGTGGGCCAACAAGTTTATATAGCCGTCCACTGATTGTACGGCCTTCTTTTGATTCAGTATTCAATTCGGTAATAGGTGTAGATATTCTTCCACGTTCATTGATGAAACCGATAAAGTGGTAAGTTGTGCCATCTTGTGAGGCGATCTCCTGAATTACCCAATTTTCTAAAACAACCTCTGAGATTATGTCTACTGATGCAGCTGGCGCTAAAAGAATAATCATGGCGTAAGTGATAAGTGGATCAACAGGGTTTTGATCATTGTACTGGCTTTAAAGACAACTCATTAGCTTTGTTAAGTAGGTTTACCTATGTAGCTTCAAATGCAGCATTTTTTCACTGTAGTAAATTCAATGCCAGAAAATTAATTATCACCTCACTCACAACCAACGTTTATCTTTGAGCCTTTCATTAATATCTTCTAATTCCAATATTTCTGAAAGTGATTCCTTCAGATGGCGTTATAAAGACATTGAGTGACATTTCAAGAGTTGGATCTATTGGATTAAACATTAATTTTTGTATTATGCTTATTGATAAGAATTTAAAGTAGCAATCTAAAGCTATAAAAAATAGTAAAGGGTGAGTCAATGAGTACTAATAATGCTTTTATAAGAGGTGCTGAGTGGAGACAATGGGATTTGCATATTCATACTCCAGCATCATTTCATTGGTCAGGAAAGCGATTTGCCGATGCTGATGAAATTGAGAAAAAACAATTACTTGATCAAATGATCAAAGCCTTGAATGAGGCGGAACCCACAGTATTTGCTTTGATGGATTATTGGACATTTGACGGCTGGTTTGCATTACAGGATCGACTAAAGGAGCCTAGTGCCCCTCAATTGAACAAAATGGTATTTCCTGGCATAGAGCTTCGACTTGCATCGCCAATGAACGCACGTTTGAATGCTCACGTACTATTTTCTAATGAGATTTCAAAAACACAATTAGAAAACTTTAAATCAAGACTAACGGTTGAGCTGATTAATCAACCATTATCAGATGAGTGCTTAATAAATCTAGCACGTAGCAGGCCTGAGGATGTGCTAAAAAATGTAGGCTTCAAAAAAAGCGAAGTAATAACTGATGAAAAAGTAGCATTAAAAGCTGGTTCAACAATTGCTGAAATTAACTGTGATAGCTACAAAGAGGCTATTTCAAGAGTGCCCAATGAAATGGCAATTGGTTTTATGCCATTCGATACTAGTGATGGCCTAGCGCATATAAATACTTTTGATCATTACGCCTATTGCTTAGGACTTTTTGGTAGCTCTCCGATTTTCGAAACTCGCAAGGACGACTACATTGCTGCTTTTGCCGGTATTAAAACAACTGGGAATCAAAAGTATTTTGATAATTTCCAAGAGGCTCTGAATCATATTCCTAGACTAGCTGTTTCTGGAAGTGATGCACACCAATTTAAGGGGACGGCTGGTGACAACAATAAGAGAGGTTATGGTGACTACCCCTCTGGAAAAGCGACCTGGATTAAAGCAGATCCGACCTTCTTGGGGTTGAAGCAAGCTATCAAAGAACCGGCAAATCGATCTTTCATTGGAACAACTCCACCTAAACTAAATGAAGTTAACACTAACAAAACCTACTTCATCGACAAGATAGAAATTAACAGGGTAGTAGAAAGTAATTTAAATGAAGTATGGTTGGATGGTACTTCGATACCATTGAACTTTGACCTCACTGCAATTATTGGTAATAAAGGCAGTGGCAAAAGTGCTCTCGCAGACATAATTGCTTTACTTGGAAATTCAAAGCAAAAAGCCCATTTCTCTTTTCTTAAAAGGGATAGATTCAGAGGCAAATCTGGAGATCCCGCCAAACATTTTGAAGGAAATTTAATTTGGCTTAACGGAGATAGATTTACTCGAAATCTGAACGTAGACCCAGAGGAAGACCTGGTGGAGTTAATTAAATATATCCCTCAGAATCATTTTGAGGAATTATGTAACTCACATATTTCTGGCAGAACGAGTGCATTCGAAAATGAATTAAGGAAGGTCATCTTTGATCACACAAACCCTCAAATTAGGCAAGGAGCATTAGATTTCGATCAGTTGATACTGAATCAGGAAAGTACGTTCCGAGATGCCTTAATTGAGTTCAGAAAAGAACTAAAACGATTAAATATCGAAATCGAGAATTTAGAAGATCAAAGTCAACCCATCGTTAGAAACTCACTTGAAGAATTAAGAGAACAGAAGAAAAAAGAGATAGCCGAACATATATTGGTTAAGCCTCCGGAGTTACCAAAACCTGAAGATAAGTTGACTCATGAACAAGTCAAAGTGACTCAAGAAATTGAAACACTTAATAATACTTTGAAGGATTTGAATCAATCCGATGCAACTTTTCGCCGAAACATAGCAATTAATTCTGTTAAACAAAGAGCAATCAGGTCAATTCAAGACCGGCTAGTTATTTTAGAAAGACAGTTCAAAAACTTCAAAGATGAATCAGCACAGGATTTTGAGTTACTAAGTTTGGATAGCTCAAAAATAATCAAATTTGAAATTGAAAGTCATGTATTGGTTGAATACTTAACTGCAGCTCAGAGTGAGCAAGATATGAATGCAGAATTGATTATCAAAAATTCAGAACAAATTACTCATACTGAAAATTTGCTCAAGTCAAAAAAACAAGCGCTAAATGAACCTCAACTAAAATATCAACAGAATCTAGCTGATATTGAGTTGTGGAACACCAAAGATAAAGCATTAAAAGGTGATGCAGATAAACCTGACTCATTGGTTGGAATTACTACTAGACTCGATCAACTATCTAAAATTCCAGAGCTGATCATGGAAAAAGAAACTAAAAGAAAACAATTAGTGGGTGAGATTTTCGAAGCTCTCAACTCTCAGCGCAAATCTAGGGAAGATCTGTTTAAACCCGTCCAAGAACTTATACAAAGTAATATTCTGATTCGTGAAGAATACAAACTCCAGTTCCAAGCAACATTAGGTGGATCGTCGGAAATTCTGGGAAATCAGTTGTTCGATCTAATAAAGCAAAACTCTGGGGAGTTCAGAGGTGAAGATGAGAGCTTCGCAACTTTAAAAGTCTTATCAGAACAATATGATTTAAGCAAAAAAGAGGATGTATTGAATTTTGTGGGAGAATTGAATCAAAAAATCCACAATGCCGCGTCAGGCGGCAATACTAAAGCTATTGGTATTGGCTCTATATTGAGGAAAGATCGACTAGCCAGTGCGGTCTATGACTTGATTTATGGTCTTGAATACATGGAGCCCAGATACTCTCTTTTATTCCAAGAAACTCAAATTGAACAACTCTCTCCAGGTCAAAGAGGTGCACTACTACTCATATTCTACCTATTAGTAGACAAAGGCAGGAACCCTATTATTCTGGACCAACCTGAAGAGAACTTAGACAACGAAACTGTAGTAAGCCTTTTAGTACCCGTGCTGAAGGAAGCAAAAAAGCAAAGGCAAATTATTATGGTTACTCACAACCCGAATTTAGCTGTTGTGTGCGACGCTGAGCAGGTAATTCACGCTTCTTTTGCAAGAAAAACCAAATCGAAAATCACTTATGACTCAGGTTCCATTGAAAACACCCGAATCAATGGCCACGTAGTTAAAGTGCTCGAAGGAACTAAACCCGCATTTGATAACAGAAAATTGAAATATCATTAAGCCATGTTGTCCATAGAAAAAATATTATTGAGTGTCATCCCCTTTGCAGGCGGCACAGGGGTTGTTTTTTATCTGTTGTTTAAACACTTAGGTAAAGCGTAGCTGGAAAATAGATTTTCACAATGGCTGGACTATCTTCGCCATCAACATGATAAAGAAATTGCCAAGCTAAGATTGCAAATAGATTCTATGCTTAATGGGGCTTTGATGCTTCAAGAGAAGGAATTCGAAATACTGCCCAGACTATGGGAAGTCCATGGTGTCAATCAGCGCACATTGTTTCCAGATTCGGAAGGCTTGTGTAACTATCTAAACTGGAAACATAACTTAGTTTCAACTAGTTATATATAAAAATATTAACGATATTTGGAAAGTTTAAATTATGAAAATATTAGGAATAAATACCCCACATACAAACTATGTGCCTCATCTGAATTTAAATACAACTAATTTCAAAATCACAAAATTCAACTAGAAACTATGCCAGATATAGATTCTACTACATTCAGTAACCGTATTTTTTTTGAAGGGAGAAAGCTTCCAATAGAGCAGCTTTCCCCTTCTGATTTTGAGAATTTTGTTCATGCTGCTCTGATATGCATATCAGAAAACCTTGGAGTAAAAATTACGGGAAAACCTTCTGGCACTGGCGATGGAGGTTTTGATGCAGAAGGTATCCTTGTCAGTACCGGAAACATACTCTGTGTTCAATGTAAGAGGCTAAAAACTCCAATAACCTCCTCTCAGGTATCAACCGAATTAGCAAAAGTTGCTGCTACATCGGCCTTGGAAAAATCCCAGGTTGGAATGCATTTATTTATTTGCTCTGGCGGAGTTAACAAAAGCCTCAAGAGCCAACTTCGAGAACATTCCCGGCAAACTTTAGCTAAAAGTGCTGGAGAAATATTAGATGCCGTCTCTAGTGATTCTGCATTGAATAGCCTGCGAGAAAAATTGGTTGAAGTGGGACTTGATCCAAAACAGCTAGCTGAAAGCTACGTTAGTAATTTAGAAAGCTTATTAGTTTGGGGGTTGGACGAGTTTGATTCAGCATTGTCCGCTAAATGGGACAGTGTAATGGAAGTTGTTGGACGTTACTTTAACGTTGCCAGTTACGTTAGAGAGTTTCCCAGAGCTTCATTTGATCGTAAAAAATATATAGAAGAGCATTTGAATTTTGAAACGCCGATTTTCCCCAAAATATCTGATCAACCCTTGCCGGATTGGGTAGGTACAAATAGCGCAGCAAATCCACTTCCTGTCGAGCCGGATACGAGGAAATTTGTAAAATCATTTAATGATCTTACAAAGATCGAGCCTGGAGATTTAGCAATTATTCTCGGGGATGGCGGAGTAGGCAAATCGACCGCTTTGAAAATTTTACGTAAAGAAATAATTAACTCAAATCCAGAGGCCAACCTTCCAATTTTAATTTCTCTTGTCAATTATTCACCTGGTAGCTTGGAGAGATTTATACACAATGAGCTCGGAGTGATTTATGGCTCATGGAAAACATTGCCAGATAATATTTATTTGTTATGTGATGGCTTGAACGAATGCCCTTCAGAGAGTATTCAGGAGTTTTTAGATGAATTAAAGCAACTGCTAAGGCACAAGCAAATAGCATGCATCCTATCTACTAGAGGATCTTCAAGACACAATAAAATAATACTTCCTAGCACTGTCACTTATTGTGTCCAGGTTGATAACCTCACTCCGATAGGAGTTAAGCGTTTAGCTGAGCATACTCTCAAAACTGGTTGCGAAGACTTTATTAAAAAGTACCGATCTCTAGCAGATGCTTCATGGGCGCCAATGTTTTGGACTCCGTTCTCCGTGAATGTTGCCCTCAATCTTTGGCAAAACAACACTAAAATCCCGGATACGCTTAGTGAGATGCTTCAAAGCTTGTTAGAGGCTCGCTGCGCTAGAAACTCTGAATCTGCTGCAAGAGGCCTGAGCAATGAAGTGATATTAAAAATTGCTGGCTCACTTGCATTTCAATTCCTTATCACTCATCAAAAATTAGAGTGCTCTCAAGTTGAGGCTGGTCAATTGATTCGTACTGCAAAACTCCAATCCTCAGATGCACTTGGAGTCGCTGATTTAGCTGAGTTAGAGATTCCTCAGTTATTAGTCAGACACGAGCTCCTAAACATATCCTCTGGCGGGCATTTGAATTTTGGCCACCAGATTACTGCCGGCGCGTTGGCAGGTAAATTACTCGCCCGCAATTGGAAGGACAATTTAAAGTCCTTGGAAAATTCGTTAGCTGATGATGCTTGGATTTTTGCCGCAAGATTCATAGATCAAGGTGAGATTCCAGAATTCCTTGAGAATATTTTCAAAGTTGATTTGGTACTTGGTGCCAAAGTCGCACGAGAACTTCCAGGCTTCCATGTAAAAATTGCAGAACAATTATTATTCAAGTCTATTCATAGCGGGGCCCCTGAAACCCTGAGATTCATGGGGTTAAGAGCACTGGCTAGATTAGGTACTCCTGACGCTTTAGCAAGGGTGCTGGAGGAAATAGCGAAAGAAAATGACAATAGCTATGCAGCTCAGCGCGCGCTAGCAATTGCTGGTAATTTAGATTTTTTACGTAAAACGTTGATGGAAGTTGAACATCAAAGGCGGATTCCAGCCAAGGTAGAGGGTGGATCAATAGCACTTTGGGAAATAGCTCCGTTGCCGATTCGAATCGATCTTGCTAGACAATACTTATTGAGTTTTAACCCAAACAAATCCGTCAAAGAATCTTTAAGATACGTCTCGTACGAACAAGATGACAACGACGCGGCAATCATTGAATCATATTTAACAGTTGCAAAGACACCGGATGCGTTTCAAGCGGCGCTGTACGCACTAAGCGAGATTTCCCAAAATAAAGCGCAGTTGTATGTTGAAACCGAACTCAAAAGTGAAATAACGATTTCTGAGAAGATGAGAATAATGAGGTTTGCAATTCAAGCCGGCCTTTCTGTTGATATTGATGATGCAATGAATTTCGCTCTAACTGACCTGGGTGAGGATGAAGAAGATAAATATCGCAAGGATGATCGATACCATAATTTCATTGAACATGTTATAAATGCCTATCCTTTGCCGACTCACTTAGTGGCTTTAGTTGAGAAAAAGCTTATCGAAAGTGATGATGAGACCAAGAAAAAGCTTTGGATCATGGCGTCTAAATGTAGAAGTGCCGTAATTTCTGAATATGCGATTGGCTGTATAGATGCGTGGAATCTATGGTTAGGCTCAGCCTGTAATTATTTCATTGAGCAAGATGAAGAAAGAGCTATATATCACGACAAATTAGTGGCCTTATGCGAGTCTCGTTTGCTAACAGAAATTGATTGGGATGATTGGACAGTCTGGAGAGCAATTACTCTCACTTGCAAATTGCGCCCCTCCCCCCTTATTGCAGCAGGTTTAACGATTGCTATTAGGTCAGCAGTAAAAGTACTTCATGCGGTTGAGCAGGGAAACACAGAGTCTTTATCACCTACAGAAGTAACAATGCTTGGAGAAGGCGGTGTGAAATACGCCAAGGTTCATCTCGATAACACCATGTCTAAGTTAATTCCAGCTATCAGCCACACAAAGGAGTTCATCGATGAGGCTGATTTGATTTCACTGCTGAATTTTAATTTTAAGCATTTTGAGGGTGCTGTAGCGAGTTTTAGCATCTGCGTTAAAGACTTGAATCAGGATTTAATAGATCAAACAATTTTGCAAATTCCAGATCAATGGATTCAATTGAGTGGTTTAAGTGCTGCATGTCCAAATTGCATGACAAATGCACGTGTGAACTTGCTTTCGAATTTAATTTTCAAGCTTTACAATATCCCGGCTGGGCTTCATATCCTCTGCGAAATCCTAGACTCTTCTTGGAACGATGAGGTATCAAAAATGACTATTGAAACGGTATCTAGAATCCCTAATTGGCCTGTATACGAACAGCAGTTTTTTAATCACTTTATAAATACTGTCGCTAGAAATATCTCTGAGGCTGATGAATCAATCCTCAATACATCGCTTGAGAATGCTAAAACTCAGTTTGCAAAACGAGTTATAGCATTTTGGGTTGAAGTAATTAGTGGCAATAGAGTCGGGCTTTCAAGATTACCTCAGCAATAGAAGCCATGTAATAATTAGTTTGCTCGTGTTACAGGATGATTATTAAAGCATTTACGAATTACAAGCAATTAAGTTTACTTTCTGAAGTAGTTCGTAGTTGCTGAATTTTCGCTTTCAAATCTGCCACCACAGTTGAATCTAAAGTGGAGAGTATTTCTAATGTTTTTTCGCGATTCTGGCGAATTAATTCTTTTGCAAAATAAGGTATGTGTGGGCTATTCAATGCAAATTCATACTGAGACATTCTAAACATATTATTCCCAATAGGGACTCTATCACTATGTTCATTTAATAATGATTCAAGCTTGCTCATCAATCCTATAGTGAACTGGAGGCAGAAAGTACGCAGGTCCGTCTCTGGGGGCTTAATCTCTAACAAATTAGCTTTTTTATCAAAACGTTTGATCGGGCCAGCAATTAAAAACTTGCCATCCGCATAACAGTTAATTATCTGTAGTCCATCATGTGTGATCGCATTTCTAGATTCTTTGAAAAATTGAAAGTGAGGTATGTCTGTATAACTTGACCAAGGAATATCAATTCCAAAAATGGTCTCAAAAGAATCTTTTATAGATTGAAAAGTATTCAATAAAGAATTGAAGTGGTAGTTTATCGCAGCATCAATGGTTGGATCTTGTTTAGCGTTAAATTGCTCTCTTACTACATCGCAACTGTCTACCACCCTCAATAGATAATAGTCGTACTCTGCAATCTTATCTTTGATATGGCGGCTTATAATTACTCTGTGTTGTTGATTGTCCATATATCGCAACTATAAGACTTGCATGTCAGACAAACCCGTGGAAGACTAGCTTATTTCTTACCGCTAACTTTTTTATAGAAGTCTGCCAGCGCCTGCTCATGATTAAAAATCTCGAAAAGGTCATCGGTGACAAATCCTTGAAACTCTCCATTTAAAGCATCCATTAACTGTTCAAGTAATCTTCTAATTTCAAGCACCCAAGGGTTTTTACCTATTGTTTCACTGTAGTTAATTTCAGCTTGATCACGTTCTACTAATGCTGGAAAAAAAGTTTGGTCAGCGTCAAAGCGATACCTGATGAATACAGAGAATGGCTCTAGTCTTTCTGCAAGCGTATTGTATATTGTTGGATCTGTTAACCAAGATGCTGACTTGGCTAATGCATTAATTGAATGCCCACTTCTACGGATTAATCGATAAGTCTCAAAGGGGTCTTCATCTTGTTTAGCCATAAAAATATGAGCTTTGAGCGCACACTCAACCCCCATTAATAAATCAACAAAGCTTTTTATTCTGCCGGATTTGTGTAGTAATGCTTCCCATAATCGATCAAATCTTTGAGCAAAGTCATCAGCATCTCGAAGGTAGTCTTGTGCCAGTGATCGACTGATCGTTAAAGGTTTTACTTCAAAAATAACTTCACTCATCGAGATATCCCTGCTCCAGGCCCCCTGATATTCAATTCGCATGGGGCAGTCTATTTTCGTTCACCCACAATTTCTGTGGCTAACCTTGTAGATTATGGCTTGTTAAGATCACAAGCAATTGATTTTAATACACCTTAGATACATTTCAAATTTTTTTGAGGAACCAATTCGACATCAACAACATCCCCGCACGAGCTCTCTTGAGAAGGACAAGATATCCGCGCGCGAAACTTTCGAGACTGAGATCGTTTAAATTAGGTTGAGTAACGACTCTATAATGCCATCATTGTGTTTAAAACCTAGTGCGATTATTGGTGCTCTCTAACCCTTCAGCCTAAAGGACACTCTGAGCCTCACATACCAAGCGTTAGCCATGCTAGAATTAGTCATTGGTATCACTTACATCAACGAATCGGGTGCAAGCCCAAACTACTTGGAGATCGGAGTCCATCTAAACCTGCATTTTGAGTTCTCGTTCGGGTTGGAGTTTTCCTTTACTGGCGATGCAGCAACTTTCATCAACTTACTGGAGAATACAATGAACAATCTGAACAATACCGCTGACTTTCTTTTCAACACACTTTGTAACGCCACTGAGAATACTTTTGATTTATTGAAGGGAATTTTCTGTACGTGCTACGAGGAAGTTAGCACATGGGCTATTTGGTACGGAGTTTTGCTTTTGCGGAGCCAGGTGGGAAATACTCCAACCCGAATGGGGAAACGACAGGTAGTTAGAGGTGGGCTCTACCAAGAGAAGCTAGGAAGGTTCGAGTCCTTCCCTCCGCACCAAATATATTCAACTAACAAATCCCTCGAGAGGGATCGCTTGCATGTAGCGCTTGCAGATTATCTTCATGACCACGCCACTACGGCAGCCGCTCATATTAAAAGTTAGACTCGGGAGATGCGCTCTATGGAGGAAAAATCAAAAGCAGTCCAAGAGGTTGCAAAAACAACCAGCAAAGCAATTGATGCAGCCCGAGAGTTAGGTATTTCAAGCTGTAATTTTAGAGCCTTGTTGCAGTTGAACTGTAAACTTAGAGAGTTATACTTTGTGTGTTTAAGAAAACATTTAAAATGTCGTTTCAATAGCTCACGAACTTATCATCTTACGTACAAGGATCTTGAAGGGATTCACGAAGTGAATTTTACTTCGTGAAATTCAACCAATTGTTTTAAAATGAAATATGCTCACGAACTTACTCAGAGTCAAGAGAAGTAAAATAACGCAGTGGCACTTAATTTGCACATTAAGGGAGTAAAAACCTTATGTGCTACGACTCTGACTGTTAACCCTACAAATGCTGAGCTATTAAATCTGCAAAGACATGCATAATTGAGATGTCACGCTCATTGAGTGTTTGGTCTGGTGTATAACTAAAGCAACAAAAGGTGCCATAAATTTTACCGTCGCTTAGCTTGATTGGCACACTCATATGCGCACGTACAGGCACCAAAGCGGTAACTTCCATACTCATTGCTTCTGGCAGTTCGAAAGCATCATTAATGATTTCAGGCAAACGCCCATCAATCACTCTCTGGCAATAGCTGTCTTCAAGCGAGCCGCTACCACCAACCGCAATCGGCGGATTCAAATCTTTTGAATCCACAAACCTGAACTCACGAACACCGTCATGAAAGTGAGAAATAAATGCCACGTCCATATCAAGGTGTCGTCGCAAAGCAGATAACGTGTTTTGTAAAAAATTATCGCCCGAATTGTGCTGAATGCTCAATAGATTTTGAGTATTCATGATACTTGCGGGGTCTCTAGGATGAGACTTTTCTTCAATTGAAGTTTCAATATCCTCAAATCTCAATAATTTGAAATTATTGCGTCCGGAGTGCTTTGCTTTGTACATTGCTTTATCTGCGAGCGCCACCAATTTGTCCGCATCAATCGCACGCCCATCATAGATGGCGATGCCTATACTTGTGGTGATCTTAAGATCAGAAGCGCCTAACCAACCGCCTTTGTTTAATTCCTGAATGATATTACTTGCTACTTTACTAGCATCCTCTTCACTATAAACACCTTCAATAATGACAGTAAACTCATCACCGCCAATGCGAGAAACAATATCAGCTTCGCGCAAGGTTGCTTTCAGCCTAGTTGCAAACTCTTTTAAAAGTGAATCCCCTGCTTCATGCCCTAAAGAATCATTGATAGATTTAAAATGATCAATGTCCAGATACATCAAGGCTAAACTTTTATCACTACGTCTACTCCTTGCCATTGCCTCCGGCAAGTTAGTGTTAAAGTATGAACGATTGCGCACCCCGGTAAGTGGGTCGTTAGACGCCAAAAATCGCAATTTTTGCTCTTCAATTTTGCGACTTGAAATATCCTGTATAAATGCATAAAACTCATGAGTATCTGCATTCGAAATATAAGTAATGGCCATTTCAATCGGAAACTCTTCTCCGGTTTTTCTTTTAGCTTCGAGTTGAATACGGCGATTTAGCATCTCAGTGTGACCACTTTGCAGAAAACGCTGCATCCCTTGCTGATGCGCGTCTCTTAGCCTCTCCGGAATAATGATTTCGGCCATATTTTGGCCGATGGCTTCATCATAGCTCCAACCAAATATATTGGCGGCTTGTTGATTCCACTCAGTGACAAGTCCATTGTGATCAACCCCAACAAAAGCATCTAAACTATTAAAAAGTATGTTTCTGAGGCGTTGCTCTTGATTTTCATCTGTCATAGTGGGTTTTGGGTAAACTAAATAAACGGATTGTAAAATATCAAAATTTTTATGTAGTGTCTATTAATCCAAAGAATTAACAGCACTCAATATCCACCAAATTATGTACCAATATACACACACTAACTAAAGCATTAGTTCACTTAGCGAACGGCTAGTTGATGGAGTTAGGAGATAGAGTCGAATAAATTAAAGGGACCTGAGTCCATTGCTGATACCAAGCCTCAAAATCACATGCCGGAATTGGCTTGGTCATATAATAGCCCTGACCATAGTCACAGCCCATCTCTTGTAGTGATTTCCAGACTTCAATATTTTCTACACCTTCAGCGACTACATGCAAGCCCATGTTATGCGCTAGCTCAATCGTTGAATTCACGATAATTCGATCATTTTGATTTTGTTCAACATGCATAACAAATGACTTATCAATTTTAAGTTCACTAACTGGTAGCTCTTTTAAATACGACAACGATGAGTAGCCTGTACCAAAATCATCAATCGCTAGCTTAATGCCCATTTGAGATAGTTGCAGCAATGTCTGCTTTGCACGGTGCGGATCATCCATGATGCTGCTCTCTGTCACTTCTAATGAAATGAGGGATGTGTTTGAGCCTGTAGATTTTAGTATTTCGGCCACTTTGTTCGGAAAATCCGAATCAATTAAATCTCTTGCAGAAATATTCACTGCGATTGGGATAGACATCCCCTTCTCCAGCCATGATGCGCTCAATTTAGAAGCTTCTGCTATCATCCAAAGCGTAATATCTCTGATTAAACCGGTTTGCTCTGCAAATGGAATGAATTGATCAGGGAAAATCATTCCTCTAGTTGGATGCCTCCATCTAATTAACGCCTCAACCGATGTCACCACCCTGCTTTTTAGATCAACTTTAGGTTGAACAAAGATAGACAACTCATTGTTATGTATTGATTTTTTAAGCTCTGAAACCAAAGTAAGATTCACATTACTTCCAACATCAAAGCTTGGTTGAAATACCACGGGCCCAGATTTCTGGGCTTTTGAAACCTGCATGGCCACCTCAGCAAAACTCAACAACTGTTCTATTTGATTGCTATGCACTGGGTAACTTGCGATACCAATGCCAGCAGTAATATCAACAAAGTTATCGTCTAACTCAATAGGCTTCTCAAAAGCCTGCAAAAGCTTTTGTGCAATATTTACTGCAATATTGGCATCAGTCGCGGGCAATAGAACGGCAAATTCATCACCGGAGACTCTTGCCACGAGATCATTATCTTTACGAAACACCTGTGAAATACGAATAGATACCGCGTGTAATAACTGATTACCAAAGTCATGTCCGAGTACGTTATTAATTTGTTTGAATCGATCTAGATTCATGACCAAAATAGAAAGTGGCTCATGGCTGACATCTGACTTATTAATAGCATTACTTAGCTCTTTCATAAACGATGCTCGGTTAGGTAAGCCCGTCATCTCATCCCAGTAAGCTAATTTGGTGATACTTTTTTCTCTGTCTGCAATCGCGGTACGCATGCTGCTGAAAGCACTGCTTAACTTACCTAACTCATCTTTTCTGGAAGTATCAACATTGAAGGTGTAATCCCCCTCCTCTAGCTTTCTGGCAGTATTAGCCAACTCGACAATTGGCTGCGCCACAATACGCGAAACATACAAAATACTCACGATAAAAATGAGCATGCCAACAATACTTAAAATAAGAAAATTAAGTAACAACACCTGAAAAGGCGCTGTCGCTTCATCAATAGAACGTTGTAAAACCACATAGAGTGATTCATTAATATTTTTAAAAATAGATACATATCTGGTACCAAAGGCGACATCTCCGATGGTGAGCTCTAAATTAGAGGATGTATTGAAAGCGTGCTGGTCTGTTGTATATTTCACAATCTGCTCAGTAGCACTTACGCTCATAGTACTGGCTGTGGAGTGCCAAGGGCTTTTTCCTGCCTGACTAATAAAAGTGACTTCTAGGTTGCTAAGTTTATGCAGGGTATTTGCCAGGCTGTTATTGATTTTGAATCCCATGACTACCCAACCGATTGTAAGCGGGGCTTTAACTGGCACTGCAACCAGTTGATATGGCTGGTTTTTAAAAATCGTGAAGTTGTTTTTCTGCGCGTCACTTTTTGCCGTGTAAATAACCTCTGATATTTTTTCGCTCACTTCACTTTCTGAAAGATTTTCTGAAATCACCAAACTATTTTGATTAGGAGAGTAAAAGATTGCGATATCTGCATTAATTCTTGATTGGTGGTTAATCAGTGCGGACAGGATAGTTTCGTGATCATTACTTGCAATTGCAGCTTTAAAACCAAAGTCGGCCGCTAATATTCGAGCACCAACACTTAAACTCTCGCCATTGTTTTGTAGTAGGTTTAAAAATACGCGCTCACCTACTTCCAACTGTTGGTTTACTGAGCGTCGTGCGTTTTTATCAATACTTAGTTTAATAGCGATAGAGCTCAAAACCTGAATCACCAAGATTAGCGATAAAAATATAACGGAGATTCGACTTTTTAAACTTTTAAATTGCATGTTTTAGTTGTGAGCGTAATGAATTAGTTGTGGGTTTCAAGCTTTAATGAAAGCGTTTCGTTGTTTTTGATGGAGACTTTCTGCTCAGTAATAAAGTTCTCTTTCACAGTAGCGTAGTACCACGCTTTAAGCGTATGTTGGCCACTAGGTAAGTCAGTCAGTTTCACGATGCCGTTCACATCGCTTTTACCAAAATATGGCGTGTCTACAATGTGTATATAGGCCAGCATGTTGTCATGAATATTACATCCGAGTATGACCGTACCTGGCTTATCAAAAATAACAGGCTTTGCCGGCACACCTGAGTAAAGTTTCAATTCAAAAACTTTAGCCGGTGAAAACGAGTAAACATGGTGCCTCACAGAATCTTTATTAGGAAAGTTTACGCTAGTACCAACCTGCACCACACTGACAAATGGCCAGAACTGCTTATTCTTTTGATCAATATTTGCTTCAACCAACGGATTGCGGCTTGGCTTGGTATCAGTCTCTAAATAAACAACAGCGTTACTCAGCGGATTACCTGCTTGGTCATTCACTTGAACCGTAAGCTCTGCAGCGTGTAGTTGAAATGATGTTGCAAGTAGAAATAAGCTTAAGGCAGCATGCTTCATAAATTGGCTTTGTAAGAATTAATCATTAATCGGTAACAATATCACGCTTCATTGGAGCCAGGATTTTTAATAGCTCATTTTTTTCCTTAGTTCCTACATGCTTATCGAGAGCAGTTCTGAATGTTTCTACAAACAACTCAAACTCTGCACTCGTCACTTTAAGATCACGATGAGAGTTTTTCATGGTCTCACCTTCATAGACGCAACTCCCACCGGTTAGCACGCATAACTGATCAACAACACTTTGCTTTAAAGTACTTAACTTGACACCATCGAACGAACGCTTAATTTTAGGATCAGACGCAGATATGTCGATTGTTTCAGATACAACAAGCGTTAACACTGGCAGGCCACCGATACGCTCAAATAGGCTTGGATGCTCAGACTGATGACTCGAAGATTGCACTTGTGCACAAGATGAAAGCAGTAGCATTAAAATCATTAAGAAATTATTACGCATCAATTTTAAGTCTCGTTTTTTATATATCATTACTTTAATATAACCACAGTGATTAATCTATGTAATTACCTTGTTTAGTATTTTTCAAAATAACGCCAAGAAAGGCAAATGTGTCGTTAACACGCAATCTAAAAAAACAAATTTTCACATGGTCGTTGAATATTTTTACAATCGCTCTACTAGGCCATGCCAATAGCTTATTGGCGGGGGATCGGCTATTAGCAACTGGCGGTGTGATGCAAATAGAGGGCGCTGGTGGCGGTGGATTAACTCCTTGGGCTTTAATCTCAGGCTACGGCACCGACAAACAAATCGGTAGCGCCGCTTTTTATACCGAAGCAAAAACTAATGGTGACTTTGAAATAAGCTCAGGCGGTGTGAGTGTAGGTTTATATAATCGCCTAGAAATTTCATTAAGCCAGCAGAAACTAGGGTTAAGCGACACGGTGCCGGGTGAAAGTATTCGCATGAATACCTTGGGCGTAAAATTACGCTTGTTTGGCGATGCGATCTATGACCAAGACACATGGTTACCGCAAGTGGCAATTGGTGCTCAAATCAAACACAATGAAGACTTTGATAACGTACCTAAAGCCCTAGGCGCCAAACATCAAACTGGGGTAGATCTATACATGGCCGCCACCAAGTTATATTTAGGTGCAGTACTGGGTAGAAATCTACTACTAAACGGCACACTTCAGGCAACAAAAGCCAATCAGTTCGGTTTTTTAGGTTTTGGTGGGGATCATCGCGACCACTATCAAATACAACCAGCAGCATCAGTTGCTGTGATGCTCACAGATCAATTGCTGCTGGGTACTGAGTATCGTTATAAACCAGACAATTTAAGTGTATTTAAAGAGCAAAATGCACATGATGTATTTTTAGCTTGGTTTCCAGTTAAAAATATATCACTGACTGCTGCCTACTTAGATTTGGGCAACATTGCAAATAAAGCCAATCAATCCGGTTGGTATTTGTCTGGACAAATCTCTTATTAAACAGGATTTATGGCTCGTATTGCGCCAGCTACGTTCCCAGCCTAGAGCTATCGACTCAGCCATCTCTGTTTAATTAAATAATCTAAACTTAACTTGCCTGCGCCGCCAAACAACAAGGGTGAGAACATCACCACATAAATCAACGGTAATTTATAGTTACCAAAACCATCACCGGCTTCATCGACAATACGGTAGCCTGTCCACAAGTCATTTAAACTCATCCATTGAGCCGGCCAGTGCACAGTAGCAATCGCGACGATGGTAAGAATAATGAGTGAAACTGAAAAAAATCTTGTCGCAATGCCCAGCAACAGTGCTATCGCGCCTAATATTTCAAAATAGGTTGCTATCTGCCAGTTAACTTCTGGTGCTATCAAGCTAAATGGAAACGGAAAAGTAACGTCAACAAACCAATTGGTGCCATGGAGTTTTTCAAGCCCAGCCTCACCAAACTCATAGGCGAGAATTAGGCGTAAAAATAAGGATGGGACACTCTCAGAAAGCTGATTTAAGTAGCCAATAGTGCTTTCATACAGCCTGTAGCCACAGTTGATAAGGTTGGTTTTATACATCGGGTTCGTCCTCTAAGTTATTGGTATAACTTAGTCGATACAAACTGTAAAAACTTACAGTGATATTTTTTAAATTACAGCAGAAAGCTTCACTTTCCGCGCCCTATCTACTTTTAATTTCATCTGACGTAATTTGTAATACAAACGCACGCCTAGCAGAAGCGCTAGTACAACCGCATAAAACAATGGCTCGCGAATATCTTTTTTAACCAACCACCAAAAATGCACTATGCCTAGCGTAGCAATTAAATAAACACTCAGATGCAGTTGTTTCCAGTGTTGCCGTAGCACCTGCATCATGTATTGATTAGAGGTAACCGCCAAAGGCACAGTCAGCAGATATGCAGCCGCTCCGACTAACACATAAGGATGCTTGATGATATCTTTGATGATATCCGCCCAATCAAACCCATAATCTAGCCATAGATAAGTAGTGATATGCAGGCTGGCATAAAAGAACATCATCAATCCAAACATACGCCTAAACTGCAATTGCCAAGTCACACCCCACAATAAGCGAACTGGAGTAAGGCTAAGTGTGGCTAATAAAATCAATAACGCCCAGAACCCAGTTGACCTTTCTACAAACTCAACGGGATTGGCGCCCAAACCATCATAAACACCCAGCCAAACTAAGCGTGTAAACGGTACTAAGCAAAGTAAGAATAACGTGGACTTAATCCAGCTAATTTGCCTTCTGCTCGGTGTGTGTTGAAAAAATTGTTTAATGGCCATGCTATTACCTGTGACTTAAAAGTTTTTACGTAAATCCATACTCGCATACATCTGGCCTACTTGTTCGGTGTATCCATTAAACATTTGCGTTTTAATCCGTCCTGCAAATAATCCTGCGCCTATCCTTTTTTCTGAAGACTGCGTCCAGCGCGGATGGTCTACCTGAGGATTTACATTTGCATAAAACCCATACTCCCTAGGCCCCGCCTTCATCCAAGTGGTCATCGGCATTTTTTCAGTAAAACGAATTTTCACAATAGATTTTGCCCCCTTAAAACCATACTTCCAAGGCACTACTAAGCGCATCGGCGCACCGTTTTGATTTGGCAACTTTTCACCATATAACCCAACAGCCATCAGTGTGAGTGGGTTCATGGCCTCATCCATCCGCAGCCCCTCCACATAAGGCCAGTCTAATATTGGTAAATTTACCCCTGGCATTTGTTGTGAGTCAGCAAGTGATATAAATTCAACATATTTAGCATTAGCATTCGGTTCAGCCCATTTAATTAACTGAGCAAGCGGAAAACCAAGCCAAGGAATCACCATAGACCAGCCCTCAACACAGCGCATACGGTAAATACGCTCCTCTAGCGGGGCTAGCTTTAAAATCTCATCAATACCAATTGTTTTGTTTTTCTTAACTTCACCTTCAATACTGACCGTCCACGGATAAGGCTTGAATAATTTTGAATGAATAGCCGGTTCGCTTTTACTTGTTCCAAACTCGTAAAAATTATTATAGGTGGTGACATCTTCATATGAGGTGAGCTTTTCCTCTTTACCGTAAGCTGTTTTAGTGAAGTTTGGCAGCGCTAGTGCTGATTTGGATGGGTAACCGACGGGAGTGGTATGGTGTGTTGAATTTGCTGCCAACAAAAGATTGCTGTGAGTCAGTGCAGAGGTAGCTAGCAAGCCTAAGCCGGCTTGCTTGATAAAGCGGCGCCTATCTTCAAAAATCTCTTTAGGTGTTATTTCCGAGGAGGAAACATCGGTTTTATGTAGAATAATCATCAGGAGACCCAGTACAAAGTGTATGTTATAGAAGCATTAAACCTGCATGAATGATGTGTGAATAGACTGCTTAGCTGTGACCGTCTAATTCATCATGAGTTTAACTAACATACCTTAGTCTGGGTTGAGGCAATATCCTTACAAAAAATTAGTGGCTAAAAAATAGCAAAGCCTGACTAAATCAAGCCTTTAGTTTCTTTTTCGATATCATCTGCAAGCGCTTGATCATGTGCGTTTTTTGCAATTGATTTAGCCTGGTCAATTAACGTTTTTGCAGTTGCGCTATCACCTGTTGCCGCTTTTACTTGTGCCAATATGCAGTAACCGTAAGCTTCGTAGTAGGCACCACCCTGGTCTTTCGCAAATTTAATAATTTTATTCAGAGTACGCTCTGCATGATCATAATTTTTTGCGGCAGCATAATAACGGCCTAATTCAATGCTTGAATGTGCGTATTGATCCAGCGTACCTGATTTTTCATGTCTCAAAAATGCTTTAATTTGAAACTCCAACGCTGCATCATGCTGATTTAGTTTATGGTAAGCCAGCGCGATAGATTCAAAACTTTCACCTCGCTCATTATCGTTTGCTGCCAGCGCACTACCCGCCAAATAAGCGTCTAGCGACTGCTGGTACTTACCGGCATTTAGATATGCGTTGCCTTCACTTTGATAGGCCGCGCGTTCAAACGCTTTACTTTTAATGCTTTTGGCTAGTTGCAAGCTTTGCTCATAACTTGCAATTGCTTGTTCATACAAGCCAGCGTCTTTATACGCATGCCCACTGACCAGTGCAATAATCATTTTATCAAACCCGTCTGTCGCTTGCTGTTCTGCTAACTTGAATGATTTGAGTGCGTCGTCTAATTTACCCTGCCCACTATAAACGCGACCTTGGCATAGCAACGCATCCTTGTCATTTTTGTTAGTATCTAGCGCCTTGTTCGCAAAACTTAATGCCGCAGGAAAGTCCATTTGATCATAGGCTTTATTACATGCAGATGCATGATCACTCGCTGCATAAATAGTATTAAAAAACAGAGAAGTAGCTATTACAGTTAAAGTTTTATGTAGCTTCATTTTTGCTCGATGCTGTTAGATGAAATAAGTAACAATTATAAAAAATTTGCCCACTGCTGAGACTTCTCAGCAGTTGCAAAAAAATGTGGATTTAATAGCGATGGCTTAGCGTTATAACTTAGCGCTACTGCCTGCATATCTACAATATCACCACCAGCCTCTTGTAGCACGCAATGCCCAGCTGCGGTATCCCACTCGTATGTAGGGCCTAAGCGTGGATACACATCGGCTTTGCCTTCGGCGACCAAGCAAATTTTTAGAGAGCTGCCCAAGCTGATAAGTTCAGGCTTCATCAGAGTTGCCGCTTCCACGCCGTGCATAAACCTCTGAAACCTTTCATCAGAGTGTGATCTGCTACCCGCAACGGTAATCTGTGCCAGATTTAACGGCTTTGCGTAAATTCGTTGTGCAGGCGTTGCTCCCTGCTGCTTATAAGCACCCTGCCCTTTACTGGCATAGTAAGTTAAACCGGTAACTGGGGCATAAACTACCCCCATGATCGATTGATGTTGGCTAATTAAGGCAATGTTAACCGTGAACTCTCCATTACGTTTGAGAAACTCGCGCGTGCCATCCAATGGATCAATTAACCAGTATGTTTGCCAGCTTAACCGTGAGCCTATATCAACCTCATCAGACTCTTCAGACAACACCGGAATGTCAGGCGTTAGTTGGCGAAGCCTTGCAACAATAATATCGTGTGCAGCAATATCTGCTTCTGTAAGTGGCGAGTTATCTGACTTCATTTCATAGCCAAAGTCAGTCGAGTAAATCTGCATAATCGCCTCACCAGCATCTTTAGCAATGGCAATCACATCCGCTTGAAATTGATGACTTTCATTGATCATGATGGTTCACTTTCTGCTAGTACTGCCAATAATCCTGCCTCATCGATAATCGTAATGCCCAATAACTGTGCCTTTTCCAACTTACTTCCTGCATCTGCACCTGCCACCACAAAGTCTGTTTTTTTAGAAACACTGCCTGCTACTTTTCCACCAGCTGCCTCTATCAGTGCTTTGGCATCATCGCGCGACAGGCTTGGTAAAGTGCCAGTTAACACAAAGGTTTTACCAACAAGCATACCGGTTGCTTGTTGCCTGCCTTCTGTTTCCACCCAGTGTATTCCAGCATTTAACAGTGCATCAATGACACTTTTATTATGTGCTTCAGTAAAGAAGTTTCTAATTGACTCAGCAACAATTGGGCCAACATCATTCACCTCTAACAAGTCTTCAATGCTGGCAGCCATTAACGCCTTTAAGTTGCCAAAATGTTTTGCTAAATCTTTAGCAGTAGCCTCACCAACATTGCGCATACCGAGTGCATAAATAAAGCGTGCAAGTGTGGTTTCCTTGCTCGCATTCAGTGCATCTAAGATATTTTGAGCAGATTTTTCTGCCATACGCTCAAGATTACTGAGCGTATGCATATCAAGACTATAAATATCTGCCAGCGTATGTACCAAGTTAGCCTCAACCAACTGGTCTACTAGCTTTTCACCCAAGCCTTCAATATCCATAGCACGGCGCGAAGCATAGTGTGTAATTGCCTGTTTACGCTGCGCAGGGCAAAATAGCCCGCCAGTACAACGTGCAACCGCTTCATCTTCCTGCTTGAGAATATGCGAACCGCACTCTGGACATACCGTAGGCATTTTAAAACGGCGTGCATGTGGCTGCCGATTGGCGAGCACTACGCTCACGACTTCTGGAATCACATCCCCAGCCCTACGCACACTGACGGTATCACCGATTAAAATATCTTTACGGCGAATTTCATCCTCATTATGCAAGGTGGCGTTAGTCACAGTTACGCCACCCACAAACACGGGCTTTAATCGTGCAACCGGAGTTATCGCCCCAGTTCTGCCTACTTGCACGGTGATATCTTCCACCAGCGTGAGAGCCTCTTGCGCAGGGAACTTATGCGCGACTGCCCAACGAGGGGCGCGTGAGACAAACCCCAATTCATCTTGCTGGTTAAACTGATTGACTTTGTAGACCACGCCATCAATATCAAAAGGTAATTGCTGGCGTAACTGGCCTATTTTCTCATAGTACGCACTAAGCCCTTGTACACCGTACACCACATCACGCACGCTACTGACGGGGAAGTGCAAGCTGGCTAAGTAATCCATGGCCGCACCATGACTGTTCAGTGCGGGCACGCCATCAGCCACACCTAGGCCATAGGCAAAAAATGTAAGTGGGCGTGTAGCGGTCACCTTTGCATCTAGCTGACGCAGGCTGCCTGCAGCTGCATTGCGTGGGTTTGCAAACAACTTTTCGCCTTTTGCCAGCTGCGCTTGATTAAGTTTGTCGAAGTCACGCTTCAACATGAGCACTTCACCGCGCACTTCTAGCAACGCTGGTGGGTTTTCACAATTCAAACGCATTGGTATGGCACGTAAGGTACGTAGATTATGCGTTACGTCTTCCCCGGTGTAGCCGTCGCCACGTGTAGCGCCTTGCGTAAAAACACCGTGTTCGTAAGTTAATGTGATGGCAAGGCCATCAAACTTTGGTTCTACAGCATACTCAACTTGTGCAATACCCAATGCCTCGCGGATACGTTTATCAAAAGCATCTAACTCAGTCTGCTCAAACGCATTATTAAGGGAAAGCATGGCTTGACGATGAGTAATGCTGTTAAACGCATTGGTAGCGGTACCGCTCACACGCTGAGTTGGCGAGTCTGGCACCACAAGGCTGGGATATTGGTGCTCAAGGGCTTGTAGTTCACGATAGATTTTATCGTATTCACTATCAGGAACAGAAGGAGCATCAAGCGCATAATACTCGTAGTCGTAACGCGCGATTAACTCACGCAACTCTAAAACACGCTGCTCAGCGTCGCTTAACTTCGGATCTGACATTAAATCTAACCTTGAAACTTATGAGAATAATCTACGCGCACTGTCTGAGCCAGGTACGATGCCTCGCACTAGCATGGTGGCGTAAATCACTTTGAGTTGCTGCCGAATTTTTTCAATCTGCATATCGCCTAATGGTCTATTGTTATCATCTACCAACACCGCATTTAAGCCGGCTTCCATATTCCGAGCTATTTGAACCATATGATTAAACGCCTCGGTACAATGCATCACATGCGGGATATCTAGCTGAAAAGTGACAGCTTTCACTACACTCGTTCTTAACATTTCAGGGTTAAATGGGTAATTGTCTCGATTAAACATCACAAATGAGACAGACGATGGCTTAGCATTGGTTTGTGATTTGTCACTTTCATCATAATACTTAAATGTACCATCAGCCTCTAGGACCAAGCCCTGCGCCTCACTGAGGCCTCTTAACTTAGTGCCGGTGAAAGCGCCATGATCACCATGTACCAAGTGAAAGCCCATCGTTTTATCCACTTCGATGCAAAAAGCATCTAACGCTGAGGCGGCTAATAATGAGTCACCATTGCTTTGCCATTCAACGTGGCCGTCAATATCTAATCCTAAGGTTTCTACCGCCAACTGGAATCGATTTAAGACACTGCGAGTCACTGCACCAGCACGATCAGCGAGCTGTAAACTGCATGTAATTTTTGTGGTGGTGTCATTAGCAATTTCTGGCTGCACCGCTAGTGCAGTTAACTGTACCCAATCTGTTTCGTGAATTAGCGCATGCAGATGAATCGGCTTATCGTAATCTTCAAAAAAACCACCAATACTTGCCGTAATATTAGCAATACTGGTTTCATTGGCTAGATAGATCACCGCTATTAAGTCCATCTGTGATTGCAGCATGGCAGGCAAACTGGATTTAGTCACATCATTGACTACAGCTGGCTTAGGGGGTGGTGCTATTGCCAACTTAGCTGTCGCTACAGGCTCGGCACTCTTATGATCAGCCGCATCATCTGGTAATACGCTGACCGCTGGGGCAGTATTGATTTGATTAAAAGCATCATTGAAAATTGCTTTGATTTCTTCATGCTGGGCTGGCTTGATATCTGCACTGCTACTGACCTCCTCAACCACCTCACTCAAGTCTTCATCCGGCGTATGGTGATGCTCATGGCTCTGCCTAGCCACTAGTTCTGAATAGGTCTCATCAATATCATCCAAGGCATTCCCATCGTTTTCTGCGCCTGTGTCATTCAGCGCTGCAAACCTGGTTCCATGACCATCATGGTCAAAGCGCTCTTTCAAACGCTCGGTATCGATAGAGAAATTATCCTCGGCAAACTCATTGACAGTATCTGTACTTACGCCGTCATTTAACAACGCATCATTTTGTAATTGAGAGAAGCTGCTTTCTACTTGCTGGTTGAACTTACGCTCCTGCCACCAGTTAAACAATAGTACGGCAGCAATGATTAAAGCACCAATAATGATTAATATGATTTGCAAATCGTTCATTTACATTAAACTCTCAACTAAATGACAGGCGCCATTAAGACGCTGTCTCAACCATTTTTACAGCCGCATCCATATCTACGTCCACAATGCGTGAAACACCTGATTCCTGCATAGTAACACCGATTAATTGCTGCGCCATTTCCATCGTAATTTTATTATGACTCACATATAAAAATTGTGTTTTCTCAGACATTTTTTGCACCATCGCACAAAATCTCTCTGTATTACTGTCATCCAGCGGTGCATCTACTTCATCCATCAGGCAAAATGGCGCCGGGTTAAGCCTAAATAACGCAAAAACCAAGGCTAGCGCTGTTAGCGCCTTTTCACCGCCTGATAACAAATGAATCGTACTATTCTTTTTACCTGGGGGTTGCGCAAACACCTGCATCCCAGTGTCTAAAATCTCATCGCCTAACATCTCCAATTTAGCCTGACCACCACCAAACAAGGTAGTAAACAACTCATTAAAATGTTTATTGGCTTCATCAAACGTGTGCTGCAAACGGCTACGCGTTTCACGGTCTATTTTAGAGATTGCATCTTCTAGAGTTTTGCTAGCTTCAGTCAAGTCTTGGCATTGGCTGTCAATATACTGCTTACGCGCCTGCTCTGAAGCTAACTCCTCTATTGCAGCCAAGTTCACAGCTCCCAAGGCTTCAATATCTGATGTTAGCTTGGTTTTTTTTCTTTCAAGGTCAGTGACTTTAACCTCTGTAGTAGCGCTGTGCTTTAAATGACTTTCAAGCACAGCCCCTTCAATATTGGATGCCGTAAGCTCAGTCTGACATTGCTCAAAATGAATACGCGCTTCTTGTTCACTTAATCGGCTAGCCTCCAACTTATCACGCAAGGGATGCAACTGTTGTTCTTGCTGCAAACGCTCGCGCTCCTGCTGCTGCAAAATGGTTTCGTTCTCACTCATCGCATTACGCAAGCGCACTAAGGATAACTCACGCTGCTGCTTGGCATTTAACGCCGCTTCTAGGTTCGCTTTTAAAGCCTCCATCTTCGTTGCGGCCAAAGTAGTCTCAACCTCTGCACATCGCAATTTCAGTGAAGAATTTTCCTCTTGTATGGATTTAAGTTTTGACTCTAATCCATTGATATTATTTGTTATTAATTTTAAATTAAAACTTTTCTCTTGATGAATACGCTCAGCCACCTGCAACTGCGATCTGGCCTCGTTTAATAAATTATCTGCAGACTGTTTCTTTGATTCCTGCGACAACTTTTCATGCTGCAGTGCTGTAAGGCTTTCTGTGATTGTATTGAGTAAGGTTTGCTTTTGTGTACTTTCAGCCTGCAGCTTCTGCAGTTTTTCTTCAGCAAGATTGCAATCCGCCTGCAGCATAGTCTGACGTTGTATTGCATTTGCTTGCTGCTGTTTAAGTTGCTGCAAATGCAAATTCAACTGATGTACCTGCTGCGTTACATGCTTGAGTTGCTGTTGATGCGTATGCTGTGCAGCACGTAACTGTTGCATATTGTGCTCAAGCTGTAACAGCTGCTCACTTTCAAGCGCCAACTGCGCTTGCGCTTCTGGCAACTGGTTCTGCAGGCTAACCAAACGTGCTTGGCGTTCCAGCACACCATGCAGCACCGACTGCTCGCCGAAATAAGTCACACTTTGTCGAGTATAAATATCCCCGTGCTGGTTCACCAAACATTCGCCATGCTGCAATGAGCCAGCAGCCTGTGCAATATCAGCATCGCTCTCTAGTATATATACGCCAGCTAACCAGTCTTGCAACACTGCATGATAGCTAGGTTCTACATGCTCAACTAACGACAGCATAGCTGCATAGGGAGCCACCTTATCGCTAACAACATGATTAACAGCAGAAGCGGCTGCTAGCGTTACAGCAACCGGCGCTCTAACTGCCACACCGGCTTCAATCAACGATTGATCACATGCGATAGCATTAAGTTTTGCACCAAGAAATGCCTCAAAAGCTTGCTCCCAGCCAGACTTAATCCGTACAAGCTGCCACAGCCTTGTGTTTTGTTGCTGCTGGTGACTCAAACCCGCGCCAGTTAGCCAAGCGCTTAATGCAGACGTATCATCCACCTTACGCATAGACTGCTGCAGCTTAGCCAATGAATTAATTTCAGCTTCAAGTACATGCAGTGCGCGTTGTTGCTGATGCACCGTTTCTCTATGATTTTTAATCTGATCATGCAAAGCCTGCTCTTGCTGAGCGGCCTGAGTACTTTTCTGATCTAATTCAGCAACTTGCAATGTCAATGCGTTAAGTTCCGACGCTTGCTCAACCAGCAGACTATCCGCCGGGATCTGCAGTGACGCATAACTTTGCTGTAATCGCTTGAGCTGTTCATTGGTTTCTGCAATTGAACGAGACAAATGTTCCATATTTGCCTGCTCTAAACGTAAGCGCTGCTCTGTATTTAACCAGGTTGATTGACTAGCATTAAAAGCAGCGAGTGCCACCTGATAGCTCTGCAACTGCAACGGCACAGCCAAACGTGCCGCATTCACGACCTCCTCGGCATGTATGCAATCAGCATTTGCCTGAGCAAGCTCGGCCTGTGCTAAACCTTGCGCACTCTCGATCTGGCTATGCTGTTGCGTGTTCTTCTCTAGCTGCACAGATAGTTGATGCAACTGTATCTGCAAGCGCTCGCGTGCGTCTGCAGTGTTTTTCACTTGATTTTCGAGGTTAGATACCTCTGCACTCGCTTCGTAATATGCAGCTTGGGCGACATTCACTGCGTCACTTGAAGCAACATGCTGCTGCCTGAGCGTTTCAAGCGTATTTTCACTATGTCGCAAGCTTGCCATTTGCGCTTCCAGTGCATTGACTAGCTGCTCAACAGCACGTTGCGACTTTTGCCACTGTGTACTTGCATCGCGCTTTTTTAATAACCAAATCTGCGCTTTAGTGATATTTAAAGCTTCTTGCATTTGATTGTACTGCGCGGCTACTGCGGCTTGTGATTGCAAACGTACGATTTGCGCATCCAACTCACGTAAAATGTCCTCTACACGTAACAGATTTTCACGGGTGTCACGTAAACGCTGCTCAGTTTCTTTGCGCCGCTCTTTATATTTACTCACCCCGGCGGCCTCTTCAAGGAACACGCGCATCTCTTCAGGGCGCGCCTCTACAATACGGCTAATCGTATTTTGGCCGATAATTGCATAGGCCCTGCCGCCCAAACCTGTTCCCAAAAACAAATCTGCCACGTCACGGCGACGTACCACACTATTATTAATGTAGTAAGTAGACCCCTTATCACGCTCAATCACCCGTTTTACGGAGATTTCCGCATACTGAGACCACTCACCGGCCGCACTACCCAAGCTATTATCAAACACCAACTCCACACTTGCGCGGGATATAGGCTTGCGGTTTCCTGAACCATTAAAGATCACAGCATCCATCGCATCTGCACGCATTTCTTTGGCAGACGACTCCCCCAGCACCCAGCGTACAGATTCCATGACATTGGATTTACCGCAGCCATTGGGGCCAACCACGCCAACACGCTGCCCGTGAATATGCAGCGTTGTCGGATCAACGAATGATTTGAAACCTGAGAGTTTGAGATGGGTTAAACGCAAAATGAACTTTTACTAATTAGGTTTGACTTAGGGCGTTATAATAACGTTTTTTAAGCTAAAAGCTCTACTATCTATCATGACTGATCTATCACTAGGTGCAAAACCAACCGCACAGCCCTCTAAAACTTTAGAGACATTTGAAAGCCCAACAACGTCACGTGACTTTCATATCCATATGGAAATCCCAGAATTCACGTGCTTATGCCCTAAAACAGGCCAGCCTGACTTTGCCGTCATTTATTTAGATTACATTCCAGATCAACTCTGTGTGGAGCTTAAAAGCCTGAAACTCTACATGTGGTCGTTCCGCGACGAAGGCTGCTTCCATGAAGCCGTGACTAATTGCATATTGGATGACTTGGTTGCAGCAACACAGCCAAAATTTATGCGTGTGACCGCTAAATTTTATGTCAGGGGTGGCGTGTTTACCAACGTGATTGCTGAGCATCGCAAATCAGGCTGGCAGCCACAACCGCGTGTTGAATTAACGCAATTTGAAAGCCAATCTAACATCCGCGGTTAAGCGTAATCATCAATAGAGATAGCGGCAGCTTGATCGGTGTGTAAATTCTTTTAGAATTTACACAAATTAGAAGGAAAGTGATTGACAAGCCCCGCGCCCATCTTTAATATGGCGCCTCGCTAACATTGCAACAGCTTAAAACAATATGTTGTAGGTTTTGGGGGTATAGCTCAGCTGGGAGAGCGCTTGCATGGCATGCAAGAGGTCAGCGGTTCGATCCCGCTTACCTCCACCAAAAAGACTTACAAATCACTTCGATTTATAAGCAAATTGTTGTAAAATACTGCACTTGTTAGCTAAGCGGTAAATTCTTAGGTCCCCATCGTCTAGAGGCCTAGGACACCTCCCTTTCACGGAGGCGACCGGGGTTCGAATCCCCGTGGGGACGCCAAAAGTTTTCAGTAACTATAGGCAAATTTAAAGCAAAGTATTAGTTTCAAATAGTAGTAAATTCTTAGGTCCCCATCGTCTAGAGGCCTAGGACACCTCCCTTTCACGGAGGCGACCGGGGTTCGAATCCCCGTGGGGACGCCAATAAATTGGCAGTATAAACACAGAAGATTCAATCAAAGTAACCAGCACATGTTAACAATGTTCTGGTTTTTTCGTTTTTAACGTCCGCAATTACTCCAGCCTTTTATACCCAACTCATTCTTGTGTTATTTTTTGATTAACTGACCATGATTATCTTTCTGGCACGTATGCAAAAAACCATCCCTCATAGGCTGGTTGATTTTCAAAATACCGATACACTGGCCTGAAGTTTTTGGTTTTGAAAGGCTTTAAAGGTGATTTACTGTACACCCCCAATACACCCCCACTAGGCGCCTGCAATATACCCCAATCTGCAACTTGAGTAATGGGATCAGCATAAATCTTTCTTAAATAACGCCGTGGTACAGGGAAGCGGTCATCTTTTAACAACGCCTCTAAATTTGGCGGGTACTGTTTAATCACACCGGGCGTTTGGTTGTAATAATTACCGATTGCCCGCCTGATAGTATCTCCCACTTTAAGTAGCTCCTGCTCCCTTTCGCGCTTTCTAGCTTCATTCCATTTAACGCCGGCCGCAGCTAATACTAGGCCGGCAATCATAATAAGTACAAGCAACCCAATTAAGATAAAACCAGCCTGCTGCTTACTACCAGTCTGCATAATTAGTACCGTCTGATGCAACCATATCAGCCCCACTATGAATATCATAAATTGCGCCCTTGTCTTCAACATCCAGCGGCGGAGAAAAAACCCAAGTCAACGTGCTTTGGGTAATTGGGTCTTCTGGCACAGACCGTAAATACTTATACTGTACTAACTCCTCAATCGTTTCCGGATAAGCATTCTTGTCGCTATAGAACTTATCTATCGCGTCTCGCATGGTGATAAGGTCATGTTTTAATATGGTTTCCTTAGACCGATCAATCGAATTGAAATACCTAGGTGTTACCAAACTTAGCAGCGTGGCGATAATCGCTAGCACTACCAATACTTCTATCAGTGTAAAGCCTTGATTATTATTTTTCACGCACATTACCATTCACGATAAGGTTGCTGATTAATGCCGATTTCATTGGAAAGTGAATGTACATCATAGACATCATCTCCTGCCTCTGGCGTTTGAAAGGAACTCATATAGCTACGCTTACCCCATGTTTCATCTGCACTTAAAGAGGTATCGTTTGAAAATGGGTCTCGCGGTATATTGCGCATAAAGTAAATCTTCCGTTTTTTTGGATCTTGAATATTTTCCACCCCGACAACCAACACCTTTAGTGATGGCGGATACCCTGACTGGTCAATAGACTTTTTAATCAGGCCGTCATCCACAGCTTGTTTGTAGTGATCGATGGCATCACGAATTTGCCATAGGGATTTTTTTAGCTCCTGCTCCTTATTACGCTTTGCCGATAGCTGTACCATTGGCGCGGCAGAACTCACAAGCAAGGCAAGCAGTACCAAAGATACCAATAACTCAATCAGCGTGAAGCCTTTGTATTTTATAAATGACTTGGGCATAGCCTGTTATCTCTGAGCATTAGCGCCAGCATTGGATGCGCCATTCTCCTCCGCTGCTGGCTGCAACAATTGGTTGGCGAAGTTCTGGTCAACCTGCACCCTACCAGCCTGAATGGATTGTGGGGTTGGAGCCGGCGCTTGTGCAGGCGCAGTCTCCGCAGCAACTAACGCTGGCTCAGAAGCTTTTGCACCTCGGCTACTTGTCGCATGGTTCACACCGGATGGAAACATGGTGTAAACAGCATTGGCAGGCGCAATGTTATGCAAAATACGTGGCGTAATCAGCAGAACAATTTCATTCTTACGCTTATCGTTATTCTTATCCGTAAACAGTCTGCCGATGAAAGGCAAGCTAGATAGCCCAGGTACTTTGTTAGAAATGTTTTGCCCATCATCTCGGAATAGCCCAGCAAGAATCTGTGTCTCTCCATTTTTAAGTTGCAAAGTAGTATTCGCATTACGGCTACCAATGGTATAGGCCAACACGCCTGTGTCGGTTTTTACTTGGTCTGTGATATTGCTGACCTCCAGTCCCACTTTGATATTGACTTGGTCTTGTAACAGAATCGTGGGCTCCACATCCAACTTGATACCTACTTCAAGATAATTAACCGTTTGAGAAACAAAACCTGTGGAGTTTGCTACGCTGGTAAACACAGGAATTTTGTCACCTACATGAATTTTTGCTTTTTCACGATTTTTGACGCGGATTTGCGGGTTAGCCAAAAGATTGGTATCGGTGTCCTGATGCAGCAGATTTAATGCCAGTACAGGGTCGCTAATCGTAAAAACACCCAGTCCAGAATTAAAGTTTTTAAGCTCAGCTAACGACAACCTGCCAGGGCTGTTAGCTACAACGCCATTACTGCTTGTTTTGCCTTGGACACCAACACTCACTTGTGAAGGGTAGCGTACACCTATATTCTCCAAGCTCCTGCGATTTATCTCCATCACTTCTACTTCCAACATTACTTCTGGCTCAATCAAGTCTTGCGAGGCAATTAGTTTTTCTGCAATTTGAATTGATTCAGCAGTATCACGCATGACCAAAGTATTAAGTTTCTCATCTATATAAACGTCTTTAGATTTGAGCACGGTTTTAATCAAGTTCATAGCACGCTTGGCATCTATGCTATTCAAATAAAAACTTCGCACGTATAGCTCTTGATACTCTTGGCTACGACTCACTGGGTAAATCAGTAACGTATTGTCATTCAATACTTTTTTTGCGAGTTGATTGGTCGTCAGAATAATCTGTATCGCATCTTCAATAGGGGTATCACGTACAAAGATACTGGTGCGTTGATTATCACGTAGTTCTTGATCATAAGAAAAATTGATATTGGCAGCCTTACCAATAAACTCAAAAACAGACCTCACAGAAACATTTTTAAATTCCAATGTAATTGGTTTCTTAAATGCAGACTTAATCTGCGGGATAGCCATTATTTTCCCTATGCGCTTATTTTCCATGTTCTCAAACAGTAAACGGGCGCCTTCGTGCTTACTGTCTTCTGCTAGGATAGCTCTTGTGAGGTTATGGGCAGAATCAATATCATCTTTATCAAAGGCATTTTTGGCATTTGCAAGCATCATGTCATGGTTCTGTGCTAAACCTAGCCTATAAGAGCCCTCCTGTGCTCTTTGGTTATTTGGGTCTAGCATCAATACTTTTTTATAATTTGACTCTGCGTCTGTGAATAAGCCCTGCTGGGCTTGGTTATCTGCTAACTTCAATAGGGTTGATAGCTGCAACTCTTGCTGCACCTTCAACATGCTTCGATATTGAGGATTATCTGGATACAAGGTAACCAGTTGTTTTAGCTTATCTACTCCAGCATCTACATCGCCACTATTGATCAATAGCCTAGCTGCTTCATACGTTTGATTATCGTCATCTGATTTACTCTTTAGATGGTTAAAACCTGTACAACTTGTTGCAAAGGTCATCACAACCAAATAAGAAGTTAGTTTTTTTATATTCATATGCAATCTTTGCGTTGCGATTACCTTAATAAAAGTCTGGGAAAATGATAATTTCAACTTACTGCTCCAATTTGCATCTGCATCTCAATATTTAAAGGAATGTATTTAATCGTCATTAGCGGTGGAGTAATGGCTTTAATTTCCCAACTATCCTCAAGCACATCACCCACTTTTACTGAATAATTCTTCTGCCCATCTATCAGAAAGACCACGATTTCACCGTCATCAACTAACTTACCGGCATATTTAAATGGATTTTCTGGCGGAGGTTCTATTTCTTGATCCACTGACTGTTGATTTAAATCATCTTGAGAAACAAACATCGTGAATATGTTTTCAGGTTCATCAACTATCTGTGCCCTACTAAACGCTGCACCACTGGCACTTATAGGAGATAAGTGATTAGTATCGATTGGTGCATCTTGTTTAACCAAACGCTCTCTGCGAGGTTTGACTGCAACCGCCAGCTCATCATCAACATGATCTTGTTTAGACTCTACCCAATAACAAGCAATCACTGTCAACACTAACACTACCCAAACCGCGTACTTCTTCGCCATGCCCATCAATTTATTCGTGCCTTTTTCGTAAATAGATAGTGAATTTGATATTAGCTTCAATCAAATCTGAGCCAATATTCTCTCGTTTCATGCTGATATCATTGAGTGCTACGGTAGGTAAGTTATTCAGAACTGCATTAATAAATTGACGAATCTGCACATAACTACCATGTACCGGAAGACTAATTTGGTACTTAATTAAGGTAGCTGAGAGAGATTGAGAGGAATATTCAACCTTGTTGGTGACGATACCTGCACTGGTCGCAGCATGTAATATTTCAGTGATTTTGTTATTTGCTTCGTTTTTTTGAGGCAATAGTGCATAAAATTTCTGCTCAATATCAAACTGAGTGTCAGTCTTGACCTTTAGTTTATTGATATTAGGATTGGTTTTAAGCTCAAGAATATGGGACGTTAGCGTCTCAATTTTACTTGCCTGAGGTCGAACAACCATGACCATTAACAACAGACTCACTAGCAATAACGACAAACCCAGCCAACCCTGCCAACCAAGTTGTCGTAACTTGTATTGCAACAACTCTCTAGAGAAAAACCTTGTGTTTACCATGCTGTTTCCACCACAAAATGCACTGCCGGCTGGCCGTTAACCTCTGCAGACTCTTGTGAAACTAGAGCCACGTTTTTAAGCATTTTTTGCTGGATTAAACTATCCACATAAGCCATCATACTATCTACATCCAACGCCAAAGCGGTGATACGCAGCGTTTGTTTTTTTATACTAGGCTCCACGGCAAGGAGTTTCACCGCATCGCTTTTCGTCGCCTCCAGAATCTTAAATATCGCATTCCACGGCAAGACTATCTCAGCGATTGCCGCATTTACAGCCGCAATATCATGCGTCTTTTGTGCGTTATGATTTACATTAACCTTAGGTAAATAACGCACAGACTGTGCACGACTAAGTGCATCGATATTGGCTTCCAACTTACGCGTGTCACTTAATAAAGATTGATGGTAATTAATTATCAAGCAGCTTATTAGCACTCCTGCCACCAATAACACCAACGCCGTTAAGTTGACTCTTTTTACTGCCAATGCATGATTCAAAGTAATAGTGCTCATGCCGCCACCCAGTTTTCAAATCGCTTTTCAATCTGTTGGTTGAGTAGTTCAAAGTCATGTAATTTGATTTTGATATGACGACTATCAGCTTTATGAGCATTGCTAACCACAGGTGCTTTTCCATACCAAAATATTGGCAACTGTGCATTGGTATTACTAATGACCACCTCACGCTGAATGAGATCATCCACCTGCTTAGCAACATCTTCACCTGCTGCAATGTTTCTAATAAAACGCCACTCACCGTTATCTATTAACGAGAGGCAAACACGATCAGACTCGATGACGACAAACCAAAAATGATGTTTATTTTTTTGCTTTTTAATATGCTTTAGCATCTGATTACCAGCCAGCATCAAATGCGGATATATCGCATGAACATCAATGCCCTGTTGCTCAAATACCTGATGTAGCTCTTTCAATAATACAGAACATACGCCACTGGCAATCGATGCCTGACCAAATGCTGGTTCATCCATACATAAGTCCCAAGCTTTGGCAGCCTCTCCATATGCGATCTTGAAACGATGCTGCATATATGCCTGACGCTCACTTTCTATCGCAAGCGCCTTGCTCCATGGAATCACTGTATATTTAATCAAGTGGTTCGAAATGATCACTTTTGTGTATGTCCCATTTTTTGCAAGTGCTTGCCAATATTTAGCCTGCAACACCTGTTTCAAGGTTAAAACAAGACCATTCCATTGCGCCGCTTCATTCCCGTTTATTTCTTTTTTCTGTGATAAATCAACAATCTGCTGATGCACCAACGCTTGTTTAAAACCATTCTTGAACGTTCTTTTTAAATGCAGTAGCAATATACGCTGTGGGTATATAAACACACGCAACTCATCTTTAAATACAGTGTTAAACCAGCGATGTAACACGATTGATCTCCTCTAATGTAGTTTCACCACGCCTTACCAGCGCTAATGCTGCCTCGCGCATAGTGAGGGTACCGTTAGCACGTGCTGCCTCTTTAACCTTACGCACTGGCTCTCTGGTGACAATCAACTCTCTAATTTCATCGTTAAAACACAATAGCTCAGCGATTGCTTTACGTCCTTTATACCCAGTACCATGGCATTGCCCACATCCTTGGCCTTTTCTAAAGTTGAAGTCTTTCGCTTGTTCCGGCGTTAGGCCAGATTTACTAATGAGCAACGTATCAGGCGTATCTGCAACGGTGCAATGTGGGCAGTTAATGCGCACCAAACGCTGCGCCATGATGCCGTTGATAGCCGATACAAAACTGTATGGATCTACATTCATGTTGGTAAAGCGACCAATGACATCAAACACGTTATTGGCGTGTACCGTGGTCAGCACCAAATGCCCTGTCAGTGCTGATTGCACGGCAATTTGCGCTGTTTCTGAATCACGAATTTCACCCACCATAATTTTGTCTGGGTCATGCCGCAAAATAGAACGTAACCCCCGGGCAAAGGTAAGTCCCTTTTTCTCATTGACTGGAATTTGCAGTACACCTGGCAGTTGATACTCAACCGGATCTTCAATCGTGACGATCTTGTCTTGCCCATGGTTTATTTCAGAAATAATGCCGTATAGCGTGGTAGTTTTACCACTACCGGTAGGTCCAGTAACCAACAACATGCCATATGGTTCTTCTGCCAGTAATCTGAAGCGCGCCATGATTGACTCTTCAAAACCTAAGGTTTCTAGGCTCAACCCTTTAGCTTCGTCACTCAATGCCTTACGGTCTAGAATACGTAGCACGGCATCTTCGCCGAAAACGCTAGGCATAATAGATACTCGCATATCCACCTCGCGTGGTTTACCATCACCGCTAGCTACCAGTACCTTAAAGCGCCCGTCTTGAGGCACCCTGCGTTCTGCAATATCTAGCTCAGACATCACTTTAATGCGTGAAATAGCTTGCTCTGCCTGTGCTAAACCTTGGATACCACCCTCTTGACTCAGCACCCCATCAATACGGTATTTAACTTTTAGGCCTGTTGGGTCTGTTTCCATATGAATGTCACTAGCGCCGGCTTTGAGTGCATCATAAAGTGTGGATCGCACAAACTTCACTACTGGGCTAGTATCTTCGCTAATTGAACGTAGGGAGATATCTTCAATCCCCTGATGTTCGGCGTGGTACTCAACTTGATCAGCAGTTAAGCCATCCATCGCTCGCATGCTTTGCTCATGGTGGCTGAGATACGCAGCTAAGTCTTTATGATGCGCAAGACTCCAAACTACAACCTCTGCATGACCATATCTAGAAATGATTAAATCTAATTTTGGCTGTAAATATGTGTCGAACGGGTTAGAGAACACCAGCTGCAATTGCCCATCATCATTGCGTAGAGCTATGCAGCCAAGCTTGCCAGCCTCTGCGAATGGTAGCAAGGTGAAATCTGGATGCAACTCATAAAGATGCAGTATGCTTAATACTGGGTAGCGCATCATCTGTCCGAGCGCTACGACAAAATCATCGGAGTCTAAGCCGGATTCATTTTCAAGCACATCCAGCAAGTCTTGCTTGGTATTATTAGCAATAAGTCTGGCTTGGCATAACAGCTCAGACGTCAGCTTAGGCTCAATACCCGCGCTTTTATTCATGGCATTAATATCCAAATCCATCTTATCGAGTGGCATGTTCATTGAATATTCCCCGCCAGCTCAAAAATAGGCATATACATCAGCACCACAACCAGCCCTACAACTAAACCAATAATAATCATCAGAATCGGCTCCAAAAGCTTGGTCAACCACTCTACTTTCCTACCTATCTCTTCATCATAGAACGCACCTATGCGTTCCATCATTTCGCCCATTTGTCCGGTGCGCTCACCTACACGCAACATGCGGATTGAGATAGAGGTCGTCATGCCGTGCTGTTCCATAGCAACCGACATAGGCTTACCCTCACGCACATCAAAAGACACTTTATCTAAGCTAGCTCGCAGTAAAGGTTGCAACAATGAAGACACCATACTCATTGCCGTTACTAGTGGAATACCACCACGCAACAACATGCCCAGTGTTCGGTAAAATCTAGCCAACTGATAGATGCGCATGGTTTTGCCGAGCGCAGGAATCTGCCATACTTTAGCCATGATTGCAGCACGAACAAATGGTCTACTCAATATCAAAGCCAGCATCACCACACCAGAAACAAAAGCCAAAAACACTTCGCTTCCATGCTCTTGCAATAATTGCCCCCAGCTTAATAATAGCTGTGACATCCAAGGTAAATCTGTACTGGCACTCTCATAAATAGTGCTGAATTTTGGTACTACATACCCCAACAAGAACAGCACTACCAGGCCGCCAACAATAATCAGCAGTACAGGATAAATAGAGGCTGTGATAATTTTTTTGCGCACAGCATCAATTTGAGTTTGGTAGGCCACATGTCTTGCTAGTGCTTGCACCATGTCACCTGTACGCTCACTTGCCCGAATTAAGGCGATATATAGCGGAGTAAAAACTTGAGGCACTTTTTCTAAGGCTGTCGATAATGGCAAGCCTTCAAATAAAGCATCCATTACTTGATTAAGTATCTCCTTAGATTCAGCCTGCTGTTCCTTTTCTGCTAAGGCCTCAATGGCTTCTACCAAACTTAACCCAGATTCCAGCAATGCCAGTAGCTCCTGGCTAAACAGCATCAAGTTAAATTTTGGCGCGGATGATTTAACCGTGAACAATGCCATACCTACGCTTTTGACATTCAGCACACTCAAGCCTTGAGACTCAGCTATAGCGCGTGCTTGCACAGCGTTACTTGCTTCCAAAGCGAGCAATCTCACCTCTTCACCCTGCGCTACTTTTAACTCAAACTTCATATGAATAGCCTATTCCCAGTTCACTACGTCAGCAGCTTCAGCAGTCCCACCACTCATACCATCGCTGCCCAATGACCATAAGTCATACTCCCCATGCTCACCTGGCATCTTGTACTGGTAAGGCTTACCCCATGGGTCGTTAGGTACCTTTTTCTTTAGGTATGGCCCCTGCCATTTGGCCTCGTTTGCCGGCGCTTCATTAAGCGCGGCTAGGCCATTATCTGTGCTCGGATAGTGGCCGTTATCTAAGCGGTATTGATCAATGGCTTTTTCTAGTGAATCAATCTGAGCCTTAGCCGTTTTCACTTCAGACTTGCCAATCTGGGCAAAGTATTTAGGCCCTACATAGCCAGCAAGTAAACCAATAATGACCATGACGACCAATAGCTCCAACAAGGTAAAGCCATGTTGTGTTGATTTTTTTTGTTTCATATATGCCTCAATACCTTTCAATCGTTGCACCAAATGGCACCAAGCCAGGTACATCTATCTCCAACCAATCCTGCCCATTACCCCCGGTGGTGCGTAGGCGAATGGCACCTTCTTTTTCTTCTGGCTGACGTTGCTCGCAGGTTGTTTTGATATACAACATAGACGTCATTTTTCTCGTTACACCATCAGCATCGTCAAAACTAATGTCGGTAGTAAAATCTACCCAGTTTTCATTCATAGCCGCTGATTGATTTTTGCTAATTGCTTTTGTAGGGTCTGGCGCACCTTGTAAAGCTGGCAAGGTCAACCTGTTTTTGTCATATGGTACGGAGGTATAAGTTCTGCCAGCTCGAAACAAAGCCTCAGGCATGCCGTAATCTTTGTTAGGTTTTGGTTTCATAAAGTAAGCAATAGCAACTGGGCGGCCGGCAAAACCACCACGTGTGATATCGTTAATTTCCCAGCGCTTACCATTGGCTAAGGTTTGGTCCTTCATCAAAATATGGGTGCCAAAAATACATTCTTTGGTATCGTTGTTATGCCAAACGGTATCGGTCAAGGTGGCAAACTCCTCACCGCCTGCTGCGGCATAAGGTTCGGGGATAGGCACACCGCGGGAAATAATACCTACTAACGTAAAACCATCTATAGGCGAATTCATTGGGCTATCTGCAAGCTTATCGTCACTCACGGCACATTGGCCGAGCGAGCTTTGACTGCTATTACTGGCGTTTTTTTCACTCAATCCAAAGTTTGTGCTTGTGTCACACAAAACATAGGCTGAATTGGTATTGCCTGTGGCTGGTAAGTTCACAAAACCACTTTGGCTGGCATTGATAACATCAGCACTTGCTGATAAATGCTGCATACAAAGCATTAAACTAAATAGGTAACAACTTCTTTTCATTTTTATCATCCAGATCATTTATAAGGCTGGCAGAGCAAAGCCCTGCCAGCTTTTATCTAGCTAGTTCAAATCACAATACTATTTAGAAGTTAGCGTTAGCACCGCTACGAGCCAAACCTGAAGCCAAGATAGTGACCCATGGCTGTGTTTCTTGACCTGTTTGACGGATGCGTACACTATTTGCCAGTGATGCTGGTGCGGTAGATGTACAACCTGCACGCACATACATCATGGATGTATCTTGCTCAGTATCACCGTCTTCATCCACACCACCAGTATTGTCTAAAGTAAAGTCAACCCAGTTGGTACGAATTGCTGAAGTTTGTTCGGCCGCAGTTGGCGTTACAGTACCTGGGCTAGCTGTTTGGCCAACACCATTGATCTCTGTACCTGATGCCGGTACAGATGGACCATTGATTGGTCGATGCACGAATCCTGCTGCCACTACATTTTCATTGGATGGGTCAGCTTGCATTTGTACAGATGTAAATGCACGACCTACACGATAAACCGGTGAATCAGAAATAGTTGTATGGTAGTAACCTGCTGACACATCTGTTGTTGCGCTAAAACCACCAAATGCCACATCATTCACTTCAAGATACTGTTGGCCAGCTAAGCTGCTGTTGTAGTCAAAAGTAGTAGAAGTATCCATAGTGATGCGTTTACCGTAGATACACTCTGTATTAGCTGTATTGCGGAAAGTGCGAGATGTCATGTAAGCGACATTCTCACCGTTCGCAGTAATTGCCACATTGGTTAGATCACTTCCAGTTAGTCTGCTAAAGCCACTTACAGGACTAGTGTTAATGGCGCCAGGAAATACTGCACACGTATTATTTGCACCTGTAGTCGGTGCTGTATAAGCAGCAGCACCATAGTTACCTGTAGCGTTACATCTTTCCCAAGCTGTTGTACCTGCTGGTTGATTAGTGCCTGCTGAAACAGACAAACCTACCGATGGCAATGAAACCAAGCCCGTTGCAAATGCTTGGCTAGACGTGCCCAGAACTGCGATTACTGCTAATTTAAGTAATTGACTATTCATTACTTTATCTCCTAAAACAGTTACAATAAGCAGGCATTTGTGGCTGCCTACGACACCAATTCACCCAAATCAGCTAAAGGCCCTTGTAAGTTCTTAGGTTGATTCGAGTTGAATGCTCAAGTGGGCAGTTCGCAAATGCCCATCTCTAGTTACTTATTTCCCTAAATCAAAATCGTAAGTCAGCGTAAAGTACGCAGCTCTTGGTGCACCTGGCGCTAAAAAGGTACTGCTACGCCAATCGTTACTGTTGTAATTAAACCCGTTGGCCCCAACTAAGCCATTGATAGAGGGTGAGAAAGGATTCAAGCCTAAGCGTCCGGCACTTTGATACTCGCGATTAAAAAGATTGCTAATTTGCAAACCAGCAGTTAAACCTTTAGTGAGTTTATAACTGGTATTAAGGTTAAATACGGCATAACCTGCCGTTTTTCCGCCATATCTAAAAGCAGGCCTTGCGATGGAGCTAGTACAGTTTGATCCAGTTTGTAGACCATTTTCGTCCGTTACAATGGTGCTGCACGCTCCAACTATTGGGCTAGCGGGGCCTGCACGATGTTTATTATTTTCATTGCCTCGGACGAAAGCGCTGGAATGTAAAATGGCGGTAAAGCCAACATTCCAATCTGGCGTCACTTCATAGTTAAAGCTCGCGTTAAGGTTGTGTAGTGGGATGCCTGGAATCTTATCGCCTGGTTTCACTGAAATCTGCTGATATCCAGTGGGAGTCAGCGAAGCAACTAAACTATCACCTTGTACGAGAGTGCCTGCCGAACTGTTATTCGGGCTGGCTGTTAAGAAACCACTTTGGAATGTGGCATCAGTCAGCGAGTAGTTCAATCTAAATGAGGCCTTACCCACCTTGCCTTGAATGCCCGTCTCAAATCCACGCCGACGAGTATTGCCAATATTCTGGAAAAAGCTTCTATCAGGTGTAAATGAAACAAAGTAAATATCGTCTGTCAGGTCTGTGTTGTAAACCGTAGCATTCCACTGCAGCTCTGGTGTTAAATAGCCTCTTGCCCCTAGCTCCATGGTTTCTGAACGCACTTGCTTCAAATAGGGATCCCCAGCCAAGGTACTAGGCAAACTACAGAATCTACGCTCCATTAAAGACCTAGGTCTGTATGAGGCTGGTGTTCCATCTGCATTAGTCGTCGCAGGTACCGGCGTATCATCTAATGCACAGCCTAACTCGATTACGCTAGGGGTACGTGCGCCTTTATTCCAGTTAGCGTAAAGGTTTAATGTCTCATGCGGTTGCCATGTGGCGCCAAGTGATGGGTTGAATGAGTAATAGCTAAACTTCTCTGTTTCACCCTTACCAATAGCCCCTAAACCATTCGCTCTCTCTACAGTGAAAGGTAGTATTTCGCCTGCTGGACATTCGTCTGCGGTCACTGTGCCGTCGTTATTATTATCATTACAAAGCACGCCTAGATTATAAAAATTTAAAAACCTATTCGGACCTGCAATACCTAAAATATTATTGATAGCTAGTTCATTTTTAACAAACGTCTGGTTATAACGCCCTGCCCCCGTAAAGCTCCATTCTTTTACCGGTGTCCATGTTTCACTAAAATACAAACTCTTAGTAATACTATTGCCACCAAAGTTATTCAGGCCCAATGGATTGCTCGCAGCCGCATACTCGTAACCAATACGCCCAGGATCCAAAACTGCATTACGCTTGTTATCTAACAGGCCTAAATATTGGGCGCTATTGTATGAGGCATCGGATGAGTCAATCGACGCACCAATCATGAATTTATGTTTTTCTAAATTCCAGTTAAACTGGATTGCACCACCATCCGTCACCTGTTCAATTTCTGTTTTGGTAATAAGTGCAGTGGGCGTGCAATTCTGCCCATTCGCATCACACGCATAACCGGTTCCCTTTCCAATTAGTGAAGGGTTCCCATCTCCATTAAAATCTGCACCATTCCTTTGAAGAGGTATGCCTGTCACGGGATCTACGACAAGAACAGCCAAAGGCTTACCTAACCCAGTATTGGAGCCATCTGGTGCCCTAAGTATAGGACTACCATCTGGGTTAGTTGGAACGACGATTGCAACATAATTTAAAGCAACGTAGAAGCCATTATTATTTACAAAGCCAGCATCAAAGTTACCAAGATCTGAGAGGTTAGGTGAAAAGAATGTAAACAAACCATTTTCATTTGTAGTGTTCAAACCCACGCTATTCTCAAGTGCAGGAAGAGTTCTGAGCGCGGAGCGATTGGCCCATACGGTAAGAGCAGCTTGTTTAAATGTATCTGGCAAAGTAGGATTATTCAGCGAGCTCGTAGCAAAAGTACCATCCACTAGTTGACCATTACCCCAAAGTGGCACCGTTTTCACGAAATTGCCATCGTTATCATAGATATCCTGGGTACCTTGATTGGCACTGACCGCAGTATTAAAATTAGTGCCTATCGCCAGATTACTTGCATCAAATGCTGGGTTGTTAATAAACACTTCTTCAATAATTGGATTGCCGTCTTGGTCTACACCGATTTGCTGAAAACCACCTGAAATCTGCTCTGGATTGCCATTTGCATCGAGGGTGTATCCACCTTGAGAAATAGCCACATTGGCTACGCGCCCAACAGGGTCAGGTAACCCATCCCTATCAATATCTGCATACCCAGGAGAAACATTCTCACCTGGATTGGGCCTGCGCGTGACTGCGCCACCAAAATCGCCATTCATGTCGCCAGTGCTACTATTTCTACGGCTTTTCCGTTTATAGATTTGCCCAGTGATATTAAAGGTGTCTGTAACGTCCCACAGACCTGTTAACTGAAATTGCAACAAGCGGTTTTTGGTTACGTCAGGGCTAGTAAATACACTACTACGATCTTGCTGCGCAATTTCAGTAGGTAACAAACCATTGCCAGTTAGCTCATTGCCCGCGTACAACGCACTTAAACCAAGCTGTAGCTTCTCGTTACGCCATTCACCTTTGGCAAATAACTGATTGACTTTGCTGGGTGAGTTGTCGCGCCAGCCATCTTCATTGAAAATATTAGCGGCCACAAAACCAGCAATCACGCCGTTATTACCACCGACACTGCCTTGGATCTGTTTACGGTTAAACGATCCACCCAAAGCCTCGATGGTGCCCTCTTTAGCATCAAAACCGCTCTTGGTTCGCATGGATAATGCGCCGCCTAGTGTGCCTAAGCCAAAAATAGGATTTGACCCTGGGAACACATCTAGCCCAGCCAAGGCGTTAAGTGGCAGCATGTCCCAGTTCACCACATCGCCAAATGGCTCGTTCACACGTACGCCATCCAGAAACACGCTTAAACCTTGTGCGGTACCTAGCTGCGGACTTGCAGTAAAACCTCGATAGGTCACATCCATTTGAAATGGGTTGCTTTGATAGTCGTTCACATTGACAGATTGCAGCTTGGAGTTCATTAAGTCAGAGATGCTTAATGCGTGCGACTCTTTAATCTCTTTAGCGCTAATACTTTGTACGTTGCCAGGAATCTCTTCTTTAGTGAGCGCCAAGCCGCGCAGCGGGCCTATTTCATATAGGCGTTTGGCGCGTACTTGAATATCTTGAAGTTGGATACCGATTGGCAGGTCATTTTTACCCTTATCCTTAGCTAAAGACCTTGCGTACTCCTTAGCACCTGCACTAGTCCCCACTTTATTATCATCACCGTCCTTAGCAGATAATAGTATGGATCCACTTTTGTCATACTTTGCTGCAGATGAAGGCAGAACCATAGGCCTAACCACATTAACACTGCCAATTTCACTGGCATCGTCATGCACTGATGATTTAGCAAGGCTAGTAGCGGCATTATTTTTAGCTGAGCTTTCTTCAGCCTGACCGTATTGTGAAAACGTAGATAAGATAATTAGCGGGATGGTTTTTAACTTAAAAGACAATAAACCTTTAGACGATTTTCTGTACGAACTCATTCTTACTTCATCCCTCTAGCTAATACACCTTAATATTGTTTTTGGTGTAGCAATTCATGTGAATTTTTATCTATGCGCCAATTGCGCTAGCCAGCAAATATAAGGCTTATGGGGATGTTCGCGTAAGAGCGAGACTCCCGAGTTATACCGGGAGTTGCTCACTATTTATATCGGGATTTTTTCCCGAGTCAGTGACAAGCAAGAATGGGAGATGTGAATGAGCGAAACAATTAGCTGTAACTAATTTTAATGCGGCTGGAAACGTTTACTCCAGAATGACACCGTACCTAATTGCGAGCCGCACTAGCTCAACCGCATTGGTAATGCCAAGTTTTTGTTTAAGAATGGTTTGGTAGTTCGCCACAGTTTTTTGGCTTACATTTAACATCAGCGCAATATCGTCAACCCCACTGCCCTCAGCCAGCAACCTGAATACTTCAAACTCTCTGGCTGATAGGCGCTCGGTAGGGTCTGCCGCGCCAGCAAGTGACTGCATGACAATTTTTTGCGCGATATTGGGACTAATATAAGTTTTACCAGAGTTGGCCTCACGTACTGCCAATAGCAAATCATCGGCCAGCCCAGACTTTAAAACATAACATTTGGCGCCAGCAGCAAGCGCCTGTGTGGCAAACGCGGTATTTTGATGCATAGTGAAAATGACTATTTTTGCTGATGGGTCACGCTGCAATATTCGCCTCAAGGCTTCTAGTCCGCCTAGCCCAGGCATGGAAATATCCATGACCATTACGTCTGCCGGAAACTCGGTGTAGAGTTGGCAAGCCTGCTCACCGCTATCAGCTTCCGCCACCACTTCAATATCACCACCAAGCTCTAATAAACGGCGTAACCCTGAGCGCACAACATTGTGATCATCTACTAAAATGACCCGAATCTTGGTAATCATATGCCCGCCCTTAACATCATAGGTAAACTGACCTGTATCTCAACACCAGCAGTTGGCTTGGTGTTGAGGCTAAATGAGCCACTCAGCCCTTCTACACGTTCACGCATACCAGCCAAACCAAAACCTTGTGTGTTTAAAGTATGGTCAAAGCCTTGACCATTATCTTTGACCAGCAACTTCAAGCGCCCAAGTTGCAATTCCACCTTAATCGTCACCAAGCGCGCTTTTGAATGTTTAGTCACGTTAGTTAAGCATTCTTGAACAATACGATAAGTAGTAATTGCCATTGTTTCATTCAGACAGTTGACCTGACTAGAAATATTAATGCTGAGATTGACACCTCGATTACGCTGTCGCCAGTTGTCGATAAGCTCATTTAATGATGCATGTAGCCCCAGCTCATCCAGCACCGCTGGCCTCAATCGCTGCAGCATTTGCCTGACTATTTCCATCATTTGTCTAGCGACAATACTAATAGCCTGCGCGCTTTCATAGGTGGATGCCAGGTCCTTTGCCTTAAGTATGGCTGATGCATCAATATTGATAGCCGTTAAATGCTGCCCAATTTCATCATGCAAATCATGGGCGATATTTTTACGTTCATCTTCTTGCAGCCTAATTAATTGGGTTGTAAGGCGGTGGTTGTTCAATATACTGTTTTCTAAGGTTTGCGCCATGGCATTGAATTTACTGCTAACACTGGAAAGCTCAGGGAGAGAAAACAAGGGTAAACGTGCACCCCAATTCCCATGTTCAAGCTCGGTGAGGGCATTCAGTATGGTGTTTAATGGACGTAGGGCTCGGTCTACCGCCCAATAAATCATGCCATTAACTACGATAAAAAATAGTAAACCCAAGCTTAATAAACCTAAGGTGTCATGCCATATTTCAGCAATCTCATAGGATGGATCAGGCGTAATCACAAGCTCACCTAGCATGCGGTTATTGATAACAATTGGGCGGCGCGTAGTCTTTAATGAAGACGAAACCTTACTCATTAATTTTCCAAACCAAGCTGGGGGTGATGTGCTGCCATGGCCGGCTGGTGGACGATTGCTATCGCGCAGATTGCCTTGCGCATCAAAAAATTCGATACGTAAATGGCGTACGTTATCTAAGCTTTGCAAACGAAAGATATCCACCTTATTTTTATCGCGATTATTCGCCCAAGTGTAATCTGAAACATAATGCAGTAACTCAGCATCCAGTAAATGCAATGCTAAAACCGTGGTGGAATCGACCTCCGCCCTGACATCCTCTCTGGCATTATCAATCATCATCCCTGCCCCTATCAGCATAACTAACGCCAATATCAAGGTAATAATTAAATTAATCCTGAGTTTTAAATTCATGTTATTTTTCTTTTTTTAGTCTATTTTTTAAAGTTTAAATAACGTTACAAACATTATTTTTAGATCATCTTTTTATTAAAGCCACATTTATGCCAACGTAAATAAAATACACTAACCCTATGTATTTATTAATTTAATTAATTGATTCAGGCTGGCGTTATAACGTGACTTATGGCTCTATTCAGCCTAATGCTGGCTGAAATCAACAAACAAGATCATTCACTAACAGATGATGGTGATCACTTTTGTACGGCAGTCATCAAATAAAGAGAATTTTTTGTGGGAACACTTAAACTGAAACACATCATCGGATGTTTGATAACCAACTCATCAGATTCAAATGGTGTGTGTGGTAGCGTACAGATTAGGTTTGCTAACATCTGCGAATTTATAACGCTCCTAGTGCGTGAAAACGTTACTCAAAATAAACAGGAGAATGAGTACTATAGAAATGGTAGATACTTTTGCCAAGGTAAGCAGGTAAGCAGGCAACCAGTACCGTATAAAGTAGTAGCAAGGCGTCTGGGGGATGTTGCCCAGTGCTATGCCGACACACGCTTGGCGCATGATTTGATTAGCTGGGATGCTAAACGCAACATTGCTCAGATGTGCGCGGACGCATGGCACTGGCAAGAAAAAACTAGTGAAGTCAGATAACACCGTATTACCATGGCATATCACTCTTTATCAGCTAAAATCAGCGCACATGCGTAATCAACCTTGGCTTTATTTAGGCTTGAGTGTGTTTACAGAAGCTCTTGTTTTTTCTGAAGCATCTAAAGAGTAAGATGTAAGCACGCCAATAAGCATACGTTCCAGGCACAAATAATGTGCATAATGCAGAACTAAACGCCCTTTCAGCATCCGCTTCCCGGATTACCCAATACTTCTCTAAAGTTGACTGCTCACACCACTCAGCATCGCCATGGCGGCAATACTGATGTCAGCAACGAGTATTGATTCGAGGCCTCCTAGCTGATTTAGAATAGGTAACGATACCGTCAAACAAAAATCTTCTGTCGCTGTTGATAGGTAAATGTTAGAGATATAAGGCTTAAGCGTATCATGAGCTTCTTTATAATAAGCTTGCAGGCTACGATCAACCCCTGCCCCTCCCGCTTTAATTTTGCCGTACATGTTTGGATTAATCCAATTCGGATATCTTTGCATCCCGTTAGCGTTAAGCTCAAATACCACCTCAAAGAACGGATAGTCAGTGAAACAGCCATCCATACAATGCGAATCTTCCGAACGGCGATATTGAAGTAAAGATTGCAACGCATCTAGTGCGCGAGCCTGCCAATCGGAATGTACCTCATGTTCTGGCACTACAAGTCTAGGCGTAACATCCTCCACCACAATGATGCTACCTATGTTGGATTTACCTATCTTTTTCAGGTAAGCCGCACGCTCCGCAGCTGCGACACTATTTGATAGTGCGCCTTGGCTACCATTCACGACAGCAATTGAGATGCTTGCAACAGGATGCTCGCTACCATCCTCAGTAGTAAAAAATCCACGCTCCAAGTCTGATGTGTCATATAAATGGCTGGCGAGGTCTTGGAAATGGTAAATCACATCCAGCAGCTTGTCTTCAAGTTTTGTGTTGATATGATCTAGAATCAACACAAAGTCATCACCACCAATGTGACCGACCAGCGTCCCTGTAGCGCCAAGAAACTCCTGCCTGACAATTTCTGATAATAGGCGAATCATGGCATCGCCACGTATGAACCCATACCTATCGTTGTAGGCTTTAAAGTGATCAAGATCAATATAGACTAATACGGTGTTGGGATTATTGCGTATGCTGACATCCAGCGATTGCCGCAATGTTGGCCCTGTAGTTAGCTGACTAAGTGGGTGCAGGCTGCCAGTACTCATCTTCCGACTGATCAACTGTGCCATAATTTCTAGCGGCTGTATGATGCCGATGTAGACACCATCATCGCCCACCATAATCCAGGGCTCGGCATCTCCGCGCTCGAGGTAGAGCCCTCGCGCTAATAATGATGAAGGCGTGCGATTGGTAATCATTTTTGGTAATGCATCGCAATAGGCACCCAATGAACTACTGCGCTGAGTAAATACTTTACCCCTCTTGAGCAAACCGATAGGTCGCAAATGATCTAGCACCACAGCAATTTCAGTATCCGGATTATCCCGGAAAATTTCTCGCGCCTTTTCAATGGAAGTATTGACCTCTATCGTTAAGCCACGCATCACAAACTCGCCAATCCTGAACTCATCTGGAATATGAGAACGGTGTGCGTCATCCTGCTTAGGCAACGCTGCCACTGACTGAGTAGGTTTACTTTCTGGTTTTGCAAAATAGTAACCCTGCGCATAAGCAAGCCCAAGGTCTAAGCAGAAGTTAATGTCTTCTACGCGCTCCAAACCCTCTGCCACAACGGTACAGCCGAGCCTTTGCGCCATTGAGATAATGGCCTCCAGCAACACTGTACGCACACGACTACCTTGTGCTTCATGAACAATCGCCCTATCAATTTTGATATAGTCTGCACGAACAGCGGCCAGTGTACGCAAACCATTAAAGCCCGACCCCATGTCATCAAGTGCTATACGAAGGCCGTGAGCACGAATCTCATCACAACACTCGGATAAAAGCTCGGGAGATACTTTTTCACTTTCAACAATTTCAATCACAACTTCACGCTGTTCTATGCCATATTTGCTTAGCGCTTCCATCATTAATGTCAGCCAGCGCTTTTTCATAATGGTTTGTGGCAGCACATTAATGAAAATAGGTGTACCTGGGGCAATTAAATTTGCTTTACCAACCAATGCATTTTGCTGGCAAGCAATATCCAGCTCTTCGCTACATTTAAGCTGGCTCGCCAACTTAAATGACTCCTCACCATTCAACAACTCGCCAGAGGGGTTCTTTATGCGGCATAAGGCCTCATAGGCAAAAATTTTTCCATTCTGGGTGAAATCAACAATAGGCTGAAAATATATTTGTACATGTAAGCTAATATCATCTAGTAACCATGAGTGCAGGCGCCTGGTATAAAAAATGTTGAATGGGACAATGCTTGACATCGTCTCTGCAGGATCCGTCGGATTAGCGTCTTTTGCGATCATCACGTAGGAGTTTTCAAGCAACTGTTCTGGTAGCTTTTCAGCAAGCTGATTGAGGATATACGTCAATGACCTCTCATCATCAAAGTCAAAAATAAAAACAGATGTTTCTGGATTGTGTGTATGAATTAGATCAAGATTGGCAAAATCAAAAGTCTGATGTGATGTATTTAAATATAACTTCATATGCTGTTTTTTCTTTTCTATTATAAATAGCCCAAGAACATCCAAGCAATAAACATGCCGATATCAGCGGCGTACAGATCAGAGGTTTAATCCACTAAGCTAACGTTTTATTTAAATAATCCATTAAAATCGGCAAGCGTTATGTTCAAAACTCACCGAATTAATGCATCAACGCACCATTAAATGATGTGGTTAAGACTTTCTGGACCAAATACTTCTCTATGAATATTTTTAGGGCTCACACCAAGCTCTAGCAAAGCGTCGCGCTGATCATCCATAAATGACTGCGGCCCACAGATGTAATAGATGCCATCTTTAAACTCAGTAGAGATATGTCCTGATAAATCCATACGCCCTTCTAACTCATCTGCATGTTGTTTTTTTGATTCATTCAAAAAGAAAATCGCATTGAGGTTATTTAACGCATGCTTAGCTTGCTGAATCTCATCCAGATGCGCAATGCTGTTACGATTTCTGGCCGCATGTGCAAATAAAACCTTTCTTGTTGGGTTATTGATAGAGATCTCTTTCACCATTGAAATCATCGGCGTAATACCCACACCGGCAGAAATTAACCCTATCGGCTGTTGATCTAGTACGTCTGGGGTAAAGTTTCCACATGGGTAGCTAATGTCAATCACGCTACCCACCCGCACATGCTGATGCAACCAGTTAGATACATTACCACGCGGTTTATATTCGTCGCCTTTTTCGCGTTTCACAGTAATTCTGTAAGTATTGTCCTGATTAGCGTCAGACAGGCTGTATTGTCTTATCTGCCTTAAATTAAGCGCCTCAATATGCACGGCCACACTGATATATTGACCCGGTTTAAACTTAGGTAACACTTGCCCGCCATCCGCTTGCAGCGTAAAGGTCACCACATCCTCTGATTGATGCTGCTTGTCTGCCACCTTCACTTTAAGCCACTCATCTGGCTGCTGATTATTCTGCTGGTACAACCTTGCTTCTGCATCAATCAGTGCATCGGCTAATAGACCATACGCCTCCTCCCAAGCTGCTAGCAGCTCAGGAGTCGCTGCCTCACCAAGCACGCCTTTAATGGCTCCAATTAAATTGCTGCCTACAATAGGATAATGCTCTGCCTTAATACCAACCGACACATGCTTATGTACGATACGCTCAATCACTGGTGCCAAAGCTGCGCTGTTATCAATATTGGCCGCATAGGCAAATACAGCCGCCGCTAATGATTGCTGCTGCGAGCCATTGGCTTGATTGCCCATGTTAAAAAGATTTTTAAGCTCTGGATATGACTCGAACATGTTCTTATAAAACAATGTAGTAATGGCTATCCCATGCTGCCTAAGCACTGGCACACTGGCATCTATATAGGGTTTTGCTGATCTTGATAACATGACATCTCCTTATTTAAGTTGCATTTAAAATGCTACATTTATAATCTAAAAAAACACTCGTGAGAGTGCTTGGTATAACTTACCTACAATTAAAACCAAGCAATCATCAAGATTAACTTGGTTTTATTAATTTAATGAACTGGGTAATTAAGCAACAAAGCGCTGATGTAATTTAATCACCGCTTGCTGTGTTTTAGAGTCCACAATTCCCTGCAAAGTAGATTTGTTCATTTCCTCATAAAAGCTATGTAAGCCGTGATCTAAAATCTCTTTTAAATTACACTGACCACTCAACACGCAAGGTGGCTCACTACAATTAATTAATGAGGTTTTATTCTCCAGCTCTCTTAATATATCTCCCAGCCTCAACTGGGACGGTTGTATCCCCAACCTTAAGCCACCACTACGTCCACGGGTAGTAGAAACCCACTTTAACTTATTTAACCTGGTAACCACTTTAATCAGATGATTTCTGGGTACATCAAACTGCTGTGCGATCTCATTGATTGTGACAATAGAACTACCTACCTCTTGCGTGAGATACATCAATACTCTTAAGCTAAGATCTGTGAATTTGGTAATTTGCATAGGAGAGATTCATTTTATATATGTTGCATTTAATATGCAACATATAATTAATTTAAAACGGCATTCAATAAAAATCGAGTGAGGCGCACAATAGGCGCTCGCTTAGCTAAATTGGCAATCCATTGTAGTTCAATGATGATAAACATTACTATCTGCTGTAAATAATATATTTTAACTAATTGATGCGTATCAATTTATCTTCAGCGTAAATTAACTAACATGACATAACATGCAGTCTAGATTCATTCTGTTCATGTGTTTTTAAATAGAATACAGTCAATACTGGGAGAAAAATAAAATCATGAAAAAGATACCACTTTTAGTACTAGGCGCTGCACTTTGCATGGCTAACATGGCTACAGCTGCAACTGCTCCCAAGTCCAGCAGTGATAAAGTGATTGGTCAGGAAACCGCGGTACTGACAGACGCACCCGCCGTACCCCCACGCATTACCAGAAAACATGCAACGAAAGTCATCGTTAATCTTGAAGTTAAAGAGCTGGAAGGCCGTCTTGCTGATGGTGTCAGCTATACATTCTGGACTTTTGGCGGCAAAGTGCCAGGTAAGTTTATCCGCATTCGCGAGGGAGATGACGTTGAGTTTCACCTGAACAATCACCCGGATAATAAAATGCCACACAATATTGACCTGCATGCGGTAACCGGCCCTGGTGGCGGTGCAGCAGCGTCACTGACAGCCCCTGGCCACAGCTCTGTGTTTTCGTTCAAAGCACTAAATCCTGGCCTTTATGTATACCACTGCGCTACCGCACCTGTAGCAATGCACGTAGCTAACGGTATGTACGGCTTGATCTTAGTGGAGCCTAAAGCTGGTATGTCTAAAGTTGACCATGAGTTTTACGTGATGCAGGGAGATTTTTACACCCAAGGCAAAAATGGTGAACAAGGCTTACAGGCCTTCAGTATGGCGAAAGCGATTGATGAAAAGCCTGAATATGTGGTGTTTAACGGTGCAGCAGGCGCTTTGACCGGCGACAACGCATTGAAGGCGAAAAAAGGCGACACTGTGCGACTGTATGTTGGTGTTGGTGGCCCTAACCTAACCTCCTCTTTTCACGTCATTGGTGAGATATTCGATAAAGTTAACCATGAAGGCAACACTGCCAGCCCCGCCAAAAACATACAGACTACGATGATTCCAGCAGGTGGGGCTGCTTATATGGAGTTCAAAGTAAACGTCCCTGGCACCTACATCATGGTAGACCACTCACTCACTAGAGCATTCAATAAAGGCGCTCTGGGCATGCTGAAAGTATCGGGTGATGAAGAAAAAACCATCTACTCAGGCAAAATGACTGATGAGGTTTACCTGCCTGAAGGCACCAGCATGAGAAATGCAGAAAGATCTCAAGCACAGACACCTAGTGCCAAAACCAAAGCTGACCGCATCAAACTGGGGGAATCTATCTACAACAATAACTGTGCAGCTTGCCACCAAACAAGCGGTGTAGGCGTACCGCAGGCATTCCCTCCCTTAGCAAAGTCAGATTACTTGCTTAACGGCAAAGCGCCCACCATCAAGGCAGTGACTGGCGGCTTACAAGGTAAGCTGATGGTGAACGGTAATGAATACAACGGCGTTATGCCTGCATGGACGCTTAGCGATGAAGAAGTCGCCAATGTGCTCACTTACATTTACAGCAACTGGGGCAATAACGGTGATGAAGTCACCCCAGAAGAAGTAAAACAGCACCGTGTCGCTCCTATAAAACATGTTGAGTAAAAAATTAAAACTCATCGCCCTGCTAGCAGTACCTGCCGCCCTTACTTACGGGACGGCAGTATCCGCAGAAGAAATGGTGATGATTCCGCAGGGAAGCTTCACCCCTTTCTTTTTGAAGAAAGATTCAGGGAGTAGCAATGCGGCGAACAAAGTAAAAGTAGACGCATTCTGGATGGACGCCGCCCCTGTTACTAATCGCGAGTTTCGAGCTTTTGTGAGCCAACATCCAGACTGGCACCCAACCAATATCAAAAAGATATTTTCTGACTCACACTATCTGGATCACTGGAAAAGCACGCAAGATGCCACAGATACAACAAACCTAGACACACAAAATCCAGATGCCCCAGTAGTCAATATTTCATGGTTTGCGGCAACGGCATATTGCGAGGCGCAGAGTAAACGCCTGCCTTCGACCGACGAGTGGGAATATACCCTCAACGATAATGCCAGGGATAAAGAAAACCTGCAGAAGCAGATTATTCGCTGGTACTCCGTTCCTAACAGAGCGCCATTGGCAATCAAAAACCAGCCAGCCAACGGGTTTGGTGTATTTGACATGGCAGGCCTGATTTGGGAGTGGACTGCGGATTTTAATAGCTACATGGCACCACCTGACTCTAGAAACTCCGGCGACAAGACACAGTTTTGTGGCAGCGGCAGCTTGAGTGCGAGCAATCTTGATGATTATGCTGCGTTTATGAGGTACTCATACCGTGAAAGCCTGAAGGGCAACTTTACAGGTAAAAGTTTAGGATTCCGTTGTGCAAAGGATATAAAATGAAAAAAACGCTAAAGCATCAACTCCTGTTGTCACTCATACTGGCTTTGAACTCTCCTGCATTCGCTGATAATCATGAGCATCACCATCACCCGCAACAAACGGCTGCCTCAGCCCCCAGCACTGACTCAGTGTTTAATATTACCGATAATTGGACAGCAGCAAATGGGAGCGCTTTTCAACTGAGCGCACTGGGAGGCAAGCCAACCGTGATAGCCATGGTTTACACGTCATGCCAGTACGTGTGCCCGCTCACCGTGCAGAATATCAAACGCATCGAGCGCTCACTAGGCGCAACACAGGCCGCCAACACTAACTTTGCTTTATTCTCGCTAGACCCTGAGCGCGACACCCCCGCCAAACTCACAGAATTTGCCAAACTGCATGGCATCACCAGCCCTTCATGGACCTTGGCGCAAGGTAATGCAAGCGCAATACGCAAACTGGCCGTTACGCTTGGCGTTAAATATAAAAAAGTAGAATCTGGCGACTATGAGCATGATGCTACTATTTTTATTCTGGATAAGGACGGCGTGGTTAAATATCAGGCAGACGCCATGAATAAAAATATGAATGGTGCATCTGACGCACTCAAAGCATTATTAAGGTAAATAGTGATGACTCTAAACCAACTGAGCTTTAATCAGCTGAACCTTAACCAACTTAATAAAGATGAACAGCGCATCTACACTGCTCTGCAATCGGTTATAGACCCAGAAATCGGCGAGAACCTGATTGACCTTGGCCTGATTTATGGCATTAAAATCCAGAATAATATTGCCAAAGTCACCTTCAGCATGACATCTCACGCATGTCCGATGTCTGAAATTGTGATTGAAAGCATTCATGACTCCGTGAGTAAAACGTTGACTGACCATATTGAACTGGAGCTTGATTTAGTATGGGAGCCGCCTTGGGAGCCAGCAATGATGAGCGAGCAGGCAAAGCAGCGGCTAGGCTGGGGCTAAACAGCTTAACTACAACAGCTGATAATATCTATTTATGAAAACAAATCTCGCCGTACGCTATCGCATCCCCATGCTGGTAGCAGGATTCATCAGCCTGCTATGCGGCATGTATATCGGCCTCATTCGTTTAGGCTGGAACCTTCCAATACCGGCAAACACAGCATTGACAATGCACGCCCCGCTCATGGTGTGCGGTTTTTTGGGAACCGTTATTTGTCTGGAACGCGCCGTAGCCATTGGTGAGCGCTGGTCTTACCTTGCACCGTTAGCCTCAGTTGCCGGGGCAATACTACTAATAGCAGATGCAGATTATTGCATCGCGCTTGCGCTGATTTTTATCGCCAGTGCCTTACTATGCATTGTCTCTATCAAAATATTTTTAAAGCAGTGTGAGCTATTTACTTTTACGTTAGTGCTTGCCGCCATATGCTGGTGTACAGGATGCTTTCTTTGGCTGAACGGATTTAGCCTTGCTCGCATTATGCCTTGGTGGATGGGGTTTTTAATAATGACCATCGTCGCTGAACGACTGGAATTATCTAGATTTCTACGCCCTACTCAAGGCAGCAAATTACTCTTTGTATTTGCACTGGTTCTATTTTTTGCAGGTGCAATTAGCGCTTCACACAGCGCATGGCCTAACTTTCAAGTATTGTCAGCAGCGCTGGTTGTCATGACGCTGTGGCTGATGCGTCATGACATTGTGCGCCACACCATCAGGCAACAAGGGCTGACACGCTATATTGCAATCGCCCTGTGCAGCGGCTATGCATGGCTACTAATTGCCGGCATTATTGGCCTCATTTTCCCCGCACTTAGCCCCGGTGCTAGTTACGATGCATTTAGTCACAGTATTTTTCTAGGTTTTGTATTTTCCATGATATTCGGTCATGCACCGATCATATTTCCAGCCATTACCAAAGTTAAAATTCCCTACCATGCTAGCTTTTATCTGCCCTTGGGGCTGCTACACATTTCATTACTGATAAGGTTATTAGGTGATTTTCTATTAATGTCCAGCTTGCGCAAAGCTGGCGGCCTCATGCATGTTGCAACAATGATCCTGTTTATATTTATTTTAGCTAGCGCCGCACTGTGCAATAAGCCGCACAATAAAAAGTAGGCGTATCTGCAAAATAACCGCATAATCCACACCCACCAGTTAAAAAGGTTCGCAGATGAATACGCTGTTCATTTCCCAAACTTTGTCTGAGTTCTTCATGTTCAAAGAACTCACTGCTGAACAAATCACCCAAATTGCCGGGCATTCACAGCTCATAGACTTCCCTAAAGGCACCTCCGTTTTTAACCGTGGAGAAGCCGCCGTTGGCCTTTATATATTATTGGATGGCCAGTTAAAGCTTGGCGTCACCTCACCGCAGGGTAGTGAAAAAATTATCAGTATTGTTTCCCCGGGGGAAAGTTTTGGTGAGGCTATTTTATTCCTAGAGCGCAAGTTCCCGGTGTATGCGCAAGCGATACTGGATTCAAAAGTGTTGCTGATCCCTAAAAGCCTGATATTTTCTATGCTGGATAACGACACGATGTTCGCGCGCAAAATGCTGGCAGGCCTCTCTGTCAGAATGCATCAACTGGTGCAAGATATTGAAATGCTATCATTGCAATCATGTACACAACGCTTTATTGGCTATTTGTTACAGATAAGTGCTGACGCCTCCGATGCCAGTAACATTACGCTACCAGCAAGCAAAACAACCATCGCGTCACTACTCAACCTAACCCCGGAAACCTTATCGCGCACCATCGCAAAACTACAGCAGCTAGGCTTGATTGAGGTAAACGGGAAAGACGTGATGATTATTGATGTTAAAAAACTCCGCAGCTACGACTTAGGCACTTAACGGGTCATTTGCGCATAAAGCAACGGCAGTTCTTTAGGTAGGTCTTCAGGGTTGCGGATTACCACATAGCCGCCAGCACCAAATAAATGGGGCAGATAATCACTAGCTTCGGTATCAATCGTGACACAGAATGGTCGCAGCCCTAGTCTTCTCGCTTCAATCAGCGCCATTCGCGTATCTTCAATGCCATAGCGACCTTCATACTGATCCAGATCATTAGGTTTGCCATCGGTTAATATCAATAACAACCGCTGCCGCTTTTTCTGCTGCACCAGTAAACTGCTTGCGTGCCGGATGGCTGCCCCCATGCGGGTGTAATAGCCGGGTTTAATGGCGGTAATACGCCCCCGCACTTGGCTGCTGTATTTTTCATCAAAACCTTTAATGTAATTAAACCGCACGTGGCTACGCTTGAGAGATGAAAACCCATAGAGTGCAAAACTATCACCGGTTGCAGTCAGCGCCTCAGAAAACAACAATAAACTATCGCGGATAACATCAATCACGCGCGCATGGTTAGATACATAGGCATCGGTGGACAATGACAAGTCAGCCAACAGCAAACAAGCTAGATCACGCTCCTGATTCACCTGCGCGCGGTAAAGCCCATACTCAGAAGTTGGCATAGCGCTGTTTCTTTCAGAAACAAGCTGCACCCAGGCATCCAGGTCAAGCTCGTCACCATCCTGCTGACCTTTAAGCCAGTGTCTGGTTGGCGTTAACGCCTGAAACTGGCGTCTTAGCTGATTGGCTGTGTTTTTTAAGGCATGCGGTAGCTCGCATGGCTTAGCATCAGTAGCGATTAGCTGCTGCAAACTGCAGTAATCCGGCTGCAATACCTGCTTTTTCCAATTCCATTCCGGTAATAAAACACCTTCACCCAATGGCGTATCATCCGCAGCACCGGCAGGCAAATCCAGATCAAACCTAACATTGGCAGCGCTGGCTTTACCATCACGGGCAATGGTGAGGCTATCCATATCTTCTGCTGCCAATTGCGCGGTTTCCGTATCGTCCTCTTCATCCTGCGGTCGATTCACCTTTACAAACTCAGCCCATGAAAATAGGCTCTCGGCGCGAAACATCATGAGAAAGCCGTTTTTATCTTCCTTCACATCGTTGCGTTGTGCCAGATGCTTACGTCGGTTTTTTTTCTGTGCAGCGTTGCTTGCTTGCTCAGGAGAGCCTACACCAGCCGCAGTGGGTTCACCACTAACGGGGGGATTGGGATGCGGCCACAACGGCACAGGCTGAAACGGGCGCTTGGCTAGTGTAATCTCATCTACACTACCTGGCTGTTGCAATGCCTGACGGATAGAATACTCCTGCGCAGCTTCATCCTCTGGCAGTTTGTGTGGTGGAATACGCATAGTGAGCAAGGCATCGACCAACCGATTGTAGCGAACGTGCAAGCCGGGAAAGCGTTGCAAGGTGCTTTGAGTTGCCTGCTGATTTCTAACTATCCACGGCTGATTGTTATCGGCATCTACCGCGGCCATTGCCACCAGCCAGAAGTAAAGGTCACGGTTTAGCGCATACTCGGCAAACAGGTCTATCTGTGATGGTAGCCTCAACACCTCGCCATCACGCCAGCTTAACTCTACCTTTTCACCACTACCAGCCATGCGCTGCAACAGGCGCCTACGTGCACCGTGACGTATTGCCGGTGCCGCTGAAATACCTAGTCCCGGGTCACCACCCAGCGCCCTAAAAAATATAGCAGCTGACTTGGCAATATCATCCAGCTTAACGGTGGCTGCAGCATGACGTTTCTCTGCTGCGCCTGTAATCAGGCGATCCCACAGTTCTCCTACATATTCTTCCATTAACGCCCAAAGGTGGCACTTACCACCTCGCTCAAAGCAACTGCAGTTTCTGCGTCATCGGTTAAAGTTTCAACCAATGCTGCCTGACAGGCACGTACCGGGTCATAACCATCTTTAACCAAGGTCGCTGCGTACACCAGCAGACGGGTACTGGCTACTTCTTCTAAATCATGATCACGCAAGGCACGAAATGCGCCAGCGATAGAAACCAACCGTTTTGCAGTCATGCTATCAATACCGGTTTCGCCCATCAGTATCGCCTCTTCCTGCGTTGCGCTAGGGAAATCAAACGTCAGCGATACAAAGCGCTGCCGCGTTGAAGGCTTCATTCCTTTTAAAAAGTTCTGATAGCCAGGGTTATAAGAAACCACCAGCATAAACGCAGGTGGTGCCTGTAGCAGCTCACCAGTGCGGTCTATCGGCAGCATACGCCGGTCATCGGCCAGCGGATGCAGCACCACGGTAGTATCTTTTCGTGCCTCTACCACTTCATCCAGATAGCAGATGCCGCCCTCACGCACCGCGCGAGTAAGCGGACCATCATTCCAGATGGTTTCGCCATCGCCAATCAGGTGTCTCCCCACCAAATCTGCCGCAGTCAAATCATCATGGCAGGCCACGGTATGTAACGGCAAACCAAGACGTGCAGCCATATGTGCAACAAAGCGTGTTTTACCACAGCCAGTGGGGCCTTTAATTAACAGCGGCAGACGATTCTTCCACGCACGTTCAAACAGATCGCACTCATCACCGCTAGGCTCATAAAACGGGGTATTACTTGTTTGTGTTTCCATAAAGTCTTTCAGTATTCAATTTGCTTTAGCGAACGCTCAAATAAGCCCCGCGTTACAATAAATAAGCAATGGCAACCATGCCACCTACCACCACAAAATAACCCATAATGATGCCGCGCCACAGCCAGCTTACATGGCGCAGCCCCATAAAATAATTAGCAATCAGCTGGCCTTTGATAAAGGCGATTGCCAGTACACTCAACATCACGGCTTTGCCCTGCGCAACCTCTTCCCCGATAGCAAAAGTCAGCATGGTGAGCGCAATTAGCACTAGCCAGATACGTGTAGAAAAATGGTTGATTGGTTTATTCATGATTAGTGGATGATATAAACCAGTGGGAAAAGTATGATCCATAGCAAATCCACCATATGCCAAAATGAAGCACCGGTCTCCACACCAAAATGCTCAGCCGCTGTGTAGTCACCATTTCTTAACTTAAACACGATACATCCTAGAATAATCATGCCCATCAGCACATGCATCAGATGAAAAGACGTCAGCGTCAGGTAGTACATGTAAAAATCATTGGTTTCCAGCGTGATGCCTGCAGAGAACTTTTCGTTAAACTCCCACAGCTTGACTACTATAAACATAGCCCCCAACGCCATTGCACCAAGCAGCCAGCGCGCAGACTGTCTAGCATCGTTCACTTTAATCGCAGCAACAGAACGTACAACAAAGTAACTGCTGGTAATCAAAATAATGGTATTTAAGGTACCCAAGCCACGGTTCAATGTAAGCTGGGACGCATTAAAAACCTCCAGCTGATGGGCGCGTGCAAATGCATATACGATGAACATCACGCCAAACACCAGCATTTCTGCAAGTATAAATATCCAGATAGCAAAGTCGCCGGGCAAATCTTCAGCCGGCAAAACCCCATCTTCATTTATCAATGCTGCATTTGTATTCATGCGATGACCCTGTACGACAGATTGTTCAGTTAAACCAAAAGAAGGAGGCAAAGCCCCCTTCTTTTGCCGTGCACTGTTGTAACAATAACGTTGTAACAATACGCTAGTAAAAAATCATTACAAAAGATTAGCTCGCTTTAGTTTCACCTTTAATAAAGAAACTGGTGATGTAAGTAATCAAGCCAATCAGGAACACCACACCTGCAACCTCTCGCATCCAGTAGAAAATTGCGACTGAATCCTGCGTTGCCATAAAGCTCATTGGTGTTGTAGAGATACGTTGCAGCCATGTTTGCAATACACCTGCGGCAGTCAGGAATAAGGTGATGAACACCATCGCCACTGTCATTAGCCAGAAAGACCACATCTCGACGACCTGCGCCTTATTACTGTTGGCAGCACGACCGCGCAGTATAGGCATTGCGTATGAAATGATGGTCAGTACAACCATTGCATAAGCTCCATAAAATGCCATATGGCCATGCGCTGCTGTGAGCTGTGTACCGTGCGTATAGTAGTTCACTGGCGCGAGTGTATGCATAAAGCCCCATACGCCTGCTCCCAAGAAAGACATCACACCGGTACCAAGTGCCCATAAAACTGCAGCCTGATTAGGATGCTCGCGACGGCGTTTATTCACCATGTTGAAAGCAAAAATAGTCAGCATGAAGAACGGTATCGGCTCCAGTGCAGAGAACACACTACCCCACACTTGCCAGTAAGCAGGTGCGCCTATCCAGTAGTAATGGTGGCCAGTGCCGATAATGCCGGTAATCAATGTCATGGTGATAATCACATACAGCCATTTTTCCACTACTTCACGGTCAACCCCAGTCACCTTAATCAGCACAAAAGCCAGAATCGCACCAAGGATAAGCTCCCATACACCCTCTACCCATAAATGCACCACCCACCACCAGTAATACTTATCTTTTACCAGATTGTGCGGGTTATAGAACGAGAACAGGAAAAACACTGCCAAACCAACCAAACCCAGCACCAACACAAGACTGATCGCAGTTTTACGCCCTTTAAGCATGGTCATGATGACGTTAAAAATAAAGGACAACACAACTAGCACAATACCCACTTTGGTTGGCAGGGGCTGCTCCAGAAACTCGCGTCCCATAGTAGCCAATAAATCATTGCCGGTGAGTTTTGCCAATGATGCATAAGGCACTAGCAGATAGCCCAGCACAGTAGCTGCACCTGCCGCTAAAAACACCCAAAACGTGATAATAGCCAGCTTGGGACTGAACAGCTCAGTCTCGGACTCTTCTGGTATCAGGTAGTAAGTTGCTCCCATAAAGCCAAACAACAGCCATACAATGAGCAAGTTGGTATGCACCATCCGTGCAACGTTGAATGGAATTGCAGGAAATAGGAAATCTCCCACTACGTACTGCATGCCCATAATCAGGCCAAATATAATCTGGCCTAGAAACAGAGCAATTGCGGCGATAAAATAAGGCTTCGCCACAGCCTGAGATTGATATTGCATAATGACTCCTGGTAATTGTGACGGTTAACCTTCGATATTTGGAGGCCAGTTATTGGTATTGATTTCTGATGTGTATTTCAGAAAATCCACCAAGTCATCCAGCTCTTTATCCGTGAAATTAAACTGCGGCATTTGTCTTCTACCAGGAATGCCGGTTGGCTGACCTTTTATCCATGCCTTAATAAAATCAGGCCCGCGCCGTTTGTACACATTGCCCAGCTCCGGTGCGAAATAAGCACCCTCACCTAACAAAGTATGGCAACCGATACAGTTATTGGTCTCCCACAATTTTTTACCATGAATCACTGACGCTGTTAGATTCTGGCTGTTATCACGTTTTGGCAGCTTCTGATTAGTATCAAACGTAAGTGCAAGAAATAGCAGGAAAAAAAACAGCGATCCCCCCATAAAAATATTACGCGCCATGGATTTAGTAAATCTTGTAGCCATTGCGTCCTCCCCATTAATGTAAATGACGTTAAGAATGTACAGTATTGAAACTCATATATCCTTGACTTTGGTCAAGTTCAAATTACCCCTAGGATAAACGTGCCTATGCAATATACACCAAAGATACTTATATAAGATATAACATGCAGGTATTGACAAACATTAGTTCAAAGCTAGTAAAAAATGCATTACACCTACAACGTGTTTCATGTAAACTTGACCAAGAATAATTAATTGGTAGTTAATCATTTAAATGCAAATGAACGCTAAACCAACTAGCCAGACCTTACACAAAACTATTTTGTGGCTATTGACCGGCACGATAATGTTGGTTGGTTCTCTCATCACCTATCAGCTATGGTCAAACGCCAGAGATGATAATTTACAAAAACTAAGCTCAGCCCTGGAAGACTCCGCAGACGTCACCGTTAGCAATCTTCAAGCACGCTTTAATGCAATCTTGGTCATTATGCGAGGTGTTAAAGGGTTTATTGACGGCTCAGATATAGTCAAGCCGAATGAATTCCATACCTATATAAAATCACTTAATTTAGGCGATAGATTTGGCGTACGAGGAATCGCACTCGTCGAACTGATAGATAACGCGCGAAAAACTACGCATATTACAGATGTAAAAAACCGCGGCCTCAACAATTATCAAATTAAGCCTGCGGGTGAGCGCCCGTATTACGCACCTATTACCTTAATTGAGCCTTTAGATGCAGCTAATACCAAAGTATTAGGCTTAGATGTACTAACTTTACCTACTGCTTTAAAAGCGCTGGAGCAAGCAAGAGATGCCAACAATGTCCGCATCTCAAAACGCATGACACTTGGCCAGGATGCTGGGGAGAAAAATCAGCATTCATTTGTTATGTACTTGCCAATATATAAAAAACACACAGTCTTAAACAGCTTGGAAGCAAGACGCAATGCCATCATAGGCTGGGTCGATGTTCCCTTCCGCATGAATGATTTAATGAATGGGTTCAAAGGTGAAATTGACTCAGACGTCAGCATTAACATTTTTCAAGGAAGCGAAGCGACTGAAGAGTCGTTTTTATACAAGTCGGCACAGGAGTCAAATGATACTAATTACTCTACTCAAAGAGTGCTGACTCAAGCGGTATCAAGAGTGCTGGATGTGGGTGGCACCAAATGGACACTTCTATTCCAGACGACACCCGCTTTTGAGGCGCGCATACTGCCCTATGGCAAACCTACACTAGTCGCCTTATTAGGTTCTACACTCACGATTTTATCTGCCTTTTTAGCATGGTTTTTATTAAGCAGCAGGCAACGTGCAGAAAATCGTTATCAAAAACTTTTCGACCAAGCGGGTGATGGTGTTTTAGTGCTCAATCACCAGCACCAATTTATTGCAGTCAATGTCGCTGCAGTCAACATGCTTGGTTATCAACATAGTGCACTGCTCAACATGCGGCTACCCGATGTATTAGTCGGCAACGTGATCGGACACCCAGAATTCACCTCCAACATCATGTCAGACCACCCTACCAAAGGTGAATGGCAATATCGCCGCGGGGATGGCTCTCAATTTGTCGCAGAGGTGAGTTGTAGAAAGTTAGACAAACACTATTACTTTGCCATCATCAGAGACTTAACTGAACGCAAGCTAGCTGAGAGCCGCATTTCACATCTAACCCAACTGTACCAAGCTCTAAGTGAGGTGAATCAGGCGATTGTACGCATGGGTGATGATAATGAGCTATTCTCGATTGTTTGCCGTTGCTCAGTCAACTTTGGCGGTATGAAAATGGCTTGGGTCGGGCAACTAGACCCAGAGAGCCAGCAAATTTTACCGGTAGCCGTCCATGGTGATGGCATCGAGTATATGGATGGCCTGAATATTTCAGCCAATGGCAATCTCCCTGAGGGGCGAGGCCCGACAGGTACGGCCTTAAGAAATAATAAAATCATGATTATCAACGATTTTCTAACGGATCCCAATACGTTACTTTGGCGCGATAAGGCTAAGCGCTTTGGATGGGGTTCATCGGCTTGTTTTCCAATTCAGCGCGACCAAAAACCGTTTGCAGTGCTCAATGTGTATCACGAAAGCGCCAACGCTTTTGACAGTGAAGCCATCGCACTACTGCAAGAAATGGCGAGTGACATTAGTTTTGCACTCGACAACTTTGACAGAGAGCAGAAAAAACAGAAGCTAATGGCAGACCTTGATTACGCTCACAAGCATATTAGTCAGATAGTGAACCTTAGTCCTGCTGTGATTTACACACTAAAACTCAATGCGGCTGGTGTTTTTAGTACTGATTTCATGAGTGAAAACATTTACCAGATGACAGGATACGCGAAAGATGAGTGGTTACAAGATGACTTCTGGCTTAAACATATACACACAGAAGACTTAACCGATGCCTTAGAGTCTCAGAAAACGTTGTTTGAAACCGGGGTACTCAATCATCAATATCGATTCAAACATGCTAACGGCAGCTATATCTGGATAGAAGACCACTTGATGTTAGCGCGGGATAGCAACGGCAAGCCAGTGGAAATTGTAGGTGCATGGCTTGATATTACCGAGCGGTTATCAGCTGAAGAAAAGCTACGCATCAATGCTAAGGTGTTTGAGTCTAGCCGTGATGGCATTGTCATTACCGACGAAAACAATAAAATTATTTCAGTCAATAATGCATTTACTAAAATCACAGGCTACGAGCCTGAAGAAGCCATTGGCAATAACCCTCGCATGCTCGCTTCAGGCAATTTAGCAGAGTCTTTTTATCGTGCAATGTGGGAAAGCGTTAACATAGTAGGTTATTGGCAGGGGGAAGTCATTAATCATCGTAAAAATGGTGAGGTTTACACACAATGGCTTTCTATCAGCACAATTAAAGATACAGACGGTAAAGTGACACAGCATATTGGCATCATCACCGATATTTCAGAGCGAAAAATGGCAGAAGAGCGCATACAGTTCTTAAGTAACTTTGACCTACTCACCAATCTGCCCAATAAGAGCTTATTAAACGACAGAGTGACATTGGCGCTCGCCGCTGCCAAACGCCAGAAGTCGACAGTAACGCTCATGTTTTTGGATCTTGACCGCTTTAAGCTGATTAATGAATCGCTTGGACCAACTATAGGCGACCGAGTAGTCAAAGAGCTTGCAGAGCGCTTGGTGAATTATATGCGCCCTGAAGACACGGTATGCCGCCAAGGTGGCGATGAGTTTATTTTATTGCTACCAAACACAGATGCAGAAGGCGCTGCCCATGTTGCAAAAAAATTACTCGACATTGTTGCCCAGCCTTTTAATTTTAACGGTCAAAAAATTGTACTGACAGCGAGTATCGGGATTGCTGCCTATCCACAGGATGGGGAAAATTTTGAACAATTATCCCAGTCAGCAGATGCCGCGCTGTATCGTGCAAAATATGAAGGCCGTAATAACTTTCAATTCTTTGCCCTTCAAATGCATGAGCAGGCGCACGACATTTTGTTACTCGAGAGCGAGTTGCGCAATGCAATAGAGCACCAAGAATTTTTACTTTATTACCAACCACAGTACGATAGTAAAACATCTAAAATTGTTGGATTAGAAGCACTTATACGCTGGCAACATCCAGAGCGAGGCATGGTTTCACCTGCGCTGTTTATTCCGATTGCAGAAGAAAGTGGTTTAATTACCGAAATTGGCGACTGGGTATTACGTACTGCCGTGAATCAGCTTGCCACTTGGCAAGAAGCTGGCTTAGAAGCTGTACCCGTTGCGGTCAATCTATCTGTAGTACAGTTCCACCAAGACACACTTTACAGCAGCGTTTGCCAGATTCTAAGAGATACTAAAGTTGACCCCAGCATGCTGGAGCTAGAGCTGACTGAAGGTATTGCTATGGAAGACTCAGAACGCACATTGAATGTTCTGAATCAACTCAATAGCCTAGGCGTCAGACTCTCTATCGATGATTTTGGTACGGGTTACTCTTCACTCAGCTATTTGAAAAAATTCAAAATTGATAAACTCAAGATTGATCAATCATTTGTACGCGGCATAGGTAGCCACCCTCAAGATGCAGCCATCATTACTGCGATTATCAGTATGGCAAAAAGCCTGAGTTTTAAAACCATTGCAGAAGGCGTAGAAACACAGGAACAACTTAATTTCTTAATCCAACATGGCTGCGATGAAATCCAAGGATATTATTTCAGCAAGCCCATTCCTAGCACTGAAGTAACTAAACTTCTAGCCAATAAATAATAAAGCTCCTCTCTTTAAAACATACTACACACACATGAATTTTGATCTAATTTTAACTTTTTTGGCACTAGGTGCTTTTGTTGGTTTAGCTGCGGGCCTATTAGGTATTGGCGGCGGCGGCGTGATGGTTCCAATGCTGACAGCTATATTTTTAAGCCAAAACGTACCTGCCGATCAAGTGGTACATTTAGCCTTGGGTACATCCATGGCATGCATTATGGTAACGTCTTTATCCAGCTTACGTGCTCACCATGCTAATGGTGCAGTGGTTTGGCCATTAGTTAAGCTCATGGTGCTAGGGGTGGTATTAGGCACTTTCTCGGCCACATTTATTGCATCGATGATTAGCTCTAAAGCATTAGCCATATTTTTTGCTTGTTTCATGAGCTACGTGGCAATTCAAATGTTCTCAAATTCAAAATCCACCCAACACGCTAGTAGCGCTACGCACCATTCAATCAACAGAGTTGAGCTCGTACTGGCGTCTATCGGCATAGGCTCCATCTCTGCCATTGTTTCTATCGGCGGCGGCTCAATTACCGTACCCTACCTTACCTGGCGCAAGGTTGATATCAAAAAAGCCATTGGCACTTCTGCGGCCATTGGTTTTCCGCTGTCAATTGCGGGCAGCGTTGGCTATCTGTTAAGCGGCTGGTCCCATGTAGCACCGATTCCGTTTACTTACGGCTTTATTAATTTACCTGCAGTTATCGTCATTTCCATCACCAGTTTTTTTACTGCACCCATTGGAGCAAACCTCACGCAAAAATTGCCGGTTGCTACGCTTAAAAAGATCTTTGCATTACTACTGGCAACATTAAGCCTGAAAATGCTTTGGAACTTACAATTATTGCCCTGTTGCAATTTTTAACGTCAATCCTGACGCGAGTTTTGGCATATAATCCATATCTTATAATATCGCTTTTGCTAACGTTTTCATGCGCAATCACTTTGACGTCATTATTATCGGTGCGGGTCCCAGCGGCTTATCAGCAGCGGCACGTGCGGCTGAGCAAAAGCTTTCCTATCTGCTATTAGAAGCAACAGAAGCAGCCGCCAATACCATACGTAATTACCAGCGCCGAAAATTAGTCATGGCAGAGCCACGCGGCTTGCCATTACGTAGCCCGTTGCCGTTTGCGGCATCGCTGCGAGAGTCTGTACTCAACTCATGGGAAAGCGTGATTGCCGACTACAAAATCAACATTCGCTACAACTCAAAAGTTGTTGCAATCACCCGTGATTCAGAAAGCAAACGCCCAGAAGCATTAAAAGTTGAACTGGGTGACGGTAGCATATTTACTGCTGACCATGTCATCTTAGCAATTGGCGTACAGGGCAACCTACGTAAACTGGAAATACCCGGTGGCGATTTACCGCAGGTACAGTATCAACTAGATGATCCAGAAGCTTACCAAAATGAAACCATCGTTGTCATTGGTGGTGGTGATACCGGTGTTGAAAATGCACTAGCGCTGACTGGGCGCAATCAAGTGATTGTATTAAACCGTGCTGAAGACTTTAGCAATTGTAAGGAAAGCAACCTTACACAACTAACAGAAGCAAGGCAAAGAGGCGCGCTAGACTGGTTATTAGAAACACGTCCACAATCGATTGAAGCCAATACTAAAGGCGAGTTTCCAGTGACATTGTTTGCGGAAACTCCCAAGGGCATAGAGCGTATTCCATGTCATCGGATTATTGCACGTCTTGGCGCACTCCCCTCCAGACCTTTGCTGGAAAGCTTCGGCGTCGCATTCCCTACCGCCGACTTAGCCGCCCTGCCCGTGCTGACCCCACGTTATGAATCTAACGTGCCTGGCTTATACATTATTGGCGCACTTGCCGGTTACCCATTAATCAAACAGGGCATTAACCAAGGCTATGAAGTCATTGAGCATATTTTGGGCAACCCAGTTGAGGCCGCTGATACAGCACTACTACGCGAAAAATTTGCCAGTTTCTGCTCTGACCGTGGCATTGAAGATGTGCTGGATAAAATTCAGCGCAGTGTGCCTTTATTACGCCTACTTAACTCTTTGCAATTAAGAGAGCTGATTCTAGAAAGTAATATTTTATTGCCCGCTGCTGGCGACATTATCTTTGAACGTAACGATTACAGTACCTCCTTCTTCTTTGTCATCGAAGGTGAACTGGAAATGTTCATCGATGAAGACGATATAGCAGATGACTCATTCAAAAGCGGTGAGTTTTTTGGTGAAATGGGTCTATTGTCCGGCCGACGCAGAATTGCCACGGTAAGGGCCACAACCCAGAGCGCGCTGATTGAAACGCCACGACGCGTTATATTAAAACTGATCAACTCAGTGCAAGCAATGCGCAGAACGCTGGATGAAGTTGCAATCAAGCGCATCGTACATGCGTGCATTGGCCTTTCATTAAGTGAAGATGACCTCAACGACTTGGCATCACATGCAGTTATTAAACAATATGCGGCAGGTGAAGAGTTATTTCATGAAGGCGATGATGCAGATGGCCTATACCTAATCCGACGTGGCTCCGTTACCGTTTCGCGCATGATGACTGGCCGCGAGGTGGTTTTATTCTATGTAGCCGCCGGCAATTATGTGGGTGAAATGTCACTGATTTCTGGTGAGCCGCGCTACGCGACGGTGCGAGCCGCCATTGCAACTGAGGCGATTTTAATTGATGTAGGACGCATGCAAGGCATCATCGCGCGCAATCCTGAAGTACGCGCATCATTAGACGCACGTTACTTACAACATCTGCAAGAGCAGGAAAAAAGACAGCAACTAGAAACCTCTTCAGACAGCAGCAGTGGCTTTTCAAATCAATCCGCACAGTCCAGCCTGATTTCCTTCTTAATCCAGCAAGGTGTAGGTGAAGCAACTGACGTTTTATTGATTGACGAATCACTCTGTGTGCGCTGTAACCACTGTGAGCAGGCATGTGCGGACACCCATGGCGGCGCAACAAGGCTAGACCGCGACACCGGCCCTATTTACGCCAACATTCGCGTCCCGACCTCATGCCGTCACTGTGAACACCCTCACTGCATGAAAGACTGCCCGCCAGACGCTATCCATCGTGCACCGCATGGCGAAGTCTATATCGATGATAGCTGCATTGGCTGTGGTAACTGTCAGCAAAACTGCCCATATGACGTGATTCAAATGGCCGTGATTCAAGATCAGCCAGAACAAAGCTTATGGCAAATGCTATTGGGGATTCAACCTAAACAGGTTGCCTCAACCAACAATACCAAAGTCGCGGTTAAATGTGACATGTGTAAAGACATTGCCGATGGGCCAGTATGCGTGCGCGCGTGCCCGGTTGGCGCAGCCTTACGGGTGAACCCTGAGCAGCTTCTAGGTTATGCAAGTAATAATGTCGCGGACGAACACCACATACTAGGGTTTGATGATGCATAGAGGGAATGCTTAATGCAACAAAGCAATATGTTCGACTATAAAAACTATCGCTATTTCAAAATAGCGGTCGTGGTTATCTTAATTGCATTAGCTGCCTTTCTGTTTTTTGAACCCGCGGTTGGTCATTACGGCGGTAGCTGGTTGGGTTATACCTTAGGTACGATATCTGCTTGCATGGTGTTATGGATGACATGGTACGGCATCAGAAAAAGGCGCTACCGTGGCACTGGAGCCACTCAAGGCTGGCTATCTGCCCATATTTATCTAGGTACTGCACTCACCTTTATTGTCACCTTGCACAGCGGCTTTAACTTTGGGCTAAATATTCACACCTTAGCCTACGCCCTACTGCTGATCGTGGTGGCCAGCGGTTTCTTTGGTAATTACACCTACATGATTTACCCGCGAAAAATGACAGAAAACATGGGTGAAGACAGCTTGGATGGCCTGCTGTTAAGAATTGCAGAGGCTGATAAGCTGGCACGCAAGATTGCACTGCTGATGCCGGACGAAATTAACAATACCGTACTGCGTGCATGCCGTGAAACCTCCATTGGCCTGAGCTTAATTGATCAACTAAGCGGTTTCCAGCCTAACTGCCCTTCTGCAAAGGCCGTGCAAGAGCTCACGATACTAGGTAAAGACTTAGCAGTAGAGCAACGTAAATTGTACCGCGAGCTATATTCGATTATGGTGCGCCGCGAATCATTAGTTAGACGCGCACGCCAAGACTTAATGTACCGCGCCAGGCTTGGTATCTGGCTATACTTGCATGTGCCGTTTACCGTAGGTTTACTAGTCGCCATGCTCGCACATATCGTTGCAGTATTTGTGTATTGGTAATGGCAAACTTAACACTACCCATCTAAATGCATTTGAAATAACAAAAATAACGCCGGGCAAAGCAAAAGCAGATGAATAGAACCTCTTTATGATTAATTGTTTGTTAATAAAAATCACAACTAACTCGCGCGGGCTACCTGTACGCAATTACCGTACTATCCATGCAACAGAGTTAATGATTGGCCGTGGCGCAGAGTGCACAATTCACCTTGCAGATCCTCGCATTGCCATGCATCACGCTGTGATTAAAGAATTAGAAGATGGCCATATCTACGTTGTCAGCCTGAACGGTGAGGTTGAGGTTGAGGGTGCGATACTGCAAAACGTCAAGCTCACGCCCGGCAAGCAAATCATGATAGGCCCATACCAGCTCAATGTAGAGCCTGCGCCACCTGATGTTAATTTATCAATATCGCTCACGCTCACGCAGCCGTTACCTGATGACTATCAGGATCTGAAAGCACGCACGCACGACCCATTACCCAACGCATTTAAATTCAAATGGCGTTTATCCATGTGGCTAGCGGCACTGATTGCTTTGACGTTTTTACTACTGCCGCTCGCGCAAAACTTAATTCCACCATTGCAAACATCGATGTCCACGCTCCCTTTCGGCTTTGACCGCATATGGAGCCCAGGCCGTATTTCAACCGCACATAGACACTTCGGCTCGCAATGCTTTAACTGCCATCAGGCACCGCTCAAAAAAGTATCAGATCAAGCCTGCGTCCACTGCCATCAGGACACTGCCCCACATATTGCAGACCCAGAACTGCAAAAGCGATCACTAAAAGCTGCACACCGTTTTATTGGCAGCATGCGCTGTGCAGAGTGTCATCAAGAGCATAAGGCACCACACCCACTGGCACGCCAAGATAACAATATGTGCATTAAATGTCATGGCGCCATTAGAACGATAGACCGAGATACCAAACTACCCAATATCCGTGACTTTGAAAAACAGCACCCTGATTTCAAGCTAAGCTTTAAAACCGGGCCAAACGCCAAAGATGTTGTGCGCATTCCACAAGCAGACAAAGCTAAACTTATCGAGAACTCAGGATTAAAATTCCCGCACAATCAACACGTTGGCAAAGTACAAGGCCCAAACGGGATTTGGGATGTACGTGAGCTTGCCTGCACCAGCTGCCATCAGGCTGAAGGTAAAGAAATGCGCTTTAAAGCGCTCTCTTACAAAAACAACTGTAGCACTTGCCATACCAGTGAGCTGCAAATTGGGCCTAAAAACAACAAACTGACCCTACCACACGGTGATGAGCAGAATATGTTCAACTCCCTCAAGCTATACGCGCCAAAAGAGTTTGACCGCTATTCAGATCAGCTAAAAAATAATGGCTGCGCATATTGCCATGCAATTCAAGATGCCCAGCCAGGCGACAAAACACCTTGGCAGACGATACCTTTACGCCTTAACAATGACTGGCTCACCAAGGCTCAGTTTAACCATGCGGCACACAGAACACAGGAATGTACCAGCTGCCACAAAGTAGCGGAATCAATCAGCAGTGCAGATGTAGCTATCCCTGACCGTCAGTCATGCTTACTCTGCCACTCGGGCAACACACAAAAGCACAAGCGCATTGCAAGTAGCTGCATGTCATGCCATACCTTCCATAATGCACACCAAGGTTATGACTTAATTACCGGTGCCAAGGTTGACTCCAAAGACATTGACCTCTTGAACGCATTGCCTAACGGCGCCAAACAGCCGTAGGTATTGATACAAAAAATTTAAACTTATTACTCTTAAATAATGATGACTGTAGAAAAAGTAGATGTACTCCTGGTAGGTGGCGGCGTGATGAGTGCCACTTTAGCCACATTACTCAATGAACTAGACCCATTAATGCACATGACCATGGTAGAACGCTTACCATCGATTGCGACTGAAAGTACTGATGCATGGAACAACGCTGGTACAGGCCATGCCGGTTATTGCGAGTTAAACTACACACCTACAGATGATGCTGGCAATATCAGCATTAATCGCGCACTGGCTATCAATGCCTCTTTTGAAGTCTCATTGCAGCTATGGGCAAGCTTGGTAGAAAAAAACGCACTGCCAGCGCCAGCCAAATTTATTAATAAAACACCCCACCTCAGTTTTGTCTGGGGTGAAGAGAATGTAGCGTTTTTACGCAAACGTCACCGCCTGCTGCAGGAGCATCCATTATTTAAGGATATGGAGTTCAGTGATGACACTACAAAGCTCAACGAGTGGATGCCACTGATGATGCAACAGCGTACGGACAATGAAAAAGTCGCAGCAACACGCGTCAGCTATGGCTCAGATATTGATTTTGGTTCACTCACACGTGAACTGGTTAAACACTTACAGCAAACACCCAGCTTCCAATTAAATGTCAGCACCGAAGTCACAGGGCTTAAACAGTTAGATAACGGTCGTTGGCTGGTCAATATCAAAGACCTCTCTACCAAGAAACACAAAAAAATTGAAGCTGGCTTTGTGTTCCTAGGTGCTGGCGGTGGCGCATTAAAGCTACTGCAAAAGTCAGGCATCCCTGAAAGCCAAGGCTACGGCGGTTTTCCAGTAAGTGGTCAATGGCTAGTATGCAACAACCCTGACATCATTAAGCAACATAACAGTAAGGTATATGGCAAAGCTGCAATTGGTGCGCCACCGATGTCGGTACCACATTTAGACACGCGCATTATCAACGGTAAACCAGCGTTGCTATTTGGGCCATACGCAGGGTTTACCACCAAGTTTTTGAAAAAAGGCTCTTATCTAGACTTATTCAAGTCTGTTAAACCTAATAATTTAAAATCTTTACTAGGCGCAGGCCGTCACAATATGGATTTAACGCGCTATTTGATTGGCGAAGCCCTGCAAAAGCATTCATCGCGCGTGACTACCCTGCGTGAGTTTTACCCGCTAGCCGCTGATGCAGATTGGCACCTTGAAAGCGCGGGGAAACGTGTACAAATTATCAAGCAGTGTGATGAAAAAGGCGGAAAACTGGAGTTCGGTACAGAAATAGTTGCCGCAAAAGATGGCAGCATTGCCGGCTTATTGGGTGCCTCACCCGGCGCCTCGGTTTCGGTACAGGCAATGATTAATGTCATTGAACGCTGCTTCTCAGACAAAATTAAAACTGAGCAATGGCGTAGCCGAATTAAAGCATTAATTCCTAGCTACGGTGAGTCATTAATTGATGATAGCCAGCTCTTAGCGCAAGTGCGTAACCGTACCTTACAAGTACTCAATTTGCGCTAATCTAAGACTCTTTTCGAAAAGGCTTTTTCAAAAACTTCTTGTAAAAAGCCCTTACTCAAAAACACCCATACAAAAGTACAACAGGGCTGTGATTACTCAATCACAGCCCTGTTAATTTCTATACAAGGTTTATCGTCGGTACTAGACAGCTAAACTTCTTTGGCGCCTTACTTCATACAAGCAAATACCGCTCGCCACACTTACGTTCAAGCTCTGTACAGAGCCAAACATTGGGATCGTCATCAATGCGTCACAAGTTTCTGCAGTCAAGCGGCGCATACCGTCGCCTTCTGCACCTAATACAACAGCAATTGGACCATTCAGCTTAGTATTTAATAAAGTGCTTGGTGCATCCATCGTAGTGCCAACGACAAAAACACCAGCCTCTTTTAGCTCACGAATTGTTCTGGCTAAATTGGTTACCGCAATAAAAGGCACTGTTTCAGCTGCACCACAGGCCACCTTACGCACGGTAGCATTAAGGCCTGCTGCTCTATCCTTAGGCGCAATCACTGCGTGCACACCCATAGCGTCAGCTACACGTAAACAAGCGCCCAAATTATGCGGGTCTTCTACACCATCTAAAATTAAAAAGAATGCTGGTTCAGATAAGTCTGACTCTAAAATATCATGAATATCTTTGTATGGAATTGGCGTATCTACCACACGCGCAATCACACCTTGGTGGCGGCCGTTCATCCCTGCCATGCCATCCAGACGGCTACGTTCAACCTGCATTGTGCGTACGCCTGATGACTCTGCCATGCTAAGCAAATCTTTCATCCGTGCGTCAACGCGATCTCGGTCAATTAAAATCTCTTGTACGCTAGCACTGTGCTGGCGCAATCGGCTTAATACTGCATGAAAGCCAAATAAAATACGGGCGTCACTCATTTTTTTACCTTACGTTTTGTGGTTGCTTTAATTGCCACTTTTTTGGGTTTACTGGTTTTAGTTTTATTTTTTGGTTTAGGTGAGGCTTTAGATGTACTCACAGGTTTATCCGAAAAACCTGTTTTAGGTCCACGCTTAGGCTTTTTACCAAACGAGTCACCAAACTTCACATTGTCTGCTTTTGGGCTTTGCGCACCTGCCCCTTCAAATTTAGGAGTGGATTTTACAGCAGATTGCGTGCGAGCACTTGATTTATTCGTACCATCTTTAACTTTTGAAACCACGTTAGATTCATCACCTAATTCACTGTTTTTATTTACTAAAGTAAAATCTATCTTCGTAGTTTCTAAATCAACGCGTACGACCTTAATAGTTAAGCGATCACCTAGGCGATAACGCACGCCAGTACGCTCACCGGCCATCTCGTGTCGTGCTTTGTCATAGATAAAGTAATCATTACCTAACTCTGTCACATGTAGCAAACCTTCAACATACACACCATCTAATGCTACAAATAAACCAAAGCTAGTTACGCCGGCAACGGTGCCTTCAAACACTTCACCAATCTTGTCTTGCATATAAAAGCATTTCAGCCAATTGGTCACATCACGTGTCGCATCGTCTGCACGGCGCTCAGTCATTGAGCATTGCTCGCCTAAGCTATTCCAATCGCCCGCTTTGTAGCGCTCCCCATTCAGTACTGCCTTAATTGCACGATGAATCAATAAATCCGGGTAACGGCGAATCGGCGAAGTAAAGTGCGCATAAGCTTCATAAGCTAAACCAAAATGTCCTACATTATCGGGGCTATACACAGCCTGCTGCATTGAGCGTAACAGCACTGTTTGCAATAGCTGAGCATCTGGGCGATCTTTAATTCGTGCTAACAGCTTGCCGTAGTCTTTAGCGTGCGGTGAGTCACCGCCGCCCACGCCAAAACCAAACTCACCCATAAACGTGCGTAAAAGCTCTAGTTTTTCAGGGGTTGGGCCCTCGTGAATACGGTACAGCGCAGGATGCTCATGTTTTTTAAGAAACTCGGCAGCACAGACGTTTGCCGCAAGCATGCACTCTTCAATCAGTTTATGCGCTTCATTACGTGTGCTTGGCTCAATGCGCTCAATTTTACCTTGATCATTAAAGATCATAATGGTTTCAGAAGACTCAAACTCAATCGCACCACGCTTTTCGCGCTGCGCTTGTGATAACTGATACACGCTATACAAATGCTGCAAATGTGGTACTAGCCAAGCATACTCTTGTGCCAACTCCCCTTCTGGGTTTTGCAGTATTTCAAATACTTGGTTGTAGGTCATGCGGGCTTTTGAACGCATCACAGACGGGTAAAATTTATACTGCTTAACGATGCCGGCACCATCTAATTGCATATCGCAAATCATGCATAAACGCTCTACATCGGGGTTAAGTGAGCATAAGCCGTTAGACAAAGCCTCAGGCAGCATTGGAATCACACGGCGCGGGAAGTAAACAGAGTTACCTCGCTCTAACGCACCTTTGTCTAATGCATCATGCGGCTTTACATAGAAACTTACGTCTGCAATCGCCACCACTAAACGCCAGCCTTTACCTTGTGGCTCCGCATAAACAGCATCATCGAAGTCACGCGCAGTTTCACCATCAATGGTAATCAATGGCATTTCACGGCAATCAATGCGGCCCTTATAGTCATCCGGCTGTACTAGTTTAGGATAAGACTCTGCCAGACTTACCGCCTCTGCAGTAAACTGATGCGGCAGATTGTGCTTGCGTAAAGCAATTTCAATCTCCATGCCGCTATCAGCATAGTTACCTAAAATCTCAACTACTTTACCCATAGGCTGCGCATGCGGTGAAGGCTGCTCCGTAAGCTCTACCATGACTACTTGGCCAGGCTTGGCCTGCATATCTAAATGATACGGAATAAGAATATCCAAGTTAATGCGCTTATCTTCCGCAGCTACAATGGTCACACCAGCCGTGCGAATTACGCGCCCAACCAAGCGTTGTGTTCTGCGTTCCAGAACCTCTACAATTTTGCCTTCAGGACGACCTCTTCTATCCAAGCCACTCATGCGGACCATGGCACGGTCACCGTGCATGACTTGTGACATTTCTTTCGGGCTTAAAAACAAATCCTCGCTCTTGGTTTTATCGTCTGGAATCAGAAAACCGAAACCATCAGGGTGACCTTGGATAACACCGGCAATTAAATCCAGTTTATCTGCAATACAAAGCGCACCTTTTCTATTTTTAATAATCTGACCTTCACGTTCCATCGCATTTAGTCGTCTATTAAAAACTTCGCGCTCAGCATCACTGATGTCTAGCAACAAGTATAGTTGCTCTACGCTTAATGGCACACCTTGGTCGCTCATGGTGCTAAGAATCAGTTCACGGCTAGGGAGCGGAGTTTCGTAGCGGCTGGCCTCACGCGCTGCATGAGGGTCATTACTTCTTTTACTTTTGTGAGTATTTTTATGGTTTGTCATTGACAAAGCTTACCTTTAATATAAAATTCAACGCCTTGATTTGCTAAGTATTTATAGTAGCAAATGCCCAGATGGCGGAATTGGTAGACGCGCTAGTTTCAGGTACTAGTATCGAAAGATGTGGAGATTCGAGTTCTCTTCTGGGCACCATCGTATTTATCCGATTACAAGCCGCTGTTGGGCTTTTAATCTAACCATTACAATCATGCCATATTGTAACGCTAACAATGATGATTAGGGGCGTGAAATCATTAAAGCATCAAAAGATTCAATCAATCACGCCCATGTTATAGGCTTCTAGTTGTAAACCGAATGCACGCCCTGTTGCACTTGAAGTTGCTTCAGTTTAGTTGAAGGCACATTTGCCAACAAAGCCACCGCCTGTGCCCTGCGTCCAATATTTAATTTCTGGAAAATTCTTTTCAGATGGCTTTTCACTGTATTTTGGCTAATACTCAATATCATGCCAATTTCCTGATTAGTTTTACCAGCTTTAATCCAGCTAATCACCTCAATCTCGCGCTCACTCAAACTTGACAAGTTTACGCCATCGGCCACTGCCAGCACGTCCAACTGCTCAAGTGGTTTAATTTTACGCAAAATATAATCAATATGCGGCATGATAAAATCCATCATTTGCACATTGATTTCTAGCTTATATTCTTTACTAAAGAATACATATAAACACTCCTCGCCGCTTCTTTGGTCATTTACGCCATAAACAAGGAGTGAGTTTATCTCAAGCAACTGGTCAGGAAATACTGTTTTGATTTTCTGAAAGATTACGTTTTGACTCACCGCATTGATGAGAAAACAATCACAGCCAGATGCAATCCAATATGTGTATAAATCACCTAAAAACTCACTTACACGATCTGAAGCATCAATAATGGCTGGGGTTCTTAGATCTTTTAGGTTAGAGGCCGCATCATAATGTAACTGGCCATCCTGCTGCTGTCTAAGGTCACCCCAGGCAGTAAGCAGCATGTCATGTGGAATTAGCTCAGCCACACTATTTTGTAACCACACAAAATAATCCAAGTGAGTCTTAATCTGATGCGAACGCTGAATAACAGCCGTCGCTACGTTTACATATTGATTGATAGATTCTTTTTTCATGATTTGGCACCTATTCATGGGCATTTTGCTCATGTTAATAAGATTGCAAATTAGATGCCAAGAATCAAACCATTAAAAATCAATAAGTTACAAATAAAATATCTTTAAAAGTAGTAAGTGTTGTTATCACGCCAACTCTAGTGTCAAAATCACAACACATTTAGCGTAAAAAGGGTGAATGCGGGTGAATGAAAGTAATGTCTAAAATATGACACTAGGTTTGCAATGCATAAATTGCCGGTAAATTACGCCACCAACCATAAACATCCATGCCGTAGCCAAAAACATATTCGTTTGGCACCTCAAGGCCCACAAAATCCGCCTTGATCGGCTTTTTATGATCAAGTTTTTTCTCAATCAGCACGGCGGTGAGCACGCGGGCAGCTCCCAGCATCAAACATTTATCTTGAATCGCCTTTAATGTGATGCCTTCGTCGAGAATATCGTCTAACAAAAGTACGGTACGGCCAGACAAATCTAGCTTAGGCAGTGCTTTCCACTCTAGCATTTTTCCTACCGTTTTATTTTGATATCTGCTGGCATGCACGTAATCAAGCTCAAGTGGAAAGCTCAGTTGGGTGAGTAACTGCCCAGAAAACACCACACCACCGCCCATGACACAAATCACCACAGGGCTTGTGGCTGCCAATGTGTTAGTAATGTCATTCGCCATCGTGGCAATTGCAGCTTCCACAATTTCTTTTGTGTGAATGATGTTTGATTGCGCTAAGAGCTGCTGGGGATGCAATGTTTCCAATTGTCGATTAACCCGTAAAAATTACAATAAAAGAAAAGGCTAAAAGCCGTAAATCTGCTTCATACCGCTCAACATTCAAGCAACCATTGAGTGTGCTTCAATGTATTAAGATGCAACGTTAGACATCTTACTCTCAGTGTTAATGCACAGTGACATGCTGTGCGGATGTAGGTATATTTGCATCAACGCCACTGGACACTTGCGGGCTATATTCTTCTACCCAGCCAGATAACTCAAGCTTCATTTGAGCCTCATGACTACCATGCAAGCCTTCAATCCACACCAGCAAATTACTTACCCAGCTCAAATTAGCAGTTCTGGCTTGTGCAATTCGTAACTTTTCATGTGGCGTTGGCATGGTATGCTCATCATCGGCTAGTAATTCCTCATACAGTTTTTCACCTGGCCGCAACCCAACATACTCGATTTTAATCTCATCTGCACTAAATCCAGACAACCTAATCATATCCAACGCTAAATCTGCAATCTTAACCGGCTCACCCATATCTAATACAAAAATCTCCCCACCTTTACCCATTAATCCGGCCTGCATCACTAACTGCGCGGCCTCTGGAATCGACATGAAATAACGGGTAATTTCCGGATGCGTAATCGTAATTGGGCCACCCTTGGCAATCTGTTCCCGAAACTTAGGAATCACACTACCACTGCTGCCTAATACGTTACCAAAACGCACGATCACAAAGCGCGTGCCTTTATCCCCTTGCAAACCCTGACACACCATTTCAGCCAAACGCTTACTTGCGCCCATCACGTTGGTTGGGTTCACCGCTTTATCGGTAGAAATTAAAACAAACTTAGCAACACCATTGTCTTTACAAGCTTTGGCAATTGTATGTGTGCCAATTACGTTATTAGACAAGGCCTCCCAAACATTACCATTTTCCATCATCGGCACATGCTTATAGGCCGCAGCATGGAACACAACCGATGGCTGATACTGCGCTAATATGTGGTTTATTTGAGCGCTATTTTTTACATCAGTAGTTAGGTAAATCAATCTGGTGGGTAAACTTAATGCACTCAACTCCTGCTCTAGCTGATAGAGCGAGAACTCGGAAATATCCAAACAAACCAATACATTAGGTTGATACTTTACAATCTGACGGCACAGTTCAGAGCCAATAGAACCGCCAGCGCCACTCACCATAACAACCTTTTGATCAATCAGCATCTGCAAACCTGAACTATCAAGCTTTACTGAATCACGCCCCAGCAGATCTTCCACGTCTACCTTGCGAATTTGCGAAACACTAACCTTACCGCTCATCAAATCATCAATCGCGGGAACTGTCATCACCTCCAGCTCAAGTGCATTTGCCAGCTCAATGGCCTCTCTACGCTTTTGGTGATGCACTGATGGCATTGCAACAATGACATACTTAACGCTTAAATACCTGCTTACTGATGCTAGCTGCGCTATTGTGCCTCTGACTTTTACACCAAATATTTCACGGCCTTGCATGGTCAAATCATCATCTAACAACGCCACAACTCTCCATTGCGTACTACGAGCCAAGTCTTTTACCAATGCGATGGCAGCCTCACCGGCACCTAACACAATCACGGGCTCCCCCTGCTTTAGGGTCATACCATACAGCAAATGCTCTTTCCAAGCGCGGTAAGCAAAGCGGCTTCCGCCCATGAACAATATTAATAATAGTGGATCTAGCACCAACACCGAACGCGGAATCACAATATCGGTTTTGAGCATAAAAAAGAATGCGGCCAACAGCACAGCGGCAGAACTTACTGCTAAGAAGATACGCTTTAAGTCAGCAACACTGGCAAAGCGCCAAACACCACGATACAAGCCAAAGCCAATAAAAACGCTAACTTGCAACACAACCACCCACCATAGAGTGAGCAACATTTCCGATGCAAAATCAGCAGGAACTGAAAAATTAAAGCGCAACAAATAAGCAACAACCCATGCGAATGCGGCTGCAACTATATCGTGAAATATCGCTAAAATAGTACGCGGATTTGTCATTGATTTTTTCATTGATTAATTAATGTAACGCACACTTTCATGTGCCCTGCCATTCTAATGCTGAATGCCATCTCTTCTTAAAACTTTTACAAAAGTTAAAACAATAATTTTCAGATCAAACCACAATGATTGCCTCTGCATATAAACCACATCTAAATTCACTTTATCAGGAATCGGCAATTCATCCCGTCCGTTTATTTGTGCCCAACCAGTTAAACCTGGTACTAGTGCATCCACACCATGCTGAGTACGTAAAGCGATTAAATCCTCTTGATTAAACAATGCAGGCCGCGGCCCTACAAAGCTCATATCCCCTTTCATAATACTCAGTAGTTGTGGTAACTCATCCAAACTAGATTTTCTTAAAAAAGAACCAATTGGGGTCAAAAACTGTTGGGGATTATTGAGTAAGTGTGTAGCAACCGCTGGTGTATCAACCCGCATAGAGCGAAACTTAGGCATTTTAAAAATAACATTGTGACGCCCTACCCGATCAGACCAATATAACGCAGGGCCTTTTGAGGTAAAACGCACCATTAGCCAAACAACAAAAAATGGTAAAGAAAAAATCAATGCTGCGATTAACGCTAAACATAAATCAAATAAACGTTTCATTATTCATCAGTCAAATCGTTACGACAATATAAATCAGAGATCTCATGCCAACTTGTAGCATAAACACCTCACATATCCTCAAGTTAAGCTTTTTAATAAGGCAAGGAGCACTCAACTACGAAGACTTTAGCTCTGTAAAGCTAAGGCAACCTCTTTAAGACCATCCTCTACAGTAAACTGTGGCTCCCAGCCAAGTAATTGACGGGTTTTAGTAATATCCACCTGTAAATTACCGCATAATCGTTGCGCTAAGTCTCTTTTACCAAGCACTTTCGCAGCAAACTCTAAAAAGCGTTGCGGTACTGGCAACAACCGAGCCTTCACACCCAACGATTGCGCACATGCCTTTAATAGCTCTGTTGTGGAAAGATCATACCCATCAGAAACTAAAAAAACTTGATTTGCAGCTGATGGGTGATCAATACACTTCAAAATCAAACTAATCAAGTTACCAACATATACAAAGCTACGCTTGTTATTAATCGCGCCAAAAGGCAATGGAACACCGCTTTTAACAGCCCTCATCATACTGGCAAAGTTTGCTTTCACACCCTTACCATAGATCAATGGCGGTCTGATAATCACCACCTCCAGCCCTGTTTCTTCAGCCAGCTTTAAAAGTCCCTGTTCGGCCTCACATTTTGAAATGCCATAAGCATCCTGCGGACTAGGTACATCTGATGCTGTGAAGGGTTTATTGACTTGCGTAAATTCGCCATTAACTTTGATAGAACTTACAAAAATAAAGCGTTTAACACCTGCTTTAACTGCCTGACGCGCTAAGTTAAGCGTGCCATCCACATTTACTCTACGAAACTCAGCTAACGGATCCGATGCCTGATCATTCATCACATGTACGCGCGCAGCAAGATGAACCACTACATCAATTGCACCAAGTGCTGCCGACCAGTCAGTGGCATCAGTTATGTCGCCAACTGTAACCATCTTAATATTTGTATAGAGACCACCTTGACTGCGCAAGGCGCCGACTACGTCATATCGTCTCTCTAGTAAATCCCTGATAAGCAATTTACCTACAAAACCATTTGCCCCTGTTACAAGAATACTCATCGTTTTAAAGGCAATATTAAAAATAAAGCCAAAGCAACTCTGTCACGCAAGCGCCTGCGTAATTTAGTTACATTCAAAATTAACCAAAGCCTATCTGCGAAATTGTATCGTACAAGTTTTTGTATAGGTAAGGCATTGCTATAGCCTAAAATATTAGCGATTAATAAAGCCTGCTCGACCAACCAACCATCACGCAACTTTTTCCAACGTGATAATTTGGCTTTTAATCCCACATTAGCGCCAACCACATTTTCAGCATGCTGACGGTATAACATATGTGGCGTAGGGTCTATAAACCATTTATATCCGTTAGACCTAGCATAGGCATAAATAAACCAGTCATGTAGTGCGACTAGCTGGCATTTTTCTTCATTCTCAATTAAAAAGCCTTGTAACACTAAGGCAAGTTTTTTAGTTAACACAAAAGTACAGCCAGGCCCTGCAGACTCAAACATATAATCATACTGTTGCTGCGCTTGTGCTTTATTGATTAACTTTTGTTTATCATCTGGCCAAAAGGCTAAAACATTACTGGAGTAGGCATCTACTTTATTTGCTTGAATCATCTGAATTGCACAACTTAATTTGTCATTGTGCCAAAGGTCATCTTGATCAGAGAGTGCAACATAATCAAAATTGATTAAATCAGCATCACGAAATAATCTAAAAAAATTAGCTGAGGCGCCGCCATTTTTTTTAATAGGGAGTAATACAAAACTTTCCCCAAAACTAGAGTAACTATTCAGTAATTGCTGTGTATCATCACTAGAGCCATCATCAGAAATATTAATTACAACATCAACACCACTCTGATTTAGTATGCTATCAATTTGATTAATTATCCAATCAAACCCATTAAATGTAGCTAATAAAACTTTAATCTTAAATTTCATGATTACTTGGCTAGCTATCAAAATAAAAAAATTAATGTGTGATAGTCACAATTGACATATCTACTTACGTGCAACCAAAATCAACTCCTCACCAGATAATGGAGAAAAGCGCTGAGCTATATTCAAATAAAAACCAGCAAGATAGGAAAAATAGCGTGAAGTACGACTATGCACAGTTACGTTACCATCATAACTCTTCAATTTACTACTCATCAACCAAATAAAAATAGCACTATAATTCTTAGAGATTACTTTAACATCTTGAAATCCAGCTGTTTTTGCAATATTAGCAAGCGAATTACTTTTAAAAAGATATAAATGCCTAGGGGGCTCAAGCCCACGCCAGTTTTCTTTAAACTTCTGGTGTAATTTTGAGCCTGCATTAGGCGTTATTGCAACAAGACACCCTCCTGGCTTAATAACCCGAGCGCTCTCTTTCAACAAAGCAAAGGGATCAGAAACGTGTTCAATAACATTATTAGAAAATACAACATCAAAGCTACTATCACTAAAGCTCTGAGCAAAGATATCACCTTTGTGAACCAATAGCCCTTTACTAGCTGCAACATTAACAGCATTGTCATCAAAGTCTAAACCCTCTGCCTGCCATCCCCATTTTGTTAATATATCTAGAGTATCACCATTACCGCATCCCAATTCCAACAACTTACCCTTAGGCAACCCTTTTAAGTACACGAAAGGATAATCCATATAATCTTTGAAAACATTCAACTTAGAAAGTAGTCGACCAAGAAATCTATAATACGAATTCGTTTGATCGTATAAAAAATCATAAATTGCCGCCTGATAGCCTAAGACTACCCTTGAAAAAAAACTACGCTCCTCATTGGGTCTATCGGTATGCGTATAGTAACTCTCATATATCTTATATAGATCCTCAGAAACCGGCATAGGATCTAGCCACAACAAGCCACACTCAATGTTATTGCATTGTTTGATATTCCACTCACCCTTAGTACCAAACAAACGATCATTCAGGGATTTATATAAGAAAAATCCTTCCGCCCCACAACAAATACAATTACTTTTAGCTTTTGTCTTAATTTCGTTTTTCATTTTCATACTCATTTACAAGCGCTTAAGCTCTTTTATCGACAGGCCGTCTTTAACTAATCTTTTCCAAACAATAAAACCATATATGAGTCCAGTGATTATTATTAAAGAAAATCTGAATATATAATTTTCAACCAAAATGGGTAGCAATATTGGTATAAGCCCGACAGAAAGTGCCAACATTGGCATTTTAATTCTTGCATAATTAAGAGTATTCAGCTTACCTACGGCATAAGCCATACCGACTGCATCAACAGTTACACGCAAGAACCAAGCAAGAGCTGCACCTTGTAATCCAAAAAGTTTCAACGCTACCCATAAAAAAATCCAATATGGAACTAATTCTGCAAGATGTAGCTTTGCCGTCCAATCCGCTCTACCTGCACCTTGGATTTTTGCAAAAAGAATTTGAGTAACAGCGTTAACTAGCACACCAGCGGACAGCCATCTCACTAAGTTTGAACCATTGAAAGAGAATTCAGTGCCAAGCCACAATGAAAGCCATTCATTTGAAAAGATGGAAATTATCAAAACAGCTGGATATAAAAGAATTAATACGTAAACAATACCTTTATTGAGGATGTTTGCAGCAACACTAGGATTAACCTCCCATTCTTTAGCAAATATTGGAAATAAAACTCCAGTAAATGATGCTGGTATCAGCCACAACTTAGTCACTACTTCATATGGTGCTACATAATAACTTACTGCAGATGCTCCTAATAATGCTGCTATTAAAAAACGATCTAAATAAACCATTAACGGGCCAATGACATTACTTACAGACATCCATCCACCAAAAGCTAATAACTGTCTTAACCATTTATAATTAAATTTGGAAGATTTATTTTTCAAGAAATTAGAATTTCTAACCACGTATAAATGTAACAACCAACCAACCAATCTAACCAACACCAATGCCAATGCGGCGTACTCCAAGGAAGAACTATAAAAAGTAGCGATGTACGGACCTAAGAATGTCCCTATTCCTAGAACTAAGCGTATTAAGCTCGCCTGCTTAAAAAGATGCAATGCTTCCATCACACCACGCAACGCTGCCGTATGCACAACGAATGGAATGGAGACTGAGACAATTGTAAATAAAGTAATCGTCTCTTGTTTGATTGCCGAAGCATCAGAAAGAATTTTATTGACTAGCCATGGGGCAATGCCCCATAAAGCCGCCCCCCCTAACACTCCCAAACACCACATAATACGAAATGCAGTAAACGTTATTTCAACAGTTTCAGTTTCATCTAATTTTTTTGCTACCCTATCAGAAATCACTTGAGTTAATGCACGCGACAACCCCATATCAAAAAGACTAAAATAACCAACTAAAGCCCATGAAATAGCTAGAATACCAAAACGCTCAGTACCATATGCATGCACAATCAGAGGAAAGATAAATACGCCAACCAGAAGTGGTAGAACACCACTTAAAAAACTCCAAAGTATATTTTTCTTGATCATGAGTTAATACTAATAATTATTAGGGCGTCTGTAGTTGAAATCATTGATTTAATCTTAGATCTATCAAACGCTCTAGCACGTTGCACTTTTATGATGGTTTGTATCCATATATCCATTAATAGACATTTCATGTAATACAACTCATTAAATGAGAAACTGGCTCTCACTGAAATGACCAGCGTTTATGACCAATATAACTGGTAAATACAGGTACAACGACACCAGCAATGTGAGAAATTTCAGGAATCATTTTTGTTACTCCTACCAAAGGTAGAAGATAATATGCCAGCCCCATACTAATCAGCCAAGTTTGTAATATTGCAACTAAATTTACAAGTATAAAAAAAGCAACTGACCGATGTAATGATTGTTGACTCTTATTAAACACAAATAATTTAGCAAGAATAAAAGCTGTAATCATCCCTGAAATATAGGCAAGTATGACTGAGGTGGAGAAGCTTAACCAATGGTTATAAATAAACCTTGAAACCAAATTGACTATTGCAGCAAATCCACCAGTCACTAAGAACACTAAAAATTGACGTGATTTGAATAACTCGATCACGAGATTGCTTCCTTTGCTATTCTCCGTCCAAAATCAATACTTTCGGATATACCTCTGTCCTCAGGATAATAATAAGAAGTATCTGCAACCCATAACCCATCAACAGGCAAACTTACCGGTGGCAGATTATCAAGGTAACCTGGTTGGCAAATAGGCTGCGCATAACGATATCGGCTTGCACGTAGGTCAATAAAGTCATCGTCATTTAGCTCTGGATTGATCTTTTTCAAGTAACGTCTAACTTTATCAATAAAATTTTGATCAGGTTCAGAAAATTTTGGATGTTCACCCGGCATGTAAAAAGGCACATAAACAATATGTTGATTGAGAGGCCTTAAATTAGTGTACTCAACTAACCCAGGAATATCCATTTCCAGGTCATTTGTGTTCAACCAAAAATTTTCAGTCAAAGGTTTCTTTAACTTTACAATCACACAGACCACTGCAATATTTTTGATTGCCTTAAATTTATCTAAAACATCACCAGGCAAGTCTGGCATCACTCGATGTACATAGGGTAAGGGAATAGTGCTGATCACTTTGGTAAAAGGCTCGTATTTACCAGAAACTTCAACCCCTCGCACTTTGGCGTTATCGAGAACAACTTTACTAACTGGAGAGCTTAATCGAATTTCTCCTCCATTTGCCTCAATGGCAAGTCGCATAGACTGAAGTAATGTTTCAGAACCACCTTCCAAATAACCTAGTTTTTCACGAAACAAACTATAGCGAGAGCGCCCTATACGACGAATCCTGCTCCATATCCATGCTGCAGAAAGGTTACTGGTGTAGTCATAAAACTTATACTCAAATAACCTACGCCATAAAACCTCATAGGCTTCTTTGCCTACCCAGCGCTTTATCCAGCCGGTTGCCTCAACGTTATCAAGCGGTTTCCAATCATTACGTTTTGTGCATAAAAAAGCATGAAGGCCATATCTAAACTTAGCGATTAAGCTTAAACCTTTAAACTTTAAAAGTGCTATTGGGTTCCCCCAGGGTTGAAGTTGACCTTGGTACCAATATCCCATTTTAGTTTCTACCCAGTGCATTTTATCGGCTATTTTCAGCTCGTCTAAAATCTTTAAAAATGCATGATCTGATATACAGTGAAAATGATAATATCTTTCTATAGATAAACCAGAAAAATCAAAACCTGCTGTCATCCCACCGACCCTATCATCAGCTTCAAAAACAACAGGATGATGCCCATCTTTTGCCAATTGATATGCAACTGCCAAACCCATTGGGCCCGCACCAAGTACAGCAATTAATTCTTTTTTATGCATAAGCTAACTAAATTTAAAAAAATTATTGATTACTAAACGAAAAATACTTATGTAAATAATAGCTCGTTAAAGTGAGTGAAGATAAAGCCATGAGTTGAGCTATTTCTGGTACAAAGTAATTAAACTCATAATAAGGGAACACATGGAGAACCAATGTTACGCTAACAACCCATACCTGAATCACTCCAACCAGGTTTACAAGAAAAAACTTATATGCAGACTGCTTAATAGTAGAGCCAGATTGGTTAAACACATAATATCTATTTAGAATATAAGCAACAATAGTGCTAATACTATAAGCAAGAAAAATTGAAATTGAATAACAGAACCATTGATTAAACACGATACGACTAAGCATATTTACAACAACTGAACTCAGGCCAGTAAACAAAAATAATAAATAATGGCGGTAACCAACCAATCCCATTCTAATCAACTCCTAACGCTATCTATAGATTATTGCTTATGCAATACAAATATATTTCGAGGAGAAAAGCTCAACCAAGAATTGGTAGAGTATTGCGCATTAACAGAATACCCCTCTGTCACTATAAACTCCTCATTATTGTTAGCAATCAAATATTCATTATCGACCACCCACCAACCTTTAGCATCGGGTTTTGTGTTATTTTTTGAATACAAATAAGTTCCGTTAAACTCAAACCCACCATCTATTCTTTTAGGTGCAATACCTTCTACAACAACCAAATGAGAGAGAGCCTCCCACCTTGCCCTATTCCAACCCAAATAATCATGCACCATTGCAATTGAAAAAACTCCTATCACGCCAATTAAGAAAAATACAAATCTGCTTACTATTTTTGAATGATCATGACGAATTTGCAAGGTATAACCAGCTGACACTAAAAACAAAGTAGTTGTCAGTAAAGGTAGAAGTAAATACCTATCAAAAAACTCCGATGAACTTACAATAGGAAATAGGTAAATAAAGGTTATAGCTGCAAAGAAAACAGGAAGACCAATATCTTTGAGCCTATCGGCTTGAATATTCACCCAGATGCATTTAATAGATTGATTAATAAGATAAAATAATATGCATCCTGAAATAGCTGCGAAAAAACCTATTAGCCGCCAAATTCGTTTAACATCTGAGGGGACATCATACCCTATTGAACCGTGCTGAAGTGTAGGACCAATACCATAACTATTCAGGGTGTTACCAATTAAAGGAAAGTTCCGTAATAAAACCCGCCAGATTATGATCGACAAAACTAAAATGATTACTTTTTGCCAAACGGTCATTTTGCCAGTTCGAGAATTTAGCGTATAAATCAATATAGGAGATACAAATAAGGCAAGATAACTAATGGTAACGAGGATATTTTTACAATAATTAACAAAAACCGTACTTATCGGTAAAGATAATGTATCGATAAGCAATTGAATTTGATGACCATACAGGGTTGGAGTCTGCCCAGTCCAATCAAGCCATGCTTTAAAACTAACTTGTACGACAATACAAAACATTAATGGAATTAATGCTTTAAGGAGGGTGTCAGTGTAGAATCTGCGCCCTATCATGTAAGACAATGCAAAAGCTAGTGGAATAGCAAACCCAACCTGCCGTACAAGTAAGGCAATTACGGCAGCTATTGCCCCCAAACCAATATCAATCCATGAATTGCTATGATACGCCCGCACAAGGTAAAACAAAGCAAGTATAGAAAATGCAAAAAAAGGCACATCGGTCATAAATGTATTGCTTAACGCAAAATAAATAGGATTAACCGCGAGTGTCAATGCCCCCATTACAGATAAGGTATAAGGCTGTCCAAGCTCCCTCATCAACCTAAATGAATAAATTACTCCAATTAGCCCCAAAGTTAATGTCGACGCACGCAAAACAGTGTATGAAAAACCAAATAGCTTGCCAAATATAGCTCCCCAAACTATCTGGGAAGCAATATTGGCCGCGCTCCAGTCAGGTATTGTGAAGTTTCCATCCAAAAGTTCTTTTACAGATGCTGCATACGCCCAATCATCATTCAATGGGAAGTTACCAACTGGATTAACCAATGCAATCATTGTTAACCATATTGCTGTGATTGAAAGAATTGCTATGAAATTTTTCGTTATATTTGGAAAATTACTTGTAATTGGCACTTCACTAACTTTACTAAACATTATTAAAAATCCAATTTAACACGGCTATATTGAGCATTGCAGAACGCTTCACCTATTGCACTTGAAAAAGGGGTTGGCGTTATACCAAAAATACTCGGCCAATTGATTACCTCAAACTCATCATTTGCAACCAATGCAGCAAGTTGCTGGGTTGTAAACGGTGGGTTCTTATCAAAAACACCCCAAATCCAGAGTAACGTGTAGAACAAAAAGTATGGAATTCTAACGATTAGTGCTTTAGCACCTGTTACACGCTTAATTTCACGAATAATGTCAATGTAGTCTATTTGCTCATGCCCCGATATGTTGTAGATACCACTTAATGAATTATTCTCAATAGAGCTCATAATGATGTTACAAAAATCACCAACATACAAAGGCTGGCGCATATAACGGCCATGGCCAGGTATGGGGAAAACAGGGGCTTTTTTCATGAAACGAGACAGCCAGCCGAGGTGTTTACGATCAAACCAACCAAACATCAGTGTTGGCCTTAAAATTGGACATGGAATATTACTATTTAGCACAATAGTTTCTTGCTCTTTTTTTGTATTGGTATAGAAATCATTTGCATGCGACTCTACTACTGAAGAGCTAATATGAACAAGTCTTGGCACTTTATTTATTTTGATTGCATTTAAAATTAATTTTGTAGTATCTATGTTGTTGCGAACAAATTCCTGGTAGTTATTCCCACCAATCTGAGCCTGCAACATTACAACTACATCAGCATCAGTAAAATGCTCTTGCCAACTGCCTTCTTCTGCTAAGTCTGCATACTCAACATGAATATCTGGTTGCATCTGTTTCAAAATTGCCAAATTGATACGATGTTTGTCAAGAACTACTATATTTGTATAGCCCTTCTCTTTTAAACGTACCACCAAGTTCTGACCAACAAGTCCAGCGCCACCTGGCAATACAATTTTTTTATCCATTTTATTCATTGAGAAGTTCCGTTACTAATTACCACTTGTTTTTTAATCTTACAAATTTCTTTTTTGCTTTTCCCAGCTACTAATACACCCACGTCAAAAGTACCATTTAGCGAAGCCTTGCTGATAACACTTGAAAACAAAATATCATTTTTTTTCATTGGGCTTAAATAAAAACTATCAACAGGCTGCTTTATTGATAAAGTTTCGAAAAGTATTGAATCATTATTTTCTTTTCTAAATGTGATATAGATTTGCTCTGAAGTTAACTCCCTAGTAGTTACCAGTGAAGCTAACCCATTTACTTTTAGGAAGTTAGCATCATTTTCCACTTCAACAATATCAACACTAGCGTTACAGTCACTAGTAACAATATTTTGATTTTTGATTGATAAAATCTGTCGAGGAACAGCAATGTAGCAGCCTTGCACCTCACCAATTTTCCAGCTTCTATTATTTGTGGCCCAGTCACTTAAAATATCTAATGTAGGCAATTTAACTGGGGGGCAGACAACAATAGCCCCTAAAGATTTTTCATCAATAAATTTTTCAGGGTTTGCTGCTATATCAGTATATTGTTTATACCACTCTGGGACTGTAAATGACTTTCTTTCTGAAAGATAAGAGAATGAAGAACTCCAGTCATTTCCAAATGCCACGAAATACTTATCTTGCGACATGGATTCTTTCAGCACGTTTGAGACAGCATAATCTCTTGAGTTATGAATGTTGTAATCTTTTTTAATCACTTTCAAATAATGCTTAGAAAAATATTTGTAGTTAGACATGGCTATCAGTATAGCGAATATAAAAAAAAGCGTTCTTTTGTCAATATATTGTTCTGTCAAAACTCCTAAACTAACTGCTAATGCAAATATAATAAATATCAAATTTCCTGTCTGATAGTATTCATGCACAATATGCAAGTTTGTAAACAAAAAGAATGGAACTAATGTCATTGCAATTGCAATCGAAATTATCCATTTAGTGGTTTTTTTTGTACCTGAATAAAAAACCATTGCAAAAATAAGAATACCTAATAAACCACCAAGATTTGCTAAAAAAACTCTTTTCCATATAACTATTTGATAAAGATTTAGTGAAAACCTTTGGCTTAAGCTCCCCCAATTCCAACTAGCGAGTGCGCTAGATGTAATTTCCATCCCCAAGCTATTATTTACTTTTACTTGATCCGTATAGATGGTCCAAATCCCACCTATCAACAGTGGTATGCCAAAGTAAATCAAGCCTAATAAAGCCTTTTTATTCAATATCAAGCTTCGAAAAGAGCTTACCTTACGCGTAAAAAAATACAAATAGACGAAGCTTAATATCATCAGCACAGGTAGCCCTGTGGTTGCTTTTTGCAAAATGCCCAAGGTACTAAAGATCAAGAATAAGACTGATGATAAAACTACACGCTCATGTTTTAATACATCGATAAAATACTTTATTGATAGGACAGTAAAAAATACTGCCGTAGTTTCAATCATAAAAGACCTACCCCAATATAAATATAAAGGGCTAGAAAAAAACAAAATCACAAAAATATAGAAAGTGGAGTTTGGCAGTTTGAGGCTTCGAATAATTGCTTTAATAGGAAATAAACAAAGCACTAAAGAAATAAAACTTATAACCCTGCCCGTTGCAGTAAGTGACACATTAAATATCTGAGAAACAACAGCTACAATATACTGATAAATAGGAAACTCAAAAGGTATGCTCCATGGAGGGCCCGCAACCGGGGTTTGATAAGCCAAACTGAACCCATCTTGCACAAACCAATAAGCTGTTAAAGCTGTTTGAGTTTGCCTGAATGAAAAAAGGTCTAACGGAGTCTGGTTGGCATACCTGATTGCAATATAGGTTGAGAAAATCAGGCAAAATAAGCCCAGTAAAATTGTAGCTGTTTTCACAAATGATCGTGGATTTACCCTTTGTGGATTATTAAAAAACATAACGCAATATATACCTATAAATATTTAAAATTGTTATTAAGTGTTAACTTGGCTATATATTCATTTTATTAAATACAATGGTGGGTAAATGCCTAATAATCATCATGATCAAACCCCATTTTCTTGGGGCATATACTGTTGACTCTCCCCTATCGACTGCATCTACAATTAATTTAGCAACATCCTGAACTGAAGCTAATTTTTGATTTTTTGATTTCAAATGTGCTGTCATCGGCGTATCTGTCGGCCCTGGTTTGACCAATGTAATCTTTACATTAGTATCTGCGAAACGATGCTGTAACCCTTGTACATATCGTGTAACTAAACCCTTTGCTGCACCATAGATATAGTTTGATTTTCTACCTCTATCGCCCGCTACAGAGCCTATAACAACTAATCTGCCATAATCACTCTGTTGCATATGAAACGCACAAGCCTCAGCAAACAATACCGGTGAAACTCCATTCACAAGTAACTCTCTATGACAATCAACCAAATTATCCTGACAAGCATTTTGATCCGGTAAAGATCCATGTGCAATCAGTACAATATCAACAGTGCCAATTTCAAAAAATTTATCAATTAATGCTCTAATTGCGATTGGGTCAATAAAATCAGTTTGAAGTATATTAAAATTGGAATGTGGGCTGCGTACCTTTAAATCTTCTGCTACTTGTTCTAGCTTTTGTGTACTACGCCCAACCAAAGTCAAATCAACTGGTGAGTCTTTTACCCATAACCTTGCACAATGTTCTGCCATCAAAGATGTTGCACCAATAATCATGATACGTTTTTTTATTTCTTCCACTCTTAACTTCCTATCAATCGACGTGAAAATTCTGAACTAATACCTGAGTCACGATATTTTAAGAACTCATTGAGACGTGGATAACCAGATTCGAACATATCTCGTGACATTCTGGCATCCTTCGCAATATAAATCCGTCCAGTAGCCTCTTTTACAATGGCATCTAAGCGCTCAAAGAAACGCAGTGAGTAATTTCCTTTATTAGGAAAATCTAATGCTAAGGTCACACCTGACTGTGGAAAGCTCATCATGCCTACACTTTTAAAATCCCCAAATGTTTTAAGTACTGCGAGAAATGAGCCATCACCCGACAGAGTAATTTGATTAAGTATTTCAAGTATGGCATCTCTTCCAAACTCACGCGGAATAACGCATTGATATTGATAAAATCCTCGAGGGCCATACATTTTGTTCCAGCCCTGCAAATTATCTAATGGATAAAAAAATGACTCATAGTGAGATAAGGTATTGCCTTTATGACACTTATTTAAATAATAATAAAACATGTTGAATGGCTTCAGTGACAACTTATTAACCAGTGATACTGGCGGGGTAAATGGCACTGTCAATTGACTTTTATTTGGTATATCACCTAAGTTTAGATCTGTATGATTACCTCGCATGAAAATTCCACGGCCTTTTTTAGAAAGGCAATCAATCCATGAAACTGTATGCTCCCACTCCTGCTCTGAGGCATCAGCAAGATTAAAGAACTCGTCTAAATCATTATATGGAATAATTTCAGTATTCAGCCAAGGCCCTGCTACAGGGCGTAATTGAATCTCAACTTCGGTGATAACACCTGTCATACCAAAGCCGCCAACTGTTGCAGAAAAAAATTCAGGAAAAAGAGTAGGCCCACACTCTATGATATCCCCATTAGTTCTAACTAATTTAATTTTATTAATATGATTACCAAATGTGCCTAAAACATGATGATTTTTACCATGAACATCATTAGCAATTGCACCTCCTACTGTAGCCAATTGCGTGCCCGGCGTAACAGGCAAAATCCAACCTTTAGGAACCATCATCTGTTGAATATCTTTTAATAAAACTCCAGCCTCACAAATCAATTTACCTGTCTTGGAGTCAAAACTAATGAAACGATCTAATCCTCTCGTGAACCATAAGTTTCCATTGGAATTGAGGCAAACATCACCGTAACTTCGCCCCATGCCATGGGCAACACCTGGAAAGTTACTTTTCAATAAATTTTGAATCTGTGAGCGATCTGAAAACTCCAAAACGTTATGCTCACTACTTTTCAAGCGACCCCATGATGAAACTGCTACCATGGCAATCCAATAGCACCAATCATTAACACTACAGCAAAAAGTAAACCAGACAACAAACTAGCGGGATCTTTAACTGCAAAAACCAATGGATCATCATGCATTTTCCCTCTATGGGCTTGCATCCACATCCAACTTACCCAAAATAACATTATAGGTACAGCTAGCCACACAATCTCTGGTAAGCGATATAGACTTAAAACTATGTCACTATTTAAATACAGCGCCAATACTAATATGGATGCATATCCCGAAGTAATTCCCATTGTTTGTATTAAGACGGCATCTGAAGTGTAATAACCCCTACCATGCGCTTTAAGATTACCACTTAAGAGCTGTACCTCTAGCTCAGCGTAGCGTTTAACAAACGCAAGAGATAAAAACAAAAATACAGAAAAGCCTAGTAACCAGAATGATAATGACATCTCAGCTGCTGATGCCCCAGCCAAAATTCTCAAGGTATAAAGCATAGCTAAGGTAAGACAGTCCAGAAGAACTAGACGCTTAATACCCCAAGAGTAAGCACAGGTGAGCCCAAAATAAAACAACAACCATAAAACAAAAGTTGCTCCAACAAATTGTCCAAGTAACAAACTACTAAAGAACAAGACAGGGGCGAGCAAAACACCCATCCATATTGGTATATTGCCTGCTGCAAAAGGTCTTTTACATTTCCTGGGGTGTTGACGATCACTCTCTAAATCTAGCAGGTCATTCGCTATATAAACAGAGGATGCACAAAGACTAAAAGATAAAAAAGCGATTATCAATGAATGCCATGTTCCAGCGTTTGCCAACTGATGTGCTGCAAGCATTGGTACAAATAACAATAAATTCTTTAACCACTGATGCATCCGAAATGCCCTTCTCCAGACACCAAAGTTTAATGTTGGAGAAGGAAATGACCTTTCTATTTCACATTGCAATTCAACTTTTTTATAAAGTAGATTTGAAAAATTAACTACTATAGCTTTGCGGGCGTGCTCCCATACTGCCAAATCGTCATTCGAGTTACCTATGTAATCGTATTCTTTCGATCCAAACCTATTGATTAACGCATGTGCCTTAAACCTACCCCCCAAATTTACTTGCCCATCACTAGCGATCACCTCATCAAAAATATTTAGGTACTCCGCTATTTTAGTTGCGATAGAAATGTCAGATGCGGTACAAAGAATTAGTTTTCGACCTTCTAACTTTTGCTGCTTCAACCAATTCAATAGTTCTAGATTGTAAGGTAATGTACTTACGTCAAAATCAACTCGAGTAGCGAGATTTTTCTTCAACACTGCTTTACCTTGAAGCAGCCAAAAAGGAATGCTCAAAGTAATTTGCGGGCTGTTGCGAAGAATCTGTAGAACTGACTCATGCAACATATCCGTATGAAGCAATGTGCCATCAAGATCAATAACTAAAGGAAAAGAACTCAAAAAAACCTCAGATAATTAAACATTCATTGGGATTGAAACTGTAAAACAATAAATCTTGCTAAAAAACAGGACGACCTAGATCCGACAACATCAACTTCACCCCATGTTCTATTGATACTTTAGGTGTCCACAAAAGCTCGCGCCTTGCCAACGTATTGTCAAGCACGTTCACCGCCACATCAAAACTACGTGCATCAAAAAATCGTGTTATAACTGGCTGAGCAATAGCGCTCTCAATTAATCGAATCAAATCGTTTAGGCTCGTACCTACTCCGGTGCCTATATTAAAAACCTTCTCATCCCCACTGTAATTTAACGCTCTAACAAAGGACTCAGCAACATCAGAAATATGTAAATAGTCTCGAACAATACTGCCATCACCCCAAATTTCAATTGGAGTATGGCTCATAGCCTTTTGTATAAAATTTGCAACAGCACCTTGTGCATTTTCGATTCGCTGATGCACCCCATATGGATTTGCAATACGTAGTACTAAGTAGTCTATTCCGTGCAAATGTTTGTATAAGTCCAAATATTTTTCAACCATAAGCTTAGAAATTCCGTATGAAACTTTAGGCTGAGTTTGGTGGCTCTCTTTTATTGGTGTATAGGTAGGATCACCATAAACCGTTCCTCCAGAGGACGCATAAATAATTCTCTTAACGCCGACCTCCTTCATAGCATCAAGTAACCTTAATGTTCCAATTACATTTGACTGGACATCTAAAACCGGATTGTCATTAGATGATTTTGGAAGACTTGTAGATACCAAATGAATCACTGTATCTACTCCTATTAAGCTCTTAAGTAGGTCATCCTTATTATGAAAGTCACCCACATGCCAATCTAAACCTGGGTATACATCCTCCCCACAAGATAACCTTAATGCAGCTTTATCCAAAACCCTTAGGCTAACATTCTCTGTAATGAGTCGCTCTATTAGGGCAGTGCCAATAAATCCACCACCACCTAGAATCAAGCATTGACTTTTAATCATCGTTTACCACTTCTTTAGCATCAGTGACGCTCTTATACACATTTATATAACTGTCCGTCATCGCATTAATGTCAAACTTCAATGCAGCAGCGCCAACTCGTTTGCATAGAGTTTCATAATAGTCAGAATTTGTAGCAAGATTGATAATTCTCTCGGCTAAATTTTGTATAGGAATCATGCCATTATCAAGATCAAAAACATCTCCAGCCAGTCCAATCTCCGTACTTAACATGTTTTTAATTTCCCCAACATTACTTGCTAAGAATGGTTTATCTGATAAAAGACAATCTATTAGCACAAGTGGAAAACTTTCACCCTGAAATCTAGACGGCAAAAACCCGATATCAGCCATTGCAAAATAATCTCGGATATTTCCTCTAAATCCAAGGAAATGAATAAAATCATTTTTAAACAAGGGCTTTAAACGATCATACTCAGGCCCATCCCCGATTAATACCAAATGAATTTTTCTAGATACTTCTTTATTAGCAATAATAATTGAACGAATTGCCTCATCCCAACCTTTTTCTGGAATTGCCCTTGAAACCAGACAAACTACAAAGTCGTTATCCTGCAATCCAAGACTAGATCTTGATATAGGAGTAATTACTGATTTTACTAGTGCATTATCAATTTTTATGAATTGCTTCTTCTCTATAAAGTTACTTGTAAATGGCGTCAAATTCTTTTCAGCTGTATATACTATGCGACTAACTTTTCTATCTATAATTGGCATTAAGTTATTAAACTGAACTTGGCCCATACTTTCGTACATTCCATGCATACTGATAACATGCTTGGTGCTAGAGTCGCATAGTAGCTTTGCCATAACCATATCTACCCAAGCATGGTGAGAGTGGACAATCTCAATGCCCATGTCATCACACACCTTTTCTAATAACGACAATGAAGTCAACTCTAACAGCGGTATGCTTTTATCGAGCATATGTCTCACACCTAGTACAGTCTCGCTTACTTTACAATTTAAAAGTGTGACAGAGAGTCCTTTAAGTTTAAGCTGATTAATTAACATAATTGGGAAAGTCTCCCCGCCACCACCTACTAGAGAAACACAAACCATCATAACGTTGGGTAACCGTTTTTTTGCTAACTTTATGCCTCGCTCTAAGCTATAAAGGTTATTAAATTGATCATCTAATAAATCACCCTTCCTTGACACCCAATGCATATAAACAGACTGCTGCTGTTTTTGCAAAGCGCCATGTGAAAGATTATATAACTCATTAAGCCTAGTTACTACGTACTCATGCTCTTTGTAATACACCTCTTCTTTTTGTACTGAAATAGAGGTTCCTTGCTCATGTTGTCTATAAAAATTAGTTGTCAAAGGGCTATACGCTACCAATCCACCCCTTATTAAATTTAGATAGAATACCCAGTCACCACATAAACGAAGTTCGCGCCACGTATCATCACTCAACAAAGCAATATTACCTGGATTTCTGAATACTGCAGAACTAACATTAGGAACTATATTCTTAATAGCCCATGCATTATTGACTAGCCAATGCGCTGATTTCACAAATGGCGTAGACCATATATTAAGTTTCAGATCAGCTAAAAAGTCTTCAGAACTCCAGACTTTATTTGTTGGTTTGCCTTGAACAAAATCACTTCTACAGAATGCCAACATTACAGCATCATTCTTAAAAAACCTAATCAACTCCTCCAACATATCTAATGAGCAGTAGTCGTCGCTTTCAGCAATCCAAATCAAATCTCCTTTTGCGGCTAATAAACCTTTTCTCCATTGATTAAATACACCTCCAGAATTAACCTCATTAAAAGCTAAGGTAGTAATTTCTGGAAACTGATTTGCGTAAGCCTGAAGAATTTGTCGACTATCATCATCTGAACGATCGTCCAATAATATAACTTCTATATTTTTGTAAGTCTGATTGTAAACAGAGTCCAGCCGCTCTCGCAAATACCCTGCGTGATTATAATTTGGGACAATAATACTAACTAAAGGATTAAAGCCTTGAGCACGCCTTTCAGGCAGAGAACCGTACAAATCGGGACTGGTTTGCATGCTAATCGCACTTTTACTTAACGAACCGATTTTCGACATAGCAGAAGCTTTTCGAAATAACCCAGTGAAACCTTCACGTTTATATACCAGAAACGCCTTAGACAAAACCTTACTTAAGGATCCATAAAAATATATAGAATTAATAAAAGCAGGTATCAAGCTTTTAATGGGTTTAATAAACTGTGACTTTAATTTTGCAAACATATTTTATCTAATTGAAAAGTTTTATTTTTATAATTGTGAAGCAAATGAAGGTAAAAACCTGAGGACTAAGTCCGTTTTGTATTAATATCAGCTTCGCCAGTTGCTGCAATTTCTTACGTATATTAAATTCATATAATACTCTTTTAACTCTAATAAGCACCGCCCGTAAATTTCTTAATATCCCTTAACTGCCGCTTTGTTGGCCGCCCCGCCCCTCTATCTCTTTGGGCGAAGTCGTGCTCACCTGTGAGTTTTGCATTTTCACGCTTGGTAATACTTTCTGTAGTTTCAGCATATAGCAATGCTGCTTCTGGTGCGCCCTTGCGCACATTGGATAACGCTTGCACATTGACTTCAATTTCGAAGTCTCGGTTACGGATGTGAATTACCTGGCCAATATGCACTTCTTTTGCTGGCTTTACACGATCCCCGTCTACGTGCACTTTTCCGGTATCGATGGCTGTGGTGGCTAAGCTACGTGTTTTGAAGAAACGCGCGGCCCATAGCCATTTGTCCAGCCTGCATTTACTGTCTGCTTCGTTTGCCATTTCTTAATCAATCAGATACTGACCTAAGCAGGTCGTTTAGGCGAGTTGGTTTCTAGGATTGTTTTAAAATCTTTAAGCACCACTTCTGCCATGACATTCACGGATTGTAGTTGATGCCCCGTCAAGTAATGAATGCCGTCAGCTACATTATTCATGGTGGCAATGTGAAACTGCCCCTGCTCAACGGCTTTAATTACTTCATCGCTGAGCACTAGATGGCGCATATTACGCTCGGGCATTAACACGCCTTGCTTGCCATCCAAGCCTATCTCCTTACAAACTCTAAAGTAGCCTTCGATTTTTTCATTTAACCCACCAACAGGTAGGACTTCACCATGTTGATTTAATGCGCCGGTTACTGCAATGCCTTGTTTAATAGGCACTTGTGCGAGTGACGACAACAGTGCAAACAACTCCGCGCAGGAAGCTGAGTCGCCATCCACACCACTGTACTCTTGTTCAAACACAAGAGAAGCGGTAAGGTTAAGTGGATTTAAATGTGCAAAATTAGCATGCAGCCAACTTTGCAAAATCATCACGCCTTTATCATGCGTAGGCCCGCTCATCTTCACTTCGCGGTCTATGGTCAGTACGCCCCTGCTACCTGGGTAGCAATTTGCAGAGATGCGTACTGGTGAACCAAAACTTGCCTCAGATAAATCAATATGCGTTAGGCCGTTAATCTGGCCTATACATTCGCCATGCACGCTGATGATTAGCTCTTTATCTACGATAGAGTCACGCATATGCGCTTCAATATAACTGTGACGCGCATATTTGCGGGCAATGGCAGATTTAACATCTTCAACCGTCACAAGCTCAGCCCCGCGCAGGCTGGCAGCGGCTGCACTCTCTAACAGTAATTTCTCAAGCACTGCGAACTTGGTGCTCAGTCTCGTTTGGTCTTCAATTAGGCGGTGCATAGCCTGCAACAATGCAGCGACAGCGTCCGCCGTCACATGGCGGCAGTGATGTTGCTGGCACTTATGCGCAATAAACGATGCATATGCAGCATAGTTTTCAGGGCTGGCTTTTACCTGATCTGCAAACTCAATTTTAATAGGGAAGTAATCAAAGAAGTCAGGTTTAACACCTAGTAGCTCGTAATAATCTTCGCGTGTGGCGATCAACACGATTTTTACTGATACCGGTATTGCTGCCTGTGCATTAATCAAGCTACTACCTTGATTGCTACTGCTGCTTAAATCTTCAATCTGCAAAGTGCCGTTACGGAGGAAACGATGCAGTTTTTCAAGAATATGTGCACCATTTTGCTCATCGGCAAGAATGTCGCGTAAATGTAGTAACAATGTGCCGCCATCCGCGCGCATTAAATTACCTGCGCGTAAACGCATAAAGTCTGGAATGTTACTGGCCTCGCTGGCACCCTCCACCCCACCAAATAAGGATTGCAAGCTAGGGTCATTATCATATATCACCGGCGCATGCTGTGTGGCGTGGTGTTCAACCAGTACATTGGCACGGTAGCGACCAAAAAAGCTCTCAGACATCAGCGCCTCAAGGTTACTTTCACCATCTGGGCTTGTAGTAGGTTGCCAGTTTTCTAGCGTTTCTAATATATCTTTCTGCAGAGTACTAAAATAATGCGATGGAATTTTATCTGGCTCTATCAACGTCAGGCTAGCTTTAACTGTGTTTAACTGCGCCTCGACAAATGCTTGCAATGGCGCAATAGAATTTTGCTGCACTTTAGCATCTAACAAACTGGAGATGTCTTTAGCAAAAACACGTACAAAGCCATCTAATGCTTGCTTAAGTTGCACTCCTGCACCAGCGGGCAACTTAATAAACAAAGGCTTACCGTTCGCTTCAAACTGATAAAGCGCGACTAAATCACTAGCAGCTGGCCACTTTTTAGCAGCCTCGTGCATTACACCTAGCATTAACGTAGTACGGCCCGAGCCAGGCTCACCTAAAGCGAGCAAGTTAAATCCGGTTTGCTGGATGCTTAATCCAAATTCAGCAGCTTTTTTAGCCTCAGCTTGTGCCACCCACGCCTGATATTGTGCACTATCGTGCGCTTCAACACTAAGCTCGGACGTGTCAGCAAAGTTAAATTGCTCTAATGCCACATTAATAGTTAGCGCCTGGGGTGTTAGTATTTTTTGCATATTATTCTTCTATACTCCAACGATCACGCGCCGTATCATCTGCTGATTTTGCCTCTACCCAGTGTTCGCCTGCTGAGTTTGCTTCTTTTTTCCAGAATGGCGCTTCTGTTTTAAGATAATCCATCATAAATTCACAGGCAGAGAACGCATCACCACGATGCGCACTCGTCACGATGACCAGCACGATTTGATCGCTAGGTTGTAGCGTACCAACACGATGCACAATCAAAGCGTCCATGATATTCCAGCGGCTTTTTGCCTGCTGAATAATAGCGGCAAGCGACTTTTCCGTCATACCAGGATAATGCTCAAGTGTTAGCTGTGAAACTATATCGCCATCGTTTAAGTCTCGCACCAAGCCAACAAAGCTCACCACTGCACCAATGTCTTTGCGTGCCTGACGCAATTGGTTGATCTCAACACCGATATCAAAATCTGCTGTTTGCACTCTTACTGTCATAGTTTTACCGCATCACTGTCAAGCAAACGCATTAACCACCTGTCACCGGTGGGAAAAATGCTACTTCATCGCCATCATTAATGACGGCCTTGTCATCCACAAGCTCATGATTAATGGCTGCACGCACTTTCAGTTTACCCATCAGCATTTGCCCCCAAACATCGCCACGTTTAGCGAGCACGGATTTCAGCTTTAAAATAGTCAGCGCATCATCTGGCAACTCTAAATCTTCTGTAGAGTATTTTAGCGTTTCTTTCAATCTTGCAAAATAAAATAATTTAATTTTCATTGGGTTACTTAGTTTAATTAATCTGTTTTATCATCAATAACATCTAGCAAATCTGGTGTACTTTTCGCTAATTCTACACGTTCAATTTGCGCAAATCTCTGTGAAATTTTTTGGCTAGAAATATGCACATCCTGTGCATTTTCGTGTGCTTGACGGATATTGTCTGCCAGCTTTTTCATGCGCAGATCGAAGCGGCCAAAATCCTTACTGAGCTTGCCTAACTCCTCTTTAATCACATGCACCTGTTTACGTGTTTCCACATCTTTTAAGACAGCTCTCGCAGTATTTAGTACGGCCATTAAGGTCGTTGGAGAAACCACCCATACACGTTTATTCATGGCATAGGTAATCACATCAGCATGGTATGCATGCAACTCGGCAAATACCGCCTCTGCTGGAATAAACATGACAGCACCATCAGAAGTCACATTAGAAATAATGTACTTGGTCGCAATATCATCTACATGCTTTTTAACATCTAATTTAAATTGCTTTTCTGCAATCAGCTTCTCTGCTTCACTGAGTTTGTTATCCAGCATGCGATGGTAATTTTCCAGCGGGAACTTACTATCTACTGCCACCACGCCTGTAGGCTCAGGTAAGAACAACGCACAGTCGGCACGCGTACCGTTTTCAAAAGTATGCTGCATTGCAAATGAGTTCACGGGCAACACATTACGGACCAAGGCCTCCAACTGCACTTCACCGAAAGCACCGCGCGAGCGTTTATCTCCCAGCAACTCCTGCAAGCTCACCACATTGGTGGTTAAACCATCAATTTTCCTTTGCGCTTCATCAATCGTGGCCAACCGCGCCATTACATCCATAAAGGTCTGGTTCGTCTTTTTAAACCCTTCATCCAAACGCTCAGAAACCTTACCGCCGATCAGCTCTAATCGCCCATCCACTGATTTGGTTAACGCTTCGATACTTGCCGTCAATTGCAAAGTAGCATTGCGCATGGTTGATTGAATCAGCTCCTGCTCCGCTTTACCCTGCTCGGCTAATGTCGTGTGCAGTTTTTCCAGCACGGTTTCGCGTGTTTGAGACAAGCTATTATTCTGCGCCAATTGCAAAGCCTGCATCGCATCTCGCGTTGCTTGCAACTCAGTTGCCACACTAGCGCGCAAACGCTCACTGGTTTCATTGGTTGCACTGCTCAGCCTGTCACCAAGTTTGTTTAGGCCATCGTTAAAATCCAGCAACATGGCACGATGCTTTTCTTCAAGCTGATGCAATATAAGCGTGTTGTGATCAACCTTGCTTGCTCGCCACATCTGCAATAGAAGTAACAAAAGAATAGCAAAGGCAATAATTAATATGATGATTTGTAACATAGGCTAAATTATACCCGATGCTTGTTTAGCATCTGTATAAATTCACGGCTTTAACGCAGATTACAACTTAAACTTACTGCATATGACTCTGCATGCAAACGGCTATCTTCAAAAAAATTAAAAAGAGCGTTTTTAAAATACCTAGGATTATGCCAAACTTAACTTTATTACCACTCTCGTTAGGCTTATTGTGCTTAAACTCAAATTACTGCTAAACCAGCAACTAGCCAATATTACGCGCAGGCTGCATAACAACTTTTATTTGTATTTGAGCGCGCTGCTCACCGTATTAGTTTTATTAGACGCCAGCTTGTTTCATGTGGGTGAAAACATGCGTGACCGCGCGTTTGACATGATGGTAAAAAACCGCATCATGGTACCCAAGCCAGACTCGGATATTGTCATTGTAGACATCAACGAAGCCTCATTAAGTGCGATGTCTGCCGAGTACGGCCGTTGGCCTTGGCCTAGACAAGTGCTTGGTGAGTTCTTGGAAAATATCGAAGCTCAGCAACCTAAGGCTGTCGTGTTTGATATTTTGTTTAGTGACCCGGACATTTACAATCCAGACAGTGATGCCTATTTTAACGAGGTGATTGCAAGCACAAAAAACACATTTTTCCCCATGCTGCGCTTGGCGGAAGCAAGTGATCATTTAAGCCAAATCACGCCGAATATGATTCCTGGTATTAAGCGTACTGGGGCAGACAAAGAAGGTACAGCTCAACCAATAGCCATCGTGCTGCCGCATTTAGAGGCTGCACTCAACTCAGGACATTTAGGAACACACAACATTTATCCAGATAAAGACGGTATCGTGCGCGAATACAGACTCTGGCATGATGAAAGTGGCTGGATACTGCCATCTTTACCACTGGCGGTAGCTAGCTTCACTAAAGAAAATTCAGAAACTTTGCCGCAAAATATGCTGATTAACTGGCGTGGCAAACCATTTACTTACCAATTTGTCACGTTTAGTGATGTTTATGCCGATATGGCAAGTAAAGTAAAAAAACGCCCGGCGAATGAATTTAAAGACAAAATAGTGATTATCGGCTCTACCGCACCATCGCTATTTGACCTAAAAGCCACTGCCATGGCAAAAGCTCACCCAGGGGTGGAAATACTGGCAACGGCTATTGATAACGTTAAACATGATGATTACTTAAAAGTGTGGCGCGGGAAAACACCATACATCCTGATGAGTTTAGCGCTCATTTGGCTAACTGCACTGGCATTTTTCCGTAATGTAGATCGCGATAAAGTCACTAGAATTTTCAGTAGTAGCCAAATCATACTGATTACACTGTCTTATTTGGCGATTAACTTCACCAACACCTATCTGGATTTAACAGGGCCCATTACTTGGGCAATCTTGTATTTCAGTGTGGCTAAAATATATGCACTGGCTAACGATAGAGCAATGCAGCGCTTGCTCGCCAACGACGTAGAGTCAGGTAAAAAAGGGGCAGCAATTTTACTCATGCCCATTATGTTTGAAACACGAGAACCATTGAGCGATAGCCTGCTCAAAAAATTACAGTACAAAATTGAGCAGCGCCTCCAGCACCGCGCTACTGTGGAAATTTTAAAAGGGACGCAAAGTGGCATATGGGGGCTGTTTAGCGACATGATTATCGTCAGCTGGGCTTATGCGCATGACAACGAAGCCGAGGCAAGCCAAGCCGTGCAGGATGCAACAAAACTTGGTGCGCAGCTGAATCAACTAGTGCAAGGGACAGGTATTCCAGAGGACACGACAGCGCGTTATACCCTGCATAACGGCACATTAAACACAGAAAAACCTATGGCAAACCAGTGGCGCGGTTTGTTTGCTCAAGCCATTATCAAGTTAGATATTTTAGAAGGTGGAACCCAATGAAACATTACTTAAAACACGTACTCATTCTGAGTAGCCTAGTGCCCTTGCTTTATGCGGGCATGAGCGCAGCCGCCGAAAAAGGCAGTGCACTCAAGAATGACAGTTTACGCAGTGAACCATTCGCAGATGCTAAGGTAACCGGCAGCTTTGCACGTGGTGAGAATTTAGAAATCATCAAAAAACAAGGTGCATGGCTGCAAGTAAAGGCTGCAAAAGGCTCCGGCTGGGTACGTTTACTTTCAGTGAAACGCGGCGCAGCCAGTACTAGCAACCAAGCAGCTGGAGTACTTGCTGTTGCCAGTGGCAGAGCCGGCACTGGGCAAGTGGTATCCACCACCGGTGTTCGAGGCCTGAGCGAGCAAGAGTTAAAAGCAGCCAAATTTAACGAAGAAGAAGTTAAATCATTAGAAGGCTATACATTAAGTGCAGATAAAGGCCGCGCCTTCGCCAAAGCGGGCAAATTAAACAGCATTGCATTTAAGAACTTAAAAGAAGCGAAAGGCGGCACACAATGAACGCTAACCTAAGAATGATCAGTATCACATCTGCCCACAAACGCCGCCTAATCTCCACACTACTTGCCTCAGCACTTGGACTGGCAAGCCTGCAAAGCACCGCCTTTGATTTCAAAGGTGCGCTAAAAGACGCGGTGGAGAAAGAAATTGGCCAAAAATCGGACAGCCCAGCCGCCCCGACCGAGGCGACTAGCAGCTCGGAAAGTGCAAAAGCTAACAGCACAACAGCTAGCTCAGAAGCAGCTTTTAACTGGAAAAACCCGAGCACTACAGAAGAAATCAGCCTTGGGCGCGAAATTGCCGGCAACTTGCTAGGCGCAGCGCCCTTAGTCAAAGACGCCGCATTGCAAAAATATGTTAATTCAGTTGGTCGCTGGGTTGCCTCACAATCTGAGCGCCCTGAGTTGCCTTGGCGTTTTGGGGTCATTGAGAGTGAAGACTTAAATGCGTTTGCCGCGCCAGGTGGCTACATCATGTTGACCAAGGGCTTATATCGCAAGCTTCAAAATGAAGCGCAGCTCGCCGGTGTTTTAGGGCATGAGATTGCTCACGTTGTTAAAAAGCACCAGCTCAAAGTGCTGCAAAAACAACAACTGCTGAGCATGGGCGCAGGATTATTAAGTGACAAATACGCAAAAGACAATGCACTCATTAGCAAAGCAATTGGTAGCGGTGCGGAAATCAGTGCACGTAGTCTAGATAAATCAGCCGAATATGAGGCAGACCGTTTAGGCTTAAGTTATGCCACACGTGCCGGATACGAACCCTATGGATTAGCTGAGGTATTGCAAACACTAGGACAATCCAGCAGCAGCGATGCCAACATTGCCTTACTGTTCAAAACCCACCCTCACCCAGATGAAAGACTCACCGCATTAAGTGAATCTGTGGGCTCACAGCTAGACAAAATAACTGGTAAAACACTGGAAAATAGATTCTATGTACTGAAGTAATAGGTAACGTATTGAGGTAAACAATAGCAATGCACTCACTAAGCATTTTTGTTGTTGCATGTTTAGCGTGGCTAATACACCAATAAAACAAGTGAAATTTAGTGGTGCATCACCGCTTTGTTTGATCCTGCTCAAACAAAGCGGTGATTGTTGATTGAGCTGTTTGACATCTCAATGCGCAAGGATAAAAATGTCCTTATACATTGCAGGAGATCGTGCTATGGCTACGAAACAAAAAGAGACTAAATCTAGTGTCGCTTTAAAACAAACAGTCACCAAGCCCACTAGCAACACCTCAAAAAAACGTAAAGTATCTTCAGGTGATACTTCGCCAGACACTACCGCGAGCGGAGTTGAGAATTTTGCAGTGAGTGAAAAAATCGCTGCAGCACAAGGCTCAAAACTCGAGGCAGTGCAGGATATTATTCAACGCATTTCTCGCAACGACTTATCAACGTTACCTGAGGCACTGCACACCATACTCAAAGGCGCATCCCCTGATGATGCCGCAGCGCTGAGTAAAGCGCTCACGGTGATTAAAGAATCTAAAACCATCAATTCACGATTACGTAATGATCAAGCATTGGCTAAAGACTGGCGTGATGGTGGCTACCCCTATCAAAACCTGCTCTCACGCAAGTCTTACGAGAAGCAAAAGTATCACTTACAGGTAGAGTTACTAAAGCTACAGGCTTGGGTAAAAGAAACCGGTCAACGTGTGGTCATTTTATTTGAGGGGCGAGATGCCGCTGGCAAAGGCGGCACCATCAGACGCTTTATGGAACATCTTAATCCACGTGGTGCACGTGTAGTGGCACTTGAAAAACCAAGCGAAGTCGAACGTGGGCAATGGTATTTCCAAAGGTATGTTTCACAATTGCCAACCGCTGGTGAGATCGTACTGTTTGACCGCTCATGGTACAACCGCGCAGGTGTGGAACGCGTCATGGGCTTTTGTAACAATGACGAGTATCTTGAGTTTATGCGTCAAGCACCGGATTTTGAGCGCAACCTCACAAGATGTGGCATCCATGTCATTAAGTTCTGGTTCTCCGTAAGCCGCTCAGAACAACGCAGACGTTTTAAAGAGCGTGAGTTGCACCCTCTCAAGCAATGGAAACTTAGCCCGATTGATTTAGCGTCGCTCGACAAATGGGATGAATATACCAAAGCCAAAGAAGCCATGTTCTTTCATACAGACACCGCCGACTCGCCTTGGACTGTCATCAAGTCTGATTGTAAAAAACGGGCACGCCTCAACGCCATGCGTTATGTCTTACACAAACTGCCCTACACCAATAAAGATATAGACGCGATTGGCAACCTAGACCTACTATTAGTTGGTCGCGCACATATTGTGTATGAACGTGGTGAGCATAATCATATTATCCTTTAGCAATAAGTTGAATTAGCTAAAGGATAATTTCATCGGGGATTTAAGGCTAGAAGGCGCATATCAAGTGCTACTCTTAACGGTGTGAGGTAGCCTGAGTGTACGTTATATCAAATCACGTACACGCAACTCAGCTTTGATATAGGCATAATAGATAGGTGCCGCCACAATGCCAATCAAGCCAAACGCAGCCTCCATGCATAACATGGCAATCAGCAACTCCCATGCGTTGGCACGGATTTGACCGCCGACAATGCGCGCATTTAAAAAATACTCAAATTTATGAATAATCACTAAATAGAGTAAAGAGCCCAGCGCCACAGCGAGGGTTTGGCTCAAACTCACCACGACAATCACCGCATTTGAAATAAGATTACCAATCACCGGAATCAAGCCCACCACAAAGGTAATTGCAATCATGGTTTTCACCAGAGGCAAATGAATACCCATCACCGGCAACACCACCGCCAGATAGATTGCAGTAAAAAAGGTATTAATTGCAGAGATGCGAATTTGTGCAAAAACCACGCGTTTGAATGCATCGCTTAACAATGCACAGCGCATATAGAGCGCCCCGGCAAACGGTTTAAAATGCTCAACCGTCACGGCCTCTCGCAGCGCCAGCATGCCACCTACAATCATGCCAATCAATATGTGTGCAGTAACACGCCCAGCCTCTTTACCGACCACTTGCAACTCGCCGGCATGGGTACGTAACCATGTAGTTAACATTTCTTTAAATGTCAGCGCATCCGCTGGCAAATGGGTTAATAGCCAGCTTGGCAATATTTTTCTTGAGTCTTCTAAAATTTGCGCCATTCTGGCTAAAAGCACAGTTAGGCTACCCGCGTCTGAGCGTAAAAATGCCGTTAAACCAGCACCGGCGAGTGAGAGCAAACTCACGATGAAAAACACCAAAATGCCTACCGCCCAAATCTTAGAGTAATTACTCGGGCGCTTACTAGGAAATCTACGTGAGATATAAGGGGTAATCATGTGCACTAGCTGATATACCAGCAAACCAGCTAACAGCGCTGGCAGCAAGCTAAACTTAAGCACAAAAAATAACGCAAACCCTGTGATTAGCCAAGCTGCAATGTCATATCCTGTTGCTTTGGCAACCAGTGATTCCTGTGTAATCTTAGCCATATCCACCTTAAATCAAACACTTAAATACACTGGTTTAGAAAAAGTAACCAGTTGTTTATTAATAGTTCTTAATCGAAAACCTATTAACGAAATCAGTAACATCAGCTGCCGGAAGTGAAACTATCAAATCAATATGCTCATTAAAAGCCTTATCTAAGATGCCACCATTACATTTTGATAGTGCTTTTGTTACATAATCCATTTGATTATAGGCGATGGTAAGCCTCACGGTCTTCATTTCCACATAATCAGCCACCTTAGTTGCATCCAGCGCCAGTTTTGCTGTGCCTCCATACGCACGTGCCAAACCACCTGTTCCCAGATTAATGCCACCGTAATATCTTATAACACCAACACAGGCATTAATCAGATTGCGCCCTTCTAACAGCTTTAACACTGGCATTCCAGCCGTGCCGGATGGTTCACCGGCATCTGAAAAGCGCTGCACTATTCCGTCTTCAGTCTTCAATCTGAACGCGTAGGCCAAGTGATGCGCAGTCGGATGTTTAGCCGCAAAAGCACGTAAAGCTGCACCCACTTCTCGTTCAGAGGTACAAGATACCGCCATGGCAATAAAACGTGACTTAGTAATGGTCTGCTCAGCAAACCCTGTATCTATTAATATTTGCAACTACTTACGCCCACCCAGAATGCTACCTAAAATACCACGAATGATTTGCCTACCCAACTGTGAGCCTATAGCGCGTGCTGCGCTTTTAGCCGCGGCTTCTAATATACTATCACCACGACTGGCTGGCTCTTTCTTACCTGAAGCTGCCGTTGCAACATCTTCGTCACCAGCAAGTGGCGTAACTTGTGCTTTCAATATCTCATAAGCAGACTCACGATCCACTTGTTTTTCATAAACATTATTCAGGATAGAAGTGCGAATCGACTCGGCACGCTCAGCATCTGTAGCAGGGCCAACCCGGCTACCTGGTGGGCAAACAAAGGCACGCTCGACCGGTGTCGGAATCCCCTTTTCATCCAAAAATGAAACAAGCGCCTCCCCTACTCCCAGCTCAGTAATCACACTTTCCACATCCAGCTTAGGGTTGACTCTAAAAGTCGTTGCGGCAGATTTCACTGCCTTTTGATCCCTTGGCGTAAAGGCACGTAATGCGTGCTGCACACGATTACCTAATTGCCCCAATACTGCATCCGGGATATCGAGCGGGTTTTGGCTCACAAAATACACACCCACCCCTTTAGAGCGAATCAAGCGAACGACTTGCTCGATTTTTTCCAGTAACACGGCTGGCGCATCATTAAACAGCAAATGTGCTTCATCGAAAAAGAACACTAGCTTAGGTTTATCTAAATCCCCGGCCTCTGGAAGCTTCTCAAACAATTCAGATAGTAGCCACAATAGCAAAGTCGCGTAAATACGTGGTGAGTTAAATAACTTGTCACTCATCAAGATATTAACGACACCACGACCTTGCTCATCAGTCTGCATCAAGTCATCTAAGTTAAGTGCAGGCTCACCAAACAGCATATCAGCCCCTTGTGTTTCAAGCTGTAACAATGCACGCTGCACCGCACCCACACTTGCCGCAGAAATGTTGCCGTACTCCGCCTGATACTGCGCTGAATTCTCAGAAGCGTGCTGCATCATTGCACGCAAGTCCTTCAAGTCGAGTAGTAACCAGCCTTTATCATCGGCAATTTTAAACACAGCGTTGAGCACACCGGCCTGCACATCGTTCAAATTCAGTAAACGTGACAGTAGTAAAGGCCCCATTTCCGCAATGGTGGTGCGAACAGGATGTCCTTTTTCACCAAACATATCCCAAAATGTAACTGGGCACTTAGCATAACTAAAATCAGAAAGCGCGAGTTGTTGTACTCTAGCTTCAACTCGGGTATTGCCCCCGCCTTGCTGGGACATACCTGATAAATCGCCTTTCACATCGGCCATAAACACCGGCACACCATTTTTTGAAAAGCCCTCTGCCAACGTCTGTAGTGTGACTGTTTTACCTGTGCCAGTCGCACCTGCAATCAAGCCATGACGATTCGCCATACGTGGCAGGATAACACTGGAAATTTCATTATTTTTTGCAATTAAAATGGGGTTAGCCATGAAGTGATTACCTAAATTTTAGTAATAAACGTTAATAAATTGGAGGAGCAATGACTGGCTTGCGTTAAAAGCCAAGTAGTTTTTAAAAGTCACCTTTACGCGCTTTATCCATAATTTCAAGCAACTTGGTTTCTAACTCCTGCGCAGATTTTTTTGCTCGCTCAGTTGGATGCTTAATGCTTTTTAAATCAAAAGTTGGACGATCCATCGCGATATAAAGCTGAGGCTTGTTATTCCCATCACGCTTCTCATAAATCGCCACTCTGCATGGCGCAAATACTAAAAACTCAGGGTGATCTAAAATAATCTCCGTACCCATACTCAAGTTGCAAAATGAGCGTACTTCCTTGATGCCTTGTGAATCAACACCGCGCAACTTCATATGCTCACCAATTGGAAAGTTGGCAGGGTTCACAAAGTTCATCCCCTCTGAAATACTCTTTAAGCTTTCCACCAGATCCTGATAACTCACGTTTGCATTAACCGGCAATTCATAAATAGCACTGGATGGATCGATTGCTGGCATTCCTGGTCGCACTTGGCCGATCAGGGCGTTATCTTTGAGCGCCAAGCTAGGCTGCTTAAAACAACAAGAAACCATGCCTAAACTCAAGCTGATTAAGAACACAGCATAGTAGCTTGTGTACAGGTTACGTCGAGCGCTTACTAATAGCATGGTGACCACCTAACTCTAAATTAATCTGCAATCTTGAGTGCCTGATTGACCGCGGCGCGATTAAAATGCGGTGCAATCAGTTCAATAAATCCATACATATATCCACGTAAAAATGCATCTTTACGCACGCCTAGATAAGTCGTGCTGTCGGCAAATAAATGGTCAACGTCAATTTTCGCTAAATGCGTATCGCGGTCAGCGTCGTAAGCCATATTGGCAAGCAAGCCAACACCTAAGCCCAAAGTGACATAAGTCTTAATCACGTCAGCATCAATCGCCGTAAGAACGACATTGGGCGTTAATCCCGCATCAGAAAAAGTCTTAGACACTAGCGTACCACCAGTAAATGCAAAGTCATAGGTAATCAGCGGGTAATTCACTAGCTTTTCCAAAGTCAAAGGACCACCCTGCAACAAAGGATGGTCATGCGGCACGACAACGCAGCGATTCCAGTGATAACAAGGTAAGCATAACAAGCTCTCACGCTCACTGATCGACTCAGTAGCAATCCCAATATCTGCCTCACCACTTTCCACCTGCTCAGCCACCTGGCTAGGATTACCTTGATGAATATTTAGCTTAACGCGCGGGTAATTAGTCATAAAAGCTTTAACTGCCGCAGGCAACTTGTAGCGCGCTTGCGTATGTGTGGTAGCAATCGTTAAAGTGCCAGTTTCCACATCACTAAATTCTTCACCTACACGCTTTATATTTTCAATATCGCGCATCACCTTATCAGCCAGCATCACAATCTGCTGACCAGGCACTGTCAAACCAGTTAACCGTTTACCATTGCGCTTAAATATCTGCAAACCAAGCTCTTCTTCAATCAACTGAATTTGCTTACTCACGCCAGGCTGTGATGTATACAAAGCATCGGCTGCACTGGTAATATTTAACCCCTGCTTCACCACTTCATGCAAATAACGTAACTGATGTAATTTCATTGGATTAGCTTCTTCTAAACAACCTAATTAACGAGATATTTCAAGCACACCGCTAACACTGTCAATGTGTAAAAATACGTACACCTTATATAACTAAACGATATATCCATAGAATAACATATTCTTAAAAAAAACGAGAACGCACTGTTATAGTACGCGCCTAAATTTAGTTAATAACGGATACTCCACATGGAATTTGGTTATGTAATCTCGGGCTTTGCCGTAGGTTTGCTTGTTGGCGTCACAGGTGTAGGTGGCGGTTCATTAATGACCCCCTTACTCGTTTTTTTATTCGGTTTCAAAGCAGCAGTTGCTGTAGGTACCGACTTGCTCTACGCAGCCATTACCAAAACTGGCGGTGTGTTTGTACATCACAATACGCATAAATCTGTTGATTGGCGAGTGGTAGCATGGATGTCGGCTGGCAGCTTACCTTCTGCGGTAATCACAATTTTTGTGATTAAACACCTTATCCAAATTGAAAAAGATATTTCAGGCATTATCACCCATACATTGGGGGTTGCACTCATTTTAACGGCGATAGCTTTAATAATCCGTAGCTATTTAACACGCAAAAAAATACGCGAAATTGAAGATAGTGTCATTAGTAGTGGTCGTTTTAATAAAATTCAGGTCCCAGCAACCATATTTACTGGCATAATACTGGGTGCGCTAGTTACAATTTCCTCAGTAGGTGCAGGTGCGCTTGGCACACTGGCGATACTCTTCCTTTATCCTAAGATGAGCACGCTCAAAGTAGTAGGTACTGATTTAGCGCATGCAATCCCGTTAACGGCGGTTGCTGGCTTCGGTCATTGGACGCTTGGACATGTCAACTTTGAACTGTTAGGCACATTGCTCATCGGATCTCTGCCTGGAATATGGGTGGGTAGCCATTTGAGTGTAAAAATTCCAGAAAAAATACTACGCCTAATTTTAGCCACGCTACTACTTGTGATTGGTTTGAAATTCGTTTTAGTTTAATTTAAAAGTTAGTTTAAAAAGCACTATATATATGTATAAATATGATGAAATAGATCAACAAATTGTTGATGAACGCGTTGCCCAATATCGCGACCAGACTCGCCGCTACTTAGCTGGCGAGCTATCAGAAGATGAGTTCCGCCCGCTACGCCTTCAAAATGGCTTATATATCCAACGTCAGGCACCGATGCTCCGCATCGCCGTGCCTTATGGCATGTTATCTAGCGCACAATTGCGCAAACTTGGCGATATTTCAAAAAAATACGACAAAGGTTATGGTCACTTCAGCACACGTCAGAACTTGCAATTAAACTGGCCTAAGCTAGAAGATGTGCCTGAAATCCTAGCAGATTTAGCCACAGTGGAAATGCACGCCATTCAAACCTCAGGTAACTGCATCCGCAACATCACTACCGACCAGTTCGTAGGCGTTGCACCGGATGAAGTGATTGACCCACGCGCGATTGCTGAAATCATGCGCCAATGGAGCACGTTCCACCCTGAATTCGCTTTATTGCCACGTAAATTCAAAATTGCAGTTTCTGGTACTAAAAATGACCGCGCGCTAGTACAAGCCCACGACATTGGCTTAGAGTTTTACCGTGACAGCAACAACCAAGTAGCAATCAAGGTATGGGTTGGCGGTGGCTTAGGCCGCACACCAATCTTGGGTACAGTAATCCGCGAACATCTGGAATGGCAACATGCCCTTACCTATTGCGAAGCGATTATTCGTGTCTATAACTTACATGGCCGTCGTGACAATATCTACAAAGCACGTATCAAGATTTTAGTGAAGGCTTTGGGTATTGATGAATTCCGCAAACAAGTAGACGCGGAATGGGCACATATTAAAGATACAGAAAACACCATCAGCGAAGCTGAGTTAGCTCGCGTGGCGCAACACTTTGATGTGATGCCTTATGAAAACGTGCCAGCACATGACGCAGGTTTTGATGCGGCAGTTGCTAGCAACCCTGCGTTTGCCGCATGGGTTAAACGTTGCGTACATCCACACAAACAAACTGGCTATCGCGCAGTGACACTTTCACTCAAACCGCACGGCCAAGCACCTGGCGACATTAGCTCTGAGCAAATGTGGACTGTGGCTGACCTTGCTGACCAATACAGCTTTGGTGAGTTACGTTCATCTCATGAGCAAAACCTAATATTGGCTGATGTTAAATTAAGCGATTTATTTGCCTTGTGGGAAAAAGCACGTGCTAATGGTTTAGCAAGCCCTAACATCGGTTTGCTGACAGATATCATTTGCTGCCCAGGCGGTGACTTCTGCTCACTTGCTAACGCAAAGAGTATTCCTATCGCTAAAGCGATTCAAATGCAATTTGACAACCTTGACTACCTGCACGACATTGGTGAGATGGAACTGAATATTTCAGGTTGTATGAACGCCTGCGGCCACCACCATGTGGGTCACATTGGTATTCTCGGTGTAGATAAAGATGGCTCTGAGTGGTATCAAGTCACAATCGGTGGCAAACAAGGCAACGATGCCAGCATTGGTACTGTAATTGGGCCTTCATTCTCAGCGGATGAGATGCCTGGCGTCGTGCAAAAGTTAATTGAGGTTTACATTCAAGAACGTACACCTGAAGAAAGATTTATTGATACTGTGCGTCGCTTGGGCGTTGCCCCATTCAAAGCACATGTCTATGCAAAAAATGAGGTTGCAGCATGAGTAATTTGATTAAACTGAACAATGGCGTGGCTAGCGTGGTAGAAGATGACTGGACACTGGTTCAGTTGCCTGCCACACAAGTAGAAGAGCGCAAACAAGCTGGTAAAGTTGTTTTATTTAAACTGACCGGTGAGGCTACCGTAACCGATGCTCAAATTGCAGATACGGCGATTCCAGCAACTGGAAAAATCATTCTGCCGTTAAATGTATTTATCGCACGCAACGACGAAATTAAAGCTCGCATTGCGCAAGGTGAAATCGGCGTCTGGTTAGCAACACATGAACTGCTAGAAAACCTGACGCAACATCAAGCTGACTTAAATGCACTGCCTGTCATCGCGATTTTTGTAGAGCGCTTTGCAGATGGCCGTATTTTCTCATTAGGTAACTTGCTACGCACACGCTTTGGCTTTAAAAATGAATTACGTGCGTTTGGCGATGTGTTACGTGACCAACTGTACTTCTTGAAACGTAGTGGCTTTACTAGCTATTTAGTGCGTGCAGACCGCTCAGCACAAGAAGCGATTGCCAGCCTAAGTGACTTTACTAAACCATACCAAGGCGCGGTCGATGAACCACGCCCTGTATTTAAGCGTTACAACAGAGGCGCATAAATGACTACGGATGTAGATTTAGGCCAGGTTGTAATGCTTAAACCTAGCGCGAACAATCCAGCGACTAGACCAACATTAACGGATGAATTGGTAGCAAGCGTTAACCAAAAAGCGGGCGAAGTACTAGCATTGTTGAGTAACGCAGCAAACGAATTTGGCGCGAATGAAGTCACCTTTGCCAATAGCTTTGGCGCAGAAGACATGGTGTTAACCGACATCATTCAACGCCAAAAAATCGCGATTGAGATTTTCTCGCTGGACACTGGCCGCCTGCCTGTTGAAACCTACGATTTAATTGCCAAAACAGAGCAAACTTACAATACCAAACTTAAAATCTTTTTCCCGCAGTCTGACGCGGTAGAAAGTTATGTAAGAACCAATGGCATCAATGCATTCTATGAATCCATTGATTTACGCAAAGCCTGCTGCTTTATGCGTAAAGTAGAACCATTGCAACGTGCTTTAGAAGGCAAAAAAGCATGGGTAACCGGTATGCGTGCAGAGCAATCTACCACACGCGTCAACCTGCCCTTCCGTGAGTTTGATAGTGGCAACAAGCTAGAAAAATTTAACCCGCTAAGCAACTGGACGGAAAAAGAAGTATGGGCATACATCCGCATGTTTGATGTGCCATACAACAAACTGCATGACCAATTTTACCCAAGCATAGGCTGCGCCCCATGTACGCGCGCAATTGCAATGGGTGAAGATGTGCGAGCCGGCCGCTGGTGGTGGGAAGACCCCAACAGCAAAGAGTGCGGATTACATGTAAAGAAGTGATTTTATAAAATTCTGCTACGTATCCAGTATTAGCATTAAGTAGTAATTTTGATTTTTGAAACCTAAGAATATGACAACAACTAAACAACCCTTATCTCATTTAGACTGGCTAGAGTCTGAGGCCATTTACATTCTGCGCGAGGTCGCGGGGCAATGTAGCAACCCTGTACTATTATTCTCAGGTGGCAAAGATTCACTTTGTATTTTACGTTTAGCTGAAAAAGCATTCCGCCCTGGTAAATTCCCGTTTCCACTCATGCATATTGATACTGGTCACAACTATCAAGAAGTGCTGGATTTCCGTGACCAACGCGCAGCAGAATTAGGTGAGCGCCTGATTGTACGTTCAGTTGAAGACTCAATGAAACGCGGTACCGTGGTACTTAAATCACCTGATGAGCCACGCAATAAACACCAATCAGTCACATTACTTGAAGCAATTGAAGAGTTTGGCTTTGACTGCTGTATCGGTGGCGCACGCCGCGATGAAGAAAAAGCACGTGCCAAAGAACGTATCATGAGTTTCCGAGATGAGTTTGGCCAGTGGGATCCTAAAAATCAACGCCCTGAGTTATGGAACCTGTATAACGCTCGTTCACACAAAGGCGAAAACATCCGTGCCTTCCCTATTTCTAATTGGACAGAAATGGACGTATGGCAATACATCGAGCGTGAGAACTTAGGCTTGCCAAGCATCTACTTCTCGCACAAGCGCGACATTATTATGCGTGGCGGCGCGATGATGCCTGCAAACGTACCACTAGCTAACGGCGAGGTAATCAACCAACCTAAAGCAGGTGAAGAAGTCATTAATATGCAAGTTCGTTTTAGAACTGTAGGTGACATCACATGTACAGCACCAGTACTGTCTGATGCAGACAATGTGAGCAAAATTGTGATTGAAACGGCCACCACCACCATTACAGAACGTGGTGCTACCCGCTTAGATGACCAAACCTCAGATGCTTCAATGGAACAACGCAAAAAAGAGGGATATTTCTAAAAAATACTATCAAGATATGCCGATTAAATCGATTGCTAGACACTTTATGCAATCGCTTAATCAAACATCTTATCTAGCATTTTTGATATTTTGAAAATTTAATTATGACAAACACAACGCACAACGACTCACTATTACGCTTTATGACATGCGGCAGCGTAGATGACGGCAAAAGCACACTGATTGGCCGCTTGCTATACGATACCAAAACCATCTTGGCTGATACGCTGACACAAATTTCAAACACCTCTAAAAAACGCGGTATGGAAGCTGTGGACTTATCACTGCTAACCGACGGCTTACAGGCTGAACGTGAGCAAGGCATCACGATTGACGTTGCTTACCGCTACTTCAGTACTGGTACACGTAAATACATTATTGCCGATGCCCCAGGCCATGAGCAATACACACGTAACATGGTAACGGCAGCATCAACAGCAAACCTTGCGATTATTTTGATCGATGCACGTAGAGGCGTACTCACGCAAACACGTCGCCATAGCTATTTAGCGCATTTAGTAGGCATTCCACACATTGTGGTAGCGGTTAACAAAATGGACTTAGTGAACTATGACCAAGCTGTTTACGACAAAATCTGTGCCGATTATGCTGCCTTCGCGGCAGAAATTGGCTTAGCAGCCGCTAGAGACATTCGCTTTATTCCTATGTCTGCATTAAATGGCGACATGCTAGTAGACCGTTTAGAAAATATGCCTTGGTACACAGGCGAGACATTGATTGAAATGTTAGAAAAGGCACCAGCTGCGCATACAGAACAATCTGAAGCATTCCGCTTCCCAGTGCAATTTGTATGCCGCCCACACGCATCTGATGACCCTGAGTTACATGACTTCCGTGGATTTATGGGTCGTATTGAGTCAGGCGAAATTGCAGTTGGTGATGCAGTAACGGTACTGCCAAACGGCTACCAATCAAAAGTAAAAGCTATCCAGCTCGGGACAGACCAATTGCAATCAGCCTCTACAGAACAAAGTGTTACTTTGCTGTTAGAAGATGAAATCGACACTTCACGTGGTGATATGATTGTTAAAAGTGCTGAAGCGATTGAACCTGTAAAACAAGTAGAAGCATTTGTTTGCTGGCTGTCAGAAACACCGCTGTCCACTGCACGCACTTACATCATTCGTCACACCACGCGTGAATCTAAGGCTAAAGTAGGCACCATCAGCTATAAAGTAGATGTCAATACATTAGAACAACAAGCCACTAGCGACTTAAAAATGAATGACATTGCGCGCATTAGCTTCAAGCTGGCGCAACCACTGATGATAGATAGCTATAAAAATAATCGTGCTACCGGTGCTTTCATCATTATTGATGAATCTACCAATAACACTGTTGGCGCTGGCATGATTGTGTAGGTTATATAGTTACCATGTCTAGACACAGGTAACTATATAGAATTAGTCATCGCAAACTAATAGAATTTCTAATAAAATAACGTTTTAGCTTTTAAGCTGTAAAGGACTATAAAAATGACTTACGTCGTTACCGAAAACTGTATTCAATGTAAATTCACTGACTGCGTAGATGTTTGCCCAGTTGATTGCTTTGTAGAAGGCCCTAACTTCCTTGCAATTAACCCAGACGAGTGTATTGACTGCACACTATGCGTTGCAGAATGTCCAGCTGAAGCCATCTTTGCCGAGGATGATGTCCCTGCAGACCAGCAAGAGTATATTGCGTTGAACGCTCGCTTTGCACAAGTTTGGCCAGTGATTACTGCGCGTAAAGAAGCACTTCCAGATGCCGAAGCAATGAACGGCGTACCAGGTAAGCGTAATTTACTAGTTGAATAATCTAGTACGCGTCAAACACATAAAGGAGGCATATGCCTCCTTTTGTCTATGTGCTAGCGCCTGTTATACAAGCTTAAAGACTAAGCCGCTGTGATGACTAAACCGTTAAGATTTCTCCAACATTACTCACCTACCCTGCAAGATAAGATCAGACAATTGCAAGCGCAGGGCTTGCTTGGGGACTATATTACACAGCGCTATCCGCAACATCACACCATACAAACAGACAAAGCCCTGTATCAGTATAGCAATGAAATTAAGCAAACGTTTTTGCGGAATGCACCCCAGCTCGATAAAGTACATTACGATAACAAATTAGGCATAGAACACCATGCATTAGGCCTCAATACCGCAATCTCACGCGTACAAGGCGGCAAGCTCAAGGCTAAAAAAGAAATCCGAATCTCATCATTCTTTAAAGAGTCTCCCACAGAATTCTTACGCATGATTGTGGTTCATGAGTTGGCTCATTTAAAAGAGCGTGATCATGACAAGGCTTTTTACCAGCTTTGCCAGCATATGGAGCCTAACTACCACCAGCTAGAGTTCGATTGCCGCGTTTATTTAACGTGGAAAAGTGAAGCTAAGGCTTAAGCACCCAAAACAATGCTTTAACATTAGCTTCTCCCCTTTACTAGCTCTCTTTTTTATCTCTGCTAGCAGTTGAAGTAACTTTATCCATAATTGCTTTGCCTGTATCTGTTTGAACCAATGCCTCTAGCATTGCACCTAGCTGCGTACCACCATTTGAGCTAAATAAATCTGTAACATTATTTAGGCCCGCGTTAACACTTGCACCATTAGCAATCACTTTAACATTGGCTTTTTCTAATGCTTTGGCTTGCTCCACACCAACAGAACCCATCACCTCAACTTGCTTGAGCGAAACTAAATACTTTTGATAAGATTCATTATTACCAATTTTCTCTGCCAATGTAATCTCAGCTTCTACTGAAGCTAGTTGCATCAATTTCTCTGCATTTGCTTTTGCAGCACCCTCGGCATCAATGCCTTTAGCTTCAAAAGTCTTAGATTGGAAATTACCATCTGCAATCATGACAGTTGAGGCTTTTTCACCTTCTGCTTTAATGAGGGCTGATTGTTTTTGTGCCTCAGCATCAATCACCGTAGTTTGTTTTTTAGCTTCTGCATTAATTACAGTAGTTGCTTTCTCTTTCTCAGCCTCAACAATTTTGACTTGTTTATCAATTTCAGCCTGATTTACCTGAGCCACTTGAAGAATACTCATTTCCTTTTCCTTTGTGATTTTTTGTTGCTCAGCAATCACTTGTGTTGCTTGTTCATTGGCAATACCAACTTCACGTTCTTTCTCTGCCGTTCTTAGCCCAACCTGCTGCAAAGCCTCTTGTTTCTTCACATCTGTTTCACGCTGCGCCTCTATCTCTGCAATCTGTGCTTTTTTGTTGTTCTGAGCAACCTCGGTACGACTTTCCATCTCAATTTGAGATTTCTTTTTGTCCATTATGTTTTTAATGACATGCGAATCTTTCGCGTCGCGAATGTCCATAAGTTCAACACTCTTTACTGTACTAACACCCCAAGACTTCAGATTATCATCAACCTCTTTCGTGAATGCCTCACCAAATTTCGCACGGTCTTGCATAATTGATTCAATGCTATTTGTTGCCAAAATACTACGAATACATCCTTGAAGAATTGCATTTAACTGGCTACGCATCTCACTAAATGATGACACTCTTCTCGCAGCTATCTCACTATCACTAATGCGAAAAAATGCTTTTACATCAATAACGAACGGTAACCGCCCTTGGTCATAAGCTTCGTAATCAATAAGTTCTTCAGCAAACACAGATACAGGATATTTTGATACCAGCACACCAATTACAGGAATCCATGATGGAAACTCATAGTAAGTATTCCCATTTAAGCCTTTGGCACTAATCTGATCGTCTGTTTCTTTGGTACTACTTGATTCAATACCTACCCCATAAGAAATGGAGCGCTTGCCTGACTGTACAATATGTACTTCATTTGTGGGCACCACGCGACGTAATAGTACAATCCAAAAAGTGAACAGTGCTACAAGAATAACTAAAACAGAAACATAAATAACGTCCATAAATACCCCTTATTAAAATTTTTATTATTTACAGCCAATACAGACAAGATTTCATTTGAAAATCTTACTTTTAAATATCATAACCCAACTAACCATTAAATATACTGCCATAGCAATTGCCAGTCCTGAAGGTGCATACCAAACCAGAGGGACAACCAAGCCAGCGGATACTGTAGATAGCAACATTTGAATAAAGGCTTGCCCTGACGCTGCCGTACCACGAATTTTGGGGTGCCGGTCTAACGCTGCTAATGAAAGTATAGGCATCGCTAATGCCATGCCAATGTTAAATAGCGCGATTGGCACAATGTTGTAAATAACATTGGTAGGGAGATATAAGCAAACACCGATGTTAAGCAAGACCATTGCTGACATCCACACATACGCCAGCTTAATTACTTTGCTTTGTGCGTACCGGCCAGCAGCGCGTTTGGCCAGGTAAGAGCCCAACACCATGCCACAGACCGTGGGAATAAACATGTAAGAAAATTGATGCTCAGTTAGGCCTAAGTGTTTGACCAAAAACACAGGACTTGCTAGCACATAAAGAAAGAATCCAGCAAAGTTTGCACCAAGTGCAAACACTACATAATTAAATTCTTTATCACTAAAAATGACGCGATAGTCTTTAATAACCTGCTTCGCAGAGAGGGGTAAGCGCTTTTCTTTAGGCATGGTTTCAGGCAGATACTTCACTGCTGCCCAAAGGCTGAACGCGGCATATAACGCTAAAAAGATAAAGATAGCCTGCCAATGAATACCAAGTAGTAATCCACCGATGATAGGGGCAACTGCTGGCGCAATACCAAACAGCATTTGTACGGTTGCCATCACACGCTGGGCTTGTGGCCCTTCAAACAAATCACGCACCATCGCACGTGCCACCACATTGCCTGCACCACCAGATAAGCCTTGCAACGCACGGAAGAACCATAATGTTTCCACATTAGGCGCAAAAGCACAGCCAATAGAGGCTGCAACAAAAACGCCTAAGCCCCATTTAATCGTAGTGATACGACCAATAGAGTCCGATATCGCACCGTGCCATAACGTCATCAGTGCATATGGCAGCAAGTAAAATGTAAGGCTTTGCTGTAACTCTATTGAACTGCCTTGTAGCGCACGCTCTAGTGACGGAAATGCAGGTAGGTAAGTATCAATTGCAAATGGTGCAAGCGCAGCCAAGCTTGCAAGCACAAAAGACAATACCAATGGGGAGGACTGATGCTTCAAGTTAAAACTTTCAATAAAAGATATTTACTGGCAATAAAAAAGCGCGCTACTGATTATTACAGTAGCGCGCTAGATTAAATCACAATAATGCTATTAATGCACCTTTGCGAAACTCAAAACCAACGACTGCCTCAACAATTAAGGCAAAGCATGGAACTCATCTACTCGCTCCTTCAGCTCACCAGCGATGATTCTTTTAGAGTTTTTGTCATTTCTAAATACAATAGGCTGTGCTGCAATTGTCGGATTTCTTGAGTCGAGTATCGCCTGCTCTATGAGATGATGATGCGGCGATTTACTGCAAACTGGGTCGGCAGCCTCAGCATCGCCAGTAAGCAGGAATGTTTGGCAGCGACAGCCCCCTAAATCTTTTTCTTTCTCGTCGCATGTACGGCACGGTTCTTTCATCCAGCTATCACCGCGATACTTGTTAAATGCCGGGGAGTCTTTCCAGCTCCAACCTAGGTCTGTATCTTTAACATTTGGAAATTGCATGTTAGGTAATACGCGTGCTGAGTGACATGGCAACACATCGCCATTAGCTGTCACAATCATAAATACCTCACCCCAGCCATTCATACATTTTTTAGGGCGGTCAGAGAAGTAATCAGGCACCACAAAGAAAATCTTCATCTTGCTACCAGACTTTTCTCTAAATTCGTTAGTGATTCTTTCCGCCTCTTCTACCTGCTCTTTTGTTGGCATTAATTGGCTGCGATTCACTAAAGACCAACCATAATATTGTGTGTTGGCGAGCTCAATATACTCTGCACCGAGAGCATCAGCCATCTCTAGAATTTCTTTCATGTGACCAATGTTGTAGCGATGAATCACAACATTCAGCACCATTGGATAGCCATGACTTTTAATCATCGCTGCAACTTTTTTCTTCAGCTCAAAAGTTTTAGTATTGGTAATAAAGTTATTAATTTCTTCAGTAATATCATGCATAGATAACTGAATATGGTCTAAACCGCCCTCTTTAAACGCCTGAATGCGTTTTTCTGTGAGGCCAACACCAGAGGTAATTAAATTACTGTAATAACCAAGCTTTCTGGCTTCAACAACGATATCTTCAATATCATCACGCAATAAAGGCTCGCCGCCGGAAATACCCAACTGTATCGCGCCTAATTTACGCGCATCACGTAGCGCCTGTATCCATTGCTCGGTAGTTAATTCATTTTGCGTATGCTTGTCATAATCAGTAGGGTTATAGCAAAATGCACAATGCAAGGGACAACGATACGTCACTTCAGCCAGCAGCCATAAGGGCTGGGTTTGTGTAACACTGGCTGCCACACCATTATTTTGAGTTTGAGTGGCATGAATGGTTTTTTGAACCACTGACTCACCTAAAGACGCTTGTGTCATTTTGCTACTCCTAAATTTATCTAAGCTTTACGTATCCAAGCTTTACTTAACGCAAGCTCAAACATGCCAATAATATCTTTTTCGATGTTTTCAGCATCTGGAAATGTGGCTTTTAAATCAGCGATTACGTCACCCACGGTTGCTTTACCATCTAGACGTTTAATCACCTCACCTGCACCACCATGTAGTTTGACCATGCCTTCTGGAAAAAGTATCACATAGCTGTTTTGTGCTTCCTCCCACTGAAAGCGGTGATGAAGTGAAAGTGTGTAAATATCACTGTTTTCTATCTTGTTATCCATCATCTGCCTTCTTAGCTTACGTTCATCACCGGTTGACGCAAGTAATCACGGCCTTCAACCTTAATGTCTGCTGATTGCAACATAATCGCATCAGCCATGACCCATAATACATCCAATTTAAATTGCAAGATGTCTAATGCACGCATTTGCATTTCACGTGTTTGGCTAAAGTAATCTAATGTCACTTGCAAACCTTGCTCAACGTCACGGCGTGCCTGAGTCAATCTGTTTTTAAAGTATTGCATACCTTCTGCATTGATCCATGGATACATCTCAGGCCAAGAGTCTATACGCTGTTGGTGAATGTGAGGAGCAAACAGTTCAGTCAAACTCGAGCAAACAGACTCTTGCCATGGGCGCTGTTTTGCAAAGTTAATGTATGCATCTACAGCAAACTTAGTGCCTGGAGCAACCAGTTTCAATGAAGTTACATCGTCACGGCTTAAACCCACGGCTGCGCCTAGGTGAATCCAAGCTTCAATACCACCCTCACCGCCTTCTGCTATTTGGCCGCTACCATCATGGTCGAAAATACGTTGGATCCAGCCACGACGCAATTCACGATCTGGGCAGTTTGATAAAATTGCCGCATCTTTCATCGGAATCGCAATTTGATAGTAATAGCGATTTGCAACCCATGCCTGCATTTGTTGCTGTGTGAGTTTTCCCTCATACATCAACACGTGAATTGGATGGTAGATATGATACCCCTTACCTTTTTCACGTAATTTAGCTTCAAACTCTTCTTTAGACCAGGGTGCCAACTTTTCAGCCATCTTCTTCTCCAAATATATAAAGTGATTTATCCAATTAAACGCTTTTACTTTAGGCTCTTATCAGCAAATGCTGCTTCAAAGCCTATTTTCTCGTGCATAAAAGCGTCTAAGCACTTTGTATTCTTACAAAATAATATCCATGCCATCATAAGCCACTTCAATTTTGTGTTGGTTCAACACAGCGCGCTCGGCAGAATCTTCACGTAAAATCGGGTTGGTGTTGTTGATATGAATCAACACTTTTCTTACATCACCAAATTTATCTAGCTCTTCAATCATGCCATTTGGGCCAGACTGAGGGTTATGACCAATACTGCGTGCGGTCTTAGTCATTAAACCCAAGTCCAACATTTCTGTATCTGTCCAGAAGGTACCATCCACCATAATGCAATCAGCCTGACTCATTAATGCAGGTAGATGTGGCTCAATTTCACCTAAACCCGGTGAATACCAACATTTTTTGCCTGAGCTAATCTCTTCAATCAATACACCAATCGTATCGCCAGGATGCGGGTCATTACGATGTGGTGAATAAGGAGGCGCCGCACTCTTTAGTGCAACTGCGGTGAATTTTAAGTTAGGGACATTTGGGATGGTGAAGCTAGTTTTACCATCAATCGGTACATTGTGATGATTAACGCCACAATAATGGTTTAGTATATTTAGGATCTGATTACCTGAAGTTAAGTCCTCATACACCATATCGGTACAGTAAATCTCACGTTTAACTTTACCCTCACGCAACATAAACAGGCCTGTGGTATGGTCAATTTGCGCATCGATCAGCACAATCGCCTGAATGCCACTATCCCGCACAGCACGGCCTGGCTGCAACGGGGCAAAGTCTTGAATCTGCTGCAATACATCTGGAGAAGCATTAAACAGTACCCAGTTTACGCCATCACCACTTACGCAAATTGATGACTGTGTACGCTTGGTAGCTTTGATCGTGCCTTTACGTAAACCATCACAGTTAAAACAATTACAATTCCACTGTGGAAAACCACCCCCAGCACCAGCGCCTAATACATGTATATGCATGAATCTCTACATTTCTATTTAAGTTAAACTTCAATCATTAAAAAGTGTGCCTTATTAAGCACCACGATTTTTTTGTAAAAAAACGATGATAGCTTTATCTGGAATCATTTTTTTACAAAAAAAGGCTGTCTCTCGGCAGCCTTTTTAATATTACGTGAACAATAATTACTTGTTCATTACGTACATTGTTACTTCAAAGCCAAAACGCATTTCAGTAGCTGCTGGTGTTGTCCACATAATCTTATCCTTTTAAATTTAGTTGATTTCGCTACGCGCTTATTGCTGTAACGTGAAATGCATTCTGCGCCCTAATTTATATGTACAACACTGCAAACTTACCCAATATCTACTAAGTAAATTCATGATGCGTAGGCGCTTATTTGCTTAGGGCTTCATTATGCGAGTTAATACCTCTAAAAACTTCGCATTCTCAGAGAACAGACCAATGCTCACTCGCAGATACTCAGGCATTTCGTAGTTAGCAACAGGCCTCACTATCACGCCCTGCTGTAACAGTTTTTGATTAATAGCGGCAGCATCGCCTACTTTGACACTAATGAAATTTGCAAATGATGGAATATAAGTCAAGCCAAGCTGTTCAAAGCCATGCTTTAACTGTGCCATACCAGCTTGATTCAATGCATAACTGCGCGCAACGAAGTCATCATCAGCCAGTGAAGCAACCGCTGCGGCTTGCGCAATGCTATTCACATTAAAAGGCTGGCGCACTCGATTCATCATATCTGCAATTTTGGCATGGCATAAACCAAACCCGATGCGTAACCCAGCCAAACCGTAAGCTTTAGAGAATGTACGCGAAATCACTAAGTTCTCAAACTCTTTTAGCCAGCCAATGGCTTGAGATTTATACTCAGCAGGCAAATATTCGTCGTATGCTTCATCCAGCACCACCAGTACATGCTGCGGCACTTGTTTCAAGAACGCATATAAAGCATCTTTAGCTAATAAAGTGCCCGTTGGGTTATTAGGATTGGCAATAAAAATCAAACTGGTTTTATTGGTTATCGCTGCCAGCATTGCTGATAGGTCATGACCAAAATCTATAGCTGGCACCACTACGCCTTTGGCGCCCATGGCTTGGGTGACTAATGGATAAACCGCAAAAGCATGTTGCGAGTAAATCACTTCACTATCGCTACTCAAATAAGCACGCGCCACCAACTCTAAAATATCATTAGAGCCATTGCCAAACACAATCTGCTCAGGCGCAACACTAAACTTATTGCTTACAGCTTCACGCAAAGCAAAACTATTGCCATCTGGGTATCTGGCAATATCTAGAATTGCCTCTTGAATGGCATAGTCAGCTTTAGGGCTGATGCCTAACGGGTTTTCATTTGAAGCCAGTTTAACAATATCTTCAACGTTTAAATTCATTTCTCGCGCAAGCTCAGTGATCGGCTTTCCACCCTGATATGGTGCGATTTTTTGGATATGTTGAGGTGCTTGTATAGTCATGGTCTGATTAGATATTGAAAGTTAACAGTGAAGAAGATAAGAAAATAAAATCATTAACAAGTTGCAAGCGGTAATCTGCAACTTGCCATTTAATTAGCACGGCCATTACATTTACTCACTAAAAGCATCATATGCATGTATCGTGCAGCTTTCTGCATCAAATAAGCTCAAAATAGCATTTAATTGAAGTTAAGCAACCTTAAACAACAGCCAGCGGATAAGATCCTAAAAGTTTTAGATAAGAGGCTTTAGATGTGACTTCTTGTATCGCAGAAGCAACATTGGCATCTTGTACATGCCCTTCAATGTCCACATAGAATACATATTCCCACATGCCACCTTTGGCTGGTCTGGATTCCAGCTTAGTCATGCTCACATTGTGCTTAGCCAATGGCTCCAATAGCCCTAAAATTGCACCAGGTTGGTTCTTGGTTGCCGTGACAAAAGAAGTCTTATCTTGGCCCGATGGCGCCACATCATGCGCTGACAACACTAAAAAGCGCGTGGTGTTTTTAGGGTCATCTTCAATATTTTCAGCAAGAATATTTAAATTAAATAACTCCGCTGCACGCTTACTTGCAATTGCTGCAGCAAAAGTACCATCCGCTGCAATTAAATCGTGAATCATCTGTGCTGCACGTGCATTGCTAGTCACTGGTTCGCGCTCTGCTTTTGGCAGCATTTTATTTAGCCACTCATGGCACTGCGCTAAAGACTGCGAATGTGAAAATACGTGTGAAATCTGCTGTATATCGGTTTGCTTAGACAGTAAACAGTGATGAATTGGGATTGTGACTTCACCACAAATTCTAAGTGGGCTGCTCAATAGTAAATCTAAGGTTAAACCAACAGCACCTTCATTTGAGTTTTCTACAGGCACTACGCCATAATCAGCTTGACCAGACTCAACGGTACGAAAAACCTCGTCAATTGAGCCACACACCACCGCATGTTTGCCTTCACCAAACTGCTTAAGTGCAGCCTCTTCACTGTAAGTGCCAAGCGGGCCTAAAAAGGCCACGGTCAACTCTTTTTCCAATGCACGGCAGTTAGACATAATGCTACGGAAAATATTGGTGACAGCCTCAGCTGGCAATGGACCAGCATTTAACTCCATTAAACGTCTTAAGACCTGAGCCTCACGCTCCGGACGGTAAATCACCCCATCATCTTTAAGTTCGCCAATATGTCGTGCATGGCTCGCGCGCTCGTTGGTAAGCTTAAGGATTTGTTCATCAATCGCATCAATTTGGTCACGATGCTGCTTTAACAGGCTTGATAATTGTTCTTTAGACATATTAGTGCGCTTTTTCAAATTCCTGCATATAACTCACCAATGCTTGTACACCCTCAATTGGCATCGCGTTGTAAATTGACGCACGCATACCACCCACCATGCGATGTCCTTTTAACTGTAACAAGCCTTTGGCTTCAGCACCTTTTAAGAAAGCATCATTTAATGATTCATCCGCCAAGAAAAATGGAATATTCATGCGCGAACGATTATGCACAGCAACGTTATTGATGTAAAAGTCAGTGCTATCGATGTAATCATAGAGCAAATTGGCTTTTTGAATATTCACTTGCTCTATCGCGCTCACACCGCCTTGCGCTAGCAGCCACTCAAATACTAAGCCCGCAATATAAATACTATAGGTTGGCGGTGTATTGATCATTGATTGATTTTCAGATTGCGTTTTCCAGTTGAACACAGCTGGTGTCAATGGGGATGCACGATCCAATAAGTCTTCACGCACAATCACAATACATAACCCTGCTGGACCTATGTTTTTTTGTGCACCGCCGTAAATCACACCATATTTAGTCACATCAATCGGGCGCGACAGAATATGTGAAGACATATCAGCCACAATAGGCACGTCGCCAGCATCGGGCAAGCCATCAAACTCTACACCGTTGATCGTTTCATTGGTACAGATGTGCAGATAAGCTGCATTTTTATTGAGCTTCCAAGTTGAATACGCAGGCACATTAGTAAAGCCATCAGCCTCACTGCTGGCTACTAAATTGATTTTGCCATAAGCATTGGCATCTTCCACACTACGTTTGGACCATGCTCCAGTCACCACGTAATCGGCCTCACCACCATTGAGTAAATTCATTGGGATAATTGCATTCTCAGCAATCGCGCCACCTTGTAAAAACAGTACTTTATAGTTTTTCGGCACATCCAGCAGTTTACGTAAGTCAGCTTCTGTTTTAGCCAGAATACTGGTGAACTCCTTACCGCGATGTGACATTTCCATCACACTCATGCCTGAGCCGTGCCAATCTAGCATCTCGGCCTGCGCACGTTCTAAAACAGGCTTAGGTAACACTGCAGGACCTGCAGAAAAGTTATAAATTTTAGTCATCAATTAAGTTCTAAATCAAAAAAATATTATTGGAAATTAAGTAGTTAATCTAATCAGCCAGATTAGGCACACACTAAGCAATATAGCAGCACTTGCACTCAATGCATTGCCATTAGCCTAGCTACGCGCTATTCGATTTCACCGCCAACTTCGATATCAGCTTCAGCTTCGCCATCTTCTTCGTCATCGGTTTCTACAATTTTCTCTATGCCTGAGAGTTTTTCACCCTCACCTAGATTGATCAAAGTAACGCCTTGCGTTGCGCGGCCTAGCTCACGAATCTCACTTACACGGGTGCGAATCAACACGCCACCTGTAGTAATCAGCATAATTTCATCTTCATCGTTGACTAGTTTTGCTGCAACCACTAGACCGTTACGATCACTCACTGCAATCGCTTTCACCCCCTGCGTACCGCGGCCTGAGCGGCGGAAGTCTGCTAGCACGGTACGTTTACCATAACCATTTTCAGTCGCTACCATCACTGTTTGCTGATCATCCGAAGCAATCAACAGTGATAAAACTTGCTGACCTTCAGCAAGCTTCATACCGCGTACACCACGTGTGGCACGCCCCATTTCACGCACTTCATCTTCATCGAACCATACGGCTTTACCGCCATTAGATACGAGTACGACATCATTGCTGCCATTCGTGATTTCTGCACCGATTAAGTAATCACCTTCATCCAGATTAATCGCAATAATGCCTGATTTACGTGGGTTAGAGAATTCCGTCAGAGCTGTTTTCTTCACGGTACCCAGTGACGTTGCCATGAAAATAAAATGATTTTCATCAAAACTCTTCACAGAAAGAATCGCGTTGATTTTTTCGTTTTCTTCCAACGGGAACAAGTTAACAATAGGCTTACCACGGCTGGTACGGCTACCTTGCGGCACTTCATAAACTTTAAGCCAATATACGCGGCCTCTATTTGAGAAGCATAAAATGTAATCGTGGGTATTCGCCACGAACATTTTATCGATAAAGTCATCTTCTTTCGTCGCAGCTGCCTGCTTGCCACGGCCACCACGTTTTTGTGCACGATATTCATCTAAAGGCTGAGATTTGATGTAGCCGGTATGTGACAAAGTCACCACGACGTCTTGCGGCGCAATCAAATCTTCTAATGATAAATCTTGTGCATTCTCAACGATTTCACTGCGGCGCTTATCGCCAAACTGCCTTCTGATTTCATTCAACTCATCTGTAATAATCGCAGTCACGCGAGCAGCTGTTGCTAGAATGTCCAGCAAATCTGCAATCACATCCATGACTTCTTTGTATTCGTTAACAATTTTGTCTTGCTCAAGGCCAGTCAAACGTTGCAGACGCATTTGTAGAATTTCTTGCGCTTGCACATCGCTTAACTTGTAACCATCAGACGTCAGTCCAAAATTCACAGCCAAGCCTTCCGGACGCGCAGCTTCCATCGCCGCACGTTTTAACATCTCTTCAACCACAGGAGACTGCCAGGATTTAGCCATCAAGTCTTTTTTGGCTTCTGGTGGTGTTGGCGCAGCTTTAATGATGGCAATCATTTCATCTACGTTTGCCAAAGCAACTGCCAAACCTTCTAACACATGACCGCGCTCGCGTGCTTTACGCAACTCGAACACAGTCCTACGCGTAACAACTTCACGACGGTGGCGTAAAAATGCCTCCAACATCTGTTTTAAATTAAGTAGACGCGGTTGACCATCTAACAAGGCCACCATATTCATACCAAAGGTGTCTTGCAACTGCGTTTGCTTATACAGATTATTCAGCACAACATCAGGAATCTCGCCACGTTTTAGTTCAATCACTACGCGCATACCTGATTTATCAGACTCATCACGTAAATCTGAGATACCCTCGATTTTTTTCTCGTTCACAAGCTCAGCGATTTTCTCAATCAACGTCTTCTTGTTCACTTGGTAAGGCAGTTCATCAATAATAATGGACTGACGACCACCTTTGTCCATATCCTCAAAATGCGTGCGGCCACGCATCACAACACGGCCACGCCCTGTACGGTAACCCTCTTTCACGCCAACTGTACCGTAAATAATACCCGCCGTTGGGAAGTCAGGCGCTGGTACTAATTCGATCAACTCTTCAACCGTAGTCTCTGGATTTTTAAGCAATGCAAAACAGGCATCCAACACTTCGTTTAGATTGTGTGGTGGGATATTCGTTGCCATACCCACAGCAATGCCTGAGCTGCCGTTAATCAGCAGATTAGGAATGCGGGCTGGCATGATTAACGGCTCATGCTCAGAACCATCGTAGTTAGGGCCGAAATCTACAGTTTCTTTGTCAATATCAGCTAACAACTCATGTGCAATTTTAGCCATGCGGATTTCCGTATAACGCATTGCCGCCGCATTATCACCATCCACTGAACCAAAGTTACCCTGACCATCTACCAGCATGTAGCGCAATGAGAAATCTTGTGCCATACGAACAATGGTGTCATAAACTGCAGTATCACCATGAGGGTGGTATTTACCGATCACATCACCAACGATACGTGCTGATTTTTTGTATGGCTTATTGTAATCGTTAGATAGCTCATGCATCGCGTATAAAACGCGTCTGTGCACAGGCTTCAAACCATCCCGAACATCAGGTAACGCACGTCCTACGATTACGCTCATTGCGTAATCCAGGTAAGAGCGGCGCATCTCATCTTCTAGACTAATGGGGAGGGTTTCTTTAGCGAATTGATCCATATTTTGACTGTCTTATAATGGTTTTTATATGAGGCAAATTTTAGCATGATTAGCGCGCAAAATAACGCTTACAACCATACTTTTAACATAGTTTTTCAGTACTAAAAATGTGAGGAAAATCTCACTAGAAGTAAACAGGGCAACCAGCTTGAAATTAGCGTGCTTTGCGTGTGTTAAGTGGCATGAACTGACGGCAAAACGCTAGCAGTCAGCACTGCATCCACCTCTTGAGGCTTAAATAGACTTTAATAATTGCCATAGCTTAATCATGTATGAAAACTTAAGCCAAACCGGAGTGTGTGATGAAAGTAATTTAGATATTATGACATCTGGCACAATGCACGATCTAAGGTACGGTATAGCTATCTTGCGTCATTAAATCTACACCGCACTCTAGGTTCTCAACCCAATCAATAAAGCGATTGACCATCACCTTACCCACAAATGAGCGCCCATGCTGCGGCACGATGGATTCGATCTCTAGCTTACGCACCATTGCTGCCCACAAACGACAAGCCTTATTGGATGTCATGTATCGGCGGTGAAACGGTAACATGGTGGGTAAATGACTATCAAAATCCGTGACCGGTTCAACAGCAAGGTCATGGTGTACCAGCGACGCGCCTAAATCGCCTGAAAATAAAATCTTGCTGGTCACATCGTAAAACTGGAAATTACCTTCGGAATGAAGAAAATGTGCGGGTATTGCCTTGATGGTTGCACCGCCTAAAGTGATATTCATCCCACGGTCAGGAATGCCAATAATGCGGTTTTTAGTATTGCCCACACTGCAAAAATGCGGCAAAAATCGCTCCCAAATCGCAGGCGCCAGCACCTTGCACTCCGTGCCTACCAGCCACTTATTGATGGAGGCCACGATATCTGGATCCTGATGAGAGGCAAAAATATAATCCAGCTTGCGAAAGTGAAAATACTTCCCCATCCCCATGACCAGCGCACTGTAGGTCATATTACCACCTGGATCAATCAGCGCACCGTGACCGTTGTTCACAATTAAAAACTGATTGGACTGTACTGCCTCGTCTGATGAGTCAGTGTCTGATAAGTCGCTGAATTTCACACAAATGTGCTTACCGTCATTAAATAGTTCTGATGCCACGTTTCGCCAACCTTTAGCCCATAAATCAAAACTGCGCATCACTCGCTAAAGTCACGATAGGCAGAATGTTAATAAAAAAAAGACAACCCTAGGGTTGTCTTTTTACCTCAATTAAACATTGCCGCTGCTGATGTACATCAAACAGACAAGCATTTAGCTTGTTAACAGCGCTAAATCAGCTTTCAAGTCCTCTACATGCTCCAAACCCACTGCGATACGCACAAGACCATCACTAATCCCTGCAGCCGCACGAGCCTCAGGCGTTACGCGGCTATGCGTGGTAGTTGCTGGGTGCGTAATCGTACTTTTTGCATCTCCTAAGTTCGCGGTAATTGATATCAATTGTGTAGAGTCAATTAACGCCCATGCCGACTCTTGAGCAGTTTTACCTGCACGTGGCTTCACCTCAAAGGTCACAATACCAGCACCGCTCAACTGCTGGCTCATGGCTAGCGCATGCTGTGGATGAGACTTCAGTCCGGGATAATGGACACGACTCACTTGCGGTTGCGCTTCCAGCCATGTGGCTAACGCTAAGGCATTTTTGGCATGCGCTTCCATACGCACATGCAACGTTTCCAAACCTTTTAAAAACACCCAGGCATTAAAAGCACTCATGGTCACGCCAGCCGTGCGCAAGAATGCATAGACTGGTTCCATCAAGGTCTTAGGACCCAATACAGCGCCACCTAAGCACCTACCCTGCCCATCTATGTATTTGGTGGCGGAGTGAATCACGATATCGGCTCCTAATGCTAATGGGCGCTGAATTGCCGGGGTGCAAAAACAATTATCCACCACTAAGTGCGCGCCCGCCTGATGTGCAATGTCAGCCAACAGGCGAATATCGCATACTTCAGTTAATGGATTAGAGGGCGTTTCCACGAAGAACAATTTAGTTTTTGCGGTTGCTGCAGCCTGCCACTCGCTCGCGTCAGTCAGCGAAACAAATGTCACATCCAGCCCCCAGCGCTTTAGAATATTGCCAAACAACTGTACGCTGGTGCCAAAGATACTGCGCGAAGCCACAACATGATCACCGGCAGAGCACAAACCCATGACGCATGCCAAAATTGCAGACATACCACTAGAAGTTGCCACGCACTGCTCAGCACCTTCTAAGGCTGCCAGTTTATTTTGGAACATGGTGACAGTAGGATTAGTGAAGCGCGAATAAATGTTACCGGGCTCCGTGCCACCAAATCGAGCAGCTGCTTGTGCTGCGCTTTCAAACCTAAAGCTAGAGTTCAGGAACAAAGCCTCGGAGTTCTCTCCATAAGGCGTTGACTCGCTACCGGCACGCACACTAAGTGTTTCTGGGTGAAATTGTAAATTATTATTCATCATTACCTCTAAATTCTAAGGACATAAAAAAACCCGCTCAAGCATTGCGCTAAAACGGGTTCTTTTTTTACTCGCTTTAGCTGTGTTTATAATGCGCCCGCAAGCTGAGTGTGGCCTTGATTAATGTTGGCAAACTCAAATCAGCGCAATTTCATGTTAGCCCTAAGTTTAAGCTCAGTCAAGCAATAAACATGGGCAACAATACGTGTCAGACCGTTTAAATTAAACGCCTTCCTCTACTTCAATGCCATTAGCGTTGATTAAATTCAAATCTAATTGCGTGCTTGAATTTGCCGGTTTAGCGTTTTTCTGGCCATCACCGCGCGCAGATTCAATTCTTGATAAATACGCCTCACTAATATCACCAGTGACATATTTACCATCGAAACATGAGCAATCAAACGCTTTGATATTTGGGTTGCTTAACTTGATACCATCCACTAGCGCATCAAGATCTTGATAAATAAGCGCATCTGCACCGATTTCTTTACAGATTTCCTCATCACTACGACCTGTGGCCAGCAACTCATCACGGCTAGGCATATCAATACCGTACACGTTAGGGAAACGTACCGGAGGTGCGGCTGAAGCAAAGTACACTTTAGTTGCGCCTGCATCACGTGCCATCTGCACAATTTGCTGTGAGGTAGTACCACGGACGATAGAGTCATCTACCAGCAATACATTCTTACCTTTAAACTCAATACCAATCGGGTTAAGTTTTTGGCGTACTGATTTTTTACGCAACGCTTGGCCCGGCATAATAAAAGTACGGCCAATGTAACGGTTTTTAATAAAGCCTTCGCGGTAATCCAAACCTAATGCCAAACCAACTTGCAACGCACTAGGACGGCTGGTATCAGGAATTGGGATAACAACATCAATCTTTTTATCGGCCCATTCACGCTTGATTTTCTCAGCTAGGCTTTTACCCATATCCAAACGCGTTTGATACACTGACACGCCATCAATCACTGAGTCTGGACGTGCTAAGTACACGTACTCAAAAATACATGGGTTCAGTTTTGCTTCATCTGAACATTGACGTGAATAGAAGTTACCTTCCATATCGATAAATACTGCTTCACCAGGCTCTACATCACGCACAACCTCAAAGCCCAACACATCTAACGCCACGCTTTCTGAGGCTACAATGTATTCGGTACCTTTATCTGTTTCACTTTTGCCAATCACCAGCGGGCGAATACCGTTAGGATCACGGAATGCAAGTAAACCAAAGTTCGCAATCATCGCTACCACTGCATACGCACCCTTACAGCGCTTGTGAACACCAGCAACCGCATCAAATGCCATGTCAGTATTCAACACTGCGTTACGTGATGTTTTTTCAATTTCATGCGCAAGCACGTTCAGTAACACTTCTGAGTCTGAACTAGTATTGATATGACGTAAATCCTGACGGAACATCTCAGATTTTAATTGCTCGGAATTGGTAAGATTACCGTTATGACCCAGCACAATACCAAATGGAGAATTCACATAAAACGGCTGTGCTTCAGCAGCATTAGATGAGCCTGCTGTTGGATAACGTACATGGGCAATACCAGCATTGCCAACCAGGCTACGCATATGACGAGTTTGAAATACGTCTTTCACTAGCCCGTTATTTTTATGCATAAAGAAAGTATTACCGTCACAGGTCACAATGCCTGCGGCATCTTGTCCTCTATGCTGAAGCACCAGTAACCCATCATATAACAACTGGTTAACCGGGTTCTTACCAACAATCCCTATAATTCCACACATGTATCGAGCCTTCTATATAAATAATAATTCTAGTCGTATTTAACGTGCTTCGCGATGCTCTCAGGCATCCAAGGCAACAAGTTAACTACCAGCGCCTCTATGGGTGCGCTAAACATTGCATTGCGCCATCTAGGGTCTTTAGGGATATCCGTTAGCCCGGCCAGAAAGACAATGACACACACAATGAGTAATCCTCGGGCGACACCAAACAAAGCCCCTAAAAATCGATTTAACCAGCCTAGGCCGGCTTTTTTAAAAATTGCAGATAACGCAATGCCAAGCAATGTAGCAAGCAGCAAGGTTGCCAAGAACAGTACTAAAAAGGCGGCTAGCACTCGCAGTGCGTCGTTAGGGATATCCACAGGCATCATCGGAAGCAATTGGTTGGTGTAAGTAACGCCAACGTAAAATGCTGCGACCAAGCCAACAATTGCGAGCACTTCTCTAATCATGCCACGCATAACACTTAATATTACTGACAAGCCTATTATGATTAATACAATGTAGTCAAAAATCGTCATTTCAAGTCTCTACCAACTTTATTAAAACACATCGCCGTTAAGAGGGATCGCTGCATCAGATTAATCATTACTGATAACGATGCCAGACAGCCCGATCTCTTTTATCTTTACTAATGCGTTCATTGCGTCCTGACGAGATGTGAATTTACCAGCTTTAAGGCGTAGCGCGTCACCTTTCGGGGTGGTCGCTTTTTCGGTTGTTGTTGCAAATCCAGCCTGCTTAAGCTGCTCTTGCAAGCGCTTTACATTAGCAGCATCAGAATACACGCCAACCTGCACAGTAAAGTTGGATACGGATTTTGGTGCTGACTTTTCTTCAGCGGCTTTAGGCTGGGCTGTATTGGTTTCAACAACAGCTTTTTCCACAGGCTTCACAGCTTTTACCGGCTCAGGCTTTTGAACCTCAGCTTTAACCGCTGCAACTGCCTCAGTTTTCGCTTCGGCCGCTTTGGCTAAAGACTTTCTACGCTCAAGTTCTTTTGCTTCTGCCTCTTTTATCGCTGCAATATTTTCCACATTAGGTGTGTCAATCAGCTCGGTTTCTGCCGGACTTTGAGGCTCAGTTACAGCTTGCTCAATCACTGGCTGAGTCGGCACCGGAGGTTCATTCGGCTCAGAAGTTTGCTCATGCTTAACTTCAGGCATTGTAATTTTGATAGACTCTGGCTTGGTGAGCGCAGAACGGTCTTGCAGTATCTGCGGCAAGATAATGATCATCAACAGCACGAGTGCAACCGCACCCACTAAGCGCCTACGCGCTCTTTTTTTAAGTATTAATGCTTGATCCACTTGTAAATCTACGGACATCACTGCTTCCTTAAGGGGGTGTTTACATGTTCGTTTAAATATTGCATGACACTAGAAACCGTGAAAAACGAACCGAACGCAACGATTTTATCATTTTCGCGCTGTTCTATACAGCTTTCTCTATCCATATAAGCCTGAGCATACGCATCTGCCAAACTAGCAAAAATTTTGACCGATGCATCCGGTATGACTTCATTGATTGCTGCCACCAAGGCAGCAACACTGGCACCTCTGACATGCTCAATCGGAGCCACATACCAAGTGTCAATTTCATGCTTTAACGCTTCAACCACACCTTTTACATCTTTATCAGCCAACATAGAGAAGACAGAAAGAATGTTAACAGGCACTCCACCTTCGTTACTGGCAGCTAATTTAAGGGCTTTCAAATTTTCCGCTAAGGCCAATGCCGCATGCGGATTATGTGCAACATCTAATATTAACCATGGGAAACGCGCATCTGTATAAAATCTCCCCATCAGTTTAACCTCTTGCATGGCTTTTACAATAGATTCCACTGCAACCGGCAATACTGACTGCAACGCAGTAACCGCGGTTACTGCGCATGCTGCATTATTTAACTGATATTGACCTTTTAAGGCCGGGATAGGTAAATGGTACATGCGCTGCTGGTTGCTTAAGTAATACCAGCCTGAATCTGCTAACTCGTAGCCAAAGTCATGCTGTATGCACTTTAAGTCAGCATTCACCTCTTTAGCATAGGCAATTAAAGTGCTGGGGGGATTTACATCTCCACAAATAGCGGGGATTAACGAGCGATACACACCAGCTTTTTCAAAGCCAATCAGCTCACGCGTATCTCCCAAAAGATCTTGATGATCTAGATCTACATTAGTGACTACTGTGCAATCTGGCTCAAAAGCATTGACCGCATCCAACCTACCGCCTAGTCCAATTTCCAGTATGGCAACATCAACACCTGCCTGCACAAAGTGCCACACAGCTGCGAGCGTGCCAATTTCAAAATACGTGAGTGATATAGCACCGCCCTGATCTGCTGAGCCCTGCCTTGCCTCCTCAACAGCTGAAAATGCAGCACATAAGGCCGCATCGCTCGCCTCTTGGCCATTAACCTGAACGCGCTCGTTATAACGTAGGATATGCGGAGATGTATAGCAAGCCACGCGATATCCTGCATGCTGGTAAATTTGAGACAACATAGTGCATGTTGACCCCTTACCGTTAGTACCGGCTACCGTAATAATCTTGAATGTTGGCTTTAGCGCTAATCTATCAGCAACTTTCTTAATACGCCCCAATCCCATTTCGATGGCACTGGGGTGTAATTGCTCAATATATGTTAGCCAAGCTGATAAATCTTTGGGTGATGCCGCCTGTAAAAAGCCATTAGACATGCAAAAAGCCTTTATGCATTTAAAGTCAGCCCCAAAAAAGTAATCTCTAAATATATAGAAAAATCAAATACTAAGCGACTGCTGGCAAACGCATCAAATTAGCTAAAAGCGAAGCTAATCGATTGCGCATTTCGCGACGATCAATAATCAAATCGATTGCCCCGTGCTCCAGCAAAAACTCTGCGCGCTGGAAACCGTCCGGTAATGTCTCACGCACAGTTTGCTCAATCACTCGAGGACCAGCAAAACCAATCAATGCCTGTGGTTCAGCCACAATCACATCACCCAACATAGCAAAACTGGCAGAAACACCACCCATTGTTGGGTCAGTTAATACAGAAATATATGGCAAACCGGCTTTACTTAACTGTGTTAACGCAGCGCTGGTCTTAGCCATTTGCATAAGCGACAGTAAACCTTCTTGCATACGTGCACCACCACTGGCAGAAATACAAATAAATGCCATTTTGTTATCAATTGCAGTTTGTACGCCTCGCGCGAAACGCTCACCAACCACAGAGCCCATTGACCCACCCATGAACTTAAACTCAAAAACCGCCACTACTGCAGGAACAGACTTAATACTGCCCTGCATCACGATTAATGCATCTTTTTCATTGACAGATTTTTGTGATTCTTTGATACGTTCGGCGTAGCTTTTGCTATCTTTGAATTTTAACGGGTCGATTGGCTGCACATTGGCGCCAATTTCAAACTGACCTTCAGCATCTAGTAGTTGCGCTAAACGTGCGCGGGCACCAATACGGTTGTGGTAGCCACACTTAGGACAAACCTCTGCGTTGTCTTCTAAATCTTTACGGTAGAGTACAGATTGGCATGATGAGCACTTGCTCCAAAGCCCTTCTGGTACTGTTTTCTTATCAGCACCAACTACTCGTTGAATCTTTTGCGGTAATTTATTTAACCAACCCATTGCATATTCCTTTTAACAATTACGCAGCATCAACTGCGGCTTTTAACTCTTGCATCAATGCAGCAACATTGCCTAACAAATTATCATCGTTAGAAGCTTCAATTTCCTGCACCATACGGCTACCTACGACAACCGCATCAGCAATTGCAGCAGTAGCCTTAGCGGTAGCTGCGTCACGAATCCCAAAACCAACACCCACCGGTAGCTTAGTTTGCTCTCTAATTGAGGCTACACGTGCTGAAACTTCTACAATATCTAAATTTGCGGCGCCGGTCACACCTTTAAGCGACACATAATAAACAAAACCACTTGCCTGATTAACGATCAACTCCACACGCTTTGGCTCGGTTGTCGGTGACAAGAGAAACACAGGGTCAATATTGCGTGCGCGCAACTCTTTAACAAAATCACCACACTCTTCCGGCGGGTAGTCTACGGTGATTACGCCATCCACATCCGCAGCCTTAGCTCTATCAGCAAAGACAGTAGCACCAATCGCCTCAATTGGGTTGGCATAGCCCATCAAGATAATCGGGGTTGTTTGGTTGGTTTGGCGAAATTCTTTGACCATATCCAACACCGCGGTTAAACCCACTTTATGCACTAATGCCCGCTCACTCGCACGCTGAATCACAGGGCCATCCGCCATCGGGTCTGAGAAAGGCACACCTAGCTCAATCATATCCGCACCATTTTTAACTAAGGTGTGCATTAAATTAACAGTGTGCTTAGGATGCGGATCCCCTGCTGTAATATAAGGGATCAAGGCGGTTTTACCTTGCTGTTTCAATGTAGCAAAAGTTGTTTGAATTCGTGACATAGTGAGCTTAATGTTGTACTAATTAGTAATTTTAAGATCAGGATTCAGTGAGTACTGGGTAAACTGCAACATAGCCCTGCATGGGCAACTTTTAGCGCAATACCCACTAAAATCTGTAACCTTAACGTTATATTTATAAAGTGATATTTGCTAGTTTAGCAACGGTATTAATGTCCTTATCACCGCGGCCCGACAAGTTAACCAAAACAATCTGATCTTTATCCATGGTTTTAGCCAGCTTTTGCCCATAAGCTAGTGCATGGCTTGACTCTAATGCAGGAATAATCCCTTCAGTACGGCATAGGTTATGGAATGCTGCCATGGCTTCATCATCAGTAATCGCGACATACTCTGCGCGCTTAATATCTTTCAACCAAGCATGCTCAGGGCCTACACCAGGGTAATCCAAACCAGCAGAAATAGAGTGCGTTTCGATAATTTGACCGTCAGCATCCTGCATTAAGTAAGTACGATTACCGTGCAAAACACCTACTGGGCTATTAGCAGTAAGTGGCGCGGCATGCATGCCAGTCTCAATACCGTGTCCTGCTGCTTCAACACCAATTAGTCTTACATTAGGTACATCAATATACGGGTAGAAAATACCCATGGCATTTGAACCACCGCCCACACAGGCAACAACAGCATCAGGCTGACGGCCTGCCATTTCCAGCATTTGCTCTTTGGCTTCTACACCAATCACCGCCTGGAAGTCACGTACCATCATTGGATATGGATGCGGCCCCGCTACAGTGCCGATAATATAAAAAGTATTGTGTACGTTAGTCACCCAATCACGCATCGCCTCATTCAGCGCATCTTTAAGCGTTTTAGAGCCACTTTCAACCGGCACAACGGTAGCGCCTAATAACTTCATTCTGAATACGTTTGGTGCTTGACGTTTAACGTCTTCGCTTCCCATATACACCACGCACTCCAAACCCAAGCGCGCTGCAATAGTAGCCGTTGCCACACCGTGCTGCCCAGCGCCAGTTTCCGCAATCACTCTTGGTTTGCCCATGCGCTTAGCTAACAAGGCCTGGCCAATCGTATTATTAATCTTGTGCGCACCAGTATGGTTTAAATCTTCACGCTTCAAGTAAATCTGTGCGCCGCCAATTTGGTCTGATAAGCGCTTTGCATGATAGATCGGGCTTGGACGGCCGACAAAATGTTTTAAATCATATGCATACTCAGCCAAGAACTCAGGGTCATGACGATATTTCTCGTACATCACACGCAACTCTTCAAGCGCTTCCACTAAAGTTTCTGCGACAAAAGTACCACCGAACTGACCAAAATGCCCACGTGCATCCGGCATATCATAAAGCTGCATATTCAATCTCCACTTAAACTCACTGCGTTCTATCTAAATTAAAAATAGGTTTAAATTACAAATAGACTTGTTGCATAAATGCAGCAATTTTTGCTACATCTTTAATTCCTTTAGATGCTTCTACACCACCGCTTACATCGACCGCATAAGGCTTGACCTGCTTAATTGCCAACGCCACATTTTCAACGGTTAAACCACCTGCCAATACAACCGGCTTGTTTAAATCAGGCGGGATTAACCCCCAATCAAACACATGACCAGTACCGCCAGCCACACCTTCGGTATAGGTGTCCAACAACAATGCTCTGGATGCAGAATAATCTTTCGCATATTGTACCAAATTTGTGTCTGACTTAACGCGAACTGCCTTGATAAAAGGTAAGCCATACTGCGCACACTGCTCTGGAGTTTCGTCTCCATGAAACTGGAGCAGATCTAGCTGTACGCGTGAGGTCACCTCTTTAACAAAGCGCTCTTCGGCATTCACAAACAAGCCAACCACGCTTACAAAAGCCGGCATTTGTTTTGCAATAGTAGCTGCTTGCTCTATGGAAACAGCGCGGGGACTAGGTGCATAGAAAACTAAACCAATGGCATCAGCCCCCTGCGCTACCGCAGTTAAGGCATCTTCCACTCTGGTAATCCCACAGATTTTTACTCTGACTCTCAAAACCATATCCTTGAATTGCTTAGCTAAAAGCTTCTGTGCTTTATTTCAGCATAAAATAGAGGTACAGCATTGTAACGCTAAACCAACAATTTCAAACCAGGCTGTATATTTTTAGGTAGTCCCCACTTTGCATCATATCCAACATCAGTTAAATATAATCCATTTGGCGAAAACGTAGGCGGCGATAAGGTGCGGTCTTTATTTTGCAATAACGCTTGCATGTAAGCTGGCGGATACTTGCCCTTACCTATGTAAATTAAAGCGCCCACCATATTACGTACCTGATGTTGCAGGAAAGCATTGGCTGAAAAATTAAACAAAAAATACTGCCCAGACCTAATCACCTCAGCTTGGGATAAGTGCCTAGTGGCTGTTTTAGCCTGACACTCAGCGGCACGAAAAGCAGTAAAATCATGCTCCCCTACCAAATAGGCAGCAGCTTCCGCCATTGCCGCGTAATCTAAGGGCAAATGGAACCACCCTGCCTTATTCGCCATAAGCGCAGACGCTACTGGCGCGTTATACAACAAATACTGGTAACTCCTGCTAAAGGCAGAAAATCGGGCATGAAAGTCATCTTCCACCGCATGCGCCCACTCCACACGCACGGTTTCAGGCAGATGCGCATTTACGCCGCGCACCCAAGCTGACAAGGGGCGTTTAGCATCAGTTTCAAAATGCACAATTTGACCTAAGGCATGCACACCAGTGTCAGTCCTACCCGCGGCATGCACCCTCACAGTATGCTGAGCTACACTTTGTAGCGCAGACTCTAATGCATCCTGCACCCCGCAAGCAGACGGCTGGCTCTGCCAACCACAAAACAGCGAGCCATCATACGACACTCCCAAGGCGATTTTCACACAAACCTCATTACAATCATTACCATCAAAATAAACAATATCAGCACCATAGCAACTTTATCTGTCAAATTAAAAGGTTTTTGCTCAAAAACCACAACATCTTTAGTTGGTATAGCTGCTAACTCACGGTGAATATCATCAATATGATGAAAACTGAAACTGGCTTTAGCCTTGCTTGCAAACTCATCCACATAATTAAGTGTTAGCAACAACCGCACAGAAAACCGCTCAACATCTAAACCTAAATAACGCAACGGTTTTAGCAACACATGTAAGGCCAGCATTAACTCTGCCTTGGTAGAAGTAGCAAGCAGTACAGTGAGTGTAGCCAACGCAATGATCAACCTTGAAATTTGCAACAGCCCCAATTGCAAGCCTTCATAGCTTGGGGCGACACTGAACGGAAACCGAGGAACCAACTCACCTGGTGTGCCCAAAGCATAAATCAGAAAAATTGAGACAAAGAACCAGCGCATACGTTTTAGCGTAGTCAAAAAATCTTTGCATTGCAGCCTGAGCGCCATAATGCAGACTACAAGCAACAGTGCCATTAATTGCAGAGCACCCATCACACTGGCTGCCAATAGTAGCAAAAAGAACAATAACAACTTAACAAAGGGATGCATATTTAACAAATATTAGTCCGGGATTATATTTTCTAACAGTCAATATCTAAGCAAAAACACCCTTAGTCCAGCTTGATGCCAACAGCCTCAACGAACAAAAAGGCCGAGCATTTGCTCGGCCTTTTTGTTAAAGCGATAATTACAAACCAGCTAGCAACTGCTCAGCACGCAGTTTTTGTTGAGGCCCACCTTCTTTTAATACCTCTTCTAACAACTCACGCGCACCTTCTTTATCGTCCATATCAATGTATGCTGCAACTAAGTCTAGCTTAATATCAACATCCTGATTCTCGGACGCGCCAGATGACGGCGTTGATAACGTCAAATTATCATCTGCATTTTCTGTCAACACCTGCGCATCATCACCCAAATCTAAACTAATGGCTGAGAAATCGAAATCATTTGATGCAAGCTCATCCGACAGCTCTTTCGTATCTGCTGCTGATGTGTCTGATTCATTATCTAATGCGAAATCAAAGCTAATATCTTCAACTAGGGGCTCTGGACTCACACCATTGACAGCTGTGCTCTCGGCCTGCAATAAACTGCTGAAATCAACATCGCCAGCTTTATCTAAATCTAATGATGTATTAAATGATACATCCATCGGCGTATCAGGTATCTCAATAGCCACAGGCTCTTCAACAGTCAATTCAAACCCAGCAGTATCTGCCACGCTTGGTGCAGTTGTTAACGCTAAATCATCATTGAGTGCAACGTCATTTGAGAAATCAATATTAGGTGCTGTATCCAAGAATGATGGCACTTCAAAAGAAGCAGCATCGCTTAATGGCGCATCCGGTTCCACACTAGTTGGCTCAGCAACTGTCAATGCAGGAGTATCATCAGAACTCATTGTGAATTCTAAGATATTCTCGTCATCAGCCGCCACTACATCACTGGCATCTGCAACAACAATTTCATCAGCAAGGCTAGATACCGCCACCTTGGCAGGCTCAGGCTCAACCACACCTAAATCAAATTCAAGGCTATTATCAGCCGCTTGAACTGAACCAAAACTTTCTATGACCGCAGAGTTCGGACTCAGTTCGCTCTCCAACATGTCAGCTGTGAAAGTTTCAGCTACAGGCACATCGACGTTAACTTCAGCCACAGTGTCAGAAACATCATCTAAAGAGAAGTCCAAACCTACATCTTGCGATGAGAACAACTCACTCTCTGCCGAAGCGTTATCACTTAGCGAAGCGGAAATCACCGCAGCGCTCGCTGCTGTAACGCCTGCAGCCGCAACAACGTCAGAAAGTTGATAAAGTGGATTATCTGGCTCTAGCTTACCACCCATTTCAGCGATTTTCGCCCAAGTCGGATCATCTGCACCCAATGTGGTATATAACTCACCAGCCACAGCTTCAAACGCAGAAACATCGTTACGGCCTGCATACATTTCCAACAGTTTCAGATGCAACTCATAACGTTTAGGCTCTTTAACAATGGCATCTTTGAGTATTTCCTCCGCCTGCGCATCGCGACCATAAGCCATATAGACTTCAGCCTCGGCGATTGGGTCAACATCATTCGTATCAATCATGCTGCCATCAGCACTTTGTGCGAAATCAGTTAAAAAGGAAGTATCAGACGTACTTGAGTTACCAGTTGTATTACCAAATACGGTATTTGCGCGCAAACCACCAGAAGTTAAAATACCGCGCTCAAAACTATCTAACTCTCTTCTGCGTTTGTTACGCAGAAATAACCAGCCAGCACCCAGCACGGCTAAAGCCGAAGTACCGCCTAATAGTTTAATATCAAGCCCATCAATCAGACCTTCAAAGAATGATGGCTCTGGCGCAGGGCTCACCACAGGTGGTGGTGCTTTAACTACAGGTTTTGCTGGCAGCTCTTTTTTAGGTTCAACTTTGGCCACAGGTTCTACAGCTACTGGCTTTTCCGCAACGGGTGCAGGCGTAGTTTCTGCATTTTTCTGCAGTTCAGTCATGGTCTGATTTTTCAGCGCCAATAACTTCTGCATATCTTCAATTTGTTTTTCTAACGCGGCAGCGCGCGACAATGACTCTTTTAATGCGTTCTCACGTGCAGTAGCCTCTTCCTGCAAAGCTGCTACTTTTGCCTCAGCTTCAGCAGCACCTGATTTTTGGCTATTCACAGCGCTCTTATCACCAGCTGAAAGCTTGACCACATCTTGCACACCCGGCTTGATTGTTGCGGATTTATCTTCCGCAGAAGCTATTTTTCCTGATGCTGATTGTTTTGGTTCGTTTTCTTCTGAGGCCGCTGCAGTTTTCACGTTACCAGCGAGAGAATTACGGTATGCGTTCCAGTTGGATGCATGTACTTTTAAAGCTTGTTTTGCTTGCTTAGTGTCTATGGCGGTAAGCGTCTCAACAGAGGGGGCTTTAATGATCTGCCCAACTTTAAGTTGGTTCATATTTGCATTGGCAAAAGCAGATTTATTATTTTCGAACAAACCTACCAGCATTTGATCCAGACTGACGCCCTCAACCTGCATTTTCTGTGCTATCGCAGCCAAGGTATCGCCACGCTTGGTGGTTAACTCACCAACGCCAGCCTCTTTTTGACTAGCATCTTCGGCAGTTTCTGCACGGACACTTTTCTTTTGTGATCGCTTAACATTGCCAGCTAAAGGCTTTGCTGCACTGCTGACACTAGCGGTGCTAGCAGCATTCACATTCGGTCTGACCACTGGCGAAAAATCAGAGGCGGCATTGCTTGCCTGCTTGTATTCAGGCGGGTCGAGTAAAACTGTATACTCGCGTAACAAGCGGCCTGAAGCCCAGTCCACTTGGATCAACATATCTAGATACGGGTCATTGATGGGGGTGTTAGAACGAATTCTTAAGATTGGTGCACCCAGGTCACTTTTAGCTACATCGACTCTGATATTGCTGTGGATGCCTAAACGTGTAATCCCCTGCACGTTATAAGCTTCTTCTGAGGCGATAGCCGCGGTCAAGGTAGAAAGTTCTTCTGGCGTAACAGATAGAAGCTCAACCTCTGCTTTTAATGGCTCACCCAGACCTGAATTAACATTTAGCTTCCCCAAGCCTGCTGTGTAGCCAACGATTGGCATAAATGCCATACAGACCGCTAACGAAATTTGCTTTATTTTTGATTTACGCACATCGCTACCTTTAAACGTACTAAATATTTGCAATATGAAAATAACATCAAATAGTTAGGTATGCAAGCTCATAATGCACATTATATTTGGCCGCAATCTGGCAGCGATATTTCGTCAGGTATTTTTACAATCCAGATTTGCTCTGGATTGATTTATTTTTCTATTAAAATCCGCAACATACGACGCAATGGTTCAGCAGCGCCCCACAGCAATTGGTCACCTACAGTAAACGCTGACAGATAGTCATTACCCATATTAAGTTTACGCAACCTACCCACTGGGGTGATTAGCGTACCAGTTACCGCTGCAGGCGTTAACTCTCGCATGCTTACTTCACGCTCATTAGGCACCACTTTTGCCCATTGATTAGCCTCTGCCAACATTTGGCTGATTTCATCCAGTGGCACGTCCTTTTTAAGCTTGATGGTCAAGGCTTGGCTATGGCAACGCATAGCACCAATACGTACGCACAAGCCATCAATCAGTACAGGATTAGCTTCACGACCTAGAATTTTATTAGTCTCTACGCCACCTTTCCACTCCTCCTTACTTTGACCATTACCTAGGTCTTTATCAATCCAAGGGATTAAACTACCAGCTAGAGGCACGCCAAACTGTGCCGTAGGGAAATGTTCATCACGTAATGTACCAGCAACTTCCCTATCAATATCTAAAATAGCAGATGCAGGGTCTTTTAAAAAATCACTCGCTACACGGTGCGCCTCACCCATTTGATTCAACAACTCACGCATATTTTGCGCACCAGCACCTGAAGCGGCTTGATACGTCATAGACGTCGCCCACTCTACTAAATCAGCCTTAAATAAGCCATTTAACGCCATTAGCATCAATGAAACTGTACAGTTACCGCCCACCCAGTTTTTAGTACCTTTTGCATAAGCATCTTGGATAACGTTCATATTGACCGGATCAAGCACAATCACCGCATCTTTTTCCATACGCAATGTAGATGCAGCATCAATCCAGTGGCCATTCCAACCAGCAGCGCGCAACTGCGGGAATACTTCAGTCGTGTAATCACCACCTTGGCAAGACACGATTGCATCCATCGCCTTTAACGCGTTAATATCTTTAGCGTCCAGTAAAGCAGGCGTATCTTTACCTACATTCGGGCCCTTGCCGCCCACTTGTGAGGTTGTGAAAAATTGCGGCTCAATGAGTGCAAAGTCATTTTCTTCCAACATACGTTGCATCAAAACAGACCCAACCATGCCACGCCAGCCTACAAAACCTACTTTAAGCATTTTATTTTCCACTTTTAATAATTAACTGTTGCTGATAAATCAGCAGGTTATCAAATAATAAACCCTAATTACTACGAACGCCAAACCAACTGGACTTTCAAGTTAAAGCGCTGCAACCACAGCATCACCCATTGCATTACAGCCCACTTTATTTGAACCCTCAGTCCAAATGTCAGCAGTTCTGTAACCTTGTGCCAGTGCTTTTTTCACTGCGTTTTCTACGCGTTGCGCATTTGCTTCATCGTTAAATGTGTAGCGCAGCATCATTGCAACTGAAAGTATAGTCGCCAATGGGTTAGCAATGTCTTTACCTGCGATATCAGGCGCTGAACCGTGGCTAGGTTCATACATACCTTTGTTGTTTTCATCTAAAGAGGCGGAAGGCAACATACCGATAGAACCGGTAAGCATAGATGCCTCATCTGACAAGATATCACCAAAAATATTACCGGTGACCATGACATCAAACTGCTTAGGTGCGCGAATCAATTGCATTGCTGCGTTATCTACATACATGTGACTAAGTTCAACTTCTGGGTACTCTGCAGACAACTCAATCATCACCTGACGCCATAATTCAGTCGCTTCTAATACGTTAGCTTTATCTACTGAACACACTTTTTTATTACGCTTCATTGCGATATCAAACGCTACTCGGCCAATACGACGAATCTCAGATTCGTTGTAGCGCATGGTGTTAATGCCCTCGCGCTCGCCATTTTCCAACTTAGAAATGCCGCGTGGCTGACCAAAGTAAATATCGCCTGTTAACTCACGCACAATCATGATATCTAAACCAGAAACCACCTCAGGCTTTAATGTAGATGCTGAAGCAAGCTCAGGGTACAGCAATGCTGGACGCAAGTTAGCAAATAAATTAAGCTCTTTACGAATACGCAATAAGCCGCGCTCCGGACGCAAATGACGCTCTAATTTGTCATACTTCCAATCACCAACAGCACCTAACAACACCGCATCAGCTTCTTTAGCCAACTTTAACGTTGCATCCGGCAACGGATCACCAGCAGCTTCGTAACCGGCACCGCCAATTGGTGCTTCAGTCATGCTGATATCTAAATCAAGCGCCTTTAATACTTTAACGGCTTGTGCAACGATTTCTGGACCAATACCATCGCCTGGCAATACTGCTATTTTCATGAAAAGACTTTCTTTAACTTAATGTTATCTATACTAAAATTTTAACTGAACCGATTGTGTTTGCATTGAGATAGCTATGATGTGCCGCAACTTTAAGGCAATCTTAGTGACAGTTAGCTACAAGACAACAACCTCAATTACTACGCTTAGTTAAAAAGCCAAGGTTGAGATTGTTGATGCTTAAGTTCAAACGCTTTAATTTTATCCTGATGCTGCATTGTTAAACCGATGTCATCTAGGCCGTTTAACAAGCAATGCTTGCGGAAAGCATCTACTTCAAAAGCATAAGATTCACCGGTAGGCGTTGTAATTGTCTGTGCCTCTAAATTCACATCAAGCTTATATCCTGGATTAACCGCAACCTGATTAAATAGCACATCAATAATGTCCGCACTTAACACGATGGGTAACATGCCATTTTTGAAGCAGTTATTAAAGAAGATATCAGCAAAACTTGAAGCGATAATAACTTTAAAACCGTAGTCTTCCAGCGCCCATGGCGCATGCTCACGACTGGAACCGCAGCCAAAATTTTCACGGGTTAACAACACGCTCGCGCCTTGATAGCGGGATTGATTCAACACAAAATCAGGATTCAATGGACGCTTACTATTATCCATACCTGGCTCGCCTTGATCTAAATAACGCCACTCATCAAAAGCGTTTGGACCAAAACCACTGCGTTTGATCGATTTCAAAAACTGCTTAGGAATAATCGCATCCGTATCCACATTAGCGCGGTCTAACGGTGCTACTAATCCATTCAATTGCGTAAAAGCTTGCATGATATTTTCTTAAAATTTAGTTAATAATCTGGCCAAATGCTTTAACGCCCCATCTACTCAATGGAACGCTAATTGACCAGGTATTGTTTAGTTTGCTGACTTCTGAATAGCTTCGCCACCTTTTTCCAGATCTTTACCAATACCTGCTACGGTATTACAAGCTGACAACACGGCTGCGATCATGACAAGAAAGAAGAACTTTTTCATTTATATATCCCTTTAAAATTTAACTTAAATCTCTTACGTCGACAAAATGACCGGCAACCGCTGCTGCTGCTGCCATTTCAGGGCTAACCAAATGCGTACGACCGCCTTGCCCTTGACGCCCCTCAAAATTACGATTGCTTGTTGATGCACAGCGTTCACCAGGTGCTAAACGATCCGCATTCATGGCTAAACACATTGAACAACCCGGCTCGCGCCACTCAAAACCAGCTTCAGTAAAAATCTTATCCAAGCCTTCTTGCTCAGCTTGTGCTTTAACTAAGCCTGAGCCAGGGACAACCAATGCCAGCTTCACATTAGGTGCAATATGCTTGCCTTTGGCAATTGCTGCAGCTGCACGTAAATCTTCAATACGTGAGTTGGTGCAAGAGCCGATAAACACTTTATCAATACTAATTTGATTAATTGGCGTGTTAGGCGTTAACCCCATGTAAGCATAGGCACGCTCCCAGTCACCGCGTTGCACGTCGTTTTTAGCTAAATCTAAACTTGGCACTTTACCGTCGACGCCCACCACCATCTCTGGTGAAGTACCCCAAGTGACCTGAGGCTGAATATCTTTTGCATCCAAAGTAACGGTCGCATCAAACTGTGCACCTTCATCGCTATGCAAAGTATTCCAGTACACCACCGCAGCATCCCATTGCTCAGCTTTTGGTGCAAACGGACGGCCTTTAACGTAGTTGATTGTGGTGTCATCCACGGCCACCATACCAGCACGCGCACCCGCTTCAATCGCCATATTGCACAAAGTCATGCGACCTTCCATGCTCATATTGCGTATCACTGACCCTGCAAACTCAATCGCGTAGCCATTACCACCCGCCGTTCCGGTTTTACCAATAATCGCAAGCGCAACATCCTTGGCCGTTACACCTTTACCTAAAGTGCCATTGACTACCACGTGCATGGTTTTAGATTTTTTCTGTACCAAACATTGCGTCGCCATCACGTGCTCAACTTCAGAGGTGCCAATACCATGCGCCAGTGCGCCAAACGCACCGTGTGTGCTGGTATGCGAGTCACCACAAACTACAGTCATGCCTGGCAAGGTAGCACCTTGTTCAGGCCCAACCACATGCACAATACCCTGACGAGCATCCATAAATGGGAAGTAGGCTTTTGCACCAAATTCGCGAATATTGTCGCTCAAGGTTTCTATCTGCAAACGTGCCACAGGGTCTGCAATACCAGACAAGCCTTTATCCCAGCCATTGGTCGGCGTGTTGTGATCTGCCGTTGCTACGATAGAAGAAATACGCCAAGGCTTACGCCCAGCCAGACGCAGGCCTTCAAACGCCTGCGGGCTTGTCACTTCATGCACCAAATGACGGTCAATATAAATGAGCGCCGTGCCGTTTTCTTCGGTCACAACGTGGGAATCAAACAATTTGTCGTATAACGTTTTTGCCATAGTTCTCTGCTTTTAAGTACACAATAAATACTGCGCTTACTTAATCCCTAAAATTACCAAACTGCAACGGAAAATCCGTTACATTCTTTTTCACAAATGCAATCGCATCTTGCAAGATATCGCGTTTAGCCCCGTTCACACGCACGGTATCGCCCTGAATACTCGCTTGCACTTTCATGCCCGAGTCTTTAATCAACTTGGTAATACGCTTGGCCAGATCACTATCAATGCCAGCGCGGATTTTCATCTCTTGCTTGACTTTATTGCCCGATACTTTTTGGACATCTTTATGATCTAGGCGTTTAGATGAATCCGGCTCTTTCTTTTCCATCGCAGGCAACAAAATATCTTTAACCTGATCAAGCTGAAAGTCATTGTCGCCAAACAGCGTAATCACGCTATCTTTTTCGTTCAGCTCAACCTTAGCTGAGCTACCTTTAAAATCATAGCGATTGGTAATTTGTTTACCCGCGGTATCAATCGCATTCTTCAAAGCAACCATATCGACTTCTGAAGAAATATCAAATGAAGGCATACATTATCCCTAATATTATTTTCTAACCAAAGTAAGATTGATTCATTGCATGTGGCGCTCATTCATAGCCACATACAATGAATTTAAATTACTCAAAGTGGCAAACGTAATCTACTGTTTCCACTGTTTCGATATCAAATGACGAGTTACCTGGCACAGTGAACTTCTCACCTTCACTATATGTTTTCCAGCTATCTTCACCTTGCAAGCGCACTTTACACACGCCAGCATTAATTTCCATCAACTCTGGAGCAGCAGTATTAAAAGTAAGTGTGCTAGGAAAAATAACACCAATCGTGCTACGTGTTCCATTTGGGAACATAACCGTGTGACTAACGCACTTGCCATCAAAATAAACGTTAGCTTTCTTTTTAACACTGACATTATCAAATTGTGCCATTTGCTTTAGCTTTCAGAAAAAAATCAAAACACTATTATCGCAGAAAAGCCCTGCCAAACCAATAAATGACTCGCAAATGGTTACCACATGCAAGCGCTCAGCCAACCCAAAGAAAAACATCCAACTTTTTTACGGTGAGATTTACCGATGAGTCTAATCACAGACTATTTGATAAAGCTCTGGAGCCTTAGGTTCACGATAACTTGCACCTAAGTTAACCATTGAGGTTTTTAATGCCTAGGCTAGGATGTCCGCAATATTATCCAACTCAGCTTTAAGTGCCATCCTATCCTGCTTGAGCGTTTCTAATGGCAATGCAAAAAAGGCTTCAATACGTGCACGTAAAATTCTGTAGGCCTTTATAAAAGCAGCATCAATTTCTTCGTAGGTACCAACCGCGTGCGCAGGGTCTTCCACCCCCCAATGGGTACGAAGCACCGCGCCTAAATAAGCAGGGCAAGTTTCACCCGCAGCACTACCACATACCGTAATTACTATATCGGGTATAGCAGGCAAATCTTCCCAAGATTTACTAAAATAACCTGCTGTGGAAATACCTTCACGCGCTAACAGGGCCAGTGATCGTGGATGCACGTACCCAGCAGGTTTGCTGCCAGCGCTCATCGCATGCCAACCGGTTGGCGCTAAGTGATTAAAAGTAGCTTCACCCAATATTGAGCGACATGAATTACCTGTACATAAAAACAACACATTCATTTAAATGATTCCCGGTCTATAAAGAAAATTTACGGAATTAGTTAGACTCATACCAATGACGACTACGATTAACAATACGCACTACAGAGAGCATGACCGGCACTTCAATCAGCACGCCAACAACAGTCGCAAGCGCTGCGCCTGAATTAAAACCAAACAGTGCAATTGCAGTAGCAACAGCCAACTCAAAAAAGTTAGATGCACCAATCAACGCAGAAGGTCCAGCTACACAATGCGCCACTTTAAGCTTTTTGTTCAACCAGTATGCGAGCATTGAGTTAAAGTAAACTTGAATAATAATAGGCACAGCCAGCAAAGCAATGACCAAAGGCTGACGCAGTATTTGCTGCCCCTGAAAACCAAACAACAGCACCAAAGTAACAAGCAATGCAATTAATGAAACAGGATGCAATTGCTTAAGTACCAAGGCTAAAGAATCCGCTCCTTTTGCCAATAAATGTTTACGCATCCACTGACTAATAAAAACTGGCACCAAAATAAATAGCACTACAGACAGAAACAAGGTTCCCCATGGAATGCTAATGCTAGACAAGCCCAGCAACAATGCCACCAAAGGCGCAAACGCAAAGAGCATGATGACATCATTAATTGCTACCTGAGATAAAGTAAACTTCGGCTCACCGTCACACAAATTACTCCAGACAAAAACCATCGCAGTGCATGGTGCCGCTGCCAGCAGTATCAACCCGGCAACATAGCTATCCAACTGCTCAACTGGCAGGTAGCCTGCAAACAAATGGCGTACAAACACCCATGCTAGCAACGCCATTGAAAACGGCTTGACCACCCAGTTAATAAACAGTGTGACGCCAATACCTTTACTATGCTGCAATACATCACGCATTGCGTAAAAATCAACTTTTAGCAGCATCGGGATAATCATCAGCCAAATCAAGCTAGCAACAACCAAATTCACTTCTGCGATTTTTATATTACCGATTGATTGAAATAACCCCGTACTAAGCTCGCCCAAACCGATGCCAACAAAGATGCACCCTAACACCCACCAAGTTAAATTACGCTCAAAAGTACCAATTTTGGGAGTAGCGGTTAAAACTTTAGATTCTTGTGTCATTGTGATTTGTTTCTACGTGATATCAATTGAACCTGCTGTATAGGGGGCGCACAACAAGCTGAAGCAGCGTTACTATCCGCATCATTAAGCACAGAGTCACTAAAAGTAGGCGCACTCTCTAATGTGTGATAAGTCTCCCAAGCAATGCCGGACGGATCTTGCACCCAATGCTTATCTGACTTTGCGTAACAGCAAGTGGAGTTTTCCTGAGTCAGCACGCCTAACTCTGCTGAATCAAACCTAGCTTTCATTTCAGATAAAGCATCATCGCTATCCACTTGAATACCGACATGATCTAAGCCAACCTTCGCGCCACGCTGACTAATCGCAAAATTTACCAAAGGATCTTCTAACATCCATTTGGCATAATCAGGTTTAACCACCGTCGGCTTCTCACCAAACAAAGTGTTATAAAAACTGATACTTTTATTAAGATCATCCACCGACACATGTAAATGCATACGTTTCATGATTGCAACTCCTTTTCATCAACACTACATGCCACATCAGGACAGCACGAAGACTGCCCTGCACAACAATTTTCTGTCAAATAGGCCAACAGCCCGTTCATGGCGTCATAATTAGCGATGTAATAAACATAGCGCCCTTCCTGGCGCGAGCTTAATAACCCTGCGCGGCTTAACTCTTTTAAATGAAAAGATAGCGTGCTCGCTGGAATTTTTAGCTGCTCACCCACCACACCTGCCGGCATGCCGCAGACCCCAGCCTGAACTAAAAGCCTAAAAATATCCAATCGCGCTTCTTGCGCAATAGATGCCAACTGAATGACTGCTAATTTATTATCCATATTTCCATATTTTCATAAACATAGAAATATTGTCAATTATTTTTTTAAACAACACGGCTAGAAATACTGACTATTAATAATCTATAAAAAAATATGCACTATTTAAAGTGAACAACGACAAATTGACGATGTAGCAATCAATATAATTTTTAGGTAAGATGCCCCAAAGATGTGTTAACGCATAGATTCAACTACACAGGAAGCTCAATGACTTGAAAACTCCTAGCCTCCCACAGAATGAAGTTAACCGACTTGAGCTTCTCAAAAGTCTCAAGATTCTCGACTCCTTGCCAGAGCAAAGCTTTGATGAACTCACTAGCCTTGCATCAGAAATCTGCAAAACACCGATTGCTATTATTACGCTTCTTGATGAGACCCGCCAATGGTTCAAGAGCAAGGTTGGCTTAACTGCCACAGAAACACCGAGAGATATCTCATTTTGCGGACACGCCATTCTTGGAGATGGCATATTTGAAATCCCCAACGCCTTGAATGATGATCGGTTTAACGACAACCCTTTAGTCACTGGCGACCCTAACATACGTTTTTATGCTGGCATCCCGCTCATCAGCAGTAACAATTACGCACTTGGAACACTCTGCGTCATTGACCGCAAGGCTCGGGAGCTCTCTGTAGAGCAACGCAACGCACTTAAAAAACTGGGCAATTTAGTAGAAACACTAATCGACACACGTATCCAATCCAGAAAACTGGAAGAAATGAGTGTAGCGCTATTTGATAAAACAGCCTTTCTAAATACACTATTATCCAGTGCGGGCGCATCCATCATATCAACCGACCTTAATGGCTTAATCACCAGCTTTAATCGTGGTGCGGAAAACATGCTGGGATATAAAGCAGAAGAATTAATCGGCTTAAAATCACCTGCTATATTTCATGATGCCAATGAAATGCATCAACGTGCTAATGAACTGAGCAGGATTTTAAATAAACCGATAGAAACCAGTTTCTACGTCTTTATATCGCAAGCATTACAAAGAAAATCAGAAACTCGTGAATGGACATACATTCGCAAAGATGGCACCTCACTACCTGTCAGCCTCACTGTCACCCCTATGTACGACAACATGGATGCATTGTTTGGCTACCTTGGCATTGCACATGACATCAGTTTGCGCAAACAGGCAGAACAAGCAACCAACTACATGGCTGATATATTGGAGCGTACCGGAGAGCTAGCCAAAGTAGGTGGATGGGAGTTAGATATTGCCAGCATGCAGATTAAGCACTGGTCTACAGAGGTCTTCCGCATCCATGAGTTGGATCCGCCACAGCTACCTTCAGTAGAACAAGCGATATCGTTTTATCCGCCAGAATCCAGACGCGAACTGGAAGCTACGATTGAACATGCAATCCAGACAGGTAAGCCATGGGATATGGAGCTACCGCTCACCACAGCTAAAGGCCATCACATTTGGGTGCGGACCCAAGGTTCAGTCGTCATGAGCGATGGCAAGGCCGTTAGTCTGATTGGCGCATTTCAAGATATTACCGCGCAAAAAACAGTTGCAAATGCATTAAAAGCGCGGGAAAAAAGCTTTAACGACATCATTGAGTACGCCCCTATTGGCATGGCTATCGTGTCACTTGAAGGTAGGTTCACCCGAGTCAATCAAGCACTGTGTAACATCGTTGGTTACAGTAGTGAGGAGCTGATGCAGCTCACCTTTCAGGAAATCACTTTCCCGGATGATTTAGAAGCTGACTTAGAACGCGTGAGCCAGCTCATTGAAGATAAAATCAATACATATCAAATAGAAAAACGTTACATCCATAAAGATAAAAGAATCGTATGGGTTCAGTTATCTGTGAGCATTTCTAGAGATGAGGACCGCACGCCTAAATACTTAATTGCTCAAATTGAAGACATTACCGAACGAAAATACCAGCATGAAGAGGCAGAGCAATTTGCATATCACGACGCGCTGACTAATTTGCCCAATCGCAGAATGTTACTAAGCAGATTACACCAGGCATTAATGCAAAACGAGCGCTTTGATCGAGCAATGGCGTTACTGTTCCTTGATTTAGATCACTTTAAGAATATTAATGACTCATTAGGCCATGATGTAGGAGATCTGCTGCTCAAAGAAGTAGCCAATCGACTGTTAAAATGCGTGCGTTCTATTGACACTGTTTCAAGACACGGTGGTGATGAGTTTGTGATTATTCTTTCAGAAATCTCACACGTTGAAGATGCAGAGCTAGTGGCTCAAAAAATCATCGCAAGCTTTAAACAACCGATTCTGGCGAACGGACATGAAATTAACATGAGCACTAGCATTGGAATTGCAGTGAGTGTGCACGAAAAGCCAACGAAAGCAGATGAATTAATGAAGCACGCGGATAAAGCTATGTATGAGGCTAAAGGCGCTGGTAGAAACAGATATTGTTTTCACGCTTAAATTAATTCCCAACTAGCCAGCTAGCACGCCAGAAAATGGGGATGGCCCAGCCTTCGTGACAGCTTGAATTTAAATCTAACGTTTAAATCCAAAACAAAGTTGTAACAATTTGTAATTTTCGGTAATAATTAGCTCCAATATAACAAAGGGTAACAAAAACTATAATCATAGTTACCCAGAATAAGGGCTAGATGTTTCAACAGTGTGCTAATTTATTTGATACAGTTTTTGAAGACGCAAGCATTGGTATTTGCATAGTCAATTCGCAAGGTCATTTTCAGAAGGTCAATAACTATCTTTGTCAGATTTTAGGTTATTGTCAGTCAGAATTAATTAACATCTCTCTTGATGAGATTACGTCCAACCACTCATCCGATACCAAGTTAGATTTCAAGCAGCAAGTAGCTAGGTCAAGCGTCACTCAATCATCTATTCAAAATGCATATGTCCATAAAAACGGCAGTGCAGTTTTGATGGAAGTGATTATCTCTCCCATCAAAAATCTTAATGAACAACCGCCATATTTTATTGTTCACATGATTGATATTACAGCGCGTAAAACTAACGAAATTAAATTACGGGAAAGTGATGAAAAGCTTCGTACGCTATATGAACTCTCCCCATTAGGAATTGCATTAACAGACATACATGGAAACTTCGTAGACTGCAACAGCACTTTTAGTCGTATATGCGGATACAGTAAGGCAGAGTTAAAAGAAACGCCCTATTGGTCACTTACCCCAAAACATTACGAGGTGAATGAGATAACGTCTTTAAAAAACACAGGGAAATATGGACCTTATGAAAAAGAATATATTCGTAAAGATGGAACGCTAGTTCCTATTCGGCTCAATGGAGTAATGCTGACAGATTCTAAAGGTAACGATTTTATATGGTCTTTCATTAAAGACATCTCTGAACAAAAAGTCTTGCAAAAGAATCTTTGCCTCGCATTTACAGCTATTGAAAAAAGTAAAAATGCTTTTTTTTGGATTGGGTCTAACGGAGATGTGAGATTAGCAAATGATTTTGCATGCCATAGTCTTGGATATACTAAAGATGAACTGATAGGAAAGTATATTTGGGACTTTGATCCAGATTTCAGTCAAGAAATGCTTGAACCGGTCTTTAATGAAGTAAAACTAAATGGGTTAGCTACTTTCGAGTCACGTCACATTCGCAAAGATGGCTCCACTTTTTCTGTAGAGGTAACAGCTAATTACTTTACATTTGAAACAGAAGAATTAGTTTTCTGTTCAGTGCTCGACATTACATGCCGTAAACAAGCCGAACGGAGTCTTTTACTCACGCAGTTCGCCATGGACCACGCTTCTGTTGCGGTTTATCAATTGGATGCAGATAGTAGGATACTGTATGCAAACGCAGAGGCATGTCGAACTTTGGGATACTCTGCTGAAGAGTTAAGGACCATGACCGTGCCTGAAATAGATACTCTTTACAATAAAGATGAATGGCCTGGGCATTGGAGAAGTTTGAGTAATTTAAAGTCTCTATCTTTTGAAACAATCCAAAAGCGCAAGGATGGTAGCACTTTCGCGGCTGAAGTTTCAGCAAACTACATTGCATATGAGGACATGGAATATAACTTTGCGTTTGTTCGCGACATTAGTGAGCGAAAACTTATAGAGAAAGAGATTCAGTTAGCTGCCACCACATTTGAATCTCAAGAGGCGATTATCGTTACCGACGCAGAAGAGAATATATTACGCGTCAATCAGGCCTTTACTAAGATTACAGGATTTTCTTCAGAAGAGGTCGTAGGCAACAAACCCTCAATGTTTAGCTCTGGATTTCACGATGAAAAATTTTATCAGGTCATGCATGAGAAACTCAAAAACGAAGGCTTCTGGCAAGGCGAGGTTTGGGATAAACATAAAAATAATCACATATATCCAAAACTACTTTCAATCTCCGCAGTTACTGATATTTCAGGGAGTATTAGCCATTACGTAGGAAGCTTTCTCGACATAAGCGAACGCAAGAAAGCTGAGGATGAGATTTACAATCTGGCTTATTATGACTCACTTTCAAAACTTCCTAATCGACGCTTAATGATTGATAGGCTGGACCACGCTTTGGCAGCAAGCTCACGCAGCGGCCAACACGGTGGATTGCTATATCTGGATATCGACAACTTCAAACATCTAAACGATACCAAGGGACATCATTACGGAGACCTACTTGTAACTCAAATCGCAGATAGATTACAGGCTTGTTTGCGTGATTGCGACACTGTTGCTCGTTTTGGCGGCGATGAGTTTATTGTCATGATAGAAAATCTCGGCGAGATACCCGATTTGACTGCGTCTCATATACAAAGAGTGTGCGACAAAATAGTCGAAGCTTTTAATGCACCATTTTTGCTAGAAGATTTTGAATATTACACATCAGCAAGCGTTGGGATGACCATGTTTAATGGTAGAGACAGCGACCGTAAAGAGTTGCTTACTCAGGCTGATATGGCGATGTATGAGGCCAAAAAATCTGGCCGAAATACACAGAAGTTTTTTGATCCAGTAATGCAGCAAACACTGGATGCACGCGTTGCGCTAGAGCACTCATTACTTAAGGCATTGCCAAATAATGAATTTAAACTTTATTACCAGCTTCAGGTAGATCATGATGCCCGTCCGATTGGCGTAGAGGCATTAATACGCTGGATGCATCCGGAACGTGGGCTCGTTCCACCTATGGAGTTCATCCCTCTTGCAGAAGAGATTCGTCTGATTGTGCCAATTGGGAAATGGGTACTTGAAACCGCATGCGCCCAGCTCAAAGCTTGGGAAAGTACAGATATTGCGAATGCTTTATCTATAGCAATCAATGTCAGTGCCTATCATTTTCAGCAGAGTAACTTTGTAGATGAAGTGAGAACCATTACGAATCATTATGGAGTTTCTCCCAATAAACTTAAATTGGAACTCACCGAAAGTATAGTGCTTGGAGATTTGCAGGACGCAATTGTTAAAATGGAACAGTTGAAAGCGCTTGGGTTTATTCTATCCATGGATGACTTTGGTACTGGGTACTCTTCTTTAAGTTACTTAAGAAGGCTACCTTTTAATCAACTAAAGATGGATCGCAGTTTTATCATGAACGCACTTGAAAATGCTAATGATAGCTTTCTAATTCAGATGGTGACATCAATGGCTGAACAATTTGGTATGGATGTAATTGCTGAAGGCGTTGAGACAGAGCAGCAACAGCAACATTTAATAAAACTTGGCTGCAAAGCGTTCCAAGGTTACTTTTTTGGCAGGCCAATGCCGATTAATGAATTGGAAGCAGTATTAAAAAGAAGTAATTAACCAAAGGCTCTTTTGAGAACTACCTAATACTTATACATTTTGGAACTCACGCGCTAATAAGCCAGAGCTGTGCGTAGCATCCTGATGCATACCACGCACAGTAGCTAATCACGTTAAGCCGTGGCTCGCAGCGTTTTGGCGGCTGCAACCATGTTAGTCAATGCAGGCAACACCTCTGACCATTGCCGAGTTTTCAGACCGCAATCCGGGTTAACCCATAAACGTTCAGCAGGCACACGCTCGGCAGCTTTCTTCATTAATTGAACAATCTGCTCTTGCGTCGGAATATTAGGCGAGTGAATATCGTACACACCAGGCCCAATCTCATTTGGGTAGTTGAAGTTGTCAAAAGCATCTAATAACTCCATATCGGAACGTGAAGTCTCTATCGTAATGACATCCGCGTCCATATCCGCAATCGCCGCAATAATGTCGTTGAACTCGGAATAACACATATGCGTATGAATCTGTGTTTCATCCTGCACGCCGTTGGCAGTAATACGGAATGATTCCACCGCCCAATTCAGGTACTCTTTCCACTGTGATCTACGTAGTGGCAGACCTTCACGTAAAGCCGCTTCATCAATCTGAATCACGTTGATACCTGCTTGTTCTAAATCCAGCACCTCCTCTCGAATCGCCAACGCCAACTGGTAGCAACTCACTGCACGTGGTTGATCATCACGCACAAAAGACCAGTTAAGGATAGTTACCGGGCCAGTCAACATGCCTTTCATGGGCTTGCTAGTCAATGATTGGGCATATTTAATCCACCCTACCGTCATGGCTTGCGGGCGGCTAATATCACCAAACAAAATAGGCGGTTTAACACATCTTGAACCATAAGACTGCACCCAACCAAATTGACTAAATGCATAACCGCTTAATTGCTCGCCAAAGTACTCCACCATATCATTACGCTCAGCTTCACCGTGCACCAGTACATCCAGCCCAAGCGCTTCCTGCTCGCGAACACTACGCTTTATTTCTACTTTCATCGCTAGCTGATAATCAGCATAATCCAGCTCACTAGATTTAAATTGGCTGCGGGCCAAACGAATTTCCGCTGTCTGTGGAAATGAGCCGATAGTCGTTGTTGGGTACTTTGGCAAATTGAGTAATGCAGCTTGTTTACTGGCCCGCTGTGCGTATACATTCTGACGTTGACCAAGTTGTGGCGTTAGCTTACCCAATGCCTCTCTAACCGCTGGGTTATGCACACGTTGTGAATGACGGCGAGCTTCAAGTGCCGCATGATTGGTTGCCAACTGCTCCTTAACTGCCTCGCGCCCATGATTTAAGGCGACAGATAAAATGTGCAGCTCTTCTAACTTTTGCTTGGCAAACGCCAGCCAAGATTGAATCTCATCATCCAGCTGATGCTCGCTGTCCAAATCTACCGGTACGTGTAGCAAAGAGCAAGAAGGTGCAATCCATAAGCGCTCACCTAAACGCTGAGCCAATGGCTCCAGCCAGTCTAATGTAGCGGTCAGGTCAGTTTTCCAAATATTACGGCCATTTACCACACCAATAGAAAGCACTTTATGAGAAGGCAGCATACCAATCAGAGGTAATATTTCATGACGAGCATTAATAGCATCTACGTGCAGGCCTGCAACCGGAAGATTAGCAGCCAAATATTGGTTATCGGCTAATTGACCGAAATATGTTGCTAATAACAATTTGACGCGAATGCTCTTCAATTGGTGATATGCGAGATTAAATGCATGTTGCCAATCAGCATCCAGCTCAGTCACCAAAATAGGCTCATCAATCTGTACCCACTCAACCCCTTGTGCTGCTAAAGCTTCCAGCAACTCCACATACACTTGCACCAATTGAGGCAACAACGCTAATCGGTCTGAATTATCTTTAGCCTTACCAATAGCAAGATAAGTCACTGGACCAATAATTACCGGCTTGGCCTTAACATTCAGCGCTTGTGCTTCAGCCAGTTGCTCCAGCAAGTTTGTAGCATTCAGTTTAAACGTGGTAGTTGCAGTGAATTCAGGCACAATATAGTGATAATTGGTATCAAACCATTTGGTCATTTCACCAGCTGCCACACCTCCACAGCATTGTGCATGCTCATCATCAGATTGTGCTGAGCGGCCACGCGCAACACGGAAATAGTTATCTAATTGGTCACCATGGAAGCCACTTACACGCTCGGGTAAATGACCAAGCGTAAATGACATATCTAACACCTGGTCGTAAAAAGAAAAGTCGCCCACGGGCGATAAATCTAATGCTGATTGCAGGCTCCAGTGACGCTGGCGTAGATCTTTACCAAGTGCCTTCAATGTGTCACGTGTCGATTGTCCTTTCCAGTAAGACTCCAGTGCAAATTTCAGCTCTCGCTTTGCCCCTATGCGTGGAAAACCAAGATTGTGTGTAGATACCATCATAATTCCTATCATTTTGAAAGATGCTGAATTCTATAAAGAGCAATCAATGAAGTAAAATGGTAATATTTCAACAATCAATTAATTTTATTCATACATAAAATGTTAGAACGTATCCATTTAGCGATTATTCGTGAGGTTGATCGACAAGGGTCACTGACTGCGGCCGCCAACACCTTGTGCTTAACACAATCTGCATTAAGCCATTCGATCAAAAAATTAGAACAGCAGTTAGATACAGATATCTGGTTACGTGAAGGTCGCAGCTTACGCCCGACTCAAGCCGGGCAATATTTGCTGGCAGTCGCTAATCGTGTATTACCGCAGCTATCGTTAGCTGAAGAACAACTGCGACAGTTTGCCCAAGGCGAGCGTGGGACGTTACGGATTGGCATGGAATGCCATCCCTGCTACCAATGGTTACTGAAAGTGGTCTCGCCCTATTTAGAAGCATGGCCAGACGTGGATGTAGACGTTAAACAGAAGTTTCAATTTGGCGGCATAGGTGCACTGTTTGGTTATGAAATTGATATGCTGGTCACACCAGACCCGCTATATAAACCAGGACTGCATTTCGAGCCGGTGTTTGATTATGAGCAAGTATTGGTCGTTAGTCGACATCACCACTTTGCTAAGCAAAGCTATGTAGAGCCTGAGCAATTAAGCCATGAAACACTGATTACTTATCCGGTAGAGATTAATCGATTAGACATTTACAACCAGTTTCTACAGCCAGCAGGCATCCATCCTAAAAGCCACAAAACGATTGAAACAACCGACATCATGTTGCAAATGGTTGCCTCTAACCGCGGCGTTGCTGCCCTGCCGAGATGGCTCGTAGAAAAGTATGCGCATGAAATAGCCATCGCACCAGTACAGCTAGGGAAACGAGGTATTGCTAAACAAATTTTTCTAGGTGCACGAGAGGCTGATGTGAATATAGACTACTTAAAAGCATTTTTCCAAACAGCTCGGTCTGCCCCTTTTTAAGTAAACAAATCTAATCACAAACGACTAATGACTGGCTACTGCATAAACTTGGCAATACTCTGTAACTTTAGTCAACACTTCAAATTTAAGCCCGTCCATTTAAATTTTACTCATATAGAAGAGTCACCTATAAATCTGTTTGCAATTTTTAAAATATATTAATAGAATCAACTGTGTTCGGCTCCGTGCCAGGAATGAAAAATTATCCTGGCTACGAATAAAAATAAAGGAGACCTTGGATGAGATGTCCGGCGATACTACAGACCGAGTCAGAGAGACTAACTGCTTTATCGAACCATGGATTAGATGACGAAAGTCTGATTCCAAACTTGGACCCTGTTGTTCATATTGCAGCACGCATGTTCGGCATGCCGGTAGCTGCGGTCAATATGATCGGAAGCGACCATGTCTTTTTTGCGGCTCATGTTGGCGCTGGCAAATTTGATATGAGCCGCGATGTCTCTTTCTGCGCTCACACGATCAATCAACCGGACGTAATGGTTGTGCCAGATGCCTCCTTGGATGAGCGTTTTCATGATAACCCTTTAGTCACCGGCGAAATCAATCTTCGCTTCTATGCAGGTGTTCCGCTCTTTTCTCCAGAAGGATTAGCGCTAGGTGCACTTTGCATTGTAGACAATCAACCACATACAGACTTCTCTGCGAGTGATCAATTAAGACTACAAGAACTTGCCAAAATGGCATCGGACAGGCTGGAGTTACGCCGTATTGAAGTGAGCGGTAATAAATCTAGGCCAAATTTTGAAGAATATGCAGGCAACTCCACCACCCCAGTCGTGTGGTTTGACCAAACGCTTCGCATCACTGCATGGAACAATGCAGCGGCTCAATCCCATGGCTACAGCTTAGAAGAAGGCATAGGTAAACCTGTTGAGCAATTGATGCCAGAACGCTCTCGCCCCATCTTCCATGAAATCATCAACAAAGCGATAACTGCAGGATCCTTAGACGATCTGGTTATTCCATCAGAGATCAATGGCCTTCGTAAAGATGGCACACAATTCATTCTAGGTTTCTCACTATTTAGTTGGAAAGACGCTGGCGGTATTAAATTTGAGGCTGTGCTTAAAGATATTACAGCACAACGTCTTGAAGAAATTGAGCTTCACCAGCAAGCAAACATCGACCCATTAACTGGGCTGGGAAATCGTGGCAGCTTTTACCGCGCTGTAGAGTCAGCAATGATTACACCATCGCCGATGACAGTGCTGATGATTGACCTTGACGGCTTTAAGGATGTAAACGATACCCTGGGCGATGCAGCCGGAGATACCATTCTAAAAGAAGTATCAAACCGGCTGCTCAAACTAGTCGATACCGTAGGTGTTGCCGCGAGGATAGGCGGTGATGAGTTTGCTATCATGTGGCCGCACATGACTGACCCTGGCCTTGCGACACAACTAGCCGAGGCCGCCGTTGCAACCATCGCAATCCCCATCAATGTTGATGGGCAAGAAGTACGGGTAGCCGCAAGTTGTGGTATTGCAATTGCTCCTAAACAAGCGCAAGAAGCATTAGAGTTAGTCAGTAACGCAGACTTAGCCTTATTTAAAGCTAAAAGTATTGGCCGCGGGCAAGTTTTTCTTTTTGTCACGGCTTTACGTCTTGAAGCAGTTGTGCGTCGCCTTTATGCTTTGGAGCTACATCGGGCTGTCGATGATGGCGAGTTTCTGCTGTTTTATCAACCACAGGTTGATTTAATCACAGGCGAAATCACAGGTGCCGAAGCCTTGCTACGCTGGCATCACCCTGAAAGGGGCATATTATCGCCAATTGCCTTTCTACCGGCATTAGAACGCGGTACTTTAGCCGCAACTGTCGGAACATGGGTACTGGATGAAGCTTGCGCACAAGCTGCATATTGGCGTAGAAACGGCTCACCTAACCTACGCATGGGCGTTAACCTCTTCGGTGCCCAATTTCATGTCGGCAACCTAGTGACTGAGGTAATAGAAGCATTAGAACGGCACGGCTTGCCACCAGAAGCACTAGAGTTGGAGATTACCGAAACTATCGCACCGGATAACGATGACGTCGTGCTTAACTGCCTCCATCAGCTGTACAACTATGGCGTTGGTATCGCCTTGGATGATTTTGGTACCGGCTATGCCTCATTAAGCTTACTCAAGACCTACCCATTAACGCGCATCAAGATCGACCAATCATTTGTACATGGCATGCTAGAACACGAGCAAGATGCTTCTGTGATTCGTGCCACTTTAGATATAGCACGCAGTTTTAGATTAGAAACCATTGCAGAAGGCATAGAAACAGAAAGCCAACGATACTACTTACTTGAAAAAGAATGCATGGAAGGACAAGGCTACCTGTTCGGGAAGCCTACCCCCGCAGCACAATTCTCTGCATTAATTGAGTCCAATAAACGCTCTAAAGCGTTTGCCTAAGGTAATCAACTATCTGTATATCACCAGTAAGCATCGAATAAAGTGAACAAAAGATAGCAGCATACTGCGCGCAGGCTTTTACGTGCCAACCTCCGCCACTGCAAATTAAGTTGAAGTATAGAAACTGTACCTATTTCTACCAGAAGCCTTGGACTCATACATCGCTGAATCTGCTCTCTTCATTAGCTCTCTAATAGTAGTTTTTGTATCTCCATCATGCACGGCAATACCAATACTGGTGCCAATAAACAACTCACTACCGTTCACATCAATCGGCTCGCTAAAATTATTCAGGATTTTTTCTGCGAGTAATTGGGCATCATGTGCACTAGAAACATCATTCAGTATAATCACAAACTCATCTCCCCCAAGCCGTGAAACTGTATCGCTACTACGCACACAGGATAATAGGCGTGAGGCTGCTTCTTTAAGTATGATATCGCCAGTATCATGGCCTAAAGTGTCATTAATTTGTTTGAAATGATCTAAATCTAAAAAGAACAATGCAAACTTGTGTTGATGATGTTCAGACTGAGACAAAGCTTGAGAGAGTTTCTCCATCAACATGCGGCGATTAGGCAATTTAGTCAGTGTGTCGAAATATGCATGTTGATGCACTTCATTATCACGAATCTTACGCTCACTGATATCCTCAATCTGTGCAATAAAATATTGAGGGGTTAAATTCTCATCTCTAAAAATACTGGCAGAGAGTTGAACCCACACTGGCACATTATCTTTGCGAATATATCGTTTCTCCATGCGGTAAGTATCAATTTCACCATCTAGCAGACGCTGCACATGCTCAAGATCAAGAGATAGGTCATCTGGATAAGTAATTTCCTGGAAAGTACGCCTAATCAACTCATCATTGGTATACCCAACGATATTACATAGTGTTTGGTTCACAACAGTGAATCGTCCATCCAAAGAAACGATAGCGATACCAATTGGCGCGTACTCAATAATTTCTTTAAAACTTTTTTCACTGGCACGTAAAGCGAACTCAATCTTTTTACGGTCAGAAATATCATCAAACACAACGAGAGTACCGATAATTTCATTATTTCTGAAAAATGGAACAGAGTTTACAGAAACGTATATTGGTGAGCCATTTTTATGCCAGAAAACCTCTTCCGTTGACTTATAAGGCTGTTTTGAATGAATGACATTGCTAATAAGACACTCGCGCTCTGTGTGACTAGACCCTTCAATGGGCCTGTGATGAAATAACGAATGGGCATTTTGACCTAACAACTCTGACTCACTACGCCCCAATAGGTCTTGCGCTTTAGGATTGGTGAAAGTAATCACGCCATTGATATCCGTCACATAGATTCCCTCACCAAGGGTAGAGGTGATTTCTTGAAAGCGATAAAAACTGTCCTTAAGCTCCTCAGTTTTTTGCTTAACCAAGTTCTCGATGCGAGCAGTATAGCCAGTGCCTATAAGCAGTAGCGCCCCCATTAAACCAGTACCGAACAAACCAACCGCAAGCATATTCCAGCTTTGCCATCCACGGTGCTGCTGATAGTATTGTGCAGTTGGTAAGGTATCCAGACGGTAATACCTGCCACCAAACCTGAAGTCTCTTGTATACAAGCTATCTATTTTATTATCTGCAAAGTTATTATATAAATACTTGCCAGATTCAACATCTGTTAAGCGTACATGCACGGTATGCGCAAATGGCTTGAAGAGTTCACCAAAAAAAATGTTTGCTCTTAGTACGGCTGATAACACGCCATCTTGGCTTGTACCATGTATTGGGTAAATTAACATTAAGCCAAGCTCGGTACCGTCATTAATAATCAGTCTGGTTGGCGGTGAGGCAATCGCTGCCTTCAAGCTGATGGCGCGCTGAATCGCATCCTTGCGATTGGGAAGCGAGGCTAGATCAACACCCAATATTGCGCGCGTCGACTCCTTAAGTGGCACGATATAGGTAATAGGAAAGTAAAAATCTTTGTCGCTTGAAACAACTAACTTCCTTTGCGCATCCAACTGTTTAATTTCAAAATCTTGAAATTCTTTTGAGAGCTGCTTGACATAGGACGCTCGCTCACGATGTGTTACTTTGGGCGCCCACTCTATCGCGAAGGTCATTGGGGACTCTCGCTTGATGGCACTCACAAAATGGTAAAAATCTTGCCTCGTTACTTTTTCGCTGGCCCGATAGCTAAACAAAGCGCTCGTTTGCCCGATAACGGCCTCTTGAGACTCAAATCGAACGCGCAGTTGTTCAGATATCTGGTTGGATAAAGCATCAAACTCGACCAATGACTCTTTACGCTCCCATCTGCTAACAACCACAAACGTGATAATCAGCAATGCAAACGTAATAAGCATGGGCACCGCTATGGTAAGGGAACGTTTTTTCCATATTGCTCTGGGCTTTCCTATTGCCACCAAAGTGAGCGGTAACATGACAATTAAACCCAGGGTGTCGCCTATCCACCATGATGCCCAGCTTGTAAAGAACAGAGACTTCTCAATCAAGCCTAATGAGAGTAAACCTGTTACAGAGATAGTGGCACTAATCAAACAGATGACTGGTGCTGAAATGAAAAACGTCACAACATCGACAGGACTATCTAAAGTAGTTGGGTAGTGAATCTTATGTTTTAACCACCAACCACCCAGATATGCTTGCAGGGCAGAAGCAACCGCGATCAGCAGCGCCACCTCCACATCAGTCATTTTGACCTGATGGCCAGCGCTATAACCCACTAAAATATTAAGTAGAAATGACCCTAAAAATATAGCAGGCAGCACTGTGAGCCCTGCAACAAAAACTGCCGCGATTGCAATTCCTGCTGGCGGAAATATTGCTGAGGCATAACCTGGAGGCAATGCCAACATAAGCCCTAGCTTGCCAGTAATCACATAGACAAGTATTAGCAGCAGGCTATAAACTACGGCATTCTTTTGTATTGATAGTGGGTTAATCATCAAACATATTTTCATTAAAGTTGAAATTTAAAACCATTCGTTCACCTAATTACCAACTATGTTGATGTACGAAAAAAGGAGATGTAGCGATGCTACAAGGAGACTGCACTATTACGTGAGAGGTAAAGCTTGCTCTCCGCCCTTGATTTTTTGTATGACCTTTAAAATCTCTTCACTATTTTCAACATTGTCCCTAACCACCCTTAAACTGACATCTCTAAATACATCATTCAACTTCCACTCCACCTCATTAATGGTGATGAAAAGCTCGTGATTAACTTCTTCATCAAGCTTTATTTGCTCCCACATACCCAGCTCTATACAATCTGTCAGGCCAGAAGCATAAATAGTCTGGCAGATTCTGCTTAGCCTCAAGATCAAATAGGTTGCAAGCTCTTTAAGCTTGGGATGTGACCCCTCAAGCGCCTTAAGCAGTTCAATCACTTCCTCAATGCTTCTTAATTGTGTTAGAAGATGATCCAATATGGGGTTAGTGGCTTTTACGCTCTCACGCTTTCGCAGTGAAGACAACAAGTCAATTAAGGCATTAAATTGCAGGGACGGAAAATCATGGTTCACCAGTTTCAATGTAGTAATCAAACTGCTTAAGTCATATTGTCGCCTGATCATTCCTGAAAATGCTTCAGCAACAATCAGTACCTTACCAATATCGCTACAGTGCGCTGCAGGCAAATGATTTGGATACCCTGAACCATCATTTCTTTCATGATGCTCTAATATTGCCTTATAAACACTGACAGAATAGCCCATATGCTGCCTCACCACAGAACTGCCAATGATGGGGTGCGTCATGATGCTGCGCCAATGCTCTAATGACAGGTTTTTGGTATTAGGGATGACACAATACAGTTCACCAACATCATGAAGCAGGCTTGCAATCGTTAAATCATGAGTTTTGTTAGCATCATAATGTAGCCTTTTAGCAATCTGTCTTGCAATTAGCATCACCAGCAAAGTGTGCTCAAATGCTTCCTTACTGTTATTTCTCTGAACAGTGAGTAATAGTGAAGCTAATGGCGACAACTCTAAAAACTTAACGACAGATACATCCAACTTTAACTCAGTGCTAAAGCTCAATAAAAAAGTATTATTGTTAATTAACCGCTCGGCTTCCAAGTAAATATCTTGAGCAGTTAATAGTGAGTCAGAGGAGATAGAGGTTTCTAAGGGTTTTTTAAGCACCCGATTAATCAATTTATCTTTGATGCTTGGAGTAACTTTATACCCCTTACCGAGAAGTTTATTGCCTGCTTGATCGTAGACATCTTCAGACAAATAAAACTCTGAGCTCTCAGACGCAGAGATGATATTTTCAATAATATTTAGATTTGTATCGCTAGTTTGGCTCGTCATCATCGCTATCTTGAGCTAACACCATTTATTGTTGTATCGACGCAATCCTGTTTGATTCTACCGCCAATTAATGACGGTTTCAATTGAACGATGACCAATAGCTTTGCATACACGTAAGTAAAATTTATTAGACGAAAAAAACCTGCATTTAAGCAGGTTTTATAAGCATTAAGGGAAACTGTAAAACTTAACAATTCACAAAAAACACTTTTATTTGATACTAAATTTGGTGGAGCAGGCGGGAATCGAACCCGCGTCCGCAAGCCCTCCACAGACAGTTCTACATACTTAGCCTTGTTGTTTAATTTAACGTGCAACACACCAACAGACAAGCAGTTTGCACGCGAGCTACCTAAAGGTTAATGAAGTGCTAAGTAACCCAACACAACACGTATCCCGTGTATATGACACTACGTATGGGTTACCCCAATCCACCCCACGGGAGAGATGGTGCAGCGTCCAGCCGGGATTAAGCGGCTAGAGAGTAAGTTTCGTCGTTTGCGACTATACTTTTTCTAGTGTATTTACGAGGGTACTAGTCCTCGGTATGCCCTGCACTGCTTTGCAACCCACGTCGAAACCTGGTCAGCCCCATTAAGTCTGCGACTAAAACAACAGCCACATTCTGACAGATGAAATATCCAACAGTTCAAACGTTGTAATTTCAAAAGCAGACTCAATTATACGCTTTTAAAATAGCCAACAAAACTATTTATTATGTGCGCGCATAATTCTGCCTTTTTCGCGCTCCCAATCACGCGCTTTCTCAGTGTCACGCTTATCATGCTGCTTCTTACCTTTTGCAAGGCCAATTTGCACTTTTACGCGCCCTTTAGAGAAATGCATGTCGAGCGGCACCAAGGTGTAGCCAGAACGTTCCACTTTACCTATTAATTTTGATATTTCTTCATTATGTAACAGCAACTTACGCGTTCTGATGGCATCAGGGCGAATATGCGTAGAAGCAGCACCTAGGGGCGTCACATGACACCCTATTAAATAGATCTCACCGCGCTGGATAATGACATAAGCTTCTTTAATATTGACACGGTTATCTCGTATCGCTTTTACTTCCCAGCCCTCTAAAACGATACCGGCCTCATATTTATCTTCGATAAAGTAATCAAAAAAAGCTTTTTTATTTTGTGCAATGCTCATAAAACTAAAAATTTCTTGGCGAATAGCTTAAAATCATCATTTTACTCTACTCTCTTGTTTGTTTGGTTGAACATGTTGAGTAATCAAAAGTAATTTGCTCGCGTTTGAGCCAATCAGATTTAAGGTAATGTTTAAAGGTAAGCATGGCTCATGTTAAAAAAACCGTTTTAGTCAACCACTCTGCAGGTCGCATGTTTCATTTAGTGGATGACGTTGAGCAATATCCAAAGTTTTTGCCTTGGTGCGGTGGTGTTGATTTAATTCAGCAAGACGATGCCAGTACTGTTGCAACCCTGCATATAGACTACCATGGATTACGTCAAAACTTCACAACAGAAAACCATAAGACATTCCCTCATACCATGGAAATCGAGTTAAAAAATGGGCCATTTAAGCATTTAAATGGCTCATGGAATTTTCTAACGCTGAGCGATGATGCTTGTAAAGTTGAGTTTTCACTTAACTATGAGTTTGAAAATCATTTTCTAGAAAAAATTATTGCCCCAGTATTCAACCATATTGCCAACACATTCGTAGATGGTTTTGTGAAGCGCGCCAATGCTATCTATGCAAAATAATGGAAGACTACAATGAGCCTACCAACTGAAATTACCGTAGAAGTTGCTTATGCACTACCTGATGAGCAATTAATCATTCCAATCAAAGTAGCAGATGGCGCCACCGCAGAGGACGCTATCAAAGCTTCAGGCATCATAGGTAAGTTCTCTGACATTGATTTAAACATCAACAAAATAGGTATTTTCGGAAAACTGACCAAATTAGATACAAAACTACGCCATTTAGACCGCGTAGAAATTTATCGCCCGCTCATCGCAGATCCAAAAGAAGTAAGAAAACAAAGAGCTGCTGATGGAAAAGTAATGAAAAAAGGCGGTGGTGATATATCCGCCTAAATTTAGCATCAACCAACTCAAATATGAAATGGTATTGCTCAGCAAAAAAAATGGGCGCACTTGCGCCCAAATAAACTTACAGCCTAAATCTCAATTACAGTAAGCATCGACATCTTTTTGTGAGTCAGCTTTACCGCGCGCCAAATCCTCCTCGCTAAGATACTCACGCTCACCAGCATCATTAATCTTCGAAATTCTGCCGCCCGTTGTATAAATCACTAAATTCTTTTTGGCGGCCATGCAGTTCTCTTGCTTAACCTTTAGTTCAGCCTGCTTTTGTTGGTCAGTTGCCTTTTGCACCTCTGCATCATGTGCGCGTTTTTTTGCGGCCTCATCTTGAGCCGCACCGCTTTCTTTGTTTTTTTCTGGTGTTTTATTTTTATTGGTAGCTGTTGTGATATCACCTGCAACAGGTGCTAGAGGCGGCTGCCCAGTTGGCTTCACTACACTTTTGCCATGAATAGACTCTTGTTTAATATTGGAAGGCGGCGGTACATCACTGTAACGAGTAACGCCATCTTTATCTTTCCATTTGTAAATTTCAGCACTCGCCATCAATGGTAACAGTGCTAAACATAACAGTAGCAAACGAGCTAACATAAAACATTCCCTTGATTTATAGGTTCTTAGTCATATTATTGCTAATCTAAATTACTAGCAAGTAGCACAATTAACGACTATTTGCATTTATAGTTTACAAATAAATGATTGACACACTCGCTAAGTCGATTATAAGTCTGTATAATTTCGTTTTGGGTACAAGGATTTACGCATGCGTTTATTGCAACAAGCTCTCACTTTTGATGATGTTTTACTAGTGCCGGCCTACTCTAATGTGCTGCCACGCGAAGTTTCGCTTACCACACAACTCTCACGAAACATTCGTTTAAACATCCCTCTCATCTCAGCCGCAATGGATACCGTTACAGAAGCGCCTCTAGCAATTGCATTGGCACAAGAAGGCGGCCTGGGCTTCATCCACAAAAACATGACTGCCATGAAACAGGCAGCACACGTAGCGCGTGTTAAACGCTTTGAATCTGGCGTTGTGAATGACCCGATTACAATTCAAAGCCACATGACGGTGCGTGATGTGTTAAACCTAACCAATACACACAAGATTTCTGGCATCCCTGTAGTTGACCACGGCAAGATTGTTGGCATTGTGACCAATCGCGATCTTCGCTTTGAAACAAACTTAGACCAGCCAATCAAAAACATCATGACACCTAGAGATAGGTTAGTCACGGTTAAAGAAGGTGCAGCTAAAGACGATGTGATTCGCTTACTACACCAACACCGCCTTGAGCGCGTTTTAGTTGTAGATGATGCTGATACATTAAAAGGCTTAATCACGGTTAAAGACATTCAAAAATCAACAGACCACCCTCTCGCTTGCAAAGATGCTCAGGGCAGACTACGTGTTGGTGCAGCTGTTGGCGTAGGTGACGGCACAGAAGAGCGCGTTGCAGCGCTTGCTGAAGCTGGCGTTGATGTGATTGTTGTGGATACAGCACATGGCCACTCACAAGGTGTTTTAGACCGCGTAACTTGGGTGAAAAAACACTTCCCACAAATTGATGTTATTGGTGGCAATATTGCAACTGCCAGCGCTGCACTTGCTTTAGTTGATGCAGGTGCCGACGGCGTTAAAGTAGGTATCGGTCCTGGCTCAATTTGTACTACACGTATTGTTGCTGGTGTAGGTGTTCCACAAATTAGCGCAATTGCGAATGTTGAAGAAGCGTTACGCGGCACTGGCATACCGTTCATTGCGGATGGCGGCATCAGATATTCTGGCGACATCTCAAAAGCGATTGCAGCTGGTGCTTACAGTGTAATGCTTGGCGGTATGTTTGCCGGTACTGAAGAAGCGCCTGGCGACATTGAGTTGTTCCAAGGCCGTTCATACAAGTCTTACCGCGGCATGGGTTCTATCGGTGCAATGCAAAAAGGTTCTAGCGACCGTTACTTCCAAGATAATAATGGCAATGCTGATAAACTGGTGCCAGAAGGTATTGAAGGTCGCGTACCATACAAAGGTAGCGTACTTGCAGTGATTCACCAATTGATGGGTGGCTTACGTGCATCCATGGGTTATGCGGGTTGCGCTACGATTGAAGAAATGCGATCACGTGCAGAGTTTGTACAAATTACAAGTGCTGGCATGCGTGAATCGCACGTACATGACGTACAAATTACAAAAGAAGCGCCAAACTACCGCGTTGACTAACTCAATTTAATATTATTTTTTAACATCAGAGAACACAATATCAGGGCGCACTGCCTTGACGTTGTGTTCTCTGTGCATTTTGTGACTAAACAATGACTCATTCCAAAATTTTAATCCTCGACTTTGGCTCTCAAGTTACTCAACTTATCGCTCGCCGCGTACGTGAAGCGCATGTTTATTGTGAAATCCATCCATGCGATGTCTCCGATGATTTTGTACGTAACTTTGGCGCCGATGGCATCATCCTTTCTGGTAGCCATGCAAGTGTGTATGAAGAGGAAACAGATAAAGCCCCACAAGCCGTGTTTGATCTTAATGTACCAATCTTAGGCATTTGCTACGGTATGCAAACCATGGCGCAGCAATTGGGCGGCAAAGTAGAGGCTGGTCACAAACGTGAATTTGGCTATGCTGAGGTTCGGGCACATGGGCACTCTGCCCTATTCCGCGATATTCAGGACAGCACTAATCCTGAGGGTCACGGCTTGCTTGATGTTTGGATGAGTCACGGCGACAAAGTAACGGAGTTGCCTGCTGGCTTCAAGGTGATTGCAAGTAATGCAACTACGCCAATCGCAGCCATGGCAGATGAAACCCGTAAATTCTACGCCGTGCAGTTCCACCCAGAGGTCACACATACCAAACAAGGCCAAGCCATGCTCAATCGCTTTGTGCTTGAAATATGCGGCGCTAAACCTGATTGGATTATGGGCGACTATATTGCAGAAGCCGTTGCAAAGATCAAAGCCCAAGTTGGCGATGAAGAGGTTATTTTAGGCTTATCAGGTGGTGTTGATTCTAGCGTTGCTGCGGCACTGATTCACCGCGCGATTGGTGACAAACTCACCTGCGTGTTCGTAGACCACGGTTTGCTACGCCTAAATGAAGGTGATTTGGTGATGGATATGTTTGCAGGACGCTTACATGTCAATGTCATCCGCGTAGATGCAACAAATCAATTTATGGGGCATCTAACTGGTGTGAGCGACCCTGAAGCCAAACGTAAAATCATCGGCCGCGAGTTTGTAGAAGTATTTAAAGCTGAAGCTGCCAAGCTCAAAGCTGGTACAGGCGGGCACAAAGGTGCAACATTCTTAGCACAAGGCACTATTTATCCTGACGTAATTGAATCAGGCGGTGCTAAATCTAAAAAAGCTGTGACCATTAAGAGCCACCACAATGTAGGTGGTCTGCCTGAGCAGTTGGGTCTTAAACTATTAGAGCCATTACGCGACTTATTTAAAGACGAAGTGCGCGAACTTGGTGTGGCTCTAGGCTTGCCTGCTGACATGGTTTATCGCCACCCATTCCCAGGCCCAGGTCTTGGTGTACGGATTTTAGGTGAAATCAAACAAGAGTATGCTGATTTACTGCGTCGCGCAGATGCAATTTTTATTGAAGAGCTCAGAAATACCAAAGATGAGGCAACCGGCAAAACTTGGTATGAATTAACGAGCCAAGCTTTCACGGTATTTTTACCGGTTAAATCCGTAGGCGTGATGGGCGATGGCCGCACTTATGATTACGTGGTTGCTTTGCGTGCCGTCATCACGAGCGACTTTATGACCGCGCACTGGGCAGAACTACCATATGCATTATTAGGCCGTGTTTCAAACCGCATTATCAATGAGGTTCGTGGTATTAACCGTGTTGTTTATGATGTTTCTGGCAAACCGCCAGCAACCATAGAGTGGGAATAACAGGAGGTCTGTCATTATGAGCCGCGCATTCGTTAACGAAGAAAGATTTGAACAAGCCAATGGCAAAGAGCTTGTTGAACGTCCTATTAGTGAGCACCCTAATTACGTGACACCTACCGGTGCACTTGAGCTGCAAACATTGGAAGAGTCACTAATCGCGGAACTTAATCACCTAAAACTGACTGCAGAAAACACGTTTGCAAAAGATAAAGTAGCCGAAATCGAACGTGACCTGCGTTACGTACGAGCAAGGCTGGACTCTGCAATATTGGTAGACCCCACTAAGCAGAGCCATGAAACCGTGTTATTTGGCGCAACTATTGAGGTGCAAGATGATGCTGGTGCTCAGCATACGTTTCATATTGTAGGCGAAGATGAAGCAGACGCTAGCATCAACAAGGTCAGCTGGGTTTCACCACTCGCAAAATCATTACTTGGCCAAAAGGTTGGCGATACGGTAACTTGGCAGCGCCCTGCAGGCAATATCAATTTAGAAATTCTGGACATTCACTACCAATCATGAAAGTAAGCCAAGCCATTATCGAACGACGCTCAATTAAAGCGTATGACCCGCAACACAAAATGAGTGAGGAAGAAATATCTAAACTCATGTCATTAGCAATACTATCTCCAACCGCATTTAATATCCAAAACTGGCGGTTCGTCGTAGTGACTGAACCTACACTACGTCAAAAAATTCGCAGCGTGAGCTGGAATCAGGCACAAGTGGAAGAGGCATCACTGCTTATTGTACTGACTGCGGATTTAAACGCATGGGCAAAACAGCCTGAGCGCTACTGGTCTAACGCTGCCAAGCCTGTGCAAGACTATTTAGTACCAGCTATTGGTCAATATTACGATGGTAACTCACAAGTACAACGTGATGAAGCCATGCGCTCGTGCGGAATGGCAGCCACAACCATCATGCTGGCAGCAAAAGAAATGGGCTACGACACCTGCCCAATGGACGGATTTGATTTTGATGCGGTGGCACAACTATTAAATCTGCCTGAAGACCATATCCCAGCGATGTTTGTTGTGGTTGGCAAAGCACTAAAAGAAGCCATGCCACGCGGCGGCCAACTGCCTTTGGATGAAGTGGTTATTTATAATCAATTTTAAATATTGCGTGATGCTTACTGCCGCTTGCAAGATAGTGGCTAAGCATTAGGCACATAAACGCACTATCTTTTGTAATTAATTTATTTTTAAGGTCTAAATTTTGTTAATTTCTAACAATATCACGATGCAATTCGGCGCAAAGCCACTCTTTGAAAACATCTCAGTTAAATTTGGCGACGGTAATCGCTATGGTTTAATTGGCGCTAACGGTTGCGGCAAATCAACCTATATGAAAATTCTAGCTAGAGTTCTAGAGCCTACCTCAGGCAATATCTCACTAGATAACAATGAGCGCATGGCGTTCTTGCGCCAAGATCAGTTCGCTTACGAAGATCAGCGCGTGCTAGATGTTGTAATGATGGGCCACGAACAAATGTGGAAAGCTAACGTAGAGAAAAATGCAATCTACGCAAACTTAGAAGCTACAGAAGATGATTACATGCGCGCGGCTGAACTAGAGGCTGTATTTGCTGAGTTTGACGGCTACACGGCAGAAGCTCGTGCTGGCGAGTTGTTACTGGGTGTTGGTATCCCTATTGAGCAACATAACGGCCCAATGAGCGCTGTGGCGCCAGGCTGGAAATTACGCGTATTGTTAGTCCAAGCCTTGTTTGCTAATCCAGACATTCTATTGCTGGATGAGCCGACCAACAACTTGGACATCAACACCATTCGTTGGTTAGAAGACGTACTGAATAACCGCAACTGCACCATGATTATTATTTCTCATGACCGTCACTTTTTAAACCAAGTATGTACGCATACCTGCGACATGGACTACGGTAAAATTGCTGTGTATCCAGGCAATTATGACGACTACATGGAAGCCAGCACCGCTGCACGCGCGCAGCAGGCAAAAGATAACGCAAAAGCTAAACAACAAATTGCTGATTTGCAAGACTTCGTTCGCCGCTTCTCTGCAAACGCTTCTAAAGCGAAACAAGCAACGAGCCGCGCCAAGCAGATTGATAAAATCAAAATTGAAGAATTTAAACCTTCGTCTCGTCAATATCCATTTATTCGCTTTGAATACGATGAGCGCGAAAAGCTACATCGCAATGCGGTTGAGTTGAAAAAACTGAGTCATGGTTTTGACCGCCCGCTATTCAATGATGTAGACATGATGTTTGAAGCAGGCGAAAAAGTAGCCATTATTGGTGAGAACGGTATCGGTAAAACAACGTTCTTACGCTGCTTGGCTGGTGATTTGGAGCCCAAACATGGTGAAGTAAAATGGGCAGAAAAAGCAAAAATCGGCTATTTTGCACAAGACCATGAGTACGAGTTTGAAGATGGTGATGAACTGTTCGAATGGATGAGCAAGTTTACCCAGCAAGGCGATGATGACCAAACCGTGCGCAGCATGCTTGGCCGCCTACTATTCTCTGGCGACGACACCAAAAAATCGGTAAAAGTACTTTCTGGTGGTGAAAAAGGTCGCATGTTGTACGGCAAACTAATGCTCGGAAAAACCAATGTATTGCTGATGGATGAACCAACCAACCACATGGACATGGAGTCTATCGAGGCGCTGAATACTGCACTAGACAAATACAAAGGTACCTTGTTTTTTGTAAGTCATGACCGTGAGTTTGTAAGCTCAATTGCCACGCGTATCATCGAAATTAAAGCGGATGGCATTGTAGACTTTACCGGCAACTATGAGGACTACCTGTTAAGCCAAGGTGTTGAATAACACTCTGGCCTTCGTTACCAAATTATTGAAGCAGTTAAATTGCTAAACTCATCAGTACGCCATTTGACTGCTCAAGCCTGTTTACAGGATGTGTTTGGTTACAGTTCGTTTCGTGGTGAGCAACAAGACATTGTAGAACATGTGGTTGCAGGCGGCGACGCACTAGTACTGATGCCAACTGGTGGCGGCAAATCACTGTGTTATCAGCTACCAGCGCTGTTACGCAAAGGGGTGGGGGTTGTGGTATCACCACTCATTGCGTTAATGCAGGATCAAGTGGATGCACTTAAGCAACTTGGGGTAAAAGCCGCCTTCCTAAACTCCAGCTTAAATGCCGATGCCTTTAGCGAAATTACTGCTGCGCTGCTTCGTGGTGAGTTACAAGTGTTGTATGTTGCGCCAGAGCGTTTGCTCATGCCCAATTTTCTCACCCTACTCGAACAGATTGAAGACAGTATAGGCATTGCGCTATTTGCGATTGATGAAGCGCATTGCGTTTCTCAATGGGGTCATGATTTCAGGCCAGAGTATCGCAAACTCACAGTGCTGCATGAACGTTTTCCGCGCATACCAAGAATTGCCCTCACGGCAACGGCTGATGCCCCCACCAGAGCTGAAATTATCGAACGATTAGCACTCGAAAAAGCTCGCCAATTCATCTCTAGTTTTGATCGCCCCAATATTAAATATCGCGTACTAGCTAAAGCAAATGCACGCCAGCAACTAGAGGCATTTATTGAGTCAGAACACCCCAATGACGCTGGCATCATTTACTGCCTATCACGCCGTAAAGTAGAAGAAACCGCTGAGTGGCTTAAAGCAAAAGGCTGGGATGCCTTACCTTATCATGCAGGGCTTGATGCAGACATACGCAACACCCATCAAAAGCGATTTTTACGCGAAGAAGGCGTAATTATGGTGGCTACAGTTGCCTTTGGCATGGGTATTGATAAGCCCAATGTACGCTTTGTAGCACATCTGGATTTACCCAAGAGTATGGAAGGTTATTACCAAGAAACAGGCCGCGCTGGCAGAGATGGCCTACCAGCCAATGCATGGATGACTTATGGCTTAGGGGATGTAGTCAACATGAAGCAGATGCTGGAAAATAGCGACGCGCCTGCTGAACGTCAGCATGTGGAGCGACAGAAACTGGATGCCCTGCTCGGCTTTTGCGAATCAACTGCATGCCGCCATCAAACTATCTTACGTTATTTTGGAGAGCAACACCCAGGCGATTGCGGACAATGTGATAACTGTCTCACGCCCACAGATACTTGGGACGGCACCCAGGCAGCACAAATGGCATTATCATGCGTATATCGCACCGGACAAAGATTTGGTGTAGTTCATTTAATTGACGTACTGCTAGGAAAACCAAACCCTAAAGTCACCCAGTTCAACCATCAGGAATTAAGCACTTTTGGCATAGGCAAAAGCTTATCACAAACACAATGGAGTAGCGTATTTAGGCAGTTAGTGGCTGGTGGCTACTTGGAAACTGATATGGATGCATTTGGCGGATTACGCCTCACCGAGGCCGCACGCCCAGTGCTACGCAGTGAGGTGATGATATGGCTACGCCAAGATCAGGAAGCACCAAAGCGTGTGAGTAAAGTTGAACGTAGCGCCCGCGTTAAAGAGGCTTATGCAGGCGTAGCAGATGACCCACTATGGCAAGCTCTCAAGGCAAAACGTACCGAACTGGCAAAAGAGCAAGGCGTACCACCTTACCTGATTTTTCACGACAGCACGCTGCTTGAGATTTTAAATCATCGTCCGGGAAGTCTCACTGAGATGAGCAAGATTAGCGGTATTGGCCAAGCCAAACTTACACGCTATGGCGACGCTTTTTTAGAAGTACTGGAAGGCTAGAGTAATATCGGCTGATTGATGCAGTCAATCAGCAATAAAAACGAATAAGTGATTTTAACTAATGCTAAAGTTAAACCGTCTACAGATTAACTAGCGAGAAACGTCAAGCCAATTTGAAACAAAGCGTGGATGTGAAGTAGGTGTAAAAACTATACGATTAAACCAGAACGGGAAGGTCCCTTAGATTTAGCTTGGCCATCAGGTCCATAAACTGAATTTGCATCATTATTACCCTGCAGATGATTCAGTAGCTCCTGATTACGGTTAAAGTGCTTACTAATCAATACACCATTTAACCGATTAAGCTCTTTAGCTTGAGCAAGAGACTTTTGAAAGTTAACCCAAGCAGTCGTAATCTCTTTTTTGGCTTGCTTTTCCACCCAAGCAGTCATGCCAGACTCATTAGATTGAAAACCATGCACTTGCAATAACTGATAGCGGGCTTTTGCAGCTAAATTTAAGCGCTGCAACAATAATGATTTTTCTTCCAAAATAGCTTCGATTGCGGCCACATCTGCTTTTACCAGATGCGATTGTTCACGCTCCAACAGAGCGATCAACTCGGCCACCAGCTGAGTATCTTGTGTGAAGGTAACTGGCTGGCTGGAAGATGTGTTCACCATAATCTTGTTAAGCGAAACGGCTTGTGAGTAAATCTTTTACAGTTTCAATCAGGCCTTCAGCCACTTTTTCTGAATTCACAGAAAACTGACCACCAGCGATTGCTGATTTAATTGCATCCACTTTTTCAGCATCGTACACATTACTTGCTTTTACTTTAGTTTCTAAAGTTTGTAATTTAGCTGATAGTGGTGATAACGTCACATTACCTGAAGAGCTCTCGTTTGATGGTGACTTTCCAGCTTTTTGCTTAGCATCAGTCTCAACCTTTGCAGCATTCGCTTTTTCGATACTGGCCTTATCAAGACCTAGCCCAGCAGCGTTCTTAATTGTCTCATTGATTTTCATGGCATTTCATCCTTTTTGCTAACCTGCTTAAATGCATATACACGCATCCTTAATGCAAATATCGGCATAGTTTAAGCGAACTTTAGCCTTTTACCTAAAATAAAACAATGTTTATGCATAATTAAAAACGAGCATCTCGCTACCGCTAATAATAACCAGTTAAAACACGACCTCAACTTGACCGCCTTGGCGCGCAATACCGCTAACCACCTGCCCACTAGCCACTTTAACTTGCACAACCTGACCTTCATTTGCCTTAGCCATTGCTTTACCTTCAGCAGAAACGCGGAAGCCTTTACCCGAAGAGGTAATCATCACAGTTTGCCCTTGTTGAACGACCGGTGAAACCTTGAGCATCTCTTGCCTGAGCACCGTGCCAGCACTCATTGATATATTCACAATACGCCCTTGTGCTTGCGCAACATCGGTAAAAATGCCAGCAGGCAGTTGCGTTAAATCTCCAGTCTGAAACAGCAAGTCTTCAGCTGTTACTACCCTGCCCTGCGCCAGCGGCAGCGCCGCAACCAGATATTGGGCTACAACATTAACCGTAGCCTGCGCATAGATTGTCCATGCACTGGGGGTACTACAGCGAATACCAACACTGGTTTTACCCCAAGGCCGGCTACCGGAAGGTAAAAAAACTTGAACATCCTGGCATTGTGCTAATTTCAAATTCGGATCAATGGCACCAGCCTGCACCGTAACTTTGCCAGGGTAACCGACTGTTTGCGTTTGCAAAAACTCAACCACCTTTGCATTTAATAACGATAAATCTTGCTTAGGGTATTGTTTATTTAATGCTGCTTGGTTTGTGGCCGCGTGCAATGTCTGGCCTGCACAAAACACCAAAGCAGTGAGCACCACCAGACAATTTAACAGAGCATTTCTCATGCACACTTTCAAACTTAAATTTGCAAAGAACTGCAACGGCAAATGATACTTAACATTAGGCATACTGAATTCCTATGCAGCATACAAAGATTCAACATGCATTCTACGGACGCAGCTGTCTAGCAAAACCAAGAAAAGGGCAATAAATACCCTTCTTCTTATTCAATCAAAGTGAGTGCTTAATCATTAAAATTGTTTACAAGTATGTTATCGGCAATAAAAGTATTTTCTTTTGTTTTTAGGCTTTTAATTAATTTAGATTTTATTGAAGAAAAGCCATCAACTTAAGCAGCTACCAAGGAAACAATCATGATTAATAAATTAGATGCGGCTTTAAGCTTTCACCAAAATGCACTTAGAGTGCGTGGTCAGCGTCAGGAACTGATTGCCGCAAATATTGCCAATGCAGATACGCCTAATTACAAAGCACGTGATTTAGACTTTGGCGCCGCGATGAAAAATGCAATGGCGGGCGTAGCAAACAAAGAAGCATTCAATACCAACAAAACCTCAGATAAACATCTGGATGGCATTCCCTCCAGCATTGGCGGCGGCGCAATGTTTAGACCGATTATTCAAGGCAGTGTCGACGGCAATACCGTAGACATGGATGTGGAACGCAATCAATTTGCAGATAACGCGATTCGCTACGAAGCGAGTATTATCATGATTAATGGGCAGCTCAAAAAAATGCTCGCAGCGATTCAAGGACAGTAAACACTGCGTTTAGCACCAATTTAAAGCGCACCAAGCTTAGTTAAGCAAATGGTTGATACGGTAAAAGTTTAAGGGGAAGTCGATGTCATTATTCAATGTGTTTAATATTTCTGGTTCAGCAATGAGCGCGCAAGCACAACGCTTAAACACCGTAGCCAGTAATCTTGCAAATGCAGATAGCGCAACCAGCGCCAATGGCACTCCTTATAAATCAAAACAAGTCGTTTTTAGCGCAATGCCTAGCAAATCCCCTGATGTAAGTGGCGTTAAGGTAACAAAAGTAGTTGAAGACAACTCAGCGCCCAGAATGCTGTATGACCCCAAACACCCATTAGCCAATGACAAAGGCTATGTCAGCATGCCAAATGTTAATGTTACTGAAGAAATGGTAAATATGATTTCTGCTTCACGTGCTTACCAAAACAACGTAGAAACCATGAACGCAACAAAAACGATGTTGATGAAAACGCTGACTATCGGCCAAGGTTAACCATTCAATCATTGAATAAAACTGAAGCCCCAAAAGCACATCAAACTAGGAGCCTTAAATGACAACAGTAAACACGACCAATACCGCATCACAAGCCCTGTTAGATGCTGTGAACAACAAGCAGAACGCGACAACAACATCGGTGAACGATGCTCAAGATCGCTTTATGAAGCTGCTTGTTACACAGATGAGAAACCAAGATCCGCTTAACCCAATGGACAATGCGCAAGTAACCAGCCAAATGGCGCAGCTTTCAACCGTTACTGGCATTGATAAATTAAACAACACATTGGAAACATTAATCAGCAACGTGCAACTAGGGCAGTCATACCAAGCTTCCAGCATGATAGGCCGCAGCATACTTACCCCAGGCAATACAATTCAAACAGCTGGTGAAGGTGGTTATTTTGGCGTGGAATTACCTATCGGCGCGGACAAAGTAAAGGTAAATATTAAAGACAGCGCAGGCGCCACAGTCAGAACCATTGAGTTAGGTAAACAAGATGCAGGCACAATACCGCTAACATGGGATGGCTTTAAGGATGATGGCACCGTTGCAGCAACCGGTAACTATAAGTTTGAAGTAAGCGCAACCATAGGCACCAATACAGCCGAATCTACCGCTTTAAGTTTTGCAAAAGTATTAAGCATTTCCAACTACCCAACAGGCGTTAAGCTGAATTTGAGCAACTTAATGACGGTTGACACCAGCGCAGTAAAAGAAATTTTTTAAGCTCAACACATATTTAAGTGTTAGCAAATAAATAATTTAGCTCCAAGGAGAATAGCATGAGTTTTCAACAAGGTTTAAGCGGTCTTAACGCAGCATCTAAACAGTTAGAAGTGATTGGCAACAACGTATCAAATGCAAACACTGTAGGCTTTAAACAGTCTAGAGCGGAATTTGCCGATGTTTTTGCGAACTCAATTACCGGTGGTGGCGGAAGCCAGATTGGTATTGGGACCAACTTAGCTACCGTAGCTCAGCAATTCACTCAGGGCAACATTACCTCCACTAACAACTCTTTAGATATTGCGATTAATGGCAATGGATTTTTCCGCATGTCATCAAACGGCGCTGTTACCTATACGCGTAACGGGCAGTTTCAATTAGATAAATTTGGCTATATTGTAGATTCTGCCAGCAAACGCTTGACTGGTTATGCAGCAGATACTAACGGCAACATCTTAAGCGGTGCTGCGGTTGACTTGCAAATCAATACTGCAGACATTCAACCGGTGGCAACTACTGAGATTGAAGGCACAATCAACCTTGACTCTAGAAACAACCCAATGCCTGCTCTGCCAGCATTTGATCCCGCTGACCCGACCACCTACAATAACTCAACAGCTGTTACGGTTTATGACAGTTTAGGCAACTCACATACGCTACAAAACTTCTTCCGCAAAACAGCAGCAAACACATGGGACATTTTTACGACTGTAGATGGCGCAAAAGTTCCTGCCTCAGGTGCGGCAATAGCACAGATGACTTTCACTGGCACAGGCGTATCGCCAACCATCACGCCAACAGCACCTGCAACGGGAATACCTAGCGTCACATTTACTCCTATGAACTCTGCAACACCGCCAGCTGCAAACGGTGCTGCTGCAGTCACCGCCACGATTGACTACTCCAAGAGCACACAGTTCGGCTCTGCATTTAGCATTAACGCTTTATCACAAGATGGCTTCACCTCAGGCCGCCTATCTGGCTTTAATACTTCCAGCGATGGCACTATCGTGGGTCGATACAGCAATGGTCAATCTAAAAACCTAGGCCGCGTTGTGTTGTCTAGCTTTACCAACCCAAATGGTTTGCAATCATTAGGCGGTAACGCGTGGGCAGTCAGCGCAAGCTCTGGCCCAGCATTAACAGGCGCTCCAGGCAGTGGCTTATTAGGTGTATTGCAATCATCTGCGGTAGAGGACTCTAACGTGGATTTAACTGCCGAACTTGTGAATATGATTACAGCACAACGTGTTTACCAGGCCAATGCACAGACCATTAAAACGCAGGATCAGGTCTTACAAACGCTAGTAAACCTTCGTTAATAGTTAGCAGCTAAAGGGAGCACCACAATGGATCGCATGATATACACCGCAATGACAGGTGCGAAACATATCCTAGAGAAACAGGCAACAACCAGCCACAATCTGGCCAATGCCACGTCTACTGGCTTTAAATCACAGATAGACTCGTTCCGGGCTGTGCCCGTGCTGGGAGAAGGCTTACCCACACGTGCTTTTGTGGTGGACTCAACCAGCGGCAGCGACTTTAACTCAGGTGCGATTCAATCAACTAATCGCAGCCTAGATATTGCAGTAAAAGGCGATGGCTGGCTGACGGTGCAACGTGCGGATGGCTCAGAAGCATACACACGTAACGGCTCACTAAAAACCAGCCCTAATGGCTTGCTACAAACAGCGAATGGACTCACCATCATGGGCGACGGTGGGCCAATCACTATCCCACCTGATGTAGCGGTGAGTATTGGTAAAGATGGTACCGTTTCTACAGTGAACAACCTAACGCTACCCGGCCCTTCAAATATTATTGGCCGCATCAAACTAGTTAACCCACCGCAGGCAAACTTGGTACGGGCTGACGATGGTTTATTTACCACCAAAGACGGAAAACCAGCTACGGCAGACGCAAACGTCAGCGTAGTACAAGGTGCGTTAGAAAGCAGCAACGTGAACGTAGTGGATGCCATGGTCACGATGATTAGTTTGGCTAGACAATTTGAAACGCAAATGAAATTGATTCAAACCGCTGAGAATAACGCTAATAAAGCAAGTCAACTCCTGCAATTGACTTAACAGCATATCGGTTATGATGAAATTATTGTAACAATCTATCAGTACACTTTAGGCAAAAACAGTTAACTATTGACTGTGATTAAAGGGAAATAAAATGATACGCTCACTATGGATATCTAAAACTGGTCTAGATGCTCAACAGACGCAAATGGACGTGATCTCAAACAACTTAGCCAACGTAAGCACTAATGGCTTTAAAAGATCACGCGCTGTGTTTGAAGATTTGCTCTATCAAACCATCAGACAGCCTGGTGCACAAACATCCCAACAAACACAGTTGCCTTCTGGTCTGCAATTAGGCACAGGCGTTAGACCAGTCGCTACTGAACGTATTTTTACACAAGGTAATTTGCAGCAAACCGGCAATGATAAAGACGTAGCCATCCAAGGTGCTGGTTTCTTTCAGGTTTTACTGCCAGATGGCACAACGGCTTACACAAGAGACGGCGCGTTTCAAGTGGACTTTCAAGGCCAATTGGTGACTTCTAGCGGCTTCTCTGTACAACCGCCAATTACCGTACCAACGAATGCACAAACGCTGACAATTGGCCGTGATGGCACCGTGTCAGTCACATTAGCCGGCTCTACAGCTGTGACACAAATTGGTCAATTACAACTATCAACCTTTATCAATCCGGCCGGTTTACAAGGTAACGGTGAAAATTTATACGTTGAAACGGCCGCATCTGGCACCGCCAACGCAAACACCCCAGGTACAAACGGCGCAGGTTTGCTTACACAAGGTTTTGTGGAGACATCAAACGTTAACGTAGTGGAAGAGTTGGTAAATATGATTCAAACTCAACGCGCCTACGAAATTAACAGTAAAGCAATTACGACATCTGACCAAATGTTGCAGAAACTAACACAGATGTAAGCTTAAACTGGTGATAAAATTAAGGGATAACCTAACAAACTTTAAAAAAGCATATATACAAACCAACACATACAAAGATGCATTTTTAAGGTTTTATTGTCAGAACATCAAGAGGCAATCATGCTGAATACCACGCAAGGTAAATTGCTAAATACGACAATCAAACCGGTAGTGAATACAAAAACACACCTAGTGACTGTAAACAGAAAATTTAGCCGTAGTCTAGCTGCAGTATTTGCAGCCACCCTACTCTACGGTTGCGCAGTAACGCCCACCTCTATCGTCAACCAGCCAACAACAGCAAGAGCACCATCAATCGGAAATGTCGCTAATAACAATGGTGGCATATATAACGCCGCATCGTATCGCCCGATGTTTGAAGATCACCGCCCACGCTTTATCGGCGATATTGTAACGATCAATATTACAGAAAATACTTCTGCCACCAAGGCAAATGGCAGTTCTGGCAGTAAAGAAGGCTCTGTCAGCTTTGATACCAATGCAAAACTCGGAGATAACATCCCAGTGGTTGGCGGCTTGGTATCAAGACTACCATTTGCAAAACTTGGCTCTGCGTCAGCTAGCTCTGACAACTCTTATACTGACGATGCCGCCGCTAATGCAAAAAATGTATTCAGCGGCTCATTAACCACAACAGTCGTTGATGTGTTACCAAACGGCAACTTGGTGGTGAGCGGAGAAAAACAAGTTGCGCTGGATAAAGGGACTGAGTTCATTAGGTTCTCTGGTGTAGTTAACCCAGACACGATATCCTTAGGCAATACAGTCCCTTCGACAAAAGTTGCAGATGCTCGAATAGAATATAGAACCAACACCAAAATTGATGGCGCGGCGGTTGCATCGATATTTGCTCGCTTTTTCTTAAGCGTGAGCCCATGGTAGAAATCATATGGCACAACTATCCAACATGAATGTTTCAACAATACAGACCCAGCGCTTTCAGAAAGTCGTTAAGCGCTTAATGCTGCCCTGCATCCTGCTAATCAGCTCAACGCTCTGCATGACAACAACTACCCTTGCGCATGCAGAGCGACTCAAAGACCTTGCCTCTATTCAGGGCGTGCGTACCAACCAGCTTATCGGTTATGGCTTAGTGGTTGGTTTGGATGGCACTGGTGACCAAACCGTACAAACACCATTTACAGTACAAAGCATTATCAGCATGATGCAACAAATGGGCGTAAATTTACCGCCCGGCACATCATTACAGCTTAAGAACGTAGCTGCGGTGATAGTCACCAGTAGCTTGCCTGCCTTCGCGCAACCAGGACAAAATCTAGACGTTACGGTCTCATCTATGGGTAACGCAAAAAGCCTCAGGGGCGGCACACTGCTGATGACCCCACTCAAAGGTGCAGATGGCCAAGTGTACGCAATGGCGCAAGGTAGCTTGGTTGTGGGTGGTGTTGGCGCATCGGCCAATGGTGCACAAACCCAAGTCAATCACTTGAGTGTAGGTAGAATTACTGCAGGTGCAACCGTTGAACGTGCGGTACCATCGAATATCAGCCAAAACAACACATTTAACTTAGAGTTAAAAGACTCAGACTTTTCTACAGCATCGTTAGTGGTTGACGCTGTAAATCGCCAATTTGGTCAAAATACTGCACTTGCACAAAATGGTCGCGTGATTCAAATCAACCCGCCGGCCAATTATAGCCGTGTTGCATTTTTAGCGGCTCTGGAGAGCTTAAACGTAGCGCCAGCAGCAAGCTATGCAAAAGTCATTGTCAACGCACGCACAGGTTCAGTGGTAATGAACCAGACAGTGACACTTGAAAGCTGCGCAGTATCACATGGCAATTTAACTGTTACGATTAATACAGACCCTGTAATCAGCCAGCCAGGAGCATTGGCGAGTGGCCAAACTGTTGCTACGGCGCGTTCAGAAATCGACATTAAGAAGGACCCTGGGCAAGTAGTTAAACTAGACAGCGGTGCCAATCTCTCTGATGTGGTGAAAGCGCTAAACGCTATTGGTGCAACACCACAAGACTTGCTTGCGATATTACAGGCAATGAAAGCGGCTGGCTCACTACGTGCTGAACTGGAAGTCATTTAACACCAGCAAGCCATGACCAACAACATTAACACTAATAATAGCAGCATCACCAACAAAGCAGATTTGTCGGGCAATCTTGCCATTGATGCAAACAGCCTTAACAACCTGAAACAGGCAGCAAAAGAAAACTCACCTGAAGCAATCAAGGGCGTAGCTAAGCAATTTGAAGCTATTTTCATGAACATGATGCTAAAAAGCATGCGCGATGCAACACCGCAAGATAGTTTGTTAGATAACGACCAAAGCCGCACGTTTATCAGCATGTTAGACCAGCAGCTGACGAGCAACCTCTCATCTAAAGGTCTGGGCTTAGCGGACGTGCTGGCAAGGCAATTGAGCAAAAATGGCTACGGTACAAACAGCACGCTTGAACAGGCAGTCGATAACAATACAACCGCTACAGATAAACAATCCGGACTGAATGAAAACTTAATCGGCAATCCATTTCTCAATCAAGCCCAAATTGCACTGCAACAAAATGCTAGCCGTTTAGGTCGAACCACTAAAGATGCTTCTGAGTTTAAACCACTCAATGACGACAGTAGCGCTGACAGCTTCCAACGAAAAATGGCACAACACGCCGAAGCTGCAAGCCGTGTCACTGGTATCCCTGCAAATTTAATGCTGGGTCAAGCCGCGCTAGAAAGTGGATGGGGGAAGCGTGAGCTTAGAGGTGCCGATGGCACTGCAAGTAACAACCTATTTGGCATTAAAGCGACTGGCAACTGGGGTGGTAAAGTAGTTGAAGCGGTGACTACAGAATACGTGAATGGCATTAAACAAAAGCGCATCGAGAAATTTCGCGCATATGATAGCTACGCAGACTCATTTAAAGATTTTGCTAACCTAATGCGCAATACTCCGCGCTATGAAAACGTAATGGCCAACTTGGATAACGTACAAGGCTACGCAAAAGCTATGCAAAAAGCAGGATACGCGACTGATCCAAATTATGCAGAAAAACTCACAAACGTGATTAAAAAAGTGTCATCATCATAAAAAGTAATCACCTTCCATGGCCTAAAGTTTTAACATTTGATGCCGTCATACAATATATGAAATTAGTTAAAGTGAGTCGCTACCATGGCCTCTAACATCTTAAATATCGGAAAAAGTGCACTTGCTGCGGCGCAGGTTGGCATCAGCACGACTGGTCACAATATCGCTAATGCTTCGACACCTGGCTACTCAAGACAAGTCGTTGTGCAAGCTGCGGCGCAATCACAAAACTTCGGATATGGTTTTGTTGGTCAAGGGACTGAAATTGCCTCAGTCACCAGGATTTTTAATGACATATTAGCGGCTCAAGCCGTGCGCAGTCAGTCAAATAGCTCAAGCGCTAATACTTACTTGTCACAAATGACATCTATCAACGATATGTTGTCAAACTCAACCGCTGGCCTTAACCCGGCAATGAGTGATTTTTTTGGCGCGGTACAAAAATTAAGTGCGAATCCGAGTGACATTCCTACTCGCCAGTCCATGCTGTCATATGCACAATCCCTTGCGAGTCGTTTTCAGACCACCAATAATCGCTTAAATGAAATCCGCGATAGCGTAAACACACAACTTACCTCTAGCGTAAGCCTTGTTAATACCTATGCAACACAAATTGCTGGGCTAAACGATGTCATTGAGAAAGCCGTCAGTGCAAATGGCAGCACGCCTAACGACTTAATGGACCAAAGAGATCAGCTTGTATTAGAACTAAGCAAGCAAATCAAAACTACCGTCGTGTCTCAAGGACAAGGTGGCTATAACGTATACGTAGGTAACGGCTTGCCGTTGGTTGTGGGTAAAGAAACCTTTAACATACTGACAACCCCTTCACCTACCGACCCTAGCCGCCTTGAAGTTGCATACCAATCTAACAATAAAACAACTGTTCTAGGCACCAATAGTTTACCGGGCGGCGTTATCGGCGGCTTATTGCAATTCCGCGCTGAATCCTTAGATCCAGTACAAAATCAAATAGGTCAGATTGCAGTAGTGTTGGGAGATACTTTCAACTCACAGCTGATGCAGGGTTTTGACTTAGACGGTAACCTTGGGGCAGCGCTGTTTAGCATCCCTGACCCTTTGGTCAACTCCAATGCATACAACTCAGGTCCTACCACAACGCCAGCAAATGCAACCCCAGCAGAAGTGGCTGCTAAGATAGTGGATGCTAAGGCGCTGACCACAAGCGACTACAAGCTACAATATGACGGCACTAGCTACAATGTAACAAGGTTAAGCGACAACACAACACAAAGCTTTAGCAGCCTGCCTGCGAATATAGACGGCTTAACGATTAGCCAGACTTCAGGCGCTATGTTGGCTGGTGATAACTTTTTAATCAAACCGACGCAAAATGCTGCAACCAAAATTACACTAGCAATTACAGATGCAAGAAAGCTTGCTGTTGGCGGTAGCATACTCAGCTCAACTGCCAATGTCGCCAATACTGGCTCAGCCAGCATTAGTACCCCAGTTGCTAGCAGCACATATGCATCAAGCCCGATCGCCAGTCCATTTAATCTAACTTATAATGCCGGCGCACCGAATACACTGACGGGCTTTATTGCAACAGAACCAGTGACGGTCACTTCTAACGGAACATCTGTCACCTATGCAGCAGGCGCGCCTGTAACGTTTATTAACGGCGCAACCATCACTACTGCTGGTGTAAGTTTTGTGATTTCAGGAACGCCAAGCAATGGTGACCAATTTACAATCACACCAGGCAGTGTTACTGGCCCTAGTGACAATACTAATGGCTTATTGCTAGCCAAGTTACAAAATGCTGACACCATTACCGGCAACAAGAGTTATTCAGACGCTTTCGGCCAGATGGTCAATGGCGTAGGTAATAAGACGCGAGAGCTTAATATATTAAGCGTATCAGAGGGGCAAGTGCTGGAGCAAATCAATGCCTCAGTTCAGTCTGAGTCTGGCGTGAATCTGGACGAAGAGGCAACCAATCTGATACGTTACCAGCAAGCATATCAAGCTGCAGGGAAAATGATGCAAATTGCGAGTCAACTATTTGATGTGCTATTGCAGCTTGGCACCTAGTCAATAGCTTAAGGAGTTACCATGCGAATCAGCACCAATACTATCTATCAATCCGGTATTTCAAAAATATCGAACTTGCAGTCAGAGCAAACTAAACTGATGCAACAAATATCTACTGGGCAACGCATTGCCTCACCTTCAGATGACCCTGTGGGTGCAGCAAGAGCATTAGAGATTGCACACGCTAAAAGCATCAACTCAAAATTTGCAGATACCAGACAAACCGCACAACTCAAACTCAACACGCTGGAGTCAAATCTCACCAGCGTAACAAACATGATGATTTCAATACAATCATCACTCGTTTCAGCAGGCAATGCCACCTACTCTGACTTGGAGCGAGGCTTTATTGCGGCAGATTTGAAAACAACACTAGATGGCTTGGTTGGCCTAGCAAACACAAAAGACGCTTCAGGCAATTATTTATATGCTGGGTTTCAAACTGACACAGCGCCATTTGTTGCCAATGCCACTGGCGCTGCATACGTAGGTGATAGCAATAATCAATTGCTGCAAGTGGACGCAGAGCGACAAATGGTAGTAAACGCCACAGGAGATGATGTATTTAAAGCTGGTGGTAATGATGTGTTTGCCACCCTACAGAACTTGATTACCTTATTGAATACACCGCTAACACCTGCAAACCAAGCTGCCTTTAGCACCGGTATTGCCACTGGTCTTAGTAGCATGCGACAAGGTCTAGATAATGTGCTCACAGTACGTGCCAGCATTGGCTCCAGACTGAACGAGCTAGACCAACTAGACATTTCTGGTAGTGATTTAGACTTACAATACAGCAAGTCATTATCTGAAATTCAAGACTTGGATTATGCAGCGGCGTTGTCGGATTTATCTAAAAACCAGACAATTATGGAAGCTGCACAAAAGTCATTTGTAGCAACAACTAGTTTATCTTTATTCAACTTTATTTAAGTTAAACTTAAATAGTCACTGCTCATTTAAGGCCTATGTATTAGGCTTTAAATGAGCTTCATGCTGTACCACCCTCAGCTAAAGCACTTGCCAACTCTATAGAGTAACGTCACTATTATTTATTTGTTCTCAGTATGTTTCGGCACAGCGACTTGCATCATATTCTCTGTACCTTGCTCAATAAATTTCACGATAGGCTGCAACATACTGGTCAGTGATAATGCCACCACCACAAAACCCATGCTTAACGTGATTGGGAACCCTATCCCAAACAAATTAAGCTGCGGTGCTGTTCGCGTTAATATACCTAATGCCATGTTAGTAATCAGCAAGGCGCATACAGCAGGTAATGCCAGCATTAGACCTGCACTGAAAATAGTGCTACCCCAAGACGCGATTTGCATGAAATCAATGCCCAATCCACCTAGTGTTATTGGCATGGTGATAAAGCTTTGAGCCATCGCTGTCACAATAATCAAATGCCCATCTAAACTCAGAAAAATAAGCATCGCAAGCAACACTAAAAGCTGATTCAGGGCAGTTGACTGGCCATTTGTTTGCGGATCAAAAAACTGGGCAAAACCTAAGCCCATGGTTAAGCCGATTAATTGGCCAGCTAGGTCTACTGCAGAAAATACCATGCGCATACTAAAGCCGATGGCTAGCCCGATAATCACCTGCTGAACTAGAACCAGTAAGCCATCTAGCGAGAAAACTTCGAACTTAGGTATAGCTGGAATGGTGGGAGCAATAATAATGGTGAGCAGAACACCTAAACCCAGTTTAACGCGATTAGGGATGGTACTGTGGCTATAAATCGGCACAATTGCGATAACAGCCAAAATACGGGTAAGCGGCCATAATAAATTGATGACCCACGTTTGTAGAAACTCACCACTGAATGTAATCATGATTTAAAGCGATGACTGCCTGACAGCATCAGTTGGCCATGGCCGGTATACTCGTAAATACCAAGTGCATATAGTCAACCATCGTGCTGAGCATCCATGGGCCAGCAAACATCAGTGCAACAAACACACCCACGAGTTTAGGGATGAAAGACAGGGTTTGTTCATTAATCTGGGTTGCCGCCTGAAAGATACTGACTAACAAGCCTATTGCAAGCACAGTAAGCAATATAGGCGCAGCAATCATTAATGTGATGCCCATTGCATCTCTACCTAACGTCATTACGCTTTCTGGCGTCATTAGATACTCCCTACTTTATCTATATTTTGAACCAACACGACTAATAAAAACTTTCCACTAGTGAGCCGAGTATTAACTGCCATCCGTCCACCAGTACAAATAGCATCAGCTTAAATGGCAGTGCCACAATTGCAGGAGATACCATCATCATCCCCATAGACATCAACACGCTTGCGACCACCATATCGATAATTAAAAATGGAATAAATATGGCAAAACCGATTTGAAAGGCTGTTTTTAGCTCACTAGTAACAAATGCCGGCACTAGCACTTTAAGCGGTACTTGATCAGGAGTTTCAATTTTTTCGACCTCTGCCATTTTTACAAACAAGGCAAGATCGCCCTCTCGTGTTTGTTTAAGCATAAACTCTTTAAGTGGTGCAACGCCTTTATCCATTGCCTCCTGCATTGAAATTTGATTTTCAGACAATGGCTTATAAGCATCAACATAAATCTTATCAATCACTGGTGACATCACAAAAAAGGTGAGGAATAAGGCAAGACCAATCATCACCTGATTAGGCGGGACGGATTGGGTACCCAAGGCCTGACGTAACAGCGAAAGAACAATGATAATACGTGTAAAACCTGTCATCATTAACACAATGGCGGGTAAGAATGTGAGCGATGTGAGTAGGATTAAAGTCTGTAAACTTAATGTGTAGTCTTGCCCGCCACCAGCACTTGGCGTTGCATTCACTAACGGTAAAGCATTTGCGGCTAATACTGAAAATGGTAATAACACCAAGCCTAAAAAAAACAAACCCTTTAACCAGACAGCCCAACTTTTAACCATTAGTTTTCTCAGTAAATTTACTTGCAGAATTCTTTAAAATTTTTCCAAACGATGAGGCAAGCATCTCTGTAGGGCTAGCCTGTGCAGTGGCGTCAATATTGGCACCATCGGTTTTTACGCCATTGGTAGTAACGCCTTTTTCTAAATTAGCAATGGCACTTACATGCCCGGGTGCCACCCCAACTACCAGCCATCGATCATTAACCTCAAGCACCACCACACGCTCACGCGTGCCTACACTGGCACTACCCACAACATGAATTGTGGACTGATGGTTGCCAATACCTGGCAACATGCGCTTCACAATGTACGCAACCCCCGCCATCACGCCTAATACTAATATAAGTCCTAGCATCATTTTAAGCAGACCACCAGTCGGCGAAGCATGAGCTACCGGCTCGGCCGCGTACGCTATACTTGAGACCCAATAAAGCATAGGGGTAAATGATAATTTAAACTTCATTGGATTCAGCAGTTTCTTTGGTTGGTAATTTAATAAAAGTCTATTACCGATTAATTTTTCGTATGCGTTCCGCAGGCGTAATGATATCTGTTAAACGAATACCAAATTTGTCATTCACTACAACCACCTCGCCTTGCGCAATTAAACAGCCATTTACTAACACATCCATAGGCTCACCAGCCATACCATCTAACTCAACAACTGAACCTTGAGCTAGTTGTAGCAAGTTCTTAATCGCAATTTTGGTACGTCCCAGTTCCACTGTGAGCTGTACCGGAATATCCAAAATAAAGTCGATATCGTTTTGTGTTTCGTGCAATTTATTCTTCGCTGTAAATTCTGTAAATACTTGAGCCTTCTCAGCTTTATCAGCCTGCAGTGCTGAAGCTTGCTCGTTCATTGCATCGCCCCAGTCATCTGCCGCACTCTCAGATGATGCCTGCTCTGCCATTGCCGCGCCCCAATCATCCTCAGCGATGCTGTCTGTACCGCTCTCATCCACTGGATCAGTCGCCATAAGGTTCTCCTTTAATATATTCTGTAGAGTTTGATCTCAAAAGTTTTTCAACGCGCAATGCATATTGCCCGTTAAACAATCCGTACTTACAAAGCATGACAGGCACACCATCTACTTTAGCCTCGATGGAATCCTCCATACTAATTGGGATCACATCCCCGACTTTCATATTGAGCACTTCGCCCAAACGCATATCTGTTGTGGCTAAATCTGCAACAATTTCAATTTCCGCAGCCTGTACTTGTTGAGTCATGAGCTTAACCCAACGCTTATCGGCACCAAGCACCTCACCTTGTAATGGGGAGGTTAATAAGTCACGAATAGGCTCAACCATAGAATATGGCATGCAAAAATGAATTTCACCACTTGCAGGGCCTAGCTCTACATTGAAGGTAGTGACCACAACCACCTCATTGGGCGTAGCAATGTTGGCAAACTGGGTATTCATTTCTGAACGTAAATACTCAAACTCTATGGGATATACTGGCTCCCACGATTTTGCATATGTTTCAAAAACGATAGCCAAAATACGTTGGATAATCCGCTGTTCAGTTTGGGTAAAATCTCTGCCCTCTACACGCGTGTGAAATCTACCATCACCGCCAAACATATTATCAACAACCAAAAAAACTAAGGTTGGGTCAAACACCATTAGCGCAGTACCGCGTAATGGTTTCATTTGCACAAGGTTTAGATTGGTAGGTACGACTAAATTACGAATAAAGTCACTATATTTGGTAATACGTACAGGGCCAACAGAGACTTCTACTGTTCGCCTTAAAAAGTTAAATAGCTCGATACGCACAAGACGAGCGAATCGCTCGTTAATAATCTCTAGCGTAGGCATACGCCCACGCACGATACGCTCCTGCGTGGCTAGGTTATAGTCTCGAACACCTTCGGTTTCGGAAGCGGCCTTATCGTCGTCCTGGTCTCCTCCCACACCCTTTAACAGTGCATCAACTTCGTCTTGTGATAAAAACTTATCGGCCATAATTTAAATTTAGTCTAGATTACTGAACCACAAAGGAAGTAAAAAATACGTCTAAGACCTCTTGCGGCTTAGCGTTAGGAGCAAAAGGTTTTTTAACCTCTGCAATAATTTCATTACTTAAATCCTGCTTACCTTCAACAGTAGATATCTCTGCGGCACTTTTACTGGTTAACAACAACAGTAAGCGGTTTTTAACTGCCGGCATGTGTAATTTAATTGCCTCAGCAGCTTCGGCACTGGCAACCTGCAGTGAAATGTCTACTTGCAAGAATTTCTCATCTGGATCTGGCTGTAAATTAACGGTGAATGTATCCAAAGTTAAAAAAACAGGTGCTTTTGCTGGCTCTTCTTTTTTTACTTCTTCTTTTTTTGCATGTGATTTTTGTTGGGTAAAAAACCATGTCGCACCACCGCCACCTAGCGCTAGAGCAACTGCTGCAATGATAATGATAAGCTTTTTCTTGGAGGCTGGAGCCGCTTCTTCTGGTGCTTGTACTGGATCTTGAGCCATGAACTTTTCCTTTAATTTAACTTAGGTTGCATATTATGCAATCATAGCCATATTATGGCTACATTATGCAAAAAAATTAAACTACAAGATACAGGAATTAAAGGTGAAAAAACGTTTTAGATTGTTATTTAGCTGAATACAGCGGTGATGGCAGATGTTCGCCTTAAGCAAAGGTATCAACCAACCCATCTGATACACGCACAGTCACTTTGGCATGATTGTCATTTTCTATAACGTTTGTATGCGTTTGATTTTTTGCGCCGTCAAATCGTCTGCCCTGAGGAGCCTGCTGGAACTCTTGCTGCGATTGTTGACTAGTACTTACATTGGCTTGCCCCAACTGAATACCTGACTCACTCATTTTGTCACGCAAGTGTGCCATACCACTCTCAAGCGCCTTCCTTACCTCATCATTGTCCGAGATAAATGTGGTATCTGCCTGATCGTTATGTACACTAATCACAACTTTTAATGGGCCTAAATCTGGTGGATTTAATGTAAGCGAAGCTGACTGCTGGCCGGCTCCTAGCATCCATACAACTTTTTGACTAATGGCTTGATCCCATCCGGTCTTACCTGGGTAAACATTAATGACATTCGCACTTGCCAGTTGCTGTGCCGCAACATTGTTGTTATTTTGAGAAGAGTTAGTGACTGCAGCCTGCACCTGCACCGCGTTAGGCGCTGCATCCTTTGCTAACAAATCTTTAGCCGATAAATCTTTTGCTGCATTGGCAATGGCTTTACCAAAGGTAGACTCTTCCGCAGTGGCTTTTATATCGGGCTTCGCTGTCAGTACATCCGCCAAACTTTCGCCTTGCGGCTTAGCGCTAATATCGGCAGCAGGCTGCTCTGATTGCCCCGGAGTTGATGCGGCCACATTATTAAATGCAGCCATCAGATTCTTTTGCTGCATGGCTGCATCTGTGCTGCTCAATGCAGCACCGCCACTTTCTGCCGGCGGTGATAACTGGGTACTATTTGCAACATTTTGCAAACCCTGCGCTGCGGGAATACCTAATGACGAGATCAACTCACTGACAATTGTCTCTTTATTTTCAGCGCCAGTAGGCACCGTAGCTGGTGACTGATTTTTAGCATCACCCAAGGCAACTTGGTTTGCCATATCACGCGCGGCATCAAGCTGCTTATTTAAATCGGCTAAAAAAGAAGCATCTGGCGATAAGTTGTTTGTATCTTTATTTGCCTGAACAGATTGATCGACCTCAGACGAATCTTTTGCAGATGAGCTTTGCTGCGCCGAGTTTTTTACAGATTCGGCATTTTTATCCTGCTTGGTTTGAGTCTGTGTTTGTTTAGCTTTAACCTGCTTATTTAGCTCCGCCTGAAAAGTTGCTTTAGCATTTTCTGCTGATGACTTATTTGCAGGCGAACCATTTTTGCTCGCGACATCAGCCAAATTAAGCGCTTTTGTTTGCGTGACTGGTACTGGTAATGACTGCATAATAATTCACCCATTAGATAATAATTACATATTAAACTTAAGCATCATGATTCAATTCATGGATATGAGCACTAAATCATCGCCAGTTCTACAAATTTAACGCCAAACTTAGCGCTTGGCACGCGTCATTCTTGTTGCAAACTCATCCATCAATTTTTGATCTCTTTTTTGCTCGACTTTGGCGATTCGCTTATCGGAGCGTGTAATCAACACATCATAAGACAGCTTTTTGCGCTGGCTTTCTTGCCACAATGTACGGTGCACCTTTACTTGCTGCTGCGCAATCAGCACCACATCCCTCTGCCCCGCGATAGCATGATCAAGTTTTTTAAAGAAGTTTTGGAAATTTTGATACGCCTCTGCCGTCATGCCTTTAGTAAGGTTGGCTGCCAAATTATCTTGGTAGCCTTTACGATATTCCAGCAACATATCGTACTTTCCCTGCGCCTCATCTACAGCCTTCATGGCTTTGGCTAACGCTTCCGTGGCCAACTCAACTTCTTTAGCTGCAATTTCTTCTAACATTTTCAACACGTTGCTAGATTTTGTGGTCATAAGGGGCTCCTAGTAATACTCGCTTAGGGTCATGTCTAACAATCAAGCCAATGGAACGCCATGCATTACTGCTGCTAAAAACTGCAAACTCTCTTCCCAATCAGAACGCTCCGCAACATCTTGCTGCAAAAGCCTCTCTATTAACTCATGTTTAGAAATTGCCATATCCAGTACCGCATCACTCCCTGCTTCATAAGCACCTACGTTAATTAAATCCACACTACGCGCATAACGTGAGTTTAGCTGCTTTAATTTACGGGCTAATTTCTGATGTTCAGGACTAGTAATATTATGCATTGCACGACTGATTGATTGCTCAACATCAATCGCAGGATAATGTCCACTTTCTGCCAAACTACGGCTTAATACAATATGACCATCTAAAATGGCGCGTGCAGCATCCGCAATGGGGTCTTGCTGATCATCACCTTCAGTCAGCACCGTATAAAACGCGGTAATCGATCCCTCGCCCCTGCGGCCATTGCCAGCACGCTCAACTAATGCCGGTAACTTAGCGAATACTGAAGGTGGATAACCTTTAGTAGCAGGTGGCTCACCAATCGCCAGTGCAATCTCACGCTGCGCCATTGCATATCGTGTTAGTGAGTCCATAATCAGCAATACGTTTTTACCTTCGTTACGGAAGCTTTCCGCAATGGTAGTTGCATAGCTCGCACCCTGTAAGCGCATCAAAGCTGGGGCATCCGCAGGCGCCGCCACCACCACCGAGCGAGCAAGACCTTCAGGCCCCAAAATCTGCTCAATAAACTCCTGGACCTCACGTCCACGCTCACCAATCAAGCCCACAACAATCACATCAGCCGTGGTATAGCGCGCCATCATGCCGAGCAGCACACTTTTACCAACACCAGACCCTGCAAAAAGCCCCATGCGCTGACCGCGTCCAACCGTCAACATACTATTGATGGCACGAACGCCCACATCTAGAACATCCTCTATAGGAGCACGCATTAATGGATTCATCGGTCGCGCATTTAACGCAGAACTTTGACTTGAGTTAATTTCCCCCAAATCATCTAACGGATTACCGGCACCATCTACCACTCTACCTAGCAGATCAGCACCTACCGGCAAATGCCGCGCTCTATCTGTGGCACGACGACGCGGCGGCTGATCATGATGCGGCTTGGGCAGGCTCTCGGCGATTTCCAATGCAAACACCTTTGCGCCAGGCGTAATGCCATCTACACTGCTTTGTGGCATTAACAACATACGCTCACCGTCGAAACCAACCACCTCAGCTTCCACTCGCCTGCCTTCTGCCAATGGAACATAGCAAGCACTGCCAATTGGCAATTTAATGCCTACCGCCTCCATTACAAGCCCTGTAAGCTTAACGATACGCCCAGCAATCTCCAACGGCTCAACAATACGCAGAATTTCTTTACAATCTCGAATATGGTTACGCCAACGCTGCTGATGCACATTTAAGTGCTTACTATCAGCAAGCTCTAGCACACCATCGCTCATGGCAATAACCAATCATTATTTTGTGCCAATGCCTCGGTAATTCTTTTCCACCGTGTAGCATTAGTCGCATCTACCTGATTTGCACCTGTCTCAACCAAGCAGCCACCACGCTCTATACTGCTATCTTCATGTATTTGCCAGTGATCATTGGCAATCTCGTCTGCCATATGTGCCCGCAATAAGTGCATATCATCATGGTGAACTAAAATTCTAGCTGGCCGCTGAATTTGCGGTAGATAATGAATTGCATCCAATACAACGGGCAGTAAAACTTTTTCATCTACGTTCAACTTAATCTTGAGCATGGATTTTGCAATATCCAGCGCCAAAGAAAGCACATCCTCAGCAATTTGCTCGTCAGAGCTTTCCAGCGCGTGACTAAATGCATTCATGAGCGTTAAAAACTGCTCTCTTTCAGCCTGTGCCAACTCTTTAGCCTGAGCCATCCCTGCTGCGAAGCCCTCTTGCATGCCTTTATTGTAGGCATCTTTACGAGTTGCTTCAAAAACCAACGCTATATCTGCAGCATTAGCCGACGGCACTTCCTTCTTCTTAGGCTGACCACCTGCAATCATCCCTCTGCCGCGATGATCAAGGTCTGAGAATGAAGCCATTTCCCAGCGCTCATAAGCACTCTGCTGCTCTTTAGGTATATTGCTATTAGCCATGCGAGGCTGCCTTATACATATTGATCATCGCCGCCTTTACCCGCCAACTGAATTTGCCCCTCATCGGCGAGCCTACGCACAATTTGCAGTATTTGTTTTTGCTGCGCCTCAACCTCTGAAAGTTTGACAGGTCCTTTTGATTCCAAATCTTCACGCATCATTTCAGCAGCACGAGATGACATGTTTTTAAATATTTTCTCTCGCATTTCTTCGGTAGTCCCTTTAAGCGCAATAATGAGCGTCTCGGACTGCACCTCTCTCAACATAACCTGGATACCCTTATCGTCTATATCCATGATGTTATCAAACACGAACATCTCATCCATAATGCGCTGAGCCATCTCATCATCATAATTCTTAAGGCCTTCCAGCACGACAGCCTCAGTTTCGCCATTCATGAAGTTCATGATATTGGCGGCAACCTTCACGCCACCCATGGTTTGTTTCTTAATATTTTCGTTGCCTGTTAGCAACTTTGTCATCACATCGTTCAGTTCGCGTAGTGCAACTGGCTTCACACCATCGAGCGTTGCAATGCGAAGCATCACATCTTGACGTAATCGATCAGTAAAATGACCAAAAATCTCAGCCACTTGGTCTGGCTCTAAATGCACTAATATTGTGGCAATAATCTGTGGATGTTCATTCTTGATAAACTCTGCCACAGTATGTGCATCCATCCATTTCAAACTCTCAATACCACTAGCATCTCGCGTCTGCAGAATACGGTTCAGTAAACTAGAAGCTTTGTCGTCACCGAGCGCCTTCGTTAATACAGAGCGAATATACTCATCAGAATCCAAGCCTAAGTTACTACTCATCTCAGCCTCGGCAAGAAACTCGCTCACCACAGTTTCTACTTGCTCACGACCTACAGACTTTAAGGTTGCCATGGCGGCACCTAACTTTTGCACTTCTTTAGGACTAAGAAACTTCATTACTTCTGCCGCTTCATCCTCTCCTAAAGCCAGCATTAGCACCGCACTTCTCATTACACCTGCATCACTCATCGTTTATTACTCGTTTCCATTGGTCCAGTTAGCCACTACACTCGCTACCATTCTAGGGTTATCTTTTGCGATCTGCTTTGCAGTTTCTATTTTTTGAGTATAGGCCGGTTTTTCAGCCGCATTACTACCATCCGCACTAATATTTACTACCGCATCAGGCGCCTCGCCCTGATTGGTAGCAGTTTTTGGCGGTGTGGTTAATTTACTTAATAACGGTTTTAAAACTTTGCGGTAAATAACAAATAGTGCGATTACACCAACCAAAAAGCGCAGCACATCTTTCACATTCTCAATCACACGTGGGTTCTCCCAAAGCGGAATTGCAGGCAATACTTCCTGTGGCTCACCTGCAAATGGCGTATTTACAATGGCAAGTGAATCTCCGCGCTCTTTATTAAAGCCCATCGCCTGCATTGCAAGGTCATTAATCTGCGTTTTTTCTGCCGCAGTTAAAGCCCTGTAGCTCACCTTACCCGTTTTCTTATCCACCACAGGCATGTTATTAACAACCACAGCAACGTTCAAGCGCTTAACGCCACCCATCGGCTGCTGTCTATAACTCACTGTTTTGTCGACTTCGTAGTTAGTGGTAAGGTTTTTCTCAGTGTTAGTTGGCGTTGTGTTATTGACCGGCTGGCCGTTAGCATCAGCATTAGTAGCTTCTGTTGTAATTGGTGCGGTAGCGGCTGGTGGCGGCTGATTAGAAAGTGCGCCAGGAATTCCAGCAGTCTCGCCATTAGCAGATTTAGTTTCATTACTTTGCATACTGCGGACAGCTGCAGCATCCGGCTGCTGATTTGGCTTATAAGTCTCAGCCGCTTGCTCTTGAACAGAAAAATCAATTTCAGCACTCGCTTCCGCACGCACATTCTTAGCCCCAACAATTGGGCTAATAATTGACTCAACTCGCTTCACGATGCTTTGCTGAATCTCTTCAACATATTTTAGCTGCTCTGGGTCTAAGTTCTTTGCACCCATTTTTTTAGTTGTATCTGAAAGCAAGTTACCATTTTGATCAACCACGGTAACGTTTGTTGTAGGTAAATTAGGGACACTGCTAGCAACCAAATGCACGACAGCACTCACTTGCTGCGCGTCTAACGTTCTACCAGGACGCAGATTTAACAATACAGAAGCAGTAGGTTTTTGCTGATCGCGAACAAACACGGATGGCTTAGGTATTGCCAGATGAATTCTTGCGACATCTACTGCTGCGATAGATTGAATGCTGCGCTCAAGCTCCCCTTCAAGACCGCGCTGAAAATTCACCTGCTCGACGAACTGTGACACACCGAATTTTTGATTCTCCAACAACTCAAAACCGATATTGCCACCTTTAGGCAAGCCGTCTGCAGCCAACTTCAACCGCACCTGATGCACTTGCGCCGCAGGCACCATAATTGCTGTACCACTATCAGAAAATTTATAAGGTACATTCAATTTTTCTAGCGCAGCAACAATAGCCCCGCCGTCTTTATCAGAGTAATTGGAGAACAACACCCGATAATCTGGCTGCTGACTCCACAACCAAAACACGACCATCACAGCAACGACTGCAGCAATCCCTGCTACTAAGAGCAATTTACCCCCCATCTGGGCGAACACACCAGTATTACCTTCACTCGCCAGGGCGGCGTCAGCTGCTGCCATTTAATTTCTCCATTAGACTTCTAAACACATTATTACAAATCAATACGGTTTAACCACTAGTTAACCCATATTATGCCAATTCCATATTACATCTAACCCACGAATAGAGTGATTTTACTCTTCTTATTTACCAACTTGGTATTTCAATTAAATGTTACATTAGCAATGAGAAATTTTAGGTTAGATATTAACAGGAGGTCAATCATGAAGGCAGGTGGTATTGATTCAAGCAGAATAGAGTCTATGCTTGCGCAAATGAGGGCTGCAGCACAACGTCCGCAAACAGAAGGTATCGCAAATTTAGCCGCCCCCATCGGTGCTGACAAAAGTACTGGAAAGCTAGATTTCGCAGACGCATTGAAAGCATCGTTAAATCAAGTGAACGAAGTACAGAAAAGCGCTGAAACATTAGGCAAGAACTTTGCCCTAGGGGATGATAGCGTCAGTTTGTCTGACGTAATGATTGCCGGTCAGAAGGCAAATATCTCATTTCAGGCGACAATCCAGGTGCGCAATAAGCTAGTTTCCGCTTATCAGGACATCATGAGCATGCAGATTTAACCTTTAAGCAACTCATCATTAGCAACACCAGCCTTACCCTCCTCTAAACGATAGAGCCAGGACAGAATCTCCGCAATTGCCTGATAAAGTGCAGGAGGTATATGATCATCCAAGTCCACCTGCATAAGTAGCGCGACCAAATCTTTAGATTCGTGCACAAAAACATCATGCTGCTTTGCCCTGGCAATAATTTGCTCAGCAATTAGCCCACGACCTTTAGCGACCACACGCGGTGCGTAATCGCCAGTAGCATAGGTTAGTGCGATGGCCTGCTGATTTGGGTTGTGTGGCGCCTGCCGATTTGGCGCTAATCCAAGCGTTGGGTTCAATCGTTTGTTTTCGTCAGCTTTATTCATATGCTGAAATAATCAAACCGTCTAACTTCAAGCCAGTATTGTTAATCGCCTGAGTTAAAGCTCGGCTTTTACTCCTAAGCTCGTCCATGGTTGAATCTTGCTCAGCCCTTAGATTAATGGAAACATATCCATTGATAATCGTTAATTTGGCAGCAACTACACCCAAATTTGGAAAATCTAACTTCAGCTCGCTGACCACGGGCCTTGCATCACTCTCATGCTGAGTATCAGCCCGCTCACTACCCTCCTCACCACGCGGCTCAGCATAAACATCCCAATCCATCATTTGCCCCGGCCACACCTCTCCATGCCAATTGATGCGATTTTGTTCTAAAACTGCCAATTGATGTGACGTTAACGCAGCTATCTGCGTCAGGTTTTGATGTTGATTTTGTGGTTCTTGCATGATGGCAGCGACAGAACGGCCGCCTTGCAGCATTTCACTTAAGTGAGACTCATAAAACAAACCGCTATTGCTAATGGCTTGCCTTAAACCTTGAGCAACCATTTGCGGGTCTTTAGGAGCGTGCGTGACAATTGCGGTGGCTTCAAACTTATTGGACACGCCATTTTTCTCGGCTTCTTGCAAGTACTGACCGATCAAACGCGCAGCTTGGCTTAGCTCTGGCGCACCATCCTCGGGCACGCTGGCTTGAGGCATAAAAAAGAAAGTTGGAGCCGGCCCATCTTTAATATAACGCAGGTTAATAGATTGACCCGCCTGTGCCGTATTACCTAACTCCATTTTCAACACTGCATTATCTATTTTAACTAGATAAGCCTTGTCGTCGACTTTGGAAACGACCTGTGCAGCATACTCTCGACCGATGACAAACTGCGTTGCTCTGGCGCTTAACTCTTGTAACGTAGCCCCGATATTATCAACTGCTAACACTGGTATGACTCTACCAACTGGTGCCAGACCAGGACTAATACTTAGACTGTCTGGTAGCTTAAGCATAATAATAACGGTTACTGACTATATGCTTGCGTCAGTCTTCTTTCTGTCTGATTAGTACTCATTAAGGCATTCAATTTTGCCATCCAAGGCGAGATCAAATTACGAATCTCACGATCATCTGCCAAAATACTTTTAATGCTCGCTACCTTGCGTTTCAATGCGTCTTTTGGCAAAGGTTGCGCGTCTTCGATGGTTTTCAATGTTGCAATATGTTGCGCACAAAAAGCCTCTAGTTCCGTTAACGTGTCCCAATCTTCCATTTTTGCAGCATGCAACATCTGCTGCATAATTTTAGCAACCGTCTCATAAAGCTGAATAGTATTTTGATATTCCATTACTTTAATCCCTCACTAAACTTTAGCTTGATGCGCATATCCTTGCGCAACACCTAACCCTTGCTGGTTATTTTTCGCTTGATTCAACACTTGAGCCGTTGCTTTATTATTATCAATCGCCTCCCATGCACCTTTTAAATCCAGCAACAATTTAATCACTTCCTGCACTTGCGCTGGTTCATTACGTACATTGGCAGAAGCCAATTTACTACTCATATAGGCATAAAGCGCGTCTAGGCTTTCAGCAATTTCACCACCCGCTTTTCTATCCAAGCTCAGTCGCAAACCGCTTTCAATAATCATAATAGCCTTAGACAGCATGGCACCTTTTTGCTCAATATCTTTACGCTGCATACAGGCAATCGCACTATGGCATGCAGAAATAGCGCCATCGTAGAGCATCACAATTAACTTAACAGGACTCGCCGCTAGCACGCCAGTTTCCACACCAACTTTAGCGTATCCGTTAACACCTTTTTGGTTTAGTCCAAACATAACGACAACCTCTTCTGTTGATTATTTTGCATTAAGTGCTGCTATTTGCTGTGTAAGGAAAGTGCTGGTAGACGACATACTTGTGAGTAAAACATCCAACCTAGCGTACTGTGCTCTATAACGATCTTCAATTGCCGTTAAACGGGAAGTGATGCGCTCAGTTTGCGTGTCTAAACGTTTTATAGAACTATTGATACCATCAGTTCTCGCGGCCAAGATACCATCATCACTGAGCAAACTATCTAATAGCGTACTTAACTTAGCTGCATAACCTTGACTAAAATTAACAGTGCCACGCGCACCTAATGCGCCACCCGCCACATTGATGGTTAAGCCTTCACTGTCATCACCCAACGCACCACGCAACGTTGTGCTACTACCGGTAGCCGTTGCCCCATTAATAGTTCCTTGCGCATTCAGCAGCGTTGATCCAAGCTGCGTTACCGAAATGGCATAAGTGCCCTCTTTCGTTTTAGACGTGCTACTCACAAAACTCACTTGAGGGTCTGTTGCTCTAGCAGTAGCCGCAAACAGGCTTGCTATATCGTTAAAGTTGCTACTTACAGCACTGGCAAACTTAGTACTATCCAAGCTTAATTTACCGTCACGTTGAAAGGTCACGCCGATCTGTGTAAGTGAGTTTATAGAACTGCCATTAGCAATTGCAGTATTCATCACGGCACGTATCTGATTAATCACAGAACGCGCGGTAGAGTCACCCAATAAAGCACCATTCGCCTGACCAGTTTCATCAAACTTTGTCAGGTTGCGTAAAGTGGTGTCTAACTTATTGAAAGCATCTACAAAAGAGGTAACTGATGTTTTAATCGCATCTTGATTGCTTGCAATAGATAAATTTAATGCGCTACCAGAGGTCAATCCAACTAAATTAAGGGTCACCCCCTCAATTGCGTCAGTGATTGAGTTGCTAGACTTCACAATATCAATGCCATCGATTTTTAAAATAGAGTTTTTAGCATCTTGCAGTACGGACAAATTTTTACCATTGCCAGCGGTCGCCTGCGGGTCATATGCTAATTTGGACAAGCCTGATGCATCTAGATTATTTCCATCACCATCAGCCACTGCAATTTTAAGGCTATTAACTTCGCCGGTATCTTTTGAAGTAATCACCAGACGATTAGTAGTGCCGTCATTAACAATAGTGGCTGTCACACTTGCGCCAGCTGCATTAATTGCATCACGCACGCCAGCCAATGTATTGTTAGAACTATCAATAGTGATATTAAGATCAGTTTTAGCCGCGTTCGGTGTAAAAGAGCTCGCCGTAAATGGATCAGCTACTTCAGGTGTAAACGTACCGAACGAAATGGTCAGACTGCCGGTGCCAACTACATCTGAAACACTGGAAAAACCGCCCACACTTAACTTTTGAGATTTAGCTAGCTGACTGACACTAATGTCATAACTACCCACTGTAGCGCTGCCATTTGATGTTGCTGTCAATACGCTAGTGTTGCTCGATGTAACGCTCTGTGCATTAAACTTAGATAAGCTTGAAAGTGCATTTACGGAGGTTTGGAATGTGGACAATGCACTTTTGAGGGTGCCGTATGCTGAAATTTGTGATTGATATGCCGTTTTTTGTGTTGCTACTTTAGTTAAAGGAGCTTTCTCAACATTCATCAAGCTAGTAACGATGCCATTAACATCAAGGACAGAACCTATTCCTGAAGTTGTAGCCATATTAATTCTCCTCGTTAAAATTACTCGTTAAATGTTTGTCACATTTCGCACTCTAAACAACACAAATACATTTAATTTAACAAGCATAGTTTATAAACAACAATTCATTTACCTAATAAAGCATCAAAATAAGCTTCTTATTACAAATTAGGCTTGCTCTCTCACTACTAGACCTTGCAATCTACCTAAAGTTTTGGAAAATGCTAACACTTCCTCATTTGGTATTTGCCTTAATACTTTATCGGTTGCAGTATCAACAACTTGAACAATCACACGATCTGACTCTTCATCCATTTTAAACTGAACCGTTTGCAATGCTGGCGCAACAAGCTCATTCAGCTTATTGACGGCATTTGATAATGCTGTTTTATCAACTTCCGCTGACTGTTTGATTTCTGGTTTGACACTTCCGGCTGCCTTAGCACCTGTCACCCCTGAAATGGCATTTTGGCCCCCGGCAATATTTTGCGCGGCGGCCTGATTTTTTACTGCACCATAACCATCTATTGGTGTACTAAACATGATTTATCCTCCTAAAAATCCCACAGGATGATCAGTCCTGTGGGTGATAAGGGCTTTTACGCTACTAAAACTTAACCTCTTAACAGTGACAACACGTTGTTAGGTAGTGAGTTTGCTTGCGCCAACATCGCTGTACCTGCTTGTTGCAAGATTTGACCACGTGTTAGGTTGGCTGTTTCTGCAGCGAAGTCAGCATCCATGATGCGTGATTTAGCTGATGATTGGTTTTCAACTGAAATTTGTAGGTTGCTCACTACAGACTCAAAACGGTTTTGAATCGCACCTAGTGTTGCACGGCTAGTATTCGCAGCAGTTAGTGCAGCATCAATCGCGGTAATCGCAGTAGATGCAGCAGCCACGTCTGAAACACTACCTGTAATTGTAGCTGCCGCCACAGAAGCTGTAGTGATGGTATCACCAGCGTCAGCACCCACTTGGAAAGTTTGCGCAGCACCAAATACTGAAGTACCGTTGAATTTTGTTGCTGTTGAAAGACGTGAAACCTCAGCTGACAATTGTGTAAACTCAGCATCTAAGTTTGCACGGTCTGTACTTGTGTTAGTACCGTTGATTGATTGAACAGCTAGTTCACGCATACGTTGCAATGCATCAGTTTGTTTTGACAAACCACCCTCAGCAACTTGTGCAAAAGAGATTGCGTCATTCGCATTACGAATCGCTACTTGTTGACCACGTACTTGTGAGTCCATACGTGTAGCAATTGCCAAACCAGCCGCATCATCTTTAGAGCTGTTGATGCGCAAGCCTGATGACAAACGTTGTAGTGATGTATTTAATGAGCTTTGTGAAGCTGATAAGTTACGTTGTGTGTTTAATGACGCAAGGTTTGTATTGATAACTGAAGCCATGATAATTCTCCTAATATTTAGTTAATTACAACTACATCTTATTGCCTTTAGCTTTGCAGATTCAGTTCAATTTGCGCTGCTGTTATTTCTTTTATCGGACAGTTTTTTAGAAAGTTTAGGGTCAGATTTAAATATTTTTTAAATTCTGAATTTCCTTATTTACACTTTCCTCATCAGCTGTTGATTAAGCAATCCTGATGTTTAGGATATCGGTTCAATTAAAAAAATCTTTAATATGGATTTAACAAGAAGATAGATTATTATGGTATGGAGGGTGGTTTAAATAAACATAACATATTGATTATAAATATTAAAAAACTTAATCTTCTTTAATCAATTTGGCACTTTGAATGAGGTAGCAGGCTGACTCTTGCACCACCTAACCCACATAAAGCGTAGCGCTAGTGTCAAATTATCGCTAATAAGCTTGGGCTGATTAAGTGCAGAATCATTAAATTTTTTGCGTAAAGTGGTACGAAGTTCTGACAAATCTTGCAAATGCTCTGCAAAATAAATGCCTTTACTAATAAAATCCTCATGTGATTTCACTACAAACTCAGGCAAATCTAAATGCAACATCACTGCCATTGCGCCTCGACTCATCAAACTTTGCCCCTCTATGCACAATGTCGGAACACCCATCCATGCAGCATGGCAGGTCGTGGTCACGCCGTTGGATGGAAAAGTGTCTAAACAAACATCAACCATATCATGCAGTTTTAGATAACTCTCCATGTTACTGCGATGGTGAATTATTAGTCTATCCATCCCAACTGCATGGCTGGAAAGTTGTCCAATCAGGCCGTCATAACTGCCGTCCTTAGGCATTGCTCCTAACAATAGTTTTGAATTTGGTACTGCATTTAATAACTTTGCCCATAATTTAATAACGCTTAGGGTGATTTTCTCCACGCGATTAAAACAACCGAAGGTAATAAATCCGTTATTAAGTGCAGGCAATGCGTGTACTTCTGGAGATAGTACTGATGGAATAAACGGTGCATTTGCAGGCAGTTGAACTATCCGCTCAGTAAACTGCTGATCAAACTTCCCTGGCGGCAGCAGGTGTGCGTCCGCCAAATAGTAATCCATTGCCGTTAATCCCGTGGTGGCTAGATAGCCAAGCCAGCTAATCTGGATAGGTGCAGGCTTCATAGCAAAGCTCATCAACCGATTACCTGCTGTATGTCCATCCAAATCCACGAGAATATCAATTCGATCAGCTCTAATCTTTTCTGCGAGCGCGACATCTGTTAATTCATCAACTTTATTCCAATGTTTAAATTTAGGTTTAAGTCGCTGCGTGACTTCGTCTTCCAACGCGTTGTTTGCATAAGCATGCAATGCAATATCGGTTACTTGCGACAGATGCTCAAGCACAGGCTCAAAGAAACTCGCTAAAGAGTGCTCCCTAAAGTCGGCGGACACAAAACCAACGTTCAGGCATTTAGTTAAATTAGATTGATGCGAGTGTTTTGGCCATGCTGATTTATAGACAGCCTCGTACTGAGATCCAAATTTGCGGTGCTCTGCAAACAGGTCGGCAGCATTCACAATATCCGTATGTGATAGGCAAAATAATAAATTACTGTAGCAACTAGCGTAACCAGGGTTAATTGCTAGTGCTTTACGGTAATAAACCACAGCAGTTGCGACATCACCCATGTCTTTAGTAACGATACCTAAATTATTATAAGCTGCAGCATAATCGGGCTGAAGTGTGATCGCATGCTTAAAAGCGGCCGCAGCGTTGACTAAGTCGCCCTGCCCTTTCAACACTAATCCATAATAACAATACTCTTGCGCATCATCTTTATTTAGCGCTAGGGCATTACTCGCAGCTAATCGGGCATCTTTTTTTTGCACCAGCAGTATGTCGCTCATCATTTTCCAGCCAGTGAGCCATTTTGGATAAGACTCCAGTAACTGCTGCAATGCAACTTCAGCCACTTGATAGCGCTTATTTAAAAACAGTTGAATCAGTTTCTCTTGTATATGTGCTGCTGGCAGCTGTTCACCGATGGCGGACGCTAACTGCAAACTCTCGGCTTGTCGCTGTGCTAGCAGTTGCTCTAAATAATGAACCGACTCACCGTCGAGGCCAGCATCACGCCCATACGTAAGCACGAGCTTCGCATCTTCATAATGGCTAGCATCAATTAACGCGCCAATATAGCCCAACCAGTGCGGTGCATTTTGAGGATCCTGCTCTAGTGCGGTATTAAAATAAGGCAAGCTTTCTGATGCCCGCAGGCTTTCTTGTAATAGTAAACCTAATTGGTAATTGGTTTGTGGCTGATGAGGACTGACCGCTAATATGGTGTGCAATAGCTGCTCAGCCTCAAGCCAATGTCCAGAATCATGCAATTGCAATGCACGCTGCAGCGTTTGGGTAATGTCCTCAGTGTTTTGAATCATATGAATACATCACATCCATCAGACATTACCATGCTTGAAAATTACTTCGTCTTCAATAGCTCAGCTAACTCATTAGCTAATACCTGCGCAGTTTCAGGCTGAAGCCCGTGTTGCTGACCAAGCGTTAATACATCGGGAATAGAATGCGTAATGCCGGATAACATTAACGCATCCACATAAGATACCCAGTACTGCTCAATCGCTGGGTTAGACTCTACGGCAATCTCTAAACGAGGCAATGCATCTGCCGCGCTTTTTAGACTCACTTCTATCAAGCCCAGGCCATGATTGGCCGCCGCATGCCGTGGTTCAATATTCAATATTTCCAAATACAAGCTCTGCGCTTCTGCCAAACTGCCATTTTGCTGATGCGACTGCGCAAGAGTTAACACATCCTGAATTGCCTGTTGCATATCCTGCGCTGCCTGCTCGCTTTGGCCTGCACCGGCAGGCTGTTCTGGCAGATATTGTCTTGCCAGACTTAACAACTGTTCATCACCAATACCTGACACACAAGCAAGTGCCCATAAATCAAAATAATCTGGTCTACAGATGCCAACCACTTTGGCAAAGCCTGCTGACTCTAAAGTGCCCAGTAACACGTTGAGTGTAAAACCGCAGCGGTGCGACATGTAAAGGTTACCTTGACTCATCGGCGGGCGATGACCGTACAGAATATCTAAGGGTGCAATTGGCCCCGCAGCAGAAATATAAGCAGGCTCAGTTAACTTACCCTGCGCAACTAAAGCACAGACCGATTGCAAATCTGGGCAAGTAATCACCACAAAGCCATCAGGGCGGAGCACGCGTTTAAACTCAGCCAACGCAATTGGCACTTCATGCGGATATAAATGCTCGATGTTATGCGATGAAAAAATAGCATCTACACTGCCTGATGGCACTGCAGACATATCAGTCATAGTACCAACCACATCCGGATTGACTGCCGGGTTAATATCCAAACGCAATTCATTCCAACTATTGAGATCAAATCCCTGTGGGCGATTAGGTTGCTGCGTTACTGGGTCACGATAAAGAGGACCACAGCCCACATGTAAAAAAGTTTTCATTCAAAGATTCTCTTTTTAAAATTACTTCTATATAAATTAGCTTAATAAAAAATTATGATTGGCTGACAACAGGACAAACTGATGTTAACACCGAGAGTACGTGCTCGACATCAGACGCGGCTAAATGCGGCCCGATTGGCAAGCTGAGCACTTGCTTTGCTAACCGTTCAGCCCTAGGCAAGCTGCCGGCTTTTATATCAAGTATCTGATAAGCCTTTTGCAAATGTGGAGGTACGGGGTAATGGATCAAGGTCTGCACTCCCGCTGACGCTAACTGTGATTGCAATGCGTCACGCTCAGGCGTAGCAACCACATATAAGTGCCACACCGGATCGGCCCATGTGGGCACATTAGGCAACTCTATGGCCAAACCACCCAAAGATTGGCCATAGGTTTTTGCGATAGCCTGACGGCGTTGATTCCAGGCATCAAGATATTTGAGTTTGACTGAAAGTGCTGCCGCCTGAATGGGATCCAAACGACTATTGACGCCACGCTCTTCATTGTAATATTTAACAGACGAACCATAATTACCCAATTCACGCACTCGTGATGCAATGGCTTCATTATTGGTGGTAATTGCGCCGCCATCACCCAATGCACCTAAATTTTTACCCGGGTAAAAACTCCAGGCAACGACATCACCGTGGCTACCAATCTTTCTGCCGCGCACCCTAGCGCCATGGGCTTGTGCCGCATCTTCAACCACGGCTAAACCATGCTTTTTAGCCAACGCACAAATCGCATCCATATCCGCAGGCATGCCATATAAATGCACTGGCATGATAGCTTTGGTACGAGGCGTAATAAAACGCTCGATGCTAGCAACATCAATGTTATAACTACCTTCTGCTGGCTCTACTGGAATCGGTTTAGCTCCCACAGCGCTCACCGCTAGCCATGTAGCAATAAAGGTGTGCGAAGGCACAATCACTTCATCACCCGCACCGATATCTAAAGCACGTAAGGCCAGCGTTAAGGCATCTAAACCATTACCCACGCCAACACAATATTTAGCTTCAGTATAAGCAGCAAAATCCGCTTCAAAGCTTTCCACTTCACCACCGCCGATATACCAGCCTGAGCGGCTAGCTCTAAGCAAGGCAGCATCTAGTTCATGCCCTAGCTCGCTATAAGCGGCTTTTAAATCTAAAAAAGGTACGCGCATTTCGCTCAATTACTTTACCCATCTGGCTTTCATAAAGTCATCATAATTACGATAGTAGTCATCTTCACTATACTTATTAGAAGCTAGCACCATCAACACCGAGCCTGATGAAAAGTTATCCATCTCGCGCCAGATCATCGGGCACACATACAAGCCGTAATAGGAACGAGCCAAGTGGAATTTCTTTTTATCTTTGCCATCATCCAGCGTGATATCAAAACTACCTGACATCGCGACTATCAGTTGGTGCAACTCTTTGTGGGCGTGTCCTCCGCGTTCTGCGCCACCAGGGACATCATACACATAATAAACACGCTGAATCGCAAAAGGAATTTGTGAATCACTTTCTATAAAAGTTAAATTACCTTGTGGATTATGAATCTTGGGTAGTTCAATAATTTTGCAATCTTCTAAAGACATAATAACCTCTCACTACAATATAACTTTTTTGGCACATGCGCTTATAATGGCCCCGACAAATCGTCTTAGATTTAGAATCTAGTGACTTTTAACATAGACATAAAAGTATATAAGTAAAGAACTCAATGTTTACCATCAAAAGCTGCGATAAAACCTGCAGCTAACTTATGAGCCACACTTGCTCTTAAACCGTGCTTCATTCCAAAATCCAAAGCATTAACCACACTTTCAACTGATCCTGAATCTATCATTGACTCTATATAACTTACCCAATATTGCTCTTTCTCAGGCTTAGCAAAAGCAGCACGCTCAAACCTTTTTGCAGCGACCTTAGCACCATATAACTGCGTTTCAATAAGAGCAAGGTTATAATTAGCCTCAGCATGTTCCGAATCTATATCTAATATTTGATGATATGCTTTTACAGCCTCATCTATAAGGCCAGATCGCTGATGTAATTTTGCATTTGTAAGAATATTCTTCAAAACAACATTATCAGTAGACTGCTCCATAAACTGTAAATCATAGTTTTCTAGTGCAGAAACCACTGCATCTACGTCAACATCAAAATCAGCATGGTGTATATCATTCCAATTTCCTGTATTAACTATTCTACCCAACACATAACTCAAGTTATGTCCAACTGAAAATGCAATGTTACTGAAATACCAATAATTGGCGACCTTTGAGTCATTCATTAATACAATGACTTTTGCCCCTCCTGGTGACCACATCATATTAAGTAATGCTGCACCTGATGCAGCTACGATATACTTTGCTTTACTAAAAAATAGAATCTGCTCGCTAAAACTTAAAGCACTAGGATCAATACTAACAAACCCTTCAGACTCTAATTTCATCTGTATTTCAGACTCATTTAATATTGATCGTGCATGATATTGCCTACCAGACAATCTCTTGATAAATATTCTTTCTGGAGCCACTTCAGGTTCTTGCTTTAAGACTATGTCTTTAAAAAACTTTCGAGTAATACTCAAAGCCTCTGGGTGAAAGGTTGCATACTGAGGCTTAGTTAACTCATCCATTGCAATCATAGACATAGAGTGTGGTCGCTGAAATACCACATTAGCGACAGGACTAACCCACAAAGCTTCAGGAAAGTCATTTAATGTCATTGCCTCTACTTTAAGTAATTGCTCTTTTTTGATTCCTAATAAAATCAAAGCTTCCAACATACTTGGAAATAGTCGAGAGTCAACTAAAACTTTATATTCAGATAAATCTACACCTGCGTTTTTAAGCAATACAAGCTGAGGTAGATATTCAGTCATCCAGTGTGCATAGTTATAAGAACCATTACCAACTAGGTTAATCACTTTAAATGCATATTGATGACGACTTTTGATATTGCAATAACCAATCAGATTTTTCTCCTGTTGAATATCGCAACATTTTGTTGCTTGCTCCGTGGTTTCCCAATAGGCTGTAGAAAAATATTGATGAAGAATACTTTTATTATGAATGATAGGAAAGGCAGCATCTCCTATCATTTTATACTCAGAAACCTTTGCATAATAGACTGCTGGGTGCACCAACACATGGCTCTTGTTTACCTCAGGATTAGGGCACGGCTCACCAAACATTGGGACGATAGGCACTGTGTATTTCACTTCATCAAGTAACTTAAGGCCTCCGAATTTAGAGACAATTTCATCAACTGTACCTAGTTCAAATATCTCAAATTTTGATTTCTGTGAATTTTTTGATTTTTTTGCCATAGCTGACTATTAATATAATTAAGTAATATCGATTAAGTTATAACAATCACAAGAGCTGTCTAAAGCCCTTTTCGACTATGTATGCGCGAATATCTTTGCCATGATCATCTCGCAATGAAAGGTCTGGCTTGAACTCAAGTAGCAACTTGAAAGGTTCATCATTACCAGTTTTCTCAAAACAACTTAATGCATACATCAATAACGTAGTACCCTTGTAATTTCTGGTGTTGACATCTATACCTCGACTAATCAGCTCTTTCATAATTCCAATCTGCCCAAAATAACTCGCTATGATCAGTGCATTCCAACCATTCTGATTACGTAAATCAAGGTTATCAATGAAAGAAATAATATATTTAAACTTTGCCAAGTCACCTTGTTCACAAACTGACCATAACATTGGATAGTAATCTTTTATCAATCTCAAGTTAAAATCTATGGTGGCTATCTCAAAGTAAGCGTCTGTTTCATCCACTAACATGCCAGGTTTCTGGATACTTTTCTCTTGTAAAATCTCAGTTCTGAGTATTTGCCAATCTCTAAAAATTGGCATTTGATACTCTCTAAAACTCAACGCACGAAACTGATTGTGAATCTCAAATGCCGTTTTATTTAAATCAACCTGAAAGCCGGGCAAATTAATAGATGACTTCGAATAGTACGAAGCTCCTATTGGCGACTGAGTGTAGGAAGTACATTCATCTTTAATTAGATGATCTAAATTAAGCTCAAAAAGCTGGTACGCATAGCGAGACTGCTTAAGATATAGGTCTCTTGCAGTGTCATGCATATCAATTGGCACTGCCTGTTGTGCGATGATATCCCCTGCATCAATACCATCATCAATATAATGCAATGTAACGCCAGTTTGTGACTCGCCATTCATAATTGCATGAATCGCAGGATAAACACCTTTGTACATTGGCAATCTCGAAAAGTGGAGGTTATACAATGATTTTGATTTAAATTTGGCTGTTTTAATAATTTCAGAATATTGAAGCGATATAAAAATCAATGCTTCCTCGTCATAGATATCTTGTAAATTTACTCGCTGTATACCTAGCTTGTTAGCTTTATAAATTAAGGAGGGCTGCCAGTGATTAAATCCTTTATCAGCACTAGAAGGAATATAGCATATACGATACTCTGGATACCGCTCAGCCACCAATTGCAATCCTTTTACGGCAATCAAGTTTTGTCCTGCTATGCAAATTAATGGTTTCATAAAAAATATTTACTTCAAAATAAACAGGTTTCTATTACTAAACAGTACTATATAATCAAACAGCTACTTTAAATCTTATTCACCTTGAACCAGCAGCCTAATGGATACCTCTCCTAATCACGGCAAAGCGCCGCGATTTTCTGTTTAAAACTCTGGCTTGAACAGTTAGATAAATAATAAAGCCTAGACTCTTGCGATAGCCTCTCATGGTGACACATTGCGACCTCTAAGCCAGAGGCGAACTCATCAATGCTAGCCCAGAATTGCCCAATTTGCTCAACTACACCAACATGAAGATAACGTGCCTTATCTATTGGCACATAAATTAGAAGAGGATATCCAGCACCAGCAGCTTCTAAGCTTGCCTTATATCCAGGTATAGGCGCAGACCCAAGAAAAATATGCGCATCAATCGTACGTAGCCCTTCCCATAACGATGGTACATTGCCCATATATACAAATAATGCAGAATCTATCGAAGACTGCACTAACGTATTCTGTACTGCCTGCACCTGCTCGGCAGATAAATCACCAAAGTGATAATGCTTGCCACCACATGTTTGCAGACATACTCGCACTATGTTGCCTAAGCTAAGCTCGCCGCTCATTGCAAATTTACCAGCAGAGCCAGCAGTAACCGTAGAGAATGCTTGAATTGGATAGTCAAACTTCTTAACACCCAAATCATCAGAAGATGTTGGCAAGACTGTCACCGGTTTATTCAGGTCTTGTGCGCACAACTTGGCCATAGGCTCAAACAAATCGATGTGATTAAAGTACGAAATGGTATTACCTAATGCCGGGTTATGGTCGGCATGATGTACAAAATAATACTTAGTATCTAATGTCTTTTGGCATGCTGCAATTGCCACGGCATCTTCGTGGTGTGTCACAACAAACACATTTTTTGCACAACAGTTGATAAATGCCGCTAACCTTTTAGTTTTATCTAAATAAGCTTCTCTTGGCAAAATCAACACTGGGCATGTAAATGCCGAGGCAACCTTCTCAAACGAATTACTCTTAGCAAAACGATCATAAATATCGGTGATAATAAGAATCGGGTTATCAATCGAAGCTAAAATTTCCTGAATCACTTTGGTGTGACCACCATAATCGTAAACTTCTGAAGCAATCACAACGTTAGCCAGTTTTCGCTCTCTTGCTACGATATTATTAAAGCCTAAATCTATCGCTTCTAATACACCATCAAAGTACGGCGTAAAGACTTTAGTGCCGACAAACTCTGGCTGTAGCTTAATTGCATTAATAGACTGATAAATTAGGCTAAGAATTTCATTGTGCTGATTAGTACTGAGCAATCCGTTCATGATGGGCTCTAAAGCAGATAAATCTAAATGTGGGGAAACACTACTTTTAGACGCTGCTCCGCTAACATCATTGATATTAGTATGCAACACATCCAACAGACATTGCTTAATGGTTTCGTTTGAGCAGAGAGTGCTGGTTGAATCTGATTGTGTTGATGCGTCTACCTGCGCCAGGAAATCTGACGCAATGATTTGTGCAGTTTCTTTAGTTAAGCCAAACTTCTGTCCCAATTCCAATGCCTCTAATACAGTAGCCACATCTGCTGATTGCATAAGCGCGTCGATATAGGTAACCCAATATTGCTCATTCTCTGGGTTACTCTGAACCGCTTTTTCAAGCATTGGTATTGCTTCATTAACGCCATGCAGATTAAACGCGACAATGCCCATACGATAGTTAGCTTCTGCATGATCAGGCTGGATACTCAACACCTCTTGGTAAAGAGTCGCTGCCTGATCCAACTGCCCTTCTGTTTCGTGCTGCTGAGCCATTTGCATGACACCCTGCATTGCATCATGCAACGCCTGTTGTTGCGGCGTATTGCTTTCCCATTTATTAAAATATAACTGGCACTTCTGTGCCCAATGTGGCGAACCAAATGCGCCCTTACTCTGATGCGTTAACTTGATTGCCCATGTGCCCAAGCTTAACCCAGCCTCTCTAGCACTGCGGCAAAAGTCTATATCATATAGATGAAAGTCAAACTGCGGATCAAACCTCACTTGCGCAGCATTGAGTGTCGACTTCCTTACGGCAAGAAATACACCGTCTAGCAACTCACACGCAGCGGGGACTTCTCCATAAAACTTATCTTCACCAAAAGCATGTAGACCATGCCACACCGTGCCGCTTAAATACTCAGGCTCATCCCAAGTGAGGGCTGTATCGGTAAATAACCAAGCTGGCTGATTGGGCAATCTACGCTTGTTACCCGCCACCCCAATCACATCAAAACTTGCCAGTCCGGCAATCAGTGTATCGACAAAGTTTGCTTCATCCACCCACACATCATCATGCACAAATACCAGAATAGCCCGATGATCTGCCTGCTCGATCGCTTGGTTAAATAAGGTAGAAAGCCCCTGCGTATTATTAAAAGCTACGTTCGCAGTGATGCCGCTATCTTGTTTTAAATGTCGATGTAACGATAGACCAAGCGCTGACTTGTGCCAAAAATCCTCCTCCGAATAGCGAGTAGCGCTGATAATTTGCACATAACGCTCCTGCTGGGCTGGAGTTTCCGGTGTTTGAGGCACAGCACTGTCACGGCCAGTTTTATCAATATGTGCATGCCACATTTCCAGCATTGCAGTCTCCATGTTCATGGCAAAGCGCTCTGCATCAAACAAAGGCGAGGCAAGTACTTGTGCTCTAAGCCCTGCTCTTAAATCAGACAGGCGATTCAAGTCACTGCAATGTGCTAATGCTTTATTCAGATACGCGCCTTTAGTGTCTGTCACCCAATCAGCAAGACCCGCGGCTGTGAGCATACTAGCGCCTTGCCTTGCAATTAGGCTATCACCGGCCAGTGTCAAGGTAGGCACACCCATCCATAGCGCCTCACAAGTAGTAGTGCCACCTGGGTACGGGAATGTATCCAAAATCAGATCAACATCGTGGTGCGAAACAAAGTAAGCCTCACGCGATACCGACCCCAGTAACGTCAGCCTCTCTGCGCCAACGCCTAACTGGGCAAACTTGGCGACCATATTAGCCACCACATCTGCATCCCCAAATGACTTACACTGCCAGCGCAGTCTGGAACTAGGTATCGCACGCATCACCTCAGCCCATAACGCCAAAACTTCATCACCTGCTTTGGCTAGGGTCTGAAAGCTGGCAAAAGTAATATAACCGCGTGTGAGTGCGGGCAAAGCCGAGACTTCTACCGCTACATGCGGTGCTGTAAAACACAATCTGGTATCAGGCACATATTTTATTTCTTCAGTAAAATGCGTTTGATGAGCTGGTGGCACGCCAACTTCATCGGCAATAAAATAATCTATCGCCTTCATTCCTGTCGTCGCAAAGTAACCAAGCCAACTAACTTGAATCGGCGCGGGCTTCCAGGCAAGTATCTGCAGGCGATTACCTGAGGTATGCCCTGAAAGGTCAAATAAAATATCGATACCATCCTCATGAATCAGCTCAGCCGCAGCCTGATCTGTCATGCCAACTAACGATTTCCAATACGCAAAATTTGGTTTAAGGCGGCCGGTAAACGCATCCTCACGAATATCAGTCAAATAAGCAGTAAGCTCAAATTTGGAGAAATCAATATTTCGGACCCAATGCTCCAAGAAGTAGGCTACTGGATGCTGACGCAAATCGCCAGACATCAAGCCTATACGTAAGCGTTTGGCTTGGGGATTGGTATGCCAAGCGGTGAACACCTGCTCTACCTTACCGGTAACCACCCGATCAAACTCCACCGCTTGTTGCAAGCGGTACTCCGCACTATGGTGCCCCGAATAATTCATGGCGAACAATAAATTACTTCTGGCTTTATTGGATGAAGGGTCATATTTAAGTGCTTCAAAGCACTCTTGTTCAGCTTCATCTAGGCGGCCTTGCGCAATGTAATTGGTGCACAAATTGATATGCGCATTCACATACTCTGGCAAGATTTCAATCGCTTTAATTAGCGATGCCTCCGCCTTTTTAATTTGCCCAAGTGCAGCTAGCGTTAATCCTAAATTACTGTAAAGCAAGGCTTCGTCGGGGTGAAGCGCGATGGCCTGACCAAAAGCTAGCTCAGCCTCTTGGTACCTCTCCATGCGATGCAAAGCTAAGCCTAAATTGTTATATGCCAGCCAATAATCTGGAGCCAACTCGATGGCTCGGCGATAACATACCTCTGCTTCAGAGAAAAAACCTTGCTCCGCTTTTGCCAAACCAAGGTCAACGTGCACGTCTTTACGTGTTGGATCAATAGACAATGCTTGAATAAAGTATGGAATAGACTCAGGCACTCGGCCCAGCGTCCTTAAAAACACCGCCATTTTGACGTATGCATCAACCGACTGAGGGTGTGCCTGGATTGCCGCATGTATGCAAGCCTCTGCTTCAGCAAGCCGTCCATCGGCATGCAACAAGTCTGCCAAGTTGCTATACGCTTCAAACTCGGCGCCAATTGCAATTGCCTGATTAAAGCCATCTTCTGCATCTTGCAGTTGCCCTAAAGCCTTAGCTACGGCAGCTAAACCAATATGCGCAGAAACAAAATTGGGCTCTATTGCTAATGCTTTTTCGTAATACTCTTTTGCCTCAGCAAAGTAGCCTAGCTCGTAGAGTACATGCGCTAAGTTATCAAAAATCCAAATATTATTATCATCAAAACGCAAGGCATTTTTATAGCTTAGTTCAGCCTGCTCTAATAACTCTTGTTTTTTAAATGCATTACCTAGGTTGTAATGTGCTTGGGCAAAACTAGGGTTGAACTGAATTGCCTTTTGGTAACAATCAATCGCCGCATCTAACTGCTGCTGATCGTAAAAGCAATTACCCAGATTGTATTGCGCCTCATAGTCATCCGCTAAAAACAGCACTGCATTTTTTAATGCCTGCAGTGCTAAATCTATCGCCCCTTGCGCTTGATAGATAGCGCCCAGCACCTTCCAAACAAAACCATGTTTAGGATATTGCTTAACCATGGATAAGGCTAAGGCCAGTGCTTCAGGGAGTTTTCTTTGATTAAACAACGCGAGTAAAGCGTTCATTTCATCTAAAGCAGGATTTGTATTATTTTTAGTTTTAACCATTACCCTATTTCAGCCATAGTTTTAACGAGCAAATAGCAATATAACATGTGATTACCGCTAATTTTAGATAATGACATTATTCTGAAACTACTACACGTTTGATACCCGAAACAAATATACAAAAGCAGCTTACTTTGACTCATTTTAGATTAGCTTGGCACAACCCACACCACCAATTCAAGCCAATTCACAAGCTAGCCTTAGCTAACAAGATTATGCTTAAAAGCATAATGTGTTAGCTCGGCATTGTGCTTGAGCTGCATTTTTTCCAGCAAGCGTGCACGATACATGCTGACTGTTTTCACTGAAAGAGAAAGCTTGTTGGCAACATCCGTCACAGACAAACCAGAAGCAATCATGATAAAGGTCTGGTACTCACGATCGGAGAGCAATTCATGCGGCGCTTTTTGATCATCTCGGCCTATCTGGTTTGCTAAAATTTCCGCCACCTCAGGGGTGATATACTTTTTCCCTCTTGCTACGGTCTGGATTGCATTCACCAATTCTGATGAAGCACTTTGCTTGCATAAATAGCCGGCAGCTCCAGATTTTAGCGCGCGAATTGCGTACTCATCTTCTCTATGCATAGAAAGCATCAGCACGGCAATATGGCTATTCTCACGCTTGATATACTTAAGCGCCTCCATGCCACTTCTATCTGGCAGCGAAATATCCAGCAATAACACATCCGCATCAGGCTGCGAGCCTAACTTAATGGCTTCGTTTGCATTTTGCGCCTCTGCAATCACCAATATATCCTCGGTTTCAGACAGAATTTGCTTGAGGCCTGCCCTTAAAATGGCATGATCATCTGCGATAATGACTTTTATTTTAGGTTTTTTACTCATCACTCACACCATCATTTTCTTCTCTGAACAGCAACCCTACTCTATTGGCAGAGTGACCGCAACAACCGTACCTTGATCGGCCAATTGGTCAATATCAAAGCTACCGTATAAAGCGGCAACTCGCTCCTGCATACCCCTTAAACCAAAAGAATTAGGCTTATAGGTATCAGCAGTATTAATACCAATACCATTATCACTAATTTTCATGATTATTTCACCATAATGTAAATTCAAATCTACCTGCACCGAGGTTGCATTGGCATGCTTAGCAATATTGGACATTGACTCCTGGCAAATTCTAAATAAAGTAATGGCCTGATCCGGCGTCACCACAATATCGGCCTGATTCGTAGTAAAAGTACAGGATATACCCACCTGTTTTTCAAACTCTTTTGCCTGCCACTCAAGCGCCGCCACAATACCTAAATCTAATATATTCGGCCTTAAATCACTCGATATTTTATGTATGGCCTCAAATGTATTGTCTACAATTGATTCTAAACCTTTTGCTTGTTCGGCAGATACGGGCAAGCCAGTAGCCAAGCGATTGATAATAGACGTTAAGCCAATTTTAATTGCGGTTAAATTTCCACCCAAATCATCGTGAATTTCTCGCGCGATCCTCGTGCGCTCTAACTCCTTGATTTGGTTCATATGCGCAGTTAATTGGGCTAACTCATGGCGAGACTCCTGCAGTTCAAGCTTTTCATTCTTACTTTGGGTGATATTAATCATAATGCCAACCCACTGAATCACACCATCATTCAGCACTTTAGGAATTGCACGCAGGTTAACCCACTTATTATCCTGCCAATCATTAATCCATACCCTTCCCTCCCAATCCAGCTGGGTGAGCGCATCGGCAGAGTGGACCAAGCGCTTTCTTAGTGAAGCTTTGTCTCTGGGATTCATCATCGCAAAAAACAGCTTTGACTCCTGCATCAGGTCGGCGGCATTAAACCCTAACAACGCTTTGCAGCCCTCACTGAGGTAGGTAAAAACAATATCGCCGCGCGGATCAAGTTGCAACTGAAACACCAAACCCGGTGTATTGGAGATAATCGCCTCTACCCTAGACTCACTATCCATCAGCACCTGATTGAAAGTATGCGCACAATCATGGCAATCGCTGCTTGAAATGGGTGAGAGGTCACTTTTAATCAACAACAAAAAGGTGCCCTGCTCTGAGGCGATGATCTTAACGCACAATTGCTCATGGCTGATGCGCCCGATTACCGGGGCCAGATCTTGCATTAAGCGTAAAAACCTAGTCTCACTGCCATGTGCATGCAAATGCCCTTTTAACGTGGCTTGGGATACACCTAGCACATCGGACAATGGCAGCTTTTGCAAGCCAGCCAGATCAAAACCTGTGTTACTTAGTGCACTTGCATTGGCATACACTAACTTCAAATCAGCGGCATCGAGCAAGTAAATTTCATCTGCAACCGCGTGCAGCAGCTCATTCAATAACAGCGAACTTTCATTTAAAAAAGACGGCAGTGCGGTAAGAGGCTGGTTAACTGAAACAGTCATTTGATTAAACCTTATCTTTTCAATAAGTTATATAAATACAGCATCATAACAATCGCCTGCAACAGACGAATCCATTATACATTTAAGTGCTCGTGCAAAAGGATTAATCCCTTCCCCAACCTGCCGCCACTCAAGCCCAGCTTTAATTTTCACATAAATGGCACTTATTCAAAATAGTACCAATTTAGTGTTCTACCAACCCTATTTTAAGACATAATTGCAGAGTGCTTTAATCAATGGCTAATGAAAGAACATGCGCATATTATTAATTGACAACACCGAACTCAATATCACTTTACTGAAGCATCTTATTAAAAAGATCCCAGAGTATGAGGCGATAGCATTTACCAACCCGGTAAAAGCTTTGCTATGGTGCAGAGATAATGAGCCAGATTTGGTTGTCGTAGATTATGCCATGCGTGAGATGGACGGCATTCAATTCACCCAGCAATTCAGGGGCTTTGTTAACTACGAAGATATTCCCGTACTGATGGTGACCGCTAGTAATGACACCTCTGTTCGCCAAAAAGCGCTTGGCAGCGGTGTCACCGACTTTTTGAATAAGCCTTTAGACAATATTGAATTCATTACTCGCGCCAGAAACATGCTGGCATTACGCCAAAACCAAAAAAAACTAATTGACCGTGCAGCATGGTTAACAGACGAAATACGCAAAGCAACCAGAAAAGTTAAAGACCAAGAACGCGAAACCATATTCTGTCTGGCAAAGGCGGTGGAGTATCGCAACCCGGAAACAGGCGCCCATATTCAGCGCATGGCACATTACTCTAAGCATATCGCACATGCGCTTGGACTATCAGTACAAGAACAGGAACTACTGCTTGAGGCTGCACCCATGCACGATATCGGAAAAGTGGGTATTCCTGATGCTATTCTACTTAAGCCAGGCCGCCTCACTCCGGCGGAGTTTGCAGTGATGCAACGTCATGCAGAAATTGGCTATGAGTTACTTAGCGCAAGCAGTTCCCCTTTACTGCAAGTTGCAGCCGAAATCGCACTTACTCATCATGAAAAATATGATGGCAACGGCTACCCGCATGGTTTATCTGGTGAAAACATTCCGCTATTTGGCCGCATTGTTGCAGTGGCAGACGTGTTTGATGCACTGACCTCGGAGCGCCCCTACAAAAAGGCGTGGTCTATTGAAGAAGCATGCCAACTACTACGAGATGGGAGTGGTAAACACTTTGACCCAGCATGCGTAGAAGCTTTCTTAAGTGACTTTGGCGAAGTCATCGCCATCAAAAATGCATTCTTGGATGAGTCTAACGAAGAAGAAAATGCTGTGCAATTCGAGGCTTAGGTAATTAAGCTGCAATCGTTATCAGCACAAAATTCTAACAAGCCTTACAAATATCAACAAAGCACTAACGTAAATCCGGCAAAGTATTGTAAAATTACGTCCGGCGGGCCTCCCCGCATTGTGAAGTAGCCAACCTGGTCAGGTGCGGAAGCAAGCAGCCACAACTATTAAGCAAGTGCCGGGGTAAAGGCTCGCCTCTTCTTTTCTTTAGCTAAATAAAGCACATTTTAAAAGCCAAAGAACCTCCTAATAATTTAAAGACGAAAATACAATTTTCAGCTAAAGTTTAGGTTATGTCATATCAAGTGCTAGCGCGTAAATGGCGCCCAAAATCGTTTGAAACGTTGGTCGGTCAAGATCACGTCGTACGTGCGCTCACTAATGCCCTTGAACAAAATCGCTTACACCATGCTTACTTGTTTACCGGCACACGCGGTGTTGGCAAAACCACACTGGCACGTATACTGGCAAAATCACTCAACTGCGAAACTGGCATCACCGCAAAGCCGTGTGGCGTTTGTAATGCCTGTACTGAAATTGATAAAGGCCGCTTTGTAGATTTGATTGAAGTGGATGCGGCAAGTAACACGCAGGTAGATGCCATGCGTGATTTACTGGATAACGCACAATACGCACCGACTGCTGGCCGCTTTAAAGTTTATATCATCGATGAAGTGCACATGCTGTCAAAAAGTGCATTTAATGCCATGCTAAAAACGCTGGAAGAACCGCCAGCGCATGTCAAATTTATCCTCGCCACTACGGATCCGCAAAAAGTACCAGTAACCGTATTATCACGCTGCCTACAGTTTAACTTGCGCCAAATGGCTGGCACCTCGATTACCAGCCACCTGCAAAATATCCTAACCCAAGAAAACATTGCATTTGAACCAACTGCACTGCACTTAATCTCACGCGCGGCGGCTGGCAGTATGCGTGACGCACTATCGCTTACCGATCAAGCCATTGCCTACGGCGGCCAAACTGTGCATGAGTCAGAAGTGCGCGCAATGCTGGGCGCTATTGATCAAAGCTACTTATACCAATTATTGGATGCACTACTTACCAATGACGGCAACAGCCTGATTAATCAAGCTAAGGCAATGGAAGAGCGCAGCATATCATTTGACGCCGCCTTGAATGATTTTGCGCAACTGCTGCACCAGATTGCTGTCGCACAGACAGTACCTGAAAGTGTTGCGAACGACCTGCCAGAGCGTGAGGCCTTACTAAATCTGGCACAAAGAATTCAGCCCGAAACCTTGCAGCTGTATTATCAAATCGCCTTACTAGGACGCCGTGACATAGGCTTAGCACCAGACGAGTTTGCCGGTTTCACTATGAGCCTATTACGCATGCTCGCATTTACTCCAAGCGAAAATAGCGCTCAAAAGGTCAAAACAATAAGCCCAGTCAACAATGTACGCCCTATAGCGTCGACTGCGCCCACTGAAACACCAAAACCTGAAGCCGTTACTGTGGCTGAAGCAGTACCAGTTGCCAGCATTGCGGTGGATACTGCTGACTCGGCGCCCATTACAGATACAACAGATAGCCCCCGCACAGGTAGTACTAGCTTTAATGGAAACTGGCGTGCATTAGTGGATGCACTAAAACTTGGGCTTGCCCGAGAGCTAGCCAAGCACTGCGAGCTGGTTGCCTATGACGCAGATAGCATTTCGCTCAGCGTGCCAGAGAGTCAAAAACACCTAGTCTCCGCTAATTATCAAGAAAAGTTAACGACAGCAATTACGCAGCACTTTGATAAAAAAATCAGATTGCAATTTAGCATTGGCGGCACCGGGAATACTCCTGCCAAACAAATTTCTCAAGAAAAAGCACAAGCTCAAGCCAACGCAGAAAACGCAATTGAAGAAGATAGCTTTGTACAAGCGTTGATTGATGACTTCGGTGCGACAATCATTCCGAATAGCATCAAACCAATTTAATCAAATTAAGGAGAACAATATGATGAAAGGTGGCATGGGCAATTTAATGAAACAAGCCCAGCAAATGCAAGCTAACATGCAAAAAGCGCAAGAAGAGCTTGCCAATATTGACGTTGAAGGTATTGCGGCCAACGGTTTGGTTAAAGTACAAATGTCCTGTAAAAACGAAGTAAAACGCGTCACTTTAGATGACAGCGTGATGGATGACAAAGAAACCTTAGAAGACTTATTGGTCATCGCACTAAAAGATGCAACAGCAAAAGCTGAAGCCACTTCATCTGCGCGCCTATCAAGCTTTATGCCTGCTGGCATGAAACTGCCATTCTAAATTAAGCCCAGTTTAATATTGCAATGAAAAACCCGCCTGCGCTTGAACAACTCATTGATAGCCTACGTTGTTTACCAGGCGTGGGGCCAAAGTCGGCGCAGCGCATGGCCTACTACCTACTACAGCGCGACAGACAAGGGGCGAGTGGTCTGGCGTTATCCCTAAACAATGCGCTACAAGTCGTTGACCATTGCAAGCTATGCAACACATTTAGTGAACAAGCCATCTGCCCATTGTGTGAATCAGCACAACGCGACAAAACTGTGCTGTGTGTAGTGGAAATGCCGACCGACCTGATTATGCTTGAGAACACGCGTGCTTACACTGGCATGTATTTTGTGTTGATGGGTAGGCTATCTCCGCTCGATGGGATCGGCCCTAAAGAAATTCATCTAGATAAACTCATTAAGCGTGCCAATGATGGCATTGTCACAGAAGTTATCCTCGCAACCAATTACACGGTGGAAGGCGACGCAACCGCCCACTACATTAGTGAACTGCTGCGAGCCCGCGGCATTAAAGTGAGCCGTATCGCACGTGGCATGCCGATGGGTGGCGAAATTGAATACGTTGATACGGGAACGCTTGCACAAGCGATGCTGGAGCGCAGAAGCGTATTTAAATAAGCTCCCTGCCGCTCAGTGTAACTGTTAAGACAACTGAGAATTCAGGCTCATCTCATCACAGCCATCCAAATCAGCTCCTACTCTAAACTAAGTTACACTTCGCCTGTTGTCACTGGCGCCTCGCTTATACAAGCGAGGCCAATAAACCAATACGGTCAACTAAATCAGCAAGTTGCCGAGAGCTTAAGGTTAACAAACGCCAGCAGGTCTAAAGGTGCTTGTATGGTTTGGTCTGCGCCCCACGCCTCTGGTTGGTCCGTTTCAGACAAATATCCATACAAAGCCACTACAGTTTGCATGCCTGCAGCTTTACCAGCTTGGATATCACGTTCTGCATCACCTACATACCAACACTGTTGCGGGCTAACACCTGCCTGCTTACAAGCCATTAATAAAGTATCAGGATACGGTTTAGGGCGTGCGGCATCATCACCGCTCACCACACATGCAGCACGCGCTAACAGCCCAATGCTTTGCATCAGAGGCTGCGTGAAGCGTCGCGGTTTATTGGTGACTACGCCCCAAGGTATATTATTTGCTTCTAACGTTACTAGCAATTCAGAGATACCATCAAACAAAACTGGTTTTCGCGTTAATACTTGGTCATAGATAGCGAGATATTCGTCACGCATACCAGCAAACGCATCATCTGCATCGCTTAAATTAAATCCAATGGCTAGCAGACCTTTGGATCCATGCGAGGCGTAAGGCCTGATTACCTCTAGCGGCAGTTCAGCAAGGCCGTGTCGCACGCGTTGCAGGTTAAGCGCATAGCCAAGGTCATGTGCGGTATCAACTAAGGTACCGTCTAAATCAAATAACATCATGATTAATAATCACTCAGTTCGGTGTGTAAAAGATAATTCACAGAAACATCATCGCTTAGCGAATAAAGCTGTGTCAGTGGCTGGTAACTCATGCCGCGCATGCCAGAAACATTCAATCCGGATTGACGCACCCAGGTGGAAAGCTCAGATGGCTTAATAAACTTTGCGTAATCGTGTGTGCCTTTAGGCAACATATTTAAAATATATTCAGCACCCAGCACAGCAAACAAATAAGCTTTAGGATTACGGTTAATGGTTGAGAAAAACACAGAGCCACCAGGTTTGACCAGACGCGCACATGCCGCCACAATCGATGCAGGGTCAGGCACATGCTCCAGCATTTCCATACAGGTCACCACATCAAAACTTGCAGGCTGCTCTAGCGCTAACTGCTCTACAGAAATGAGCTCGTAGTTTACCTTTGCTCCACTTTCTAGCTGATGTAATTTCGCAACATTAAGTGCCTGCTCACCCAAATCAATCCCGGTCACATCTGCACCCTTAAAATACATAGATTCAGACAAAATACCACCACCGCAACCTACATCCAGCACACGCTTACCGCCTAAGCTGACTAAGTTGTCAATATAGTTTAAACGTAATGGGTTAATCTCATGCAGCGGTTTAAATTCACTATTTTTATCCCACCACTTATGCGCAAGTTCGCCAAATTTTTGCAACTCCAGCACATCTGCGTTTAATGTTTGTATTGTCTTAGCTTCGGTTGCCATATTTGGATAATTTCCTTTAACTCTAATGGTTCTATATTTGCAAAAGTACCATGACTGTAACGCAGTTCACCTGCAACCCAAGTGTGGGTTACATGCTCTCGACCGCAGCTATACACTAAGTGTGAAACTGGGTCATAACAAGGGGATATAGCAAAGTCACTCAACTTCACAGCCACCAAGTCTGCTTGTTTTCCTATTTCGATACTACCAATCTTGTGATCTAGCCCCATCGCCTTGGCTGCATTAATCGTCGCCATTTTCAACGCCTGATACGCAGGTAATGCCGTAGCATCTTCACTAGCTCCCTTGCACAGCAAGGCGGCAAGGCGCATTTCACTAAACATATCTAAACGGTTGTTACTCGCTGCACCATCCGTACCTATGCATACATTGACATTATTTTTCAATAAAGCATGGACTGGTGCGATGCCGCTGCCCAATTTCAAATTAGAGGCAGGACAATGCGCAATATGGCACCCATACTCAGCCAGCATATCAATTTCATGCGGTAGTAAATGTACGCCATGTGCGGCAATAAAACCTGGCCCTAATAAACCAAGCTCAGCAACTCTTTGTATTGGTCTTACACCATAAGTTGCTTCACTCTGGCTAATCTCATCACGTGTTTCATGCAAATGCGTATGGATACCTAAACCCAACTGGTCTGCGTAAGTCAGTACTTTTTCAAAAGTAGAATTAGAGATTGTATATGGTGCATGTGGTGCCAGTGCTGAGCTTATTAACGGATTGCCGCGCCAGCTATCATGCGCTTCAAACCCTTTTTGCAAATAATCATCGGCATCAACCGCATAATTGGTTGGAAATTCCAGTACGGTCAGGCCAATATGTGCACGAATGCCAGTTTTATTGGCAGCCATCGCAGTTGCCTGCGGATAAAAGTACATATCATTAAAACAAGTTGTACCGCCACTTAACATCTCAGCACAGGCGAGCAAAGAAGCATCCTCTACATAGCGCTCATTCACAATCGCGCGCTCTGCCGGCCAAATATGAGCGTTAAGCCAAACCATCAAAGGCTGGTCATCTGCAATTCCCCGCATCAATGTCATTGCAGCATGCGTATGCGCATTAATCAAGCCAGGTATTAACACATGCTCATCGGCTATAAGAACCTCAGTCGCCGCATACTTTATACGTGCTTGGTCTGTTGGCAACACATCAACAATCAGCTGATGATCAATCACCACTGAGTAGAACTCATGCAAAGTATTATTTGCGTCGGCAGGGACAACCCAGCGTGCTTCAATCACTAACTCAACATGGGTGACTTGCGTCGGCAACTGATCAGATTTTGTCATAGAAGCTTATTTTACCAATAAAAAAGCCCCGCTAGCGGGGCTTTTTACAATCAAGGAAATTATTTGCAACCTTTTTCCATTGAACGTGTAGCTTCGATCTCAACACGACGATTTGGTGCTAGGCACTCGATTAATGCTTTACGGCCTTTTACGCCATCGCAACTAACCACTGGTACTAACTCACCTTTACCTACAGCAACTAAACGGTCAGCTTCAATACCTTGGCTAATCAAGTAATCACGCACTTGGTTAGCACGTTTTTCTGATAGTTTTTGGTTGTAAGCTTCGCTACCAAGTTTGTCTGTATGACCAGTTACTTTTACGCTTGCGAAAATTTTGTTTTCTTTCATTTTCGGCACTACTTCGTTATCAAGAACGCTAGTGTCTTTCAACTTAGCTTCATCAAACGCAAACAATTTAGAAGCTTCAATTGTGATTGTTTCGTATTGTGGCACGCATGCTGCTGGTGCCGGAGCTGGTTCTGGAGCTGGTGCAACAGCTGCTGGTGCTACTGGTGCTGGCTCAGGCTCAACTGCAGCTACTGGCATTGGAGCTGGTGCGCCAAAACGGAAAATACCACCTAGGCTTAACAATGTATTACCGATTGTGTCAGTTTCACTAGCTGTAGTTACGCCATCGCTCACTTTAACTGATGCACGGCTCCATTGATGGCGCAAGTCAGCTTGTAAACCGAATGTATCGTTAAATAGGTATTGTGCACCTAAGCCAACGTTAGCTAACCATGAAGTTTTTTTACCATCAACATCTAGAGTAGCATGTGTGTAATCAACATCATTACGTGCTACGCCTAAACCTGCTAGTAAGAATGGACGGAATTTATCACGGCTGAACATGTATAGCGCGTCAACGCCTAGTGTTGTTTGTTTGTAACGGCCACCTACACCAGCAATGCCAGTGTCTTCACTTGCACGGTTGTAACCTAAGCCACCTTGAATATCCCAGTGCTCAGACAACTCTTTACCAAGTTTCAGAAATGCGCCGCCGCCGTTGTTAGCTTCTAGATCACTGTCTGTGTCCATATAGCTAACACCTGGTACTGCATACCAAGCACCACGGTACATATCTTCTGCAGTTGCTGATAACGCTGCTAAACCTAGCGTAGCTGCTACAGCGAAAGTTAACATGTTCTTTTTCATTCTTATTACTCCTTGTTAATGAATCTTTATGCCGCCAATAATACGCATATACATAAGGTAAAGCAACTCATAACATCATGTAGATATTGGCGAATAGCTGCTTTTGTTGCAGAATTACAACAAACTTACAGCATTGTGCGAATTGCTTTTATTTTAGTTGCATCTAAACTTAATTTGCGTTGATTTGACTCGCTAACGCCTCCCCTAAAACCAATATAAGTTGGGTTATAGACGCTTACTTTTTCTATATGCTGTATGTTGAGTGAACCTGCCAAACCAAAGGCCATTTCATGGCCTTTAACGCGCGCTGCAAACAAAGTCATTTGCTCGTGCGTGTAATAGTCCATAAACGTGCCCCCATTTTTTTGGGCAGTATCTAGCATCAAGCCATAAAAACCTGCAGCTTTAATGTCATCAATCAAGTGTTCTGGATATGCTAGCTCAGCAAATAGCACTGCTATTAACTTAACGCCATGTTGGGTGATAGGCTTCAGCGCATCTAAACACGACTGGTAGTCTTCTGATTGAAAAAAACCGATTTTGACAAAATCAACTTTTGTATTAGCAATCGTCAACACCTGCTTTGCAATTAGATCAGCTTGCATTGGTAAATCACCAATAGTTGCACTGGTATATTGCTCAGGGCCAGCCCGATTGATAATGACAAAATTTACCACATCTTGAATAGTATTGACGGGTAGCGCGCCGAGCGCACCCTGATGAGGATCTTTTAAATCAATTAAATCTGCACCGTGCGTCAAGGCAATCTGCGCCTCATTAACATCTGTAACGCTAATCAATAATTGTGTCATGCGAATACAACGCTCAAGCCAATATAGTCCATAAATTAAGTCGAACGCCCCAGCTAAGCCAGGTTTTCAAAGTTAAGTGCAGCTTTGTGATTTTCTACCATCTCAATCAGCCAACCCCAAGCCTCTAGTTCTCGGGGGCCAGCTGTTTTATCGATTGCAATCGTCAGATAGTCTATTTCCTGGCAGATTTTTTCTAATGGTAGTCTTTTCAAACGGCTCACCAAAACCGCTAGTTCAATCACTGCCGCCTGCGCCCGATTAAACCCCTGAAATGGCTGATGCTGTGCTTCATGCACAATTTCTAAAAAAAGCTGTGGACGCACATCGTCATCCTCAAACTTAACCAGCTTCAGCTCTTTATGCGCCAACACTTCAGTTAATCTAAACCCTTTGATTTTAGTTGCTGGCGTCAGATTCGCAACAGGCTTTGCAGCTAACGCTGCAGCAAATATCCGTACATCGTCAGTTAAATTCACGACAGCATGACCCGTAGCCAATATATTGGCCAAGGTGGTGGATGGCTTAAATGGGGCAATCACGACCAAACCATCTTGCATACGTATGCCAAAGGGTGTGACATGCGCAACACCTTCCGCATCTATAGAACTAACTATGGTTTCATAAATCATGCATTCGCTTTCATTTCATGGGAGAGCTTTCACTTCCCCCTATAACAACTCACTTAAAAATTTACTGCGCGTCTTTTTTTGCGCGTTTTTCTTTGATAGAGGCTTCACGATGTGCCGTTTTACCACCAACATCAGTGCGCTTAGTACTCACACCCCATTCCAGTTCCTGGTCTTGCGCGTAACGCTTGCCAAGCTGCCATGCGATTTGTGCGCGAGCCAGTTCCACCCCTAAATAAAACGCATGGGAAGCATCATCGTCTACTTTTAAATGTGGATACAGCACAAAGGGGTCAAGGGCCTCATAGATGCCATCTCGATTGTATACATGCAAACCTTGCTCACTAACCTGAATACGAAAGCTTGGATCTTTAATTTGTGATGCTATTTCATTAATTTCTTCAGCGCTGTAGGTAAATGGCCGTTTATCATGCAGGCCTAACAAGCCATTACTATAGCCACGTGGCAAACGCTCATCTCGTTTAGCTGCAAACATAGTGCGTCTGGCGATATCCGCCTCGGCAATGGCATTCACTGCATGGGTACTGACCGAGGTAGCCAATACGGCGTTGATATTAAGCTCGCTAATCATGCCAAACAACAGCGCATTGATGCCTGTAGTATCTGCATCGGTAAGCTCAGTTAGATTGCCAATCCCCATCATAATTTCGATATCAGGGTATTTTTTACGCAAGCGATGATAACGCACGATGGAGTCGGTCAACCCAAAATGGATGGGATCCAAAATTGCATCAGCCAAAAAAGGCTTACCTAACTTAATACAGCCTTCAATCGCACGATATAGCGAAGGCAAGCTATGCGGTTTTGCCGGAATTAGTACGGGAGTAGAGGCCACCTCCTGTGCAATCCAAAGCGTTTTCTCAGTAAGGCTTAACAGATAGTCAGCGCCTGCATGTCCTGCAGCGAGCAAGTCATCCGTATTCAAAGAGTCCACACTCACACTTAACCCTTGCTGTTTAAGCGCTTGAATGCTTTCTGCCAAGTGTGGAAAAGGTACAGCAGGCAAACAACCAAGATCAATCACATTGGCGCCTTGTGCTTGATACTGCAGGGCTTTGTTCAGAATGCCTTCTACACTTAGATACGGCGCATCTACGATTTCTGCAAATATTTTAACTTGATATTGGCTTAAATCAGGCGCAACCCCCTGATGCCCGAAGTATTGCGGCAAATCCTTTAAGTCTGCAGGACCACGCTCCACAGGCACGCCATATTTGGCTTCTAGCATGGTTAAATCACCTTGGCATAAACCGGGCACAATAACTTTATCTGCATCGCCTGTTTCTTTTACTCTGCGCGCAATTAGATCTGGCGTCATCAATGCCGCAACTGAAACCCCAATCTGCTCCACACGGTACTTAAAGGGCTGTGTTTTAGGGTTACTTTGCACTTCACTTAGTACTTTGTTCAAACTTTTTTCGGCAAGCTTACCCGTTAAAAAAAGTAGATTTTTTGTCATACTAGTCGGTATTTTTTAGCAACTGCAAATGCTGCTGGATGCAGCTACTTAAGCTGTCCATATCTTCTACGACGCTGGTCATCTCAAATGACTTAAGTTTGGCAATATTTTCTAAGTCAATCTTACGCGGATAAACTTTAACCATATTGTCGCGAGGCGCTTCAGACTCCAGCTCTGGCGCGGTATCACATGCAAATACGATACTAGGCACGCGTGTTTTTCCAGCCTGTGCATATAAATTAGTCACCAGGCTGTCAGAGAAACCATAGGCCATTTTAGCAATAGTGTTTGAAGTTGCCGGAGCGATCACCAGACTGTGGTATTTACCTTTATAGAACATACCCACTGGTACACTGCTAGCTGTTTTATCTTGATAAACACGATGTCCCGCAGCATTTAGTGCTTGCTGAAAACCGTACTGCTGAATGATTTCTGCGCCGGCGCTACTTAGAAAAATATCAACATTTTCTAATGTATTCAGAATCTCAATAGATTCACGTAAATAATGGCCAGAGCCTGTAATTGCCCATGCCAAACGTTGATTTTTTTTATCTATCATTTTCAACCAAACTTGTACTAAAAAACACACCTAAGCCACTAAACGCCTGGCCCAGCGCCACACCTGAAACACAAGGTTTAGCTCTAGGCATGACAGTATTGAATAGCGCATATGCTTGGCGCTAGCTACCTTTAATGCTTACGGATTAAAGCAATGATGATTAAGCAAAAGGATGCTCAATCACGATAGTTTCATCACGTTCTGGGCCTGTAGAAACGATAGCAATAGGCACGCCGCATAAGGCTTCTAAGCGTTTTAAGTAGTTTTGTGCATTTTTAGGCAGGCCATCCCACGTTTTTACGCCAAACGTAGTTTCAGACCAACCAGGTACAGTTTCATAAATAGGTTTACATCCAGCCACGTCGTCGGCACCGATAGGTAGCAAATCGATTTTTTTGCCATCAAGCTCATAACCTGTACAAATATTAAGCTCTTTAATGCCGTCCAACACGTCTAACTTGGTGATACACAAACCGGTTAGGCCGTTAATCATGGCAGAGCGACGCAATGCTGCTGCATCGAACCAGCCACAACGACGCTTACGCTTGGTCACGGTACCAATTTCTTGACCTTTGTTCGACATCTGATAACCAGGTAAACCTTGTGTTTCAATATCTAACTCGCTAGGGAATGGGCCGCCACCTACGCGCGTTGTGTAAGCTTTAGTAATGCCTAATACATAGTGCAGCATATTAGCGCCCACACCTGTACCAGCCGAAGCCTGTCCTGCGATACAGTTGCTTGAGGTCACGTACGGATAAGTACCATGGTCGATATCCAGCAAAGTGCCTTGCGCGCCTTCAAACAACAAATTCTCACCTTTAGCATTAGCTGCATAAATTTCTGCAGAAACGTCTGCAATCATCGGCTTCAATGAGATGGCCTGCTGCATGCTCGCATCGAATTGCTGATTAAAATCTACAGGTTTAGCATCAAGATAGTTTGTTAACACAAAGTTATGATAATCCATGACTTCACGTAATTTTTCTGAAAAACGTTCAGGATAGAACAAGTCGTAAACACGCAGCGCACGGCGCGCAACTTTATCTTCATAAGTTGGCCCTATGCCTTTACCTGTAGTGCCGATTTTTTTCTCTGCGCTGCGTTTTGCTTCACGTGCCACATCTACCGCCACATGGTGGCTCATAATTAATGGGCAGCCAGGGCTGACTTTAAGACGATTACTTACTTCCAGACCATCTTTTTCTAAAGCGGCAATTTCTTTAAGCAAATGCCCAGCATCTAACACTACGCCATTACCAATATAGCAATTAACGCCAGCACGTACGATACCAGAAGGTACAAGATTGAGTTTGTAAACTCGTTGCGCATCACCCTGACCAACCACTAACGTGTGACCAGCATTGTGACCGCCCTGAAAACGGACCACACCTTGCGCATGATCGGTTAACCAATCAACAATTTTACCTTTGCCTTCATCGCCCCATTGCGTACCAATGACGACCACATTTTTTGCTGCTTTATTTGCCATAACGTTTACTTTAATTAAATATTAATTTTTTAGAGTAGTGATTTTGCCTAAAGCAAAATCACATGCAATTTTTAGTTTCTTACTACATCAACAACATGCCAGCCAGAGTTGTAATGCTCTAGCTTCTGATTACAATTGAGCTCATTTAAATCTGCATCGGCGTCATCCAAGGCTTCAATCACCACACGGCCTTCGTTGCGCAGGCTTGTAATTTTAGTTGCGAGCGCTGGGTCTGCTGACACTGGCGCATAAATAGCCATATTGGATTGTGCTGGAGGTAAGGCACTGACTACACCGCGCAAATCTAGGCTAAAACCTGTGGCTGGACGTGCACGTCCGAAAGATTGCCCGACCTCATCGTAACGCCCACCTAAAGCAAGCGGCCCTTTGTAACCTTTTGCATACGCGGCAAATACAATACCACTATGATAATGGTAGCCACGTAATTCGCTTAAATCGAAGCTAACGGTGGCACCTAATTGGTCAATCGCATGGCTTACTTGCTGCAAACTATCTAATGCTTTTTTAATCGCAGGCGTAGCTGGCAGTACTTGGAATGCTTTAGCCAAAATAGACTTGTCACCATTAAGCTCCGTTAAATGTAACAATGCTTCACGCGTTGTGTGATCCAGCGCCTTAGTAAGTGCCGCTACCGCAGGCTGGTCTTTGCTTTGCAAAGCTGCATATAAATCCTGTTCTAACTGGGCATCAATCTGGCTTGATTCAATCAAACTGCCAAACACATTGACGTGACTAAAATCCAGATGAATTTCATCAATGCCTATGGCTTGCAACGCTTTAATCAATAAACGTTGAATCTCAATATCACTTTCGATACCGGCGTGACCATATAGCTCAGCGCCAATTTGCAAAGGCTCACGCGTCAGCGCAAGGCCATCAGGCTTAGTACGTAACACACTGCCCGCATAGCATAAGCGCGTCACACCTTGATGATTCAATAAGTGCGCGTCAATTCTGGCGGCCTGCGGGGTCATATCCGCACGCACCCCCATCAGTCGCCCAGTAAGCTGGTCTACCACTTTAAATGTAGCCAAATCCAAATCATGCCCCGCACCGGTGATGAGCGACTCCATGTACTCCAGCATTGGTGGAATCACATACTGATAACCATGCACTTTAAACAGGTCTAGCAATTTACGACGCAATACTTCAATTCGTAAAGCCTCAGCAGGTAACACATCTTCAATATATTCGGGTAACAACCAATTACGCATATTTATCAATCATTTACTTAACAAAATTAAGAGCAATCCGCCAACGATGGATATCAATCCAACGAAGCGAAGTTGCCCATCTTTTAATGTCACCATCTTAATAAAGGTTTCTCGCCAGGCTTGAGGCATTAGCAACGGAAGTAGCCCCTCAAACACCAGCATCAAACCTAAAGCAGTTAACACATAGTCACTCACCACAGCTTACTATTTTCTGTTAGGGCTACGCATGTATTTAAAGAACTCTGAGTTTGGATCCAGCACCATTACGTCACTTTTGCTTTTGAAGCTATTTTTATAGGCTTCTTGGCTGCGATAAAACGCATAGAACTCTGGGTTACGGCTATAGGACTGATTATAAATCTCACCAGCTTTTGCATCACCCTCACCCTTGGTTTTCTGGGCTTCACTGTAAGCTTCGGCAATAATCACTTCACGTTGTTTATCAGCATCGGCACGAATTTTTTCTGATGCAGCCGCACCTTCTGAACGCAATTGATTTGCTAGACGCTTACGCTCTGCGATCATGCGGTCAAATACTGATTTACTGATTTCCTCAGCGTAGTCAACGCGTTTTAAGCGCACATCAACCACAGCAATACCCATTTGACGCGCTTCCGCATCAGCAGTCTTGCGAAGATTATCCATCACTGCGCCACGCTCACCTGCAATCACGTCACGTACCGTCCTTTTACCAAACTCCGTACGCAACACGGCATTCACCACTTTAGATAATCTATCTTCAGCAGCAGCCTCACCACCCTCTTTAATTGATACGTAATATTTAACGGGATCAATAATGCGCCACTTGACGAAAGAATCCACCATCATGTATTTGTTTTCGCTGGTAATAAACTTAGCAGGCTGCTCCCAATCCAGGGTCAAAATACGATTATCAAAATACTTTAGGTTATCCACGAATGGCATTTTGAAGTAAAGACCCGGCTCTTTTTTCACAGAGACAATCTCACCTAATCTTTGCACAACCACATACTGAGTTTGTTTCACAGTGAACGCAGAGGCAGATAGCAACATCAAAGCTACAATCCCCGCGAAAATAATATTTTTTGCTTTATTCATTATTTTTCCTTATCTACTTTCTCTATCACGGCTGCGAAAAGCATCTCTCGAGCGCTCTGTAGTAGCTGCGGCTGAATCAAAAGCTGCACCTGATTCAGTTTGCGGATTTAATGACTGTAAGGATTGAGATTGTGTTGTAGCAGATGGCGCACCAGTTGCACTGATTAGCTTATCTAGTGGCAAGTACAACAGGCTATTACCCGCTTTTTGATCAACAATCACTTTGCTTGTGGCAGATAAAATCTGCTCTTGTGCATCTAGATACAAACGCTGACGCGTCACTTCTGGCGCATTATTGTACTGCGCTAGAATTTGATCAAAACGACTTGCATTACCTCTTGCTTCACTTTCAACCTTCAATTTATAACCAGCCGCTTCTGATAGCAGGCGTGAAGCAGTACCACGCGCTTTTGGAATCACATCATTAGCGTAAGCCTGACCTTCATTGATTTGACGTTGATTATCTTGATTAGCACGGTTAACGTCTTCAAAAGCCTCTTGCACCTGCTCTGGTGGCTGGGCACTTTGTAACGACACGCTGATAATTTTTACACCTGTTTTGTAGCTGTCCAAAATCACTTGCATACGCTCAGACGTGTCAGCCAAACCTTTTTGCAACAGGTCATCGAGCTTATTCTTACCAACAACTTCACGAATCGCAGATTCAGCAGCAGACATCACTGCCGTATCAGTAGAACGGTTATTGAATAAGTAATACTTCGCGTTATTCAGGTTATATTGCACTGCAAATTGAAGATCGATAATATTTTCATCTTCGGTCAGCATCAACGCTTCTTTAGGCAATTTAGTCTTACCGCCACCAGAGCCTTCAGCACTGCTTCTATAACCGACTTCCAATCTACGTACCTGTTCCATATTCACGACTTCTACAGATTCAATCGGATATGGCAAATGCCAGCGCGGCCCAGGCTCAGTAGTTTCATCCAAGGCCTTACCAAAACGCATCACTACCCCTGTAGAGCCTTGATCAACAATATAAAATCCAGAACCAAGCCAGATAAGAAACACCAAGCCTAAGATTGGTAAAATTGGTAAATTAACATCACCAGATGTGGGACGTCTTGGCTGAGAGTTAGATTGATTACCGCCGCCGTTCTTGCCAAACATCGCATTAATTTTACGGCTTAAATCACGCATGACCTCATCAAGATCAGGCGGTCCTTCGTTATTTTGCTGTCTCCAACCAGGGAATTTAATCATTCATCACTCCAACACTAAAAATTGAATTACATTAATGCTTGATTCAGGTTATGCAACGATTAGAAATCAAGTACATCAAACTTTTATACTGCGTAATTTAATTGCACTTAAACAAATGCACTCTCTTCAGTACTTTGCTTTTGTACATACTGATAGTGTTCCGCCATCGCCAATCTCAGAAAATCAAGTCCTTCACCTGTTTTTGCTGACACATGTAAGCTCGTAATTCTACCATATTCATCACGACCAATCGCAGGCTCCAAACCCACACGGTCTATTTGGTTATATACGACGATTTGCGGCACCTCTGAGGCACCAATCTCATGTAGCACTTTATTTACCTGCGCAATCTGCTCATCGCGATTGGTGCTAGCAGTATCCACAATATGCAACAGTAAGTCAGCCTGTACCGCCTCCTCCAGCGTAGCGCCAAATGCCTCCACCAATGCATGAGGGAGGTGCTTAATAAAACCAACCGTATCTGAAAGCACTACCGAGCCGCAACCTGCAATATAAATCTTATGGGTGGTCGTGTCTAACGTTGCAAATAACTGATCGGCGGCATAGATGTTGGCCTTAGTCAGGCGATTAAAAATCGTAGACTTACCCGCATTGGTATAGCCAACCAGAGATACAGTCATGACATTAGAGCGTTTACGCGCTCTGCGCTGCATACCGCGTTGCGCTTTTAGTTTCAGTAACTTCTCACGCAACTGCTTAACACGGATGCGTAACATACGCCTATCCAGCTCAAGCTGCGTTTCACCAGGGCCGCCGCGCACACCAATACCACCTTTTTGGCGCTCCAAGTGAGTCCAGCCACGCACTAGGCGCGTAGACAGATGCTCAAGCTGCGCCAGTTCGACCTGCAGCTTACCTTCATGCGTTTGAGCTCGCTGGCTGAATATATCCAGAATCAAGCCAGTTCTATCCACGACACGCGCCTGTAGTAGACGCTCTAGGTTACGCTGCTGCGATGGTGTTAAATCATGATTAAAGACAGCAACATGGGACTCAGTCGCCTGCATCATCTGCGCCAATTCATCAGCTTTACCGCTGCCAATAAACAGTTTAGCGTCCGGGACAGACCGCTTACCCTCCACCTTACCCAGCACAGCCAAGCCCGCACTTAAGCTCAGCTGACGAAGTTCTTCCAAGCTTTCTTGGTAGTCATTCTCGCCAAAATCAACACTTACCAATATAGCGGCATCACCACCACTTGGTCTTTCAAACAAATCTTTCAACGCTTAATCATCACCTTCAGACATATTTATATTCACTGCACGCGCGGGTACTATTGTTGAAATAGCATGCTTATACACCATTTGCGTCACAGTATTTTTGAGCAGAATCACGTACTGATCAAACGAATCCACCTGCCCTTGCAATTTGATACCATTCACGAGATAAATAGATACAGCAACATGTTCTTTGCGTAGTGCGTTGAGAAATGGGTCTTGTAACATTTGCCCTTTTTGATTCATGATGTCTCCTATTGTTTGGAGTTAAATAAAATTGACTACCTGTCGCCGTTTAGAGCCACATACAAATATCTTACTCTCGTTAAGATATAGAACAACCAAATTCGTTCTTTAATTAAAATTAAAATTTAACTTCGTTCATTCTCGCAATCACTTCAACCCTACCAAGTAAGGCCATGACCTGATCAATACTTGGGGATTGTGCAATACCTGTCAACATCACGCGCAAAGGCATCGCCACTTTCGGAAACTTTAACTGGAACTCTGTCACCACATCATTTAACACATGATGAATAGCCTCAGCCTGCCACTCAACCGCAGCCAAAGCTTGCGTCAGCTTAAGCATTGCCGGTTTGATTTCAGCCGTCAAATGCTTCTCTGCTGCCGCTTGGTCAATCACTGGTTTTTGGTAAAAATATGCAATGCTGCTAGCAAGCTCATTTAAAGTATGGGCACGCTCTTTATATAAATCAATTACTGCTGCCAGATTTGGCGTTGCGGAGACTTGCACCCCAAGCTTAGCAAGACGCTTGGTCACGTCATTCACTAGATAATCTGAGCTTGCCTGTTTAATGTAATGTGCGTTTAACCAGCGGAGCTTTTCAGTATTAAATTGCGCTGCAGATGGGGTAATGTGGTCTAAATCGAACCACTCACAGAACTGCTGCATACTAAAAATTTCTTCATCGCCATGACTCCAACCTAAGCGCGCCAAATAATTCAACACAGCTTCTGGCAGATAGCCATCGTCATCATATTGCATGACACTAACAGCACCATGACGCTTAGATAGCTTCTGACCATCATCACCCAAAATCATGGACAAATGCGCGTACTGCGGAATGGTTGCACCTAGCGCCATTAGCATATTGATTTGGCGCGGGGTGTTATTCACATGATCATCACCGCGAATCACTTGTGTGATGCCCATTTCCCAGTCATCCACTACCACACAGAAGTTATAAGTCGGCGTGCCATCAGCACGTGCGATGATTAAATCATCCAATTCCTGATTAGCAATACTGATCTCGCCTTTAACCAGATCATTCCATACCACATTACCATCTTTAGGGTTTTTGAAGCGGATAACTGGCGGAATTCCTTGCGGTGGCGTTGGTAACACTTTACCTTCTTCTGGGCGCCAGCGACCATCGTAACGTGGTTTAACACCTTGTTGCATTTGCGTTTCACGCAAAGCCTCAAGCTCCTCTTTACTGCAATAACAATAATACGCACTGCCTTGTGCCAGCATAGTTTGAATCACTTCTTTATAGCGATCCATGCGTTGCATCTGGTAAAAAGGGCCCTCATCATGTTGCAAGCCTAACCATTGCATACCATCCAAAATAGCCTGCACAGCCTCTGGCGTACTGCGCGCAACATCGGTGTCTTCAATGCGCAGAATAAAATCACCTTTGTGTTTTTTAGCAAAAGCCCACGAAAACAAAGCGGTACGGGCACCGCCTATGTGAAGGAATCCGGTTGGGCTGGGGGCAAAACGTGTGCGAACTGTCATATCTGTTGAGTTTTTTACTATCTATATTATTAGGCTGACATTTTATCACGCCCACATAAAGTCTAAAAAATTAAAAACAGATTAATGCACAATCTCTGCACGTCAAACGCCGCAGCGCGCCAAGTGGCGGAATAGTGAATACAATTTGCATTAAATAACAATCTGGCATACTACTTGCTTTTAAGACTATACCTAGTGAAAGAATGTAGTTAATCATGGAATTTTTCCACAATCTGTTTAAGAGTGCAGCCGTGCCAAAGATGAAATCATCTATGGCCTGGACACATCAAATCAAAGGCATGGACGATATCTCCGCCATTGAGTTTGCGACAGAGAAGCTAGGAGATGAATTTAAAACCAATGCATTTAGCGACCCGGCTCACCTACAAGCGCTTTTCACCATCGACGAAAATACACACATCACCGTCGAAAGAATCACAACACATTTTATTCAAATTGAGCATATCAGCGCAGAGCTAGAAGATCGCGTCACAAACGCGGTCTTTTTTTACCACCGTCAGCTTTTCTTAATTTACTTTTCGCTGATTGATCACTTTTCTGAACAATATCAAAAACATCTCCATGTTTTTCTTGCGCGAGCCATCAGAAACGCTACGCAAATGATTAAATGGCGTTATTACAGCTACCAAAGTGCACCAGCCAATGTTTGGATGCAAATATCCCAGCTGTATTTATTTGCCGAAAATTTATCTTTATTAAATGCGAAGATTCAGCCTTATGCTGACCTTGAGCCAATTTCACTTTCTAATGCTTATATCCATATTTGCATGCTAGGCACTTTAGAAAGCCTAAGCTTGAAATGTGAACAAATCGAGTTTGTGAGCAAAATGCTGACAACCTGGACATCCAAAACAACGGTAGACCGTGAGTTTGATAAAAGCCAGCATTTATTTTATGTAGACACTACTGGAAACAAACCAGCTAAACGTATTCGCACTTTCAAACCAGCCAGCACATATCGTTACTGGAATTTGGACAGTGTTATTTCCAAAATACAGCTATGCATCTCATTGATTGAGTTCAACATTTCACCAAAACAGCCTTTTATGAAAGAGTTGATTTCACATAAGGATGCCTCCACTACTTTTGAAATCCTCAATAGTGAGTGGTCTCGTGTTGATTACAACCGCCAACGCAGATTAGAAGAGCGCAGCAAAAACGTATCTCAGGCAACTACCAGCTTGGGCTTCAAAGAGATATGTGAACAAATCAAGCAATACGAAAACATCAAGATGCAACGTGGCGAGCGCGGCTATCAAGGTGAAAAGTCATTTGAAGAAAGATTAGCAACGCATAATATCAATCGGAGTGAGCCTAATATCATTCACATGAACATTAGCACTGATCGCTCCAGTATTATTGATGCATCTAGCAAAGGTTTGGGCTTGCATGTCAGCAGGCATGCTCATGAAGTGAGTGTAGGTATGCTAATCGGCATTTCTACTAAAGAACTCAGAAACAATACCAAATTAGGGATTATCAAGAATATACGACCAATCGCTCAAGGCGAATTACACCTAGGGGTTGAACTGCTCAGTAATATCGGGTTTTATTCTCAAGCGGAAAATATAAGCCTAAGAGCGCCTAAAGTCGCCATATCAATAGGCGAGCATGAAAATAAGGACAATTATTTTGCTAATACCGTATTTTCCAACACCACCAGCTTTTTAGACAGTAGCTTTGGCACGGACCCAAGCAACTTCATGTGCCTGTACTTACCTAAAGAACAGTCAATATCCAAACAAGAAACGCTGATTATCCCTAAGCTCCAATACAATAAAAACGATATCTTCAAAGTAATGGTATTAGGTGAGGAAATATTGGTCAGATTTACAAAATCATTTGAACGTCACGGCAACTGGGTACGTGTAACGTTTACCACTGACATCAATAGGTAAACATTACACTCCCATATACTTGATTGCTATTTAGTAGGCTCAGCCTCCCAGCCCCCACCTAGCACTTTAAACAAATCTACCGTTGCAACCAATCGTGCCTGACGTGCCTGTACAAAAGCTAAACTCGCTTCATTATAGGTACGTTGTGCATCTAACACCTCAATATAAGCAGAGTAACCTGACTGGTATCTATTTTCAGACAAAGTCAGCATTTTCTGTGATGAAGTTTGGCTGATCAGCAACGATTGCTCACGCTCAGTTTGCTGACGTAAGCTGACCAAGGCGTCATTCACTTCAGTAAAGGCGGTTTGAATCGTACGTTCATAAGTTGCAAGCGTCTTTTTCTGTTTAGCTGCTTCTTGGTCAACTCTGGCATTTAGTCTGCCGCCATTAAATATTGGCAAGTTCAGGCTAAGTCCGCCAGTCCAAATACGCGCGGCAGAGCTTAAGATGTCTTTTAACTCAAGACTTTCCCCACCCCAGTTTGCGGTCAGTGAAATACTTGGATATAGCGCCGCTTTTGCCACAGCGATATTTGCATTAGCAGCAATCATTTGCTGCTCTGCCTGACGCACATCAGGACGTGACTCCAATAAGCTTGAAGGCAGGCCTAGTGGTGGAACCGGTGGAATCGGCAGTGCCATAATGTCAGATTGAGTCTGCCCTAAACCACGTACCGCTAAATCCAGGTCTCCAGTCAACAATGCTAACTGGTTCAGGCTTAAAGACTGCTGGCGCTTTAATTCTGCAATCTGAGCACGCAAATTAGTGTTAGCAACCTCGGCTTGATATACATCTAAAGCCGACACAATACCGCCTTCTAAACGGCGTTTGGTGAGCGCAAGGCTAGCATCGCGACTGACCAAGTTTTGCTCTGCAATCTGAATCTGCTTTTCCAAACTACGCAAGGTCAAATACTGACTAGCAACCAAACCAGTGAGTGACAAGGTCACCGTATCTTTAGCATAACGGCTAGACAAGGCAGACGCTCTTGCTGACTCTTTAGCGCGGCCTAACTTGCCCCAAAAATCCAACTCAAAAGTAGTTCCCAACTTAATATTGAAATTATTGCGTGGGTTAGCTGAAAACACAGGGAAAGCACCAGCTTCAGTCACTCGCGAGCGAGTACCGGCTCCATCCAGACTAACCGAAGGAATCAAGAAAGTACCAGCCTCTTTCATCACTGCGTCAGCTTGCTCAATATTAGCAACAGCCACCTTGATATCGGTATTATGTTTTAACGCACTGGCGATTAATTTGTTCAGTGTTTCGTCTTGATACAGCGTCCACCAGTCCTTTGCAATCTGGCTTTGCGCTGCATTTTGGCTCAACTCAACATAACGATCCGGCGTCTCAACCTTTGGTCTTAGGTAGTCTGGCCAAACCATCGTTTGGCATCCAGACAACACTAAGCTACCTACAAGATAAAAAACAGGCTTTATTAAATATTTATTTTTATTTTGTTTCATACAGCACCTTTATTCTCAGCATCCACTGAAGTCTGAACCACTGGCGCATCGTCAGGCACTTCATGGTGTTTTCTATGTACATTTTTATTACTCAACCATGTAAAGAAGAGTGGAATAAAAATCGTGGCTACAAAAGTCGCTAGCAACATACCACCAAACACGCCAGTACCCATAGAACGCCTTGCCGCCGCACCTGCACCCGTTGCAATCACCAACGGCACAATACCTAACACAAACGCCATTGAAGTCATCACAATCGGTCTAAAGCGCAACCTTGCTGCCTCCAGAGCGGCCTCAGCAATCGGCATACCCTCTTCCATTTTTTGGCTTGCAAACTCTACAATCAAAATCGCATTTTTTGCCGCCAAACCAACCAGCGTAATCAAACCGATCTGGAAGTAAATGTCATTTGGCATCCCTCTGAACAGCACAGCGATCAACGCACCAGCCAAAGCAAAAGGTACGGCCATAATCACGGCAAGTGGCAAGGCCCATGTTTCAAACTGCGCAGCCAAAATCAAGAACACCATGATAATGGCAAAGCCAAACGCGATTACAGCAGCCGAGCCTGTACGTTTTTCTTGATACGCCTGACCAGTCCATGCAATTTGGTAGCCATCTGGCAAGTTCTGTGCGGCAATTTTCTCCACCATCTTAATGGCATCACCAGAGCTCACACCCAATGCACCTTTACCTAGCACCTTGGCCGACAGCAAGCCGTTGTAGCGCTCTAATTGCTCAGCACCTACAATATCTTTCACTTTGCTCAGTGCTGACAATGGCACCATCAGGCCTTTATCAGAACGCACGTAAACCTTACCTAAATCTTCCGCCTTCATACGGTAGTCAGCTTCAGCCTGTAATTGCACCCGATAAGTACGGCCAGATTTATTAAAGTCATTCACGTACAACGAACCCATAGTACTTTGCAATGTATCGTAAATACTAGATACCGGCACACCTTGTGACAATGCCTTAGCTTCATCCACTTCTAAAAACAACTGTGGCACAGTTGGTCGGAAGAAGGTGTTGATTTCAGTTAACCTGGGCTCTTGTTTAAGCGCATCGATCAAGTTATTTACCACAGCAGACAAACGTGCAGGATCAGAGTCGCCACGCGTTTGTACATACAACTCAAAACCGCCAGAACTGCCCAAGCCGCGAATCGCCGGTGGGTTAAATGCAATCGCCATCCCATCCGGCTGCTGCATACCAATACCAAACAATTTCTTCACGATATCATCTGCGGTTGTTTTACGCTCTGACCAATCTTTCAAACGCACAAACATGGTAGCTGCACTGGTTTTATTACCGCCACCAATCAAGTCAAAACCATTCACCGCAAACTCATGCGCTACCGCTGGGTCTTGCGCAATTGCAGCACGCACATTTTCAGTGGTTTGACTAGTACGGCTCAAGGTTGCACCGTCCGGCATAATCACAGCGGAAATCACATAACCTTGATCCTCTGGTGGCACAAAGCTGCCAGGAATTACTCTCAACAATACAACCACAGTAGCAATGATTGCCGCAAACACAAAAGTACCGATGATTCTATGATGCAAGGTTAAATTCACCACGCCTGTATATACATGCGTGATACGCGTAAACATACGGTTAAATGCTTTAAAGAATGCAGACTCGCCGTGTGTTTTCTTTAATAAAATTGCGCACAACGCTGGGGTCAGGGTTAGTGCAACCACGCCTGAAATCACCACCGCCACGGCAACGGTCACGGCAAACTGCTTATACATCTCACCAGCAATACCGCCTAAGAACGCAACTGGCACAAACACCGCGCACAGTACTAGCACAATCGCAACGACTGCCGCTGACACTTGCTCCATCGATTTCACTGCAGCTTTAATAGCAGATAATTTCTCTTCTTCCATCAAGCGCTCTACGTTCTCCAACACCACGATCGCATCATCCACCACGATCCCGATAGAGAGCACCATCGCGAATAATGTCAGCGTATTGATAGAGAAGCCAAACATCCATAAACCAGCAAAAGTACCAATTAAAGAAATAGGCACCGCAATCATAGGAATCAATGTCGCACGGAAGCTTTGCAAGAACAAGAACACTACGAGCACCACAAGCACCATGGCTTCGCCCAGTGTTTTCAACACTTCTAAAATAGAAGCCTTCACAAAGTCACTGGTGTCGTATGGCACTTCCCAATCTACACCTTCTGGGAAACGTACTTTTAATTCGGCCATTTTCGCTTTAACCGCAGCCGCTGTATCTAAGGCATTAGCGCCGGTTTGCAAGAAAATAGGAATACCCACACCAGGTGTACCATCTAAAGCAGTGCGCACGTTGTAGCTTTGTGAGCCCAACTCAATACGAGCAACATCTTTTAAATGCAGCACGCCGCGCTGACCATTGGCACGAATAATAATATTGCCGAATTCTGATGGGTCAATTAATCGACCTTTAGCCGTTACTGTGTATACCAACTGCTGATCAGATGGCGCTGGGTCTTGACCAATTTTACCTGCTGCATATTGTGCATTTTGTGCACGAATCGCATTCGCGATATCCGTAGTTGTTACTCCCAACTGCGCCATGCGGTCAGGACGCAACCAAATGCGCATAGAGTAATCTTGCGCGCCAAAAATCACAGAGTCACCCACGCCTTTAATGCGCTTAATCTCATCAAGCACATTCAAGGTAGCGTAATTACTTAAAAATAGCGTGTCATACTTTTTTTGCTTATCGGTCAGCATCACCACTAACAAAATATCGTTAGAACGTTTCTGCACAACTAAGCCAGTACGCCTTACCTCATCCGGCAGGCGTGGCAAAGCAATATTCACACGGTTACTTACGTTAAATGTGGCCTGATCAACATTGGTGCCCACTTCAAACGTAGCGGTAATCGTTAATGTGCCACTAGAGTCGGCACTAGAGTTGAAATACAGCAAGCCTTCAACACCACTCAACTGCTCCTCAATCGGTGCAGCTACTGTTTTAGAAAGCGTATCAGCACTTGCACCAGGGTAAGTTGCTGTGATTAATACGGTAGGTGGCGCAATTTGCGGGTACTGTGCAATCGGTAATTTAAAGGCAGCAGCTAAGCCTGCCAATACAATAATGATAGACAGTACACTTGCAAAAATAGGCCGTGTAATAAAAAATTTACTCATAATTATTCTCGATTAAGCCTGACGATTTAGCATTGGGTGATGAATTTATTTTGCTGAACCAGCTGATTCATGTTTTGCTGATGCTGCACCAGCATCAGTCTCACCCACAGGATGCGGTGCGACAACTGCACCAGGACGTAGCTTAATAATATTGTCGGTAATCACTCTATCACCTGTTTCCAAACCACTTAAGATGACCCAGTTTTTACCAACCCAATTACCCGGCACAACCGGTTTAACTACCACCTCATTTTTATCATTAGCCACATACACAAACTTGCCCTGATCACTATTGAGAACTGAGGTTTGTGGCACGACAAACACACCATCTTTTTGCCCCGTAATCACGCGAATTCTGGCAAACTGACCTGGCAACAAGCGTTTATCCGCATTATCAAAAGTTGCTCGTAATTGCTGAGTGCCCAATTGCGGATCGATGCCACTTGCAGCAAAGTTGAGCTGACCTGATTTTGAGTACTCTTCACCGCTAGGTAGTATCAGCCTTACTTCTTTTACACTTTTTTGTGTCAATGGACCACCTAATTGCGCCAACTCAGCATCAGACAAACTAAAGCGCACCCAGATTGGACTAATCTGACTAACAGTGCTTAATAAACTAGTATTGGCACTCACCAATGCACCTTCTGATAACTCGAACCTGCCCGCTACACCAGACAAAGGCGATGTCACAGTGGTATAAGATAAATTCAACTCAGCCTCACGTACCGCTGCTTCATATTGCGCCAAGCTAGCTGTTGCTAATGCATTATCAGAGTTAGCATTATCTGCTTCACGCTGACTTACCGACTGCGTTGCCACTAAAGCCTGCAAACGTTGCGCTTCGCGCTTTGCTTGATCGAAACGTGCTTTTTGCTGCGCCAATTGTGCTTTTGCATTAGCTAGCGCAATTTGATAAGGCACAGGGTCAATTAAAAACATTGCCTGTCCAGCTTTTACCGGCTCACCTTCTTCAAACAGCTTTTTAAGCAAAATGCCGCCAACACGCGGTCTAATTTCAACCTCTTTCGCACCTTCTGTTTGCGCTACAGCCTCTGCGCTCAAAGGCACGCTGCCCGGAGCCATGGTAATCACACCTACTGGCATAGGCGGCATCGCCGCTTGAGCTTGCCCGCCGTTTTCTTGCTTACTGCAAGCTGCCAGCATAGAGCCGACTAGGACCCCAATCAGCGCCAACATCATGCCTGATGCCATCAAGGTTCGTTTCGCATGCGTAACCTGTGCGTTAATCGACTGTGTGTGAATATGTTGCTGATTCTGACTTGCGGTCTTATTTGCCATTTAAAACTCCACGATTGTTTTTTATAACTTACTAATTATTCTATGTTTTTGTTAAAAATAGAAGTCATCTGCTCTTGCTTACATTCAGATTTGTATGTATATTATATACAAACAGGAATGTATGTAAAGCCTAATTGATTTAAAATACGCAAAAATGAAGTTTTATTAGTAGGATTAAATATGGTCAGAAAAACCAAAGAAGATGCAGAACTTACTCGCCAAAAGATAGTAGATGCGGCACGCACGGTGTTTCTTGCACGTGGAGTAAGTAAATCAACCTTGGAACATATCGCCTCACAAGCAGATGTCACCCGTGGCGCCGTTTACTGGCATTTTAAAAACAAAACAGAAATCTTTCATGCCATTCGCGAGCAAGTATTTTTACCGCTGATTGACCGCATGGACGACACACTGGCAATTACCGCTGACAATTCACAAAACCCGTTAGATCAAATTGAAGCCAGTATGTGCCATACGATACAAGAACTAAATGATAATGTTGAGATGCGTGAAATATACGAAATCATGATGATTAAGTGCGAATATGTAGATGAATTTGCATTAGTGCTGCATCAAATTATGAACAACTGCTCTAGCCTAGTAGAAAAAATCGAAGTAGCTTATGCACACGCACAGTCACAAAACCTGCTAGCCAGCACACTTACTCCACGCGCACTCGCCCTAGACACGCATTTGTTTTTTGGTGGGCTACTGCATATGTGGGTAAAAGATGCCGATGGCAGCAAGTTCAGATATCAAGCGCTTGAGCTGATTAAATCTCACATCAAATTACGCAGAAAATAGATAGTTAAAATAAATCTTGTAGATCAGTTACTGTAGCGATAACATACGCAGATATTAAGCGTTGGAGGCATTGTGGCTATTTATACTGGTGAAATTTACGGTAAACAAACCGCAAGCAAGTTTGTGATGTACAACGTGCTAAAAGTAAGTAAGCAGGCTGTTACCCTACAAAACATAGACAATCCGCTGAGCCTGTTCGAAACCACAGAACAAAAGCTAAACGCCTCAGGCTATATCCGCGTTAGCCAAACACCATTTATCGATCTAGAATCGACCACGCCAAAACGCCGCAAGGCCGCAAAAAAACCCATACGCTGCCCGCTTACCTTCGATTTTTTAGAAGAGCGCGCCGACAGTGAACGTCCTGCACCCATCATGCAGGACTTATTCAGCTAACAGCAAAGTCTTTATTCGCTACGTGGTGGGCCGCCACGTAAATCATGTCCATCAGCACTGTAAATTTCCACCTCCACAAAGTCACCCGGCGTTAAGCCTTCAGCATCTTCTAAATATACAACGCCATCAATCTCTGGTGCATCTGCTTTAGTACGGCCAATCGCTTCGATATTACCTTCAACATCCGTCACAATCTCGTCCACTAATACAGTTTGAATGCTACCAATCTTAGCGTGTACTTTAGCGGCACTGATACGCTCTTGCACTTCCATAAAGCGGCTCAAACGCTCTTGTTTCACTTCTTCAGGCACTTGATCAGGCAAGGCATTGGCTGCCGCACCATCTACAGCTGAATAAGCAAAACAGCCTACTCTGTCTAACTGCGCTTCTTCCATAAAGTCTAACAGTTGCTTAAAGTCATCTTCAGTTTCACCTGGGAAACCAGCAATGAATGTGCTACGAATCGTAATGTCCGGACAGATGTCACGCCAAGCTTTAATGCGTGCCAGATTATTTTCACTGCTTGCCGGACGTTTCATCGCTTTTAATATACGCGGGCTAGCATGCTGGAATGGCACGTCTAGGTAAGGCAGAATCAGACCATCTGCCATCAATGGAATCACCTCATCCACATGCGGGTATGGGTACACATAATGCAAGCGAGTCCAGACACCAAGTTCACTTAAAGCTTGCGTCAACTCTGTCATACGGGTTTTAACCGGGCGACCGTTCCAGAAACCTGGACGATATTTAACATCAACGCCATAAGCCGAAGTGTCTTGTGAAATCACTAAAATTTCACTCACACCTGCATTCACTAGATTCTCAGCTTCGTTAAGCACCTCTCCAATCGGGCGACTGACTAAATCGCCTCGCATGCTAGGAATAATACAGAAGCTGCAACGATGGTTACAGCCTTCAGAAATTTTAAGGTAAGCGTAATGCTTAGGTGTCAGCCTTACGCCTTGTGGTGGCACTAAGTCAATAAATGGCTCATGCGGCTTAGGCAGGTTTGCATGTACGGCTGTCATTACTTCTTCTAGCGCGTGCGGGCCTGTTACTGCCAATACGCTTGGGTGCGCAGCTTCAACTACGCCTTTTTTAGCGCCTAAACAGCCGGTAACAATCACTTTACCATTTTTATTAATCGCCTCACCAATCGCATCCAAAGACTCTTCCACGGCACTATCAATGAAACCGCAGGTATTCACTACCACTAAATCAGCTTCGTCGTAACTTCCAGAAATTTCATAGCCTTCCGCCCGTAATTGGGTGAGAATACGCTCTGCGTCTGAGCCAGCTTTAGGGCAGCCTAACGATACAAAGCCTACTTTAGGCGTGGAGTTTTTGCTTGTAGTACTCATTGTCATAAAAACCTATAAATCTTAAAATTAATTCAAATGTATATTATTGCGATTGCCTGGATGTATGTTGTTGTACTCATGGCCGCCACTGAAAAATCAGTGACTGCAGGACTACTCACGTTTATATTTTACGGCTTGCTGCCATGTGCCCTGCTACTGTGGCTACTTGGTGTTAAACATAGACGCCACCAACAAAAGAAACCATCAGTGGATGAAATAACCCACCAAGAAGATAGAGCTGACACCCAGAGCGATGAGTAGCACCTGACTTAAAGTTGCTTTTAATTCCGTGCGTTTATGCAAACTAGGAATTAAATCAGCCACTGCTACATACAACATGCTTGCCGCTGCCAACCCTAAAATATAGGGAACCCAACTCATCACATATTGCAAAGCATAATAAGCAAGGAGTCCACCCACCAAAGTTGCTAAACTAGACACTAAATTAAACACCAGTGCCTGTTTTTTGCTGTAACCCGAGTGTAATAGTATTAAAAAGTCACCCACCTCTTGTGGGATTTCGTGCGAAATAATCGCCAGCGCGGTAACCACACCTAATTTCACATCCACTAAAAATGCCGCTGCAATTAAAACGCCATCCACAAAGTTATGAAAAGTATCTCCTATCATAATCATCATGCCGCTGCGCCCACTATCATGGTGGTGCGCGTGTGCATGGCTGTGTACCTGCGTTAAAGATGGTGCCTTTGCAGTAGTCACAACTTTATACTTCACACCATCGGCAGCAAGCTCAGGCTTCGGATGTGTTAACGGGCAGTCTTCCTCAGTATGAATCGCGTGCACTTCACAGTGATCACCATGGCAATGCCGCCAAATCACCAGTTTCTCTAGCACAAAAAATAATAACAACCCAAATAAGAGGGTTGCAGAGATACTTTCTATACTACTCGCTTCATTAAACGCATGGGGAAGTATTTCTAAAAACACTGCGCCTAACATAGCGCCTATCGCATAGCTAACCAGCATAGGAATCCATGCTGTACGTAGGTTGAGTGCAAACAATGCGGCTAAAGATACGCTTAACACCCCGCCCGTAAAGCTAGCGATAATAATCCATGCAAGAATAGGTAACTCGGGAATTGTCATGCAACACTTTTGATCAGTAATAAAGAGCGATATTATAACTGAGCAACTGCCACATCTCTATGTGATTCCAACCAAATCATACTTGCCATACGTCCGGTGATGTTATCGCGCCTAAAAGAAAAAAAGCGCACCTGATCCGTATAGGTGCAAAAGTCTTCATTCACCCCGGCGCCATATATTTCGGTCACACCAATGCGGTTAAGGCGCTGTTGTGCAATCATGTATAAATTGCACAGCCATTTATCACCTGATGCTGATGACTCCAACAATTTAAATGCCTGGCTCGCCTGATTATCTTTTGCAATGAATTGGTCGCGCACATCTCCGCCCACCTCAAAGGCATTGGGCCCGATGGCCGGACCTAACCACACTAATACTTCATCAGCCGACACTTGCATTTTCTGCACAGCAGCTTCAATCACACCGTCACACAGCCCTCTCCAGCCTGCATGCACTGCTGCAACAACGCTCCCCTTTTTATCGCATAGTAAAACAGGCAGACAATCAGCCGTCATCGTCACACACACAACATTGGGTTTGGTGGTAAAGGATGCATCCGCATTTTGCAGGCAAGTGCTAGTAGCTGCATTAATCACCTCAATGCCATGCACCTGATTCACCCAGACTGGCTCACTAGGCAGGTACGGACTTAATAATTGACGGTTTTTCGCAACAGCAATTGGGTTATCTTGTACATGCGCACCTAGATTAAGACTGGCGTATGGGGCAGGACTCACGCCACCAGTGCGCGTAGTTTGCAACGCCTTCACATTGAGAGGTGCAGGCCAATCAGGAGTGATTAATGTAATAGGTTCAGCATTAGTCATGGTTACCTCAATTCATTTAAAGCTAAACATCTTCCTCATTATCAAAATCTGCATCATCTTCTTCATCACCATCGTCAAACAGATCATCATCGTCATATTCATAATCCTCATCAGCCAGATAAGGCTCCATGCTTAATTCAAAGTCTTCCTCATCATCACGCACATCTTCATGACGCATGGCTTCCAACAACACCTTCATATCATCAGCCAGCTCAATCTGCCACTCCATGAATTCATTGGTAGCTGGGTGCACCAGACCAAGCTTGATTGCATGCAAAGCCTGACGATGAAACTGACTGACCGCGTCGCGCAACGTTTGCGTCATTGCACGAATCGGCACAATGCCACGGAAACCATAAACAGGGTCACCAACTAAAGGCGCCTTGAGGTGCTGCATGTGTACACGAATCTGGTGAGTACGTCCGGTTTCTAAGTTGCAGCGTAAGTAAGTTTGCACAGAAAAACGCTCTAATATCTCGTAACGCGTCACAGCAGGTTTACCCATCCGGTTAATTGCCATTTTAGTACGCGAGCGAGGATCACGACCTAACGGCTGATCGACCACGCCATTTCGCCAGAGTTGTCCCCATACAATGGCGCGATACTCACGCTTTACAGTACGCGCTTGTAACTGACGTACCAAATGCGTCTGCGCATTTAATGTTTTAGCCACCACTAATAAGCCACTGGTTTCTTTATCTAAACGATGCACAATGCCTGCACGTGGCACATCGTGTAATTGCGGCGAATGAAATAGCAAGGCGTTGAGTAAAGTACCTTCCCAATTTCCGGCCGCAGGGTGCACAACCATGCCGGCAGGTTTGTTCACAACTAAGATGTGGTCATCTTCATACACAATATCCAGTGGAATATCTTGTGCAGTAAATGCATAGGTCTCAGGCTTCACCTGCACATCAACCGACACCTTTTCCCCGCCCCACACTTTGGTTTTTGCAGTACTGACTTTGCCGTCAACGGTCACCAAACCAGACTTTATCCAAGCCTGCAGTCTTGAGCGTGAATGTTCAGGAAGTAACCGTTGCAAAGCAACATCAAGGCGCAAACCGCCCAAATCTGATGAAATTGTGAGGTGAATTAGGTTGTTAAGAGATTGTTGAGTAGCGTCTGTCATCGGTTATAATCGTGAGAAATTCTTAAAGGTGGTTTTGCATGAAGTATATCTCAATTTTGGCTTTTACCTTCTTACTCGGTGGATGTGCGATTTTTGGCGCACCAACTGAGATTGATGATACGAAAGGCTGGACAGCTGAACGCATCTATCAAGAAGGTGCAGCAAAAATGCAAGACCGCGACTACGACAAAGCCATTGTTTACTTTCAAAAGCTTGAGTCTCGCTATCCGCATGGCAAATATGCTACGCAAGCGCAACTTGAAACAGCCTACGCCCATTACAAAAAGCAAGACCCGATATCCGCAGTTGCTGCTGCCGACCGCTTCATCAAACTCCACCCTGACCACCCTAACGTAGATTATGCTTATTACCTAAAGGGCTTAGCAGTGTTTAATGAGCGCGGCATTGTAGAAAAGCTCACCAAACAGCAAGTAAGTGACCGCGACCCACGCGCTTTGAAAGACTCTTTCGCGACCTTTAAAGAGTTAGTAACACGCTACCCAAAAAGCCGCTATGTAAAAGACGCCACACAGCGCATGGTTTACTTGGCAAACAGTCTGTCAGAACATGAGCTACATGTTGCGCGCTATTACATGAAACGCAAAGCTTATGTTGCCGCGATTAACCGTACAAAATATGTGATTGAATACTACCCACAATCCCCACATGTGGAAGAAGCACTAGTCATTATGATTAGCGCTTACGACTTAATGGGCTTGGATGATCTTAAAAATGATACCTTGCGCATTTTGAAAACTAATTATCCAGATAGTGCGATTTTAAATAAGAATGCACCTGAAGATGAACGCGTATGGTGGAAGTTCTGGGAAAGCCTATACTAAATGAACTAAACCGCATTTAAAGCATCTATTATTTTGATGAAGTACTTTAATAAATTACCAGGATTCATTAGAACGCCATCAGGCCTTGAGTGGGTTTTGTTCAAAAAATTACCTCTGATTTTTAGCATTGGAACAGCAGCGCCATGCGCTCCAATGCTAATAATTTATCTAGGGAATGAATCGCTAAGCCGAGAGCAGCAGCAAGTCATCTATCAATTACTCGGTGTACTTTTTAGTGTCTGGTTTCTAGTTGGCGCTATTGCAATCGGCTGTATTGTCGTCACCATTATGAAAGGGCCCGCTTATGTTGCAGACCCTTACGAGTTACCCACAGAAAATAAATCGCTAGAGCAATATCCAAATTGATAGCGCTACTGACAAATTCTTATATATCACCATGTAATACAATCACCATACTGTAACCATGTGTGCCTGACGCTCTGATCGCCAAGCACCACATCGTTACATCATCATTAATGTCACCCCACACCTAGCCCAAAGTTCAATATTGCCGCGGTTCTTGCATAAATTATGTTTAATTTATTTAATTCCCATATTAAACTATACAAAACTAAGCGTAACGAGCGCGCTTAATCAATATGGCAGCGATGCCAGTACTAAAATTAACTGAATTGTTGTCGACAACATAATTAGCAAGACGCTAAATACTTGTGCTTTTTTGCAACGGCGCACTCAAGCGCAGGATTAACGTCATGACAACAATGCATTGCGTAGTAAATTTTTAACCCGCTCCCCAACGAAGGGGAGTTTGGGCCGAGGTTATAGAGCCATATAACATCAGCCAAATTTATTCCAACGTGGGAATAAGTCTAAATGACGCACAAAACATAACCCTACCAAGTTATGCAGTGCCCCGTGTAAGCTACCAATTAAGCGCATACAAGACTGTTGTAGCGCGGTAGTTTGTGAATATATTTAGGTTAGGAAAGAACTATGAACAAAGTGAGCTTCTGGAATATCGGTCACTTATTAAACAATCTGAGCTATAAAAAGAAATTTACCTTACTTGGCACAGTGGCGCTCGTACCTTTATTGATTCTACTTTTTTTCAATATCCAGCTACTGAACTCTGACCAAAAAATTACCAGAATCGAACGCCAAGGCATTACCTATTTAGTCCCGCTGCGTCATTTTATTGAAAGCGTTCAAGCTCATCGCGGCATGACCAATTCCTATTTATCAGGAAACGATGATTTTGCAGAAAAGATTGATGCCAACGAAAAAAAATCCAGCACGCTCATTTTAAATATTGACCAAATTGATAAAGAACTTGGTCAGCAATTCCGCTCTACAGAAGACTGGAGTAAGATTAAAAAGAACTGGGATAAGCTTAAAGCTGACTGGGCGCAAATTAAGTCAAAATCAGGCGGCATCACACCACAACAAAGCTTTGCAAATCACAGCCATCTAATCAATCAACTACTTGAGTTTTCATTAAAGCTCACAGACGCGAGCACACTGACGCTCGACCCGCAAATGGACACCTATTATCTAATGGATATTGTCTATTTAAGAACCATCAACGTCGTTGAAATTACAGCGCAGATTCGTGGTTTAGGTGCAGGCATTACCTCTCGGCAGTTTGTGACAAACCAGGAAAAACTAAAGCTTTCGGCACTGACTAACCAAGTGGAAGCATCCCTTAAAAGCTACGAACATGTCATGTCTGTACTTAAAAATTATGAGAGTACATACACACAAGTAAAACCGGTGATGACTGCGTTACAGAAATCGATTGATGAACTAAACACGCTAGTAAAAACATCGATTATTGATGCAGAAACTATCGATTTAGATACGGAAAAATATTTTAATTTTGCTACTCAGTCCATTACCAAAGGCTATCAAGCCTATGACGAAATTAGCAAGTTACTAGACCAGTCTTTAGAAAAACGCTTGATGCAACAGCAACAGCAATTTTGGCTGGTAGTATCTATCACCATTTTGACGATTTTAATGGTTAGCCTGATGCTGTTCTCAGTTGCTAGAAACATTATTCAAGCAACTAGCGAGACTAAGGAGTTAATGAACAATCTTGCTCAAGGAAATGTTGTGCATCATGATGAGAATAAGATTTTCAGTCGTGATGAAATGGGCGACGTGATGCGCTCATCTTATAGCTTACAGCAAACCATTAAAAACCTGATTGATGCCCTGCAAAGGGTTAGTCATCAGCACTCTATTGGTGATATAGACGCCACATTAAATGCACAGCAGTTCAATGGTGTCTATGCCGAAATGGCAACTGGTATTAACAAAATGGTGGCTGACCATATTGAAATGAACCAAAAAGCGATTGCCGTGGTGCAAGCCTTTGGTGACGGTGATTTAACACCGCAACTAGAGAAGTTCCCAGGGAAAAAAGCATTTGTTAATACCGCGATTGAGCAAGTACGCGCTAATATTCAGGCACTGGTGGTAGATACCAATATGCTGGTTAACGCCACGATTCTGGGCAAACTTTCCAGACGTGCAGACTCCAGACGCCACCATGGTGAGTTCCGTAAAATTGTGCAAGGCATCAATGACACATTGGATGCGGTGGTTAACCCATTAAACATGGCGGCCAAATATGTCGATGACATCGCAAAAGGTAACATCCCTGCCAAAATTACCGATAGCTACGATGGCGATTTTAACGCAATTAAAAACAATCTGAATCAATGTATTGATGCTGTGAACACCATGATTGCAGATACAGCGTTATTAGCAGATGCTACTGAAAAAGGCCAACTCTCAACGCGAGCAGACGCAAGTCAGCACCTAGGAGATTTCCGCAAAATCATTGAAGGCATGAACCACACCTTAGACTACGTGGTTAACCCGTTAAATACGGCGGCACAGTACGTAGAACGTATATCTAAAGGCGATATCCCTACCCATATCACTCAACCATACAATGGTGATTTTAACGTCATTAAAAACAACCTGAACATCTGTATCGATGCAATCAATCGCTTGGTGAGTGACACTAATATGCTGTCGGAAGCCGCCACTGAAGGGCGTATCAGCACAAGAGCCGATGTGACCCAACACCAAGGTGACTTCCGTAAAGCGGTAGAGGGTGTAAATTCCACGCTGGAAACCATTGTAGCGCCTATTATTGCCGTTAAAGATGCAGTTGACACGATTACAACAGCAGCTAACGAGATATCTTCCGGCAACAATGACCTGTCAAGCCGGACTGAGCAGCAGGCGTCCAGCCTAGAAGAAACTGCAGCCAGCATGGAAGAGCTAGCAAGCACGGTCAAGCATAATGCTGAAAATGCAAAACAAGCGAATCAGCTAGCACTCAGCGCTTCCGATATCGCAGTAAAAGGCGGCAATGTAGTTTCAGAGGTTGTGACCACCATGATTGCCATTAACGATAGCTCACGCAAAATTGAAGATATTATTTCCGTGATTGATGGTATCGCCTTCCAAACTAATATTCTTGCACTAAATGCAGCTGTTGAAGCGGCAAGAGCTGGTGAGCAAGGTCGAGGCTTCGCGGTAGTTGCCGGTGAGGTACGCAATTTGGCACAGCGCTCAGCCAGTGCGGCCAAGGAAATCAAAGAACTGATTACAGACTCTGTAAGCAAAACGACAGAAGGTACCACATTGGTACAAAATGCCGGGCAAACCATGGAAGAAGTAGTGGTGTCGGTGAAACATGTGGCTGACATTATCGGTGAGATTGCCGCGGCCTCCATTGAGCAAGCAGCAGGCATCGATCTAGTCAATGAGGCTGTGACTAGCATGGACGAATCTACACAGCAAAATGCAGCACTGGTAGAACAGGCTGCTGCGGCAGCTGAATCCCTAGTAGAACAAGCTAACCAGTTATCTAGTGCTATCAGTGCATTTAAACTGGATGATGCTAAAGACGGATTGCCTGTACATCAGTCATTGAAATCAAACCACAATCATGTGGCATTAGCTGTAGTGAAAAGCCGCCCTGGACCAGAGCTGATGAAGTCGATTGCAATCAAACAGACAAACGGTAACGGCGATTGGGAGGAGTTCTAAGCAGTAGTAACTAGCCGTAAACGCTGCGTATTTACACGCAGCGTTTACGCAATGTTTAACCGTGAGCGGTAATGTTTGGTGCAGATGTTTAACAATACTTAATAGTATAACATTGCGCTGACATTCACTATCAGCAACAAGCAATAACAGATACAAGATTAGAACAAGAGCAAATACCTCTAAGCTTTGATAGCGATAAATGCTCTACATCTATCAGTCAGCGTTAGCTGTTATTTAGCTGGCTATATGACAGCTATAGCGCTGTTGTTTTTAATGCTTTTTAGCGCGGCGGTCTTTGTCTTCAACTTCTTTCTTAGCTTTTAACTCAGCACGTTGCGCAGTCTTACGGCGGCGCATACTTACAATACCCTCACCCGGCTTACGCTTATCTTCATCCTCAGCAAACGGGTTATGCCCTTGCTTATACTCAACACGCAATGGTGTACCTGAAAGCTGGAAAGTTCTACGGAAAGTTTTTTCTAAAAAGCGTGTATAAGCATCTTTAACACCATCCACATGGCTACCATGAATCACTACGATAGGTGGATTGCTACCACCCTGATGCGCATAGCGTAATTTTGGACGGATACCTTTACTGATAGGCGGCTGATGCTGCTGTAACGCATCAATCAGCACACGTGTCAGCTGCGGTGTTGCAAGCTTAGCGAAAGCAGCCTTGTAAGCCACATCCACTGATTTAAACAGCTCTGGTAAGCCTTTTTTACGCAAAGCGGAGATGTAGTGAAACTCAGCAAAATCTAAAAACTGCAGCTTACGGTCGATTTCACGTTTAATCCAATCACGCTCGTCTTCTTTCAAACCATCCCATTTATTGATAGCCACGACTAAAGCGCGACCAGCATCTAAGATGTAAGCTGCTACGTGTGCGTCCTGCTCGGTGATACCCTCTTGGGCATCCACCACAAGAATCACCACATTTGCCTCTTCAATCGCCTGTATGGTTTTAATCACGGAGAACTTTTCAATCGCTTCAAATACACGGCCACGCTTACGCACACCGGCTGTGTCAATCAGCGTGTAGTGTTTACCGTTCTTTTCTAAATCGATATGGATAGAGTCACGCGTAGTACCAGGCTCATCATAAGCAATCACACGCTCTTCCCCTAGCAATGCATTCACTAGCGTTGATTTACCCACATTAGGGCGACCTACAATCGCCACTTTAGGAATTCTGTCACCGGTATAGTCTGTCACCGGCTCATCTTCAGTGACTGTGAAGTTTTCCAGCGCAAGCTCAATAATATCGCGTACACCTTCGCCATGTGCTGAAGAAATTGAAAGTGGGTAACCTAAACCCAGCTCATGGAAGTCTGCACTGACCACTGCTTTTTGCATGCCTTCAGTTTTGTTTACCGCCAACAATACTGGGCACTTGGTTCTTCTTAAACGGTTGGCAATTTCCATATCCTGTGGTGAAACACCTTGGCGACCATCTACCAAAAAGATAATCGCATCAGCTTCATCAATCGCTTGCAATGTTTGCTTTGCCATGGCCTTAAGAATGCCACTGTCTGTATTTGGCTCAAAGCCACCTGTATCCACGACTAGATACGGCTGGCTGGCGCCTATGCCGCGCCCATAATGTCGATCACGGGTTAGACCAGGCAAGTCAGCGACTAAGGCATCACGACTTTTAGTTAAACGGTTAAATAATGTTGATTTGCCGACGTTGGGTCGACCAACCAAAACAATGGTAGGTATCATGTGAGCCTTCTATAAAGCATTGAAGCTAATTGATAATTTTAGTCATCAATTAGCCCAATTAATTTTTAATTCTAATAATAAGCGATTAAAGCAAACCAAACATTTTATTTAATTTGAATCGCATACAAACTGCCACCTCGTGACTGTGCCAGTAATGTGTCACTGTTAATCATGGCCATTTGCGGTAAGATTGCTGAGTTATCTGTTTTTACTCTGGCTGAGAACGCACCATCTTCACGCTTCAGAAAATGTACATAGCCTTCTACATCACCAACAGCAACTCTGTCACCCATGGGTAAAGGCGCAGTAGGCTGCCTATTTTTAAGGGCTGCCTGACGCCAAAAGGTTTTACCCGTCGTGTAATCAAGTGCATAGATGGAACCGATTGCATGCGATACATAAATACGGGCATCTTCGTGGCTTAACCCGGTTAGGCTTGAAATATCACGGTTCCAAACAACACGTCCAGATGCACGGTCAACCGCTGCAATACGGCCCTGATAAGCCACCGCATACACTAAAGGACCATCCACCATAGGTAGGCTTGTAATATCCGCAATACGCTCAATCTCGGTAACACCTTTAGGCTGAGCCACAGAAGCTTCCCATAGCAGCTTGCCGTTATCTGCGCGAATTGCCGCAAGTTTACCGCCGGCAAAACCGGCATATACCGCGCCTCCATCCACTACAACGCCTGCACTGCTGCGTACTGTGAGCGCAGGGCTAGTACGGTCATAAACCCATTTCCTACTGCCGTCATCAGCATTAATACCATAAATGCGGCTATCACCAGTGCGTACAACTACCATACCGTCGTAATACCTAGGAGCGCTTAGCACCTCGCTACTCAGTCTGGACATCCACTGCAGTTTGCCTGATAAATCATAGGCATAAACCACACCTTTTTGCGTGCCAACCAACACCAAACTACCGCCAACACCTACACCACCGGTAAGTTTTTCAGTTATTTTTGCATGCCAAAGCTGTTTACCATTCGTTGCATCTAACTTAACGAGATCACCGTCAGAACTAGCAGCATAAGCAAAACCCGCTTCTACCACTGGCGCTAGGTCATAGTTACCGGATATACCAAGTTTAGCTTGCCACACAATTTTAGCGGTTGCATTCGCCTCAAACTCAGTCAACGGCTCCATATCTACCACCTCACGACCGAAGACACGTTCTGACAAGTCAGTTTTCAGATCGGTAATAGAGGTACAGGCAGAAAGCAGCGTGAAGCCACATATAGCCAATAATGCAGTTGATTGTTTAATAAAACGCATTAAGTATTAGCCTAGTGAATCAATTTTTTGTTGCGTCAAATGACGATAGCGGCCTTGAGCATCTAGCTTGCTAAGTGCAAGTTCGTAAGCTGCTTTAGCCTCGTCACGTTTACCTAAGCCAAGTAATACGTCGCCTTTAAGATCAAGGAACAAACCATCAAAACCAGCATCGTGCTTTGCTTCCAACACTTTCAAAGCAGCGTCAAAATTATTTTCTTCAGCCAATATGTTGGCTAACTGCAAACTCGCAATCGCACTCACAGAAGTTTCTTTAGCATTGCTAATCGCCCACTCTAATTGCGCTTTAGCGCTTTTAATCTGATTGGCTTCGTAATTTGCTTTAGCAGCCAATACTGCAGCACGTCCCGCATATGGTGTCGCGCTATATTTTTCCATTAACACAGCAGCTTTAGCTTGAAATGATTTTGTATCCCTAGTATCAACCACTTGTAATGCCTGATACTCAGTAGAAGCATTTACCGCCTGTTTGGTTTGATAGTATGTCCAGCCTTGGTACGCGGCATAAGCAACTAATAAGCCTATAACCAAATTACTGACCATTTTTCCATAGGTTTTCCACCACGCTTTTAACTCGTCTAACTGTTCTTGCTCTTCTAAATCGTATGCCATTCTCAGTCCTAATATATATTTAATTCAAAAACTTACGCTACACCTATCATCCATTTGCAACTTTTTTACCAGGAATCGCTGCCAGTAAACTCTGTGTGTAGGCATGTTGTGGCCGCTCATAAATATCAGCGACTTCTCCTAACTCAACAACTCGCCCTTGATGCATCACCACAATATCATCTGCAATATGACGCACAACTCGTAAATCATGGCTAATAAAGATGTAACTTAACGCCATTTCTTGCTGCAGTTCTTTAAGTAGCAACAGTATTTGTGCCTGTATCGAAACGTCCAATGCAGACACTGGTTCATCGCACACCACCACCTTAGGTTGTAGCACTAGCGCTCTGGCAATGCCAATGCGCTGTCTTTGCCCGCCAGAAAACTCATGCGGGTATTTTTGCATATCAGCCTCAGTTAAGCCAACACGCTTTAACATGGCAATCACTTTGCTTTTACGCTCAGCCGCGTCACCTAAGCCATGTATCAGCAAGCCTTCGCCTACCAAATCACCGATGCGCATACGCGGATTAAGCGAGGCAAACGGGTCTTGAAATACCATTTGCAAATCTTTACGCACGGACCTAAGCGCTTCTGCATTGAGCTTAGCTAAATCTTTTCCTGCAAAAATTACTTCGCCACTATCAATCGACTGCAATTGTAACAGACATCTTGCCAAGGTGGATTTACCACTACCAGATTCGCCAACCACGGCAAGGGTTTTGCCTGCACGCAGTTTGATGCTGACGTCGTTCAATGCTTTTACCAAGGTTTTACCAAAACCAAATTTTCCACTGCGCTGTGTGTAAGTTTTGGTTAAATGATTAGCCTCTAAAATATATTCACTCATATTGCAGCACCAGTAGCTTGGGGGTTGCTATCTGGCAACCAGGCATAATCAATCGGTTTTAAATCTTTTTTACCTTCCGCGTCAGGCACACACGCCAGCAATGCCTTGGTATATGGATGCTGCGGGTTATTGAGCACCTGTTGCTTGGTGCCAGCCTCAACAATCTCACCTCTAAACATCACCACGACATTGTCCGCAATATCCGCAACCACACCAAAGTCATGCGTAATAAACAACATACCCATATTCATGCGGGTTTTCAGATCGTCCAGCAATTTTAAAATTTGCGCCTGCACGGTAACATCTAGTGCGGTAGTAGGCTCATCGGCAATCAGCAGGCGCGGTTCGCAAGCTATGCTCATCGCAATCATCACGCGCTGACGCTGGCCACCAGACAACTCATCAGGATAACTATCAGCTCGGCTAGGCGAAATACCGACCATTTCAAGCAAGCTAGCCACCTTGTTCTTTAAGGCATGATTCTTTAGCCCTAGGTGTGTCGTCAAACTTTCGCCAATTTGGTAGCCAATCGTCAGCACCGGATTAAGTGAGGTCATCGGCTCCTGAAAAATCATGGCGATTTTTGCACCACGAATTTTTTGCAGGGCTTTTTCACTCAGCAAGCTAATGTCTTGCACCCCGGTTTCATGATCATTAAATAGAACTTTACCGGTATTAAGCTTTAACTGCTGTGATAGCAACCCCATGACCGATAATGCTGTCAGGCTTTTACCACTGCCGGACTCGCCAACCACACAAGTGGTTTTACCTGCTTCAATGGTAAAACTTACATCGTTAACCAATAGACGCGATGGCGTATTTTTGGGCGAAATAGTGACATGCTGTAACTGTAACAATGGCTGAACTGTATCTTTAGAGGTACTCATCATTTACTCGATACTATAAACAATAGTCACCACAACGCGAGCTGTTTTATCGATGGTTGATTTATCGTAAACACCACCATAGCTGTCATCACCAGCATCGCCACCTACAGGCAGAATATAAAATGCACCTTGCGAAGCAGATTTCATCACGCCGACTTCTACGCCGTCCTGCTTTACAAACTCAGTGGCGCGGCTACGCGCATTTTTTGTAGCCGCAGCAATTAAAGACATTTTAATATTCTCTAAATCACTCACTAAGTAGGATGGCGCTCTGGCGACTACAGGGTGATTTTCTGCGCGTAGTTGCAATAAAGCTTTATTGGCATTAGTCACTTTATTTAAATCTTTGGTCACGACACGAATTGTTTGGTAAGCATCAAAACCGCGCTGCACCTGTCGTGGCGTGTCTTTAATAAACTCCTCTTCGTAATGCGGATTTAAAGTTTCGACATCAACACTCCAGGTCTTCGCTTCAAACCCTTGCGCTAATAAAAACTCCTCTACCACTTTACGCTCCACCTCCAGCTTTTCTAAAGCTTCCGCTTGTGTAGGTTGGGTAACACTGACACTCAGCTCCCATTCAGCACTATCTGCTTTAATTGGCTTTTCTGCCAAGCCTTTCACTGTGATGGATTGCTGGCCAGACATCGCGCGCTTACCTTGTACGCCTAGTATAAATGCAGCAGCAGACATGCCGATTGCCAAAAAGATACCCAATGCAACCATAGCTTTAAATAGATTATTCTGCTCGTTCATTGCAAATACCTTTTAATAAGTACTTCAAGTGTTCAGTCTAATTGCCAATTAAATCAATTACCAGATAACTCAATGACTAGTTAAATAGGCAACTGCGGCTTCAACGCTCAGTTTTTGCTGTTCACCCTTTACTGTTGCCAGCATTGGCTTCAATGCCACTTCGTTATTCGCCACCTCATCATCACCCAATATCAACGCATATTTGGCACGACTTCTATCCGCTTTTTTCATCTGTGACTTAAAGCTACCACCGCCAGCGTGCAACACCACTTGAATATTCGCATTGCGTAAACGCTCAGCGATACTAAAAGCAGCATTCTCTGCTTGCTCACCTACATTCACCAGATACACATCCGGCGCATCGTCCGCTTCAACCGCATACTCCTGCATGAGTAAAAACACACGCTCTAGACCAATGCCAAAGCCACATGCAGGCGTTGCATCTCCACCTAGGCGCTCAACTAAACTATCATAGCGCCCACCGCCGGCAATAGTACCCTGCGCACCTAGCTTCGTCGTCACCCATTCAAATACGGTGCGGTTGTAGTAATCTAAGCCGCGCACCAAACGCGGATTAATCGTGTAAGCCACACCAGCATCATTCAACCTTTTACACAGACCCTCAAAATGCGCGCGAGTTTCAGCGCCTAAGCAGTCAAGCAACTTTGGGGCAGCCTCACACATAGCTTGCATACGCGGATTTTTAGTATCCAGGATACGCAGTGGATTGGTATGCAAACGTCGCTTAGCATCTTCATCCAGCAACTCTGCATGCTGCTCAAAGTATGCAATCAGCACATTACGGTATTCGGCACGCTCATGCGCGTCACCAATGCTGTTAATTTGCAGTTCAACATCCTGAATGCCAAGCTCACGCCATAGCCTCGCAAGCAACACAATTTGTTCGGCATCAACCTCTGGGGTATCAAAGCCAAAAGCTTCTACGCCAATTTGGTGGAACTGACGCTGACGGCCTTTTTGTACGTTTTCATGGCGAAACATCGCACCGCTATACCACAATCGCACTGGGCCATTATAGGTAAGATTATTTTCAACCACAGCACGCACACAACCGGCGGTACCTTCAGGGCGCAAGGTGAGCTTATCGCCGTTAAGCGCGTCTTCCCATGCGTACATTTCTTTTTCTACGATATCGGTATGCTCGCCTACGCTACGCACAAACAAATCGGTAGACTCAACCAGCGGCATGCGGATATTTTTATAGCCATACTGTGCAAGTACGCGGCGTGCTGTGTCTTCTAGCTTGAACCATAAAGGCGTAGCCTCTGGCAGAATGTCGTAAAAACCTTTGATGCTTTGAAATTTGTTACTCATGAACTTTTGAATTGCCTATTATGAATTGACTACTTGTATTGGAATTATTTTTTGTGCAGATGCAGGACGTAATTTACCGCCTTCGGCATAGTTTTTTTGCACATACGCTTCAACAATTGCCTGAAACTCCTCGGCAATATGATCACCTTTCAATGTGACGGTTTTCTCACCATCGACGAACACCGGCGCCACTGGCACTTCACCCGTACCAGGCAGACTAATGCCAACATTGGCTAATTTAGACTCGCCGGGGCCATTCACTACACAGCCCATCACTGCCACGCTCATATTCTCAACACCTGCATACGCATCGCGCCAAATCGGCATTTGATTACGCAAATAAGTTTGAATTTGCATAGCAAGCTCTTGGAAATAAGTTGAAGTAGTACGGCCACAGCCTGGGCAAGCAGTCACCAATGGGGTAAACGAACGAATTCCCATGGTTTGCAGAATCTCTTGCGCTACGACCACCTCTTTAGTGCGTGATTCATTCGGCTCTGGTGTGAGTGAAACTCGAATCGTGTTGCCGATGCCTTGCTGCAACAATAAGGCCAAAGCAGCGGTTGACGCAACAATCCCTTTAGAGCCCATGCCAGCTTCAGTTAGACCTAAATGCAGGGGATAATCACTACGACTTGCTAGCTCTGTATAGACTTTCACCAAGTCTTGCACATCACTCACTTTGCATGAAATGATGATTTGATTTGGCGATAAACCCAACGCTACCGCCTGCTCCGCGCTCTCAAGCGCAGACTGTATCAAAGCCTCACGCATCAATGCATCAGCAGTCAATGGCTCGGCCAGCTTCGCATTATCGTCCATCATCTGCGCCATTTTGGCTTGATCTAGGCTACCCCAGTTCACACCAATACGCACAGCCTTTTTGTACTGTATTGCAGCTTCAATCATCGCTGCAAACTGCTCATCGCGCTTCGAACCCTTACCTACATTACCTGGGTTAATTCGATATTTTGCTAGCGACTCAGCACAATCAGGATATTGGGCCAGTAATTTATGACCGTTGTAATGAAAATCACCAACCAATGGCACATTACAACCCAGCTTATCTAAACCACGACGGATATTGCCGACTTGCGCAGCAGCTTCGGGCGAGTTCACTGTAATACGTACTACCTCAGACCCAGCCTGCCATAACTCATAAACCTGCTTGATGGTTGCTTCAGCGTCCGCAGTATCTGTATTGGTCATACTTTGCACTACCACTGGGGCTGGTAAAGTATCTAATAAGCCACCGCCTACCGGCACGTGCCCGACCATCACTTGCAAAGTATTACGGGCTTTATTTTGCATAAACAAACTCAACGATTACTCCAAACTGATACGTGCAACATTGCTTCGAGTATAGCCAGCTAAATCCACAGCTTGCCCAGAAACATTGACTGTAGCTGCCTTGGCATTACCAATCACCACGCTAAACGGCGATTGAAAACTAAGTGACTGCGTATCGCCAGCATTTAAAGTCGCTTCGTAAAGTATTTGCCCGGCTTTATCACTCACACGCACCCAGGTTTTATCTGTCACCGATATGCTTACTTTTTTCAAAGCCGCAGCTGCGGCTTGCGGATCCGGTTTAACCTGAGGCTCAGGCTTGATTGGTGCCAGCGGCGCTACCGCAGGAACAGCCTGCACAGGCGCACTGGCTGGTGCGCTAGACTGCGGTTGTGTATTACTTACAGGGGCAACTCCTGCATCTTGGTTTGAAACTGCGTCCTCTGCAAACTGACGTTCTGCAGCTGGTAAAGCAGGCTCAGGTAAAGTCGTTTCGGGCAACACCACCTCGGAGGACTCCTGCGTATCGGCAGGCGCCTCTGCCACAGGCGCTGTAGTCTGTTGCACCGCATCATCAGCTACTGGCGACTGCTTAGGTAAATACTCAATATATACAAACCATGCAAGTAAAAAGAATAAAACCAGAATGCTACCTAAAATATAGGTAAGCCATGGTCGATTATCTTTAGTTAACTGCACAGGCTGCATCGAAGGGTTAACAGCAAGCAGATTAGGTGACTGGGCTGGTGACAACTGGCGATAAATATCCAACAATGGTGCAGCATCTATCTCTAATAAACGAGCATAGTTACGGATAAAACCACGAGTAATCATTGCGTCTGGCAATAAATCAAAAGCATCACGTTCCAGTGCATCCACTTGCTTAACACTGTAACGCAAGTGGTCTGACACATTTTGCTGTGATAATTTCTTTGCCTCTCTCGCTGCCTGTAACAATGCGCCGACTGACGCAGTCACAGAAACTTCTTCGACTTTCTCTTCAACCTGTTGTGTATCTGTCATTGTTAATTTCCACTCTGTAACAACTTAGCTTGTTCTGAATCAGGATATTGGCGTCTTAACTCAAGTGCATAACTTGACTCATCATCTCGGTTATCTAACAAACGCGCAATCCTTACCGACAACCACAACAACTCAGGGCCTGGTCGACTTAACATCGCATTTTGCAGGGTATTTTTGGCAACAGCCACGTCATTTCGGTTAAATTGAATGAGCGCAAGCTGATAAGCGGCAGAATGGAAAAGTGGCTCTAACTGCAATGCTCGCTGAAAATAAACTTCTGCATTACGTGTATCTTGCTTGCGCAGTGAGCAGACACCAGCATTGGTATAAGCCATCGCCGGCGTGGCATATAGCGGGTTTTTTACCGCAGCCATAAACTCTTTGATTGACTCATCAGCCCGACCACGCGAGCACAAAAAGTTACCAAAATTATTATGTGCCTCTGAATTATTAGGCTCAATTTGGATGGCCTGCTTGAAGTTCATTTCAGCTAAAGCATCCTGTGAAAGCGCAGCATGCACCATGCCCAAACCGTTGTATGCCATCGCAAAGCTAGGGTCAATTTTAGTGGCTATCGTGAACTCATCCAAGGCGACTTCCAGGTTTCGCTGTTGCAAGTAAACAGATCCTAAATCAGAGTGCGCACGCGCACGCGCTTTTAAAGCACTGGCATCATAGGCTTGCTGCTGCTGAGTAGCACAAGCAGCAACAACTAAAGTGAGGGTGGCGGCAAAACCCAACTGACGTGCAGAAGACTTAACTGACTCAAGCTGCTGAGTAAGTAACTGGATCAAATTCATTTAACATTCACCTCGTTTAATCAACGGATTCTATAGGAATATGTCTAGAAGTACGTTTCGTTTTATCTAGCACTTTACCTGCTAATTGACCGCAAGCCGCATCAATATCATCACCGCGTGTCTTACGCACAGTCACAACATAACCAGCCTGCATCAAAATATCACGGAAAACACGTACATGATTTGGTTTAGACGTATCATAACCGCTATTAGGGAATGGGTTAAATGGGATTAAATTAAATTTACAAGAAACGTTCTTCACTAACGCCAGAAGCTGGTGTGCGTGCTCAACGGTATCATTCACGCCATCCAACATCACGTATTCAAACGTAACAAAGTCACGTGGCGCTTTTTCCAGGTAGCGATTACACGCTGCCATTAATTCTTTCAGTGGGTATTTTTTATTAATCGGCACGATTACATCGCGCAGGGCATCGTTCGGCGCGTGCAAAGACACCGCCAATGCAACCGGACAATCTTCTTTCAACCTATCCATCGCCGGCACCATACCACTGGTAGACAAAGTCACACGGCGGCGACTTAAACCATAAGCCGAGTCGTCCAGCATAATTTGCATGGCTGTAACGACATTATCATAATTAGCCAAAGGCTCACCCATCCCCATCATGACCACATTACTAATAATGCGATCTCCGGCAGGCAGCATATCGTAACCTGGCTCTTGTCGTAATGTTTGATTTGCGATGGCAAGCTGGCCTATGATTTCCGCAACGCTTAAGTTGCGGTTAAAACCTTGACGCCCAGTAGAGCAGAAAGTGCACTCCAGCGCACAGCCCACTTGGCTAGAAATACATAAAGTACCGCGATCATCCTCAGGGATAAATACGGTTTCAATGCTATTTGCAGTATCGGTACCGATCAACCACTTACGTGTACCGTCGTTAGACACTTGAGCTAACTGCACTGTCGGCAAAGTAATTTCTGCATCGACAGCGAGTTTTTCGCGCAAGTTTTTGGCAATATCAGTCATCTGCTCAAAATCATGCACTCCAAAGTGATGCATCCAGCGCATTAACTGTTTGGCACGAAAAGGTTTCTCACCTCTATCAGCAAACCATTGAGCGAGCTGTTTTTGATTGTAATTGAGCAGATTGACCAAAATTGTTTACACCTTATATTAACGATTAACTATTCTTTAGGTTGCAAGGCAACCCTATGCAACCTGAATAATTAAATTACTTACCGAAGAAGTAAGCGATTTCGATTGCTGCGTTTTCAGCAGAATCAGAACCGTGCACTGCGTTTGCATCAATGCTTTCAGCAAAGTCAGCACGGATAGTACCAGCAGCAGCTTCTTTAGGGTTAGTAGCACCCATCAAGTCACGGTTAACTTGCACTGCGTTTTCGCCTTCTAACGCTTGAATCATTACTGGACCTGAAATCATGAATTTTACAAGGTCAGCAAAGAATGGACGCTCTTTATGTACTGCGTAGAAACCTTCAGCATCAGCTTGTGTTAATTGTGCCATTTTAGCTTCAACAATTTTCAAACCAGCGTTCTCAAAACGTGTGTAAATTTTACCGATTACATTTTTTGCAACTGCATCTGGTTTGATGATAGAAAGCGTGCGTTGAACTGCCATAATTACTCCATTAAATTAACTTATTGAAAAGACCGTTAAAATACCATTTTTAGCACTTAAAATAAACCAACATTTTATGTTATGGTGTTAATTAAATGAGTTTTAGAATCAGTCTCGATGTGTCAAAATTGGCGTTATTATGAAAAACAATTTAAATCCAACCCTCCCCGCCTCCATTACCTGCCCTGCCTGTGGCATGCTTTGTGATGATTTGGTGCTAACAAGTACTACGCCCTTATCCATTCAAAATGCATGTGCTAAAAGCATTACTTTTTTTGAGCAATCATTTCATTCAAACAGCTCAAACACAGCGCCTAGCGTATTAGGTAAAACGACTGACCTAGAAACTGCCGTTAAAGCTGCTGCTGCCATTCTGGCGCAAAGTAAGGCACCACTGATTGCAGGTCTAGGCACTGAAGTACAAGGAATGCGCTCTATTATGCGCCTAGCCGCAGCAAGTAATGCAACGTTAGACCACATGCACAGCGAATCGTCCGTGCGTAATACACTCACTATGCAAAATGGCGGCTGGCTCACCACCACCCTATCTGAAGTTAAAAACCGTGCTGACCTAATTTTAGCCATCGGCACAGATATTGGCACTAGCCACCCCCGCTTCTTCGAAAAGCTGGTTTGGGACTCTGCCAGCCTGTTTAACAAACCAAGCCCAGAAGTAGTCTACTTGGGCGTTTCTGCAGATAAAGCCAAATCAGCCACTTCACCAGAAGGCAAGCTAGCCAGCGCAGTAGGCGATGATCCAGCTCAAATACCTGAAATTGTGAACGCACTTAACGCCTTGTTAATCAATAAGAAAATCAATGCAGAAACCGTGGGCGGCGTTGCGGTAGCAACATTACAAGCCTTAGTAGAAAAATTAAAAGCAGCCAAATATGCTGTCATTGTATGGTCTGCCAGCAGCTTTAAATTCAGCCACGCAGAACTTACCATCCAAAGCATCGTACAACTGGTGAATCAACTGAATGAAACCACACGTGCTGCCGGCTTGCCGCTCAATTCAGGAGACGGCGACTCTTCAGTCAATAACACCAGCACATGGTTAAGTGGCTATCCAACCAGAAACCGCTTTGTAAATGGTAAACCTGAATATGATAACTATCACTTCAGCACACAAAAACAATTACAAAATAGCGATGCCTTGCTCTGGGTAAGCACATTCAACCCAACCAGTGCACCGCAAACCGCACTACCTACCATTGTGATTGGACACCCAGACATCAAACTAGATCGCACACCAGATGTATTTATTCCGGTCGGCATCCCGGGTGTTGACCATGCAGGCTCAATGTTCCGCATGGACAGTTCTATCACGCTACCACTAAAAAAACTACGCAATAACGAATTACCCAACTTGAGCGAGGTAATAAATAGAATTGAGGCAGAATTAGCATGATCACTTTACTCAAGAACGGCAAACTGTACGACCCTGCGCACAATAAAAATGGCGTAGTAGAAGATATTTACATTCATCAAGGCCGTATCGTACCGAAACCGCTAGATAACGCAAAAATCAGCCAAACCTATGATTTAAGCGGCAAAGTAGTGATGGCGGGCGCCATTGATATGCACAGCCACATCGGTGGCGGCAAAGTCAATATCGCACGCATGATGTTGCCAGAATACCAACAAAAACAGATGCAGGAAATTAAAAACCTGAGTGAACCTGAAGCACATATCTGTACGCCATATTGTAGCCATCATGCCACACCAACGGCCACTGACACAGGCTTTAGATACATTGAAATGGGTTATACCGCTGCGTTTGAGCCTGCCATTTCACCTATCAACGCGCGTCAAGCCCACTTAGAAATGGGTGACACCCCGATGATTGATAAGGGTGGCTATGCAATGCTAGGTAATGACGATTACTTTTTGCGCATGCTAACCGCAAAAAAAGATCAAAAAGCCATTAACGACTACGTTGCATGGATTCTGCATGCAACGCAAACCATCGGTATTAAAGTCGTGAATCCGGGTGGCATTAGCGCATTTAAATTCAATCAACGCCGACTGAATTTAGACGAAAACCATCAGCATTATCAAGTAAGCCCGCGTGAAGTACTGCAAAGCCTAAGCCGTGCCGTGCACGAACTTGGCATTGCTAAACCACTGCATGTGCACTGTAACAACTTGGGTGCAGCCGGTAACTTTGAAACCACGCTCAATACCATGACTGCAAGCAATGGCCTGCCTATGCACTTAACGCATATTCAGTTCCACAGCTATGGTACAGAAGGTGATAAGAAGTTCTCATCAGCAGCCGCGCAAATTGCAGAAGCCATTAATAAAAACAAAAACATCACTGCCGATGTAGGCCAAATTTTATTTAATCAAACCGTCACGGCATCTGGTGACTCAATGATGCAACACTTGAATGCTAAGCATGCAAATCCTAAAAAATCGGTGATTATGGATATTGAATGCGATGCCGGCTGCGGTGTATTGCCGTTTAAGTATCGTGATCAAAACTATGTGAACGCATTGCAATGGGCCATCGGCTTAGAGATTTTTCTATCAGTGGAAGACCCATGGCGTATTTTCTTAACTACAGACCATCCAAATGGCGCACCGTTTACCAGCTACCCGCATTTGATTCGCTTATTGATGGATAAATCTTTCAGAAATGAAGCATTTGCCAAGCTCAATCTGGATGCGCAATCCATGAGCAACCTCACCAGCTTAGACCGCGAATACAGCCTGTATGACATTGCCATCATGACGCGTGCCGGCGCAAGCAAACTGATTGGTATGAACGACCGTGGACATTTGGGTGTAGGTGCTAACGCAGACATCACAGTGTATACCGACCAAGAAAACCGCGAGGCCATGTTTGCCAAGCCTGATTATGTATTTAAAAACGGGGAATTAGTGGTTAAAGACGGCGCCGTGGTTAAAGTGGTCTGGGGTGCTACTCATACTGCCAAACCTGCTTTTGATATTGGTGTAGAAAAAGAGCTGAAAGAATACTTTGATCGCTACCAAACCATAGGCTTAGATAACTTCAAGATTAGCGATGCCGAGATCTTTGATGACGGCAGAGGCAGTGTTGTCGTCAATAAAAACTAACAGTCTCTCGACTGAAAGGAAACGATATGAGTAGATTATATGGCGAACAGCACCGTCAACTACAGGATGAGTTTGCCACACGTAAAATGGCAGACCGCGTTGAAGAGTTAGCTTGCAAAACAGAGTTTGATGATGAATCAAAAGGGTTTATCGAGCACATGGATATGTTTTTTCTATCCACAGTAGATCATCAAGGCCGCCCTACCGTGTCGTACAAAGGCGGCGATGCTGGCTTTGTCAAAGTAATTGATAGCAAAACCTTAGCCTTTCCTAGCTACGATGGTAATGGCATGTTCTTTTCTATGGGCAACATCACCACGAAGCCGCAAGTTGGCTTGCTGTTTATTTCATTTGAAACGCCGCATCGTATCCGTGTGCAAGGCACTGCTACCATCTCACGTGATGACCCACTGATGAGTGAATACAAAGAAGCTGACTTTATTGTTAGGGTGACCTTATCCGAGCTATGGCAAAATTGTCCGCGCTACATTCACCAGCGCACCAAGGTACGTGATTCACGTTATGTACCGCGTGAACATTGCGAGACCCCGCTTGCCGAGTGGAAGCGTCTGGATTTAGTGCAAGATGTGCTGCCGGAAACAGACCTCAATAAAGTAAAAGAACTAGGTACCATTCAAATTGAAGAATGGATTGATAAAATTAAAACTGCTGACCCAACGGCCTAAATGATGATGTTGCTAAATAATATACAAATTGACGATACCTTTGCCGAAGCATTTAATATGCGCGGCACTCGCGTGATTATTACCGCGCAAAACCTAAAATGGGCATACCATGCCGCAAACGCGATGACGGGCTTTGCAACCTCAGTCATTGGCTGTGGCGTTGAAGCTGGCATTGAACGCGAATTATCAACAGAAGAAACACCAGACGGCAGGCCTGGCGTCAGTATCTTAATGTTTGCCATGGGCAGCAAAGTGCTGATGCAACAATTAGAAACCCGCATGGGGCAATGTATCCTGACCTGTCCAACTGCTGCGGCTTTTTCCGGCATTGATGGCGAAGATAAAATCAGCCTAGGTAAACACCTGCGCTACTTTGGCGACGGTTTCCAAACCTCTAAACTGATTGATGGCAAACGCTACTGGCGTATTCCGGTGATGGACGGCGAGTTTATTACCGAAGAAACAACGGGTATGGTACGTGCAATCGGCGGCGGTAACTTTCTGATTTTAGCGACATCACAGCCTGCAGCTTTAGCCGCAGCTGAGGTTGCCATTGAAGCCATGAAAAAAGTGCCTAACGTGATTATGCCGTTTCCAGGCGGCGTAGTGCGCTCTGGCTCTAAGGTTGGCAGTAAGTATAAAACTATGTTTGCCTCCACCAATGACGCATTCTGCCCTACACTTAAAGGTGCTACCAATACCGAGCTTTCACCTGAGATTGAAAGCGTGATGGAAATTGTGATCGATGGCTTAACCTTCGAAGACATCGCACTTTCAATGAAAGTGGGTATCGAAGCTATTTGCAACCTAGGTGCTGATAGTGGCGTTAAGCGCATTTCAGCGGGTAACTATGGCGGCAAACTTGGCCCTCATCTTTTCAAACTACATGATATTTTAAACGGCAGCAACTCATGAACGCGCTTACATTCACACTAAAGAATCCACTCCAATTCTCGGTAAATTGCGGTGCATTAACTCCAGATAATTTAGCCAACAAATCTGCTGCCGATATTGCCAAGATTAAAGTCACTTACGGTAACAGTACAGTTTTGGCTGGCGATTTATTTGAAATTAGCGGTAATGATGCTGCGCACATTGTGTTTAAAAATGCATCTGACAAGATGGACTATATTGGCGCACATATGTCTACTGGCAAAATCAGCGTTGAAGGTAACGCTGGTGCCTATTTAGGCTTTACCATGAAGAATGGTGAAATCCACTGCTTAGGTAACGCGGCAAGCTATGCCGCATGCAATATGGTAAACGGCTTATTAAAAATTGATGCAAACGTAGGTGATTTTTTAGGCGCAGGCTCAGAAGGCTTACGCAAAGGCATGCGCGGCGGCACTGTCATTATCAAAGGCAATGCCGGTGACCGCGTTGGCGACCAGATGCGTAGAGGCTTGATTTTGATTGAAGGTAATGTTGGCGACTATTGCGGTAGCCGTATGATTGCAGGCACGATTGGCGTATTGGGCAGTGTTGGTGTCTACACCGCATTTAATATGCACCGTGGTACGTTATTGCTGAAAAATGTACCAACCCTGCATGCAACCGTGCAATATTGTGGCACGCACACCTTGCCATACCTGAGCTTATTATTTAAATCGTTTAAAAAATACAATACACAATTTAGCCAATTGAGCTCACAGCGCGTACAGCGCTTTGTAGGTGATGCTGCGTATAAAGGTAATGGTGAAGTGCTGATTCTCAATGCTTAAGCACTAAGTCTAAGCGCATTGGTCCTATGGTAATGACATAGGACTAGAACTTCATATACAGCGAATGGTCAGCTTTTTGAGATAAGCATCGATTTATAAAATCATCTGTTAAAATAGCGTATTACATTAAGATTTTGCTGCTATGCCTAAGTACCTGACTGCCGCCCTTTATAAGTTTGTTAGCTTGCCTGAATACAAGGCACTGCAAGTGCCTATTCTGGATGCGTGCAAGACACATCAGATTAAAGGTACTTTACTGCTCGCAGAAGAGGGCATCAATGGCACTATTGCGGGCCTGCCGGACGACATTCAACAGGTGCTTAACTATTTACGCACCGACCCGCTATTTGCCGGGAAATTTGCTGATTTAGAGCACAAAGAATCTTTTGCAGATGAACATCCGTTTTATCGGATGAAAGTAAAACTCAAAAAAGAAATCGTGACTCTTGGCGTGCCTGGAGTCAGTCCTACTAAAAAAGTAGGCACTTATGTGAAACCAGAAGACTGGAATGCGCTGATTTCAGACCCCGATGTCGTGCTTATTGATACGCGTAATGACTATGAAGTAGACATTGGTACATTCAAAGGTGCAATCGACCCAAGAACAACCACCTTCCGTGAGTTTCCGGAGTATGTGGCAAAACACTTTGATAAAACCAAACATAAAAAAGTGGCCATGTTTTGCACAGGCGGTATCCGCTGCGAAAAAGCATCGTCTTACATGCTGGACCAAGGGTTTGATGAGGTATTTCACTTACAAGGTGGCATATTAAAATACCTGGAAACCGTACCCGAAGAGCAAAGCATGTGGGAAGGCGAATGCTTTGTATTTGACCAGCGCGTTGCGGTTAAACACAATTTAGAAGTTGGGGAGTTTGATCAGTGCTATGCATGCAGACACCCGCTATCACCCGCAGAAATGCAAAGCGAACAATACGTTGCCGGTATCTCCTGCCCGCATTGTTACGATAAAGTCTCAGAAGAAAAACGCGCAAGATTGCTAGAGAGACAAAAACAAGTGACGCTAGCAAAACAGCGCGGAGAAACACATATTGGTGAAAAACAAAAATAAATGACCCACTCCCGCGAACAAGAAGCCATCAGCGCCTATTTCAAGTTGCTTGAAAAAAAAGGTGCTAAAAGTGGCATGCTTTACAAACGCTCGTTGTTTTTAGATCAATTTATACCGCTGTTACAAAACCAGGCTCTGGAGCGTACAAGCTACAGCAAGGCCATAGAAAAAATCATTAAAACCCTTCCAGCCGATATTTGGCATGACAGTCTGAATACAGCAAGAGAGTTTTATCCATTTTGGATGCAGGATATTAAGGCGATTGCAGCATTTAGCAGACAAGGCGGCTTTGATATCCAGCCATTAAAATGGCAGCCTGAACCGACTACACTTAAAGCGCTGACCGATCGTTTAAATACTGCAAAATTTAATGTTACCGAAACTAGGCTTTTAACTGCGTACACAAAAGCACTAAAAGATAAAGGCGCAAATCCACAGTTACTCGATAACCGTGTTAATCTGGCTAAAATACTGCTGCTACAATTAAAAGGCGCGCCTACTGATGACGCCAGAGTGTATCGAGTTGGCGTAGACATGACATTGCCTTTATTTAAAATTGATGAGAACAAACAGCTATTTTTGCTAGTGATACGCGAGTTTTATCAATATTGGATAGATAACCCTGATAAAAACCTAGGCTCAGATCAAGGCATTGAAGTAACCTTTATCGAATAAACACCTTATCAAGTGAAATTAACGTGCACAACACACTACGTATTGCCACTTTTAATATCCATAAAGGGTTAACGCACTTTAACACGCACTTATCACTACACCAGCAGCGTGATCTGCTCAGAAAACTGCATGCTGACGTAGTGTTTTTACAAGAGGTACGCGACGTTCATCACGAACACAGCAAACGCTTTGACAGTTGGCCAATCGCAGGGCAAATGGAGTTTTTAGCCGATACGATATGGAAAGATTACGCCTACGGGAAGAATGCGGTCTATCCTGCCGGCCACCACGGCAACGCCTTGCTGTCTAAATTCCCTATCATCAAAACCACGAACATTGATATCTCTGCACATAGTAGCGAAGAGCGCGGTATGCTACATACCGAAATTAACATCCCCAATTGGGATGCGCCATTACATACCATATGCGTACATCTGGGGCTGTTTGCACGCTGGCGAAAACAACAGCTAATATTAATCCAAGACTATATCCAACGACACATTCCAGCCAATTCACCACTCATTGTCGCTGGTGACTTTAACGACTGGGGCATGCGGTCTGGTAGGCATTTCTCACACCAAGTCGGTTTACAAGAAGTGTTTGCCCATCATACAGGCAAGCCTGCGCGTAGTTTTCCTTCATGGCTGCCAATTCTAAGGTTAGACCGTATTTACACCCGCGGATTTAAAATCCAGCATGTAGAGGTGCACTCAGGTGCACGCTTTTTAAAACTGTCCGATCACGCCATGTTATCTGCCACACTCACCAAGGGGCATTGAGGCACTATGCATTTCATTAATGGAAATCATATCCAGCTGTTACGCAGTGGCGCTGAATACTTTCCTGCGCTTGAACATGCAATTAATCATGCACGACATGAGGTGTATTTGCAAAGCTATATTTACGAAGCAGATAAAGTCGGCACGCTTATTGGTGAGGCCATGATTAGAGCGGTGAGTCGCGGAGTTTCTGTCTATTTACTGATTGATGGGTTTGGCTCCAAGACCTTACCAGAAGCCTATATTGAGCATCTTAGAGCGGCTGGCATCCATGTCATGATTTATCGCCAGAAGATATCGCCGTGGACATTTAAAAAGAATCGGCTACGCAGGCTACATCAAAAAGTAGCGCTCATCGATGATATCACCGCTTTTGTTGGCGGCATCAATATCATTGATGACAACAATGTGCCACATCAGATTGCGCCTAGAGTTGATTACGCGGTACGCGTGCAAGGCGCATTACTGCCGGTTATCGCGAATAGCGTGAAAAAGCTGTGGCAACATCTGGCATGGCTGCATTTTCATAGTAAACCCTTGCCTAAAACCAGCCCCAATGCACCTGCACACTATACTAGGGGAAGCATTAAGGCTGCCTTCGTCACGCGTGACAACATATTACACAGAAGAAATATTGAAGCGGCCTATCTAAAAGCGATTCATCGTGCCAAACATGAAATCATTATCGCCAACGCCTATTTCATCCCCGGTAGAAGATTTCGTAAAGCGCTTATTAATGCCGCTGCTCGAGGCGTTAAAGTCAAATTACTGCTACAAGGGCGTAAAGAATATTTTTTAATGTTTGCAACCCATGCTTTTTATAATATCTTCTTGAAAAATGGGATTGAGATTTACGAATATCGTAAAAGCTTCATGCACAGCAAAGTTGCGGTCATCGACCAAGAGTGGGCCACGGTTGGTTCATCCAACATTGACCCATTTAGCTTATTTCTAGCGCGTGAGGCTAATATATTCTTAAAAAATAAGCACTTTGCCGCTACCTTACACCAAGACATTACCGCTGCGATCAATAATGGTGCTTATCAGATCAAAGCGAATGATTGGGCAAAAGGTCACAGTGCAAAACGCTTTCTCTCCTGGATTGCATATGGCCTAGTACGTGTCTTTTTAGGCATCATTGGCTACGCAGATCAGCACTAACGTCACTTTTCTAGCCCCCATTTACCCGCTGCCTTTACTCCGTTTTATTTAAGCATTTAAGTTGCATTGAACTTAAATTCGCCACTTAGGACAAACCTGCTCTAGTGTTTGTAAACAACCGCACATTCACTTTGTGAATAACACCACACAGCGAATTTAATAACATGTAGCTTTTTGCAAAAATAAAACAAAGAAAGACATCTATGCAGCTTACTAACCTAGCGATTAATCTTGCGGAAAATGGCAAGTTTCCGGATTATCTAATCCGATATGGTATTAGACACCTTTCAAGACAACGCTTAGCTGAGATTAAGGCTAGCGACTGTGAGAAGTCTACTGAATTACAAACTAAGTTTATCGAGGCGATGAATGCAGCGCCCGCAGCACTGGTGCCAGAGCTTGCTAACGCGCAACACTATGAGGTGCCATCGGAATTTTTCGCTCTGTGCCTAGGCTCACATAAAAAATACAGCAGTTGCTTTTGGCTACCTGAAACAAAAAATCTGGATGAAGCAGAAGCCAATGCTTTAGATTTAACTTGCACGCATGCAGACCTAAAAAATGGGCAATCGATACTCGAGCTTGGATGCGGTTGGGGTTCACTCACCTTATGGATGGCAGCGCGCTATCCCGACAGCAAAGTGACAGCGGTCTCCAACTCCAACTCTCAGCGTGAATATATTACCGCACGCGCCAAAGAAAGAGGGCTGAATAATATTCGTGTCATTACCTGTGATATGAATCGTTTTGATCCATCAGACTATATTGATGAGCAGTTTCATGCTGCAAGCGGTTTTGATCGCGTGGTTTCAGTAGAAATGTTTGAGCATATGCGTAACCACAAACTGCTATACAAGAAAATTCATGACTGGCTTACCCCCGGCGGTAAGTTCTTTATGCATATTTTTGTACATAGAAGCACCCCCTATCTGTTTGAGGTTCAGGGCGATGATGACTGGATGAGCCAATTTTTCTTCTCTGGCGGCATGATGCCCAGTGACGACCTGCCGCTCAACTTTCAATCAGACCTTAAATTAGTCAATCGCTGGCGTTGGGATGGCACGCATTACGAAAAAACAGCCAATGCTTGGCTGCAGAACATGGATAAGCATTATGAAGAAATGACTGCTGTTTTGGGTCAAACCTACGGTTTAGAACAAGTAGAACAATGGCGTAACCGTTGGCGCATCTTTTTTATGGCTTGTGCTGAATTGTTTGGTTACAGAAATGGTCAAGAGTGGTGGGTCTCACATTACCTATTTAAACGTGAATCTTAATATCTCAAAAGATAAGTGATGCTGCTGCTAAATTTTGCTCTGTTTCAGGTTTCATGGTTTGCCTGTGTGGTGGGTGCGGCTAACTCACAGCCATGGTTAGGCGTAATCGTTACCATCATGGTATTGGCTTGGCATTTATATCAAACAAATCAAGCGCATCGTGAATTAAAAGTCTTGCTGAGCACCATGCTTATTGGTGCTTTGTTAGATCAATCATTGCTCTCGTTGCATCTGATTGATTACCAACATCATGGTTGGAACACATCAATTGTACCAGTATGGATTTTAGCGTTATGGTTAGCGTTTGCCAGCACGCTCAATATGAGCCTAGCGTGGATGCATAAACGTTATTGGATAAGTTTCATCTTTGGCATGTTAGGTGGGCCACTAGCCTATATGGCTGCCGAAAAACTAGGCGCAGTGACCATAACAAGCCAGCTTGCTTATGTTGCGCTAGCAGTAGGCTGGGCAATGATTACGCCCTTATTGCTTTTGATTGCCCACCACATTAATAGCGTTGAGAGAGCCTGACATGCCATTCTTAGACCTTTACTTGAACGGACTTTGCGTAATGCTGGCATTCGCGCTCATGGGATGGATAGTGAGTGTTTTCAGACAAAACGTCACACACGTAGACAGCATGTGGAGCTTATTTTTCTTACTGGCAAGTTTTGCGTATGTGGAATCGTTTAGTGCTATCAGTGCAAGAGGTCTAATAGCGCTAAATCTATTAACAATCTGGGCTTTACGTTTATCCATTTACTTAACACGTCGCAACTGGGGTCCGCATGAAGATCATCGCTATGTCGCCATACGCCAAAACAATGCACCACACTTTAAATGGACCAGCCTATACATCGTATTTGGTTTGCAAGCTGTGTTAGCTTGGATTATTTCATTACCAATACTAGGTAGCATCAACTCTAGCACGCCCTTAAACATCATCGATATCGTCGGTATATTGTTGACTGTGTTTGGCATTACTTGGGAATCAATAGCTGACTGGCAACTGACCAAATTTAAACGTATGAATACCAATCAACATAAAGTTCTAAATAGCGGGGTTTGGCGCTATTCACGCCACCCAAACTACTTTGGGGAGTGCTGTGTATGGTGGGGGTTTTTCCTGATCGCACTGGCAGGTGGCGCTTGGTGGTCACTGCCTTCAGTCATATTAATGACCTTATTACTACTCAAGGTAAGCGGTGTTGCACTATTAGAAAAAGATATTGCCGAGCGTCGCCCAGAGTATCTGCACTACATTAAAACCACTAACTCGTTTATACCCGGCAAACCTAAAAGTTAATGCTGATTCAAGATAACTACTGAGTACATATCCTGATGAAACTGCCCCGCCTGTTAGGCAATATGCTGTTTACACTGGTGCTAGGATTAGCATCAGTGAATGCTCATTCAAAAGAATGGGCGTTTGATGTGTACTTAGATAAAACTAAAATCGGTGAACACACCTTCACCCTCAATGAAAACGATACGCTAATTAGCCGCGCTAAGTTCAATGTGAAGTTATTGTTTATCAATGCGTATCAATACGACCACCAAGCAACAGAAAGCTGGGATAAAAACTGCCTTAAAAGTTTAGCGTCAGAGACATTGGAGAACAAGACAAAAACGGTTGTGAAAGCTCAGCGCCAAGCTGACCATTTTGAGGTAAAGAGCGGCAATGAAGTACAGAATCTGCCGGCTTGTACCATGACGTTTGCATATTGGAACCAAAAAATCTTGGAGCAATCCAAATTGCTGAATCCGCAAAACGCTGAATTTTTAGACACCTCAATCAAGCCGTTAGGCAAAGTCTTGTTAGAGGTGAAAGGTAAGGCGATAGAAACCTTCCACTACAAGCTTGATGCCAGTTTACAGGGGAAACAAGAATTAAACATTGAATTATGGTACTCAGCAGATAAGCAAGAATGGGTTGGATTAAAGTCCATCACCCCTGAAGGCTATCATATTTATTACAAATTAAAATGACTAACCACATGATGAATATCAGTCAAAGGCTTATCTTAATGACTTTACTAGCAACGCTAATCCCGGCTTGCGCGAGCAAACAGCTAGCCAAGATTGAGACTGTACCGCAGGTAGATTTGCCTAAGTTCATGGGGGATTGGTATGTGATTGCTGCCATTCCAACTTCCATTGAAACTGAGTCTTACAATGCGATTGAAAACTATCGACTAAAGGATGATGGCACGATCGCCACCACATTTACGTTTAATAAGGGCAGCTTAAACGGCCCGAAAAAAACATATGAGCCACATGGGTTTGTCGTCAAAGACTCAGGAAATGCAAAATGGGGCATGCAGTTTATCTGGCCAATTAAGGCAGAGTACCTGATTGCGTACCTTGACGAAAATTACACACAAACCGTGATTGCCCGTAATGCGAGAGATTACGTATGGATTATGGCTAGATCTCCTAGCATAAGTGAAAGTGACTACAAAAAACTGACCACACTTGTTCAAAATTTAGGTTATGACACAAGCAAGCTGCGCGAAGTACCTCACAACAAATAAGTGTATTTGACAACTAACAGCCAATGATCATCAAAAAAGATTACGAGAATTGTATAAACATTATGTTTAATAAATTGCTTTCATGGTTTGATAATCATGCAGTCAACCTTAATGGCTATGCTGATATTTCAGAAAATCAATGGCATAGCATAGATTGGCTGCGCGTAGTGCCATTTACCTTGATACACCTCGCATGCTTTGCTGTGGTTTTTGTCGGGTTTAGCTGGTTTGCATTAGGGTTTGCTGTTGCACTTTATTTGATAAGAATGTTCGCGATTACCGCGTTTTATCATCGCTACTTTTCACACAGGGCATTTCGTACCAGCCGAGCTTTCCAATTCATATTAGCCTTAATTGGGGCTACAGCAGTGCAACGCGGCCCTATCTGGTGGGCATCTCATCACCGTCACCATCATTTATATTCGGATGAAACCGAGGACGCACACTCCCCTGTTCAACATGGTTTTTTATGGAGCCATTTTGGATGGTTTCTATCATCAAAACACTTCACAGCGCATACAGACAATATTAAGGAGCTCTCTAAATTTGCAGAGCTCCGTTTCTTAGATCGTTTTGATGCCATCGTTCCAATACTGTTAGCCATCAGCATTTATATGCTAGGGGATTGGCTCGGAGGCCATTACTCAGCACTCAATACTAACGGTCTGCAATTACTGGTTTGGGGGTTTGCCATTTCCACAGTAGTGCTTTACCACGCAACGTTTACCGTTAACTCACTCGCCCACGTATGGGGTCAACGTCGCTATGCCACTACAGATCAAAGCAGAAATAATTTTTGGATTGCTTTAGCTACACTGGGCGAAGGCTGGCATAACAATCACCACCATTACCCAGGCTCTGCCAAACAAGGCTTTTACTGGTGGGAAGTCGATTTAACTTATTACGGCTTAAAGTTACTGGCGATGTGTGGCCTCATTTGGGATTTACGTACAGTGCCAATATCAATTAGAGAGTCCCGTAAAATCAAACCTGAATCCGGTAGCTTAAATCCAGGCTAGATAAACGCTAGAAGTCACATTGCCCATATAGTTACTGGGTGATAGACAACAGTAATCAGGATGACTTTTTGTTTTAATATATTTGAAAGATTTAAGTTTGAAAATTGCGATTATTGGAAGTGGGATTGCGGGTAATACGATAGCGCATCATCTGCATGCAACACACGACATCACCGTATTTGAGGCTGAAAGCCATATTGGCGGCCACACCCACACACACCAGATACAACATGAGGGCAAAACATTTAATGTAGACACCGGTTTTATTGTATTTAATGACCGCACTTATCCAAACTTTATCAATCTGTTGAACGAGCTCAATGTGGCATGGCAACCTAGTAGTATGAGCTTTAGTGTGCGGTGTGAAAAAACAGGCTTAGAGTACAACGGTACCAGCCTAAATAGCCTATTTGCACAAAGACTTAACCTATTTAAGCCTTCATTTCACCGCATGATTCGAGACATTTTGCGCTTTAACCAGGCTTCACTGGCACTACTTGAAGATGGCAATGAAATAAAGCTAGGTGATTACTTAACGCAAGGCAACTACAGCCAGCAATTTATAAACCACTATATCGTGCCAATGGGCGCCGCTATTTGGTCAACCGATGCCAATCAGATGCTTGCATTTCCTGCCAGATTTTTTGTAAGATTTTTTCACCATCATGGCATGCTATCCGTGAATAACAGGCCAGAATGGCGCACGATTAAAGGCGGGTCGGCCAGCTATGTAAAAGCACTCACCGCGCCTTTCAAACATAAAGTGAGATTAAATACACCGATTGCAAGCGTGCGTCGCCTTAAACAATCTGTACGCATCAAACCAGTGAATGGGGAAGAAGAAAAGTTCGATTTTGTATTTTTCGCATGTCACAGCGACCAAGTGCTTCATTTATTAAAAGATAAAACAGACGCTGAGGCAGAAATTCTGGGGGCGATTCCGTATCAAGAAAACACCATCTTTTTACACCATGACACCAAGCTCTTACCAAAGAAGAAGCTAGCTTGGGCTGCATGGAACTACCATGTCACTACACCACCTTCCAACAAAGTTGCCGTGACCTACAACATGAACATTTTACAAAACCTGGAATCAGCTGAGCCGCTATTAGTGACACTAAATCACACGCACGACATTAATCCTGACAAAGTGATTAAACGTCTTAGCTACATGCACCCACTATATACTTTAGCAGGCGCAACAGCTCAGGCAAGACATCACGAAATTAGCGGCGTTAATCGCACGGCTTACGCTGGTGCTTATTGGCGTAACGGTTTTCATGAAGATGGTGTAGTCAGTGCATTGGAAGCACTTAAACATTTTGAGCAGTACCAAAATGCATCAAAATAAATTATCCAGCAGCGCGATTTATCGAGGTTGGGTCTCACACCAACGCATAGAGCCCAAGCCACATCAGTTTCGCTATCAAGTATTTATGATGTTTCTCAATCTTGATGAGCTACCTACCCTGTTTCACTCTAACCGGTTATGGTCTTATGCATCTAGAAATATTGCATGGTTTAGACGTGCGGACTACTTTGGCGATTGCAAAAAACCGCTAAAAGATGAAGTTAGCCAATTGATTGAGCGATCAACAGGTCAAAAGCCTCGTGGCCCTATCTGCATGCTTACCAATATGCGTTATTTTGGTTATTGCTTTAACCCTGTAACGTTCTATTATTGCTTTGAAGAGGATGGGAACACGTTACAAGCAATGGTTAGCCATATTACCAACACACCTTGGAGCGAAACCTTTGCTTATGTGCATGATTTCTCCAAAAATCCCTCAGTCAAACTTAATGATAACAGCACTAGTGCTGTCTTTAGGTTTAGTAAACAATTTCATGTATCACCCTTTATGCCAATGAGTATTGACTATGAATGGGCATTTCAATTAGGGGAGCAGAATCTGCATACCCACATGAAAAACATGCAAGATAGCCGGGAAGTCTTTAACGCAACGCTTTCACTTAAGCGTAGTGAAATTAACAACGCCTCTCTCTATGCAGCATTACTAAAATACCCATTCATGACGTTTAAAGTCCTGCTGGCTATTTACTGGAATGCTTTAAAACTCTGGCTCAAAAAAGTACCGTTTTACTCACACCCTACCCCAACAACCAAACCCTGATCGACATACCGCTATGATGATGACACCTACTGCAGCACAAGAACAGCTAACTCGTAATCTGCGCAAAAAGAATCGTGCAAAATGGGTTGAAGATTTAGCAAAACATAAAATTCTTGAACGACTAAACCATCTGCATACTGGTCAGTTAACGCTGATTGACGGCGATGACAAACACATCTTTGGTCAATCATCGTCTGAACTGAATGCGGTTATCCATATTCATGACAGCCGCTTTTATGGGGAAATTGCATTTGGCGGTAGTATCGGTGCGGGAGAGGCCTATATGCTAGGTTATTGGACTACAGACCACCTCACTGCGTTAATCAGGATGATGTGTATCAACCAGTCTGTCATGGACGCACTAGAAGGTGGCTACCAGTGGCTTACCAAGCCTATTCTGAAAGTGCTACATTGGCTAAATAGCAACACTACTGAGGGAAGCCGTAAAAATATTGCGGCTCATTATGATTTGGGCAACGAGATGTTTCAACTCTTTTTAGACCCCACCATGATGTACTCCAGCGCGATGTTTAATAGTGATACCAAAACACTGCAAGAGGCTTCTGAGTTAAAGCTAAAAGTCATCTGCGATAAACTTGATTTAAAGCCCACAGACCAAGTAGTAGAAATTGGTACCGGCTGGGGTGGTTTTGCGATTTATGCGGCTAGGCATTATGGTTGCCATGTAACGACCACCACCATATCCAAGCAACAATATACATTGGCAAAACAGTTAGTAGAAAGTGCGGGCCTCAGCGATAAAATCACATTACTACTTGAAGATTACCGTCATTTAGATGGTCAATTTGATAAATTGGTCTCGATTGAAATGATAGAAGCCGTTGGACACCAGTTTTATGATACTTATTTTGCAAAACTAAGTGCATTACTCAAGCCTGATGGGCTTGCATTGATTCAGGCCATCACAATTACAGACCAGCGTTATGAGTCTGCTAAATCTTCTGTAGACTTTATTCAACGCTATATATTTCCTGGCTCATGCATTCCTTCCAATACAGCAATGCTCAATAGCATTACAAAGATGAGCGATATGCGCTTGGTTGACCTAGAAGATATTGGTATTCACTACGCAACTACCCTGAGGATATGGCGTGAAAACTTTTTTCATCACCTCCAACAAGTGCGCGCATTGGGATACTCGGATGAGTTTATAAAAATGTGGGAATTCTACCTATGCTACTGTGAAGGTGGCTTTATAGAACGTGCGCTAGGTGATGTTCACTTACTGTTAGCAAAACCAAGCAACAGAAGAGGTGCCATCAGAGCTGGTAACGTGCCTAAGTAATGAATTAAAGAAGATTTAAGTTGCTGGTCAGCTAACAAATGGTTTTATCGTTTAAAATCGACTCGGCTTAGCTTATCACTTTGCCAGCCACGATCTTATTTGATACTGAAACCATGTTAAAGCGCGACGACACAACATTGCTAGATGAAATAAACGCCAAGCCCAGAAAGTTAGCATGGCGAGATGGCTTACCTTACAGCACAGAGTTTCAAGATGTTTATTTTTCTAGTGACAATGGTTTACTAGAAACCGAATATGTATTTTTGCAAGGCAATGATCTACCAGCACGTTGGCAACACCCTGATTTAACACAATTCACCATTATTGAAACTGGGTTTGGCACAGGGCTAAACTTCTTATGTGCGGCTAAACTGTGGCTGGCACGCGCGCCAGAACATGCAGTATTGCATTTTATCAGTGTAGAAAAATACCCACTGATGTTAAATGACATCTCAGCTGCGTTAGCATTATGGCCCCAACTCACTGCATTAAGCACCCCGCTATTGCATCAATACAATGCCTTAATGGATCAGGAAACGATTAGTCTTTATGACCATAGGGTTCAATTATCTGTCCATATTGGGGATGCTACAGAGCGATTAGCACGCATCACCAACATAGCAGATGCATGGTTCTTAGATGGGTTCTCTCCCGCCAAAAATCCAGAAATGTGGCATGCCAGATTATTTTGCGAGATGGCAAAACATGCCCAAGCATCCACCACCTTTGCCACCTTTACTAGCGCAGGCGATGTGAGACGAGGTTTAATCGCAGCAGGCTTTAAAGTCAGCAAGCGCCCCGGTTTTGGTAAAAAGCGTGAAATGCTGTGTGGTGAGTTTATAGGCATGCACAATGGTTAGCACCGCAATCGTAATCGGGGCAGGCATTGCCGGCTGCAGTAGCGCTTATGCATTAGCAAAACGTGGCGTTAAAGTCACACTGATAGAGCGTAATGCAGCAGTTGCCAGTGAGGCATCGGGCAATCCGCTTGCAATGCTATACCCACGCTTAAGCGGCGATGATTTAAGCAGCCAATTTGCGCTTGATAGCTATCTCTATAGCTTGGCATTTTATCAATCGCTCAACCTGCCAGACGCTGATTTTGCTATGTGCGGAATGCTGCAACTTGGCTTTAATGTCAGGGAGCTCGCCCGCATTCAGAAGGTTGCGGCGCAAAACCATCCTGCCAGCATACTCAGGTATGTACCACAACATGAAGCAAGCACTATTGCCGGCATACCGACTGAGCATGATGCCTTGTACTTTCCAACAGCAGGCTGGGTACATCCACAACGCCTATGTCAGCATTTAACACGCCACCCCAATATTACCGTGCTGAATACACAGCAAGTGAGTAGATTGAGCAAAGAAGCACATGGTTTTGAGGTTTACAATCATAAGCAATTACTTGCAACTGCACAGGTGCTGATTATTGCCAATGCTAACGATGCGCAGCAGTTACTGCCTAACCTACCACTACAAACCAAGGCAGTGCGTGGTCAGGTCAGCGTGGTTAACTCTACCACCATCAGCCGTGGCATTAGCACCATACTTTGTAGCGATGGCTACCTAAGCCCGCCTGCTGGTTCAGAACAAACACATTGTTTAGGTGCTTCTTTTGCTAATATCGATACACCATCCACTGCCGCGCTGGATTTAACGCCTACACAGCAAGACCATGTTGCCAACCTCAATAAACTCAGCAACATCTCCGCACCGCTATACCAAGACTTGCAATCCAATATCATAGGCGGGCGCGTGTCTTACCGCTGCACCACCAGTGATTACTGGCCTTTGGTGGGGGAGCTTATTGATAGCGCTTCATTAAAAGAAAAGCCCGTAAGACCAAGTGCACCATCCACTGCATTGCCGTGGGTATCCGGCTTATATATCAATGTTGCCCATGGCAGTAAGGGCTTTACCAGTGCACCGCTATGTGCGGAGGTTCTGGCAAGCATGATTCATCATGAGCATTTACCTTTACGCCCTGAACTAACTTGCCTACTCAACCCTAATCGCTTCTTATTACGTGAAATGGGTTTAAAGCAATTAGCAAAAACGATAGCCTCTTCGCATAAAATTTCGGGTTAAAATGAGCTCATGGCGCAATCTCAGTATCTAACAGCAGTTCAATATCATCGTGCAGGCCAGTTCGCAGAGGCAGAAGCACTCTACCAGCAGGTGCTCGCTACGCAACCCAAGCTGGCGGACGCACACCACATGCTTGGCCTAGTGTATTATCAAACCAATCGCAATACGCTTGCAGTGACGCAACTTGAGCAAGCTTTAGCCATCAACCCCAAAGAGGTAGACTACTTAAACCATTACGGATTAGCATTGCGTGCTTCTGGCAATATGGATGCCAGTATCAAGAGTTTCCAGCAGGCGATTTTGCTACAGCCTAAAGATTTAGACGTACAACTGAACCTTGGCAACACACTACTGGCAGCGAACCGGTTTGAAGAGGCAGCAGGCTACTACCGCCGTGTACTAAGAGTAAGGCCAAAAGCTGACGATGTACGTGAAGCACTTTGTCACTGCTTATCGATACTAGGCAATCAAGCACATCTGCTTGGTAATTTCACTCAGGCGGAAGCTTGCTTTCAGGAGGCATTGCTATTTAGCCCGCAAGATGCAGCATTGCTGTACAACTTAGGCAATGCCCAACGCGAACTTGGCAAACCAAATGAAGCCGTCAAGCAATACCAAAAAGCCATTCAGTTAGCACCTAGCGATGCCGATACGCATAACAACTTAGGTAACGTACAGCGCGAGTTAGGCCAGTTAGATTTAGCCGTAGCAAGTTATCAGATAGCGCTCACACTCAACCCCGAGCTACACCATGCAAAAGTGCATCTGGTTCACCAAAAGCAACATATGTGTGACTGGCAGGGGCTTGGCGAGGATATTCAACAGATACGCCAATGGGTCATGCATGAGCCAAGTGCGCAAATATCGCCTTTTGCTTTCTTGGCAATGCCTACCACTACCGCAGCAGAGCAAAAAGTCTGCGCCACTAATTGGGCCAACAATCGCTACAGACAGCTCATTCAGCATGGTAAACAACTACACTTTGCACAACCGGCCACCCCTAACAAAAAAATAAAGGTCGCGTATCTATCTGCAGACTTCAGATTACATCCACTGGCTTTTCTGATTAGTGAATTGATTGAACTGCATGATAAAAACCAATTTGAAATTCACGCTTTTTCTTATGGCACCAATGACAAAACCAACGCAAGAATACGGCTGGAAAAAGCATTTCATCTGTTCCATGATATTCGCTCACTATCTGAAATAGATGCCGCAAAGAAAATACACAGTCATGGTATTGATATTTTGGTGGACTTAACTGGTTTTACGCAAACTAGCCGCAGCGGTATAGCAGCGCTACGGCCGGCCAAAATCAACGTTAACTGGCTTGGGTTTCCAGGCACGATGGGTGACCTTCATCACAACAATGAGCCAAGCACGCCACTATTTGACTACCTGTTAACTGATAGTTTTATTACTCCACCTACATCCGCTCAGCATTATGCAGAGAAGCTGGCATTACTGCCGCACAGCTACCAACCGAATGACCGTAAGCGCCCTGTAGGCAAAACACCAACACGCGAAGCATGTAAGCTACCCGAAGATGCCTTTGTGTTCTGCAGCTTTAATCAGTCATTCAAAATCACGCCCGATGTTTTTAGTGTGTGGATGCGTCTGCTCGCAGCAGAACCAAAAAGCGTGCTGTGGTTGCTAGACTGCAACCCCTGGGCCAAACAAAACTTATTACGTGAAGCTAAAGTCAGAGGCGTAGAGGCAGAGCGCATTATTTTTGCTCCTAGAGTCACCATCGCAGATCACCTTGCAAGACACGTGCATGCTGATCTATTCTTGGATACTCAACCCTACAATGCACATACCACATGCAGTGATGCCTTATGGATGGGTGTGCCAGTATTAACATGTGTAGGCGATACATTTGCATCGCGTGTTGCAGGCAGTTTATTGCAAGCAGCAGGTTTAGCACAACTCATCAGCTACTCGCTGGAAGAATATGAAAGCATAGCCATGAGCCTCATACAGAATAAAAACAATCTCACGAGTATCAAAGAAAAGCTACGCGCAGAGAATATGACATCGCCTTTATTTGACACGGCTAAGTTTGCACAATCGCTAGAGGAAAGCTATCGTGCCATGATGACGCACCATAGTATGTAACGCTCATTGGCAAGCATCATAAAGCAGCACAACAAGCTAATGAGTTCGATTAAAATTATGCTAAAGTCATTCATGTGCAACTGCGCTAAATGATAAAAACAATACATTAAAAAAACGTTCAGGATACAACCATGGCAGCAATCGACATCACCCCCGTATTGAAATTTATGCTGGACAAAGGTGGTTCAGATTTATTTTTTAGCTCAGGTACCAGTATTCATATAGAGGTTGAAGGGGAAACTACCCCTATCAACGCTCAAGTCATGCAGCCTGGTATGATTAAAGAAATTGCTTACTCACTCATGAGCGCAGATCAAATCAAAGAGTTTGAATCAACGTTAGAATGCAACTTTGCCCTAGGCAAAAAAGATATTGGTCGCTTCCGCGTTAATGTGTTCAGACAGCGCGGTGAAGTTGGGATGGTGATTCGGCATATCAAGACTGATATCCCATCATTAGAGAGCTTGGGCCTACCACCGGTACTCAAGGATTTAATCTCGCGCAAACGCGGGCTGATTTTAGTGGTAGGTGCCACTGGCTCAGGTAAATCAACCACACTGGCATCCATGATTGATTACCGCAACGAAACTAGTAATGGCCATATTCTGACGCTAGAAGATCCTATCGAGTTTATTCACCCGCATAAAAAATCAGTCGTGGACCAGCGTGAAATCGGTATCGATACACTGTCATTCGAGAACGGTCTTAAAAATGCAATGCGTCAGGCACCTGATGTGATTCTGATTGGTGAAGTACGCGACATGGACGGTATGAAAAACGCGCTAGCTTATGCAGAAACCGGACATTTATGTTTAGCGACATTACACGCCAACAATGCTAACCAAGCGCTAGAACGTATTATCTCCTTCTTCCCAGAGGATGGCAGGAATGGTTTGTTACTGGGCATTTCCATGAATCTGGTCAGCATCATATCGCAGCGTTTAATCCCAGGAAAGCAAAGTAAGCGTGTTGCCGCTACGGAGGTAATGATTAACACACCTTACATGAGCGAGCTAATCCAAAAACAAAAAATGGGGGAAATTAAAGAGATCATGTCCGAGAATACCGATATTGGCATGCATACCTTTGACCAATCTCTATTCAAGCTATATTCAAACGACAAAATAGACGAAGAAAACGCCTTGTCTTATGCTGACTCGCGTAATGATTTATCGTTAAAAATACGTTTTGCCGCAGAGGGTACTCGTAATGGCGGTGGTGGACTAGGTATTTAAGATATGGGAATCTCTAATATAGAGAGACATCTTTTATCGTTCGTTAAACAGATTTTAAGCCACAGAACACAGTGGTTTCTGGTTAGTCTAGAACATGACGTAACCCCTGCCTAGATCAGATAGGGATTACGCCGCGTAATAAACTCGCTGAGTCTATTGTTGCTTCACTGGATCAAACGGATTCGTCAACATTCTTAATAAGAAGTCCACATCCACGCATTGAATAAACAGATTCCCCTCATTGGCTTTGATAATCCATTTAATTAGGTTCCCTCTTTTGTCATTTGCTAACGGTGTTGTGCTAATTTGGTCTTCACTAAACTGTGCAACAGAATGCAGAGCACCAACGAGTAAGCCAACCTTATGCTCGCCGCACATAATGACAATCACCTGACTATTACTATCCACCACTGAAGGCACACCGCTTAACAGGTAACTAAGATCGTACACCCAAACGTAATGTGAGCCTTTAGTCTCATGCTGGACGGAAACCACCCCTACTCGCTCGGAACGGCTGCCGATAGATACCGAAGAAATCTCTGATGCCGGCAATGCCTCTAAAACAATCTCAGCTTGCAGCGCAAATAGTGTTTCATCCACAAAGAAGGTCGCAAACTCAGGATCAGATGACTGAATAGCAGAGCTATGAATAATCGAAGCAGAATCATTACCAGAGCTAAAATGGTTGCGTACTTCACCAAATGCATCATACACCACAGCAATCACGTCCTCTTTATAGCCATCTGAAACTTTAAACTCACGATAACCGTTAGATACACTGCACCCAAGAATACAATAATGCCCATCACGGATTACGATACGGGAGGCACTTTTACCATTAGGCATACTCAGTAAGTCTGGGTCAATATCTAAGGTAGAACCCACTGGGCGACTAGGGTCAGTGCTGGAAATAATTTTAGCTTGCCTATCTATGTAAAAAGCCTTAATCGACTCACTTTCTGCAATCCCCCCCAGCAACATAGCATTAAACTCAGGCGTGGCATCAAACACAATACCAATCCCGCCCACAACATCCGTACCATCCGGCGCCATAATGGCAGCATGGTAGATATAGGTTGGGCTATCACTGTAAAGTGAGCTCGCCTCAAAAGGAGAAACATAATATTGTTGTTCATTATATAAAGACAGCACACCATCTAAGGTAGCATCGTCCACAGTGGTGCCGATGATAGAGCCTTTTTCATCGATGGGGTTGGTGCTGGCGATAATAACGCCTTGTTTATCGTAAACAAAAATACGTGTGTAGACGGTATAGAGCTGATTAATATAGTTCAATATCTCTGTAATACGCGACACACTGGCAGCATCGATACGCCCTGAAGCCAGTGCAACTCTCAGCTCCGGTGTCACCGCCCACCAGCGGCAATCATCAGAACGTTCATACAAGTTACGGTCTAATAAATCCACCAGCAAATGTGATAAAAATTCAGAATCCTGCAATCTTGAAGCAAGCACAGTCTCGTACAGATCATTGATGGATTGTGCAAATAGCTCATTACTGCGCGTTCCGGTCTCACTAATCTGGTCTAAGATGGTTTTTAGTTTAAACAACTCTCCGCTTTGGCCAACGGTCATGACCTGACCATTCCACACCACTCTGCGTATAGTAGAAGCAGCGGTCATCACTTCATAAAGTGGTGGGCAGAAAGACTGTGCATGTGATAGCAAACCTCTGGCAACTTTGGCGTCCAGCGATTTTAATGCGCTAGTCTCTTTACCGGTAAATGCAATATCCACCGGTGTCATCACCTGCCCCTGCCATCCTTTTGGCCCCATATAACCTTGGTAGCCGTTAGCTTTAAACGTAGCAACCAAGTACTCACGCCCGCCATAGATCATTAAGCTTGATTTAGCATCATGATTCACCGGCACCACCGCGCCCACTGGCACCCAGCGTGCATCGCTGGTTTCTATCACATGCTGATTCTGATCTAGCAACAACATCACCGAACGCATGCTAGGGTCTCGATGAGAGTGAAAAATCCCGGCCATTTCCTCTACAAAATTAAAGCACAAACATAAAATGCCAATTACCGCACCAGTTTCAGGGTGCAGCATGCGCTTAGAGTAAATCAGCGCTTTATCTTTATTGGGACGTAAATCAGTATGACGATAAGTTTCTACATAATCTTCTGAGTGCAATGTTTCATGAATCAGCGGGTCCAAACTGCCCTCAATTGGTGTTTCCTGGTTAATCTGCACCAAAACGTTGCCAGAAACATCGAGCAAAATAATTTCGTCATACACGGTATATTTGCTTCGGTAGGCGCGCAAACGTAAACGTATATCATCCACGCTACCGCCCAGCCCTGCCACAAAACCACATAACTCGCGATCTGTGGCTAAAAACCCAACATCTGCTGTACGTTCATAAAGGTTACGCACCAAGATATCAATCACATATTTAGCCTTAGTGCCAATCTCGTTAAACACGGTGGCTACCTTCTCCTGCACTAGGCTTAGTACCAGTTCTTTCTCCAGACGGTTAAACCCGGCACGAGTCGCAGCCATCGTTGGCAGTATGCTCTTTGCCTCGACTGGGCAGTTCATTTTTGCTGAAGACTCAATAATTCTCCACATTAAATTTAACTCATGTAACGACTGCTCACAACGCACCACGTCGCGCATAAATGGCAGGTAATTATCGATTTGAAACGAAGAAATCTGATTCATTATTTACTCACATCATTATGATATTTATTTTATGCACCGTTGCATGTTTACCAATGAAGCAAAATACAAGCCAACCAGCAATACCCGTCCATCCAGGTTGAATACGTATAGAGATTCTAGCGACTGACTGCATTGGCTATTAAACTCAATATGGTGCAAAACGTGATATCGCGCACTTTATAGGTGCATCAAATTGGTGCATTAAATTAAGCGTTAGTCAGCATTATCAAGACCATCCTGTCAAAAAGCGGCGTTTGCATGACTACGCATTTAGTCCAACATCTAATAGAAGATGGCACAGTTAATGCTTATTCAGGCAAAGCACTAATTTTGCTACGACAAATACTCAATGAAACTAGCTACTTCACCACATCAATCTGGGGCACCCATGGTCGCATTTAAGAATGATAAGCATATGCATGATGCACTGATGCATAACCTTGAAGGGATGCTGTATTGCTGCTTGTATGACAAAGACTGGACCATGGTGTTTGTAAGTAATGGCTGCAAAGAGCTAACTGGCTACGCTCCTGACGATTTGCTTCATAACAAATACATTTCTTATGAAGTGATGACGTTTGAAGAAGATAGAGAGATGGTGCGTGAAACCATCAAGAACGCGCTCACAGAAGGTAACCGCTACGAAGTTGAATACCGCATTAACCATGCAGATGGGCGTTTGATCTGGGTATTGGAACGTGGCAACCCAATTTATAACGATGCAGGCATCGTCATCGCCCTAGAGGGCTATATCCAGAACATTGCAAAACGCAAAGATATTGAACAATCACTGCTGGCTGCAGAACTTAAATACCGTTCCATCTTTGAAAATACACTGGAAGGCATTTTCCAAACCACCGCAGATGGGCATTATTTAATTGTTAATCAATCGCTTGCACGCATGTATGGTTATAGTTCACCACCAGAACTTATCCACGCATTCAACAATATACAAGAACAGCTCTATGTAAAACCGGGGCGCCGTGAAGAATTTGTACAACTACTAAAAGAAAACGACAGCGTAGAAAAATTTGAGTCATTAGTTTACCGAAAAGATAAAAGTACGATCTGGATCTCTGAAAATGCGCGCGTCGTCAATGATGAGTCCGGCAACATTCTCTATTATGAAGGCACGGTTGAAGACATCACCGCTCGTAAAAGTTACGAAGAAAAACTTGAATATCAGGCTATGCATGATAGCCTAACCGGTTTACCAAACCGTAACATGCTCAACGACAGACTACAGTTGTGCATAAACTTTGCTAATCGCTATAAAAATAAAATGGCAGTGGCATTTTTAGATTTAGACCAGTTCAAACTAATTAACGACAGTATGGGGCATGAGGTTGGCGACCAACTACTTGTTATCATGGCCAAAAGACTGACCAGTGCGGTACGTGAGATTGATACCGTAGTAAGACTAGGTGGCGATGAGTTTGTTATCCTGCTCACCAACATTGATGACAGCAGTGATATTTTCCTGAGCATGAATCGGGTACTTGAAGCGGTTGCCGTTCCATTGACCATTAACAATCTGGATTACTTAGTCACTTGCAGCATTGGCGTCAGCATCTATCCAGATGATGGCTTGGATGCCAATGTATTACTGCGCAATGCCGATACGGCAATGTATAAAGCAAAAAAAGCTGGTAGGAATAACTTCCAGATTTACACACACGCACTGAATGCGGCACTCACCGAACGCGTCACGTTAGAATACAACCTGCGCCAAGCCATTGAACTTGAAGAGTTCATATTGCATTACCAGCCTAAAGTGGATTTCACAACCGGCAAAGTATGTGGTGCCGAAGCCTTGATTCGATGGCAACCCGAAGGGCAAGACCTGATATCCCCCCTAAAATTTATTACCATTGCAGAAGAGACTGGCTTAATTGAAACTATAGGAGAATGGGTAATCGCTACAGCGTGCTACAAAGCCAAAGCTCTGCAGCAGAAAACTGGCCAATATGTTCCTATCGCAGTCAATGTATCACCCAGACAATTCAGGCAATCTAACTTAGCCAACACCATCAAAAAAATCTTAGCAGTTACCCAGTTAGACCCTAGCTATCTAGAGCTCGAAATTACCGAAAACACACTGATCGATGACTCATCAAAGTTTATAGAAACATTACACTCGCTCAAGAAAATTGGTGTAAAACTGGCGATTGATGACTTTGGTACGGGTTACTCAAGTTTGGCCTATTTAAAAGACTTTCCGATTGATCGATTAAAAATCGATAAAGTTTTTGTTAGTAGCATAGAAGAAGACCCTAAAAACAAAGCAATCTTAAAAGCGATTGTCGTATTGGGTAAAAGCTTGGGCATAGCAGTGATTGCTGAAGGTGTAGAAACACAGTATCAATATGATTACCTGAAGTCTATAGATTGCGACCAATTGCAGGGTTACTATTACAGCAAGCCACTGCCCGAACAGCAATTTGAGCAGCTTTTACTAAATCAGATTGAAAGCTAAACATCCTAAGCCAACCACAGCCCTGCCATTTTTCATCACACCACTCCACCCACGATACACCGCAAAACGGCCATCACCAGTTTAGCTGGTTAGGTAGCATCTTGATGCTGAATCGCCGCAAATATTGCCGCAATCACAATCAGGCTTCCGCCCAGCCACTCATTTAACGCCATAGTTTCATGTGCTAAGTAATAAGAAGCGATAGCAGCCACCACCAGTTCAAATAAAAACAACACCGATGCCCGTGTTGCCTCAATTTTGGCCACCCCATACTGTACAAAGAAAGTTGCCGCGATCAACAGCAAGGCAATTAATGACAACACGGCCCACTCAGTTAAGGTAAATACCGTCGGGCTTGGAATGCTAGTTTGCATAATCGGCACAAATAACAGCGCAACCGTCATGACGCCAATCCAAATCGCATAAGACTTAGCCACCAAAGTTAAATGGCTAGACTTTCTCGTAATCACATTAGTTAATGAAAAGCCAATGCCAGAAGATAGCGCCAACCACTCTGGCATATTTCTCGGTAACGGCAAGCCACCGAATTTAACGTCATACAGCATAATAAAGGCGCCAACCATGGAAGCCACTATTGCAATATAACCAGTGAGGCGAGTTTTTTCTTTTAACCAAAAATGGGCAAGAATTAAGGTCCAAATTGGTGACAAGTAAAACAACAGCATCACCCGCATCACCTCGCCATCAATGATCGCCAGTACGTAGCTCAGATTTGTCCAGCCTGCAACCACGCCTAGCCACACAATGCTTAATGGCAGCTTGGTAGCACCCCGCCAATGCTTACCTAATAAAACGCTGGCAAAGATAATGGCAAGCGCGTAGGTATAAAAGCTGGAAGCTACCCCAGACACACCGGCCTCGGACATTAAGCGATATGGATACCAAATAATGCCCCAGCAAAATGCGCCAAAAAGTAGGCCGAATACTGCAAAAAAGTTTTTATTATTGGCGTTGCTCACTATAATGTTACCTTATGAATCCAAATCTAAATTTATTACAGCCCTATCCGTTTCAACGTCTGCGCGATCTATTTAAAGGTATTACGCCAAATGCAGCTTTTAAGCCAATTAACCTATCCATTGGCGAGCCCAAACATGAAACGCCATCATTAATTAAAGACGCCTTAGTCAATCACTTAAGTGGTTTAGCTAATTATCCCACGACTATAGGCTCTATTGAGCTAAGAAGCACGATTTCCGATTGGATTTCACGTCGCTATCAAGTGCCGGCACTTAATCCTGAAAAAGCGATTTTGCCGGTAACCGGCAGTCGCGAAGCATTGTTTGCCTTTGCTCAGGTAATTATTGATCAAACTAAACCTGATCCTATCGTGATTTCGCCCAATCCGTTTTATCAGATTTACGAAGGCGCTGCATTTTTAGCTGGCGCAACTCCCTACTTTTTAAATACGCTGCCACATCAAGATCCAAACTATAACCATGTGATGGATTTTTCAAGCGTACCTGCTGATGTATTGGCACGCACACAATTGGTCTACATTTGCAGCCCGGGCAACCCTTCTGGCAAGGTCATGAGCCTAGAACAATGGCGCACTATTTTTAGCTTATCAGACCAATACGGTTTTGTGATTGCCGCAGACGAATGCTACTCAGAAATCTACTTTGATGAGGCATCGCCGCCACTAGGTGCATTAAAAGCTGCGCATCTACTGGGTAGAGACTATAAAAATCTGGTTGTGTTCAGTTCACTTTCCAAGCGCTCTAACGTACCAGGCATGCGCTCAGGTTTTGTTGCTGGCGATGAGAAAATTATTGAATCATTTACGCTCTACCGCACATACCACGGTTGTGCGATGAACCCAGCCGTACAGGCGGCCTCTATTGCCGCATGGAATGATGAAGCACATGTCATTGAAAACCGCAGGCTCTACGCGGCAAAATTTAAAGATGTCACACCACTGCTAAGTAATGTATTGGAGGTAGCAGTACCAGATGCTGCATTTTATCTATGGGCAAAAATTAAAGACGCCAACATCTCTGATACAGAGTTTGCAGTAAAGCTATACCGAGACCTCAATATTACAGTGCTTCCAGGTAGCCTATTAGCACGTGAGGCGCACGGCGTAAATCCGGGGAGAAACTTTATCCGTATAGCGTTAGTTGCCTCTTACGAAGAGTGTATCGAAGCCGCGCAACGAATCAACGCCCATTTCTAAGTGGCAACAGCATGGTTAATCTGCACTAAAAAACCTAGCCATACAGATTAACCATGCGGCTATTCGCTTCACACTTGCAAACTATTTAATGTATTGATTATTTAAGCGTACAGCAAGTGCACTCAAGCCTATCAGGGCAATACCAATAATCACCAAAGCAATCGGCCAACCCACAGTGTTGGCAAAATGTTCAGCCGTGTAGTAACCAATGTAAATTAGCATCGCCAGCGTACCTACCAGTAATAGCGTTCTACTGCGCACGTAAGTACTTAGAAAGATGATAAAAGCGGTAGCGCCAAGATACACAGGCTCTAATAAGCTGTTCTCTACCGATTCAAATACTGACCACAATAGCAACACCGCACCAACAAAATACCAGAATGGGGCAATCGCCATGTGTTTGGACTGCTGCATAGCATAGGCGATGCACAGTAATGAACTGCCAATAACGATGCCGATGAGCTTTTCATCAACATCCCAGATATCGAATAAATTGGCAAAAAAGATGCAGCCAAACAGCAGCGCACTGAACGCCAATACTGTGCGCTGTTTTGCCCAAAACGTGGCTCCCTGTTGCACCAGCATATAAGCGGCCATAAACAACAAACCATGACGCACATCGCCACCTGACGAGTACTCCTGTAGCATCACCATAATACCGGTGGGCTGCAATACAGACGCCATTAAAAACAACGGCGTTGCAACACGCTCGTACTTTTGGTCGCTCAGGCACACCAACCCCATCACAAAAGCCACCAGACCAGAGCCTAGTGTAATAATCACACGTGATGCAGAACCGAAATCATCCCAATACATTGAAATGAAAACACCAACCCCAGCAAACACAAAGATTCCGCCTACATAGCCAAACAGCTTGGAAAGCACACTAGCGGGCCTAGCATTAGGCTGCTCTGAAGCTGCAGCAAGTGCCTTTGCAATTTCTGCCAACGTGATCTGATTATGCTGCGCTAATGCAACAATATCCTGTAAAGCATCATCTTTGAGCGACATAACGACTCCTTACTTTTTGATGACCCATCCAATAAATTGCACTTGGTTATAGTAGTAATGTTGCTGAGTATGCGGAATCTTGTAACCAATATTGCCTTTCTTTAACCGAAAGCCACTATCCCTATTACCACCACCAAACAGTCCACCCATTAAACCACCGCCGCCATAACTAGGGCCATCTAAGATATAACCATCTGGTGAAACAACTGCCGTATCAATCAGCATACTTTCAGTTTCATGCAACACAGCAACGCCATCTGCTGCTGAAGCAAGCACCTGCGACATATCGACGGCAATCTCACGTACCGTATCCGTCTTGGCATCGTAAGCCATCAGCCGTTTTAAATCATAATTGACATCTTTACTGTCATGTTTCTTTACTTTAACTGTCAACTTCTGATTTTTAACTACAAAATCCAGCCTGTAGTCCGTTGTATTTTGATAGTCATACGACCTGGTAGTAAATAACACTTCATATTGCGGCGGCGTACTCATCAGCTTGGGTACCACCGTCGAGGCAAAGAAAATGAGAATCAGCAATAATGGAAAGGTAAGACCGACAACTAAAACCAAGTTTTCTTTAATAAAGTTTTTCATGATTATCCTTTAGTCATTGGTTCTTTAATAAACGCGGCGACAGTATTGAACACGTTTTCCTGCATATGCGGATCCAGACAATCCACCTGCTGCAGACCTTGCATACTGCGCAGCCAAGTCAGCTGACGCTTTGCCAGCTGCCTAGTCGCAAAAATTCCTCTGTCGTGTAGCTCAGCCTCATCATACTCTCCTGCCAAATACTCTAAAGCCTGACGATAGCCCACGCAGCGCATGGAGGTACTATCTGACGTTAACGCAGGATACTGACTGACCAATGCTTTGACTTCATTCACAAAACCATCAGCCAACATTTGCTCAAACCTTATTGCGATTCGCGCATGTAGCACCTTACGGTCACTGGGCACTAAGGCAATTTTAAGCAAACGGTACGGTAAAGCATCACCACTACTTGCTTGGTGTAAGGCAGTCATCGATTGGCCTGTAATGCGGTAAACCTCTAACGCACGCTCTATCCTTTGTACATCATTGGGCTGCAAACGTGCGGCACTTTCAGCATCCACCAACGCCAGCTTGGCATGCATGGCTGGCCATCCCAGCTCTGACGCTTCTTGTTCAATTTGCTGCCTGATTGCAGGGTCGGCCTCCGGCAACTGACTTAACCCCTCTTCTAGCGCCTTGAAATAAAGCATGGTACCGCCTACTAACAATGGAATCTTGCCTCGCGCTGTAATATCAGCCATTAACTTAAGCGTGTCGCTTCTAAAATGCGCCGCAGAATAAACTTCAGTAGGCGGAATAATATCAATCAAGGCGTGCGGTGCTTGCGCTAGCACCTCAGCGCTGGGTTTGGCCGTACCAATATCCATGTCCTGGTAAACCAAGGCAGAGTCCACACTAATCAGTTCAATTGGTAGTTTTTTATACAAACTCACGGCCAAGTCGGTTTTACCGCTTGCGGTTGGTCCCATAACAAAAATAGCGGGTGGTAGTGTGGTTAGATTCATTCAATACATTCTTAAACTTAAGGCGCTATCCTAAGGCTGGATACTTGCCGATGAAAATCATAACGACCCTTTCGGGGCCTTACTTCTTACAATCAATAACAAATGAAAGCTGTATAATATTGCTTAGCGTTAGTTTGCTGTAAACATACGATTTTCGCTACAGATTAAGCCATATATTCGCACTTCATTTTGTTGATTAGGATTATCCATGAATTTAGAAAAAGTTGTTTTTGGTTTTTTCATCGTCTTGGCAATGACACTGAATTTTGGATTCTTTATTGGCGACATTGATAACGCCAGCCACCATCATGTTTATGAGCTGTACGCAGCGATTATCGTAAGCTTGATTGCAACTGTGCTGAAATTTGGTGATCGCACCCATGTAGGCGCAATTTTGTTGTCCACCAGCTTAGCCGCTGATTTACAGCTGATTGCAGCGGCCATTTTATGGGCAGCGCTCAATGGCTCTTATGACGAAGCCAGCTTAACGGTGTACATCGTTTCACTATCTGGCGGCGCACTCATGGCTAACATCATCTCGGTTGTACTGCTAATTTCTGAAACCATCAGCCAAAAACGCTAGGCACTTGCCACGCCAAGTTGATCAGCATGGATAGCATACTGTTTCTGATACTGCGTCGATTAAGGCGCCCGCTGATACTAATTATCGTTAGCTTTGCGATCGCCATTTTAGGCTTAACCCTGATGCCAGGGCAGGACGACCAAGGCCACCCTTGGAAAATGAGTATTTTTGACGCGCTATACGTCATCAGCTATACGGCAACTACCATAGGCTTTGGCGAAATACCTTACGCTTACAGCAAAGCACAGCGCTTATGGTTAACCTTCTCAATTTATCTGACAGTAATCCCTTGGTTTTATGCTGTCGGTAAAATTATTACCTTGCTGCAAGATACTGGATTACGCCAAGCGGTGACCACAGAGCGCTTTGCCAATAAGGTACGCCAGCTGCAAGAACCATTTTACATACTTTGCAGTTATGGGCAGTCATCCAACCTGCTCGCTAAAGCATTGGATGAAAAAGGCATGCGCGTAGTTGTGATTGAACCGCAGCAAGAACGGCTCAATGAACTGGAGCTGATAGATACCAGAAACATCATCCCCTATCTATGTGCAGATGCGATATTGCCAGAAAACCTGGAAAGAGCAGGCGTACTCCATCCGCTATGCAGTGGCGTAATTGCCCTAACAGATGACGACAATGTTAACCTAGCAGTGGCGGTTGCTGTCAAACTCATGAACCCAGACCTGCTGGTGATTGCGCGTGCGGAGCGCGATGACATTGCTGCCAACATGGCGTCTTTCGGCACCGACCACATCATCAACCCCTACACACTGTTTGGTGACCAATTGGCGATGCGCGTGCATGCACTAGGCACCTATCTGCTGCATGAATGGCTGACAGGCGTGCCTGGAGACACACTACCACCACCAGAAAACCCGCCAAAAGGCAGATGGGTAGTCTGTGGTTACGGCCGCTTTGGGAAATCTGTCGTAGAAAACCTGGAGCGTGAGCAGATTACCACTACAATTATTGAAGCCATGCCAGAAATGACAGGCTGCGATCACTGCATTGTAGGGAGTGGGACCGAGGCAAAAACCCTGCTCGAAGCCGATATCACCAATGCCGTCGGTATCGTTGCAGGCACAGATAATGACACGAACAACCTATCCATTGTAATGACGGCCTTTGAGCTCAATCCCAAATTATTTGTGGTGATTCGTAAAAACAGACGCCACAATGGGCGGCTATTTAAGCAGTTTAACGCAGACATTACCATGCAGCCGACCGAGATTATTGCGCATGAATGTTTGGCACATATGATCTCCCCCTTGCTGGCACAGTTTTTAAGTTTAGCGCGCGGCCAAACTAACGATTGGGCAAACAAACTAATTAGCCAATTAGTGATGACCATGGGCGAAACCGTACCCGAAACCTGGGCAATCAGAATTGATACAAAAAATACACCTGCAGTCATTGAACTCATGGAAGCTGGGTTAAATGTCAACGTGCAGCATCTGATGCAAGACCCGGCTAATAGGGAGAAGCAACTGGAGCTAGTCCCTATTCTGCTATTACGCAACAATACGCCTAGCTTGGTGCCCGACCCTAACACCCGCTTAAAAGCTGGGGATAGAATCCTATTCTGCGGCAGCCCGGCAACTAAATCCACGCTGCCTTCTATACTCAACAACACTAAAACACTAACTTACATTATTGATGGTATAGAAGTACCAAACAGCTTAGTTTGGCGTTGGCTAGAAAAGAAATTTAAAAGAAAAAGCTAATCACGTTGAGTGGTGAATAAACACTCAAGCAGGCATCATAACGAACAGTTATTTACCGCGCATAAACATCTTGTCTAAATCCGTCATGCTGACTTGAAACCAAGTCGGGCGGCCATGATTGCACTGCCCTGAGCGTTCTGTTGCTTCCATATCACGCAGCAAAGCATTCATCTCAGGGATAGTCAGGCTACGATTTGCACGTACAGCAGCGTGACAGGCCATCGTGCCTAGCAACTCGTTCCTGCGCTCTGTCAGCACTCGACTCGCGCCATATTCTCGCAAATCACGCAATACATCCCGCGCCAAAGTCACGGCATCCGCATCTTGCAGCATTGTTGGCACAGCACGCACCGCCAGTGTGGTGGGTGACAGAATTGCGATATCAAACCCCAGTTGCTGTAGCGTTGCCTGATTACCAGCCAAGGCTTCCTGCACTGTTGCCACTTCTAGCTTATCTGCATTAAAACTGACTGGCAGTAGCAAAGGCTGCATCTGTACGGTTTTGCTATCAAGAGCATTTTTTAACTTCTCATACATAATGCGCTCATGTGCCGCATGCATGTCTACAACCACCAAACCCTCTTTATTTTGTGCGAGCACGTAGACACCATGCACTTGTCCCACGGCAAAACCAAGCGGGTATTCATTGATGGCTTCCATGCTGACAGCTTGAGTCGGCAATAAATCTGCTGCCAATGGCGTAGCATTCGCACTCGGATTCATATTACTGCCAAACAAGGACTGATAAAAACTCGGCGGTTCATGCGCACTCAAGTTGATCTGAGATTGCTGCGTTGGGTACAGCATACCGCCGTGAGCAGAGGGCACATTTGAGACTTGCGGACTAAAAGGATTATATTGCGCCTGATTTGCAGTGACCGCATTGGAAACACCGGTAGGAATCGCCAATGCTTTGTGGAGCGAATGAAAGATAAAGCGGTGGATAGCCTGACTATCTCTGAACCTGACTTCCGTTTTGGCAGGATGCACATTCACATCAACCAAGTTTGGATCCAACTCTAAAAACAGCACAAAGGCAGGATGCCTATCATGGTGCAACACGTCTTGGTACGCTTGCCTGATGGCATGCGCAATCACTTTATCCCGCACAAAACGACCATTTACGTAGACGTATTGCGTGTCCCGGCTATTGCGATTAAAGGTAGGCTTCGCTGCCATCCCCCATAAACGCAAGCCGGCAGCAGACTCATCAACAGCGATAGACTCAGCAACAAATTCACTCCCTAACACCTCAGAGAATCTGCGCTCTGGCTGACCAACAGCAAAACGACTTAACGCGCGTCCATTGTGCTGCAACATCAAGCTAACATCAGGGCGCGACAACGCAATACGCGTAAACATCTCCTCACAATGCCCAAACTCGGTTGCCTCTGTTTTTAAAAACTTACGGCGCGCAGGCGTATTGAAGTACAAGTCAGACACTTCAATCACCGTGCCTGCATCTAATGCAGCTGGCTCTACAGCGGAGATATCACTGCCTTCAGAACCGATACGCCATGCATGTTTACTGCCAACTTGGCGACTTAATAGCTGCGTGCGAGAAATAGACGCAATACTAGCCAACGCCTCACCTCGAAAGCCTAAGCTCGCTACCGACTCTAAATCTTCTAGGCTTGCGATTTTGCTAGTGGCATGGCGCGTCAGTGCTAACATCAAATCCTCTTTTGCAACACCCGCACCATTATCGGTAACGCGCATTTGCTTAATACCGCCTTGCAGCAACGATACTTGAATATCAGTACTGCCTGCGTCCAAGCTATTTTCCAATAACTCTTTCAGGGCCGATGCCGGACGCTCCACCACTTCGCCAGCGGCGATTTGGCTAATAAGCTGATCGGGAAGTAAACGTATAGTTGCCATAGAGTTTTAGTGATTTTTAATACTGGTATTTTACCTTGCTTTGCACGCAGCGAATTAACTATGATGATTTAACTATTAGGCTGGGTGAATAATGCGCAAACTGCGAATAAAACTCAACCACACTATGAACAAATGTGGCCAGACTTAAGAGTCTTAATAAAGGGGATGTTGAGAGGTAAATTTTAGCTGGCAACCAAGCTACTCGCTAGCTCACAACGCAAGACTTACAAATACTTGCAACGCACCAATAAGCACAGGATTAACGCACTAAAATAGTGCCATCGCACTTATCTTAAAACTATTGAATTACCGGTAGTGAGTCGCTTAATCACTTTTCAATATTGTCATCAGCTGAGAAAAGAGTGCGCAGTCAGCTACGCACTTTTTATAATGAGGGTGTAACAGATAAAGACCAAGGGAGATGATCAATATCTGCTAGTATCAAACAGAAACGTTGCCTACTGCTACACGCACCAACTCATCGATTTTTGCAGTAATATTTGTTAGCTCACCCGCCACCACGGCAAACTCACGCCCAACCTCACCGGCACGTGCCGCTACAATTTGCGCATTAACCGACACAATGCGGGCCTGCTTGGCAATATTCTGAATACTGCTCATCAATTCATGATGCTGTTTGCGTTGCACCTTAGCATGTTTTTTAGATTCATCTTCATAAACCACAGTAATCCGATTCAGTAGCGCCACGATAGGCGTAGCCTGCTTACCAAGCTCGTTAAGCAAATCAGGCGCAGTGCGGAAACCTGACTCACAAGCACTGATTGCCTTCTCAACTAAATCAGTAAACTCTGTAATTTTTCTATCAGCCTCAACCTCACCAAAATAAACTAATCGTAGCTCTTCAAAAAAAACACCAGGCAACTCACTATTGCCTTGCACCAGCGCCGCATGACTTACTTTAAACAAAGCGAGGGCTTCACGTGCGGTTTCCAATGCAGTTTCATGACCCATCGTTGAAAGCACGGCATTGAGTACAATACGCTGAGACAGCATGCGTTGGCGGCCAGCCAGATTGATTAATGCGCCAAACGTTTCTGCGCTAACCTCTAAGCTGTTGGTCTTAAAATGGTGACCTTGTGCCACCGAGTGATGTTTCACGGCTTGATGAGGCTTTAAATCTGCTAACAAGATATTCTCCCTTTTTCATATTATTCACAATGAACGTCATCAACATAGATACGCAGTATCTAAAACCATTCACATTTAAGTTTCATATAAGCAATTTCTATTCCAATCAATCACAGATAGGTTAATCAGCCTTGGTGCAATAACAAAATGGCTTCGCAATCATCCATCATGAGCATTTGTATATTGGTGTTTTTTCGGTTTTGATATAAATTCTCATCAGCATGACACTTACCAATCAAGACTCAACGCCTGACAGCTATACAGACAGCTTTCATCTCGCACGCAAGCTTAATCGGCACCATCACCTCTACCTAGGCCCGACGAACTCCGGTAAAACCTATCAAGCGCTATTGGCATTAGAGCAAGCAAAATCAGGTGTATATCTTGCACCACTCAGGTTGCTTGCCATGGAAATAAGAGACCGCTTGGTGGCATCAGGTGTGCCATGCAACCTGATAACCGGGGAAGAGCGCGTGATCATGGAAAATGCGCAGCACACCGCTTCCACCATTGAAATGATGAATGTGCACAAAGAGGTGGAAGTCGCGGTGATTGATGAAATTCAAATGCTGCAAGACCCGGATCGAGGATCAGCCTGGACAGCCGCGCTGATAGGCGCCCCTGCCTCAATCGTTTACATCTGCGGCTCAAATGCTGTCACGGCCCCTTGTGTTGCAACGATTGAAGCATTAAATGAAACCTATGACATTACCCAATTAGCACGTAAAACACCGCTAGTTCTAGAACAAGAGAGCCTGTGTGGCAAACATTACAGCCGCCAAAAGCTAAAACCAAAATTACAAAAAGGCGATGCAATCATTGCATTTAGCCGCAAAGACGTACTTACTTTTGCCGCTAGATTCCGTCAATGGGGCTTTAGCGTAGCCAGTATTTATGGTGCACTCTCACCCGAAGTACGCAGAACAGAATCTGAACGCTTTAACTCAGGGCAGGCAGATATTTTAGTGGCGACCGATGCAATTGGCATGGGGCTTAACTTACCGATACGCCGCATCATTTTTGCAAATATTCATAAATTTGATGGCGTGGCATCTAGGTTACTTAACATGACAGAGGTGAGGCAGATTGCAGGTCGTGCCGGCAGGTTTGGTATTTATGCAACCGGCTATGTCAGCGTGCTGGAAAATGATGAGCTGATTCATATTGAACATATGCTCTCAACGGACGACACTGCGGATTTAAACAAGCTACCAGTCAATATCAATCTACACCAAGTAAGCAAAATTGCGCACGAAATGCATACCAATAAGATTGCCGAAGTACTCAACTATCATCAGGAAAGAATACACTTTGCGCATTCACTATTTGAGCAGGCGCCCTTAGCAACGCAAATCACACAAGCCCTTATTGTGGATGAATACGCACCTAAAATGTCGCTAAAAGATAAATACATCTTCGTATGTGCGCCGATTTCACTCAATGTCGCATTTGAAAAAGACTATTACTTACTGTGTCTAAAAAGCGTTGCTGAATCAAAAATTAGGCACTTACCAATAGCCCCAAGCTGGTTAGATGCGCAAAACCCCAAACATTTAGAAGATGCAGAACTGCTCAGCCATAACCTAAGCCTCTACGCATGGCTAAGCTTTAAGTTCCCACAGTATTTTGTAGATGGTCAGCATGTAAGCGCGCTACGCTCACAAGTCAGCCGCTACATAGAGCGCGCCTTGCTTACACAAGCGGGCTACGGCGACACCAGCAGAGAGTTGGATTACCTGAATACCAGAAGAAGGTACTAAGCTCCTTTTACACCAGCACTACCGTTTGCAGATACTCAGGCACGACTACCTGCCAGTGCAATTTTTCCTCTATATGGCGCCGCATGGCATCAGCCGCAACGGGCTCTCCGTGCACGATAAAGGTTTTTTTGGGTGCAGATTCAAAACCAGCTAACCAATCCAGAATTTCAGAATAATCAGCATGTGCTGAAAGATTGGAGATCAACTCAACACTTGCACGCACCGGTATATATTCACCGTGAATTTTAATACTCTCGACGCCATCTAACATCGCAGCGCCGCGTGTGCCTGCGGCCTGAAACCCGACAAACAAAATAGTGTTTTTAGGATTAGTGGCAAAGGCTTTTAAATGATGCACCACTCTTCCGCCAGAGGCCATGCCGCTAGCAGATAAAATAATCATGGGGCCTTTGGCATCGTTCAGTGCTTTAGACTGCTCTATGCTATTCACCACATGTGCCGTACTAAATAGCGCACGACATTGGTCAGCATTTAAACGATGCTCTCCATGATAGAGATTAAAAATTTCAGTGGCATCTACCGCCATCGGGCTATTTAAATATACAGGGGTATCTACTGCAATTGCACCAGATGCTTTTAATAAATGAATGTAATACAGCAACTCCTGCGCCCTGCCAACCGCAAACACCGGAATAACGACAACGCCCTTGCGCTTCACCGTTTTATTAATAATGGCAGCCAACTTAACTTTGGGGTCGTCATTCTGGTGTAAACGGTTACCGTAAGTAGATTCAATTAACAAATAATCCGCTTGCTTAACTCGCACTGGTGGACGCATCAAAATATCATTGGCACGCCCAATATCGCCAGAAAACAGCACTGAGGTCTTTTTGTTGTGAATCCGTACAAATGCAGACCCTAAAATATGGCCATTGGGTGAGAGTCTAAGGGTTAAACCATCGCCTAAATCTACATCTTGCTCAAAACGAATTGGCGCAAGCAAGCTCAGTGCATTTTCCGCATCTTCTTTGGTATATAGGGGTAATGCAGGATGATGCTTGGAGAACCCTCGGCGATTTGCATATTCAGCCTCCTCTTCTTGCAGGTGCGCTGAATCTGGCAGCATAATCTTACATAAATCTGCCGTTCCCTCGCTGCAATAGACCTTACCTGAAAATCCGTTTTTCACTAACACAGGTAAATAGCCGCTATGGTCAATATGCGCATGCGTCAAAATCACGGTATCAATCTTAGCTGGGTTGACTGGCAGTTTTGCCCAGTTTCTCAACCGCAACTGCTTAAGCCCTTGAAACAAGCCACAGTCTATCAATATTTGCCGCTCACCACTTTTCAACAAATACTTAGAACCAGTCACGGTTCCTGTTGCACCTAAAAATGTGAGTTCCATAGAATCTCCCTTTTAAATGAACACTAGGTACTACATTAGTTAGTAAGCTTAATCTAATGCAAGTTTCGTTTTAGCAAGTGCTGGATTAGTAGAAAAATACTTTCTTACCCCAGCCAGAATCGACGCAACCAGCTTGTCTTGGTAAGCTTCATCGTTAAGCCTACGCTCTTCATCAGGGTTACTGATAAATGCGGTTTCTACAAGGATAGAAGGGATATCAGGTGATTTGAGTACAGCAAAACCAGCTTGCTCCACATGGTTTTTATGTAATTTATTAATCTCTCCAATATTACCCAATACGGCTTTACCCAATTTCAGACTATCGTTAATCGTGGCTGTTTGGGATAAATCCAACAAAGTTTTTGCAAGTAGCGGGTCTTTTACATTCAAACTTACGCCGCCTATCAAATCTGACTCATTTTCTTTCTTTGCCAAATAGCGTGCACTGGCGCTGGTTGCACCTTTTTCAGACAGCGCAAATACCGATGAACCACGCGCCGCTGGGTTAGTGAATGCGTCTGCATGAATTGAAATAAAGAGATCCGCTTGTAGCTTGCGTGCTTTAATTACGCGCATATGCAGTGGAATAAAGTAATCCCCATCACGCGTTAAAACACCGCGCATATTGGGGTCTTCATCTATTTTTGCCTTAAGTTTTTTGGCAATCGCCAAAGTAATCTCTTTTTCATGACTTCCCGTTGCACCCATCGCTCCAGGGTCTTCACCACCGTGACCGGCATCAATCGCAATCGTGATTTGACGCAAACCTTTAGTCGTTGGCTTATTCTCAATAACCTCTTTAACCGGCGGCGTAGCAACAGGTGGCGGGTTAACTTGCGGCACAGTTTCAACCACATTACCTACATTGGTAACAGGTTTAGCGCCTTGCTCCACCTTCACCTCAGGGACAGTGTTATTAGTTGCAGTCGCTGGTGGCACCTCTATGAGCGGTGCCGTTGTCACGGCTTGTGCAGTATTTCTACTCACCGTACTATCGGTAGCAGGTTCTGTTGCATCACGCTGATCCAACATCGCCATTAAAGGGTCTTTTGTCGGGTAAATATCTAACACCAAGCGGTGTTTGTAATCACCCGCTGGCGCTAAAGTAAATATCGCAGGCTTCACCTCAGACTTTAAATCTACCACTAAACGCACTACCTTGGGCTTAAAGTTAGCGACACGAATCTTAGCGATGTAGGGGTCGCTTTCTGAAACTTTCTCGCCCAGTGCCTTAATCACGGTATTTAAATCAATATCTTCTACATCCACCACTACACGCTCAGGGTCTTTTAACACTGTCATTTTATACAGGATGGGTTTTTCGGCCTCGATGGTAATTCGCGTGTAAACATCGGCAGGCCAAATACGCACTGCGGTAACGGTATTGGCCTCTGCCGCGGTAGTTGCAAGTACGCAAATCAGGCACAGAGTTAAAGAGAGTAATGTAGAGAAATAATGTTTAATCATAAATTTAGTTACATAATTCTTTAATATTTTTTACACAGACTTCTGCTGGCAGTGAATGCCCTACCAGACGCACATTGCGCCCATCCGGCTTAATCTCGAAATAAATATCAATGTCTGGCGTCGGCAATATATGCTCGGCCTTCTCTGGCCACTCAATCAAGCAAACACTTGCCGCATTAAAGTAGTCCCTAAAGCCCGCGGACTCCCACTCTTCTTCATCATTAAACCGATATAAATCAAAATGATACAAATTCAATAGACCTTGCGATGCCTCAATACTCTCATAAGGTTCAACTAAGGTATAGGTCGGGCTCTTCACCTTACCTGTAAAACCTAGGCCATGCAACAAACCTCTTACCAAGGTTGTTTTACCAGCGCCTAAATCTCCATGCAGGTAAATAGTGAGGTTAGGGACAATAGCTTTACCTAAGGCCGCACCAAAAGCAAGCGTTGCCGCCTCATCTGCCAATTCAAGTGTAAAATTATTATCCATGAGCAATTCTACTAAAAACTTTAGCGATCTGAGCCTTGCAATTAAAAATTGGGGGCTGGCATTGGGCTTCAGTCAAATCGGCATTACAGACACCAATCTGCAAACTGCCGAATCTGAACATCAAGCTTGGATTGAAAAAGGTTTTCATGGTGATATGGATTATATGGCAAAACACGGTACTAAACGTACGCGCCCCCATGAATTAGTCCCGAATACGCAACGCATTATCTCAGCACGCTTAGATTACCTGCCGCCTCAAGCTGAAAATAGCGACTCCATTTTGCAAGACAACAGTAAGGCATTTATATCGCGCTACGCACTAGGCCGTGATTACCACAAAGTCATGCGCAACAAACTGCAAAAGCTCTGCGAAAAGATTCAAAGTGAATTACAACACTACCAAGTAGACCAATTTGAATACCGGGCATTTACCGACAGCGCGCCAGTACTTGAGGTTGGATTGGCAGAAAAAGCGGGCCTAGGCTGGCGCGGAAAACATACATTATTGATTAACAAGAGTCATGGCTCTTGGTTCTTTCTAGGTGAAATCTACACCAACCTGCCATTAGTGGTTGATACGCCTGCCATCAATCACTGCGGCAGTTGCAGCAAATGTTTGGAGGTATGCCCTACACAGGCAATTACAGCACCGTATGAAGTTGACGCAAGACGCTGTATTTCATACCTCACCATTGAGCTTAAGACCAGTATTCCTGTGGAATTCCGCCCTTTAATTGGCAACCGCGTTTACGGTTGTGATGACTGTCAGCTATATTGCCCATGGAATAAATTTGCAGAAATCACCAAAGAAACAGATTTTGCAGTTAAACATGGTCTGGATGACGTTAGTCTCATTGACTGCTTTAATTGGACTGAAGATGAGTTCAAATTAAAAATGGCGGGCAGTGCCATCTACAGAATCGGCTACGTGCAATGGCTAAGAAATATTGCAGTAGGTCTTGGCAACGCAGCAACCACGCCTGAGATTATCAATACGCTCAAACAACATTTACATCACGAAAATGAAATCGTTCAAGAACACGTGCGTTGGGCGCTGAGCCGACATTTACCGTAAGTTTTATAAGGCTAAATGAATAAACATTGCCGAAAACAAGTCTTGCAGAATAGTCGCTAAGCCAATCGCTGTTGCATATGCGGATCACCGCGCATAACAGAATCAGCATAAGTTAGACGTGATGCTAGCATTGCTGCGCCAACAATACCAGCCTGATCTCCCATTGTGGAAACCCTAACATTGACTCCGCCGCGTAAAGCCGGAATCAAATCCTGGTCTAACTGCTGCTGAAAAGACGGGGCCAGCAAAGCCCATGCACCACTCATGCCGCCGCCGATGATTACCTCACTAACATCAACCACTTTCAGTATATGTGCTAATGCTTGCGCCAATGACTTTCCAGCCAATGTATAAGCAGCAGCAGCTAACTCATTGCCCGATTCTGCAAGGCTCGCAATGTCAGCTGCGCTACGTTGCTGCTGGGTCGCATCAAAGTAGCTGATAGCAACGCCACTGGCTGAAGCGTACTGCTCCATACAGCCTGAGTTCCCGCAACCGCAGCGCCTGCCATTTTCTTGCACAATGATGTGCCCTACTTCCATCGCAACACCATGCTGCCCCTGAAAAGGCTGGCCATTTAAAATCAAGCCGCCACCCACGCCGGTACCTAGCCCAATGTAAATTAAATTGCTAATACGTTCAGGATGCATCACATACTCGCCATAGGCAGCAACTAGTGCATCGTTCTCCGTAATGACAGGCAAACCGATGAGCGCACTCAAGTCTGCACTTAGATCAACATTGCATAAGCCAGGGAAATTGGGGGACTGTAAAATCTGTTGTGTATCCGGTGCAATAAAGCCGGGAAAACCAATCCCCACGGCAGACACCTCTGGATACTTGGTAGCAACGGTATGAATCGCTTTTGCAATGGTGGAAAGTATTTGCTGCCATGCAAGTTCAGGCGCTTGCTGATGCAACTGACATAAACTGGAAAAATCTGCCTGAAACCGCATTTCTTCTAACAAGCGCGGCTTGACTAAGCTGGTAGCATCAATCTCTACCACCCCTAAACGTAGATTAGTGCCGCCAACATCAATGCCAATTAGCATAGGCATTTTCGTTACCGTCCAGTGCGCGCAATGGCGACTCGAATTGAGTTCTTTTGCTGCGGTGTTAACTGCTGCCAGCTGAAGCGCCAATGCCAGTTACCGCTGATAGTCCCGGGCGTATTCATACGGTGGTGGCCATTCAATTGCAAGATGTCTTGCATAGGCACAATCGCCAATAGCGCCTTTGTCTCCAACGCCATATCGATCAGATCATTAGGCATATTCGGCGCATAGTCCTCACTATGCATTGCGGCGATATATCCATGCAGATTTCCGCGCTGATAATCATCCAGATTGCTATACCAGCTTAAAGTCGTATCGTTATCGTGCGTGCCAGTATATACCACGCTATTTTCTGAAATGTTTTCAGGTAAATAAGGGTTATCACTTGCGCCACTAAATGCAAACTGCAAAATCTTCATGCCCGGCAAATGGTATTTCTTGCGCAAGGCATCTACCTCTATCGTAATGATGCCTAAATCTTCCGCAACCAGATTAATTTCTGGCAGAGCCAGCTTAATCGCAGCTAACAACGCGTCGCCTGGCGCTAAGACCCATTCGCCGTTAATTGCGGTGTCTTCTGTTGCCGGAATTTCCCATGCCGCCTCTAACCCTCTGAAGTGGTCGATACGTACAATATCGAACAATTCACTTTGCGTTGCCATGCGCGAAATCCACCAAGCAAACCCATCGCGCTGCATAGCATCCCAGTTGTAATGTGGGTTGCCCCAACGCTGGCCGGTTTCAGAAAAATAGTCAGGCGGCACACCTGCCACTACGCTCACGGTTTTATCAGCATTAAGTTTGAATAAATCAGAATGCGCCCAAACGTCCGCGCTGTCATAAGCAACAAAGATTGGAATATCGCCAAATAAAGCGATCTTTTTTTCGGCCGCATAAGCTTTCAGCGAAATCCATTGGCTAAAAAACACAAACTGTGTAAATTTCACCACTGCAATTTCATGTGCAAGCTCTACTTGCACCTGCTTCAATGTTTTCTTATCGCGATTTTTATATGGCTCAGGCCAATGGTTCCAGCCAGCCTGATTGAAGTGATGTCGCAAAGCAAGAAACAGGGAAAAATCATCTAACCAGCTTGCCTGCTTTTTACAAAAACGGGTGAACGCTTGATGCAGTTTTTTATATTCAGGCAGATTTTCAGACTGTTGGCTGAAGTTAAGATAAGCCTGATTGAGTAAATCTAATTTACTGGTAATTAAACCAGTGCAATCTTCCTTTGTTAGCAGCCCCTGCGCCTGCAGCGACTCTAAACTAATGAAATCCGGGTTACCTGCGTGCGCAGACAAGCACTGATAGGGCGAGTTATCTGCATGCGGCATATTAATAGGCAAAGTCTGCCAAACTTTAGCCCCAATTTCATTTAGAAAATCAACAAACCGATAAGACTCAACGCCTAAATCTCCCGTATAAAAAGCACTCGGTAACGAACTGATATGTAATAACACACCGGCTTGACGCTGATTTAAAAGTGATGCTTGAGTCTGTAACGTCATAAATACCTACTTAAGATTAAGGGCATTGAAACTTAAAACTGTACTAAATCATTCCTGTCCACGGCGCATTGTGCCAGCGTTATCTGCATTACCGCCACCGGCACTAATTCGATGATGCAACGCCTCTGGTACGGGCTGATCCAGCAGCTTATATAAATTAATCAAATTGCGACGATACAGCTGGTCAAAGCTAGCAACACTATCGGATGAGTTGTAATCGCCAAACCACCAAAACCAATCAGAGCCTTCGCATATCGCCAATTGCCGCTCAGCCGCTTCACGCTGCTGCTTACTTAGGACACTCTTGTCGAGCACTGTGTCATACGTCTTTTTGGCTGCACAAAGCAAATCCCAAGCTAAATTCTTATCTTTGCTGCCTACCCACGTACTGAAAGTACCGTATACCCAGCTACCTGCAGCAATCTGCGGCAATATAGGCGCAGATAATCCCTCATTGACCGCATTACTGGATTGATACATATCAACAATATCACTAAAAGTGGTCATGACAATGTCAGGATGATTTGCCAATACTTCATATAACTCACTCAAAAAGTAAAAACCATTGTATGGGAAATACTCCCAGGCGTTTTCCCCATCTAAAATCACACTGACTATCTTAGATGTTTTGTTACTATTGCTGGCGTGAATATGCTCTAAGGTCTGGACAAAATCCGTCACAGCATCATGCGTATGCATTTTTGCGTATTCAAAACCAATTTTGTCTGAGAGCTGATCATCCCTGAAAAAGCACAAAATATCGCTCTGACCATTAGTCACCCGATACGGCTGATACAAGTAATCTTGTTTATTATCTGCATTCAATTGTGACTTCAACAAGCTATTTGCCAATACACTTTGACCAGTCGCCGCCCAATCCACACGGTGCTCAGCCATCAAAGAAAGTGCTGCGTGAGAAACAGCGCCTTCAGCAGGCCACATACCACGAGGAGTGGCACCAAAGTAGTGCTCATGCGCCTTTTTGGCAGACAAAATATGCGCAACCGACCGACTCTGTCCACCTGCATACCCCTTACTTTCGGGCAAGGGTGCGTCTGGCATTGCATCTAAAGTAGACTTAAAATCCAACAATAAAGGCAGTATTGGATGGTAATAAGGTGTGGTGGAAATTTCAATTTGGCCACTTTGCATTAGTGCCTTATAGCGTGGGATCAAATCAGAAATGGTTTCTGCAATCACCCCATATAGCTGCACACGTTCTTCATGGGTAAACAACACGCCTTTAGCCATCAGCGCCTGTACGACAGGGTTAGTGCGGCGCAAACTTTCACCGCACCACGCCAGGTGATACCAAACCAGCAGGTCCGCTTTGTATTGCCCAGATAGATAGTGGAACTGATCATTAGTCATCATCGGCTCTACCAGCTGATACATTTGTAGCAAGCGTTGGTAATGCGGAAACGGGCTCAACATTTTTTCGTGGTGACTCTTAAAGCAGCTTTGCACAATCAAATGACATTCACTATTGCTAATATCCGTGAGATTTTCTTTAATGAGCAAAGCAAGCAATGGGTCGCGAATCGTGTTCTGTTTAACTTGCTGTGCGTAATCTTCTAACTGCTCTAATAAAATGGGCACAAAATTAAAAGTCACGCGGGCTTTAGGGTTCACCTCAAGGTGATACGCCATATCGCTATAGTCTTTTATGGCGTGCAAATACGTCCATGGCAACACATATTCGTTAGTTACCAAGTCGCGGTAATCTGGCTGATGCATATGCCAGTACAGATTAAGATATAACTTTGGGCGATCAGTATTCACTTCAACAAAAACCTTAAACATTAGTAATTAAAACAATAAGGCAACCGGGCATATCAAAGCATGCGCGGCTACACTACACGATATAAATCTTGGCCCAACATATCTGGCGTCACTAACACTACGCCCTTTTCTGACACATAAAAGCGTTCAGCATCCAGCGCCAAATCAACACCAATTTGCATGCCTTCAGGAATCACGCAACCACGATCTACCACTACATTATTCAGAACAACATGCCGATTAATCACCGCTTTGGGCAAAATTACCGAGCCTTCAATAGTGGCATAGCTATGCACGCGCACATCTGAAAACAAAACTGTATTACTAATGCATGAGCCACTAATTAAGCAACCGCCTGAAACTAGCGAGTCAGTTGCCTTACCGGTACGGCCCTCATCTCTAAACACAAATTTAGCTGGCGGCAATTGCTCTTGGTAGGTCCAAATCGGCCACTCTCTATCGTACAAATTAAGCTCAGGAATCACTTTCGTTAATTCCATGTTCGCTTCCCAATAAGCATCAATCGTACCAACATCACGCCAATAATAATTGCCGTTTTGCGCACCTACACAACTATCGGTAAAACGGTGTGCCTGAACTTTATACTTTTTGATAATGTATGGAATAATATCGCCGCCAAAATCATGGCTAGATTTAGATTCACCAGCATCGCGAATCAGTTGCTCGTATAAGAATTTTGCATTGAACACGTAAATACCCATGCTCGCAAAAGCTTTAGTTGGGTCACCAGGCATATGTTTAGGGTTAGCCGGTTTCTCAGCAAACTCCACCACTCTATCGGTATCATCTACGGCTAGTACACCAAACCCTTTAGCATCCTCTAACGGTACATTAATGCATGCTACCGTCATGTCAGCATTGCTACGCACATGGGTCGCTAACATTTTGCCGTAGTCCATTTTATAAATATGGTCACCGGCAAGAATCAGCACATATTCAGCACCACCCTCACGCAAAATATCGATATTCTGATAAACCGCATCCGCAGTACCTTTGTACCATTCTTCAGAGATCCGCTGTTGCGCAGGAATAATGTTAACGTACTCATTAAACTCACCGCGCAGGAAACCCCAGCCACGCTGGATGTGTTGAATTAAGCTCTGGGCTTTATATTGGGTTGCTACGTTAATACGGCGAATGCCTGAGTTAACGCAATTAGAGAGTGGGAAATCAATAATTCTGAACTTCCCACCAAACTGAACAGCAGGTTTTGCACGCCAGTCCGTTAGGCTTTTTAAACGACTGCCTCGACCACCCGCTAAAATCATCGCGACGGTATTTTTGGTTAAGGTACTAATAAAACGATCTGAACTTTGGTCTGCTTGTCGTGCTTGCGACATGATGCCCTCCTGAAGTTTGTATAGTTACTTAAGTTACGCTAGCCGGGCACACTAGCTTATTTTACGTACGACTGCTTTCGTTTACATTATAATCAGCTTAAAGCACTATAATCTAGCTAAATGTAGTGCTAAAAACACAAATAAAAGCTAAAGACCTTAAAATTATTAGGGATGTCATATTTTGTTAAAATCTAAATCAATTCAGACAACATCTAGAGCTTATACCAACGCGCTTCACCGCATTTTAGAAGCACGCCATCACGATCCTTTCAGCTTTTTAGGACTGCATGCAATTAAAGTTGATGAACATCAGCTTTATGCCTACCGCGCATTTTTGCCATACGCCACCAGCGCAAAACTCAAAGTTGGCAAATCATGGGTGGATTTAGAGAAAACACACCAGGACGGTCTGTTTGAATACATCAGTGAAGTCGAATTGACCATACCATGCCTACTGCAAGTGACAGCCGGCACACAAACATACGAAACGCACGACCCTTACACATTTAGCTCAAGCATCACCCAAGACGAGCTATATCTGTTTGGAGAGGGTCGCTTAAAACTCGCGTACAAAACACTAGGTGCTCAATGCATCACTCAAAACAATATTGCTGGCGTACGCTTTGCAGTTTGGGCGCCCAATGCAGAGCGCGTCAGCGTCATTGGCAGTTTCAACCAATGGGATGGTCGCATCCACAGCATGCGCACGCACGGCTCTAGCGGCGTTTGGGATATATTTATCCCAAACTTGACCACCAGCGACACTTATAAATTTGAAATACGCAATCGCCATACAGGCAATATCCTCGTCAAAACAGACCCTTATGGTTTTGAGTTTGAACCTAGGCCCGGCACCGCAACGAAAATCAGCACCAGCAATCACCAATGGGAAGACAAGAAGTGGTTAGAAGCGCGCAAAAAACGTGATTGGCTGCACGCACCATTCAACTGCTACGAAGTGCATCTTGGCTCATGGCAGCGCAACGACAAAGGTCACTTTCTCACTTATCGTGAACTAGCAAAAACATTGGTGCCACATGTAGTTGCAATGGGCTACACCCACGTTGAGCTATTACCTATTTCAGAACATCCGCTCAACGAGTCATGGGGTTATCAAACCACAGGCTACTTTGGCGTCACTAACCGATTTGGCTCACCCGATGATTTGCGCTTTTTAATTGATGCGTTCCACCAAGCCAATGTTGGCGTGATATTAGACTGGGTACCTGGCCACTTCCCTAAAGATGATTGGGCACTTGCACGCTTTGACGGCACAGCGCTGTATGAACACGAAGACCCTCGCTTAGGCGAGCATCAGGACTGGGGCACTTATATCTTTAATTACGGCCGCAATGAAGTCCGTAACTTTTTGATTAGCAATGCTTATTTCTGGCTGCAGGAATTCCATATTGATGGCCTACGTGTAGATGCGGTGGCCTCTATGCTCTACCTAGATTACTCTCGCAACCCTGGTGAATGGCTACCAAACAAATTTGGCGGCAGAGAAAACCTAGATGTGATTGATTTTCTAAAACAACTCAACATCATGGTGGGTGAAGACTTTGCAGGCGTACTTACTATTGCAGAAGAGTCCACCGCATGGCCAATGGTATCTCGCCCTGTATACCTAGGTGGGCTAGGTTTCAGCATGAAATGGAACATGGGCTGGATGAATGACACCCTGTCTTATATTGAGAACGATCCAGTACATAGACGTTACTACCACGACAAACTGACTTTCGGTCAACTCTACGCCTATTCAGAAAACTTTGTTTTACCGTTTTCACATGATGAAGTTGTGCACGGGAAAAAATCTTTATTGGACAAAATGCCAGGGGATGCATGGCAAAAATTTGCTAACTTGCGCTTATTAACCACTTACCAAATGACCACACCCGGCAAAAAGCTCAATTTTATGGGAAATGAGTTTGGACAAGGTCGCGAGTGGAACGTGAACAGCAGCTTAGATTGGCATTTGCTTAACGATAATAATGCTGGCAGCAAATGGCACAAGGGCATTCAACAACTACATACCGATCTCAACCGCATTTATAAAGAGGTCAATGCGCTACATACCTTAGATTTTGAATCGCACGGTTTTGAATGGATAGACTGTCACGATACAGAACAATCAATTATCAGTTACGTAAGACGCGGATTAGACAATAGTTTTGTTATAATAGTACTAAATTTTACACCCGTGTTACGTAATGAATACCGCATTGGTGTTCCACAAGCCGGCAGCTACTCAGAAATATTTAACAGCGATGCAGATTGCTATGGCGGCAGTAATCAGGGTAATGGCGCGGGTCTACACACAGAAAACATACCATGGATGCATTATGGTCAATCAGTGGTCATCACGTTGCCACCATTGGCTGGTATAGTTTTAAAAATACAATAACCTATTGAAAATAAAGTACTAAAATAAATGGCTAGACTTAACAAACACCCAGTATGGCAATCACTTTGCCAACATCAAGAAAAAATAGCATCACTCCATATGCGCGATATGTTCGCAAATGATGCCAATCGCTTTAGCAAATATAGCCTTAAATTTTCCGATATCTTGCTTGATTACTCAAAACACCGTATCACAGATGAAACACTGCCATTACTGTTTCAAATGGCGCGTGAAGCCAACGTAGAACAATGGCGCGATAAAATGTTCAGCGGTGAGAAAATCAACATTACCGAGAATAGAGCGGTATTGCACACTGCACTACGTAATCGTGCCAACACCCCTATCATGGTTGATGGCCATGATGTGATGCCTGAGGTAAACGCTGTATTAGCCCAAATGCGCGAATTCTCAGAAAAAGTACGCAGTGGCAGTTGGTTAGGCTACACAGGCAAACGCATTACGGATATTGTCAACATTGGCATTGGTGGCTCAGACCTTGGCCCGGTAATGGTGTGCGATGCGTTAAAGCCATATGCGAGCCCGGACTTAAAAGTACACTTTGTGTCTAATATTGATGGCGCACATTTAATGCGTGCCTTAAATGTTTGCAACCCAGAAACCACACTTTTCATTGTTGCATCAAAAACATTCACCACCCAAGAAACCATGACTAATGCACATTCTGCACGCGCATGGTTCTTGAACGCAGCAAAAGATGAAGCACATGTGCCTAAGCACTTTGTAGCGCTCTCTACCAACGCAAAAGCGGTACAGGATTTTGGTATCGATACCGCTAATATGTTCGCATTTTGGGATTGGGTAGGCGGTCGCTACTCACTGTGGTCAGCCATTGGCTTATCAATCGCACTATACGTAGGCATGGATAATTTTGAAGAGTTGCTTACCGGTGCCTTTGAAATGGATGAGCATTTTAAAAATGCCCCTTTAGAGCAAAACATGCCGGTTATCATGGCATTAGTCGGTGTTTGGTATAACAACTTCTTCCATGTCGACTCACAAGCAATACTGCCTTATGATCAGGGTTTATCACGCTTCCCTGCTTACCTACAGCAAGCGGATATGGAAAGTAATGGTAAATTCATTTGCCGTGATGGTAGCCGCGTTACGTATAAAACAGGCCCAGTGATTTGGGGTGAAGCTGGTACCAATGGTCAGCACGCTTTCTATCAACTGATACACCAAGGTACACAAATTGTGCCGGCTGACTTTTTGATTCCAGTTCATAGCCACTACAAAGTAAGTAGCAATGGTTACGCGCACCACAAAATCCTGCTTGCAAACTTCTTGGCACAGACACAATCACTAATGTTGGGTAAAACTACAGAACAGGCCCGTGCTGAGCTAGAGAAACAAGGTTTATCGGGTGAGGCATTAGAAGAATTATTACCACACAAAACATTTGAAGGTAATCGCCCTACTACCTCAATCCTGTTTGATAAGCTAACGCCAAACACATTGGGTAAGCTGATTGCACTTTACGAGCATAAAATTTTCGTCCAAGGCATCATTTGGGATATCAACAGCTACGATCAATGGGGTGTTGAATACGGCAAGCAAATTGCACAGCAAATTCTGCCGCAATTAACCAATGATGAAGTGGTAGGCAACTACGACAGTTCAACCAATGGTTTGATTAACTACACCAAAGCGCTGAAACCTGACTAAATAATACACCGCTAGTCCATTTGATTAAAATAGACTAGCCCCTAACTTAAGTTTAGTTTTATTTGCTATGATAAAAGCCCAATGACATGCGTCATCGGGCTTTTTTGTTATCTAGCGCTTAATACTCTTAACCATCAAACATAGCGAGCTTACAATGGCAAACCTTGATAAATATCGTGTGAACCCTAAAAAATTCTCGCTTAAAGACTTTGATACGAAAGACAAAACTGAACGCAGCGGTAGCAAAGAAGAAAACGAAGCAGAGCTTTATCAGCTAGCGAGCGAAATCAATGCATATCAGGACATTCTACATGCAGAAGGTAAGCACAAAGTCCTGCTCATTCTGCAAGGCATGGACACCAGCGGCAAAGATGGCACAGTGCGCCATGTATTCAGGGAAACGGATCCCTTAGGTATACGTGTGGCGAGCTTTAAAGCACCTAGCAGCGAAGAATTGGCGCATGACTACCTATGGCGCGTTCACCAACAGGTCCCCGGCATCGGTGAGCTGGTGATTTTCAACCGGAGTCATTATGAAGATGTACTGATTGTAAAAGTACACCAATGGATTGATGAGGCAGAATGTGAGCGCAGATATAAGCAAATAAATGATTTTGAGCGTCTTTTAACAGAAACAGGCACCACGATCATCAAGTGCTATTTACATATTTCAAAACAAGAGCAAAAGAAACGCTTGCAAGAGCGCTTGGACAACCCGACAAAAACTTGGAAATTTAACCCAGGTGACCTAAAGGAGCGTGAGTTATGGCCAGACTATATCGATGCCTATGAGCAAGCGCTTAGAGCGACATCTACAGAGCACGCGCCTTGGTATGTCGTACCGGCTGATTCAAAAACCAACCGGAACCTCTTAATCTCTAAACTGCTGCTTAATACCCTCAAAAAGCTAGATTTGAACTACCCCCCAGTGCCGGATGCGTTCAAATCTATTGTGATTAATGATTAACGTAATCTGATTTGACCAGAATCAACCAGTTGTTTTGAAAGCACCTCACCGATTACAGCACTGGCGCTAGCACCAATACGTTTAGCAATGCGGCTCGCAAAGTCATCCTGATAGGTAAAGTCTACAATATCCTCTTGCTTAATGACTTCTCGCGCAACATACTCAGCACTGCCCATACCATCAGCTAAGCCAAGTTTAATACTTTGTTCGCCACTCCAAAACAGGCCACTAAACGTTTCTGGTGTTTCTTTTAAACGTGCACCTCTACCTTGACGTACCACTGTCTTGAACTGCTCATGAATTTCATTCAGCATCGCTTGCGCTAACTCTTGATGATGAGGATTCACTGGTGAGAATGGGTCAAGCATGGCTTTATTTTCACCTGCTGTCATCAAACGGCGCTCAACACCCACCTTTTTCATTGCCTCGGTGAAACCGTAGCCGTCCATCAACACGCCGATAGAGCCGACAATACTGGCTTTATCCACATAGATTTTATCTGCTGCAGCGGCAATATAATATCCACCAGATGCACAAATATCTTCAACCACTGCATATACCGGAATAGCAGGATGCAATTTCTTTTGCCGTCTAATTTCATCATTAATAATGCCAGCCTGCACTGGGCTACCACCCGGGCTATTCACTCTTAAAATAATGCCTTTAGTGCCTTTGTTATCATAAGCATCTTTCAAACTTGAGATCACCGCATCCGCAGTGACGTCACCGCCCGCTTGGATAACACCATTAATCTCAATTAATGCAGTATGTGCTTCAAACGATTTTTTATCGCCACCAAACACGCCAAACAGCATCAGTAGCAGAATTAAAAGATAACCAAACGTGAGTGACTTAAAGAAAGTGCCCCAACGTCGCGCTGTTTTTTGTTCACTTAATGCAGCAGTTGCCAATTTTTCTATGACATTACGCTGCCAAGCGCCATCATCTGCTGCAGATGGATTAGGCTTACTGCCCGAGCCAATACTTTCTGTATTGGTGCCTGCTGTATATTGATTTTTCTCAGTCATTTATTTACTCACTTGTCATTGATTTTATTTAGAAATAGACGCTATATTGATCATGATTTTTTGATTCTGTTCAATGAGCTCAATCGATTTTAAACTTTTACCCTTGCATGGCCCCAACACACAAAAACCATTATCAGGGCGGTAATGTGCACCATGCGTGGCACAGATTAAATAGTCGCCCTGTGCGGTAAAGAAATCACCCTCGTTCCAATCCAGCTCCACAGAAACATGTGCACATTGGTTTACATATGCATAGGGTAACTGATTAAACCTTACCACAAACCCGGTCGCAAACTCACCCAATGCTGGCAGTGGAAACCTGATACCCTTGCCACCATTTTCCAATGCCGCACTCTCAATCACGATCATATCCTGCTCAATATACATACTGCCAACTCTCTAAGCTTGTTCTAACAGCCAATCACGTAAATCTGAAAATTGATCAAATTGCGCAATTGGATCTAAATGTTGCCAATGCTCTGCGGGCTGCGCTCCATAAGTGACCCCAACAGCACTAACACCAGCATTTTTAGCCATCTGCAAATCATAGCTAGTGTCACCTATCATTAAAGTGCGCTCAGGTAACACGACCAAGTGATCCATCAACTCATCCAGCATCTGCGGATGCGGTTTTGAAAAGCACTCATCCACTGTGCGCGTGGCATGAAACTGGCGGCTCAAGCCGGAATGCTCCAAAGCCAGATTCAAGCCTCTGCGCCCCTTACCTGTTGCCACTGCCAATTTAAAGCCACGTTTATTTAGCTCAACAATGGTGTCAGCTGCTCCAGAAAACAAGAGTATCTCGCTCTCTTCAGCATAATAATTAGCATTGTATTGTGCGGCAAGCGCCTGTGCCTGCGTAGCAGGGATATCCCCATAGAGTGCTTGAATCGACTCACGCAGACCTAAGCCAATAATGCCGCTTGCTGCTTCACGTGTGATGGCAGGCAACCCCACCTGTTCTGCTGCTTTTAAAATGGCATTGACGATCATGCCGGTAGAATCCGCTAACGTACCATCCCAATCCCATACAATTAAATCAAACTTCTTTGGCATTACCACTTACTCTTTCTCTAACTTTAGTAAAAATTTATTTAACTCAACCGGCATCGGTGCAATTAGCTCCAGTTTCTCGGCAGTTAAAGGATGGCGAATTTTAGTCACGGACGAATGTAAAAACATACGCTTAAGACCGTGTTTAGTTAAAAACTTGTTTAAATCAAAATCGCCATATTTATCATCACCCACAATTGGAAACCCCAAATGTGCCAATTGCACACGTAGTTGATGGGTTCTACCAGTGACCAGTTGCGCTTCTAATAAACTATATTTTCCAATCACTGGATTGTTAATATTTTTAAGCAATCTAAACATAGTTTCTGAGGTTTGACGTTCACCAAACTTATCTTTAGAAACATCTGTGACCACATTAACGCGACGCTCACCATTCGGCAGCACGTATTTCTGCAAGTCCAGTACTACGCGTTTTTTAGGTTCCAGCCACTCGCCCTGCACTAGCATCAAATAACGTTTATCGGTTTGATTGTTGCGAATCGCTTCGTGCAATGCAACCAATGCACTTCTTTTTTTAGCCAACATCAATACACCTGATGTTTCACGATCCAAACGATGCACCAGCTCTAAAAACTTAGCACGTGGGCGTTCTAAGCGCAGCTGCTCAATCACGCCACGACTAATGCCACTACCGCCATGCACAGCAAAACCAGCGGCTTTATCAATCACCAGCATGGCATCGTCTTCATAAATGATCGCTTGCTCAAACTTTGAGGTAGCCGGAACCGCAGACTCTGTTTTTTCAACTGCGGTTGAGCGTGTAGGCGGCACCCTCACCACATCACCCAAACTTAAGCGAAAATCTGCATTAATGCGTTTTTTATTCACGCGCACTTCACCGCTACGTAAAATTCGGTAAACGTGGCTCTTGGGCACGCCCTTTAAGGTTTTAGTCAGAAAGTTATCAATGCGCTGACCTTCGCTTGCTTCGTCTACGGTTAAAAATGCAGCAGCAGATTCACTCACTGTCGATACTGGATTGTCTTGCTCATGTGTAATTAAATTGTTCATGCTTTGCTTAAATGGTTGATGTAGCTTATACTTTGCGAGTTCTTATGAATTTAACAATTTAAATCACAGTTAAATTCTTGATAAGAATACAATTATTGAATATAAATACATCTAATCAAGACAACTACTTGTACTTGATGTGTTTGTTAATAATAGTGACAACTAAATACTTGGTTAACACCGCTCGCCACATTATAAAGTAGCGGTAAGTAAAAATTAGCGCTCAAGCCGCCGCAGACAAATAAACATAAAGCGCGACTTAAAGTGAAAAGTTAAATTTGGCACATTATTTAATCAGCTCATAAGCCATTAAATAATTTAAACAAATTAGAATTTACTAAAGATAGAATTTTAACGAATTTAAGCTGCAACTGGCAGAATACTTCGCCACATTTAAGCATAAATTTAACAATAAGTTTGCTTTAACGAACAAATAAACATGTTTTAGCACGTGTTACACCTGCTAAAACAGTAAAACTAGACGATTCAATCTGACGCAGTCCTATTGACCGAAGTGATGAATCTCTATGTATAGGGTGTGCGTAATACCTAGTGTGTATAGTCACTAAAAGCACGGTTATCCACCCATGTCTTTTTAATAAGACTTCGTTAATTTGCACCATTGTTACATTGCAAATCGTTAATGCCTCTCGCTCATCATTACACTATGAGCTTGATTCAAAGGCTTAATTCATCAGACACAATGTGTCTCTTTTGGTATTAATTCAGCGACTTCACTTTAATAACAGCTTTCAAAGCACTGCATCACTTTATGCATTGTGTCTGCCCGCCTTGCTGCGCTTAGGAGCAATCAATGAAACGCATGTTATTTAATGCAACGCAATCTGAAGAGTTACGCGTTGCGATCGTAGATGGGCAAAAACTCATCGATTTAGATATTGAACACGCAGGTAAAGAACAACGTAAAAGCAATATTTACAAAGGTGTGATTACACGCATCGAGCCTTCTTTAGAAGCCGCCTTTGTGGATTACGGCCAAGACCGTCATGGTTTCTTACCATTTAAAGAAGTAGCACGCAGCTACTATAAAGAAGGCGCTGATGGCCGTGCACGCATCCAGGATGCGTTAAAAGAAGGCCAGGAATTAATCGTACAAGTAGATAAAGATGAGCGCGGCAACAAAGGCGCTGCACTGACTACATTTATCTCACTCGCTGGCCGCTATTTGGTATTAATGCCGAACAATCCACGTGGAGGTGGTGTTTCACGTCGTATTGAAGGTGAAGACCGTGACGAACTACGTGATGTATTAGCACAACTTGAAGTACCAAAAGGCATGAGCATTATTGCTCGTACGGCTGGCATTGGTCGTAATGCAGAAGAGTTGCAATGGGACTTAAACTACCTGACACAGCTTTGGTCAGCGATTGATGGCGCCTCAGCAATGCAGGCAGGTGCTTATTTAATCTACCAAGAAGGCAGCTTAGTGATTCGCGCAATCCGCGATTACTTCAGCTCAGACATTGGTGAAATTTTAATCGACACACCAGACATTCATGAGCAAGCTGTACAGTTTATGAACCACGTAATGCCGAGCAATGTGGCACGTGTTAAATTGTACCAAGATGAAATCCCGCTGTTTACACGCTTCCAAATCGAACACCAAATTGAATCAGCGTTTGCACGTGAAGTACGCTTGCCATCTGGCGGCGCGATTGTGATTGACCATACAGAGGCTTTGGTTTCTGTAGACGTTAACTCTGGCCGTGCAACACGTGGCAGTGATATTGAAAATACTGCGTTCAACACTAACTTAGAAGCAGCTGAAGAAGTTGCGCGCCAATTGCGTTTGCGTGACTTAGGTGGCTTGGTAGTGATTGACTTTATTGACATGGAGAGCCAACGCAACCAACGTGAAGTGGAGAACGCTTTACGTGATGCCCTACATGCAGATCGCGCTCGCGTACAAACCGGCAAAATCTCACGCTTTGGCTTACTGGAGCTTTCACGTCAACGTCTACGCCCTAGCCTTGGTGAAACCAACCACATCCCTTGCCCACGTTGTCACGGCACTGGTCATATCCGCGGTATTGAATCCACTGCGCTACATATTTTACGCATCACTCAAGAAGATGCGATGAAAGAAAATAGCGCAATTATTCAAGTGCAGTTACCAGTGGAAGTTGCTACATTCTTACTCAATGAGAAGCGTGCTGATATCCATAAGATTGAAGAGCGCATGGGTGTAGAAGTGGTGTTGATTCCTAACATCCACCTTGAAACACCGAACTACAACATCATTCGCATCAAGCATGATGACGTGAACGAAGACACCAGCAAAGCTAGCTACCAAATGGTAGAGCTGCCTTCAGAAACAACTTACGTAAGCAAAGCTGCAGAAGAAGCTAAAGCAGTAAAACCTGTTGCTGCGGTTAAAGGCATCACACCAACTGCACCGGCACCGATGTCAGTTGAGAAGGTTGAGCCTAAGTTATCACTGTTTGCTAAAATCAAAAAATTCCTAGGTTTAGGTGAAAAGTCAGAAGCTGAAAAAGCTGCTGAAAAATCTAGTGATGCGCGTCGCGATCATCCTCGCAATAACCGTAACCGTAACGAGCGTAATCGCAACCGTAACGAGCGCAACCGTAATGAGCGTGGCGATAAAAACGCAAACCAAGAACGTGCGCCGAAAAATGCCGAGCAAAAAGCGCAGGAGCCACGTCAGGCTGAGGGCAGACCACAAGAACAACGCCAACAAAAGCCACAGCAACAACGCCATGATAATCAGCGTCATGACAACAAAAACCAAGAGGCAGCACGTAATGTTGCTCAGGCAAATACAGGTGAAACTTCTGCCAACGAATCTACAGAACAACGTAGTGAGCGTAGCAGCCGTCGCAACCGTAATAACCGTCGCAACCGTCGTGACCGTGATGAAAATGCCACACGCGACAACACCCGCGCATTTGTACCAAATGATGAGGTGAACGCAGCAGCAAGTGCTGTAGAGGTTACAAATGTGGTGGCGAATGCAGAACCAGCGCCAAGTAATAACGTTGTTGCAAAAACTGAGACAACTCCTGTAGCTAAACCAGCCGTTGAGGTTGCAGAAACTAAAGCTCAAGAGTCTGCGCCGCAAGCTGCTGCAACCGCTCCAGCAGTAGAAGCGATTGAAGCAAGCACAGCACCAGTTGAGAAAGAAGCTAAGAAATCTAAACCACAAAAGAATACTGCAAACAAAGCAGCACCTAGTGGCAAAGACTCAGCACCTAGCGAAACCCAAACTGCAGATGAAGCAACGGTCGAAGCTGCTGAAAAGACAGAGAAAAAACGCCCTGCTCGTCCACGCAAAGCGAAAGCTGAGCCTAAGAAAGTCGATCTAGCTGACTCAGGCTTACAGTTGGTAGAAACCAAAGCAGATGCTGCGAAAGTTGTTGCTCCAGTTGAAGTTGAAAAGCGTAGTCCTCGCAAGCCAGCTTCTTGGCAAAAAGAGAAAAAAGAGGACGCTAGTAGTGAGCCTTTAGTGATGGTAGAAACTCAGAATAAATAATTCTGCTGCGCAATATCATCATGTAGTTTAAAACATAAAGCCCGATTAATCGGGCTTTATGTTTTTATAGTGGCCAGGCTCAACCCTTGTAAACATTCATCTACTCAAACCTCTGTCATCAAGCCTGTGACGCGCGTAGAACGTACCTATGCATAACAATTTATTTACAAATTGCAAGCAAAAAAACCATTAAAAATGGTTAGATTTCATCAAAATACTGGTTGACTTATACACACTAAATCGTACGTCAAACTCAATCACTTAAAAAACCTATAAAAATCAACACTAAAAACGCAACCCATTGATTTAAATAAACTAATTAAAAAGTGCAAAGTTTAACCTATTTTAAAAAACCCTTATAGATTGGGAAGTTACGGATAATAGCCACAAGTAATCACAGAGTTATCCACAGATTTTGTGGAGTACTGTTACTTTAGTCATAAATCACACATCAACATACTTATATACAAACTGTAACTTATATTTAACAACCGAACCTTAGGCCCAATTGAGACGTAAGCTGACGACTCAAAGCAGCATGTTTAATAGCATTGCTAGCGCAATAGATAAGCTGACTATTCCAAATGTAAGTCTAGATTGAGGAATAGAGATAGTTGTTGATATGCGTTTACCCACTAAGCTTCCTGCTAAGGTGGCAAGTGCAAACGGTATGGCAATATGCCACTGAATTGCCGAGTAACTTGCATAAGAGATAACACTGACTAATGCGATCAAAGCTGTCATCGCTAGCGAGGTTGCAACAACCATACGGTGCCTAAGGTTGCTAATTCTCTGGAGCACAGGCATGACAACAAAGCCTCCACCCACTCCTAACAGCCCGGATAAGAAACCAGCAACCGCTCCAGTCAGTAATAACCTTTTCGTGCAGGATGCCGTCCAGAACAATTGAGCACTCACCGGGTTTATTTCACAAGGAGTTGCGCTGTGGTGATATAAACGATCTTGCATAAGATTGTTACTCTTCGCGGACACAATCGCTTGAGTACCCACATAGAATAGCAATAACATGAATAGCAGATGCAACCAAAACACGGCTATGTTGTGCGCGACATAAACACCTAGCGGAGCCATCAACACACCTATTACAGCTAAAAGTGTGGCCGCTTTATATCTGACTACACCTTGCCTTAATCCTATTACCGTAGTTGAGCCTGCAGCGATAAAAATGGCGAACAATGCAATCGGGGCTGCGACTTGAATCTCCATATTTAAACAATACATTAGCAATGGTAGCGACAATATTGCGCCACCGGCCCCTGTAATGGCCATCAAGAAGCCAATGAGAGTGCCTAACAGGATTGCGATTAAACTAGGATCTAGCATGGTTTTCTAGTGTGGGCTTAACATCATTATGTAACTAATATCATTATTGAATTGATGAATGATTGCTAACGTCATTTATTAACCTCCAGATTGCATACAAATCTCTTGATACAGTACATTCATAATCGCCAATGCTGATGGACTAGATATCATGTAATAAATGCACTTCCCTTCTCGTCGCGTACTGACTAGCTCTGCTTTTCTGAGCACAGTTAATTGTTGTGATAAGGTCGGTTGCTTTATTCCAAGAATATCCTCTAGCTCTCCCACTGATTTCTCGCCTTGCGATAACTGACATAAGAGCATTAAGCGGTCACTGTTCGCCATGACTTTTAATAAACTCGTTGCCACTTCTGCTGAAGCACGCAATTTCTCAAAATCAACTGCTTGTATTTGCATTAAAGTAACTCTATTAATATACATTATATTTTATTATATAATATTAAGTTATAATATCAAAACCAATCCTGAAAGGACGATCATGTTTAAGCAATTTTATGATGAAGCCTCCTCTACGCTAACTTACCTCATCGCTGACATGAATAGCAAACAGGCTGTGTTAATTGATCCTGTTACAGAAAACATCGATGAGTACCTACATGTCATTAATGCGCATCACTTAACGCTACTCTACTCATTAGAGACGCATGTACATGCAGACCACATCACAGGTGGCGGCATACTTAAATCGATGACATCCGCGAAAACAGGCGTGAGCAGAGACTGTGGCGCTAGTACAGCTGATATGCAATTAAAAGATAACGACGTGATTACTTTTGGCGACGAGCAAATTAAGGTCATTGCTACGCCAGGTCATACTGCGGGTAGCGTGAGCTTTATGTGGCAAGATAGAGTCTTTACCGGCGATAGTTTATTGATTAATGGTTGCGGCAGAACAGACTTTCAAAGTGGGGATGCAGGCAAGCTTTATGACTGTATCACTACCAGGCTTTTCACTTTAGCAGATGAAACTTTAGTTTACCCAGGACATGATTACAGTGGCAGAAGAGTAAGCTCAATTGCCCAAGAAAAGCTTATTAACGCACGCTTAGCCAATAAATCTAGAGATGAGTTTATTCACATCATGGAAAACCTTAATCTACCTAAGCCTAAGATGATAGATATTGCTGTTCCGGCGAACAAGAGATGCGGGACACCCGAACCACAACAAGGATAAAAGTAATGGAAAACTTCACCCCTATACAATCACTTATCGGTGGCTTGCTCATTGGCGTATCAGCATCCATACTGATACTTTTCATCGGGAAAATTGCAGGCATCAGCGGCATTGTTGCATCGTTACTGCAGTTTAAAAACAAGCCTAAAGAACACTATATATGGAGGGGGCTGTTTATTGCAGGCCTGCTTGCAGCTAGCTACGTGTACAAAGCATTTGCACCATTGCCAGTCTCTGAAATTTCAGCCTCCACCAGTACATTAATCATCGCCGGCCTGTTAGTAGGGTTCGGTACCCAAATGGGTTCCGGCTGCACAAGTGGGCACGGTGTCTGCGGGCTAAGCCGATTATCGCTACGTTCGCTGGTGGCCACCATGTGCTTTATGTTCACAGGTTTTGTAGTTTGTTATCTTATGTTACACGTGGTTTAAATCATGAAAAATATTATTACATTCAGCGCTGGACTCATTTTTGGATTAGGTCTGATTATTTCAGGCATGACCAACCCAACTAAAGTGATTGGTTTTTTAGACCTAGCAGGCAAGTGGGACCCTAGCCTGGCTTTCGTGATGTTAGGCGCTATCGCAGTGGCGTTCTTCGCTTTTAGGCGCGCAGAGGCCAAGACCTTAACCCTGCTTGATGAACCGATTGACTTACCTGCAAAAACACACATGACTAAGGAGCTAGTAATTGGCAGTATGCTGTTCGGTGCTGGCTGGGCATTAGCAGGATTTTGTCCGGGGCCAGCCATTGTTGCCTTAGGTGCAGGCTATGAAAAGGCATTAATTTTTGTTATCGCCATGCTCGTGGGAATCGCGGCACATGAGTACCTATATAAAAAATAAACTTTGACTGCAACGCAAAAGCACCACACAGAAACATTAAGCTATGCAGTTAAACCAATTGATTGAAACTAGGCATAGTTCACATCTACTATGCCTAGCACCACAGTGGCACATCTAGCTACAACTTAAAACAGGCCTGCCTGCCTTTTAATCACAGGTTTAGTGTCTAATACAGAGTAGCCCTTTCTAGCGCGCTTTTGTATGAATTTAGCCAGAACATCCCCTTCAATCACTTTGGCTTTACCTTTCACCAGAATATTGGCAGACAGCCCATTGCTTAACTCAAGCCGAGACAGCGAGGCATTATCTGGAATATCCATGATACGCACGCCTTTACCGCCGTTGGGGTATTCATTCATCTCACTCACAGGGAACACCAGCAATTTATTCTCGGATGAAGTTACTACCAGATGTGTTCTGTCATCCAACGCCACTGGTTGTAGAATCGTCGCTTTACCTTCTGGTTTCATAAACGCTTTACCGGCTTTAGGTCTAGCGACCAGCCCTTTTAATGGGGCAATGAACCCATAGCTATTAGAGGTAGCAAATAAGTAGCGATCATCATCTTTACCTGAAAGCACATGTACCAACTTAGCCCCATTCTGCACCTCTATGATAGAACTCAGCGGTATGCCATCGCCTTTACCACCGGGCACGGTTGAAGCATCAAACGCATAGCAGCGCCCATTGCTATCCAATAATATAATCGGTAGCGTGGTGCGCGTTTCAATCACGGCAAACTCGCTGTCACCCGCTTTCCAGTTAATGGCATCGCGTTCTACACCGTGGCCTTGTCTCGCCCTGATCCATCCATTTTTAGATAGAAGGATAGTGACTGGCTCATCCACCACAAAGGCTTTCTGGCCTCCCTGCGCCCGCTCTACCGGCTCAATCAAGGTGCGACGTGCATCTCCATACTTTTCAGCATCCTGCTTGATTTCTTTTGCGGTCAATCTGCGTAGCTTGGTATCACTGCCCAAAATCGTTTGCAGGCCATCCGCCTCTTCGCGCAGGTCCTTCAACTCTTTCTCTATCTTAAAGCCTTCTAAACGCGCGAGCTGACGCAATCTGATTTCCAGAATATCCTCAGCCTGAATTTCAGTCAGCTGGAACGCCGCGATCAAATCGGTTTTCGGTTCATCTGAATTACGAATCACCTTAATCACCTCATCAATATGTAGAAAGGCAATCATGCGCCCTTCCAAAATATGGATGCGTTTATTAATTTTATCTAAATCAAACTGGCAACGCCTGCGCACTACATTTAGCCTGAATGCAATCCACTCTTTCAATATCGCAATCATGCCTTTTTGTGCCGGACGTCCGTCGGTGCCTATCATCACCATATTAACCGGGCATGAGACCTCCATACTGGTATGCAGCAACAGGAACGCCATCAACTCATCACTGGATACCTTACTGGTCTTAGGTTCGATAATCAGACGCACATCCTTCTTACCTTCACTCTTGACCGTGTCAATCATGCTCAACGCTGACTGTTTAATCAGGAGCTGGTCTTGATCGATAGTCTTTTTGTCTTTTTTCGGCTTAGGATTGGAGATTGCTAAAATTTCATCCTGTATCGTTTCTACAGACACCCCATGCGGCAGCTCATTAATGATAATGCGCCACTGACCGCGCGCCATTGGCTCTACCACCCAGCGTGCACGCAGCCTTAATGAGCCGCGCCCGGTTTCGTAGGTGGAAAGTATATCTGCCGTTTGCGTAATGAGCTGGCCACCACCCGGAAAGTCCGGGCCAGGCACATGCTGCATAAAGTCTGCCGTGGTGCAATTCGGGTTATCCATAATATGCAGCACCGCATTGGCAATCTCGCGCATATTATGCGGCACGATTTCTGTCGCCATGCCCACAGCAATACCAGATGCACCATTCAACAGCATCATCGGCAAACGGGCTGGCAATAGCACAGGCTCTTGAAAAGCACCGTCATAATTACTCTGAAAATCTACGGTACCGCGGTCAATTTCAGACAACAGTAAATCGGCAATCGGCGATAAACGCATCTCGGTGTAGCGCATTGCCGCAGCGCCATCACCATCGCGTGAGCCAAAGTTACCTTGACCATCAATCAACGGGTAACGCAGCGTAAAGTCTTGCGCTAAACGCACCGCTGCCTCGTAAGCTGAGCTATCACCGTGCGGATGGTACATACCTAACACGTTACCCACCACACGCGCTGATTTCACCGGCTTCACACCAGCAACCAGCCCCATTTCCTTCATTGCATATAAAATGCGACGCTGCACCGGTTTTTGACCATCCTCTACTGACGGTAGCGCGCGCCCTTTTACCACTGATACAGCATAGGCTAGATAGGCTTCTTCTGCATATTCACCAATCGGTACTGCATTTTCTTCGTTATTATTTTCCAACATACTGGTATCCATTAAACGTCAGCCTCCACATCATTACCACGGCGTTCCATCCACTCTTTTCTAGATGCTGACTCATTCTTGGCCATGAGCATATCAAACATTTTCAGCGCCTCGCTTACTTCGCCTTCAGGCAAGCGTACCTGTATTAAACGTCTAGTATCGGGGCAAAGTGTGGTTTCCCATAACTGCTCTGGGTTCATTTCCCCTAGCCCTTTAAAACGCTGGATACTGAGTCTTTCTTCAGCAATCCCTTCACGCTTAAGCTTTTCTATCATCGACATTTTTTCAACATCATCTGACACATAGATTTTACGCAAAGGCTTGTTCTTGCCTTGTGCAGGTACATCAATCCGATATAGCGGTGGCTGAGAAATATAGACGTGCCCACGCTCAATTAGCTTAGGAGCGTGCCTTAACAGCATAGTAAGCAGCAACACCTGAATATGCGAACCATCTACGTCTGCATCGGACAAAATACATAACTTACCGTAGCGTAAACCAGAAAAGTCCGGATTATCTTTTAACGTGTGCGGCTCGATACCTAATGCCACAAAAATGTCGTGTACTTCGGAGTTCGCAAAGATGCGCCCAGCATCGACCTCCCAAGTATTTAATACCTTACCGCGTAATGGCAATAAGGATTGAAACTCGTTATTGCGCCCCATTTTTGCGCTACCGCCGGCAGAGTCACCCTCTACTAAGAACAGTTCGGCCTCCATGGTGCCTGCCGCCTCGCAGTCTGTTAGCTTGGCTGGCATCAGGTTAATGCCGGTTGTTTTACGCTTTTCAATTTTCTGTGTGGATTTATTACGCGCTGCCGCACTGCGATTCACTAAATCTGAGATGCGTTTTGCATGGTCTACGTTTTGTGTGAGCCAGGTTTCCATCATCGGCTTTACCGCAGATGCCACCATTTTCATCGCATCACGATTAGTCAACTTCTCTTTAGTTTGGCCTTGGAATTGCGGGTCTAATACCTTTGCCGCCAGCACATAGTAAACGTTATTCCAAACATCTTCTGATGACACTTTGACGCCACGTTGCATCATGCTGTGATGCTCCATAAACGATTTCACCGCCTCAAACACGCCATTACGCATGCCAGCCTCATGCGTGCCGCCTGAGAGGGTAGGAATAAGGTTGACATAAGATTCGCCGCGGCCACCACCTGACCCAAAAGACAATGCCCAGATGGCACCCTCGCCTTTTGAAATGCCGTCTGTATTTTCCTGATGATAAAACTCACCGGCAATGATAGGTACCGGCACTTCATCATCCGCTATTTCACGTTCACCAATGAGCTCATCCAGATATTGCGGTAAACCATCGGCATAAGTCCATGAGCGCTCCTCAAAGCCATCTGCACCTTCTATAGATAGCGAGACACTCACACCACGCAACAATACCGCTTTAGATTTAATCAAATGCTCTAATTGCTGAATTGATACTTTGGGTGAGTCAAAGTACTTAGGATCTGGCCAACACTTCACCGTGGTGCCAGTCTCGCGCTTCAGGCACTTACCCACTTCAGTTAAAGGCTCAATGCAGTGACCATTTTCAAAAATAAGGCCGTGCACTTTGCCACCACGCTTCACTTTCACTTCCAAGCGTGTGGATAATGCATTGGTGACTGAAACACCTACGCCATGTAAGCCGCCTGAAAAACGATAGGAGCTATTTTCATCCTCTTTATCAAACTTGCCCCCTGCATGCAGCTGTACAAATACCAGCTCGACTGCAGGCTGCGTTTCACCTTTGGGAATCTCAACAGGAATACCGCGACCATTATCGGTCACTTCAACTGCACCATCTTTAAACACGGTGACTTGAATATTGGTAGCATGTCCGCCTAGCGCTTCATCTGCCGCGTTATCAATCACCTCTTGAACAATATGCGTAGGAGAGTCAGTTCGGGTGTACATACCGGGTCTGGCACGCACTGGCTCCAGCCCTCTCAATACCTTTACCGAATCTGCATCGTATTCTTTTTCTGCCATTGATCTAGCCTTTAACGTTGATACTTCAAGTGTAATTTATCTGGCGATATTTTATAAAACTAATTAACTTTTTTGCGCTGGATTCTATTAAAAATTAACAATGCTCATCAATATTCATGTCAACCCAACTCAATCATGATTATTTATATGCACACTCACGCCGAAATGGCGCGCCACTATTTGGTTTCACTCCACAATTTCTGTGGATAACATTGTGGGGTGCATGGGGATAGGCGTGCTAAGTAACTGGTGTGAATAGAAAACGCTGAAAAGAAGTATTTTTATACAAAGTAGCAGTATTCATTCTTATTTTAAATCATGACTTCAAGATGAGTTTATTCACTCACAGCAATTAACAACCAGCTATAGCGCTTACTCTTCTTTTAATAAAGCGCGCCCTGCATAATCACGGGCAAACTGCAAAGCTATGCGGCCAGATCTGGAACCGTGCTCGGTTGCCCAACGCAACGCCTCCTCCCGCACGCTGTCGTTCATTGCAAAACTAAAGCTTTCTACCCATTGCGTAACAGCCGTTAAATATTCATCCTGGCTAAAACTGTAAAAATGTAAGCGCAAGCCAAAGCGATCAGACAGCGAAATTTTTTCCTCCAAACTATCACTTGGGTGTATCTCGCCAAGATTATCTTTACGATGCTCTAGATTGTCTGCCATTTTCTCAGTCACCAGATGCCTGCGATTAGAGGTAGCATAAATCAACACATTGGCAGCCGCACCCGCAACAGAACCATCCAGCACGGTTTTTAAGGCTTTATAGTGATGCTCGCCATCTTCAAAAGATAAATCATCACAGAAAACAATAAAACGCTCTGGTCGCTGGCAAACCAGCTCGATAATAAGCGGCAAATCATCCAGATGTTGCTTTTCAACCTCAATTAAACGTAAGCCTTGTTGATGAAACGCATCTAAACAGGCGCGGACTAAAGATGATTTTCCTGTACCTCTGGCCCCCGTCATCAAGGCATTGTTTGCTGGGTAACCACGCACAAACTGTAAGGTGTTCTGATACAGCCGCTCTATTTGCTGTTCAATATTGCATAGCTGATCAAAGCCGATGAGTTGCGGCGCAGTGACGGGGATTAAATTTGGTAAGTGACTGACACCATTGCTACGCTGCCAGCGGTAAGCAAACGCCTGTGAAAAATCGGTTGTTCGCTCAAGTTGGGCAGATGGCGATGCCTCTAGCGCCGAGGCAATTCGGTCTAGTGAATCAAGCAAGCGTTCAATCTGATCTGGGGCCAATAGTGGGTTCATCATGATATCCGTGCGTATTAAATAGATAACGTATTTATTATATGTTTATATCAAGTCACACAATGCGTTGATTTAAGCAATGTTACGATAAATAACTAGCATGTTTGTATTTAACTTACCGCTAGCCATTAGTAAACAACACTCCACAATTTCTGTGGATAACATTGTGGGAGGCATGGGGATACAAACGCTAAGTGTCTGGCGCGTTTATAAAACTAGAAATAGAAGCAATTTTAAGCATTCACTGCAGCATGGACTAAAGTCAGCGAGCCTGCCTGTCTGCGCATGCACAGACCAACACTATCCACACCCTTTATATTCTTTTTAGTTATAAAAATATAAATTTAAATTATTTTTAATTGTTATATAAGCCCTATAAAGTGTGGTCATCGCAATTACTAATATTTTGAAGGGGAGACCATGTCAATTAATCAAGCACAACATAAAACGACAACGATCAGTGCGTATAAAAACCGTGATTTATCAGAAAACATTTTACGCGCAGTTGAAGAGCTGAAACTTGGCTCTGGATATGGATCGGTAGAAATCATCTTACACGAAGGCCGCGTGACCCAAATTGAAAAACGCGAAAAAATCAGACTGCCAAACGATTAATTTTTATTAGCACGTAACGCAGACTCAGCTGAATTAATTAACGATATCAATCATACAAGCCGCGCTAGACAAAATTTAGTGAGGCGAATAACAGGAGGCTCTTATCATGAGTTCAGTATTAATTGTAGGTGGCGACCAAGTAGATGGCATCAAGGAAGTGTTTGGTAATTACGGCATAGATAATATCCATCACTGGTCTGGGCGTAATGGCGGGGACAGCAATAAAGTGATTCCGCAAAATACTAAATTAATTGTATTGGTGACCAAGTGGGTGAATCACTCTATCACGCATAAAGTAAAAAACTATGCGTCCAAACGCGGGATTAAGATCCTTTACATTCCTAGCGGCTCCAAAGAAAGAATGTTTGATATCATTAAAAAAGACGAGCTAAGACCAACCATTGAATCTGCATTTGATCAAAAGAAATGGTGGCCGTTAAACGCATAGTCATGCCCAATACCGTTTCCCCAAAACATTAGCCCTGAATATAGTTTTCTATATTCAGGGCTAAGTCTTTTACAAGCGCTGCTACTTTTACAAACTGCTAGGCGTACGCTGCGAAGCCAACCGCAATAACACACTCACCATGAGATCTACTTCAGCAGTGGTATTATAAAATGCGAGTGATGGACGCACCGTGGTTTCTACCCCAAAACGCCGTAAAATTGGCTGCGCGCAATGATGACCCGAACGCACCGCAATGCCCTCTTGGTTTAATGCCGCGCCAATCTCTTCACTTTTAAAGCCATCTAGTTTAAATGACAACACACTGGCTTTGTCTTTGGCTGTACCGATAAAGTGTAAGCCCGGTACTTTCTGCATCGCCGCCGTTGCATACACTAATAAGTCATGCTCATAACGTGCAATGTTATCGATACCAATACGCTCTACATACTCCAGCGCAGCACCTAAACCTACGGCATCTGCAATGTTACCTGTGCCTGCCTCAAATTTAGCCGGCGCTTCATGGTAAACCGTCTTATCAAACGTCACATCTTGAATCATATTGCCGCCGCCCTGCCATGCCGGCATATCATTCAACACTTCTGGTTTGCCATACAGCGCACCAATACCGGTAGGACCAAACACTTTATGCCCTGAAAACACAAGAAAGTCAGGGTTTAAAGCTTGCACATCCGTACGCATATGAGACACAGACTGCGCACCATCTAACAGTACCTTAGCGCCTGCACGATGAGCCATTTGTATCATTTCAGCCGCTGGTGTTACCGTGCCTAGTGCATTAGACACTTGTGTAAATGACACCAACTTCACACGTGAAGTCAGCAACTTCTGATACTCAGCTAACAGCACCTGACCACTATCATCAACCGGTGCAACTTTTAACTTAGCGCCAGTTTCTTGGCACAGTTGCTGCCAAGGTACGATATTCGCATGATGCTCTAGGTGTGAAATTACAATCTCATCACCTTCACCAATATGCTTCTTGCCCCAGGTCTTAGCGACCAGATTAATCGCCTCTGTAGTACCGCGCACAAAAACAATATTATCTACTGACGGCGCATTAATAAAACGCCTAACCGCTTCGCGCGCACCTTCGTAAGCGTCTGTCGCACGTGCTGCTAACGCATGTGCGGCACGGTGAATATTAGAGTTCTCATGCTGGTAAAAGTAAGAGATTCTATCTATCACCGCTTGCGGCTTTTGTGTAGTGGCTGCATTGTCAAACCAGATCAACGGGCGACCATTCACCAACTCACGCAATATAGGAAAATCCTTACGTACCGAATGCACATCAAATGGCGGATGTGCACTCACCGCTTGGCTGGCTACCGACGCATCATGCTGATGCGCTACGCTAGGCAAGAAATAATAAGACGATTCGCCATGACTATTGCTGGCATTACTGCTTAAATCATCCGAATTAACGGCTAAATCACCTAATAGCTGATTTAGCTCCAGATGGTAAGGATCATATATCCCACCGATCATCTGATTCAGCGCTGCAAACTCAATGCCAGGCACATGGTGCGTATCTAGTGTATTGGCATAGCTGCTCCGATTAAAGTTTGATGCGCCAGACAAAGTGCTTGGCAATGCCGATAGCGCTGATGGTGTAGGCGTCTGCACAGGGTCAGATATCAGATTAGCGCTTGGCAGCACTGAATTTGCAGCCACTGGATTTAAAGAAGCATTGGATGGAAACTCTTCTTTCTGAGCAAAAGGCGCTCCCGCAGGGAAGCCTTCTGCATATAGCTCATTGGCAATACGGCTCAACTCAGCCACATCAAAGTGTCCCGTTTCACTCGCCTGTCTACCAACTGCCAGACCAGCAGCCATACGTGGATGCTCTCCCGGCAACGAGGCTAGAATCGCCTCTGGCTCAAAAGATGATAAATCACCTAATGCAGGTGAATATCCATTACTTGTAGTCATAGTAGTTGCCTACATCAACGTTTTCCAACACCGCAATCGCGTCATCGGTTAACACCGCTAACGAGCAATAGAGTGAAACCAAGTATGATGCAATCGCCTTATGATTAATGCCCATAAAACGCACAGATAGACCCATGCTTTGCTGACCTGGTAAGTTTGGCTGATACAAGCCCACCACACCCTGACGGCTTTCTCCTGTACGTAACAGTAGAATATTGGTTTTACCATTAGTCACTTTTAATTTATCGCAAGGGATAATCGGCACACCGCGCCATGTGATAAATTGTGAACCAAATAATGCAACAGTTGGTGGTGGCACACCGCGACGCGTGCACTCACGGCCAAAAGCTGCAATCGCTTGTGGATGTGCCAAGAAGAACGCCGGCTCTTTCCAAACTTTCGATAACAACTCATCAAAATCATCAGGCGTGGGGAAGCCAGTGCGTGACTTCACCTTTTGTGAATCAACAATATTGTTCAACAAACCGTATTCTTTATTGTTGATCAGTTCGCTCTCTTGACGCTCTTTCACTGTTTCAATCGTTAAGCGTAACTGCTCTTTAATTTGGTTGTGCGGGCTGCTGTATAAATCAGAAACGCGGGTATGTACATCCACCGCGGTATTCACAGCGTTTAACACATACTCACGTCCCCACTCTTCATAGTCTACAAAAGTGGCTGGAATATCACGCTCATCTTTAGCAGAACAATCCACTTCAATCGCACTAGGGTCTTTTACTTTATTCACACGATAGATACCAGCCTCAACCGGTACCCACTGCATCAAATGCACTAACCAGCGTGGCGTGATGGTGCCCATCATCGGAACGGTTTTGGTCGCATTCGATAGCGTACGAGCAGCTACATCTCCTAATGCGGTATGTGCTTGATGAATATCTGTCATTTGTTTCTCCTGTTAAAAATTTGTTTTACTGCGCAACATCATCTGTTGCGCTTACCTGCGTTTTAGCTTGGGTAATCTGACTATTGGGGGGAACGCTACGGGTTAGCCACACATTGCCACCTATCACCGAGCCGGCACCAATCGTGATGCGCCCAAGAATAGTGGCGCCTGCATAAATCACCACGTCGTCTTCCAGTACCGGGTGCCTTGCACTCCCTTTAATCAAATGCCCTTGTTCATCGGTGGGGAAGCGTTTAGCGCCCAGTGTCACGGCTTGATAAAGCCGAACATGCCGCCCGATCAGTGCAGTTTCACCAATCACTACACCTGTACCGTGATCAATAAAAAAACCCTCATCAATCGTCGCGCCGGGGTGGATGTCTATGCCAGTAGCAGAGTGAGCAAGTTCAGAAATAATTCTAGCGATGAGCGGCAATCCTAATTTGTGCAGCTCATGCGCTAAACGATAATGAATAATGGCTGATATACCTGGATAGCAAACTAGCACCTCGTCCAAACTACGTGCGGCTGGGTCGCCTTGAAATGCAGCATCTAAATCTGTATCCAAAAGTTTTCGTATTTTTGGTAAAGACTTAGCAAACGCACGTGCCTTATTCAGCGCTGCCTCAACGCTAGGTGTTTTGTCATGATCGGTATCGGCGGAATATCTTAATTCCAGTTGAATTTGCGTATTGAGTTCACGCAAGGCCGTGTCTAATGTAAAGCCAACAAAGTAATCAATGCTTTCTTCTTTCAGGCCTGGCGCACCCAAGCGATTTGGAAAAAGCGCAGCACTTAACCCATCAATCACCGCTTGCAATGCTTTTCTTGAAGGCAGCTTGGGCGGTTTGTTACGTCGATGCCTATGCTCTAAAGACGTTACTCTTACATCACGCAAAGCCTGCACAATGCCTTGGATATCAAAACTTTCATTTGGCAATATCGTAGTTATGTTAGACATATCAATACCTGTCGCAGAAAATAAAAAAAGCCAGTGAGTCTCTCGACTCACTGGCTTCCGGTTGTCCGGTCAGCACTCGCTAACAGAAAAATTCTAAAAATAATCACAAGGCTTAATTATTGCCTTGATTTGTGCAATCAATATACACCACTCTTGCTATTTAAAATAGTACTCAAAAAAATTTCAATAATATTTATAACTTATATACATATAGCTTTTTATTCTTTTACATTATTAAACCTTGATGATTAACTTAACCACTCCTAATTATTGAACTAGAGTAAATCCTATGTATAAAAAATCTCTCTTTGCGGGCTTGTTAACCATCTCAAGCTTAGTTTTTACGGGCAATGCACTTGCCAATAGTACGCTGCTTAATGTCTCATATGATGTCACGCGTGAGTTTTATAAAGATTTTAACCCATCTTTCGTTAATTACTGGAAGCAAAAAACCGGGGAAACCGTCACCATTAATCAATCACATGGCGGCTCAAGCAAACAGGCAAGATCCGTGTCTGATGGGCTAGAAGCTGACATTATCTCCATGAACCAGGCACCAGATATTGACATCCTGTATGACCGCGCAAAGTTGATTCCTAAAGACTGGCAAAAGCGCCTGCCTAATGCAAGCTCGCCCACCAACTCAACCACGGTATTTTTAGTACGGAAAGGTAACCCAAAAAATATCAAAGACTGGGATGATTTAATTAAACCAGATGTGAGCGTGGTGATTCCTAACCCAAAAACTTCAGGTAACGGTAAGTATAGCTATTTGGCAGCGTGGGGCTATGTCATCAAAAAAGGTGGCGATGACGCCCAAGCCAAAGACTTTGTCACCAAGCTCTTTAAAAACGTGCCGGTATTAGATACTGGCGGCCGCGGCGCAACTACCACATTTGCACAACGCGAGATTGGTGATGCATTACTTACATTTGAAAATGAAGTAAACCTCATTAAAAAAGAACTAGGCGACAAATTTGATGTGGTATATCCATCTACTAGCATTTTGGCGGAAAATCCAATCTCGGTTGTAGATAAATTTGCAATCAAGCATAAAAATCAAGCACTTGCTCAGGCTTATGTAGAGTATCATTTTTCTGAGGCTGGCCAAGAGATTGCTGCCCAACACTACCTAAGACCAAGCGTAGCTTCCGTTGCCAATAAATATAAAGCTCGCTTCAGAAACATAGAGCTATTTAGTGTTGGCGATGTTTTCGGTAGCTGGACTAAAGCGCAAAAAGTACACTTTGCTGATGGCGCACTTTTTGACCAAATCTACCAAAGATAAAGCACCCAGTAGCATATTCAGCACAGCGAATATGCTTTAACGTCTACCTTTCATAAGGCGCACTCGATAACGGGTGCGCCGTATCCCTTCTAAAACACCATCTATACGTCTTATGTAAAATATTGCTATCTGAATCAATAAGGTAGAGCCAACAGAGGCATTCTAAAAATTAGAAGTATGCGTGAACGTCACAAAAAGCAATATATAGTGCACCCCTTATTTATACCAGCAAACATGGCAACAACTAACTCTCATCATCAAAATGAATCACTACACTCTCAAATTGCGATAAACCTCACTAAGCAGTGAACATTAAGTTATGCACTACTGCACCTTGCTACTGAATTAAAAATTCCTGTTCTGCACCTTATTGCATGTAGGCATGACACCAAGGCTAGCTGCAAGCATATTACTAAGACATCACAATTGCCCAGCAACAATAAATTAGGCCTCCCATGCATGTCCAGCATGGGAGGCCTCTAATAGCACGTCCTTATTGACTAATGACTAGGCTTACACAGCGATGCCTTTGTCGTCAAATAAGCCCTCAAACAGAATAGAGCTCAAATAGCGCTCACCGGAGTCTGGCAATACCACAACGATTGTTTTGCCTGCGTTCTCTGGGCGCTTTGCATAACGTACTGCAACCGCCACAGCCGCACCACAAGAAATACCGGATAGTATGCCTTCCTCCTTAGCTAAGCGCTGTGCATAAAGCACAGCCTCTTCATTGGTCACCTGGGCGATATCATCAATCAGCGACAGATCTAACACTTCAGGTACAAAACCAGCACCAATCCCTTGTATTTTATGCGGGGCCGGCTTAATTTCCTCACCAGCACGTTTTTGACTCAATACAGGGCTGGCTGCAGGTTCAACAGCAACTGAAACGATCGCTTTCTTTTGTGTGTTCTTAATATATCTACTTACCCCGGTAATTGTGCCGCCAGTACCAACGCCAGATACTAAAATATCAATTTTTCCATCAGTCGCCTCCCATATTTCCGGGCCTGTGGTTTTTTCGTGAATCTCAGGGTTAGCTGGGTTTTTAAACTGCTGCAACAATACATAACGGTTAGGATCAGAAGCGGCAATTTCTTCTGCTTTTGCAATCGCACCACTCATACCCTTGGCACCTTCAGTTAACACTAACTTTGCACCGTAAGCCACCAGCAGCTTGCGGCGCTCTACACTCATGGTTTCTGGCATCGTGAGCGTTAACGGAATCCCTCTAGCTGCAGCAACAAAAGCCAATGCAATACCAGTGTTTCCACTGGTAGGCTCAACAATCTCCTTACCTGGCCCCAACAGTCCGCGCTGCTCAGCATCCCAGATCATGGCAGCTCCGATGCGACATTTAACTGAATAAGCTGGATTACGGCCTTCGATTTTGGCAAGCACCAGTGCTGGCGCACCATCTGTCACCCGGTTTAACTTAACCAACGGAGTTTTACCGATAGATTGAGCATTGTCTTCATACCAATTTGCCATGAATATTCCTATTTGTTCTGCGTTAACTGTAAGCTTTAATCGAATGATTATAAGTGAGAGTCTAGCAATTTAAATCACCAACTTACAATAACTTTTAGCTATTTAGTTACAAGCAAAAAGCATAAAGAAAATGATGAGAATCAGCGCCTGCACGACCATAGAGCGCTTAGCAAGCTTATGCTAATCAATGACAGATACGTTAAAAGAGCTCAGCCTGAGCGGCGGGCGGCGCACTCAGCAGCGCATCAATTTCTACTTCAAAAATCCCAAGCTTACCAGCGCATGGCATAAAAGGTACGGGCCTAGGTCGTTCAAATAGAAATCCATAATGCCGACTGTTAACCCCTTTAAACTGCGCTCGGTGCTGGCGGCTTGTGCGCTCGGGCAATGCATCTGGACGGCTACAAAGTACTAAATCGGCAACACCCACTACCCCGCCATACGCGAACTCCTCTTTAGCCGGTAACGGAATGTCGGTATTCGCTTTAAGATAATCATAGTAAACATCATACAAGCCCTTGCTGGCATGAATGAGTATAGGGCCACGATACGTGGTACCCCAAGTACGGTCATCTACTGTCAGATAGCCGTTTGTAATCAACCAAGCAAAAGGCTGCTTAAATGAAAGCACCTTATGCAGCCCGTTAATAGCACTAGCTCTTAATATTTCAGTATCACTCATTACTATAAAACTTTTCTTGATTAGTAGGCGTCACAATCGCCCAATTGCGATGAAGTTATTGTTAGTGCATCACCTGTTGTGCTCTAGCTACTTTAGGAGTGCATCAAATGAAAAAAATAGAAGTATAGCGTTGATGGCTAGAACAACTTAGCTAAATATGTGATGTGTATAGTTGAAAGTGCCAGGCATAAAAAAACCCAGAATAACCTGGGTTTTTTAGATACTTAAAGCAAGTATTATTTGTTCATGACGTACATAGTAACTTCAAAGCCAAAACGCATTTCAGTAGCTGCTGGTGTTGTCCACATAATCATTCTCCTAGTATTTGGTTTGAACTGACGTAGTGTCTTGTTCGAATGATTCCATTATGCACCTGCGTAGAAAAATAACACTATCATTGTTCATGAATGACGGCTACGTAAAATCATGAACAGCTATTTGCAATCAACCACAGATTAACAGTGCCAGACTACATTGATTATCTATGAATAGTTTATCTTAGAGAATAGGCATTCCACTCATGCTTAGCTCGAAGCCTAGCGGTTTTGTGTAGTTTCCATAAGCTACGAAGCCCTACTAATGCAGTGATAATGATCAATGTAAAAAGCATAGAAAGACCAATCTCACCAAACTGTCTAATGAGGACACTAAAGCTTTTCACATGAAAGCCACCCTCACTGCTTGAGAACGTTGTGAGCGGGAGCACTGCGAGCAATATTAACAGCAGGCAATGCTGCACTCTTTTGCTATAAAGAGCCTCTCGCTTAGTTAGCTGCTCGATGTATTGATGAGTTGCCATGTTATAGCTCCTATTAAGTTTAATGATTAAACCCTGCTGCGTTACGGGTGAATCTTTAAACATTAAGGTAACTATGTTTTATTGCAGTAATATGAAATCAGTATAGAAATCGCAACGCCATAAAAAGCACGAGGCACTACCTAAAGCCCTATGGCGCAGCACGATAAGTATTGATTAGCAATTGATTTTAAATAGAAAAAACACTGGCGGAAGAGGAGAGATTCGAACTCTCGATAGGGTTACCCCTATGCCACCTTTCCAGGGTGGTGACTTAAACCGCTCATCCACTCTTCCGTTAGGGGGCGAATTATAGTGCAATTCGCTGTAAAAAACCTACACCCTGTGTTTTTTTATTTGTTGATTACACTGCCCTGCCCAACAGAATAAACGTGTCAAGCATGCCTTTACCTTTAACTTCAACCGCTTTGCGTGAAGAGAATATATAGTCGTGTGCTAGCAGTTGCTGCGTCTCTTGTGTGACTTGTATTGAATTAGGCAAGCTGGTTTCTTCCATACGACTAGCCATATTGACTGTATCACCCCATAAATCGTAGCTAAACTTACTGCTGCCAATCACCCCCGCAACAACTGGCCCAGTATTAATGCCGATACGCATGCTAAGGCTTATTCCGGTAGTTTCAGACAACTCCTTCAGTGCAGTCTGCATATCTAAAGCCATCTCCATCATGCGATGCGCATGATTATCACAAATGATAGGCGCACCAGAAACCACCATGTATGCATCGCCAATCGTTTTAATTTTTTCCACTTGATATTTATCTGCCAGTTGATCAAAACGTAGAAATATCTGTGATAGCAAATCAATCAACTGCGTAGGCGACATTTTGTCTGACATGTGCGTAAAGTTAATCAAATCTGCAAACATCACGGTCACACTCTCGTAGTGGTCCGCGATGCGCATGTCATAGTCCTTTAATCGCTGTGCAATTGGTGCTGGCAAAATATTCAGCAACAATTGCTCAGACCTTGCTTGTTCTATTTCTAAGGAGTGCATGATGCGCTCTTTCTGCACCTGAAAAAAGCGCAGAACACCATACAAAATAGCAGCCGTACCAGTGATATTCATCAGGAAAAACGCATCTTTAACTCCATTAGGAATCGGCATCGCGTTAATTGCGAAGTAGTTATTGAGCTTCCAGGAAAGAAACGCCAACCCAAGAAACAGCAAAAACCATGGAGTAGACTGACGCGTACCTAAAATCATTAAGGCGCCCACTGGCGACAAAATCGCCCAGATGGCAACGCCGCTAGAGGCTTCGAACCCGCCAATAATCCATTGCATAAAGAATGGCATCACCAGCAGCATGATCAGTTGCGTAAAAGTAAAGTACTCAAAGCGCTTAAACTGGTAAAAAATGAATAAGCTAAAGTAGGAAATTATCAGATAAAAGTAAGGGACTGCCGCAATCACAGCGTAGCCCTCACCCAGACTAGATAAGGTGTATATCCAAAAGAAACTGACCAAGGTTTCAGCAAAGACCAGTATGGATAAAATTGCTTTACCCAAGCTTAAGGAAGTTGGATTCAATATGCCGTCCCAAAAGCTACGCGCAAATATTGATGAGTTTGCTAAATCGGCCGTCATGTTTGAACAATGAATATGCAGTTTTTTAAATACGACAGTCACACTATAACTTAAGCAACTGTCTTTTTCTATTTTTAAATCACTCAAGCTGTAAATCATATTGCAACCAAAAGTTGATTCCTGCGTCATACAAAAGCTAAATTAATCACCAAAATTATTGAAGATAAAAATTATGGATTTATCTCTCCATAAATTCATTAATTTTATAAATGCTATCGACTAATGCTTGATTTGCTTGCGCCTTAGCGTTATTGTTTTGGAGTGGCGGTGTTACAAAACTCGTTTATTTACAAGCACTTTAGCGGGGTTGACCCATTTTAAAGTTTCTTGACGAATAATTGCGGGTAGACAATAAGAATTACTATATTAACGAGAGAAAAACTATAGGAGTTGGTATGAGTTTAGATTTATTAAAAGGTCTTGGTGTCACAATACCTTACAAAACCAAATACGATAATTTTATCGGTGGCAAATGGGTAGCGCCAGTTAAAGGCGAGTATTTTGATGTGATTACGCCTATTACCGGCAAACCTTACACAAAAGCAGCACGCTCTGGCGCTGAGGATGTTGAACTCGCACTTGATGCTGCACACGCAGCAGCAGACAGCTGGGCGCGTACAGCGCCAGCGCAACGTGCCAACTTACTATTAAAAATTGCAGATCGTTTAGAAGCAAACTTAGAAATGATTGCTACCGCTGAAACGGTTGATAACGGCAAACCGATTCGCGAAACTGTCAATGCAGACATTCCATTAGCAATTGACCATTTCCGCTACTTCGCCGGCTGTCTACGCGCGCAGGAAGGTAGCTTGAGTGAAATTGATGAAACCACAGTGGCGTATCACTTCCACGAGCCGCTAGGTGTTGTTGGTCAGATTATCCCTTGGAACTTCCCGATTTTGATGGCTGCTTGGAAACTGGCACCAGCAGTTGCTGCAGGTAACTGTGTCGTGATGAAGCCTGCTGAATTTACACCGATCAGCATTTTAATCTTGATGGAAACCATTGCTGACATCTTGCCTCCAGGCGTGATCAATATTGTGAATGGTTACGGCCGTGAAGTAGGCGCACCTTTAGCTAACAGCCGCCGTATCGCAAAAATTGCATTTACTGGCTCAACAGCAACTGGCCGCGTGATTGCACAAGCCGCTGCTGGCAACTTGATTCCAGCAACATTGGAACTAGGTGGTAAATCACCTAACATCTTCTTTGAAGATATCGCATTAGCTGATGATGACTTCTTTGATAAAGCGGTTGAGGGCCTAGTGTTATTTGCCTTTAACCAAGGTGAAGTCTGTACATGCCCGTCACGCGCACTGATTCAAGAGTCTGTGTATGACAAGTTTATGGAGCGCGTGTTACCTCGAGTAGCTGCTATTAAACAAGGTAACCCACTTGACCCTAACACGATGATCGGCGCACAGGCTTCTGAAGATCAAATCAATAAAATCATGTCTTACATGGATATTGGTAAACAAGAAGGTGCTCAACTGCTTATCGGTGGTGAGCGTAACCACCTAACAGGCGCTTTAGCCGATGGTTATTACGTAAAACCGACCTTATTCAAAGGCAATAACAAAATGCGCATTTTCCAAGAAGAAATTTTTGGCCCAGTGCTTGCAGTTACTACCTTTAAAGATGAAGCTGAAGCATTAGCAATTGCTAATGACACCGTGTTTGGCTTAGGTTCTGGTGTATGGTCACGTGATGGTAGCCGTGCTTACCGCATGGGTCGTGGCATCAAAGCTGGTCGTGTTTGGACTAACTGTTACCACGCTTATCCTGCACACGCTGCATTTGGTGGCTATAAAGAGTCTGGTATTGGTCGTGAAACTCACAAAATGATGTTAGATCACTATCAACAAACTAAGAATCTTTTAGTAAGCTATAACGCTAAAAAATTAGGCTTCTTCTAATATTGCGCTTATCGCTAGTCTTTAGCGTGTCTGTTATTTAAAATAATAGGCACGCTAAATGATTAAACATAGAGGCGGCGAACCCACCTCTTTTTTTCAGGGGTTTATGATGACAGACCGCATCTCCGCCACACCATCAGCACTTGCGCTGATAGAGCAGCTCACACTTGCACATGGCCCTATTATTTTTTTCCAATCCGGTGGTTGCTGCGAAGGGAGCGGTCCATTGTGTATGCCCGCCAATGAATTTAGGCCTAGCCCTTCCGATGTGGTACTTGGCGAATTAGCAGGTGCTATTTTCTATATGGGTGATAGCCATTTTTCGTTCGCAGAAAACACGCACACGATACTGGATGCAGTGCCAGGCTCTAGCGGCTCATTTTCTTTGGATTGCGGATCAGGTCAAGCATTTATTACACGCGGTCGCTTATATAACGATGAGGAGCTTAAACATCTGCCCGCCGTTGTACGTTATGGTTACTAATCGCTTAGCAACGCTCTAAAAACCTAAACTAAACTCTCAGGCAAGTTTTCAGAACCAATTACCCGATTACGCCCGCTGTGCTTTGCTTTATAGAGAGCAGCATCAGCCCGCGGAATAAGCGCTTCAGGGCTTTCATTGCCCACACGCTCAGCAACACCAGCACTAAAGGTAATGAGTACCCGTTCACTATTATGCATAAAGAAGTTTTTAGTGAGCTCGCGCTGTACGCGTGTAATCACCTTCACCGCCTCATCTTGCGGCGTTGCCGGTAAGATAATAATAAACTCTTCACCGCCGTAACGCGCCAGTACATCGGTCGTGCGTAATACATCTTTCAGTACTTTAACCAGATGCGTCAAGGCCTCGTCGCCAGTTGCATGGCCGAGCGTGTCGTTAAGCTTTTTAAAGTGGTCAATATCCAGCATTGCAACACATAAGGTCGTGTTATGGCGATCAGCGCGGCTAAACTCGCGCTCTAGCGCTTCATCCATCCCACGCCGATTTAATGCACCAGTTAAGTAATCTTGATGTGCCACCTGCCCAATATAATCAAGCTCTGCAGTCAGCTCCTGAATGCGTTTCTCTGCAGCAAGTGCCTGTTTCTGGCTGTTCATAAACTCATCGCGAGTGCGCTGTACAGTTAAGCCAATCGAGCGCGTGTCATCAAGGATACTATTAAGCAATACGTTCAGTTCGCCAATGTTATCGGTAGTCGCTATTTTTTGTTGATAAGCTTCAATCTTGTCGTGATAGTCGCTGGTGCTTTCCGTCATTTCCACCAGCCTATCCACAAAAGTTGTCACCATTTTTTTCAGAGTGTCTTTTGCTTCGGTCAGCGCCGGCTTCAGCTGGGCTTGTTTATACACCAGCTCTTTCAAACTACTTTCAGCATCGTATAGTGTATTAAGATTAACAGGCTTAGATACAATGTCACTAATGACTGTGGTTTGTGCATAAAGCCATTTATCTTCAGCCTGCACCATCTCGCCCATACTCGAAAGTACTAAGCGCAACAGCTGTAATAGTGACTCATGAATACGGCTTTGCTGATCGCGCTGCATCTCAAGCGATAATAAAATAGATTTTAAATCCGCAGCGCAGATCATTAAGCTCTGTTCATTGCTTGCCTTCTGCATGCGATCAAGCAAGCTGACTGCCTTTTGGTGTAAATCTGGGGTATCTGTTAAGTTTGGAACAATCGACAGCTCAAAGGCTCTTAACAGCATGTCACGCCATTGGCTAGAGCCAGTGATAGAGCTAGCAGAGGCGGTAGGTGTTGCCACATTAGCCGAGGCGGTGGCATCCACAACATCTGAAGACATCACGGCATCCGCAGTGCCACTTAACCCCCAAGAGCTCACCAATGCCTGAATCTTTTGCGCGAGCACATCTGAATCGCTGGCAAAATTAACCAACACCTTACTCAAGCCTTCTTTTTTGCGGCTTAAGGTCACGCCTTTGTGGCTAACCTCTAACTGCTTCAGTAAGTTACGAATAACGTTAGACCAGTTGGCCTCCTCCACATTAGCGCTTGTAGCACTTGATGGAAACAACTTGGTTAGCTGCTCTTCTACTTTAGGCCAATCCCCTTTTTCGATAAGTGGATTAAGCGCCTGTGCAACTGCAATATATTTGGGCTTTTGCTTACCGGCTTGCTGAAGCACTTTCTCCAGCGTCTTACCCAGTTCTGCGGATTGGTCTATCGACTTAACCCCCATGATTTCATCGTAAACACTACGAAAGTGATCTGGTGTGGGCGGCAACTTACGTTGCATCAGTTGTATCAAGGTCTGGCGAGCAGCTTCAATAGGAGAGTTTTTTTGTTCCATTGTTTATTGTCTATTCATTATGTTGCAGATACTACTGCCGCAATATCAATCAGTTAACTTGTGGACCCAGCGCGTTATTATAAGCTGATAGCAGCCATTCATACGCGAGATATTTTCAGCTCGCTACTCTGCTCTCAAAGCGTTAATTGGGTCTAACATCGATGCGCTTCTGGCAGGTATTACACCTGCTAACAAGCCGATCATCATGGAAATTAACAGTGAGCTAATAGCAAAGCTCCACGGCGTATGTACTGGCAAAGCCGGCAATAAAAATTGCAGAAGCTGCGCGGTCACGATCCCAAATAACAGGCCACATAAACCGCCCAATGATGCTAAGGCGACAGACTCACCCAGAAACAAAAACAACACCATTGCACGCTGCGCACCCAGTGCCATCATCAAACCTATTTCATTGGTACGCTCGCTCACGGCAATCGTCATAATCGTGACAATCCCTACGCCACCTACCAATAGTGAGATGCCGCCCAACGCCCCCACCGCCATCGTTAATATGTTGAGTATATTCGACAGTGTATTGAGCATATCTTCCTGCGTGGTCACGGTAAAATCTTCAGCCCCATGCCGTAACTTCAACAAAGATTTCACTGCCTTAGCAACGCTAGCGGAGGCTACGCCTTCTTGGTAAATCACATGAATTTCCATCAGGCCTTCGCGGTTGTATAGTTCCAACGCACGCTCAGTGGGAATAAATGCCGTGTCATCAAGATCAATACCGAGAAACTGCCCCTTAGGCGCCATCACCCCAATCACGCGAAAATGAAGACCGCCGATTTTGACGCGAGCACCTAATGGATTTTGCTGGCCAAACAGCTCATCACGCAACTTACTGCCAAGCACAATCATGGCGCGCGAATCACCCATATTGGCTGCAGGCAAAAAGCTACCGATACGTACCGAAGAGCTGAAAACACGAGTAAAATCGGCATCAACCCCATACACAGTTGAACGCCGTAAACGCCCATTGGCGGCTAGCTCCGAGTTACCCCATACCGTAGGCGTTGCACCAGTCACATTGGGCAACTGCTTTAGTGCAATCGCATCTTCCATGGTAAGTAAACGTGCAGTGGATGGAATCCCCGCCGGCGCTTGTCCACCGGTTTTAACCTTGCCAGGGGCAATTGCAATGACATTGGTACCGAACTGCGTAAACTCCGCTAACACGTAGCGATGCATGCCTTCGCCAATCGAGGTCAGCAAAATCACAGACCATATCCCCACGGCAATACCAAGCATCGTTAAAAGGCTGCGTAGCCGATGCGCACTCATGGCCTGTATAGCGAACCGTATAGCATCTCTAATTAACATATACGCTCTTATCTTAAACGCTTTTGCAATCACATAGGTAAGTAGTAATCGCGATTAAATCATCATTATTTTCTGGATAATGCCTGAATCGCATCCAACTTGGCGGCATTTCTGGCTGGCATCACGCCAAATACCAAGCCGGCTACTAAGGCGATGCCTAAACCTGCCAATACAGCCCATAACGGTGGATATGCAGGAAACGTAGGGTATAAATAACGTAAAAATGCCGCGCCCAGATAACCAAACCCCACCCCGACAACAGCACCAGCTACAGAAAGCAGCAATGCCTCAAACAAGAACAACTGCTGCACTGCCCTAGTAGTCGCCCCCAGTGCTTTTAACAAACCAATTTCTGCAGTGCGCTGGGTGACTGAAACGAGCATGACATTCATGACTAATATACCGGCAACCGCCAGGCTGATTGCAGCAATACCCGCGATGCCTAGTGTTAATACATTGAGAATTTTATCGAAGGTTTGCAATACGGCATCTTGTGCAATGACGGTAACATCCTCTTCACCTTCATGCCGAGCAATAATAGTCTTTAACACACGCGACTTCACCGGGTTAATTTGTTCACGACTATGCGCCTCAATTAGAATGCGGAACAAAGTATTGGTATTTAACATTGCTTGTGCGCTATTGATAGGCACGATCGCTACATCATCACTGCTAATACCAAGACCACGGCCACCCTCTGCTAAAACACCTACTACCCGATACTTCCTGTCACCGATGCGTACACTTTTTCCTATGGGATTCTCGGTGCCGAATAACTCTTTGCGTATCACTGCACCTAACACCACCTCAGGTGAACCGCCACCGAACTCAGTGTTTGCAAGGAATCGCCCTAGTGACAACTTAAGTTTACGCAACTGGATATAATCAGCATTAGTACCGATTAAGATAGATTCACGCAGCTTTCCAGATGCCTTAATTTCGGTTGTCGCCACGACCAAAGGAGACACCCTTTTAACGCCTGCCAGCCGCAGCAGGGCTTCAGCATCGTTAACTGTTAAATCTCGCGGCGTACTCGTCACTAAATTGGCGGGGTTAAATCCACGCGTCTCCGAACGCCCAGGCAAAACAATCACTAAATTTGTACCGATAGCAGAGAACTCATCCACGACGTAACGCCTTGCGCCATCGCCTAATGCCGTTAGCACCACTACAGAGGCAACGCCTATCGCCATGGCTAGCACTAGTAACGCCGTGCGCATGGGTGAACCAATGGCGGCGTAACTGGCAAAGCGTAAGGCATCAGGTACCCTCATCGCGTGTTGCCCCAACAATAACGCTAGCTGCGGTGTCGCTTACGATTGCACCATCATCCATTTTAATTTGCCTGCGCGCGCGAGCCCCTAGCGCATGGTCATGCGTCACCACAATCAAGGTCACGCCTTGCCCATTTAATGCTTCGAGCAAAGCTACCACCTCCTCACCCGTTACTTTATCCAAGTTACCGGTAGGCTCGTCTGCTAATAACAGGGTTGGCTGCATGATAGTAGCTCGCGCAATTGCCACGCGCTGCCGCTGGCCGCCAGATAACTCATTGGGTCTATGCTCGGCGCGTGCATCTAAACCATAATCATGCAGCACCTGTTTCACGCGCTTAGCACGTTCATCGGGATTAATGCCTGCAAGCATCAGCGGCAGCTCAATATTGGCTGCAGCAGTTAACCTTGGTACTAAATGAAAGCTCTGAAAAATAAAACCGACATGCTCACTACGCACACGCGCCTGCTCATCGGCTGCAAGTGTAGTGACATCACGTCCAGCTAAATGATATACACCAGTATCAGCACGATCTAACAGACCCAACACGTTGAGCAATGTAGATTTACCAGAACCTGACGGGCCCATCACCGCAATATACTCACCCTGTTGTATATTGAGGTTAATATCACGCAGCGCGTGCACCTGAGCGTCACCTAAATAAAAAGTGCGGCCGATATGCGCTAAACGGATAAGAGTATCGGCCTCAGTCATAACTTAGCCTCCAGACGACTCCACGCTGACTAAAGCACCGGCCTGTACCCCCTCACGATCTACAGAAGTAACAATGCGGTCACCTTTGTTAAGCCCCTGCAATATCTCGGTATATTGCCAATTAGCGATGCCAGTTTTTACGGACCGTGCTTCCAGTTTTCTGGTTTTATCTTGGTAAAGCAGCACTCTACTGCCCTCCAGCAATGCAGAGGTTGGTATTCTCAATACGTGGTCACGACTTTCTAAAACCACCTCAACATCTGCGCTATAGCCCACTAGCAACTGCTTGATATCGGCAGTATTATCTAGTGCAACATCTACATCAATCGTGCGTGCCTGTTTTTCCACCGCAACTACATAAGGCGCAACACGTTTAACATGACCCAACAAGGTTTTACCCGGTAGCGCATCCAGCACAATACGTGCAGGTTGCCCCAGCTTAATTTTAGGCGCGTCCACTTCATCCATTGGTACTTGCACGTAAAGGCATGAACTATCAATTAAATCTATTGCCGGTGGCGTAGCTACACCCGGTGGCGAAGGTGTAGTGTACTCACCCAACTCACCAACAATATCAGCAACCACGCCATCAAATGGCGCAGCCAATACAGTGCGGCCCTGCTCAACCTGAGCTAGCTTCAATCTCGCTTGCGCTTGGGCAATCTCGGTGTTGATGGATAAGCATGCCGCACGGCGTGACCTTGCCTCCGAACGTGACTTTTCTTCTGCAGATTCGGAAATAAAACCGCGTTGCCTGAGCTGCGTACTGCGCGCAGCCTCTCGCTCAGCATTTTCAGCCAAAATACATACTTCACCAACACGCTTACGTGCACTGTCTACTTGCTTGAGTGCTAACGCGCTTTGCGCTTGCTGATCCTCATTCCACAATTGGATGAGTACTTGGCCTTTTTTAACATGGTCGCCTTTTTTAACGCCTAGATATGCGATACGACCACCGATGATTGGAGATAAACGGGTACGTAAGCATGCCTCAACCGAGCCAGCCCGTGTATTTGAAACGCTGGACTCCACTAGCCCAGGCTGTACAACAAAAAGAGTGACGGGCAGCGGCAGTGGCTTTGTAAAATACCAAACGCCAGCCCCAACCAACAGGATAAATCCAATCGATATCAGAATGCGCCGCATTGACCCTCTTGCTGTTAAAGGTAAGAAAAGCTGACTCATCAAGTATGACGTGATAAATACTGATAAAGCAGGAACACGCGCATTACCACGCAAAGTCAACTTCATTCTAGACTTAGCTGTACGACTAAGCAATATCAATCAGGAAGCAGCATTAAGAATAAAAATCGCACAAGAAGCGGCCAGCTTTTTGGGATAAGTAACTTGAATTTGATATATATTTGGTGCCCGGGGCCGGAGTCGAACCGGCACACGCTTACGCGCGAGAGATTTTAAGTCTCTTGTGTCTACCAATTTCACCACCCGGGCGGATGGAAGGTGTAGATCAAACAACGGTGCGTATTCTATAACAATTACTGAAAATATTGCAAAACTATTTCATCATTTTTTAATTATTTTTCTACATTTGCACTTTCAATCGTATTTTTATACTCACAACACCCAAAAACCCCGCTCAGCCACGCCCAATATGGTCCAAAAATAAAGCGCACCACTAATATCATTAGGGTGCGCTTTTATTGAATGGCTGTTTTACTTCTAGATTACTGTAAGTAAAAAACTTTAAGTTAAGTCACTCAGCAAGCAAAGTTAATCACCTAGATTACTTCACTAGCTCGCGGATAATTTTCCAATCACTGCTTTCATTCTGGAACTGTAGTTCTTTGTTAGTACTGTCTTGATAAGCAATGGTTGGTGTACGCTGCATATTGCAAACTTCACAAGAGGTGTCTGCCACTTTTTTAATTTTAAAAGTGGTTAAGGTGTATGCCTGTTTAAATGTAGCTTTACCAGTATCGCCATCGCAACTCACTTGCAGATCTTCAATCTTCAAGCCAATTTTGCCATTGGTGCTTAAACGTTGGCGGCGTTGTTTTTCCCATGTAGCTCTATCCAACGGCGCCTCTGGTGCAAATTTATCCGCATAGAATCGGAAATAGCGATCCGCATCTTTCTGACGCCATGAGCTCGCCCAATCATTCACTCTGTCAGTAATCGCTTGTACATTACAAGCTTGCGCAGTCACCGGCGCTACGACTGGCGTTGCAACAGGCGCTATCGGTTTAGCCATTGATGGGTAAATATTAGCCAATGGTTTGGCATCCGCTACCAATGCAGCTTTATCGATTTGAACCTGTACCGGTGCTAAAGCTTGGCAAACATTTTCATTATCTAAATACTCCTCACGCGCATACTCAGGTAAGTTACCACGTTGTGCGCCTATTTTATTGAGTAGCTCACCTTGGCCGGCATAGGTTCTTGCATGCGCTAACTGCAAATCATACTCGGTGTTGGTCAAACTACGCTTAGCCTGAAAATACTCGTTCTCAGAGTCCAGCAAATCCAATAGCGTACGCTGGCCAATATCGTACTGCTTACGATAAGCTTCGCGCGCATTCTCAATTGATGTTTTGTGCTTAGCTCTGTAAACACGTTGTTCAGTGAGCTGTTTAACATCATTGTAAGCAATAGTAACTAGCTGACGTGTGTCAATACACGCTTTATCACGCTGATCATGTGCGCCATTAAGCTTTTGAGCAGCGGTACTGACTGAGTTTTTATCAGAAAAGCCGTTAAATAAATTAAAGTTCATGGTTAACTCAAGCAAGTCTGCCGCACTATTGCTGTAGCGACCATCAGAACTGGTACCTAAGTTTTTACGTGCTTGTAAATTCAACTGAGGATAGTAGCGAGACTCATTCGTTTTAATCTCGTTCTTTTTGGCTTGAATATCCTCAATCGTTGATAACAAGTCCGGATTTTGTCTATATGCCACTTTTAATGCAGCTTCTGAGCTTGGCTCCAAATTCGCATTGAATAATGTCGGCGCTTCTAATGTTGCTGGCGGCAACTCACCATACAATCTTTGCAATCTAGCTGTTACATCGTGCAAGTTCGTCGTTTCAGTAAGTAAGTTAGCTTCTGCCAACGCCAAACGACCACTTGCCTGCTCCAAATCAACCTTACGCGCGACGCCAGCATTCACGCGCTCCTGAATACGATCAAACAACTGCTTATGTATCACATAGTTGTCTTTTGCATATTGAATTAACTCTTGGTAGCGTAGCGTATCTAAGTAAGCACGCACAAACTCTAGTGTGGTACTTTGCATTACGCTTTGCAGCTCAAAATAGCGAACCCTGCTAGCATGCCCCAAACGTTTAACTTCATTGCTGGTTGCAAAGCCGTCAAAAATCATTTGCCTTAACACTAACTCATTATTCATACGCGGGATTTGCGTATTGCTCGTATTTTTGACCAACTCTTCTTGGTTACGGTAGGTAGAAACAAGATCAGCTTTTGGCAAAAAGCCACCGCGAACAGTATCCTGCTCGTAGCCTGCTTCTAAAAATTTGTGATACCTAGCTTGAACTTCAGGATTGGAAGTGATTGTTTTTTCAACCATATCTTTTAAGCTAATTAAAGGTTCCGCTGCACGTGCAACATCAATGGTGAACACGCTCAAACCTAGCAAGAACAAATAACTTAATTTATATTTAAATCGTTGACTCAACTCACTCTCCCAATTCTAAAAACTTTTTCTAGTCTTATTAGCGTCTGCATCATGCACTGAACAATACTATATCGACCTGTGCATGAGCAAGAAATATACCAGATTAGCAATCAGAAGCTTAAGTCAGTTCACTTCAATGACCGTATACAGCACTGATTAAAGCGCAGATGTTACATAATAGAATGAGGATTATCAATCATTTACATGATATTACTTAAGTACATTACAAAAATTTACAATGCACTCCAGCGTGATATTTTTCTTGAGCGAGCCATATTTAATGAAGATAAGCCGCTAAATTCAGCATATCAACAACAAGAGTTGCAATGAAAAGTGTCTATTTATTGACACATTAAACGATTTTTAATCATGACTGACTTGATTGAGAAGAGTTGAAAATGATGACATTTCGACAAACCTCATCTAAATATCTAAATAAAAAGACCTTTAGTGACATAGCCACTAAAGGTCTTAGGTTGAAGCGCTTAAATTAATGTTGGGATTATCGAATCATTAATCCGTAATTAACTTTTGATTATTTATCAGATTTTGAATGATTTGCTGGTCACTTGTATTGGTTCCAATCAAATCAACATTCTGTAATGTAATCGTTTGTACTTCAGCTGCTGGGTTATAGCCATTATTGAAACTACCGTTGCTACTGATATGTACCACTGTATCAGTACCCACTTTTTCAAAATGCAGGTAGTCTTCTAAATTAGCACCCACACCTACTGCGGTCTCACCCTGCAACAAATCGCGCAAGTCCAACTTATCTACATTAGCGGCGGTATTGAAGTCAGTAATTGTATCGCTAGCTGGCACACCCACTGTGCCGCTATCAGCCAAATGCCAAACAAAGGTGTCGCTACCAGCACCACCGGTCAGGATATCATTGCCTGCACCGCCGATTAAGATATCGTTACCAGCGCCGCCATCTAACACATCATTGCCCTGACCACCATCTAGACGATCAGCGCCATCGCCACCATAAATGGTGTCATTACCACCTCCACCAGAGATTGCATCGTTACCACCATTACCATACAGAGTGTCGTTTGTATTGCCGCCAATAATGACCTCATCGACATCACCACCGCGGATAGTAGTACCAGCTACTGAGTAGATATCTGCCGTAGCACCGGCTGTACCGATGCCTGAACTTAGCGTGTAGTCAAACTGGCCATGCTCATCGGTTGCACCGCTGATCTGATCCAAAGTAATCAACAAGTTGTAATCAGTGCTAGCAGCTGTGCCAGCGGCTGAAGATTCAACGCGAATATAATATTCACCATCGACAGGCGCTGTGAAGTAAGCATTAGGAGCACCACTAAGTGTTGCTAAAGTTGTACTAACCAATGTGCCTGAGCTATTAATATACTCCACGGCACCTATCATATTTTGTGACTGGTTATCGACATCAATAAAGATACGCTCGCCCGCAAACAATCTCACCTTCACGTAATCAATATCTTTTACCGTAGAGGTATTGGCAATACGGCCGCTGAAGACTTGGGTTTTGCCTGCCATATCTACCGCCCATGCTTGACCACCTGGCAACACTGTGCCATAGCGCGTTCTATCAGTTAAGTCCACCGCATTTTCACGCACGTTATTCATCGCATACGAGGTATTGTCATACACGCTACCACTCAACAATGTCTCGGTTTCTACCTGTATGGTTTTAGCCGTAGTTGCACTTGGGTTAAACACGATATTGCTAGTACCACCAACAGTACCATTCACTGCGTTGCTAGTACCGGTAATCGTACCTATGCCGTTAACCAATGTATCATTGTGAAGCAACAAGGCTGAGCTGATGTTAATTGGCGTACCAGCAGTCACGTTAGTCAGAATAGTGTCATGGTTGGCATCTAAGTTGGCAATGTAATCCAAGTTAATCACCAGATTAAGATTAGCTAAATCTCCATCACCGTCTACGGCCGTTACGACAAATACCTCTTGTTGGTTTTGGATAGTTGCATTCACCACCAAGCTATATGTGTAGGTGCTTGTAATCCAATCCACCTCTAATTGGCCACCCTTATTGGTGTTAATGGTGATACTGGTTGGGCCACCGGAGACATAATTATAAGTGATACCGTCCACCAAGATGCTTTGGACGCTGCCGCCATCCGCACCCAGCAGGAAGCCAGTGGTACTGCCAGCACCAGACACCACAGAAAGCGTACCTGCCACCAAACCACCATCTACGGTAGCCAGCAATGAGGCTGCCAAGTCTGATGGATTGACGACGCGAATCGCGTAATCCTCCTGACCATCGACCGGATCAGTATCGTTATTTGGATAAGCAATTGGCAACAAGTTAGTCAGGCTCACTGATGGACCGATACCCACACCGAAGGCGATAGAAGGTGAGGTATTACCAGTTGCTGAGGTATTTTGTACAAAGTTCTCCCACTGAGCGATAGTTGGTGTCGAAGTCGAAGTCAGTCCAAAGCCAGCGTTCGGGTCACCATCGGTCACAAAGTAGATCAAGGTCTTATCAGCTGGTGGCTGAGTGTAACCAGTCATCAGCTCATTTAATGCCGTAGTGTACTGTGTACCACCTGTCGGTTGAATATTATTAATGTAGTTAATTGCTCCGGTCGTATCATCGAGATACCAATTAGTCTCGGTAGCATCCGAAGAGAAATCTACAATCTTGACGTTAACGTTACCCAAGCCATCAAATTTATTCACCAACTCTGCTAACGCATTTTTAGCAATCAGCATACGTGCACTCGCTGCATCAAACAGTGGGTCATTTGATGCACGCCCTGCTGCGTCAAACGCCATACTGCCTGAACGGTCGATCACCAATACCAAGTTATAGGTAGTGAGTGAAGGTGAAGTCAGCGTTTGTGAGATATCACCAATACGTACCGGTGCATCGTCCACAATATTGATATTTAACGTTGAGTTAGTGGTTTGACCGTTAAAGGTATTAGTCAACACATAGTTAAAGCTTGGCGCGTCGTTCACCCCTTGTGTGGTTGCAGAGTTTAAGGTGTAAACATAGTCCCCTTTAGCAAATCCACCAGTGGCCTGAGTATATACCGTTAAAGTGCCGATTGAATTGCTGATAGTAATGACTCCACCGACTGGTGAAGTGCCATTAACGCTAGTAATTTGGGTTGTACCACTGACACCTGTATCGTTTGCAAGTAAGTTGCCAGTGACTGCTTCTGACGTCAGCGTTGGCTGTGTACCAGTGGCTAATGCCGCCTCGTATACGGTGGCATTATCAGCAACTGCTGTCACTGTTGAATCTGTGGTTACAGTCAGCGTTGCAGAAGATGCACTACCGTCTGCATCGGCTATCGTATAAGTAAAGGCATCTGGCGTTATGCTACTTAAATCTTGAGTGGCAGTTAGCCCATCAATACGATAGGTAGCACCCGATGATGTAAATTGTATATATCTGAACGCGGTACCTGTAGAGATTAGACCTGTTTGAATATTGTTGTTCCCACTGGTCCCCACAATGGTGCCAGTCGCAACAAAGTTACCGCTCGCATCATAAGCACGCCATGTTGCAGTCTCGCCATTACTTAAATCTGTAAGTGTCACACTGGCGGAAGTAGTACCAAAACCAGCACCTAAATCTAACACCAGATGCTCGCCGCTTTGCACCCTGCTTGAGCTTGTGCTTCCTGATGAGCTTTCAACACCTAACCCATCATCATTTGTACCATCGTTATTACGATAGCGCACGAAACCTGCGGCAGAAGCAGTCAGGCTAGACAGATTTAAATTAGCTCCCGTTTGCGGACTTGAACCATCAAAACCATAGGTACTAATTCCTGCAGATGTCCAAACGGCCTGAGTATTACTACCTGTACCTGCTACCACTTGGCGATTAGACAATGAAGAAGTGTAGGTGTAGCTACCATCATCTTGATCAATCACCAAAGTACCGTTATTGGTAACAATAGTACGAACATTACCCGCACCCAGTGTATTGGACAAAGCTGCGGCGATGGTTACATTGGTAATCGCCACAGGCACATCAGCCCCAAGGCTATCAGCTGTAGCGCCGCCTGCCCCTGTTAAAACATTACCGGTAGTGCTACCTCCAATACCAACGCTATCGGTATCGCTATTGGCAAGTAGTTGGCTGTCAGTTACGTTAATAGTGACCGTGGTCCATGCAGAGTTTAAACTGCCATCTGTTGCACGGTAGACAAAACTATCCACATCGGATGTAGCATCACCATGGTTACGCACCGGTGCTGTATAGGTAAAGGTACCGTCAGCATTCATCACTACCGTGCCACCCAACGCTGTGGTAATAGCATTAGAGCCATTGGCGTTGGTCGCAGTAGACCCACTATTGGTAGCAAACTGGGTAACCGTTAAGGTTGAAGAATCGACATCGGTATCATTGGCTAATACATTGCCGCGTACCACTGTAGTGGCTTCTACTACGCTATTGGCACCGTTAAATACATCCGCAACACCTACAGGTGCATCATTCACAGCAATCACATTAATAGTGGTTGTAGCCGTATTAGAGTTCGCAGATCCATCATTAACAACAACAGTAATATTTCTCGGGGTTGTATTTGGCGCATCGCTGGTGTTTGCAAAAGTAATCGCACGAATTGCTGTTTGGTAATTAGCCAAAGTTGCGTTGCCACTTAATGTAACTACATTGCCTACTATGCTGCTCGTAATTCCAGCAGGTAAAACACCAGCAGCAAGTACATCACCAGCTTGCATATTGGTTAATGTAATCACTGCACTCACTAAATTAGTAGAGTCAACATCAGTAATTGCAATGTCATTATCAGCAACAGAGATGCCTATCCCATTTTCAGTATAGCTAGTAACAAAATTCGCACCGCTTGTTGTGGAATTATTTGCATCCAGGTCAATGACTGGTGCGTTGTCATTTACGTTTGTCTCGTTCAGCGTGATGGTGGCGCTGCTGTTGTTGCCAGCCGCGTCACGTACCGTGATGCCGTAGTTGCCAGTATTGGTGCCTTGTTCAAAGTCGTTGACGCCAGAGGCTGCTCCTGCCGCCGTGATCGTGATCACGCCGGTGTTGCTGATTTGGTAGAAACCATCAGCGCTGGTGTTGGTGCCAGTCGCCGTGAAGCTGTAGCCCGTCACTCCCACGTTGTCTGAAGCGACTACCGTCGCGACTGTGGTGCCAGCCGCACGATTTTCTGCATAAGAGAAGGTTTGGTTGGCGATCACTGGATTGGTGTCGTCCAAATCGGTCTCGTTCAGCGTGATGGTGGCGCTGCTGTTGTTGCCAGCCGCGTCACGTACCGTGATGCCGTAGTTGCCAGTATTGGTGCCTTGTTCAAAGTCGTTGACGCCAGAGGCTGCTCCTGCCGCCGTGA